>Ga0268299_1000245_pt1 | contig 205877 bp, 162 predicted proteins | sample NOBtaG_FD_193484 | JGI IMG/M metagenome (GOLD analysis project Ga0268299, IMG submission 193484) | Activated sludge microbial communities from bioreactor in Nijmegen, Gelderland, Netherland - NOB reactor | ecosystem: Engineered > Bioreactor > Aerobic > Activated sludge | place: Netherlands... | reverse complement strand
GCCGCCGAACATCCTCTTCGTCATCATGGACGACGTCGGCATCGACCAGATGCGCACCTTCGGCTACGGCGGCGCGACGCCGCCGAGCACGCCGACGATCGAGACGCTCGCCGACGAGGGCATCCGCTTCCACAACACGTGGTCGATGCCGGCATGCACGACGAGCCGCGCCGCCATCTTCGAGGGGCGCTTCCCGTTCCGCACCAACGTGCTCGGCGCGCTCGGCCCGAGCGACCTCGCCAACTCGATGGTGTCGCCGTACGAGATGACGACGCCGAAGCTGCTCGCGCAGCGCGGCTACGAGAGCGCGCTGTTCGGCAAGTTCCACCTCGGCCTGCAAGGCAACAATCCGGCCGGCTACGGCATGGTGCACGACCTCGGCTGGAGCTACTTCGCCGGCTGGCTCGACGAGACCGGCGACCCGTCGTCGATCGACACCACCGCGGGGGGCGTCGGCGCGCCCGGCACCTACCCGTGCGGCTTCGTCCAGGGCGGCTCGACCGAGGGCGGTGCGGACTCCGGCGCCTGCCGCATGGCGGACGGCGCGTGCAGCGACCTCGTCACGCAGGACGGCGTGCCGCCGGGACGCCTCTGCGTCGCGCGCGGCGGCATCCTGGTCCCGGATGCGAGCTGCACCGATCCCGCGCCGCCCGGCATCGACTTCACGACGCTCAGCAGCCACTACGTCTCGCCGCTGGTCTACAACTTCCCCGACGGCTCGGTGGAGCAGGTGCCGCCGACCGATCCGCGCGCGCGCACGTTCCGCGCGACGCTCGCGGTCGACGAGGCGATCGCCTGGATCAACCAGCGTCCGACGGGCCGGCCGTGGATGGCCACGGTCAGCTTCGCGTCCGACCACACGCCGCTCGTGCAGCCGCCCGTCGATCCTGCGGTGCCCGGAAGCGTCGAGAGCAGCAACCTCGACTGCGGCAACGCGATCGCGCAGCGCGCGATCTCGAACCTGATGATCGAGTCGATCGACGTCGAGCTCGGGCGTCTGCTGGTCGCGACCGGCATCGCGCGCCGCGGGCCGGGCGGCGAGCTGCTCTACCAGCCGGAGCGCAGCGACGTGATGGTCGTCGTGGTCGGCGACAACGGCAGCCTCGGCACCACCGTCAAGCAGCCGTTCGACAGCCTGCGCTCCAAGGGCACCGCGTACCAGACCGGCGTCTGGGTGCCGCTGGTGGTCGCGGGTCCGAACGTCGCGAGCCCCGGTCGCAGGGTCGAGGAGATGGTGAACGTCACCGATCTCTACGCGCTCTTCGCAGAGACCGCGGGCATCCAGGACGTGCGCAGCCAGGTGCCGCGCCCGATCGACGCGCAGCCCATGCTGCCCTACCTGAAGAACCCGGCGCAGACGCCGGTCCGCGCGTGGAACTTCACCCAGATCGGTCCGAACCTGCAGGCGAACGGCGCGATCAACGGCCCCTGCGTGATCGGCGTCCAGTGCACGCAGATCCCGGTGACGAGGAGCGTCTGCGAGGACAACCTCGGCGTCTGGTACGGCGCGGGCAGCGACGTCGCCGGGGTTCCGGAGGACGGGTTCAAGTACTGCTGCGAGGTGAGCGCGTTCCTCGAGGCGCAGGGCTGCACGGCGCCCGACTGCGTGCTGCCGGAGATCTCGCCGCTCGAGGCGCTCGGCATCCGCAACGCGAGCTACAAGATCGTCGAGAACTCGTGGAAGGCGTTCGTCTCGCAGGAAGAGCCGTGCGTCGACACCACGGTGACCGAGTTCTACGAGATCGACGAGGCGATCCCGGTGCCGAAGCTCGACGGGATCGGAACGGCGCTACCGCTCGACGGCCTGACGACGGTCCAGCAGCAGAACTACGACACGCTCTCGGCGCAGCTCGCGGCCCTGCTCGCCTCGCAGCCCGAGTGTCCCGGCGACGGCAACATCGACCTCGTGGTCGACGACCGCGACCTCGCCGACTGGCGCTTCTACGAGCAGACGACCGGCCTCTCGAGCGTCTACGACCTCGACATCGACGGGCTCACCAACGAGGCCGACGAGGCGATCATCCTGCAGAACCTCGGACGCGACTGCCGCGTGCTCTAGCGGCGCTCGACGGGTCCTCGGCGGTGCGCTCACCGGGCGGGGGACGGCTCGGGTGCACCGCTGGCGGATGGCTTCGCCGCGAGGCTGCGCGCCGCGTCCGCGATCACCGCCGCGACCTGCTGCGGGTGTGACGCGAACACCGCGTGGCTCGCACCCGGGATCTCGGTCGTGCGGCTCTTCGCGCGCGCGTAGTACCAGCGCTCGAGCTCGGGACTGATGATCTGGTCATCGCCGGCGACGATCCCCCAGCTCGGCTTCGATCGCCAGGCGGCGGCGGTGAGCGGCGTCGAGAAGACCTCCGCCGCGGCGAGCACCTGCGAGCGGGCCATGAAGTCGGCGCGCGCGCGCGGCAGGTCTGGCGCGAAGAGCTTTGCGAACAGCTCCGGGGCGAGGAAGGTGAAGCCGTCGGAAGTCTTCCGGATCGCGCCCGCGGTCTTGCCGAGGACGCTCGGCGTCTTGCGGCCGAGCGTCGCCTCGTCCTCGCCGACGTCCGGCGCGTGCGCGGCGACGTACACCAGGCCGACGACGCTCGGGTGCACGCCCGCCTCGGTGATGACGGAGCCGCCGTAGCTGTGTCCGACGAGGAGCGTCGGTCCGTCCTGAAGATCGAGGACGCGCTTCGTCGCGGCGACGTCGGCGGCGAACGAGGTCTCCGGCTCCTGCACCATCGTCACGCGGAAGCCGTCCTCGACGAGGATCGCGTCGATCGCCTGCCAGCCCGAAGCGTCGACCCAGGCGCCGTGCACGAGGACGACGTTCTCGACGGGCGCTGCGGCGGCGTTCGCCGTTCCCGCGAGAAGGAGCGTCACGAGGAGGAGGGCGGGGCTCGTTGTCGTGGTTCGGGTCATGACGGACGCGATAGCATGGACGGAGTCGAACGCTGGAGCGCGCGCCGTCTCGTTCGCACTGGCACGTGACCGGGCGGACGTGCGGTAATTTTGTGCTCGTCCGCGATCGCGACGGCGTGGTAGATCACCCATGTCGCGGACCGCCGCACACCCCACCTCGTACTCTCGTCCCCCTCCCCAAGGAGTCGCTGCATGATCCGAATCCCGATCTGGACCCTCGCCCTGTCCTTGACGCTGGTGAGCGCCGCCGCCGCAGGCCCGACCGCACAGCAGAAGTGCGAGGGGGCGAAGGTCACCGCGCTCGCGAACCGCACAGCGTGTCGCGCCGGCGAGCACAAGAACGTGATCCTCGGCAAGACGCCGAACCTCGCGAAGTGCGCGGCCGGCTTCGCGAAGGCGATCGCCGCCGCGGACAAGAACGCCGCCAAGCGTTCCGCCTCGTGCCGCTGGCTCGACAACGCCGACGGAACGGTGACCGACCTGAACACCGGGCTCCAGTGGGAGCTGAAGAAGTACGACCCCTTCGCGCCGTTCCCGAACCCGCACGGGGTCGACGGGGTCTGGCACTGGCAGGGCTACCAGCCGAGCGTCGGCGATCCGATCGTCTTCCCCGGCGGCAACGCGTTCGTCGTGTTCCTCGGAGCTCTCAATGCGGGCACGTCGTTCGACGGGGTCGCGACCGCCGACTGCTTCTCGGGCAAGTGCGACTGGCGGCTGCCGACCGTCGAGGAGCTGCGGACGCTCCTCGCCGGACAGTACCCGAACTGCACGACGACCCCCCCGAACGCGTGCACGACCATTCCCGGATTGACCGGCACCTACCCGATGATCGGCGGCTACTGGACCTCGACCACCGACGACCGCGATCCGACCAAGGCGTGGATGGTGTCCTTCGGCGACGGCTTCGTCAGCCTGCAGCCGAAGATGGCCGGCGGCTACGCGCGCGCCGTGCGCGGCGAGATGTGACCGGACCGCGGTGACGAGCACGATCGAGCCCCGACGGCAGCGCGTTGCTGCCGTCGGGCCGCTCGACGCGACCCTTCGGGGGGATTCCAAGCGCGATGCGCTGCGTCCTCCCTGAAACGAACGACTCGAAGGCTTCCTTGGACGACCGGGCGCGCACCGACGACGCCGTCCATCCGCCGGCCGGCCGAGAGCTCGGCGCATCGGCTCGGCGTCGCCACCGTCAGAGCACGAGGCGCAGCACGAGGAGTCCACCCGCCAGAGAACCGCGCGACAGCACCGAGGCCAGCACGAAGAGCGCGAAGACGTCCGACGCGATGGCGAATCCCTCGGAAGCCCCTCCGCCGGCACGATCCGTACTTGCCGAACGCGCAATACGCTCGTCCCGCCGCCGCGTCTTCTCCTCCACGTCGCGCTTGCACGCGACTGGACACGGAGAACGACGGCATGAAGACGATCGCGTGGACCGCTGGAGCTCTGGTCGCGACGCTGCTCGCCACGACGGCGCAGGCCGCGACGCCGGCACAGACCTGCCGGAGCGCCAAGAACAAGGAAGCCGGCAACTACGCCGACTGCCTGCAGAAGGCGGAGGCGAAATACGCGTTGAAGGGCGACCCGAGCGCGCGCGCGATGGCTCTGCAGCGCTGCGCCGCCAAGCTCGCCGCGAAGTGGCTGCAGATCGAGAGCCGGCTCGGAGCGACGTGCCCGAGTACGGGCGACCAGACGGTGATCCAGGACCACCTGTCCGCGGCGAGCGCCGACGTGGCGGCGGCGTTCTCCGGTGAGCCCATCGCCGGACAGGCACGGCCGCTCCAGACCGGGCAGACGCGCTGCTGGAACGCCTCGGGGCAGCAGATCTCCTGCACCGGCTCGGGTCAGGACGGCGAGCTGCGGAGCGGGGCCGACCGCCGCTACGTCGACAACGGCGACGGCACGATCACCGACGCCACGACCGGGCTCATGTGGGAGAAGCTGTCGGACGACACGGGCATCCACGACAAGGACAACGTCTACACCTGGGTGAACGCCTTCAATTACAAGATCGCCATCCTCAACCAGGAGGGGTTCGCCGGCCACCGCGACTGGCGGGTCCCGAACATCCGCGAGCTGCAGAGCATCGTCGACTACGGCAAGGTCGGCCCGGCGGTGGCGGCCGCGTTCAACACCGGCTGCGTCGAGTGGTGCACGGTGCTCACCTGCTCGTGCACGCTCGGTGCGAACACCTACTCCTTCTGGTCGTCGACGGCGTTCCGTCCGAACGCATCGTCCATCATGTCGATCTTCTTCTACAACGGCCTCGTCGACCGGACCACGGGGGCGACGCAGGCCTTCCACGTTCGCGCGGTGCGCGGGGGCGCGTGATGCGATCGTCGAACGTCGAACGACCATCGACCTCGTCCGTGAACGAGGTCCCGACAAGGAGAAGGCCCGAGATGAAGACGACGCTCTGGGCGGCCGTTGCGGCCGCGATGCTCCTCGCCGGAACGGCGCTGGCCGCGACGCCGGCCCAGAACTGCGCGAGCCGCAAGAACAAGGAAGCCGGCAAGTACGTCCAGTGCCGCGCGAAGGCCGAAGCGACCTTCGCGTTGAAGGCGGACCCGGCGCTGCGCGCGCTGGCACTGCAGAAGTGCGCCGACAAGCTGGCCGCGAACTGGACGAAGATGGAAACCAGGGCCGCGGGAGCCTGTCCGACGCTGGGCGGTCGGAACGCAGTCCAGCAGTTCCTCGACACCGCGGTCGCGGACGTGGCGACCTCGCTCGCGGGCGGACCGCTCGTCGACCGGGGCCACCGTCTGAAGACCGGACAGACGCAGTGCTTCAGCGGCTCGAGCACCAACCCGATTCCCTGCGCCGGCACGGGGCGCGACGGCGAGCTCCAGAAGGGGCTCGACCCGCTTCACGTCGACAACGGCGACGGGACCATCACCGATCTCAAGACCGGGCTCACCTGGGAGAAGCTGTCGTGGGACGGCAGCATCCACGACCGGCTGTACCAGCTCTCTTGGTCGGACGCGTACGCGTACAAGGTCGCCGCCCTGAACGCGATCGAGTTCGGCGGCCACACCGACTGGCGGCTGCCGACCGTGAACGAGCTGCAGACGATCCTGAACTACGGAGTGACCTATCCCTCGGTCTGGCCTGCGTTCCACACCGGCTGCGTCGCCGGCTGCACGGTGCTGACCTGCTCGTGCGGCTGGACGTCGGGTTTCGGCGGCTCCGAGCTGTACTGGACGTCCACCACGTACGAGCCGGCGCCGTTCTACGTCTGGACGGTGGGCGCGTACGACGGCAGCGTCGGGTACACGGCACGCAACGAGGTGCGGCACGTGCGCGCGGTGCGCGGCGGCACTTGAGCGTGCGACGATCGCGGCGTCGCCAGGAGCGATCTCGCGCCACCGGGATCGCCTGGAGTGTCACGCGATCCGCCACGAGCGCGCGAAGGTCCCGCCAAAGGAGGTCGCGCGGCGGGCGCGCGACGCGTATCGCTCTGCTCGCCCGACGACGACGTCGAGCGTCATCGGCAACCCGGTATTCCCGTTCGGAATCCGCGCCCGTGCGTCGTACGATTCGCACGTGCGTGCCGCGCTGTACGACCTGGCCATCGTCCCGCTCACCGCGTCCTGGTACGCGGCGGTTCTGTCGCGCCTCGCGCACGGCTGCCGCCTCCTCGACGTCGGCATCGGCACCGGCGGCGCGCTCTTGACGCACGCCGATCGCGTCCGGACGCAGGATCTGCGCATCACGGGCGTCGACATCGACACCGCCTACGTCGCTCGCTGCACGCGGCAGGTGGCGCGGCACGAGCTCTCGCACCACGTCACGGCGCGTGTCGAGTCGGTCTACGACCACCACGGCGGCCCGTACGACGCCGCGTACTTCAGCGGCAGCTTCATGCTGCTGCCGGATCCGCCCGCGGCCGTCCGTCACGTGGTCTCGCTGCTGGCGCCCGGCGGGCGGCTCTACTTCACGCAGACGTTCGAGCACGAGCGCTCGCCGGTCCTCGAGGCGGTGAAGCCGCTGCTGCGCCGGCTGACCACCGTCGACTTCGGCCGCGTCACCTACGAGGACGCATTCCGCCGGGCGCTCGACGCCGGCGGCGTCGCGATCGACGAGCGCGTCGTGCTGCACGCGGGACCGCGCCGCTCGGCCCTCCTGCTGGGCGCCCGGCCGCGCCCCTGACGGGCGGTCGGCTCGATCCGTACTCCCCGCGGTGCGGCCGAGCACCCGCATGGCGTTCGCGCATCGCAGTCGAGCGCTCCGGCGGTCGCCGGAAGCTCTGCAGGACCGACGCGCGTGCGGCGGCCTCGAAAGGCTTCCGCGATCCGCGCGGATCGACCGCGCGGCAGCTCCGTGCGCCGCGCCGTCTCCTGCCCACCCCGGGACGTCCTCGCCGAGGTCCGCGCGCGCAGCCTAATGATTCCTCTCGAGGGCGCCGATGCTCGGGAGGATGAACGAGGCATCGACCAGGGCGGGGACGCCGCCCGACGGTGATGCGACCGAGCCGCCGATCGTGATCGCGGAGGACGACAACGTCACCGCGCTCCTGACGACGGAAGTCCTGCGCCGCGCGGGCTTCAGCGTCGTGCGGGCGTCCAACGGCGAGTCCGCCCTCGAGGAGATGCAGCGCCACCAGCCGCGCGTCGTGATCCTCGACATCAACATGCCGCGGCGCGACGGGCTCGAGGTCCTGCGCATCGTGCGTCGCAACCTGGAGGGCGCCCGCGTGCGGATCCTCGTGCTGAGCGGTCACGCGCAGGCCGACGTCGCGGAGCGGGCGCGGCGCGAGGGCGCCGACGACTACCTCGTCAAGCCGTACGCACCCGGCGATCTCGTCGAACGCGTGCGACGCCTCGACGCCATGCTCGACGATCGGAGACGGTGCCCGACCGACGAGCGGTGACGTGACCTCGGCCACGACCACCCTCCTCGTGACCGGCACACTGCTGCTGGGCGCGGTCGCGGTCGCCTCGTGCGTGGCGCTGGTGATCCACCACGCGTTGAGCGAGGTCGTGCGCGCACGCCGCGAGCGACGCGCCGACGGCGCCCTGGCGCTGCTGGTGGGATCGATCGTCGGCGGCGACGATCTCGACGCCGTTGCCGCGCTCGCGGTGAAGCGCTTCGGCCACGCCGCCGTCGGCGAGGTGCTGCGGCGCGCGCGCAACGACATCGCCGGCGAACGCGCGGCCGCGATCACCGTCGCCCTCGAGGCGATCGGCGAGGTCGAGAGGCTGCGCCGCCGCGCCCGCTCGCGGAACGTCGCGCGCCGCAGGACGGCCATCCGCCACCTCGGCGAGTGCGGCGGGGACGTTGCGAGCACCGTGCTGCGCGCCGCGCTGGACGATTCCGAGTGGGAGGTGCGGCGCGCGGCGCGCGACGGCCTGCTGGCGGACGGTCGGCCCGAGGCGATCCGCCTCGCCGTCGACTCCTACCTCGCGGAGGCGACCGAGAACCTCGGCTGGCGGCGCTCGTTCTATGCGCGCTTCGCGCTGGTCGCGCCGGCGCAGCTCTGCGAGCTCTTGCACACGGCCAGCCTGAACCCGGCCGAGGAGAAGCTCGCGATCGAGGCCCTCGGACACGCGCGCTCGGAGAACGCCGTTCCGGAGATCCGCGCGCGGCTCACCTCCGCGGATCCCGAGCTGCGTGCGTCGTCCGCCCGCTTCGCCGGCAAGCTGTGCGATCACGACAGCGCGCCGGGGCTCGTGGCGCTGCTCACCGATCCCGAGTGGTTCGTCCGCGCCGCGGCGGCACGCGGTCTCGAAACCCTGCCCAAGCCGCCGAGCACGCTGCGCGCGCTCGGCACCTGCCTGAGCGATCCCAGCTGGTGGGTGCGGTCGAACGCCGCGCGCTCCCTGTCGCGGGCTGGGGAGCCGGGTCGCGCGATCTTGCGCTCGGTGATCGACGGCGACGACGCCTACGCCCGCGACGCCGCACGCGCGGCTCTCGCCACGCTCCGGTCGGCGACCGTACCGGACGCCGCCTTCCCCGACGTTGCCGGCAGGGTCGCGGCCGAGCCGCAAGCGGTGCCGAGGTGCTGACGACCGCCGACCTCCTGGTCGCCGTCGAGTACCTGGTGCTCGCGTACTTCCTGGTCCTGAACTCGACCTACCTCGTGTTCACGGTGGTGTCGTTCCACGACCTGCGCCGCTACCGCCAGCGCGTCTGGCGCGGCGACCTGCGCGCGCTGCTATCCGACTCGTCGTACCTCCCGGTCTCGATCCTCGTGCCCGCGCACAACGAGCGCGGCACCGTGATCGCCAACGTCCGCTCGCTGCTCACCGCCACCTATCCGGAGTTCGAGGTCGTCGTGGTCAACGACGGCTCGACCGACGACACGATGGACTGCCTGCTGCGCGCCTTCGATCTGCTGGAGGTGCCGCCTGCGACGCGCGTCTCGATCCAGACAAAGCCCGTGCGCGCGGTCTACCGCTCGCTCGAGCACCCGAACCTGATCGTCATCGACAAGGAGAACGGCGGCAAGAGCGACGCCCTGAACGCGGGGATCAACGTCTCCACCTACCCCTTGTTCTGCTCCATCGACGCCGACTCCCTGCTCGAGTCCGATGCGCTGCTGCGCGTCGCGCGCTCGTTCGCCGAGGACGACCGCATCATCGCCGCCGGCGGCATCGTGCGCGTGATGAACGGCTCGCTCGTCGTGCACGGCGAGGTGGTCGAGGCCCGCGCGCCGGGCACGCCGATGCTGCTCTGCCAGTCGCTCGAGTACGTGCGCGGCTTTCTCGCCGGGCGGACGGCGCTCGCCAAGATGAACTGCCTGCTCATCATCTCCGGCGCGTTCGGGCTGTTCCGCAAGGATCCCGTGCTCGCCGCGGGCGGCTACCGGACGGACACGGTGTGCGAGGACATGGAGCTCGTGGTGCGCCTGCACCGCGAGACGCGCCGCCAGAAGCAGCACGGCCGGGTCGTCTTCGTGCCCGATCCCGTGTGCTGGACGCAGATCCCGGCCGACTGGACCTCGCTGCTCCGGCAGCGCGACCGCTGGCAGCGCGGGCTGCTCGAGAGCCTGTGGATGCACCGCACGATGTTCCTGAACCCGCGCTACGGGTCGGTCGGACTGCTGGGCTTTCCGTTCTACGTCCTGTTCGAGGCGCTCGGTCCGCTGATCGAGACCGCCGGCTATCTGCTGCTGCCGATCCTCTGGTTCACCGGCAACCTGAACGGGCCGTTCGTCTTCCTCTTCCTCCTCCTCGCGGTGCTGTTCGGCATGGTGCTCTCGGTCACCGCGCTGATCCTCGACGACCTGCTGTTCCGGCGCTACGCGCGCACCGGCGACCTGGTCAAGATGATCGCGGCGTCGGTGCTCGAGTATCTCGGCTACCGGCAGCTGCTGACGGCGCGCCGTGCGTTCGCGTCGGTCAACGTGCTGCGGCGCAAGGGGCACTGGGGGCGGATCGAGCGCCAGGCGATCCACCACGAGGACCACCGGGAGGCGTCGACGTGATCCGCGCATCCCGTGCTGCACCGGCCCGTGCGGCCCTGGTGCTGGCAATCGCGCTGCTCGCGGCAGGGCCCGTCCTCGCGGCCGGCGAGGCTCCGCCCGCGACCGCGACGGCCGCAGAGGCCGCAGAGGCCGCGGAGGGCGACGTCCTCTCCCGCGCGCGCGCGCTCGCGACCAGCGATCAGCGCCCGGAGGCGATCGCGCTGCTGCGCGCGCACCTCGAGGCGCACCCGGAAGACAGCGACGCGCGCGTGCTGCTCGGCATCGTGCTGTCGTGGCAGGGTGACTATCCGGCGGCGCGGAAGGAGCTCGAGCAGGTCCTCGACGGGCGGCCCGATCACGGTGACGCGCTGCCGGCCCTGATTCGCGTCGAGCTCTGGTCCGGGAACGCTCTGCGCGCCGAGGAGCTGGCACGCAACGCGCTCCTCGGTCACCCCGACGACACCACGCTGCTGGTTCTCCACGCGCAGGCGCAGCGCACGCTGCGGCGCGACAGCGACGCGCTCGCGGACCTCGAACGCGCGCTGCGGATCGACCCGGGCGATACGCTCGCACGCGACCTGCGCGACGCGATCCTCGACAGCCGCCGCCTGTGGACGGCGCGCCTGTACTACACGCTCGATCTCTTCGACAAGCAGCGCGAGCCCTGGAACGAGGTCTCGGTCAGCCTGAAGCGCGACACGCAGTACGGCCCGGTGCTCGTCAAGTACTGGCACGCCGTGCGCTTCGACACGCACTCGGACCAGTTCGAGATCGAAGCCTATCCACGGATCCGGCCCGGCACGTACCTCTTTCTCCAGGCGGGCTTCTCGCCCGACGCCGGCCTGTATCCGACCTATCGCGCCGCCGGCGACGTCTACCAGGCGCTGCCGTGGAGCTTCGAGATCTCGGCCGGCTATCGCAGGCTCGGCTTCGACGACCCGGTCGACATCTACACCGGGGCGCTCGCCAAGTACCTGGGCGACTGGCTGCTGTGGAGCCGCCTCTACTTGACCCCCGACGAGATCGGCACCTCGGTCTCGTTCCAGGTCGGCTTCCGGCGCTACTTCGGCGAGGGCGTCGACTGGGTCGGCCTGCGCTACGGCCACGGAACGGGACCCGAGCTGATCACGCTCGGCGAGGTGGAGCTGCTGGATTCGGACACCGTCCTGTTCGAGGCCGTGAAGACGCTCGGCCCGCACTGGGAGGTCGGCGTCGAGGCCGGCTACGCACGCGACGAGCAGCTGAGCGGAGACTTGCTGAGCCGCTTCACCCTCGGGCTCGGCCTCTCCTACCGGTTCTGAGGCACGCAATGGGGAAGTCCGTCCTGCAGATCGCCGCGTCCGCCTTGGTGCTCGGGCTGTACTACTGGACGCTCTTCGTGCAGCCGGTGTCCCTCGAGAGCTTCGCGACCGGCCCCGACTCGCTGTCGGTGGAGCAGTCGCGCGAGCTGCTCGAGCAGAGCCGCACGCTGCTGCGCGAGCGCGAGTTCGCCGACGCCCGCGACATCACGCTGCGGCTGCACGAGGCCTACCCGCGCAACCACATCTACCTGGACCAGCTCGCGTTGATCTCGCGCGAGCTCGGCGACCCCGGCGCCGAGGCCGAGTTCTGGGAGAAGTATCTGCTGGTCTCGCCGACGCCGATCGACGCCTGTCCGCGCGTCGGGCAGGCACACCAGGAGGCGGGCCGCACCGCCGAGGCGCTCGATGCGTTCGAGCGCTGCCTCGCCTTCGAGCCGACGAGCCCGGAATCGATGTTCTGGGTCGCCAAGTCGTACGAGCGTGCCGGGCGGCTGGCGGAAGCGGAGGAGCTCTATGCGCGCGGGGTCGAGGCGTCGCCCGGGGACCCCGACCTGCTGATCGGCCTTGGCCGCGTCCACCTGCGGCAGGGGCAGCTCGAGAAGGCGCGGCGCGACGCCGGGAAGGTGATCGAGCGCTGGCCCGAGAACGTCGACGGCCTCCTTCTGGCCGGGCTCGTGCACCGCTCCGCGGGCAACCTCCCGGAGGCGAGGCGCCTGCTCGAGAAGGGCGCGGCCAAGGCCCCCGACTACGTGGACTTTCACGTCGTCCTCGGCGGGATCGCCGAGCAGGAGGACCGTCCCGCCGACGCGCTTCGCTACTACGACAAGGTGCTCGAGCTCCGGCCCGGGAGCCCCGACATCGCGGCGCGGCGCGCGCGTCTGGCGAGGAGCTGAGCGATGACCGTCAAGCTGCTGCTCGAGCGCTGCGTGCGCCTCGTCTGCTTCGTCTTCCTGCTGGCCTCGTCGGTCTACGGGCTGATCACGTACGTCCCCTTCACGTACGAGCAGTTCGTCAAGCCGCAGCTGATCGGCTGGATCACCACATTCGCCGAGATCCACGCGTACCTGTACGCGATCGCCGTCGTCGCGCTCGCCGGCGCGATGCGCGACGCTCTCGTCCGTCCGGGCGTGCGCTGGATCGCGCGCGGGCTCTTCGCTTGCCAGCTCGGGCTCGCCGCGTTCTTCCTCGTTCATCCGGTGCTCGCAGCTCTCGGCAACGACGCCGGCAGCTTCGCCTGGAGCGTGCTCTTCCTGGTGCAGCTCGCGGCCCTCGGTGCACTCGACGTCGCCGACTGCCGCGGTCGCCTGCGCTTCGCGCCGACCGTCGCGGGCCGCGACTGGACGGTCTTCGTCGCCGCCGGCGCGACCGCCCTGTTCGTCAGCCTGCTCTACTTCGGGATCGCGCTGGCGCGCACGCAGGGACAGCCGGCACCGGGGCCCGGGGGCGAGCTGCTCGCCTTCGCCTGGAGCCTGCTCTCCCACCTCGTCGTCTTCTTCGCGCTCGCCACGGCGTTCGTGCTGATCATCGCGCTCGCCCGTCTCTGGCGTGCGCCTGCACGCACCGAGCTGGTGCTCGCCGCTCTCGTCCTGAGCGGCGTCGTCTTCGTCGCGGTGCGTGACATCGTGCTCGCGAGCATCTCCCTCACCGGTCCGAGCGCGGATCTCTACGCGGCTCTCGCGGCGGTCGCGATCGTGACGAGCCTCGCCGGCGTCGCGCTGCAGGGCTTCGCCCGGCGCGGCGAGCCGGTCGAGGACGGGCTCGCGACGCTGCTCACGCCCCTCACCCTCCGCCCGGCGTCCTCGCTCGGCGCGCAGGTCGGCGTGCTGCTCCTGCTCGCGGGAGCGGTGTGGCTGGTCGCCGCACGGGTCGCGCTCTACGACTGGAACTACCTCGTGCAGAAGCTCGCGGCCGGCACGGTCTGGTGTCTCGCCTTCGCGCTGTTCTACGCGTCCGCGCGGAGCTACCAGCCCCGGCCGGGATGGAGCGCGGGCGTGCTCGGCAGCGCGGTACTCGCGCTGTTCGCCTTTCGCGCGCTGCAGGAGGCACCGTCACGCGTACCGGTCCTCCTGGGCGGTTCGGCCGCCGACGCGAGCTCCGCGCTCGCACGCCACGCGGGCCACGACGCGTCCTTCAAGCTGCTGTACGACGTGCTGGCGCCGCGGGTCGCCGACGCGTCGTCGAGCGACTCGTTCTATCGATTCCTCCAGGACAACACGAACATCCCGCGCGCGGTGAAGGTCGACCCGGTCGAGATCGACCTGGTCGACGATCTGGCAGCCACGTCCGGCCCGAAGCCGAACATCTTCGTCCTCGTGATCGACAGCCTCCGGCGCGACTACCTCGGCGTCTACGACGACGAGGTCCGCTTCACACCCGAGATCGACGCCTTCGCTCGCGAGAGCATCGTCATGGAGAACGCGTTCACGCGCTACGGCGCGACCGGTCTCTCGGAGCCGTCGATCTGGGTCGGCGGACTGCTGCTGCACAAGCAGTACATCGAGCCCTTCTACCCGATGAACACGCTGGAGAAGCTGCTCGAGGTCGAGGGCTACCAGACCTACCTGAGCCTCGACACGATCCTCACGACCATCCTCCGTCCCTCGACGTCGATCGTCGAGCTCGACGAGGGCGTCCTGAACCGCGACTACGACACCTGCCACTCGCTTCGCGACCTGGTCACCAAGCTGCAAGATCGCGAGGACCGCACGCGTCCGGTGTTCGCCTACACGCAGCCGCAGAACCTGCACGTCTCGCAGATCACCCGCCAGGGCTCGAGCGTGCCGGAAGGCGAGAGCTTCCCCGGCTTCCACGCGCCCTATGCGACCCGCGTGAAGGACGTCGATCGCTGCTTTGGCGCCTTCATCGACGCGCTGAAGGCCCAGGGCCTGTACGACGAGAGCATCGTCATCCTCACCTCCGATCACGGCGAGTCGCTCGGCGAGGAGGGACGCTGGGGCCACGCCTACACGATGTACCCGGAGATCGTGCGCATCCCGCTGATCGTGCACCTGCCGCCGGCCATGCGCGCCGGCCTCACCTGGGACACCGGCGAGGTCGCGTTCCTCACCGACATCACGCCGAGCCTGTACTACCTGCTCGGGCAGCGCCCGGTGCGGACCGACCCGATCCTCGGCCGGCCGCTGTTCGTCGAGAAGGATGACGAGTCGGTCGCGCGCGAGCCGGCGCGCGACGAGTACCTGCTCGCCTCGAGCTATGGCCCGGTGTACGCGATCCTCGCCGATCGCGGGCGCTCGCTGTACATCGCGGACGGCGTCAACTACCGGGACCACCTGTACGCGCTGGAGGCGGGCAAGAAAGCCGAGGCCCGTCCCGTCACCGCCCGGATCAAGGCCGAGCGAGAGCAGCAGATCCGCGAGCAGATCGGCGAGGTCAATCGCTTCTACCGGTTCGGTGACGGCGCCGCCGCTGCCCCCTGACGGTGCGAGCGCATCCCGGTCCACGCGTCGGGACGGAACGCCGGCAGCTCGTCCGCGCAGGCGCGGGCGCGGCGACCGATCGATGCGGGACGGCGTCGCCGACGGAGTCGCTCCTGCGCGGGTCGCCGAAACCTTCTCGCGGCCGGAGCGCGTCAGCGATAGCCGCGCTGCAGCGACTCGAGTGCCGCGGCCCCGGGGCAGAGGCTCTCGTAGGGCAGATCGGTGAGCGGCGTCTCGGGCGTCTTCGAGGCCTCGTGCATCTCCGGGTTCGCGTCCGGGTCGAGGAACAGGAGCCCGGTCGGGACCGCGCCCGTGCTCTGGTGCTCGACGAGCCAGTCGATGACCGAGCGCCGGTCCGTCGGATCGTAGCCCTCGGGCACCTTGCTGAAGCGCACCACGCTGCCGTCGTGCATCGCGACGTCGCGCGTCGTGCCGGCGGCGTACTCCGCGACGATCTCGTCGCGGTGCGGGACGAAGCTCATCTCGATCGCCGCCTCCTGGTGCGCGCGCGTGTAGAGGTAGCTCTTGGTCGAGCCGTCGTGGTCGTTGAACGTGACGCACGGCGAGACGACGTCGACCAGCGCGAAGCCGCGGTGCGCGAGCCCGGCCTTCAAGATCGGCACGAGCTGGTCCTTGTCGCCCGAGAAGCTGCGCGCGACGAAGGTGGCGCCGAGCGACAGCGCGAGCATCACCGGGTCGATCGACTGCTGGGTGTTCGGCTCGCCGCGCTTCGACTTCGAGCCGCGGTCCGCCGAGGCCGAGAACTGGCCCTTGGTCAGACCGTAGACGCCGTTGTTCTCGAGCACGTAGAGCATGTTCACGTTGCGGCGGATGGCGTGGCTCATCTGGCCGATGCCGATCGACAGCGAGTCGCCGTCGCCGCTGACGCCGATCAGCGTCAGCGCGCGGTTGGCCGCCGCGGCTCCCGTGGCGATCGCCGGCATGCGGCCGTGCGCGGAGTTGAAGCCGTGCGCTCCCGAGAGGAAGTAGGTCGGCGTCTTCGACGAGCAGCCGATGCCCGACAGCTTCGCGACCATGTGCGGCGGCGTGTCGGTCTCGTGGAAGGCGCGCACGATCGCCGCGGTGATCGAGTCGTGGCCGCAGCCGGCGCACATCGTCGACATCGCGCCCTCGTAGTCGCGCAGCGTGAGTCCGAGGGCGTTCGGGCGCAGCGACGGGTGCCGCGCGACGGGCTTGCGGATGTAGCTCACGACGCCCTCCGGGTACGCTCGCGGCGGTCCGCGACGTCGGGGTCCTCGATGTCGGGCAGCTGCGCGAGGATGCCCTCGACCACCTGCCGCGCCTGCAGCGGGAAGCCGCCGTACGCGAGCACGGAGAGGAGCTTCTCCTTCGCCACCGGGGTCTCCAGCACGAGCAGCGCGCGCAGCTGCGCGTCGCGGTTCTGCTCGACGACGAAGAAGTGGTCGTGCGACTCGAGGAACGCCTCGACGTCCTCGCCGAACGGGAACGCGCGGATCCGCATGTAGTCGGCGTTCACGCCGCGCTTGCCGAGCTGCTCGAGCGCCTCGCGCACCGCGAGGTCGCAGCCACCGAGCGTGATGACGCCGAACTTCGCGCCGGGACGCTTCTCGATCACCGCCGCCGGGACGTGCGCGCCCGCTGCGCGGTGCTTGCGCGACAGGCGCTCCATGACCTCGGCGTACTCCTCCGGGATCTCGGTGTAGCCGCCGAGCTTGTTGTGGCCCGAGCCGCGCGTGAAGAACGCACCCTTCTCGTGCACGCCGGGCACCGTGCGCGCTGCGACCGCGAGCTTGTCCTCGGGCGAGTAGCGCGTGAACTTCGGCAGTGCTGCGATCTCGTCGCGCGTCAGCACGCGGCCCCGATCCGGACGGTAGTCGTCGTTCCACTCGAGCTTCGGCACGACCCAGTCGTTCATGCCGATGTCGAGGTCCGACAGCATGAACACCGGCGTCTGGAAGCGCTCGGCGAGATCGAACGCCGCGACCGCGAAGTGGAAGCACTCGGCCGGGTTCGAGGGGAACAGCAGGACGTGCTTGGTGTCGCCGTGCGACGCGTACGCGCACAGCAGGATGTCGCCCTGCTGCGTGCGCGTCGGCATGCCGGTCGACGGTCCGACGCGCTGCACGTCGATGATCACCGCCGGGATCTCGGCGTAGTAGGCGAGGCCGACGAGCTCGCCCATCAGCGAGATGCCGGGGCCCGAGGTCGCGGTGAAGGCGCGCGCGCCGGCCCAGGTCGCGCCGATCACCATGCCGATCGCGGCGAGCTCGTCCTCGGCCTGCACGATGCAGTAGCGCTGCTCGCCGGTCTGCTCGTCGACGCGGTAGCGCTCGCAGAGCGTCTTGAACGCATCGAGCACGCTGGTCGACGGCGTGATCGGGTACCAGCCGGCGACGGTCGCGCCGGCGTAGAGGCAGCCGAGCGCGGTCGCGGTGTTGCCGTCGATCAGGATCGAGTCGGCGGTCGCGCTCATGCGCTCGAGCCGGATCGGCAGCGGGCAGTCGACGTGCTCCTTCGCCCAGTCGTAGCCGATCTGGATCGCGCGCGCGTTCGACTCGCGCAGCGCGGGCTTCTTGCCGAACTTCTCGTCGAGCATGCCGGACAGCACCGACATGTCGAAGTCGAGCAGTGCCGCGAGCGTGCCCACGTAGACGATGTTCTTCATCAGCGTGCGCTCGCGCGCGCCGGCGAAGCTCTCGAGGCAGAGGCGTGCGTAGGGCACGCCGAGGAAGGTCACGTCGGACCGCTGCAGGGACTTCTTCAGCGGGCCGGTCGAGTCGTACAGTACCCAGCCGCCGGAGCGAACCTCGGCGATGTCGGCCGCGTAGGTCTCGGCGTTCATCGCGACCATCAGGTCGTAGCGCGCCGTGCGGGCGGTGTGCCCGGACGCGTTCACCCGGATCTCGTACCAGGTGGGCAGTCCCTGGATGTTCGAGGGAAAGAGGTTCTTCCCCGAGACGGGAATCCCCATGCGGAAGATCGCCTGCATGAGGAGGGCATTCGCGCTCGCCGATCCGGTGCCGTTCACGTTCGCCAGCTTGAGGGCGAAGTCGTTCGGGCCGGAGGGAGCTTCCACGTAGGGACCGGACGGGAGTCCGGTCAGGCCGCCTTGGTGCACGTCTTCCTTCCTGCGTACGAGAGGAGGAGGTCGAACTTCTGCATGTCCCAGGCCGCCGTCGGGCAGCGCTCGGCGCACAGCCCGCAGTGGACACAGAGGTCCTCGTCCTTCACCATCACGCGCTTCGTCTGCGGCAGCGGGCCGGAGACGTACAGCGCCTGCTCCTGATTCTCGGCGGGCGCCGAGAGCCGCGTGCGAAGATCGTCCTCCTCGCCGTCGCGGGTGATCGTCAGACAGAGCACCGGGCAGACGTCGACGCAGGCGTCGCACTCGATGCACAGCCGGTCGGTGAAGACCGTCTGCACGTCGCAGTTCAGGCAGCGCTCGACCTCGCGCGCCACCTGCTCCGGCGTGAACCCGATCTCGACCTCGCGGCCCATGTTGCGCAGGCGCTCGGCGAGGTCGACGTGGGTCATCTTCTGGCGGCCGACCGCGTTGTAGTCGTTCTTGTAGCTCCACTCGTGGAGCCCCACCTTCGCGCTGACGAGGTTCATCCCCGGCGCGGGACGCTCGCTGAGCGCGATGCCCTGGCAGTGGTTGTGGATCGAGATCGCCGCCTGGTGGCCGTGCTCCGCCGCCCAGATGATGTTCTTCGGACCCATCGCCGCGTCGCCGCCGAAGAAGACGCCCGTGCGGGTCGAGGCGAAGGTCGTCGGGTCGAGCACCGGCACGTCCCACTGGTCGAACTCGATGCCGATGTCGCGCTCGATCCAGGGGAACGCGTTCTCCTGCCCGATCGCGAGGATGACGTCGTCGGCCGGGAGAAAGACCTCCTCGAGCGGCTTCTGCGTGAGCTTGCCCTTCGCGTCGATGGTCGACTCGTAGCGCTGGAAGCGCATGCCGACGAGCCGGCCGTTCTCGAGCACGAACGCGGTCGGCTCGTGGTCGACGACGATCTCGACGAGCTCCTCCTCGGCGTCCTCGAGCTCCCAGGGCGACGCCTTGAAGAACTGGCGCGGCTTGCGCGCCATGACCTTGATCGACTTGCCGCCGAGGCGCGCCGACGTGCGGCAGCAGTCCATCGCGGTGTTGCCGACGCCGATGATCAGCACGCGCTCGCCGATCTTGTCGACGTGGTCGAACGCGACCGACTCGAGCCAGTCGATGCCGATGTGGATGTTCGCCGCCGCTTCGTGCCGGCCGGGGATGTTCAGGTCCTTGCCGCGCGGTGCGCCGGAGCCGACGAAGACCGCGTCGAACTCGCCGGAGTCGAGCAGCGACTTCATGCTCTCGACCGGCGAGTCGTAGCGGACGTCGACGCCCATCCGGAGGATCATGTCGATCTCTTCGTTCAGCACCTCCTCGGGGAGGCGGAACGCCGGGATGTTGGAGCGCATCAGGCCGCCCGGCACCGACAGCTTCTCGAAGATCGTCACCGAGTAGCCGAGCGGCATCAGGTCGTTCGCGACGACCAGCGACGCGGGACCGGCGCCGATGCAGGCGACGCGCTTACCGTTCTTCTTCTTCGGCGCGGTCGGCAGCAGGTCGGTCACGTCGTCGCGCAGGTCGGCCGCGACGCGCTTCAGGCGGCAGATCGCGACCGGCTTCTCGTCGACGCGCGTCCGCCGGCAGGCGGGCTCGCACGGGCGGTCGCAGGTGCGGCCGAGGATGCCGGGGAAGACGTTCGACTGCCGGTTGAGGAGGTAGGCGTCGGTGTAGCGGCCCTGTGCGATCAGCCGGATGTACTCCGGCACGTTCGTATGCGCGGGGCACGCCCACTGGCAGTCGACCACCTTGTGGAAGTAGTCGGGATTGGACACGTCGGTTGGGCGCACAGCGGCCGATCCTTAACCGACCGTTTGCTCGGGGCAAGTCGATTCGCCGGCGGTCGATGACGCGGTGCGGCCTTCCCCCCGGCTAGCGGACGCGGAAGCTGCGCCGTACGACGCGCGAGCGCTCCCAGTAGGGGTCGGTCACGACCAGCGACGCCGTGTACCTTCCGGGCGGAAACGACTGCTCCAGAACGACCTCCTGTGAAGGAACGGGGCCGAGATCGAGGCTCGCGACGACGGTGCGGGTCAGCCGGTTCAGGACGGAGAGCTCGAATCGGACGATGCGCCCGTCGGGATCCGTCGAGCGTCCGGCATCGAGACGCACCACGTCCGGCTGCCCGACCGGCCCGTCCTGCGCCAGCGTGCGTTTGAGGAACCCCTTGGGTCGCGCGTTGAGCTCCGGGCACGGCCCGCTCTGCCACCCGACCACCGCCTGGTCGTGCTCGTCGACGGTGCCGTTGCGATCGAGGTCGGCGGCCGGATTCCAGCTTCCGGTTCCTGGAGAGCTGCCCAGCGCGGACGCGATCACCGCGGCGTCGGCCGCGTCCACGATCCCGTTGCCGTCCTGGTCCGCGTTGCACCCCTTGCGCACCCCGATCAGCGGGCTGCGCACGCGTCCCGGGGCGAGGCCGACCGCGTAGGAGAAGCTGGTGCTCACCGCTGCGTTGACCGGGACGCCGCACTCGCCGAGCCAGGGCCGCACGAAGGACGTTCCCTGACCGGCGACGTCGACGCAAACGGCGCCCGCGTTGTCGACGCGAACGAACGAGAAGGTGTTGTCGGTGGCGGTCGGAGCGATGCGCAGACGGCCCGCGAAGTCGTCGTAGACGAACGCGTTGCCGCGGCTGTCGTTCTGCAGTCGGTGCAGCGGTGCTCGGAAGCGGTTGTACGAGAATGCGTTGGCGCTCGACTCCAGGAGCTGCAGGCCGAGGGTGCCGCCGGCGACGTCGTTGCCGGAGATCGCGCTGCGGCCGGCGCGCAGCAGGTAGATCTGCTCCTTGCCGTTGTGCTCGACGCGGTTGCCGCGCAGCTCGACGCCGGTCGAGTGCGAGAGGTGGATCCCTTCGTCGCCGTTGTGATGGATCCAGTTGTCGCGCACGACGACGAAGCGCTCGGTGTCCGCCAGCTCGATGCCGGTGACGTTGATGCCGTATCCGGTCCCGTTCGCGAGCGGATCCATCCACCCGTTGTGGTGGATGGTGTTGCCCTCGATGAGCACGTCGGTCGAGGAGGTCACGTGGACGCCCCACCAGAACCCCGAGATGTCGCAGTTGCGCAGCGTCGCACCCTCGACGGGGCGGCTCGCGACGCCGAACTTGACGCCGAACGCTTCCTTGCGCCGTTCGTCCGGTCCGCGGATCGCGTGATGGGCACAGTCGAGCGTGACGCCCGAGTCGATGCGCAGGCCGACGAGCTCGGTGGGATCGCTGCCCCAGGCGCACGGTCCGATGTCGGACGTGAGCACGGTGTCGCGGACGACGCGGTCGCCGCACGCGCACGGTACGTCGCCGCCGCAGTTGGCCGCGCCGGCGACCGTGGTCAAGCATAGCGCCGACAGCAGGCTCGCGAGCGCCGCGATCCGTGCGGGTCTGGTGTTCGAGTCGAGCATGGTCGGGGACTCCTCGGCCGTCACTCTCCGGGAACGCACCTCGTGCGATCGGGCCTGAGCGGCGTCAACGTAAAGACCGGCGCCAACGTACAGACCGGCGCGGCGTCGCGCAGCAAGAAAGACGCACTTCTCGACGCGAAGCGTTCGATCGGCTCGCCGGTGTGGCATTTGGCCACGACGCGGTCGCTCTTCGTGCGGCGTCGCGGGGGACGAGGGAGCTTCGGCGCGTGCTTCGGCGACCGCGCGATCGACGCCGCGGACCCGGCGTGCGAGAAGACGAGAACCGGTGCCGCGACGCGGAGGCGGCCGAGCGACTCGCCTGCCTCGATCGAGCGAAGCTCGGCGGCGTTCTTCCTGCTCGGCATCGGGTCGCTGCACGTACTCACGCCCCATGCGTCCCGGACCCGACCCACGAGAGACCGCCCTCGCCTGGTACCAGCGGTACCGCGATCTGCGCACCAAGCTCGCCCTCGGCGCCGGCGGGATCGCGCTGATCGTCGCTGCCGTGATGTGGTTGGCGACCGAGCTGCTCTCCATCGACCCTGGAAAGGGGACGCCCATCGGCTGGAGCGTGCGCGCGGACGGCCACGTCGCCACGCTGATCCAGACCCTCGAGCCCTACATCCCCTCGCCCAACCGGGACCACGGCAAGAACACCTATTCGATCAGTCTCTTCATCGTGCCGCTGGACGGATCGAAGCCGCGGCTCGTGCCCATCAGCGGCGGCCACTCGGGAAACTCCCTGGGGCTGTCGCAGATCCTGGGCGGCGATGGCGCGAACATCTGGTTCGATGTGAACGGCGTCGGCGCGGTGGACCTGAAGACCTTCGAGCTCCTCGCGGGCTCTGCTCTGCGCGATGCGCCGCCGGACGGTCTGCACGGTGCTCTTCCGCATCGTCTCACGCCGCGCATCGAAGCTTCGCTGAGCACCGGGTTCTTCATCGAGGACCACGAGGATGGTCGCGAGTGGCTGGGGGTGCTGTCGCAGGAGGAAGCGCAACGCGAGTACGCGCCGAAGAAGTCGCTGCGGCGCATCACGCACGCCGAGAGCGCCAAGCGGACTCGGCGCTTCCATCGCGGCACCGTGGGCGACGCGTCGGGGGGCATCCGTCAGATCCTCTCCATGCAAGCCATCGACGAGGCGGAGTACCTCGACGCCGCATTCCTGCGCATGAACGACGCGAGCGAACCCTTCCGCATGCGCGACCCCGATGGCGCACTGATGGTGTACACCTCGGAGCCTGGCCTGAAGGGCACCTTGATGATGGCGCGCGTGGATACGGAAGGCCGCATCGTCTGGAAGGTCGACACCGAGATCGACCGCTTCGCGCTCTCGCAGATCCTGCCCGGTGAGAGCGCGACGGCGTTCGTGGGCACGAGGCTGCCCGTGCCGAACCGGGTGAGCGAGCCGCTGCTGGTGATCGTGGAGCACGCCACGGGCAAGGTGCGCACGCATTCGTTGTGGCAGTAGGCCGATCGGGAGCTGCGCTCGCGTCGCCCCGCAGCTCGCGGCACGTTCGGGCGATCGTGCTGCGCCAGACCGTGCCACTGCTCGAGAGCCGGGAGGTGGTCCGACCAAACCGCTGACGCTCTGGCTTCTCGGCGCGGCGCCGTGATCACCGGCTGAAGGTCGTCGACGATCGGCACGACCCGGCGACGGCGCCCGGCCCGTCGTTCTTTCCGCTTGAATGCGCGCCCGATGACCCGGATAACCGGGCCCGGCCGGAACGACGGCCCCGAGGGAGCGCCCGATGCCGCCAGAGAGCTCGTTGCAGCCGCTGTGGGACTGGACCCTTCGCCATCTGGGCGAGAGCGGGGTCGCGTCACCCGCCTTCCTGCTCACCGCCGTGGTCGCCGGGGTCTACCTGCCCGGCATCGTGTTCTCCTTCGTCGACGTGGTGATCACCCGGCGCTTGACGCTCGCGGAGTGCTGGGCGGTCTACTGGCGCGCGATGAAGTGGTACGGCTCGCTCTACCCGGTGGCGATGATCGCCTTCCTGATGGTGCCGGTGGCGCTGCTGACGCGCGTGCCGGCAGAGGCGCCGACGCTCCTCGAGCTGGCGCGTGACCTGGTCTTCTACTTCCTGCTCGGCGACCTCGTCTCGTACTTCTGGCACCGCTGGGAGCACACGAACCGCTGGTACATGCGGAACGTGCACTACTACCACCACGTCGACACGCCGCCGCTGTCGATCTGGACGGCGATGGTGGTGCATCCGATCGAGGGCGCCACGGTCTTCGCGTGCTTTCACATCTACGGCATCCTCTTTCCGATCCATCCGCTCACCTTCGCGATCGGCGCGTTCTCGGTCACGGCGGTGAACATGGTCACGCACTGCGGCTACCGCCTGCCGGTCTACGACCGGCTGTTCGCGACGTCCCGCGAGCACGACCTCCACCACGCCGTCCGCGAGCCGCGCAACATCTCGGTGATGCTGTCGATCTGCGACCGCATGTTCGGGACGTTCCAGAAGGCGCGCTGAACGCGAGCGGGCGCGCTCGGCAGCGTGCCGCGCGTCGCCGGTACGACGCTCGCTCGGTGACGGGACCGAGCGCACCGGGTAGCGCGCAATGCGGCTTCACGCACCGGTGGATTTCGCCTATGCAGGCCGGATGCTCCGCCGCCGCGTCGTGCTCGCGTCTGTACGTCTCCTCTGCCTCGCGCTTCTCGCCGGCTGCAGCGACGGCGGCTCCGGCTCCGGTCCGAGCACGCCGCTCGACGTCGAGACGCTCTCGCGGCCGGGTCCCCATCCGGTCGGCGAGGCGCAGCTCGTGCTGGTCGACGCGTCGCGGCCGACGCAGGCCGTCGGCGGCTACCCCGGCGCGCCCGATCGCACGCTGCCCACGCGCGTCTGGTACCCCGCGACGTCCGCGGGCGGCGGAGCCGTGCCCTCCGCGGACGGACCGTTCCCGATCATCGCCTGGGCGCACGGCTTCTCGAGCGCGAGCTCCGAGGGCGAGCTCGTCGGACGCCACCTCGCGACCCACGGCTACGTCGTCGTCGCGCCGGCGTTCCCGCTGTCGAGCGGCGGCGCGCCCGGCGGGCCGACGATCGCCGACATGACGAACCAGCCGGGCGACCTCGACTTCGTGATGCGGCAGCTCACGGGCGGTGCGGCCGGCGACGATCTGGCTGCCGCGATCGACGGTACGCGGCGCGGCATCGGGGGCCTGTCGCTCGGCGGCGGCACCGTGCTGCTCGGCGCGTACCATCCGACGTGGCGGATCGAGAACGTGACGGCGGCGATGGCGCTCGCGCCCGCGTCCTGCTTCTTCGGCGAGGGGGTGTACCAGGGCTCGCTGCCGATGCTGATCGTCACCGGCGACGCGGACATGCTGGTGCCGATCGAGGCCGGCCCGGGCAAGGCGCTCCGCTGGGCCGAGGCCCCGATCGAGCTCGTGACCCTGCACGGCGGCAACCACTTCGGCTTCCTCGGCATCGACGGCCAGGACGGGCGCAGCGCCGATGCGACCGTGGGCTGCCCGGTGATCGGCGCCGGCGGCAGCGTCGCCGTGGCGGGCATCGGTCCGCTGTCGACGCTGCTGCAGCAAGGCGTGGGGCCGTCGGCGTTCGACCCCGCGACCTGCCCGAGCTCGTGCATCGAGGAGCTCCCGGCGTCGATGACGGCTGCGCGCCAGCTGCAGATCACCCGCGCCGCGGCGCTCGCGCACTTCGACGCGGAGCTGCGCGGCGATCGCGCCAAGGCGCGCTGGCTCGCGCAGGAGCTCGCGGCACAGGAGCGCGACGTCAGCGCGTCCGTCGCGCGCTGACGGGCCCGAGCCGTTCGAGCGCGCGCCGCCCTTCCTCGACGGTCTCGGCGCGCCGCCGGCAAGGCGTTGCAGCGCCGGGATCGCTGCGAACGTCTCTCCGCCGGGCGCTGCGGCTCAAGCGGGCGCAGGATCGGGACGAAGAACGGTGGTGAGCACACCCGTACTCGAGAGGTCGCTCGGCACGTTCCAGCTCTGGGGCATCGCCGTGGGGCTCGTCATCTCGGGTGAGTACTTCGGCTGGAGCTACGGCTGGGCGAGCGCCGGCACGCTCGGCTTTCTCGTCACGTCGGCGTTCGTCGCGCTGATGTACACGACCTTCATCTTCAGCTTCACCGAGCTCACCACCTCCATCCCGCACGCGGGCGGCCCGTTCGAGTACAGCCGGCGCGCCTTCGGGCCGACCGGCGGCTACGTCGCGGGCTTCGCCACGCTGATCGAGTTCGTGTTCGCGCCGCCGGCGATCGCGCTGGCGATCGGTGCGTATCTGAACGTGCAGTTCCCGGGGCTGTCACCCAAGGTCGCCGCCGTCGGTGCCTACGTGCTCTTCATGGCGATGAACGTCGTCGGCGTGCGCATCGCCGCGACGTTCGAGCTCGCCGTCACGCTGATCGCGATCGTCGAGCTGCTGGTCTTCATGGGCGTCGTCGCCCCGGGCTTCTCGGTGGCGAGCTTCGTCGCCGGGGGCTGGTCGGGGGAGAGCACTTTCAGCGCGGCTTCGATTCCCGGCATGTTCGCGGCGATCCCGTTCGCGATCTGGTTCTTCCTCGCGATCGAGGGCGTCGCCATGGCGGCCGAGGAGGCGAGGACGCCGCGGCGCTCGATTCCCATCGCCTACATCGGCGGCATCCTGACGCTGGTGGTGCTGGCCGCGGGGGTGATGGTGTTCGCCGGGGCGACCGGCGACTGGCGGCAGCTCGCGAACATCAACGACCCGCTGCCGCAGGCGATGCGGCGCGTCGTCGGCGACGACAGCGGGTGGCTGCACATGCTGGTGTGGCTCGGACTCTTCGGGCTGGTCGCCTCGTTCCACGGCATCATCATCGGCTACTCGAGGCAGATCTTCGCGCTGTCGCGCGCCGGCTACCTGCCGCGAGCGCTCAGCGCCGTGCACCCGCGCTTCCGCACGCCGCACCTGGCGATCCTCGCCGGCGGCGCGGTGGGGATCGCCGCGATCTTCAGCGACGAGCTGGTCTCCTTCGGCGGCCAGACGCTGACCGCCAGCATCGTCACGATGGCGGTCTTCGGCGCGATCGTCATGTACATCACGAGCATGGCGAGCCTGTTCCGGCTTCGCCGGACGGAGCCGCGCATGGAGCGACCGTTCCGCGCGCCGGTCTTCCCGCTTTTCCCGGCGTTCGCGCTGGCCGCGGCCGTGGTGTGCCTGCTGACCATGACCTATCACACGCCCCTGATCGCAGCCGTGTTCGGCGGGCTGATGGCCCTGGGCTACGTGTACTTCCTCGCGACCGCGGGGCGTCGCGGGAGGGTCGTCGAGGTGGCCGCTTCGGCGGCGGGAGCCGGGTAGGCGCGCCCCGCAGCACGCCCGGCGCGGGGCGATCGTCTCCGCCGGCGTCGGGCTTCCACCCGTCCAGCGGGCCAGCTCGGGAGCTCGCAGTGTGTCGCGCTGCGCCAGCGTGTCGTTCCGTCCCGGCGCGCGCGTGCCGCGAGCTCCGAATATGCTTGCTCCCGCACGCAATCCTGACGGCATGCGGGTTGCACAGGCCGTCGCCATGGCAATGCGACCTCGTCGCGGTCGGCCGTCGGCGCCGACTGCCGCCGCGGTCCCACGACTGGAGGGAGACGACATGAGAAGCAGCGGGATGGCGGACGCATCGGCGACGACGCGGATCGGGGGTGTCCCGTGAGCGTCCTCCTCGCGGCCCTCGCGGCCACGTTCGTCGCCGCGAGCATCGTCATCGTCGGCGGGTCGTCGCTGATCGCCGCGCCGGAATCGAAGAGCGAGAGCAGACGACCGGACCGGCGACGTCGCGGACGATGACCGGGCGCGATCCTACGCGGCGGACGCGGCGGACGCCGCGGCGCGCTCGTCGAGGATCCGCCGGTTGCGTCGCTGGCGCGCCTCGTCGAGCGGGAACGACCAGACGATCCACGCCACCGCGAAGCTGAGGAGGCTCGCAGGCCAGACGTACACCGCCTCGAGCCCGGCGATGGCCGCGGGCGTGTTCTCCCCGCCGGGAACGAAGCCGATCAGGTCGAGGGCGGCATAGGCGACCCCGACCGCGACCGCGTTGCCGACCTTGTTGGTCAGCGTGAGCAGGGAGAAGAACAGGCCGGTGCGCTGGCTGCCGGAGTGCACGGCGTCCTCGTCGGCGATGTCGGCCATCATCGAGCGCATCAGGAACGGGCCTGCACCCATGTTGACGCCGAGCAGCACGAAGCACGCGACGGCGAGGGCGAGGTTGCCCTCCGGGATCAGCAGGATCAGCGGTGCCGTGACCGCGTTGAACAGCGACGACCCGGCCAGGGTGCGGTGCTTCCCGAAGCGGAAGCTGAGCCGCAGCATGAGCGGGATGAACGCGCAGCCGGCGAGCAGGTAGACGAGGATCAGCACGCTCGCGTTGGCGAGCTGTAGCGCGTCGCTGGCGAGGAAGAGAAACAGGCTGGTGACGATCCCGCCCGACACGCCTCCGAGCAGGTCCACGGTGAGGATGCGGCGCAGCGGACGGTTGCGCACGAGGATCGCGAGCGTCTCCCGCCACGGGACGTGCGGCGCCTTGGGTACGGGGTGCTCGGGTACGAAGAACACCGCGAGCGCGATCGTCAGCGGCAGCAGGACGACGACGAACCAGCCCATCGCCGCGACCCGCGCCGCCGCCACGTCGGCCACCGCGGTGCGCTCGATCACGACCGGCAGCGCCAGCACGAGCACCATGCCGAGGATGAGCGCCACCTCGCGGTAGCCCTGGATGCGCGAGCGCTCGTTGTACTCCGGCGCCAGCTCCGCACCCCACGACATGTGCGACAGGGTGAGCAGCGTCCAGCCGACGTACAGCACGACCATCCACCAGAGCAGGTAGGCGCCGGTCACCGGCGGGCTCGGCATGAACACCATGATCACCGAGCCGACGACGATCGGCACCGAGGCGACGAGCCACGGGCGCCGGCGGCCCCAGCGCGTCGCCCAGCGGTCGGAGACCACGCCCAGGATGGGGTCGGTGATCACGTCCCAGAAGCGGGTCAGCATGAAGATCGTGCCGACGGTCGCGAGCCCGAGCCCCATCTCGCCGGCGTAGAACGGCGGCAGGTAGACCACGATCGGCAGGCTCATGGCCGCGATCGGCATCGCGGGGAGGGCGAACAGGGCGATGATCAGGGGCCGGATGGGCTGCATTCGTGCCGAGCCAGCACGGGCCCGTTCCCGACAGCTTTGCGTCGCTTTCGCGAGACGTGCAAGCGCGGGCCGCTACACGGCGCGGGCTGCTACACGGCGCGGGCTGCTACAGCACGACGCCGACGGCGAACCCGACCACCAGCGCGTCGGCCACGTCGCTGCGTCCCTTCGGCTGGAGGATCCCCTGCACGTCGGGCTGGATCCAGAACGACCGCGCGAGCGACAGGCGGTAGTTGACCTCGAGCAGGACCTCGCCGTGCTGCAGCGGCTCGCCGCGGCGGCGCTGGCCGTCGCGCAGGTCGTCGCTGTACCCGGACCAGGCGGCGACGAACGCGAGACCGTCCCACGGGCGGCTCGGGACGACGCCCTGGTAGCTGAGACCGCCGGCGACCATGTGCGAGACCGGATTGCGGTTCGGCGGCGCCCAGCTGAGCGCCAGCCAGGCGGACAGCCCGACGTCCGAGCCCGGGCGCTCGGCGAACAGCATCTGCTCGCCGAGGAGATAGGCGCCGCCGGTCCCGTGCACCGGCTGCTGCGTCTCGACCGCCGTCACCTGCTCGCTGTCGAAGTAGCCGCCGAGAATGTAGCGGCCGGGCAAGGTCGCGTGTCCGGTGCCGGCGCCGCCGGTCAAGTACATGATCTGTGCGAGCGACAGCGCGCCCGAGCCCGCGGGGGCGGAGAAGTTCGTGCCGTTGAACTTCGCGTCGCGGAACTCCGGGAACACCAGGTACGAGCCGGCCTGCGCCGACCACGTGCTCCACGGCTTCAGCTTGAAGTGCCCGCCCCACACCGCGTTGGGGAACGTCGGGAACGAGATGCTCTGCGCGGCCGCGAGCGGGATGCCGCAGATGCCCTGGTTGAGCGACGTGCACGGCAGGCGCAGCGTGGCGAACTCCTCGCCGGTGACGACGCGTCCGGCGACGATCTCCGCGTCGTCGCCGAGGATCTGCCGCCCGACCGCGAGGTTCACCAGCCGGACCGCACCGCCCTGGTCGGCGTTGTCGAGCTGTACCGGCAGCTGGTTGCCGACGTAGGCGCTGCTCAGGCCCCTGCTGCCGTCCTGCCAGTCGGCCGTCGCGGTGAAGTAGGTCCGGTGCCACCCGGCGAGGCGCTCGAGGTCGGCGAACACGCCGCCGGCGAGGTCGCCGCGCCAGGACGTTCCTCCCTCGCGGCCGCCGCCGACCGGGTTCGCCGCGAGCTGGCCGAAGTAGGCGAGCGAGAAGGCGAGGCCGCGATCCATCAGCCGGTCGCGCGCGCCGCCCCAGCTGCCCGTGAGGTTGTACAGATGGTGCCAGCGTCCGTCGGCGAGCGCGCTGTCCGGCGGCAGGATGCCCCAGCCCTCGCCCGGCTTGTACGCCGGCGGGTGCAGCCAGGGCGTCGCGGTCTCGGGCCCGGCCGAGTCCCACTGCTTCGGGTCGTAGACCGAGTTCGCGATCCAGGGGTTGATCTGCGCGTGCGCCTTCGTCGGAAGAAGCGTGATCAGGAGCGTGATCAGGAGCGCGAGCAGCAGCGCGACCCCACCGGGAAGCGCGCGCGTGCGCGCTGCGTCGCGTGTCGGCCGCTTCGCCATCCGCCGTCCCCTCCCGACCCCCACGGGCGAGGAGCGCTCGTCGAGCGCGCACCGCCCGAGCGTCTCCTCGACGCTCCCGTCGACGCGCTCTATCGCGTCGCCCGGCGCGCGGCAACGCGCCTGCCGCGGCTCGCGCCCTCGGCGCGCTGGCGTGCTCGTCCGCGCGCGGCCGGCGCACGCTGCGCGACGCGCGCGCCGGTCGCCGCCGCGACGGCGTCGATCGACGACACCACGCCGTGCGTCAAGCCCACGAGGTACACGACCGCATCGCGGACGTAGTCGGGCGACGTGGTCGCGCACGCGTCCTCGACCAGCACGCAGTCGTAGCCGAGGAAGTTCGCGTCCTGCAGCGAGGTGAAGACGCAGCGGTCGGTGTTGATGCCGCTGAACAGCAGGGTCGTGATGCCGCGCTGGCGGAGGATCGAGTCGAGCTCGTTGTCCCAGAAGCTCGACAGCCGGTGCTTGTGCACCAGCAGGTCGGACGCGCCGACGGTGAGCTCGTCGATCGTCGCAGCACCCCACTCGTCGCGCACCAGGATGCGACCGCGTCCCGAGGGCGACGGATCGCCGTACGTCATCCCCGAATGGCCACGCGCGTGACCGACGAACGAGGACGAGATGTTGGCGTGGTCCGCACGGACGCCCCAGTTGACCCAGATCACCGGCACGTCCGCGCGCCGCGCGATCCCCGTCAGGCGCTCGAGCGCCGGGATGACGGCACGCACCGGGGTGATGTCCATGCCTCGGGCGGCGGACCATCCCTTCGGGTGCAGGAAGTCGTTCTGCATGTCGATGGCGAGAAGCGCGGTGCTCGCGAGGTCCACCTCGACCGCGTGCGGCTTCGCCGCGAGCATCGCGATGCGCTGCGGGCGGCGCGGCCGGACGAAGCTGATCTTTCTCGCCTCCGTCCTCGTTCCCGTGCTGCGTCCGCGCCGCTTGCCACGGCTCGATCGTGCCGTCGTGCTCATCTCGTCGTCCTCCCCGGGGTCGCGCCGTGCATCGAGGTCATGGACGGATCATCGGACGTTCGTGCCCGTCTCACGAACCGCGGTCCTCGCGCCGATACTCGAGAGCGATGGCGGACGACGGCTCGAGCGAAGCGCAAAGCATCCTGGACCTCTGCGACGGCGACCGATTGAAGGCCTTCCAGATGGTCCAGGGACAGCTCGCGGCCCTGGTGAATCGCCTGCAGGCGATCCTCGGCCTCAGCAGCATCGTGATCACCGTGACCGGCTTCTCGGGACGCACCGTCGCGCAGACGAGCCCGCTCGCCAAGGTCACCGTCGTCAGCGGGCTCGTGCTGGTGCTGGTCGCCGCCGCCGTCGGCATCGGTGGCGTGCTGCGCTTGCGCTGGTCGACGCAGGAACTCGGCGGGAGTGCCCTCGAGAGCATCGCGCGGGTGATCCGGATCCGCGACCGCAAGGAGCGCTTCATGACCGTGGCGCTCTCGCTCTTCGTGGTCGGCTTCGCGATGTACTGCTTCGCCGTCGCGCAGCTCCTGCTCGCGCCCTGAGAGACGAGGCGGCTGTCGCACGCGGCGCTGGCGGCGATCACGCTGGCGGCGCGGCTCGACCCGCGCCGGCTCCCCCTGCGTGACCGCGAAACGTCCGGTTCGGAGACCGGTGCGCGTCGAAGGTTCGTCGCCGTCGTGCCGCGTCGCGTCGTAAATGGTGTCTTGACCAGCGCCATGCAGACGACATAGCCATGCGCCGCTCGGCAGCGGCGCGAGGTCCTCGCGCCAGAAAGGAGGAGGGAAGCCCAAGACAGGGCGGCGTGCTCGCCACGCTGGCCCCCGGCACGGTCGCACCTGCACTGCCAATCTCACCGTGGCGTTCTCGGCCCGAGAACGCCCAACCGCAAACCCCAAGGTTCGACAGGGTACCCATCTCAGTCTCAGGAGGGACAATGCGTAGAGTTGCCATCGGAACCGTCATCCTCTCGTTCGCGCTCGTCGCCACGGCGTGGGCCGGCGCGAAGGACCAGTCCTCGAACTCCGTCGTCGACATCAACGCCCAGGGCGTGATCAACAACACCACGGCCAAGTCCAAGGTCGCGTCGGCCAAGGCCTGCTCGCTGCAGGTCCAGATCCAGACGCTGGTCGGCGTGCCCGACAACACCCCGGTGATCTGCATCGCCGACGCCGACCTGCACACGCCGGTCCCGGGCGGCAACGGGCTCGTGATCACCGGTGAGGTCAAGAAGGGCAAGGTCAACTTCAAGGCGAACCTCGCCGAGGTGGAGGTCCTGGGTCAGTCCTGCGGCGACTCCGAGGCGATCAGCTACAACGGCGGCATCCGCTGCTTCGTCGACGACCCGACCTATCGCGGCGACGCGAACGTGCCGGGCAGCTGGCGCGCGGACTGCACGGCTCAGGGTGGGCTCGCGAGCGGCGCGCCGGGCGCGACCAAGCTGAAGAACAACCCCGGGCAGTCGGTCGTGGCGGGACTCTGCCAGACCTTCACCCTCGGGGCTCGTCTGGCCGGCCCTGGCCCCGACTTCGCCCGCACGGGCCAGCGCACCCCGGTCATTCCGTAACGCGGATCGACACGGGTCGTCCTCGAGAAGGCCGAGGGGTGGAAACGCCCCTCGGCTTTTTCGTTCCGGGGGGAGCGCGACGTCGGGTCGGCGCGCGGTTCCGGCCGGTCCGGCCTCAAGGGCGCGGGAGCGGCTGCGGTGGGCGTGGTCCCGTGTAGCGCGCCGCGGCCGCCGCGGCGGGCGCGATGCCGCGCTCGGACATGCGCCGGAGCGCGTCGTGCGCGTAGACGCCGACCGCGGCGTCCTGCTGCAGCTCGGCGACGAGCGCGACGCGATCCTCGCCGCCGAGCCGGCCGAGGGCGTGCAGCGCGTGGACGCGGATCGCGTCGGGCTGGTCGGGGCGCGTCGCCAGGACGAGCGTGTCCAGACGCGTGGCCTCCCCGATCTCGGCGAGCAGCAGCGCGGCGAGCAGCGTGCGCCGCTCGGCCGGCTCCCCGCTCGAGCCGTCGCGCGCGTTCGACGCCGCGATCGTGGCGGCGCGGATCTTCGCGGCGATCTCCGCGTCGGAGCCCTCTCCCGTCAAGCTCCACAGGACCCGCTTCGCCTGCAGCGCGTTCGCCACCGGCTCGTCGGCGAGCGCGAGCGCGACGAGCCGCGCCAGCACCGCATCGCCCGTGCACAGGTCCGTGCAGGCGGTGATCGCCTTGCGCCGAACCTCGGGGCTCGGATCTTCGAGGGCCGCGACCACCACGTCGCGGCTCTTCGCGCCGGCGAGCTTGCGCAGCGCCGGCACCGCGACCTCCCGCACGGCTGCCTCCGGATCGCTCTGCACGACGCGCTCGAGGCCCTGGCGCACGGCATCGTTCGCCTCGGTCGCGGACGCGAGAACCCCGACGATCCCCTCGCGCACCGCGGGCCCCTCGTGCTCGAGGGCCCGGAGCAGCGCCGGCCAGGCCGCCGGACCGAGCGCGCGCAAGCGATCCGCCGCCGGCTCCCACGCGAAGGCGTCGTCGCTGCCGAGCGCGCGGACGTCCGCGGTCACGTCGACACACACCTCGTACTCGGCCGCCGCCACCGTGACCGCGAGCACGACGGTGAGCAGGGACGCGAGCGTGGCGACGCCTCGCCGTCGGCTCTTCGGGAGCGATCGCAGCGACCTTGCGGGACGAGGTCGCGACGTGGCACGCGGCGGACCGAGCTTCATGGGCCGTGATCATGGGCGTTCGAGCCCGCACCGTTCAAGCGCGACGGCGTACCGCGGCCCGCGCCGTGCGGCGCTCGATCGAGCTCCGGCCGCGCGAGCCAGCCACCGGCCCTTGCCGAGGCACGCCGTTTGCGGCTTAGGACGTCCATGACGTCGCGCTCGATCCTTCCGTGCGTCCCCCCGGCGTGGTTGCTTGCGGTCCTCCTGTGCACCGGCTGCTTCCCGATGAACGTGACGCGAAGCCCGGGCGTGAGCGGCGTCGTCGTCGATGCCGGGTCCGGTGGCCCGGTGGCGGGTGCCGAGGTGCTGGTGTCGAAGGCGACCTACCGGATCGATCCGGGCGCGGACGCCGGCGGGGGCACGGTCGTCCCCGCGCCTCCTCCGCTGTCCGCGGCGCTCGCCGCCGCGCGCCGTCCCACCGCGACGACCGGCGCGGACGGACGCTTCACGATCCCGCCCGAGAAGAGGTGGATCATGGTGACCCTCGGCTCGGCTCCGGCTCCCCCCGCGGGAACGGTGGTGGTCCGGCGGTCCGGTTACGCGACGGCGCTGCTCGACGTGTCGGGACGCACCAAGGACATGGGCTCGATCGCGCTCACGCCTGCGCCGTGAGCGGACGGCGCGCACGCATCGGCGGCAGCGTCGTCAAGTATCTCGCCTCGCTGGCGGCGACGCTGCTCGCGGTGGAGCTGGTGCTGCGCGCGCTGCTGGTCGCGCCCCGCCTGATCGCGCCGAGCTATCCGCTGGGCGCCGGCATCGCCGGCTCCGAGCTGCGCCTCGCGCAGAGCGAGTACGACGTCACGCTGCGCTACAACGCGTTCGGCTTCCGCGGGCCGGACTTCCCGCTCGAGAAGGCCCCCGGCGAGCTGCGCGTGCTCGTGCTGGGCGACAGCTTCGCCGAGGGGATCGGCGTGGCCGAGCGGGACCGCTTCGCGGACCTGCTCGAGGCGGACCTCGCGGCGCGCGCGTCGCGTCCCGTCCGCGTGCTGGACGCGGGGCAGATGGGAACGGGCCCGACGGGCTACGTCCGCAACCTGCTCGAGTTCGGCGTCGCGCTGCGCCCGGACCTGGTGATCATGACCGTGTACGTCGGCAACGACTTCGGCGTCGGCGTCGCCGCGGAGACGGAGCGCGTCGTCCGCGAGACCGTGCCGGAGCGCGCCGTCGCCGACCCGACCACCTGGAGCAGCGTGCTCGCGCTCGCCTACGTCCGGCGTGGCATCGAGCAGCTGGCGACCGGCGAGCAGCTCCTCTTCCGGCGCCCCGCGCGCTCGTCGCCGTGGGAGGTCGGCTATGGCCGACCGGTGACGCGGCAGTACTTCCTCGACGGGCTCGGCGTGATGGGCGTCACCCCCGGCGAGTTCGACGCCGCCACGGCGCAGATGGATCCTGCGCTGCTGGCGGAGTTCTTCGCCGGACGGATCAATCCCTCGTTCCTGATCGTCGCCGTCGCGCAGAAGGTGGGCGAGATGAAGGGCGCGCCGCCGGCGAAGTCCCGGGACGTCGGCGGCACGGTGGCACCCGTCGTCAACTCGATCGCGGGTGTGCGGCGCATTCTGGAGGAGCGCGGCATCGGCTTCCTCGTGCTCGTCGTGCCCGACGTGCGCGAGCTCGAGCGTGCGCGGCACGACGCGTTTCTGGCGCGTCTCGCGATGCGGCCGTCGCCGGAGATGGAGCGCACCGGCGAGGTCCGGCGCCGTTTCTTGGCCGAGCTCGCCGCCCGTGGCATCCCGCACCTCGATCTCGCTCCGGCGCTGCAACGTGCGGGAGCGCCGGTGTTCCACGTCATGGACGGGCACTTCAACGAGGCTGGCCACCGCGTCGCCGCGGACGCGCTGCTCGAACGTCTCGCCGATTCGTTCTGAGGAGAGGAAGCGCGCGAACGGTCGGAACGCTCGCCCGTGCGGCGCGCGCGCGCGTTGACTCCGTGCGGCTTTCGTCCGATGACGTCCGCCTCGCAGCACCAACCGCTTCGGAGAGGGGGCGTCCGATGGCAAGTCGGTACGTGCGGTACCTGGCGACGATCTTCCTGGCCGTGACGATCGTCGCGCACGAGGCGGCGGCGATCCCGCTCAACGAGGAGGGGACGATCAACGTCGGCATCCGTGCCTACGTGAACGCGCGCATCGGCACGATGGCGAAGCAGTCGACCCGGCCGGGCAACCAGCCGCCGGCCTGCGTCGCGCAGCCGAACGCGCAGAACTGCAACTTCGGCGGGACGTTCCCGTACTCGGGCGCGGGGAACGTGATCCAGAACCGCTACTTCCTCGAGGTCAAGTGGAACCACGACCTGCTCGACTGGTGGGCGGACGTGCTGCCGCGCAGCGTCACCGCCTTCAAGTACAACTTGACCTACCGCGGCGAGTACGACGGCATCTACGACTTCGGCCCGAGCGCCTACCGCCACGGCACCGCGACCTTGCAGGAGATCGAGCAGACCCTGCTCCAGGGCGGGTCGTCGACGGCCAACGCGGGCGCGCAGAACTTCCGCGTGCGCCATCGCCTGCGCCAGGTCGCGAGCAACCGGAACCGCCTCTTCCAGGCGTTCGTCGACTGGGAGCAAGGACCCGTGTTCGTGCGCCTCGGGCGGCAGAACCTGGTGTGGGGCGAGACCGACGAGTTCCGCCTGCTCGACAACATAAATCCGATCGACTCGAGCTTCGGCGGCTTCTTCATCGACCTCGACGAGCGCCGCGTGCCGCTCGACATGCTGCGCACGAGCTACAACGTCGGCACCGTCGGGCCGCTCGACCAGGCGTTCGTCGAGGGCTACGTCGCGTTCGACCGGACGACCGCCTTCATCCCCGGAGCACCGGCGGGATCGCCCTGGTACCCGCCGCTCGGCGCGCCGACGGGCTCGCTGCTCGCCGACCTGCAGGCACCCGCGCTGACGTTCCACAACCTGCGCGGCGGCGCGCGCGCCGTGTTCAACGTCGAGGACTTCACCTTCACGGTGGCGAGCTACCAGACGATCCTCGATCTTCCGGCGGTGCACCTGCGCGCCGCGCGGCCCACGGACGCGGGCTTCGTGCAGGGGCTCTCGACGCTCACGGGCGAGACCTACGCGCCGCTGGTGTGGGTGAACGGGGCCTCGATGACGACCGCGCTGCCGTCCCTGCGCTCGGTGCTGCGCTCCGAGCTCGCCTGGTTCAAGGACGAGGCGTTCTTCTCCGGCCCGACCGAGGGACGCTTTCCGGGCAAGGGGCTCACGGCGCAGCTCGCCACCGAGTACGCGGTGCCGATCGTCGCGGGCACCTTCAACACCGTGCAGCGCAAGGACTCGTTCAACTTCGCCGTCGGCTGGGACGCGAACGTTCCGGCGCGCTGGCTGAACCCGCGCGAGTCGGTGTTCCTCACCACGCAGCTCTTCTGGCGCCACATCTTCGACTACAGCGGCGCGACCGACGTCTGCCCGAGCTGCGCCGTCGGACTCCCCGTGCCGGAGCCGAACAACGATCAGCGCATCGTCCCGCTGCCCCAGGACACGATCCTGCAGACGCTCGCGATCGCCACGACCTATCTCACCCGCGTGCCGGCGACGGACGTCAACCTGCAGGTGACGCCCGGCTTCGCGACGTTCTACGACTGGCAGGGCATGATCCTCTTCCAGCCGAGCGTGCGCTTCGTGCGCGATCCCTGGCGCCTGATCGTCGACTACACGACGATCAACAGCGGCGTGTTCCGGGCTCCGATCGGGCTCGTGCGCGACCGCTCGAACGTCCGCTTCCAGGTCGAGTACGTGCTCTAGAGTCCGCCGGAGAGGCCGCGTGCGCGCCGCCCGAGCGTCGCTCGGGCCGGCGGCACGTGCTAGGCGTGCGGCGACCTGCGCTCGCCCGTGGCCACCGGCCACGCGCCGTCCGGTGCGCGCGGGGCGGATCGAAACCGTGGAGACCGCTTTTGCGCAATGGCTCGTGCCGGCGGGCATGTTCGGGGTGATGCTCGGCATGGGCCTGACGCTCGACCTCGACGACTTCCGGCGCATCGTGCGGATGCCGGGCGCGACCCTCGTCGGCACGCTGCTGCAGCTCGTGGCGATGCCGCTCGTGGGTCTGCTGCTCGCGCGCGCGTTCGCGCTCGAGCCGCTGCTTGCCGCAGGTCTCGTCGTGGTCGCGGCCTGCCCGGGCGGCGTGATGTCGAACGTGCTCGTCCACCTCGCGAAGGCCGACACCGCGCTGTCGATCACGCTCACCGCGAGCGCGACCATGGTCACGCTGTTCACGATCCCGCTCTGGGTCCAGGCGGCGGTGTACGGGATGGGCGACGCGGCCGCGGAGATCTCCATGCCGGTCCTCGAGACAGCGTGGACGCTCGGCATGTTCACCGTCGTCCCGGTCGGCGTCGGCATGGTGCTGCGCTACGGCGTCCCCAACCTGGTGCCGTTCGAGGCGTGGCTGACGCGCGTCTGCGCGCTGGTGATCGTCGTCGCGTTGACGGTGGAGGGAGTCCAGCGCGACGAGCTGCCGCTCGACGCTCTCGCCGCGAGCTGGACGCCGGCGCTGCTGCTGCTGGTGGCGGCGCTGCTGCTCGGAATCACGGTGCCGCTGCTGCTGCGCCTCGGCACGCGCGACGCGGCGACGATCGCGGTCGAGCTCTGCATCAAGAACGCCGTGCTCGGGCTGTTCGTCACCGTCCAGTCGCTCGGCAGCCTGGTCGCCGCGGTGCCGATCGCCGTGCTCATGACCTTCCAGGTGCCGGCGGCGATCGTGGTCCTGGTTCTCTTCCGGCTCGTCGACTGGCGCCGGACGCGTGCCGGCACCGCCGCCTGACGTCAGGCTGAAGAAATCGTTCCGGACGGCCGATGTCTCCTGCACGGCCGGCGCGACGGCGCCGGAAGGAGCACGTCATGGAACGAAGCCCTTCGATCGAGGGTCGCCTTCTGCTCGGTCTCGCGGCCGCGGCGGCCGTCACGCTCGCCGTCGGATGCGGCGACGGAGCCGACGACGGTCCCGGCCTCGGCGCGGGCGCTCCGACGCCGACACCCACCCCGGTCGTCCGGTTCGTCAACGACTGCGCAGTCGACGTCACCGTGCACTCCTCGGGGCCCAGCGTCGGGCGCCTGACCGCGAACGGCGGAGCGGTCGTGGTCCCGCTCTCGGCGTTCAACCAGGGCCAGGCGAACCTGATCATCCCGTATCCCGACATCAGCGCGGCGCAGTGCTCGCGCGTCGACTGCGACCAGTGGACGGCGCTCGGCGGCCAGCCCGGCACGAAGCAGCGGGAAGGCTGGATGTGGGACAGTCCGAACGACGTCTGGGCCGCATACTGCAACCCGAACCTGAGCGGGTTCGGGATCTGCGCGCTGCAGAACAACTGCTGCGGACCCGGCATGGTGCAGGACGGAACGTTCGGCACCACCTTCGAGCTCACGCCGAACGGCGGCGGCGGCAACGACTACGTCGATCTGAGCACGAACTACGGCTCGGGGCCGATGGCTCCGCCCGCGCTCTGCCCGACCGGCGGCGGAACGGACTGCGTCACCAAGGCAGCGAACATCTTCTACAACGTCCCCATCGCGTGGATGACGGACGAGACCTGCTCGTTCACCACCGCGAACCGTCCAGTCTCCGGGCTCGAATGCGTCGCCGCGAGCTGCCCCGACGCCTACCAGCACCCGACCGACGACAAGCAGGCCGCGTGTCCATCGAGCAGCAAGCGGAACTACGTCGTCACCTTCTGCCCGCCGGGGGCACCGCTGCCGCCGATCCCGACACCGTCACCCGCCGACGCGGGAGCGAGCGAGGCACGCTCCCGCGTCGGCGGGTGACCATCTTCCTGCACGCGAGGCCCAGCGGCGCGGCGGCTCGGGGCCGGCCGACGATCCTGCCCCGGGGACGGCACGTGTCCGGCGCGGTCGTCGAGGACGTCCGCGCCGGCGCCGAAGTCGGCGTCGAGGCGTGCGGCCCGCGGCGGCGCCTCACGGACGAGGACGTCGTCGCCGCCGTCCGTCCTGCGCAGCACCCCGGTGCACGCGCGCGCACCAGGTGCGCCGGGATGGTACGGCAGGGGGCCGATGGCCGCGCCGGTCCAGCCGTTGCCCCGCTTCGATCGCGTCAACCAGTGCGTCTGGTGGGGTGAGCGTCGCGTCGAGCTGTCGGCCAATGCGTTCCGCCTGCTCGAGCACCTGGTGTCGCGCCCGCACCAACTCGTCTCCAAGAGCGAGCTGCTCGACGCGGTGTGGCCGGACTCGTACGTCGTCGACGCGGTGCTCAGCGTCACCGTGAGCCAGCTCCGCGAGGCGTTCGACGACGACGCGAAGCGGCCGCGCTTCATCGAGACGGTCTACGGACGCGGCTACCGCTGGATCGGGGCGCTCGCCGGGGAGGTGTCGTCGGGAGAGCCGGCGCCCGCGGCAGCGCCGGCAGTCGAGCGTGGCGCCGCGCCCGGCGCGGATTCGGTCGGGGCCGCCGGCACGCTCGTCGGACGCGACGACGCGATCGCCGAGCTCGACACCGCGCTGTCGCGCGCCGCCGCCGGACGGCGCCAGATCGTGTTCGTCACCGGCGAGCCCGGGATCGGCAAGACGGCGGTGAGCGATCACCTCGCCGCCGTCGCCGCAGCGCGCGGTGCCACGGTCGCGCGCGGCCAGTGCATCGACGCGTACGGCATGGGCGAGTCGTACATGCCGCTGCTCGAGGCGTTGCAGCAGGTGGTGCACGGCTCGGACGCCGCGCTCGGCGTGCTGCGCGCTCAGGCGCCGACCTGGCTGCTGCAGCTCCCGGGCCTGCTGGCGGCGAACGAGTACGACGAGCTGCGCCGCGCGCTCGCGTCGTCGACCGGCGCGCGCATGGTGCGCGAGCTGCAGCAGGCGATCGAGGCGCTCGCCGCCGATCGCACGATCGTTTTGGTGCTCGAGGACCTGCACTGGAGCGATCCGGCGACGGTGTCCGCTCTCGCCGGTCTCGCGATGCGGCGCGAGGCCGCGAAGCTGCTCGTGATCGGGACGTATCGACCGGTGGACGCGATCGCCGAGCTGCACCCGATCGTCCAGCTCGAGCAGGAGCTCGCGGCCAGGCGACAATGCGTCGAGATCGCGCTCGACGGCTTCGCGGCCGAGTCGGTCGCGGCGTACCTCGCGACGCGCTACGGGAGCCACGCCCTGCCGGCGGAGGTCGCGCAGCGGCTGCACGTCCAGACGACCGGCAACCCGCTGTTCCTGCAGAACGCGATCGAGGACCTCGAGCAGCGCGGCTGGCTCCGATGCGTCGACGGTTCCTGGCAGTGCACGGTCGATCCGGCGCGGCTCGACGACGCTGTACCCGAGACCACGCGCGCGATGATCGACGCGCGTCTCGCGCGCCTGCCGGCGCCGTCCGCGTCGCTGCTCGAGGCGGCAAGCGTCGTCGGTCCGACCTTCGCGAGCCAGACGCTCGCGGCGGCCGTCGGCCGCGCACCGGCCGACGTCGAGCTCGATTGCAGCGCGCTCGCCCGCGCCGAGCGCTTCGTGAAGGAGGTCGAGCCGACGCACTGGCCGGACGGCACGGGCGGCGCGCAGTACTCCTTCCGCCACGCGCTCTACCAGCAGGAGCTCTACCGGCGCATCACCGGTGCGCGCCGGCAGGCCCTGCACCGCGCGATCGCCGAGCGTCTCGAGCGCGGCTTCGCCGTGTCGCCGCACGAGATCGCCGGCGCGCTCGCGCTGCACTACGAGCTGGGTGGCGACTTCGAGCGCGCGGCGACGCAGCACCTCTTCGCCGCGCAGGTCGCACGCTCGCGCTACGCCTTCGAGCAGGCCGCCGCCCAGTTCCGCCACGGCCTCGACCTGCTGCGCCGCGTGCCGCCGGGCCCGGCGCGCGACGCGCGCGAGATCGATCTGCAGTCGGAGCTGATCACGTGCATCTTCTCCCTCGACGGACCCGGGTCGAGCGAGATCGAGGAGATCGCCACCCGCATCGACACGCTGACGAAGGACGGCGAGACGACGGCCCCGGTGCTGAACGCGCTGTTCGGCCTGATCGGGGTGTGCATCACGCGCGGCGATCTCGGCCGCGCGGAAGAGATCTGCGCGCGCGTCGTCGCTCGTGCGCCCGAGACGGGCTGGGGGCCGTTCCAGGCCGACGTCGCGCGCGGACTGACGGGCTTCGTCCGGCATCGTCGTGGCGACCTCACGGGCGCGGTGTCGTACTTGACGATCGGTGCCGCGCTGCCGATCATCGGCGCGAGCGGCATGATGGAGCCCGGGATCGCCTGCGCGAGCGACCTCGGCTTCACGCTCCTGCTCCAGGGCGAGCTGCGTCGCGGGCTCGAGACCTTGCACGACGCCGACGCGCGTGCCGACGCAACCGGCCATCCCCCGACGATCGTCTTCTCGTCGTCGAACGTGCTGCGCGTCGCGCAGCTCCTCGGCGACCGCGCGCTGGTCGAGCGGGTCGCCGTCAAGCTCGGCGACCTCGGCGAGCGCCTGGGGTCGCCGCGGATCTCCGCCTATCACCTCATGTGCACCGGCTGGCTGCAGATGGACGCGGGACGGGCCGAGGGCGTGGAGCTGTACCGCGCGGGCATCGAGGCCCTGGCGAGCAGCAGCCACCTGGTCTACGCGCCGTACTCCATGCACGAGGCCGCGGCCGGCCTGCTGCGTCTCGGCCGCCTCGACGAGGCGCGCGCCGCGCTGGACGAGGGCGAGGTACTCCTCGACTCGACCCAGGCGCGGTGGTGCGAGCCGGAGCTGCACCGCCTGCGGGGAGAGATCGCGCTCGCGAGCGTGGCGAAGAAGCGTCCGCGCACCAGGGCGCGCGAGCAGGCGACGGTCGAGGCGGAGCGCTGCTTCCGGCGCGCGATCGAGGTCGCGCAGGCACAGGGCGGGCGCTGGTTCGAGCTCCTCGGCTGGTTCAGCCTCGCGCGTTGCCACGCACCGGCGGGAAAGCCTGGCGACGAGCCGACGCGGCGGCTACGCGAGCTGCACGCGACGATCGACGACGGCAGCGGGGTCGCGGTGCTGCGCGACGTCCGGGGCTTTCTCTCGGCGTAGCGGACGTGAAGCCCTGATCGGCCGTCCCGCCCACCGCCCGCTCGGGCCGGGCGCAGCCCGGCGCCGCACCTCCGGGGGCCGGAATTGGAATCCCCTTGGAGTTCCGTTGGGATCTCGAGCCGCTGCATCGCGTAGCCTCCCGGCCATGCAGAACGCATCGGGAAGCAGTGCGGCGGCGCCCGCACCCTCGCGCGACGTGGCCTTCGTCGTCCACCTGACGGGCGTCGCCGACGACTCCGACCGGGCCTGCGGCCGGGTCGAGCACGTTCGTACCGGCCGTACGGCGCGCTTCGAGTCGGCGGAGGAGCTGCTGCACTTCATGCGGCACACCCTGGCCGCCCTCGCAGCGGAGTCGGGTCGCTGACGGCCGCGCCAGGATCCGTCTTGCCGGAGGACCCTGTGGCAGGTTCAGCAGGCGACGCGCCGCGGTCGCAGCGGTCCGTTCGTGCGCCGCTCCGCCTCGTGCGCGAGGATCAGAGCACGCCGCCGCGACCGCGCAGGTCGCCGACGCCGAGGCTCGGATCGCCCGGCGGCGTCTGTTCGGCCGGGGGCGTCGCGTCGGTGCCGGCGTCCGGTGCCGCGGTCGGGGCGGGGGCGGGGGCGGAGGCGGGGGCATCGGCGAGCCCCTCGAGGACCTCCAGCGACGGCGCGAAGAAGTTCGTGCCGCTCACCGGCGTCGTGAAGTCGAGCAGCTCGTCGTAGACGCCGTCCGCGTCGGCGACGTACATGCGCTCGAGCATCTCCTCGGTCACCGACAGATCGCGCGCGTAGGCGATGAAGTAGGTGCCCGACTCCGACGTCGTGCCGAAGGCGCGGTTCTGGCGCAGGATCTTCTGCTCGGCGCCGTCGCGCGTGATCGTCGTCCGCGCCTTGTGCGCGCTCGGCGGGCAGACCTCGTCGTCGAGCTCGATGTCGTCCGCCTTGGTGCGGCCGATCGCGCCCTCCTGCTCCTCGGTCGTGCGGGCGTTCCAGCGGGCGAAGTCGGTGACGTAGCGCTGCGTCGTGACGTAGCTGCCGCCCGCGTGCGCGGGGTCCTCGTCGCCGACGATCACGAACTCGGCGCGCTCGTCGGGACCGGGGTTCTCGGTGCCGTCGACGAAGCCGATCAGATCGCGGCTGTCCATGTAGGCGAAGCCGGACGTCTCGTCGACCACGCTCGCCGCACCGCCGAGCTTGACGCGGACCACGCGCGCGAGCTCGTGGCAGAAGTCGGCGCGCTCGGCGCGAATGTGCAGCAGCACGTCGCCCGGCGTCGAGGGGGCGCGGCGCGGACCGTCGACGAGCTCGCGGAAGGGATGGAGCTGCGCCGGGCGCGCGTGTCCGGGGGCGAGACGCTCCCAGGCGTCGGCGCCGATCGCGACGATGCAGCTCAGCGCCGCCGACTCGTCGCGGTGGCCGACGCTGCGGACCAGCGCGGGGATCGCGGCGCACACGTCGCGCACGGTCGCGGCGTCGTCGGCTCCCGGGCCCACGGCCAGGGTGAGAAAGATCGCGCTGCGGCCGGGGCCGGCCAGGACTCCGCTCTGCTGGGCCATCGCGGCGACGTTTAGCGCATCCGGCCCGGCGCGCAACGCCGGCGGTTTTTGCGATTGCGCGGACGGCGCAGGCGACCCGGTCGCGCTTCCGCGTACCGGGTCGCCCGCGCTCGTCGCGCGGCCGTCAAGGCAGCTGGACGCGCCAGCCCTGCTTGAGCGGGCTCCAGACGTTGGTCGACGTCGAGACGTCGTCGCCGACCTTGATCTGCACGGTCATGGTCGCGAGCGTCGCGCTCGAGCTCATCTCGGCGAAGGCCTTGATGTTGATGCGGTACGAGCCGTCCACCAGGCTCAGCATGCGCACCTTGAAGATGCCGCCGCCCTTCTGCGCCGCCTTGACGGTCGCCACCCACGTCTTGCCGACGCGGCGCAGCGCGCCCGGCGGCAGGACGTCCGAGAGGACGACGCCGTTCGCGTTGGTGATCAGCAGCCCGACCGGCTCGGTGACCGGGTCGACCGGCGTCAGCGGCTTGAACGACGCCTGCACGTAGACGCGATCGAGGCCGCGGCGCAGGAAGGTGATCTGCGTCGGGCACGGGTGGTGGCAGGTGTTGGTGATCGGCAGGCAGCTCGGGCAGTCGGAGTCGGTGCAGTCGATCTGGCCGTCGCCGTCGTTGTCGATCTGGTCGTCGCACTGCTCGCAGCCGCTCGACTGGCAGACGCCCGACTGGCACTGGCCATCGGTCGAGCACTGGCCGGTGCCGGTGCAGGACGTGCCGTCCGGCGCCGTCGGGTTCGAGCACGTGCCGGTCTGCGGGTCGCAGGTGCCGGCGACGTGGCACTGGTCGAGCGCGCCGCACTGCACGGGGTTCGCACCGCCGCAGACGCCCGCGGTGCAGGTGTCGGTCTGCGTGCAGGCGTTGCCGTCGTCGCAGGTGCTGCCGTCGGCGCGCGGCGTGGGCGGCGAGCAGCTGCCGTCCGGCTGGCAGGTGCCCGGATCGTGGCAGGCGTCACCGTTGTCGCACGTGAACGGCTGCCCTTGCGGATCGAGGCAGGCGCTCTTGTATCCGAAGTCGACGTCGAGCCGCCACTCGCCGCCGGCGAGGTCGACGGCGCTCGGGTCGTTGTTCGTCGTGAGGACGAGACCCACGGGCACCGTCGCGTCGACGACGTCCACCACGTAGGTGCCGGCGGGAACGCCGGTGAAGAGGTAGCCGCCGTTCGCGTCGGTGACCTTGGTCGCGATCACGGCGTCGCCGCCGTCGATCTGACCGTTGCCGTTGAGATCGGTGTAGAGGTTGACCGTCACGCCGGGGATGCCGGTCTCGGCGCCGCCGTCCTGCTGGCCGTCGCCGTCGACGTCGTTCCACACGAAGTCGCCGATCCGGCCGTACAGCGGGGTGGTGTCCTGGCACTTGACGGTGATGTCGACCGCGCTCGCGAAGCAGGTGTTGTAGATCGCGGCCGTGCCCGGCGGCAGGCTGCCGAACGCGTCGATCGTCACCTCGAAGGTCACCTCGTAAGCGCCGCCGACGGCGAGCGCCGTGATGCCGTCGAGAATCTTGCCGCTGCCGTCGAGCGGGAACGGCGTGCCGCTGCCGTCGTCGGGAACCGGGATGACGGTGCCGCTCGCGTTCTCGAACGTGGTGGTTCCGGAAACGTAGGTCGTGCCCGGCGGGATGGTCTCCTGGAGCAGGAGGTCGGGGACCGGCGCGCGGCTCACGTTGCTGATCGCGATCGTGTAGCGCAGCACGTCGCCCGGGCTCGGATAGCCGTCGCCGTCGGCGTCGACCGCCAGCGTACCGTTCTTGCCGGCCGCGAACAGCGGCAGCGGCGGCACGCCGGTGCCGACGTCGAGGCCCGGCGCGCCGACGCTCGCCTCTGCCGGGTCCTGGCCCCACGCCGCCGCGATCTTGACCCCGGGGGTGAGCGTGTAGACCAGGGTGCCGGTCTGGTCCCGGTCGCCGGCGTCGTAGATCTGCGCGCGCTCGAGCTCCTTCAGGGTCAGCAGCACGTCGTACTTGCCGCCGTTCGGATCGGTGAGCGCGCCGGTGGTGCGGTCGGCGTCGAAGTCGACGTACACCGGGACCGCCGTGTCGCCGTTGCCGACCGGCGTCACCCAGACCGGGTTGCCGTTCTCGTTCGGGTTGGTGCCCGAGGTCGGGTCGCGGCCGATGCCGAGGCCGATCAGGATCTGCGAGGTGAGCGAGTCCTCGGGGATCAGCGTGAAGCCCCAGTCCCACGACTGGTTGCCGCTGGTGCTGGTGTTGTTCGAGTCGGTCGTCGAGAAGGCGTAGAAGTCGTCGCCGCTGGTGGAGAAGCGCGCCCCGTAGCCGTTCGGGATCAGCTGCGCCGTGTAGCCGCCGGCCGGTCCGCCGGGAACCGTCAGGTTGGTCGTGGTGAGCGCGCCGCCGCCGTCGCGCGTCGTGTACTGCACGGTGATCGCGGTCGGGGCCGGGTTGTACAGCCAGACCCTCGTTCCCGCGCTGCTGGTGGTGGAGACGGGGGTGTACGCGCTGGTCGACCACAGGCTGACGGGCAGCAGTGCGGAGTCGCGGCTCTCGTAGTTCGAGCCGATGTCGCCGGTGAGGATGTCGACCTGCACCGCGCGATCGGAGAGCACCCGCGCGCCGACGTGCACGCCGTCGACGAGCAGGCTCTCGCCCTCGGCGAGCGTCTGGGTGGTCTCGAAGGTGCCGTCGGCGTCCTTGTCGATCTGCACCGTCGCGCCGCCCTCGCCGGCGAGGATGGCGAGGCTCGTGTACTCGAACATCTGATGATCGTCGGCGTCGGGGATGTTCACGCCGACCGGGGCCCGGTACTCGGTACCCCAGTTGGTGGTGTCGAACACCTCGACCGAGCCCGCGAGCAGCGAGTTCGATCCGCTCGCCCATCCGGTACGCGAGACCGCGACGGTCTTGGTCGCGGCGAACTTGTCGCGGCCGTCGAAGTCGATGGTGAGCGGGCTTCCGGTGTTGACGTCGTTCTGGAGCAGGATGACGGTGCCCGCGTCGATCACGTCGCTCGGCACGTTCGGCGGCGCGCCGTTCGACGGGTCGCCGTCACCCCAGATCTGCGTGCCGCCCGGGTTGCCCCCGGAGTACAGGTTCGACGGGTTCGCGATGTCGCCGTCGTAGCCGTTCTCCCACTGGTCGTAGTAGACGATCGTGCCGTCGGCGACGGCGGCGATCGAGATGTACGTCCGCATCGGGTTCGTCGGCGTGTTGCCCGAGCCGCCGAGCTCGATCGCCTGTAGCGCCTGCAGGAGCTGTCCTTCCGGGAACGGGACGTAGAAGAGCTGCGCCGGGGTCGGGTTCGCGGCGCGCGCGGCACCGGCGGACAGCGCGAGCAGCGCTGCGACGGCCAGCGCGCGCGCGGCGGGCGAGGGGCGACGGGGAGGGCGGCGACGTTCCATGAGCGGAGCTCCAGAGGCGGGGGACGATCTCGCCGGGCTCTCGCTCGGCGCATCTTCCGTGATGGGTGATTGGCGGGAGGGAGGCCGCACGGCGCGGGGTGCGGAGGGCGCGCCGGCGTCTCCCTTCGACCGGCGGCCCATCCTGAGTACCGCTCACGCTCCGCCCGGTCAAGGCACATTTCGTCCGAGGATTTTTAATTGACCTATGGCGCCACGCGGATTGTGGCCGTGCTGCGCGATCGTGCGGTCGTGCGAGAGCGAATGACATGCGCTTCGCGTGGCCTCGCGGGGTCGATCAGGCCCGGAGCGGCTCGCTGGGCGGTGATCGTGCATCGGCGCAAGAGTCGAGACTCTCCCCGCCGTCCGCGCGACGTGCTCCCGGGACACTCGAAGCGGCCGCCTCCCGGGCCTCTCGCGGCGAACGAATGATTGTGATTGACGAGGCCGTCCGGCGCCGCTGTGGATGCCGGATGCCGGGCGTCGCCGGATCAGGGCAGCCGCGGCGGTACGACGCTCTGGATCGATTCGAGAAGGTGCGATCGCACGTTCGGGCGGGGCAGCGGGTCGGCTGCGCTCCAGAGCGACCCGAGCGCGTCGGCGCCAGGCTGCACGTCCCGAAACGTGGTGCGATCCACGGAGCTGCACACCGTGCCCGCCTCGTAGCAGAGCTCGCCGCACCGCACCGGACGCTCGAGAGGGCAGCACCCGCCGCCATCCGCCTCGAGGCCGCATACGGAACCTGCCGCGCAGTAGCAGCCATCCAGGCCCGGCGGGCAGTCGATGCAGCAGTCCGCGCCGGCCGGGATGCAGAACGCGTCGTCACAGACGTCGGGGAAGCTGGTCGGGCAGCAGCCGGGGCCCTCCGAGGTGTCGACGCAGCTGCGGCCCGGATCGCAATAGCAGCTCGGCGACCCGTCCGGGCAGTCGCAGCACGACGCACCGCTCGGCGCCGGGAGCTCCCCGCAAGTGAGCGGCTCCTGCCCGCGCTGGTCGAGGCACCGGCCGCAGGAGCTGACGGTCGGATCGCAGCCGTTCGCGTCGACGCAGATTCCGGCGCAGCCGACGTCGCCGGCGGCCGGGTTGCACCCGTCGCGCACGTCGTCCGCGCAGCACTTGTCCGTCGGACACTCGTTGCCGAGCGCGCCGCCGCAGATGCTGATCGCGACCTCGTCGCCGCGGTCGGCCGCGTAGCACGCGCAGTCGGAGCTGGTGGACGAGAACGGCAGGCACTGGCCGCGCGCCGTCGCGCCTTCGACCTGATACTCGCAGTCGCCGCCGCACTGGCCGGTGGCGCCGGCGCCGCACGTGATGCACCCGGGCGGCAGATCGTCGACGAGGCACGCGCAGCCGAGGTTCGCGTCGCTCACGACGCGGCCCTGCACCGCGCCGCAGCTCCCGGCGCTCGTCGTGCAGCCAGCACCCTCGCTGCACCCGCCCGCCGCCGTCGCGAGGCCGTCGGGCAGCTCCGTCGTGACCGCGCTGCCCAGCGGGACCAGCAGCGACGGCGGATCGGACGTGCGCCCGATGACGACGATCTCGGGGTCGGTCTGCGGTACGGCAGGCAGTCCACCCGGCGGCAGGAAGAAGCTCGCGGGCAGCGGGATCTCCGAGGCGCCGGGGATCGGCTGCCAGCCGTCGAGAGCACACTCGCTCGCCGACCGGGTGCACGGGCCCGCGCCGAGGCACCCGACGAGGAACACGCTGTTCGGGTCGGCGAGATCGCCGGTCGATCCCTGCTGCTCCTGGCACCACACGAACTGCGGCGGGCTGCCGTCGAGCGGGTAGACGTTCCCGGTCACGTTCAGGAAGCGCTTGGTGACGATGCACTCGGGGGCGTCGTCGTCGCAGCTCGGGGTGGCGTCGTCGCCGCGTTGCGCCGGGATCAGGTTGAGCGAGATCGACCAGCGCTGGCCGCCCAGCTCCTTGTTGACGAGGAAGTTGGCGCCGTCGGGCGGCAGGTTGGCGCCGCGATCCTCGTCCGCGGACGGCCGGGCAGGGGCGGGGATCGCGAGGCTCTGCGTCACGGGCAGGCTCCGCACCGGCACGCCGGAGACCGTCGCAGCGTCGTCCGCCCGCGCGACCGCGGAACGCCCGCTCGCGATGCCTTGCCCGCCCGGCGGCAGGAAGAAGCTCGCGGGGATCGCGATGTCGTCGGCGATCGTCGTCCACTGGCTGCGCGCGCAGCCGGTCGCCGTCTCGCCGCACGCGCTCGCGCCGCTGCAGCGCATCCGGAAGAGGCTGCTCGGCGTCGACAGCGTGCCTGTCGAGTCCTCGCGCTCCTTGCACCAGACGAAGCTCGGCGGCTGGCCGGGTCGATAGACGTTGCCGGTCACGTTGATCGTGCGCTGCGGACTCAGCGTCGCGAGGTTCAGGTTGATCGTCCAGCGCTCCGCGCCGACGTCCTTGCTCACCAGGTAGCTCAGCTTGTCGGGCGTCAGCGTGGCGCCGGACTGGGCGAGCGCCGCGGCCGCGGCGACGAGCGAGCCAGCGAGGACGACCGCCACGGCGAGCGCGTTCCGGGCGGACGGTGCGAAGCGAAATCTTGGCATGAGTGTGATCTCCCGGCGGGAAGCAGTACGGTCGTTCCCGCGTCGCGGTCAAGCCAGATCAGGTGCCAGGACGGGTGCTGGGCGCCGCGGGGTCTCGATCGCTCGATCGTCGGCTCGTGCTCGTGCGGGCCTGCCCCCCAACCTGCCGCGACTGGACGCCGCGTCGCGTCGCCGCGGAGTGGCGCTCCCGCCGGACGCACCCTACAGTGCGCCCCCATGATCGATCGCAACGACGTCGCCAGGTTCCAGTTCGCCGGCCAGGACCTCCCTTGGCTCCTCGACCTCTGGGCACGCACGCAGCCCGATCGCGCCCTCCTGATCTGGGAGCCGAAGGGTGGGCCGGAGCGCCGCTGGTCCTACCGGGAGTTCAACGACGAGGTCGCGGCGATCGCCGCCGGGCTGCACGCGCGCGGGGTGAAGAAGGGCGACAAGGTCCTGATCCACTCCGAGAACTGCCCGGAGATGGTGCTCGCCTGGTACGCGTGCGCGAAGGTCGGCGCGGTCGCGGTGACGACCAACACGCGCAGCGTCGGTGAGGAGATCAAGTACTTCGCCGAGCACACCGGCTGCGTCGGTGCGATCACGCAGCCGCAGTTCGCGCAGCTCGTCGCGGACAACGCGCCTGAGCTGAAGTGGATCGTCGTCACCGACGACAACAGCGGCGAGCCCGCGACGAAGGACCAGCTCGCGCACGGACGCGAGCGCTTCGCCGACCTGCACGCGGACGCGGCGTCGCTGCCGGCGCGTCCGGCGGAGCCCATGCTGCCGGTCGGCATCATGTTCACCTCGGGCACGACCTCGCGCCCGAAGGCGGTCGTGCACACGCACGCCAACGCGCTCTGGGCGTCGCGTCAGGGACCGATCAACATCGACATGCGCAACGGCGACACCTACCTCGTCTACCTGCCGTTCTTCCACGTGAACGCGCAGAGCTGGTCGATGTGGACCACGCTCGGCATCGGCGGGACGATCGTGCTGCAGCCGAAGTTCTCGGCGAGCCGCTTCTGGGAGGTGATCCGGAAGCACGAGGTGACGCACATCTCGCTGATCCCGTTCGTCTTCAAGGCCGTGGCGCCGCAGCCGATCCCCGACCACACCGTGCGCGTCGGCGCGTTCGGCCTCGTGATGCCGGAGCTCGAGGGCTGGCTCAAGATGAAGATCGGCGCGTTCTGGGGGATGACCGAGACCGTCATCCACGCGACGCGCGCCGACTTCCAGCAGACCTACCCGAACGGCTCGATGGGCAAGCCGACGCCCGGCTACGAGTTCCTGATCGTCGACCCCGAGACCGGCAAGCTGTGCGAGGACGGCGCGATCGGCGAGCTCTGGGTGCGCGGCACGCGCGGCATCCAGCTCTTCCTCGAGTACCACGACAACGCCGAGGCGAACGAGAAGAGCTTCACCGAGGACGGCTGGTTCAAGACCGGCGACATGGTTCGCCTCGGTGCCGAGGGCAACTTCTTCTACTGCGACCGCGACAAGGACGCGCTCAAGGTCGGCGGCGAGAACGTGTCGGCGCGCGAGGTCGAGGACGCCTGCCGCGGCGTCGCTGGCATCGCCGACGTGGCGGTGGTCGCGCGCTCACACGAGATGCTCGACATGGTGCCGGTCGCCTTCGTCGTGAAGGGACCGGGTGCTCCGGCGGACGACGAGCTCGCGCGGCAGATCATCGCGCACTGCAAGTCGAAGCTCGCCGACTTCAAGGTGCCGCGCGCGGTGTACGTCGTCGACGACTTCCCGAAGGCGACGCTCGACAAGGTCGCGAAGAACAAGCTGCGCGAGATGGCGGAGGAGATGCCGCCGCCGGCGTGACGGTCGCGTGCCGCCGGCGAACGACGTACGGACGTCGACCGCGCGCCACCGCTCCGCTGTGACCGGGGAGCGTCAGCCGATCGAGCCGATCACGCCCTCGATGAGGTAGCCCGTCTTCTGCAGCTCGGGCGCGTACGGACCGTAGGTCGTCCCCGCCGGCACGACCTCCTTGCCGGCGTTGTCCCGGATCGGGCCGACGAAGATCGCCTCACCGCTCGTCATCGCGGCGATCGCGGCCTTCGCGGCCTCGATCGCGGCGGGCGTGGCGCCCTTGCCGAACGGGCTCGACCGCACGTAGCCCTTGTCGAATCCGCCGGTGACGAAGCTCGGCAGCGTGCCGCCGTTCTGCACGGTCTCGACGAAGCCTGCGAACATCCCGGTCCAGTCGTAGTCGGCGCCGGTGATGTAGCCGCTGGGCGCGAGCGGCTCCTGATCGAAGGCGTGCCCGCACGTCTTGACGCCGCGGCTCTCCGCCGTCGCGATGACGACCTTCGGCGCGTCGAGGTGGCAGCCGATGACGTCGCAGCCCGCCTCGACGAGCGCGTTGGTCGCGGCGGCGTCGTGCTGCTCGTCCTCCCACTCGCCGGTGAAGATCACCTGCACCGTCGCGGTCGGGTTGGTCTTGCGGGCCCCCAGGAGAAACGAGTTCACGTTGAGCAGGACCGCGCCGAACGGCTTCCCGGCGACGAAGCCGAGCTTGTCGGTCTTCGTGCACAGGCCCGCCGCGACGCCGTTCACGTAGTGGCCCTGGTTGATCAGGCCGTTCTGGCTGCCGACGTTGGCGGGATCGGTCGGATTGCCCAGCAGCGATGCTTGACGAAAGACGACCTCGGGGTGCTTCTTCGCCACCGCGATCAGGAACGGGTCGTCGTCGAACGAGGTGGAGAAGAGCAGGCGGGCGCCGCCGGCGATCAGGTCCTCCATCGCCTTCGTGTAGGCGCGGGTCTCCGCATCGTCCCGGCCGCTCCCGTAGTCGGTGCTCTCCGGCAGGTAGCCCGCCTGCGCGACGCGGACGTCCGGCAGCTTCGCGAGCGCCTGCGCCGCGACCTCGTGCGACTGGTTCCACCCCCAGTCGAGGCGCGGGCCGATGTAGACGAAGCCGACGCCGAGCTCGGCCGCGTGCGCGCGCCGTGCCGGCAGGAGTCCGGCGGCGATGCCGGCCGCACCGATGCCGGCCATGCGCACGAGCGCTTCGCGACGGTTGGGATCGAATCCGCGCATTCGCATTGCGTCAGCCCAGCGGCCGGCAGTTGAGGGCGATCGTCTTCATCGTCCGTCCGGCCTTGCCGTCGCACCCGAGGCGGGTCTCCTTGCTGTATGACGGCGGGTCGAGAAAGTACTCGAAGTCGTCCGTGTCGTCGTGCTCGACGAGGCGATAGAGCTTGTACGGCCCGTTCGCGCAGATCACCTGCTCGCTGTCGACGAAGAGCGAGGCCGGCAGCACGATGACGTGCTCGATCTTCGGGTTCGCCGCGCAGAACTTCTTGCTCAGCTCGGCGTGATCCTTCGCCTCGATGATGAAGGCGTCGGCGTCCCCGCCCTCGGGAGCCGCGAGGACCGGCCCGGCGCCCGCGAGCACCGCAGAGAGCACCGCGATCTGGATGAATCGATCCACCGTCGACTCCTCTTTCGGTCGCGCCGCGACCGCCGCTCCGGCGTGGAGCGACCCTCTCCCTATCGGCCGGCGCGCGCGCGGCCATTACCGCGCGCGCGCGGACGGTGGCCTCCGTGCCGGGCGCGCGCTGGTCGGGACGCAGGCGTGCCGCCGCCGGCCGCCGAGCTCGGCTCGCCGGCTAGCTCGCCTGCAGGCGCCGGTAGGCCTCGTCGCCGACGTCCGCCGCGACCGACACGCCGAGCGCGTGCGCGTCGAGGAGCGACGCGCGCACCAGGGATGCGGTGACCGGCGGCGGCATGTTGCCGATGAACGGGACGCTCAGGGATCCATCGACCACGACGTCGAGCGCGTGCCGGTCCGATGCGTCGAGCGAGAGCTGCCCGAGGTGGACCGGCAAGCCGACCGCCGCGAAGAACTCGGCGACCCGGCGCGCCTCGTCCGGACGTTGCTCCATCATCAGGTGCGCGAGCGTCCCCATGGCGACCATCTCGCCGTGCAGGTAGCCCGCGTGCACCTTCGGGATGGCGGTGAAGCTCTGCGCCACGGCGTGCGCGGCGGCGAGGCCGCCGCTCTCGAAGCCGAGCCCCGAGAGCAGCGTGTTCGCCTCGACGACGGTCTCGAGCGCGTCGTTCACCGTGCGCGCCGCGACGGCCGCGGCGGCCGCACGCCCGTGCTCGAAGAGCGTCCGCGCGCAGACCTCGCCGATCGCCGCCGACGCGATGGTCGGCCGCGCGCCGACCATCGTCGACGCCGCCGGGTTCACGAGGCAGGCGCGCGCCTCGTACCAGGTGGCCATCGCGTCGCCCATGCCGGCGACGAGGTAGCGCTCCGGCGCCGCCGCGACGACGTCCGTGTCGACGACGACGAGGGCTGGGCTGTCGGGATAGAACTCGGCGCCCGTGGACACGCCTTCGCTCGAGTAGAGCACCGACAGCGCGGAGCACGGCGCGTCGTTCGAGGCGAGCGTCGGGACGACCGCGGTCGCGGCACCGAGCCGGAACGCGATCGCCTTGCCGGCGTCGATGCACTTGCCGCCGCCGGCCGCGATCACGCAATCGACGCGCTCGGCGGACAGCGCCGCGACGTGCACGTCGATCTCCTCGAGCGAGCACTCGCCGCCGAAGGTCCGCGGCACGGGCTCGATGCCGGCATCGCGCAGGCTCGCCTGCAGGACCGTGCCGTCCCCCCGGTGGCCGCGCGCCGACATCAGGAGAGCCGCGCGCCTGGCTTCGAGCAAGGTCAAGTAGCGCCCGACGCTGCGCAGCACGCCGCGGCCCTGCACGTAGCGTCCCGGGGCGATGAAGACGCGCGGCACGGGCGTGCCGGCGCGGTCCGGCGCTGCGAACACCGCGTGCGGCAGGTAGGCGGTCGAGATCTTCATGCGCGCTCCCTTCCAATGGATCTGCCGTCGGGTATCACCGAGAAGGGCGACTCTGTCCATGCGGCGCTGGTAGGGGGACCGGACACTAGCGGCCCCCCGCGTCGCGCGCCCGATCGAGCGTGATCTCCACCAGCGCCGTCTCCCGCGCGATCGCCTCGCGCTGCGCCGCGCTCGAGCCTGCGCGCGCGTCCCGCTCGACGCCGAGCTGCCGCGCGAGCAGCGGCAGGCGGCGCAGCGTCGCCTCGACCACGCGCACGAACTGCTCGGAGCGCGGATCGACCAGGCGTCCCACCGCCCCGAGTCGCTCGCCGCGCAGCTCGACCTGCAGCGGCGCGGCCGAGCGGAAATTCCGCCACCACTGCTTCCGCCGCGCCTTCGACACCAGCACGTGCAGCACCTCGCCGTCGCGCTGGTAGCCGACCGGGATCGTGTAGACGCGTCCGGAGCGGCGTCCCGTCACGGTGATCAGCATGAGCCCGCCGCCGAGCACGCGATGGAGCGGCGAGCGCAGCAGCCGCACCACGAGCGGATTCAGCCGCGTCGTCCAGCGGTCGATGTCGAATCCGCCGGCCTCCGGCGCGTGCGCAGCGGCGGCGTCCGCCGCGAGCGCCGGCGCGCCGCCGAGGTGCGCTTCCAGCCCGCGCATCGCGCGCTCGAACACGCGCCGCATGACGATCGGCGCGATCGGCGCTGCGATCTTCTGCAGCAGCCGCGGCTCGATCGCGAGCGTCCAGGTGACGCGCGTCGCGACGGAGCCGCCGGCACCGCTCGCATCGCCGCAAGCCGAAGCGACGTCCTCGACGTCGAATACCTCGACCTGCGCCGACGCGAGCGGCGTGGACGCTTCGGTCACCGTGTACGCCCACCGGCGATCGGGCTGCCACGCGATCATCTCCTCCACCCATCGTGTACCCGCGACGTCCGCCTCGCGGATCGTGCCGACCTCGTACGGCGGCGGCGACGCGTAGCGCGCACGCCGCACGCCGGGAAACCACGAAGGCCAGCCGCTCGGATCCGCGATCGCCGCGAACACGGCGGCGCGCGGTGCCGCGACGACCGCGGTGAACACGTGCCGCACGGGCGCACGTTCGAGGAACGTCAGGTCCTCCTTGCGCATCGCCCCGCTTAGCGCGCGCTGCCCCCGGGCGTCCACCCGCGCGGTCGCGCGGCGGGACGCGAACGATCGGCGTGGGTGCGTGCTCGGCGGTGCGACCACGACCGGGGACGGCGCGAATCGTGGGCGCTCGCGAGCGTCCCGTGGCTCGCTCGAGGGACGTCGACGGCGCTAGAATCACCGGGCATGGCGACGGGTCTGTCCGGAACGCTGTACACGCTCGACGATCACTTCCTCTACGTGGGGCCCCTGCTGCGCTCCGGGCGGCACGCGCACCACGCGGGGCAGATCATGTGGGTCCCCGGCGGGATCTCCGTGCGGGTCGGCCACCATGCGCCGTGGCGGACCACCTTCGCGGTGATCCCGCCCGACCAGCTGCACGGGCATGGGGAGGCGGCGCTCGCCGCCGTCCTGTGGCTCGACGGCGACGACGCCCGCTGGGCGGGCCGCGCTTCGCTGCAGCCGACGCCGCCGACGACCTCCGAGGTCGGGCTCCTCGACTCGGCACGTACACCGCCCGCCGCGCGGGACGTCGCGCGCCGTCTGCTGCGCGCGTTCGCACCGGATGGCGAGCCGCCCCGCGTCGCGGAGCGTCACCCCGCGGTGCGGCGCATGTGCACCCTGCTCGACGCCGGCGCGACGACCCCGTCGCACGAGCTGAGCTTGGCACAGCTGGCGCGCCGGGCGGGGCTGTCGGAGCGCCAGCTGCGCGAGGTGTTCGTGCGCGACACCGGGCTCACGCCGCGCGCCTACCTGCGCTGGCGCAGGCTCCGGCGCGCGGCCGCCAGCATCCGCGAGGGCGCCTCGCTCACCATGGCCGCGATGCACGCAGGCTTCGCCGACGGTCCGCACTTCAGCCGCGTGTTCCACGCACAGTTCGGCATGTCGCCGCGACGCGCGTTCGCGTCGCTGCGCTTCGGCGGCGCGCTTCCCGGTCCGTAGCGGCGCGCCTGCCGCGCGCGTCCGCCGGGCGCGGGATCAGCCGCGCGCCTCGCGTTCCGCGAGGTAGTCGATGAAGCGGTCGGGTGGCGGCTCCATGCCGAGCATGTGCATCAGCACGCCGACGTTGCCGCGATGGTACGTCCCGTGCTGCGCGACGTACAGGAGCACGTCGGCTCTCGTCAGCACCTTCTCCGTGCCGTCGGTGAAGCGGACGTGAAGCTGCTCCGCGAGCGCGTCGCGGCCGACGCTCCGCGCGTGGTCGACGTACCACCGGTCGACCGCGGCCACCTCGTCCCGCAGCTCCGTGAGGGTCGAGACGCCCTGCAGGCGCGTGCCCGTGAACGCGTGCGGCACGCCCTGCAGGTGCGCCTGGAAGATGCGGTCGACGACGTGGAAGTGGCCGATGACCTCGCGGATGAGCTGGCCCTGCGGCTCCGCCTCGATGCCGTGCCTGACGAGCAGCGCCGCGAACAGCTGCTCGTCGGCCCAGCGCTTGTAGCGCATGAGGCCCGCATGGGGATCGTCCGCGGCGGCGTGCGTATGCTCGAGCTCGAGCTCTCTTGATGTGCTGGTTTCCATGCACGCATCCTGCAACGCACCGGGCTCGCGTGCTTGAACGCAACGGCGGAAGATCGCGCCGCGGGCGCGGCGCGATCCGGCGACGGGAGCGCCGGGCGAACGACGACGCGCGATCAGACCTTCTTCTTGAGCAGCGTCCACACGCCGAGCAAGCTCACGCTCACCGCGATCGTCGTGAGGATCGCCGGCTTCGGATCGGCGAGCGTCGACACCGACCCCGCCCAGGCGACGATGAAGGCGAACGGAACGACGCCCACCGCGTAGCCGAAGTAGAAGCGGCGCAGCGGCGTGCGGACGATCCCGGCGAGGCAGCAGCTGAGCTCCGGCAAGATCGGCAGCGCCTGACAGGCGAACAGCACCAGCAGGTCGTTGTGGCCAAAGGCGCGCTCGACCTCCTCGAGCCGCGCCTCGTCCTTGAAGAGGCGCGAGAGGACCGGCCGACCGAGGCGGCGGCCGAGCAGATAGCCGGTGCTCCCCATCGCCAGCAGGCCGAGCACCGCCGCCGCACCGCCGAGCCAGGCGCCGAGGAAGTAGCCCGCCAGCAGGATGGTCGTCATGGTCGGGATGGCGATCAGGAGGTCGAGCAGCATCAGGCCGACGACCAGTGCGACGAACCATCCCGGATGGATCGTGTGCGCCTCGGCCAGAAAGGCGCGGACGCCGTCCTCGGTGAGGATCCCGGTCAGCCGCATGACGACGAAGGTCGAGGCGAAGGCGAGGGCGATCACCAGCGCGACCTTGAGCAGATCCTTCATGAGCCCTTGAGTACCTTGCGCGGGATGGCGGGGGCGACGGCGTCGAGCAGGCGGAGCAGCCTCGCCTTGCCGACGAAGATCTCGTCGCGGCCCTTCGCCATGCCGGCGAGGATCGCCCGTGCCGCCGCGTCCGCGCCGATCTTGCCGGTGCCGCGCCCCGCGGTCATCGGCGTGTCGACCAGCGGCAGGATGGCCTCGATCACACGGACGTTCGTGCCCTCGAGCTGGTAGCGCAAGCTCTGCGAGAGGCTGTGCAGCCCGGCCTTCGAGGCGCAGTAGAGGCCCGTGTCGCGCTTGGGGTGGAACGCCAGACCCGAGCTGACGTTGACGATCGCGGTGGGCCGGTCCGTCGCTCGCAGGGTGGCGAGCGCGGCGTGCGCGATCAGCGTCGGCGCCACCAGGTTGACGTTCGCCTCGTCGATCGCGTCCGCTGGATCGAAGGCGGGATCGGTCAACGGGCGGGCATGCTGCACCGCCGCGTTGTTGATCACGATGCCGACGTCGGGGTGGCGCGACAGGATGGTCGGCATCGCGGCGCGAACCGCGCCGGGATCGGCGAGGTCACAGTCGACGGACGTGAGCGCGCTGCAGGGATCCATCCGGCTCGCGCGCCGCGACACGGCGATCACGCGGTGCCCCTGCGCGAGCAGCAGCGAGCACAGCGCCGCACCGAGGCCGGAGGTGGCGCCGGTCAGAAGGATCGTTCTCGGGTCGATGAGCAAGCTTGACATGGGGCCTCGATCACGTGGTTGGTTGACCTCCGTATGGCACGCGGCAGCGGGTTCGGAATGAACCCGGATTTATCGGCGGTCGATTTCGACGTGACCCAGCTCATCGACCTGCTCCGGCACCTCGCGCTCCGGGACCACCTCTGGGTGCCCGGCCACCGGGCGAGGGGCAGCGTCCTGATCCGTCAGGGCGACGAGTCCGCCGGGCTGTTCGTCCTGCAGAAGGGGCTGGTCAAGCTCGCCTATCAGACGGCCGGCGGCGACGAGTGGATCAAGAGCTTCATCGCCGATCGCGGGCTGTTCGCCGCCAACGACCCGTGGAGCGCGCACGCGCCGAGCCGGTTCACGGCCGAATGCCTGGAGCCGTGCGACGTCGTTCGTCTGCCGCTCGCCTGGGCCGGGGCGCAGATCGGCCGTGAGCCGCGGCTCCTCGCCGCGTATGCCGGCTTCTCGGCCTGGGTCCGGCGCCGCAAGGAGCTGCGCGAGGAGGCGTTGCTGTGCGACAGCGCCGAAGAACGCTACCGCACCTTCCTCGCCAGCATGCCCGATCTCGCGCGCCGCCTGCGCCAGTGCGACATCGCGCGCTTCATGCGCATCACCCCGATCGCGCTGAGCCGGATCAAGCGCCGCATCGCCACGCGGTGCGAGGGGTCGTCGGTCGGCAGCGTCGATCGGAGTCGTTGAGGCGCCGCGCGCGGTTCGCGTCGGCGACGACTTGCCGGGCGACGCCACGCTCGGCATCGGCACCGGCTGGATGAAGGACGAGTTCGATCTCCTCGAGCAACCCTTCGCGCGTCGCGGCCGGCGCACCGACGAGATGATCGAGGTGCTGCGCAAGCTCTGGTCGGGTGGGATGGTCGAGCACCACGGCGCGTTCTACGAGTTCGACCGCCTCGAGATGAGCCCCGTGCCGTCGCAGCCGATTCCCATCGTCGTCGGTGGGCTGTCCGAGCGCGCCGTGCGCCGCGCGGCGACCCTCGGCGACGGCTGGTTCTCCGACCTGCACACCACCGACGAGCTGCGCGGCTACCTCGCGAAGCTCGCCGCGTACCGCGCCGACTCGCCGCGCGCGGGCGAGCCGATGCAGGTCTTCGTCTCGTGCATGGACGCGTTCGATCGCGACGCCTACCGGCGGCTCGAGGACATCGGGGTCCGCACTTGGTGACGAAGCCGTGGCTGTTCTTCGGCGGCACGGAGGGCGACCTCACGTCGAAGATCGAGGGGCTGAAGCGCTTCGCGGACGCGCAGCTGCGGTGACACCCGTGCCACCGCCGATCCGGCCGCGACCGCCGCGGTGGCAGGACGCTCAGGCCGTCCGTGCGCTCGCGCGGCGCGGCAGCTTCCAGCCCGGTCGCGGGAAGTGGCACGTGTAGCCGCTGGGATAACGCAGCAGGTAGTCCTGGTGCTCCGGCTCGGCCTGCCAGAACGGGCCCGCCTGCCGCACCTCGGTCACGACCGGACCCGGCCAGAGGCCGGAGGCGTTCACGTCGGCGATCGTGTCCTCGGCGACCCGGCGCTGCTCGTCGGTCGAGTAGTAGATGCCGGAGCGATACGAGGTGCCGACGTCGTTGCCCTGACGGTTACGGGTCGTCGGGTCGTGGATCTGAAAGAAGAACTCGAGCAGCTCGCGGTACGTGATCTCTTCGGGATCGAAGACCACCTCGATCGCCTCCGCGTGCGTGCCGTGGTTGCGGTAGGTCGCGTTCGGCACGTCGCCGCCGCTGTAGCCGACGCGCGTCGCCGTCACGCCCGGGAGCTTGCGGATCAGGTCCTGCATGCCCCAGAAGCACCCGCCCGCGAGAATCGCCGTCTCCGTCTTCGCCATGGTCCGTCTCCTTCGCAGAGAGCTTGCCGCGCCCGCCACCCGGACGCCTCGACACGGCAACACACTACACGACGGCGCCTCCTGCCGTGACCCTCTCGAAGCACGGTCGTCGAGGATCGACTCGCGCACGTGTGACGCGCGCGCCCGCGCCGGGCTCGACAGCGGGCGCCGGCTCGGTGAAGAGTCGCCGCGTGACGCGCGCCTTCGACCGCCGGCTCGGCGACGACTTTCTCGCGACGGTGCCGCGCGTGCCGGGCGTGTACCGCGTGCTCGATGCGCAGGGCGCGGTGGTCTACGTCGGCAAGGCGGTGAACCTCCGCCGCCGGCTCGCGCAGTACCGCAACGCGACGCGGCGCAAGCAGCATCGCAAGATGCGCGAGATCGTGAAGAGTGCTGCGAGCATCGCGTTCGAGCCCTGCGCGACCGAGTTCGAGGCCGAGCTGCGCGAGGCGGCGCTCATTCGCGAGCTGCGCCCGCGCTGGAACGCCGCGATGGCGTTCTCGTTTCTCTACCCGCTGATCGGGCTCGGCACGACGGACGCAGGCCTGCTCTCGATCGCGCTGTCGAGCCGGCCCGACGAGCGCCCGGAGCTCGCATGGAACGGCGCCTATCGCTCGCGTGAGATCACTGGCGGGGCGTTCTTCGCGCTCGCCCGCCTGCTGGGACGCCTCGGCCATCGCGAGAAGACGGTGCTGCGCGCCCGCGGCGCGCGCACCTACACGTTCGCGTACCGGCGGCTGCCGCGCGGCTCGGTCGACGCGTGGACGGCGTTCCTGCGCGGCGAGGACCGCAGCGCGCTGTCGTCGCTGGTCCTCGCGCTCGCCGAGAAGCCGCGGGCGCGGCGCGACCGCGCGGCCGTGCAGGCCGACGTCGACGCGCTCGACGGGTTCTTTCGCCACGAGGCGCACCGGCTGCGCGAGGCGTGTCGCCGGGTCGGGGAGGGACGCTGGCCGGTGCCGCAGATCGACCGCGACGCGCTCTTCATCCGCGCGCGCCGGGCGTGAGGAGGGCCGGTCTCGACGAGCGGCGCGCCACGTCGCGACGCCAGTTGGGAATCCGGACCGGATCGCCTATCGTTCTGGCTGACGACGCGCCGCCCGCCCGGGCGACACTCCGCGTCCGAGGAAACCCATGACCCCAGCTCTCGAGAAGGTCCGTGCCCGCGTCGCCTCGCAGAAGACGCTCCTCCCGTCGCTCTACGGCCAGATCGACTTCGACCGCATGCCCGAGCGCTTCACCGAGGACGCGTCGCAGGCGATCGTCAAGGACCGCGCGCCCATGGGTGTGGCGATGACGGACCACGAGCTCGACCTGGTGCGCGCCTACACGATGCTGGGCGACGTCGTCGCCGACGCCTACGCGGCGCTGATGCCGCAGATCCCGTTCCGGCGCCTGATCGACATGCTGCAGACCGCGTGCGATCGCGGCGTGTCGCAGGTCGAGGGCGCGCCGCCGGAGCTGGTCGCGTTCATCCGCGACATGGAGCGCATCCCGGACTGGGTCGACATGGATCTGGTGCGCGAGGGGGCGCGGCTCGACCTGAACGCTACCGCCAACATCGCGCCGTTCGCGATCCGCGGCGCCTTCATCGCGACCTTTCTCAACAAGTACTCGGCGCTGCCGATGGCGCTCACGGGCACGCTGAGCAACGCGACCGCGGCCCGCCGCGTGCGCGAGACGGCGCACTTCTTCGCCTGCACCGTGCTGCCGGGCGCGCTCGACCGCTTCGGCGAGGGCTTCAAGGCGGCGGCGATGGTCCGTCTCATGCACTCGATGGTGCGCGTCAACGTGCTGCGCTCGGGGCGCTGGGACGCCTCGGTCTACGGCGTGCCGATCCCGCAGGTCGACCAGATGCCGGCCGGTCTGATCCCGGTCTTCCTGCTCGCCTTCCGCATGCTGCGCGAGGGCCGGCGCGAGTTCACGCCGGGCGAGCGCGCGCAGGTCGAGCTGGCGCGCTACCGCTGCTTCCTGCTCGGGCTGCCCGAGGACCTGCTCGCGGACACGCCCGAGGGCATCGTGCGCATGATGACCGCACGCAACACGACCCTGCGCGAGAGCTTCGACGACGAGACCTGCGGGACGCTGATCCGCGCCACGCTGTCCGCGTACCTGCCGCAGGACGACAGCTACGCGAGCCAGATCCACCACCAGCTCGAGCGCCGCTTCGCGAAGCTGGTGTTCGTCGAGCACTTCCTCGGCGGCGACCGCGAGCTCGCGGCGAAGATCGGCATCGAGGTCGGGACCGACGACGTCGTCCTCGGCACGCTGGTCGGGGTCGGCATCGCGCTGCAGGTGAAGGCGTTCGAGATCGCCGAGTCGATCCCGGTCGTGCGCGACGTCGCCTCGTGGCTCCTCGAGAAGCGCGTCGAGCAGCTGATCGCGGGCTACGGGCACGCGCGCTTCACGACCGACGCGGCGAAGTACCGGCCGACGACGGCGGCGGCCGCCTGACGGCGCCGCTCTCGGCGCGGTCCGGGCCTCGTGCTCAGGCGGCGCGCGCCGCGAAGCGGATCACGCCCGCCTGGCGCAGCGCGACCAGGACGGCGTTGAGCGGCAGCAGGAGCAGCATCAGCGCGGAGATGTAGGGCGCGCGCCCGTGCGGGACCGCCGGGTTGTCGCGCAGGTCGGGCGCGTTGCGCTGCAGGTAGTTCTGCAACGACAGCGCGAGCAGCGTCGGGTTCATCTCGTAGCGCACGCGGACGTCGGCGAAGCCCGCGTCCGCCAGCGTGCGGACGAGCGTACGCTCGTCGAACTGGAAGGTGTGCCGCGGCACGTGGTTGCCGCCCCAGTAGCGTCCGGCCAGACGCCGCTCGAAGGCGCCGAAGTTGGGCAGCTCGCCGATCAGGTGGCCGCCCGGCCGCAGCAGCAGCCGTGCCTTCTCCGCTTCCTGGTCGGGGTGCAGAGTGTGCTCGAGGTAGTTGTACATCACCACGATGTCGTAGCTCGCGGGCGGCGCGTCGAAGTCGAGGAACACGCCGAGGAACGCCTCGACGCCGTGCTCCTTCGCGAGCGCGACCGCGCGCGGGCTGAAGTCGATGCCGTGCAGCTCGCCGGCGCCGAGCGCGCGCAGGCGCGTGAGGAACTCGCCGTTGCCGCAGCCGACGTCGAGCGCGCACGCCCCCGGCGTCACGACGGGCGCGAGCTGCCGGCCGTGAAAGTACTCCTTGACGTCGTACAGCAGCTTGTAGAGCGCGCCGCGCGATCCGGCCGAGGCGACGTGCCCGATGTACGACTCCGGGTACGCTTCCTCGAGCTCCGCGAGGGTGGGGAAGGGGTGGAGCTGGACCTGGGCACAGCTCCTGCAGCGCAGGTAGTCCCACTCGCCCGGGACGCCGTACTCCCAGTCGCGCACGCCGCGCGTCGCGACCTCGGCCGCGTCGCTGCCGCACAGGCGACAGCGGTATCCGGCGACGGTCGTCAAGAGTGCGACGCGGTGGTGGACGCGACGCGCGAGCCGAGCGGCAGCTCGCGGAGCCAGTCGCGCAGCAGGCCGAGGTGTCCGCCGGGGTAGATCTCGAAGCGCGGGTCGTCGGGGCCGCTCGGGATCCGTCCGGCGTCGCGGGCCGCGACGTGCAGCGCGTAGGCGCGCGGGAGGTTCTCGTAGGGGATGGTCGGATAGGCGTGGTGCTCGGCGTGGTAGCTGAGCCCGAACGCTCCGAGCAGGTTGCGCTGCACGAAGCCGCCGGCGAACGTGCGCCAGACGAACGGCTTGTCGGGCGAGCCGTGCTCGCACAGCAGACGGATGGCGGTGCCGAGCTTCACGACCGTCATCAGCGGCAGCGCCCAGAGGAAGACGTACGCCAGCGGCCCGAACGCGGCGCTGAACGCCAGCAGCAGGACGAGCTGCGCGGTCGCGAGACGCAGCAGCTCGGCCGTCGCGCTCGTTCCCAGCTGGGAGAGGCTCGTCGTATCGCTCGACTTGCGGACGAAGGACAGCAGCGCCGGCAGCCCCGTCGCGCTGGCGGCGAGGTGGCCGAGCAGCGCGAGCTTGGTCTCGGGAAAGCGCCCGTACCCGTAGTAGTCGGGGTCGCGCGCCGGGTCGCCGAAGTGACGGTGGTGCTCGAGGTGCTGGCCGCGGAACTGCACCGTCAGCGCGAGCGGATAGGTCATGAGCGCCGCGGCGACGCGGCTCGCGAGGTCCTTCTTGCCGATCACCTGGTGCGCCGCCTCGTGCAGCGCCTGCACGATCGCGTACTGGCACCAGCCGACGGCGAGGAAGGCGACCGGGTAGGCGACCCAGGCGAGCCAGCGCGGTCCGGAGGTCAGCGCCGCGTGCAACCCGGCGAACACCAGCACGAGCCCGATGCCGATCGGCACGAGATGCAGGAAGAGACGCCGCGGGGCCTGCTGCAGCTCCCGCAGCTCCTCGCCCGACAGGAAACCTGCGATCGGCCGGCTCATGCGTCTTCGGTGCCGTCCGGAGGCGGCATCCTCAGGCTGCATAACGTGCGCGGTGCGGCCAAGTCGAGTGGCTTCGCTCGGCGCGTCCCGTGCGCCCGGAAGGACGACGTCCCGGCGTGCCGCGCGACGCTGCGGAGGCCATGGCATCGTCCGATCGCCGCGCGGCTCCGGGAGCAGCCCCCCTCCGGGAAAACCCCTTGCGCCCGCGCGAAACGCTCCTCTACAAAGGCGCGATGGCCGCGTCGCCGCTCCCCTCCAGCCGAACCGGCGCCGCGCCCTCGTCCGAGCACGTCTCCTGCGCGATCTGCGGCGCCGACGATGCCGCGACCGAGTTCGTCAAGCACGGCTTCTCGATCGTCCGCTGCAGGCCCTGCGGCTTCGCCTACGTGAACCCGCGGCCGTCGTGGCCGGAGGTCGCGCGCATCTACCGCGACGAGACCTACTACCGAAACGACAACACCTGCGACTTCGGCTACGGCGACTACTTCGGCGAGCAGCGGGAGCTGCTCGAGCCGCTGTTCGCGCAGCGCGTCGCCGAGATCGAGAGCTTCCACCCGAACCGCGGCCGCATGCTGGACGTCGGCTGCGCGACCGGCCTGCTGCTCGAGGCCGCGCAGCGAAGCGGCTGGGCGGTCGAGGGCGTGGACGTCTCCGAGTACGCCGTCGCGAGCTGCCGCGCGCGCGGTCTGACCGCGCACCACGGACCGCTCGAGAGTCAGGGCTTGCCGACCGGACGCTTCGACGTGGTGGTGATGGACGACACCGTCGAGCACCTGCCCGATCCGCGCCGCGCGATCGTCGAGGCGCACCGCATCCTCGCGCCCGGTGGGCTGCTGACGATCAACACCTGCGACGAGGGTGGCTGGCTGCGCCGGGCGATGGGGCGCCACTGGTTCCACTACAAGCCGCTCGAGCACCTCTGCTACTTCGACCGCGAGAACCTCGCCCGCCTGCTGCAGCAGACCGACTTCAAGGTCGTGGCGACCCGCATGTCGGGCAAGATCGTGACCTTGCGCTATCTCTGCCAGCGGCTGCGGACCTACAGCCCGCTCGGATCGCGCGTCCTGCTGCGCAGCCTCGGCGCGATGCCGGGCGCGGCGCGGCCGTTCTTCATGCCGATCGGCGAGTTCGTCCTGTTCGCGCGCCGTCAGTAGTCGTCGTCCGCTCGGGACGGCGGTGTCGCGAGGAGGGGCGCAACCTGCTCGGCGACGGCGGCGGTGAGGCGCGCGCGACCCGGCGCGAGCGCGTGCGTGAGGTCGCCGAACTCGACGTCGGGCAGCGTCCCGGGCAGCTCGATCCAGTGATCCGCCGGCAGGCCGAGGATCCGCAGAACCTCCGCGCGCACCGCGGCGCGGCTCCCCTCGGTGGGCGCTCCGGCCATCGCCTGCGGGACGGGCGTCATGCCGAGCCAGACGCGGCTCGGGTCGACGTGGCGCAGCCGCTCGGCCATCTGCACGAGGTCGCGGCGTCCGTCCGGGTGGATCTCGAAGCGCACGCCGCCGCGGACGAGCTCTCCCGAGGGCGACAGCGGCATGGGCGCGGGGAAGACCAGCGAGCCGCGGTGCGCGTCGATCGCCCGCCGCAGCTCGGTGCCGTTGCCGTAGACCCGGCCGTGCTCGCCCTCCATGGGCTCCTCGAGGAGGCCCCGGAAGAGGTGGAAGTTGAGCGCCTTCACCGCCGCGTCGGCGAACGACGTCGACGGCCAGGCGTCGCGCAGCACCGCCTCCATCTCGGTTCGTTTGTGCGCCTTGTACTCGTGCATTAATCCGGAGGGGTGCAGCAGCAGGAGGATCACGCGCGGCGTCCCGGCGTGCGCGAGGTGGTTCTCCAGCAGCTTCGCGTAGCCGGGCGGGCGCGCCGGACCGATCGCCGCCAGGCTGTCGACGCGCGTGCCCAGCGCGGCCTCGAGCGCGACCGCGTCGATCCCGTAGAAGCTCGCCGAGTCGCCGAGCACCAGCACCTCGGCCGGCGGCAGCGCGTGGCTGCGCCGCATCTGCTGGTCGATGATCGCGAGCCCGCTGCCGTAGTCGGGCAGCGGGTGGCCGCTCCCGTACGCGCCGAACGCGGCGACGGTCGCGCCGCTCAGCAGGATCGCGAGCCAGGTGCGTGCGGCCGTCCAGGCGAGCACGTTGCCGAGCGCGATCGCCCCCGTCCGCAGGTCCACGGCGCGATGATGGCCGTCCACTGAAGGAGCTGCAACTCAGTCTCGAGTGCTCGTGACCCGTCGCCGCAGCGGATCGTCCGCTCGGCCGGGCACGACGACAGCCGCCGATGCCGTTCGATCACCCGAGCTTCCTGGTCTTCCTGCCGATCGCGCTCGCGGTCTACCACCTCGCGGCGTCGTCGTATCGCGTCCAGAACGCGATCTCGGCGCTGCTCAGCCTGGTCTTCTACGGCTGGTTCGCCTGGCAGCTCTGCTTCCTGCTGCTCGCCTACGCGGTCGTCGGCTGGGCCGGCGGGCTCTGGGTCGAGTCGATCCCCGACCCGAAGAGCGCGCGACGGCGGTGGGCGCTGCGCCTGGTCGTCGCCCCGCTGCTGCTCGGGCTCGCGGTGTTCAAGTACTTCGACTTCTTCCGCCGCTCGGCGGCGGCGGCGCTCGCGTCGGTCGGGCTCGACCCGGGCTGGCCGGTGCTCGAGGTGCTGCTGCCCGTCGGGCTCTCGTTCTACTGCTTCCAGACCGTCGCCTACGTGGTCGACGTCCACCGCGGCGTCGTGCGCGCCGAGCGCGACCCGATCACCTACGTCGCCTACATGTTCTTCTTCGCGCAGCTGGTGGCCGGACCGATCGAGCGCGCGAGCCACCTGCTGCGCCAGTTCCAGGGGCCGCGCCGCGTGACGCGGGACGACGTCGCGGCGGCGACGTGGCTCCTGCTGTGGGGCTTCTTCCTCAAGGTGGTCGCGGCCGACACCCTCGGCGGCTACGTCAAGGTCGCATTCGAGCCCTCGGCGCACACCACCGGCTGGACGGTGCTGGTCGGCACGATCGGCTTCGCGCTGCAGGTCTACTTCGACTTCAACGCCTACAGCCTGATCGCCAAGGGCGCGGCGCGTCTCTTCGGCATCGACCTGGTGTGGAACTTCGACCGCCCGTACTGGTCGACGTCGGTGCAGGAGTTCTGGCGGCGCTGGCACATCAGCCTGAGCAACTGGCTGCGCGACTACCTGTACCTGCCGCTCGGCGGCGGCAGCCGCGGCGAGCTGCGCGCGTCGCTCTCTCTGATCTTGACGATGGCGCTCGCCGGTCTGTGGCACGGCGCGGGCTGGATGTTCCTGCTCTGGGGCACGCTGCACGGCGTCGGGCTCGCCGCGCACCGGAGCTTCCGCCTGCGCTGGCCGAGAGCGCGCATCGCGACGCCGGTCGCGTGGCTCATGACGATGGCGTTCGTCCTGCCGACCTTCTTCGTTTTTCGCGCGCCGACCCTCGAGGTCGCGGGACGCCTGCTCGCGCATCTCGACCGCTGGAGCTGGCAGCCGTTCGACACCGCCGCCTGGCTCGCGATCCTCGCGGTCGGCGTGCCGGCGTTCGCGATCGAGGCCTACCAGGCACGGCGTCGCGACCTGCTGGCGCCGGCGCGCCTGGGGTTCGTCCCCTTCTCGCTCCTCGCGGCGGCCCTCCTGGTCGCGATCTACGCGCGCTGGTGGGGCACCGAGCAGCGCTTCATCTACTTCCAGTTCTGAGGCGGCGCAGGAAGCGGTCGGCCTCGGTCAGCACCGCCTTCGCGCTCGCCGGGACGTTCAGCGAGCGCTGCACGAGCGAGCTCGCCATCAGCATCTTGTCGGTGCCGCGGAAGAGGTCGGCGCGGAACAACAGCTTGAACGGCGTGCGGTACGCCCCGGGCGTGGTGCTCGGAGGGAAGCTCTCGGGCAGGACCAGCGACGCCTCGAGCGCGATCTCGACCACGTCCTTGCCGGTCGCGTTGGCGAAGAAGAAGATCCGCCGCCGGTCGGTCGACAGCGCCTCGACCAGCGGGTTCGACAGCGGCCGCTCCAGGTGCTCCTCGAGGAACACGCGCTCGGCGTAGCTCGTCATCGCCATGTAGCGCGCGAAGTAGAGCAGGCCGGCGCCGTTGAGGTCGGTCTCGGGAATCACCTGGTAGCGGATCGGCGCGCGGTGCACGGGGACGAGCGGCAGCGACTCCGGCATCGGACTGAAGGGGGCGATCTCGCCGCTCGCCTGCACGCGGGCGTGCTCGCGGATGCCGGCGGGCTCGGTCGCGAGGGCCTCGGTCACCGCGTCGATGCCGCGCGGCCGGAACACCTTGAGCTTCGCGTTGCCGCCGGCGCGCACGATGAAGGCGTTGGTGAAGTACGCATGCGGACGACGCTGCGCGCGCAGCTCGGCGATCGTGTCGAGCGCCGCGAGCTCGGCGTCGGGGATCTCCTCGTCGTCGAACACGAAGAGCCCCTCGACGAAGCGCTGCGCGTACACCCCGATCCGGTTGCGGACGAAGAGCGGGGCCCCCTCGCCGAAGCGCTCCTGGCTGTGCGCGGCGCCGAAGTCGAGCTCGACGTTGATCACCGAGCCGTACAGGCGGTCGTTCTGCTCGCTGACGATGTCCTGCAGCGGCACGCCGAGCAGGCGCGAGATCGACTCCCACTGGCACGCGCCGAGCAGCTTCAGGAACTCGACCTCGGACAGCTTCTCGCCCGGCGCCATGAGCGGCATGGTCACCTGCGAGCGGTAGTCGTTCCACGACGGCATGGGGCGGTTCGCGGCTCAGGACGCGCGTGCGCGCTCGCCGGCCACGAAGCGGGCGAGGGCGTCGAGCGTGTTGAGGCGTCCGACCAGCTCGACCTCCGAGACGTCGACGCCATAGCGTTCGCGGATCAGCTCGAGCAGGCTCACCGAGGACAGGGAGTCGACGTATCCGTAGTCGAAGAGCGGCGCGCCGACGTCGAGCGCGTCGCGCGTCAGCTTGCCGTCCGCCATGGCGACGACGTGCTCCGCGAGCTGCTCGAGCACCGCGCCGGCCGCGGCGTCGGGCGCCGCCTGCGGCGTCCCGGCGAGCTTCGGCTCGCCGGCCGGGGTGCTCTTGTCCTTGGAGAAACGGCCGATCCAGCGCATGCTCGCGGTCCTGGGTCGGAGACCATCGCACGGGGGTCGGGGTGCCGCAACACTCGATTCGCGGCTCGACAGCCGTCGGGTCGCGTGGTCATCTACCCGGCCATGCTCCGTCGTCCGATCACGATCCTCGCCTTGCTCGCGCTCGTCTCGTCCGGCTGCTCGCCTCGTCCGATCGACTTCGAGGCGAGCGAGCGCAGCGTGTTCTCGCAGGCGGGGGAGGACGGCGTCCTCGAGAAGATCTTCGAGCGCATCGAGCCCACGAGCCGCTTCGCGATCGAGTTCGGCGCCGGCGACGGCGTCGAGAACAGCAACACGCGACGCCTGATCCTCGAGGAGGACTGGGGCGCGCTGCTGATCGAGGGCGACCCCGATCTGGCGAAGAAGATGACCGCGACCTACGCCGACCGGCCGAAGGTGAAGCCGCTGCACGCGTGGGTCTACCCGGGCAACATCGAGCTGCTGTTCGAGGAGAACGGCGTGCCCGCCGACGTCGACCTGCTGTCGATCGACATCGACAGCAACGACTACTACGTCTGGCGCGCGATCCGCGACTACCGTCCGAAGGTCGTGATCATCGAGGTCAACCCGCTGTTCCCGCCGCCGCAGCGCATGGTGGTCGACTTCCACCCGATGAACTACTGGGACCGGACGGACTATTTCGGGGCGAGCCTGCAGTCGCTGTACGACCTGGGCAAGAAGAAGGGCTACGAGCTCGTGTACCACAACAAGTTCGGCAACAACGCCTTCTTCGTCGACGGGCAGTACTACGATCGTTTCGCTATCGCCGACAACGCGCCCGAGAAGCTCTTCCACGCGAACCCGCTCGCGGCCGCGCTGCTCGACCGCTCGCCGCAGGGACGCGACGGCGTGCCGTTCTCGCCGGGCAACGACGTGCTGCACTGGGACGCGTTCGACATCCCGAAGAAGTTCCGCTTCGACCGCTGACTCGAGCGCCGAGCGGGGCGTGCGACGGCGCGGGAGCGACGGTCATGCGTCGCTCGAGCGCTCGGACCGCGCGAGAACGACGCGCCACGCCGTCCGCCGAGCGTGGAACGGAGTGAGGCACGACCGCGGCCCGAACCGCCTTGACCACGCAATGACGGCGACGATACATTCGGCGCGCTCCGCCTCGTCTCCACGGAACTCCGGCTCCATGCGACTACCACCAGAGCTCGTCATTCAGTGCTCGCAGGGATCGAACCTGCGTGCCGGGCTCGACGTCGCGTTCAACTGGGGCGGTCTTTTGCTGGTGATCGCCGTGGCACACGCGCTGAACCACTGGGCGTCGTACGCCGTGGCGGTGGTGCTGATCGGGAGCTTCCAGAACCGGCTGATCGTCTTCAGCCACGAGTGCTGGCACCGCAAGGCGTTCCGGCCCCAGTGGCTCAACCAGATGGTCGGGGCGTGCGCGTACTCGTACCCCGTCGCGACGCCGTACTTCTCGGATCAGGCGCGCCACATGCGCCACCACCGACTGCTCGGCAAGCCCGAGGATCCCGACTGGATCGACTACGAGCGCGACGAGTTCCACAGCGTCCGCGGGGTTGCCGGCTTCCTGGTCGGGCAGCTCTTCGGAGCGAAGCTCGTGCTGCGCTTTCTGGACATTCTGAAGGCGGGACGCGGAGAGGATCACGACGCGCGCGCGACCAACCGGCGTGTCAAGCCGGAGCCGTCGGACCTCGTCGGGATCGCCGTCTTTCAGGCGCTGGTCTTCGGAGCGTTCGTCGCCGCCGGCAGGTGGTGGGAGTACTTCGTCCTGTGGGTGCTGCCGCTGGTGACCGTGGCGAGCTTCCTCGTCACCTGCCGCGCGCTGCTCGAGCACGTCCACCCCGACCGCGAGGTCGAGCCGCAGGAGCGCTACTTCGACTTCTCCCCGGGGCCGGTGCAGCGCTGGTTCCTTTCGCCGAGCCTGTTCCACCTGCACGCGCTGCACCACACCTATCCCGGCGTGCCGTACTTCCGTCTCCCGGAACTCGCGAGGACGATCGAGGTCAACGGCTACGAGCGGCCCGGACGCTTGAAGCCCGACTACTTGACGAGCCTCTTCCAGTACCTGCGCACGCTCGAGCGGAAGCCGCTCCGCGACGCGGCCTGAGCCGGCGACGCCATGGACGCCTCGAGCGCCGCACGGCCTGCCGAGGAGCGGCGCGGCCGCGCCTTCTCCGAGCAGTTCCGTCCCGTCGCGTGCAACTCGTGCGGCGCCGACGACTACACGATCGAGATCGTGCTCGACGAGGACTACGAGTACCTCGGCATCATCGACGACTGGTACGCGCGCGGGCCGTTCCGCATCGTACGCTGCAAGCGCTGCTCGCTCGTCTACCTGAACCCGCAGCCGACGCTCGAGCAGGTTCTGCGCTACTACCCCGACGACTACTGCTGCTTCGCCGAGCTGCCGCCGAAGAGCCCGATCATCCGCCTGATGTACAACGTCCTGGTGCGGCTGAAGGCACGCGAGCTGCTGCCTCGCCTCGCCCCGGACGGCGTCTTCCTCGACTTCGGCTGCGGCACGGGACACTGGCTGACGGCGCTGCGGCCGCTGGCGAAGCCGACGCAGCGCTTCGTCGGCATCGACGTCAACGCGGGCTCGATCGCCCAGCTGACGGCGAGCGGCGTCGAGGGACACGTCGGCGACGACGCGAAGCTCGCCGAGGTGTTCGCTCCGAACAGCGTCGACCTGATCCTGCTGAACCACGTCATCGAGCACGTGCCCGATCCGCGCCAGACGCTCGCACGCCTCGCCGCCGTGCTGAAGCCCGGCGGCACGATCCACGCGACGACGCCCAACATCGACGCCTGGGATCGCTGGCTGTTCGGCAAGAACTGGGTCGGCGGCTGGCACGCGCCGCGGCACTTCACGCACTACGAGTTCGGCACCATCGCACGGCTCGCGTCCGACGCCGGTCTCGAGCTGGTGCGCATCAAGTCGAGCATCGAGGCGGCGAGCCACTGGGCGCTCGGCATGCAGGCGGCGCTGGGGCGCCGGATCGGTTGGCATCCGAGCCCGGGTCGCCTGCGCATGAAGGTCTACCCCCTGATGCTCGCGCTCAGCATGCCGATCGCGGGCGTCCAGGTGCTGGCCAGCGAGACCAGCGTCGTGACCTTCGACCTGCGCAAGCCCGTGTGAGCGGACCGCCGGTCGCGCGCTACGGGCGGAAGACGACGCGCAGCGTACCGGGCGGAGCGTCGGGCGCGAGCGGCTTGCGGCGGTCGTGCACCTCGATCTTCCGGTCGGGCAGGGCGCACTCGGCCCACGACTGGAAGGCGTACTCCTGCAGCAGCAGCGGACCGTCGAGCGTGAGCTCTCCGGGCATCGGCGGCAGCCGGCGCGGCGGCGGCGGGACGTAGATCGTGGCCCCGTCGGGCGCCGCCGCGATCCGCGCCGACAGGTCGGCGACGTAGTCGCGCGTCAGCGCGCTCGCACGGTCGATCTGCGCGTAGGGGTGGAGGAGCATCGAGTAACGCGCCTGCCACGCGATCCACAGTGCCAGCAGGACGAGCGTCGCGGCGGCGGTGGCGCGCAGCGGGCGCGCGGCGGAGCGCGTCGCGATCCACAGCGTCTCCGCAGCGGCGCCGCACAGCAGCGCGAAGGCGGCGGCGGGCAGGAACACGTACCAGCCCTGCAGCAGCCCGACCGCCCCGTAGAGCGAAGCGAGCGACAGGAGCCACACCAGCCCCACCGCGGCGGTTGCGCCCGGGCGCGCCAGGTCCCGGAGACGCGGCGAAGAGATCTGCCGCCACAGCAGCGCGAGCGTGGCGACCAGCCCGAGCGGAGCCCCGAGCAGCAGCAGCCAGGTGACGATCGACGTGCGCAGCGGCTCCTGCGCGAGCAGCAGCCACCACGCGATCTGCCCGAGCGCCCAGGGCAGGCGGTCCAGCGCGCCGCTGCCGCGCGACATGACGTGGCCGCCCATCTCGCCGAGGATCGCGAGCTGGATCGCGAACGCGATCGCCACCGCGACGAGGTGCGGGACGGTCGCCCGGAGCGCGTGCCAGCCGCGCGCGAGGAGCCCGGTGTGCGGCGAGCGCGTCAAGACCAGAACGAAGACCGTCGGCAGCACCGCGAGCGCGGTGGTCTTCGAGATGATGCCGAGGAAGGTGAAGAAGGCGGGCAGGACGGTGCGGGTGAACGACCAGCGGGCGTCGCGCGTGTCCTGCAGGAGCAGCGCCAGCAGGCAGACGACGCCGCACAGCAGCTCGGAGCGCCGCGCGACCACGGCGAGCGTCTCGACGTGGCTCGGCGCCAGCAGGAACACGAGCAGCGCCGCCAGCGGGCCGATCACCGCGCGGGCGCCGAGCAGGCGTCGCGCGAGCGCGTACAGCACGAGCGCACAGGCGCCGAACAGCAGCGCCTGGTGCACGAAGTAGCCGCGTGGCGCGACGCCGAACAGCAGGTGGTCGAAGCCGAGCGAGATGGTCGTGATCGGGCGGTAGAAGCCGCGAAACGCGTACGGCACGCGGCCCGGCACCGCCGGCGAGGTGAAGATCGTCACGACGTCGGCCGGGCTTCGCAGGACGCCCGACGCGATCGCCGGGTAGCTGTCCATGCCGAGGATCTCGTAGCCGCCGGTGCGCACGACGAACGCCGCCATGGCGACGACGACCAGAAGGATCGCCAGGACCAGGCTCGTGCGGACGGATCTCGTGACGGACGGCATGCGAACGGCGCTACTAGCGGACGGCGGCGGCGAAGCACACACCGGCCGGCCTGCCCGGAGCGACGTGCAGTCTCGCGCGCCAGCGGCACGGTTGATATGGTCCCGCCGCACGCGATGCGCCCACGGTCGAGCAATCCCGCACCGGGCTCGTGCGCCGGTCCCGCCGGCGGACGGGCGTGTCGGACCGCGTGCTCGCGACCGGGCGCGGTGAGCGGCGCGCGGCGCTCGGGCCGCCGCTCCGCGCGCGCGGCGACGGCGGTCATGCTCGCCCTGGTGTGCGTGCTGGCCCTGGTGCGGCTCGCCGCGGCCGGCGACGACGTGGCGCGCGCTACGAGCGCCACCGCGACGCCGAGCACCGCGGAGGCCGCACGCAAGCGCCCGGCCTGGGACGTCAGGCTACGCGATCCGGGCGCGGGCGTCGCGCTTCCGGCGCCGGCCGGTCCGGACCCCGTCGGATCGCACGAGAGCCTGCCCGCGCTCGCGCGCGACGACTCCGGCGCGGTCTACCTCGCGCTGGTCGAGCGCAAGGACGGCGGCAGCGCGATCGCGGTCTTTCGCGTGCGCGACGGCGCGCGCGAGCGCCTCGCGACCCTCGGCGCGGGGGAGCTGCACGCGCCCGGGCGACCGGCGCTGGCCGGGCTCGCGCAGGGCGTCCTGGTTGCATTCTCGGCGGCCGAGCCGGGCGACCGCCATCGCATCTACTACGCGAGCGTCCGCGCCGGGGCCGACGCCGTGCCGCGACCGGTCGTGGACGACGGCACGCGCGCGATCCTGCCGGCCGTCGCCCGCAGCGGCGACCGCGTCGTGCTGGTGTGGGAGAGCAACGCGGGCGGCGTGCGCACGATCCGTGCGACGACCATCGCCGCCGACGGCACGCACGACGCTCCGGTCGCGCTGTCCGCCGGGTCCGCGAGCGGCGACACGCCGGGGGTTGCCGCGCCCGCGAGCAGCAACAACCCCGACGTGGTCGCGACCCCGGGCGGTGCGTTCGCGGTGTGGGACTCGTTTCGCGCCGGCGGCTGGGATCTCCACGGCGCGCGTCTCGAGGGCGGCCGCTGGTCCGCCGAGCGGCGCTTGACGGACGACGCACGTCTCGAGCGGCACCCGAGCGTCGCCGCGCGTGGCAACGAGGTATGGGTCGCGTGGCAGGCGGAGTCGTTTGCCGGCAACGACGTGCTGTCGATCACCGAGCGACGCGTGCTGCTCGGGCGCCTCGGCCCGGACGACGCTCTCGCGGACGTCGTCGAGGTGCCGGCGGCGCCGCTGCGCTCACGCCTGCCGCAGGATCTCGGTGGCGACCTGACGCGTCCGCACCTGCTCGCCGCACCCGACGGGCGCCTGTGGCTGACCGCGCGGCAGTCGCTCGGTCGCCACTCCGGCTGGGCCGCGGTCGCGCGTGCCCACGCCGACGGAGCGTTCGGTCCGGCGGTGCTGCTCCTGGAGCGTCAAGGACGCTGGCCGAAGGTCGCGCTGGTCGCCGACGGCGACCGGCTGCTCGCGGCCGCGCAGTGGGACCGGCAGGGCATGAGCTTCGGGGAGGAGATCGCCGACCTGGGCGACGCGACCAGCGGCGTCGCTCTGCTCCGCTTCGCACCGCCGCCGGCCGAGCCCGCGACCCCGGCGAAGCCGCCGCCCCCGAGCACGTTCCGGGCGTCGGGCCGCGTCGAGCGCAGCAACGCCGCCCTGCCGCGCCAGACGCGGACCTGGCGCGGCAGGACGCTGTCGCTCTACTGGGGCAACCTGCACGCGCACTCCGCGCTCTCGACCTGCAACCGCAGCAGCGACCCGCCGCCGGAGGACGTGCTCGTGATCGAGCGCGACCTCGACCGGCTCGACTTCTGCGCCCTCACCGATCACGACTTCAGCCTCGACCACCCGAGCTGGGCCTACACGCAGGAGGCGGTCGCGCGCTACGACGATCCGTCGTTCGCGACGCTCCTCGGCCAGGAGTGGACCAGCAGCAACGTGCCGCCGCTCCGTCGCGACGACAAGCCGCTGACCGTCCGCCACGGCCATCACAACCTGATCTTCCGCAGCGCCCGCTTCCCGCGCTTCGCCGACTCGACGGGCCCACGCGAGCGGTCGCCCGGGAGCGTCTTCGAGCTGCTCGGCGATGAGGACTTCGTGCTGATCCCGCACGGGCTCGCGGACTGGCAGTTCCAGGGGCTCTCGAATCCGCCGACCGACTGGGAGAGCCTCGACGAGGTGCACTCGCCGATCGCCGAGATCTTCCAGAAGCGCGGCTCGTACGAGTGCCTCGGCTGTCCGCGTCAAGCACCGGCGGGCGCGCCGTTCGAAGGGCGCTACCTGCGCGACGCCTGGAGCAAGGGATACGTCGTCGGCACGATCGCGGCCCCCGATCACGGCGGCGGCGACGGCTACGCCGGCGTCTGGGCCGAGGAGCTGTCGGACGACGCGCTGTTCCGCGCCTTTCACCAGCGCCACACCTTCGGCACCACCGGCGAGAAGACCGCGCTCTTCTTCTCCGCCGGCGACGCGATGATGGGCGACAAGGTCGAGCGCAAGGGCGACGGCCCGGTCGAGCTGGAGCTGTGGGCGTCGAGCGCGACCCCGATCGAAGAGGTCATGGTGTTTCGCAACGGCGAGAAGATCGCGCGCGGGACGCCCGGCGAGCGCGAGCTGACGCTGCGCTGGACCGACCATCCGCCGCAGGACCTCGATCCCGTCTGGTACTACGTGCGCGTGCAGGCGGCCGCCGGCACGCCGGGCGAGACGGCGCCGCGCCTCGCGTGGTCGAGCCCGATCTGGCTCTACGACGTGGTCCCGCCTCCGCGCCGGACCGGCGGCGGGGCGGGTCGGGATTGAGCATCCGGTCGCCGCGGCGTTCCGCGGGCTGTGCCGTCCCGCGCGCGTCGCGCGTACGCGGACGGTGGCGGGCGTGAACGTCGGGACGGAATCGGGGAGACGCCTGGGCGTACTCCTCGAGGGCATCCTCGTCGTCGTCGCGTACGGTGCGCTCGCGGTCGTGCTCCTCTCGCCGCTGTTCGACGACCTCGGCGGTGCGGTGCTCGATCCGCAGCGCGCCTGGCTGACGGGATGGGTGCCGCGCGAGCATCCCGAGTCGATGACGCGTGCGATGCTGCGCGACATCCACCTCTTCGTCTGGGCCTACGCCTGGGACTGGCACGCGCTCACGACCCAGCCCGGCGCGCTCTTCCAGGCGAACATCTTCCACCCCGCGCCCGACGCGCTCGCCTACTCGGAGCACGCGCTCGGCAAGCTGCCGATCACCGGACCGCTCTTCGCGCTGAGTGGCAACGCGGTGTTCGCCTACCAGGCGGACCTGCTGCTGACGTTCGCGCTCTCGGGTGCGGCGCTCTACGCGCTGCTGCGCTCGGTCGGCGCTGCGCGCGGCGCTTCGTTCGTGGGCGGGCTCGCGTACGCGTTCTGCCCGGCGCGCTTCGACTCGCTCTACCACACCTACCTGCTCGCCGGGCAGTACCTGCCGCTCGCGCTGCTGTTCCTCGACCGCACGCTGTTCGGCGGGCGCCGCCGCGACGCCGTCGCGTTCGCCGCGTTCCTGCTGCTGCAGATGCTGTCGTCGTACTACCTCGCCTACCAGGCGGTGATCGCGCTCGGCGCCTGGGCGACGGCCGTGCTGTGGGCGACGCGCGGCCGCGTGCCGTGGCGCGGCGCGGTGCGCGTCGCGCTCGCCGGGGGCGCGGTGGCGGCTGCGTTCCTGCTCGTCAGCCTGCCGTACCTGCGCGTTCGCTCGGGCGGCGGGATCTTCGCCTACGGCGGCGTGTTCGCCGAGGCGCTGATCGGCGGCTCGAACGATCCGTGGCGCAACTTTCTCCTCCCATCGCACCTGCTGCGCGCGTCGCTGGTCGAGCCGCTGGCGCGCGGCGGCTTCGCCTACGTCGGGCTGGTGGTCCTGGTGCTCGCGGCGATCGGGCTCCGGCGCTCCCGGGAGGAGCCGCCGTCGCGCCGCCGGCTCGCGGCGGGCGCGCTCGCGATCGCCGTCACGGGGTGGGTGCTGTCGCTCGGCCCGTACCTGCCCCTCGAGAGCGGGCGCATCCGGCTGCCGTACTGGCTCCTGATGGAGGTCGTGCCGGGCTTCGACTCGATGCGCGTGCCGAGCCGCTTCGCGCTCACCATGATGCTCGGGGTCGCGGTGCTGGCGGGGCTCGGCGCCGACCGGCTGCTGCGGGCGCTCGCGGCGCGCGGCGTCGCCTGGGCGGGTGCCGCGGCGACCGCCCTGCTGGTGCTGCTGGTGAGCGCCGACTTCGGCCTCGGCATCGAGCGCTACGGTACGCGGCCGCTGCGCGTCGGCGCCGACGGCCCGGAGGTCTACCGGCATCTCGCGGCGCTGCCGCGCGGTCCGCTGCTCGAGCTGCCGCTGCCGGGGCCCGACGGCCTGCGCGCGAGCGAGGCGATGGTGCACAGCACGACGCACTGGATGCCGCTGCTCGACGGCAGCAGCGGCTACTTCCCGCCGAGCCTGCCGATCGTCAGCGGCGTCGCACGCCGCCTGCCGGGCCCGGATGCGCTCGAGCTGCTCGGACGCCTGACCGGCCTGCGCTACGTCGTCCTGCATCGCGCCGCCCTGACGCCGGCCGAGAGCGCGCGCTGGCAGGATCCCCCCGGCCTCGACCTGGTCGGCAGGTTCGGCGGCGACGAGCTCTATGTGGTCGCGAGCCCGCCGGCGCCCGACCTGGAGCCCGCGCTCGAGGCGTGCGCACGCGACCGCGCTGCCTGCGACGTCGTGCGCGCGGCGCTCGCGCCGTGACCGGCGGCGCGTCTCCGCGGCGCACGACACGCGGCGCGTTTCCGTCTCGCCAGCGCGACGGCGCGGCTGCTAGAGTCGGCGGGTGTCCTCCCGCGTTCGGGCCGCCGTGCTGGGGCTCCTCGTCCTCGCTCTGGTCGCCTGGCTGACGCGCTCCGCGCCGGTCGCGCCGCCGCCCGCCGGGCCGTCGCCCAACATCCTGCTGGTCTCGATCGACTCCCTGCGTGCGGATCACCTGCACAGCTACGGCTACGCGCGCGAGACCAGCCCGACGATCGACGCGCTGGCGCGCGACGGCGTGCTGTTCCGGCACGCGGTGGCGCCGGCGACCTGGACGCTGCCGTCGCACATGACGATGCTCACCGGCATGCCGCCGGAGCTGCACGGCGTCACGACGAACGAGCGTCGTCTCGATCCCGAGGCCGTGACGCTCGCCGAGGTGCTGCGCGACGCCGGCTACGCGACGGCCGGCTTCGCCGCCGCGCCGTACGTCCGCGCGATGTACGGCTTCGACCAGGGCTTCGACCTCTACGACGAGTCGATCGTCGCCGACGGCCTGCTCGACTCGCTCACCGGGCTCACGTCGCCCGAGTCGACGCGGCTCGTGAGCGGCTACCTCGAGTCGTGGGACGCGGGCGGCCGGCAGAAGCCGTTCTTCGTCTTCCTGCACCTGTGGGACGTGCACTACGACTACAACCCGCCGCCGCCCTACGACACCATGTTCGACCCGGACTACGACGGTCCGGTGACCGGGCGGAACTTTCTGCTCGACCCGCACGTCAAGCCGGGCATGGACCCGCGCGACCTCGCGCACGTGCGCGCGCTCTACGACGGCGAGATCCGCTACACCGACGAGCACCTGGGCAAGATCGTCGCGCTGCTCGAGCGCATGGGCGTGCTCGACGACACGATCGTCGTCGTCACCAGCGACCACGGCGAGGAGTTCTTCGAGCACGGCCGCAAGGGCCACGGCGAGGTGCTCTACGACGAGACGCTGCTGGTGCCGCTGGTGATGCGCTTCCCGCGCGCGATCGCGGCCGGCAAGGTGGTCGAGGAGCAGGCGCGCATGATGGACCTGGCACCGACGCTCCTGGAGCTCGCCGGCGTCGCGCCGCCGTCCGGATTCGGCACGCCCGAGGGGACGCCCGACGGCGCGATCAGCCTGGCCCGCTACGTGGCGCCCGGTGCGCGCACGTCGCCGCCGGCGCTCGCCGCGCACAGCACGACCACCATGGGCAAGACCACGCGCACCTCCGTCCGCACGCAGGACGCGAAGCTCGTCGTGCGCGCGCCGGGCCCGCCGCAGCCCGAGCTCTACGACCTCGCGCGCGACGCGGGCGAGCGCACCAACCTCGCGAAGTCCGAAGACGCGCACGAGCTGCTCGGCGCTCTCGAGGGCGACCTCGCGACGTGGCGCTCGTCGTGGAGCGGGCAGAAGCAGCTGGCGAGCGTGCTCGAGGTGCCGAGCGACCAGCGCGACCGCCTGCGCGCGCTGGGGTACGTGGAGTAGCGCTCGCGCGCGCTCGTCGCCTGCGGTATCGGACCGCGCGAATGTCGGCGAGCGTCACGAGCCTCGGCGTCGTGGTCGAGCGGGTGCGTGGCGCACGCCCGGCGGCCGGCGCGGCGATCGTCACCGTGCTCGTCATGGCGCTGCTGCTCTCCGGCGGCGGTGTCTGGTCGCTGGTCGGCGGACAGGATCTGCACGGCGCCTTCGTGCCCAAGTACGTCGAGGCCGCGCGCGCCCTGCTCGTCGAGCACCGGCTGCCGCTGTGGAACCCGTGGGAGCTGTGCGGCACGCCTTTGTTCGCGGTGATCCAGGGCCTCGTCCTCTACCTGCCGGCGCCGCTGCTGTTCCACGTGCTGCCGCCGTTCTGGGCGCTGCAGGCGCTCTACGCGTTCCACGTCTTCGTCCTCGCGTGGGGCGCCGCGCTCTACCTGCGGGAGCACGGCGTCGGAGCGCCCGGCGCGATGCTCGCCGTCCTGGTCACCGTCGACGGCGTCTTCATGAGCTACTCGATGGTCGGCTTCGACCATCCGAACTTTCTCGGCAGCGTCGCCTGGCTCCCGTGGATCCTGCTCGCCTGGGAGAGGTCGATCACGCGCGGCGCGCGGCCGTGGCTCGGGCTCGCGGCGCTCGGCGTGGCCGCGCTTTGGCTCGCGGGCTATCCGGACTTTCCGATCGACTTTTCGGTCCTGCTCGGCGTGATCGCGCTGGTGTCGCCCGGTGCGACCGTCGTCCGGCGCGTGCTCTTCGCCGGTCTCGCGTACCTGCTCGGCAGCGCGCTGGTCGCGGTGCAGCTCGTGCCGCTGGCGGAGGCGGTCGGGCAGAGCTTTCGCGCCGAGGCGATGTCTGGCTACGGCGGCCCACGCTACATCTTCGCGCTCGTCACGTCGGGGCTGTTCAAGGAGCTGGTGATCGAGCGCTTCGGCGTCGCGGCGCTCCTCCTCGCCGTGCTCGCGCTCCTGCGTCCGACGCGCACGCGGCTCGCGTGGGCCGCGGCGCTCGCCGTCGCGTGCCTCGCCGGTGACCCGCCGCTGTCGTGGCTCTACGAGCTGCCGCCGTTCTCGGGCGTGCGCTACGCGCTCGGCTGGAGCCACATCGCGGCGCTCTTCGTCGGACTGCTGGTGGCGGCGACGCTGCAGGCGAGCGCGTCGCTGGCGCACCGTGGCGCGCGCGTCGCGATCCTCCTCCTCGCGACGTTCGTCGCGCTCGGCAACGTGTGGACCATCGCCCGGGCGCCGCGCATCCTGCGTCCGGTCGCGCCGGACTACGCCCTGCTGGAGAAGCGCATGCCGATCCTGAAGCAGGCACAGGACGGCCTGCCGGGGCGGCCGCGTCTGGTCGCCGCGCGCGAGCTCGACGCCGGCATGACGGTGCGCGCGCGGATGCCGTCCGCCTCGGGTTACGACCCGACGATGCCGCCGCGGCGCATCAAGCGGCTCATCGACGCGGTCAACGGCGTGCCGGACACGATCGTGCGCGGCATGCGCGTCGAGAACGACCCGCGGCTCGCGTCGTTGATGGGCGTGGGACTGGTGGCGGCGTCGCAGCGGCTCGCACCGCGGCTGCTCGAGGAGGGGTTCAGGAAGATCGCGCCGCTGCCGCCGAACGACGTCGTCCTGTACCGCGCGCCGGTGCCGCGCGCGCGCATCGTGCACCGCGCGACGCTCGCCGCGGACGAGGAGCAGAGCTTCGCGTCGACCGTCGATCCGGCGCGCGACCTCGTCCGCACCACCGTGCTCGAGACGAGCGAGGCACCTGCGCTCGACGAGCCTGCACGCGACGCGGAGGAGCGCGTGTCGCTCGCGCTCGATCATCCGGAGCGCGTGGTGATCGACGCGACGCTCGCCGCGCCGGGGCTGCTCGTCCTCACCGACACGTGGTACCCCGGCTGGGTCGCCGACGTGGACGGCGTCGAGGTGCCGATCCTGCGCGCCGACTACGGCTTTCGGGCCGTCGCGCTGCCCGCGGGCACGCACCGCGTGCAGTTCCGCTACGCGCCGCGCTCGCTGCGGATCGGTCTCGGGATCACGCTCGCGGCTGCGCTGATCCTGGCCGCGCTGCTCGTGCCCGCGCGGCGGACGCCGCGCCTTCGTACTGCTTGACGGTCGCACGGGACTCGCGCCGCGCCGGCACGGACGCGGCCGCTGCGCCGGCACGGGCGCGGGCGCCGGGCCGGCACGGGCGCGGCCGCCGCGCCGCACGCCGCGCTCACTCGACGTAGCCCAGCGCGCGCAGCTTGTGCTGGGTGTCGCCGTCGACCGGTACCGCCTCGTTGACCGTCGGGCGTTTCAGCGCGGCACGGGTCTCGGTGTTCCACGCGCGGTAGCGCTCGATGAGCCCCGCGCCCTCTGCGAGCCCGGCGGCGTCGGTCTGCGGCCGGGCCTCGAGCGGATCGCTCTCGAGGTCGAAGAGCTGCACCGCCGCGCCCGGACCTCCGCCGACCTTCCACTTCGAGCGCTCGCGGTGCGCCGCGATGCTCAGCTCCCCCTTCTCGAGCTTCTCGCTGAACACCGCCCGCCCGCGCAGCGACGCGACGTCCTTCTCGTGCAGCAGCGGCACGAGGCTCGCGCCCTGAAAGACCGGCGTCGTGGGACCGGGTGGGCCGCCGATCAGCTCGAGCAGCGTCGGCGTGACGTCCACCAGCGACGCGCTCGCGCGCACGCGCAGTCCGGGCGGGATCGCACCGGGGGCGCGCATGACGAGCGGCACGCGCAGCACCGGGTCGGTCATGAACCAGCTGTGCCCGATGACGTTGTGCTCGCCGAGCTCCTCGCCGTGATCGGCGGTGATCACGACGACGGTCCGCGCGGCCTCACCGAGCTTCTCGAGGCCCGCGAGCAGGCGCCCGATCTCGGCGTCGGCGTACAGGAGATCGCCCGCGTACCCGCGTCGCGCGGCGGCGTGCTCGGCCGGAAGGTCGGCCGGCTGCGCCGTGAAGACGTCGTAGGCCGCGGGCGGCGCGTAGGGCCCGTGCACCTGGTAGGTGTGCAGGAAGAGGAAGAAGCGTCCGCCGCGGTTCTCCGCGAGCCACGCGAGGCCGCTGTCGACCACCTCCTTCACGTGCCCGTCGGTGCGCGATTCCGGGGACTTGAACTCCTGGTAGCTGTCGAAGCCGCGCGGGAAGCCGATCGCCGCCGACAGCATCGCGTCCTCGGTCACCGCACCGGTGAGGTAGCCGCGCGCGCGCAGCAGCTCGGCCAGCAAGGGGATGCTGGGCGGTACGCGGTGCGTCGGCCCGTAGGCGCCGTGCACAGAAGGGTAGAGCCCGGTGAACAGGCTCATGTGCGACGCGGTCGTCGAGGGGTAGGTGGTGTAGGCGTTCTCGAACAGCACGCCCTCGGTGGCGAAGCGATCGATGTTCGGGGTGGTGGGCAGCGGCTGCCCGTAGGCGCCGACGTAGTCGGCGCGCAGCGTGTCGAGCGAGATCAAGATCACGTTTCGCACCGGAGGCTGCTCGGCCGGCGGCGCGGCGACCACGCGCGGAACGCTCCACGCCGGCATCGCGACCTCGTCCGCGAGGTCCTCACCCGCGGCGCCGGCGTCGCGCGGGCGGCTGCGGAGAACGAGCTGGACCGTCTTGCCCGCGAGCGCGCCGAGGTCGAGCCGGAAGTCCTGCCAGCGGAACGACTCGGGTGCGGCCGGGTCGAGCACCTCGTCGAGCAGCACGTGCCGCTCCTCGCCCGAGCGCGCCTCGACGCGGAACTCGACCGGCCGGCGGGCGATGCCGCGCGACACCGGATCGAGCCCGTAGCTGCCGATCAGGGTCGCCCCCGGCGCGACGGCCATCTCGTCGAGCGTGCGCTCGAGCGGCATCGGCGGGATCGCGAACGCGCGCACCCACGGCTCGACGCGCTCGGGATCGACGTCCGTGCCCACCTCGAAGGCGACCTCGATCCGTGACTCGGCCGGCACGACGCGCACCGGCGGCAGGCGCCGCCAGGCGTACTCGCCGTGGAGCCGCCAGCTGCGCTCGAGGACGTGCGCGCGTCCGGCGGCGAGCGGTCCCAGGCGGAAGGTTTGCCGGACCGTCCCGCCGCTGGCGGCGGCCGTCCCCTCGGGCGTCAGCGGGCGCTGCAGCCCCGGATCCGGCGACGGGCGATGGTCCTCGCCGACCACCACGCCGTCGGGACCGGCGGACTGGAGGGCGAGCGTGCTCTGTGTCGTGGCGAGCGTGGTCGCGATGCCCTGCTCTGGTGGCTGCCGGCAGGCCGCCAGGCCGCCTGCGAGGAGGAGGAGCGCAGCCAGCAGAGCAGGGCGTGGCCGCGAGAGCGGGAGGACCGGCACGGGCTCACCCTGCGCAGGATCCACGCGACGGTCAAACCCGATGTGCGGCGCGCTCGCGAACGCGGCGCTCGTCGAGTAGATGTCGCCCGCGGGGGCGCCCGGCGGCGCCGCGTCCCCGGAAGACCGCCGCGAGAGGAACCAGATCCGATGTCGCTCGCGACCACTGCCCATCACGTCCTGGAGAGCGAGGAGCTGCGTGCGCTCCGGGAGTCGGTGCGCGCGTTCCTCCGCCAGGAGATCGCGAGCGACGGCTTCGTGCCGGCGGTCGACTGCTGGCTCGGCAGCTGGGACGCGGCCTTCAGCCGCAAGCTCGCGGCGCGAGGCTGGCTCGGCATGACGATCCCGGTCGAGTACGGCGGGCACGGACGCAGCTTCCTCGAGCGCTTCGTCGTGACCGAGGAGCTGCTGGCGGCCGGCGCGCCGCTGGCCGCGCACTGGATCTCGGACCGGCAGATCGCCCCGTCGCTGATGAAGTTCGGCACCAAGGAGCAGCGACGGAAGCTGCTGCCGGGGATCGCCGCCGGCGAGATCTTCTTCGCGATCGGCATGAGCGAGCCGGACTCCGGCTCGGACCTCGCGAGCGTGCGCACCAAGGCCGTCAAGGTCGACGGCGGCTGGCAGCTCACGGGCTCGAAGATCTGGACCTCGGGCGCGCACCTCGCGCACTACTTCATCGTGCTCGCACGCTCGGCGCCGCTCGATCCGGAGCACCGGCACGCGGGTCTCAGCCAGTACGTCGTCGCGCTCGACGCGCCGGGCATCGACATCCGGCCGATCGTGTCGATGAACGGCCAGCACCACTTCAACCAGGTCTTCTTCGACGGCGTCTTCGTCCCCGACGCGATGCTGTTCGGTCGCGAGGGCGACGGCTGGACCCAGGTGACCTCCGAGCTGAGCTACGAGCGCAGCGGTCCGGAGCGCCTGCTCTCGACCGTCGCGGTGCTCGGCGAGATGGCCGCCGCGACGCAACGCGGCGATCTGCCGCCGGACCCCGAGCTCGGGCGCATGTTCGCCCGCGTCATGGCGCTGCACCAGATGTCGATCTCGGTCGCCGACGCGCTGTCGAGCGGGCGGCCCACCGACCAAGAGGCGGCGATCGTCAAGGTGCTCGGCACCGCGACCGAGGGCGACGTCGCCGAGCTGGTCGGCTTGACGGTCGGCAGCGCCGGCGGCGGCTCCGCCGACGGACTGGAGCGGCTGCGGGAGATGACGGCGACCGCGTTGCTCGCGCGACCGGGCTTCACGTTGCGCGGCGGCACCAACGAGATCCTGCGCGGCGTGATCGCGCGCGGGCTCGGGCTGCGCTGATGAGCGACGCGACGCGCATCGATCCGCAGCTCGAGCAGCTCCTCGAGCAGGTGCTCTGCACCGCGGCCGGGCTGCACGCCGGCTCGACCGATCTTCGCCTCGACCGCGCGCTGTGGGCGCGGCTCGCGGAGTCCGGGCTCACGCGCCTGACGGGGGCGGACAGCGGCGCCGGCTGGGTCGAGGCCGCGGGCCTGCTGCGCGCCGCGGCGCGGCACGCGGCTGCGGTACCCGTGGCGGAGAACGACCTCCTCGCGGGCTGGCTGGTCGAGCAGGCGGGCCTGCCGGACGACCCGTCGATCGTGCGCACCTCGTGCGTCGTCGACGCGTCGGGTGCGGCGGCGGCCGTGCCGTGGGCGTCCGAGGTGGATCGCGTCGTCGTCCTCTGGGAGTCCGCCGGCGGCTGGCGCGTCGCCGACGTCCCGGTCGGCGACGCGCGCATCGCTCGTGGTCGCGACCTCGCCGGCCGGCCGACCGACGCGGTGCAGGTCGACCTCGCGCGCTGCGCGCCCGGCGCCGGGGCGATCTCCGCAGAGGACGCTCGCGCGTACGATCTGCGCGGCGCGCTCGCGCGCGCGGCGCAGTCGACCGGCGCCATGGACCGCATGCTCGCGATGTCGGCGCAGTACGTGACCGAGCGCGTGCAGTTCGGCCGTCCGCTCGCGCGCTTTCAGGCCATCCAGCACCTCGTCGCCGACGTCGCCTGCGAGGTCGCGCTGGCGAACGCGGCGGTCGACGCGGCGGTCGTCGAGATGGCCTCGACGCACGACGACCTCGACCGCCTCGAGCTGGTGGTGGCGATCGCGCGCTCGGTCGTCGGTCACGCGGCGACGGTCGTGGTGCGCAACGCGCACCAGGTGCACGGCGCCATCGGGACGACCCTCGAGCACCGGCTGCACGAGCTCTCGAAGCCCGTTCTCGCGTGGCGCATGGAGTTCGGCTCGGTGCGAGAGTGGGACGCGCGGCTGGCGGCGATGCTCGCGCACGCGGGCACCGATCTGTGGTCGTTCGGCGTGCGGTCGAGCCGGTCGTAGCAGGGCGGTCGCGTCGCGGTGCGCGCCGCGATCCTGCGGAGCGTCGGATTCCCTCTTCACAGATCCGACCGACGCGGTAGTCTCGGTGGGCTTACACAAGGAGCAACGCACATGCTGCACGTCGATCTCCCGACCCGCGCCGACCTCGAGGGGCTGATGCGCGACCGCGGCCCGGCCCGCGTGACCCTCTTCCTGCCCACGACGCCGCTCTCGCAGGACGCGCACGCCGATCGGATCGCCCTCAAGAACCTCGCCGGGGAAGCGCTGGCGCAGCTCGCGGGGCACGACAAGCGCGAGGTCGCCGCGATCGAGGAGCTGCTGTTCGACCTGGTCGACGACGAGCACTTCTGGGACTTCCAGGCGAACAGCCTGGCGGTGTTCGTGACGCCCAGGTCGCTGCGCACGTTTCGCCTGCCCAGCCACCTGCACGCGTCGGTCGAGGTCAGCGATCGATTTCACGTGAAGCCGCTCCTCCGGGCGATGTCCGTTCCGCAGCACGCGTTCGTCCTCGCGCTTTCCCAGAACCACGTCCGGGTGATCGAGGTCTCGGCGGACTTGCCGGCGTTCGCCGTGAAGGTGGACGGCATGCCGAAGGACGCCGCGAGCGCGGCGAGAAAGGCCTCGCTGAAGGGCCGCTCGCCGAGCGGACGCATCCAGGGCTCGGAGGGCATGAAGGTCCGCCTGGTGCAGTACGCGCGCAAGGTCGATCACGCGCTGCGCGACCTGCTCGGCGGGCGGGAGACGCCGCTGATCCTCGCCGCCGCCGAGCCGCTGCTGTCGATCTACCGATCGGTCCAGTCCTATCCGCACCTCGCCGCGGCCGCGATCGGCGCCAACCCGGAGACTGTGAGCGACGCCGATCTCGCGGCGTCCGCCCGCACCATCCTCGACGACGCGTTCCGGGCGGAGGTCGCCGCGATCCGCGAGCTCTTCGCGCAGCGCGCGAGCGAGGACCGCACCACGCAGGACGTCGCGCAGGCGGCGCGCGCGGCGACCTTCGGCGCCATCCAGACGCTGCTCGTCGACATCGACGAGGTGGTGCCGGGAACGGTCGACGACGTCGGCGGCGTGACGTTCGCGAGCGGGGCGTCGGCGGGCAGCTACGGCGTCATCGACGAGATCGCACAGCGCGCGCTCACCGGCGGCGCGCGGGTGCTCGGCGTGCGCGCGGCCGACATCCCGGGCGGCGGCAGCCTCGCCGCGATCCTGCGCTATCCGATGTAGCGCGCACGCGGCCACCGCGGCGCCGGGGAGAGCTCGCCGTGTGCCCGCCGAGCGGGAGCGAGGCTAGTGGGACACTAGCGCAGCAGGTGCAGGACGACGCGCACGCGGTCCTGGGGGCGCGGCGCGAGGCGCGCGTAGCCGCGCGCCCGGCGGTAGCGGCCGGTCCCGCCCACGATCGCGACGATCGTGGGGCCGTTGTCGAGCGGGAACTGTCCCTGCGCGACGATGGTGCCGTCGTCGAGCGTGATCACGGCGGTGACGATGCCGCTCGCCTGGTCGTCGGGAACCTCGGGCGGCGAGGTCGGGATGCCGAACAGGTTCAGCACGCCGCTCGGCTGCGCGGCGCGGTCGAAGAGGTCGAACTCGCCGAGGTCGTAGGGGCCGCAGCCGCAGTTCCCGTCGAGCGGCTCCGCGACGAAGACCAGGCGCTCGCGCTTCGCCAGCACGGACGCCGCGGGTACGTCCGCGAGCGCCGGCGCGACGGCGAGCAGGCACGAGCCGAGAAGGCAGAGCTGCGCGAGAGCGCGGGTCGAGCGTCGGGTCATCGTTCCCTCGAGACGGTTGCGGAATCGCAGAGCGTCTTCGGAACGGCGACGGTGCGGCTTTAGCTCGGAGGAGCGACTGCCCCGGAGTACCGAGCGAGCACGGCCGTCGCGGGCCGCGCTCGCTCGCGCGCGATCGAGGCGCAGGCTCAGAGCTGGCGCATGAACGCCACGAGATCGGACTTCTCCTGCGGCTCGAGCTTGGTCCCGAGGACGAGGTTGAAGAACTCGACCGTGTCCTCGAGCGTGAGCAGCCGCCCGTCGTGCAGGTACGTCGGCGAGTCCTTGATCCCGCGCAGCGGGAACGTCTTGATCGGGCCGTCGGCGGACGCCATGCGGCCGTTGATCATCTTCGGCTCGTAGAAGCGCTCGGTCTTCAGGTTGTGCATCAGGTTGTCGGTGTAATACGGCGCCGGGTGGCACGTGCCGCACTGGGCCTTGCCGAAGAAGAGCTCCTGGCCGCGCATCTCCTCGGGGGTCGCCAGCGCCGGATCGAGCTTGCCGTAGACGTCGAGCTTGGGTGCGGGCGGGAAGTCGAGCAGCGCCTGGAACTCGCTCATGAAGTGGACCTGGCTGCCGCGCTCGAGAATGTTGACGCCCTTCTTGGTGGCGATCACCGGGTCGCCGTCGAAGTAGGCGGCGCGCTGCTCGAACTCGGTGAAGTCCTCGACGGTCTTGAGCGCGCGCTGCGAGCCGAACAGGCGCTGTACGTTGACGCCGCGCAGCGTCGGCGTGTCGATCCGGTGACGGAACTCCTGCGGCCGGATGTCGCCGACCAGGTGCGTCGCGGCGTTGGTGTGGCCGTTCACGTGACAGTCGAAGCAGGCGACGCCGAGACTCGGCTTGTCGCTGCGCCGGTCGGTGGTCTGGTTGAACTGCTGCTGCGGGAAGGGCGTCAGCAGCAGGCGCAGGCCCTCGAGCTGCTTCGGGTTCAGGATGCCGTCGAACAGGTCCTGGTGGTTGTCGATCGCCACCACCTTGCCCTGCGAGACGTCGCCCAGGTCGGGCCGCGTCGTGAGATAGATCGGCGGCGGGAACTCCGGGATCAGATGGTCCGGCAGGTCGAAGTCGAGGTCGAAGCGCGTCAGGTCGCGAGCCTCCTGCCGGTTCATCGCCTCGATCTGGAAGTGCGGAAACAGCATGCCGCCCTCCGGCTGGTTCGGGTGCGGCAGCGGGTAGAAGCCGTCCGGAAAGACGTTCTTCTGCTTGACCTCCGCCGGGCTCATCGCCGCGAGCTGCTCCCACGTCACGCCCTTCGGAAGCTTGACGCGCACGCCCTCCTGGACCGCCTTGCCCCGCGACATCGTGACGCCCTTCGCGGGACGGTTGCTCAGGTCGTAGCGCTCGGCGAGCAGCGCCGCGTGCTTCTTCTCGATGTCGGGCTTGGCGGCCTTCATCCGCGACTGGATCGTCGCGAAGTCCTCGGTGATCACGACCGGCATGTAGCTCGACGGCTTCGCCTCGCCGGCCGTCTCGGCCGCATGCGACGGCTGCGCGACGGCGACCTGCAGCACCGCGGCGACGGCGCTCCACACGATCCCTCTCCGCATGACGGCTCCTCCTTCGACGGCGACCGAAGGCCACGGCAGTTCGGTCGATCCCTCCTGGACCCTGTTGGGGCGTGGCGCCCCGTGGCGGCGACACGCTGCACGGAACTCGCGAAGCCGATCGGCCTTGCGGCGCGATCGCGACGTCGTCACCCCCGTCATGGTCCCAGGCCGGAGGATGACGCAATACGTCCGGACGGTCGCGGCGGCAGCGCTTGTATCTCAGAGGAGCTCGAACTTCGGCAGGCGCACGGCGGTCGCACGCCCGGAGCCGATGACACCGTTCACGGCAGCGAGCATCTCGTGCCGCAGGGCCTCGCGCGCCGTGCTGGTGCCCACCATGTAGCGGCTCTTCGACCGCACGACCGCGGCCAGGGTGGAGCGTACGGCGCTCTCGCGCATCCCGAAGGCGAGCCGGCCCCAGGCGTCGGAGAGCTCTACGTCGGCGGTGAACTCGCAGGTGCCGTCGTCGAGCTTCGCCTGGACGTTGGCGAGCCGCGCGACGTGCCGGGACGGGCGAGGCTCGGATCGCCAGAAGAGGATGGCGATCGCGAGCAGCAGGAGAACCGCCGCCGTGACGCCGGGTGCGGAGCGAAGCCTCGAGTACAGGGCCTGGAGCATCCGTGGCGTGTCAGCAACCGACACGCCACGCCGCTCCCCCGGGCCGACCGCGTGGAACGTGAGCTTCGCGACGCTGCCCCCCGCGGGTCGAGCGTCGCGATTGCGACGCTGCGTCGAGATCGCGTGGCTGGTTGTCGATCGTCGCGGACGGAGCGGCGTCGCGTGCGCGAAGGAGGTGTTCTCGTGCGCACCGAGGCGGTCGCGCAGCACGCCGATCGACCTGCGGCTCCGTCGGGGATCGACGCGCGTACGACGGCGCGCACCGCGTGTCCGGTTCTCTTGGCACGAAGCCGTTCGCCGTGCGTGGCCGACTGGACAGGGACGGCTCGCGGCGTCCAGCACGCCCCTCGTTCCACCCGCTCGCCGGCGCACCTGCGTGGCCCGAGCGTTGCTGCTGGTGATGCTCGGCCCGCTGCTCGGGCCGGAAGGGAGACGACGATGTTCCTGCCAAGCATGACCCTGCCGCCGGATGCCTTGCTCGGGCCTCCGGCGCACGTCGCGAGGTTCGGCTTCGGCGACGTGCTCGCCGTGGGGCCGTGGGCGCTGCTGCCCATCGGCCTCGCGCTCGCGCTCACCGTGCTGATGCTCGTCGTTCGAGCGGCGTCGCGCCGCCACGAACGTCGGCAGATCCGCCCGCGCACGAGCGCGGCGGTGGCGCGCGACGAGTCCTTCTCGCGCGCCGCGTGACCGATCGACGGACGCCGTACGTGGCGCATCCGCGCGCGGCGTCCGTCCGCATGCCCCGGTAAGCCCCTCCGTTCACATCAAGTATGAAGTAAATGAGCCACGCGTTCTTCGCCCATCGGTGGCTGCGGCCTCCGGCGTGGCGGCCCGGCGTCGCGCATGGTCGGGCGACGTGCGCCCAGCGCGCGCGTCGCGCCGGCGGGCGCCGCGGTTCGCCGAGCGGGACCGGACGCCGACGATGCGTGGTCCGTCGCTCGCGGTGACCGGCGCCGGAGCCGTCCTCTCCCGCCCGCGCGCGGGTGTCCTTTCCGGTTGAACGCGTGGCCGCGTGCGCGGCGCTCGCAGCCGCGAAACCGAGCCTGTCTTCTCGCGTTCGGGGTCGCGACGGGCCGGCGTCGAACTGGCAGGGCGGCTGCTCTCCTCCGCGTCGTCGATCGTCGTCGTCGGCGATCGCGGGAGGTGAGCGTGATCGCACTCGACCGCAAAGTCGTCATGATTGGTTTGACGCTCCAGGCACTCGTCGTGCTGGAGGCGCGCGAGGCAACGGCCCGGGAGCGGGCGCGCGGCGTCGAGTCCGCCCCCGTGCAGGTTGCGCGACGCTTGCCGCGCGGTGCGGCCTGCCTCGGGTTCGCCTCGCCGCTCGACGCGCTTCCGGAGCGATGGGGAGAGGCGACCGCGACGCCGGAAGAGCCGCCGACGTCGGCGTGCGTGGGTGACGGGCGCTCACTCGAGCTGCTTCCCGCCGAGGTCGGCACCACCGACGTCGCGAGCCTGCGGGTGGCGTCCGTCGAGGAGCGGCAGGCGCGGCGCGGTCGCGTCCGCACGCTCGACGTCAGCTTCCTGGTGCCGGAAGAGTCGTTCGCCAGCTGGAATCACGTCGCGGCGTTCGTCGCGTTCGACGACTCCGATGATCGCTACCGCCGAGTCGGCGCCGCGGCCTTTGCATCGATCCTGTACGTCGAGCTCGTCGATCCCGAGTGCGCGCTCGCGAGCCACCTGCTCGCCGGTGTGGCGGTGCCGGGCGGGATCGTTCCCGGGCGCTGGTACCGCCTGTACGCGGATCTCGACGTTCGCGGCGAGCAGCGCTCGATCGAGGCGGCGCTCGCGGATCTGGATACGCTCGAGGTGGTCGCCGAGACCGAGCTCCTGACCGCGTGCCCCCTGCGCTGGACGATCGAGACCAAGACCTCGGCTGCGTTCCTCGCCGAGGTTCCCTTCAACGACGCGTCCGCGTCGCCGCGCATGCTGCTCGACGACTACTTCGCGAACGCGGTGGGCGTCACGGCGCGACTCGCGGCACCGCGTCGAGCCGTCCGCTGACCTCGACGGATCGACATCCGACCGATGCCGGCCCCCGGCCGCGATCCGGCGTCACGGCTCGGTGTCGTCGGACGACTCGTCGCTGCGCTCGAGCCCGAAGGCCTTGATGAGCGTGTACACGTGCGAGCGCGTGATCTCGAGCCGGCGAGACGCCTCCAGCACGTTCCAGCTGGTCTCCTGGAAGGTGCGGCGCAGGAGCTCGGCCTGGAAGCGCCGCGTCGCCTCCTGGAACGTCAAGCGCTCGGTCGCGGCCTGTGCGGCGCTCGACACGCTGCGCTCGACGTCGCCCGGCGGCGCGTTGCGGAACACGTGCGCGCGCTCGACCTGCAGCGCACCCGAGCCCGCGGCGCGGATCACCGCCGCCTCGATCGCGTGCGCGAGCTGGCGGACGTTCCCGGGCCACTCGGCCGCCTCGAGCGCGCGCACCAGCTCGGACGACAGCGTCACCTCCGGAAGCCGGTGGCGATTGCGGGCCTCCGTGCAGAAGTGCCTTGCGAGCTCCGGGATGTCGGCGCGACGCTCGGCGAGGGTCGGCAGGCGGATCGGCAGCACGCTCAGGCGGTAGAAGAGATCCTCGCGAAAGCGGCCCTGCTGCACGGCCGTTTCGAGGTCGACGTTGGTCGCTGCGAGGATCCGCACGTCGGCGCGCGACGCCTTGGTCGCACCGAGCGGGTAGTACACCCTCGACTGCAAGAGCTGGAGCAGCTTCGCCTGCGCTGCGAGCGAGAGCTCGCCGATCTCGTCGAGGAACAGGGTGCCACGCTCGGCGGCGGTGACCTTGCCGTCGATCCGTCGCGAGGCGGTCGAGTGCGAGCCGGGCAGGGCACCGAACAGCTCGCTCTCGATCAGCGTCTCCGGGATCGCGGCGCAGTTGAGCTCGACGAAGGCGCGACCCGATCGCTGGCTGTTCTCGTGGATCGCCCGTGCCACCTGGCTCTTGCCGGTCCCGGACTGACCCGTGAGCAGGACGTCGATCTCGAGCGGTGCGACGAGGGCGACCTCGTTGAGCACCGTCGCGAGGGCACGGCTGCGGCCGACGATGCCGGTCAGCCGGAGGCGGTCCCGAGGTCCTCTGGTCTCGTCCTGCGCGTCGATCTTGAGGCTGCGCTCGATCAGCCGATCCGCGAACGGCGCGACGTGGCTCGCGAAGGCCTCGACGCGCCGGCGGTCCTCCTCCGCGAACGCACCCGGCTCGAGCCGCCGCTGCAGGTAGAGAAATCCCAGCGGCGGTGAGCCGATCGGCGCACACAGCACGGCCTGGATGCCGCCCTGGCGGACGCTCTCGCGCGACTCGTAGCGGCTGTCGCTGAGCGCGGAGTCGGTGACGATGGTGCCGCCCGTCTGGATCGCCTCGGCGATGATCCCGCTCGACATCGCCTCGCGGATCGCGTCGACCTCCGTCGCCGAGAATCCGTGCGCCGCGAACCAGTCGGGTCGCTCCACGTCCTCGCGACTGAGCTCGAGGTAGCCTTGGTGCGCACCGGCGACCTCGGTCATCAGCCGGAGCGTCTCCTCGAGAAACGGTCCGACCTCGTCGCAGTTCCCGAGCTCGAGAAGCCGGCGATAGAAGTCCCGCTCCCTCTCCGCGCGCTCGAGCTCGGCGAGCAAATCTCTGTCCGACGCCGACATGGAATCGCCTGGCGCGCTCTTACACCCGCGCGCGCCGCGACGGCAAGGCGCGGATGCCAACATGCGCGGATGCGGATGCGGCGGGGGCGCGTGGCGGCGGATGCGGCGATGGTCGCGCGCCGAGAGGCGTCGTCCAGCGATTGCGGACACCGCGGTGTCGTACGGAAAGGACACTCCGGACGGGCGTCCGGCGGCTCTCCGCCCGCGCGCGGGCTCGCGCGTCCGATGCCGCGGTGGAACGCGGCTTGCGCCGCCGTCGGGGACCACGGTGCGTCGCCGCGAGCGACGCCGCAACGGGCGGCGAGTCGCCCGGAACCGGAGAACGGCAATGCTGACGAGAGCTCTTGGAATTCTATCTCTGACGTTGGTCCTGGCGTGCCCGCTGCGCGCGAGCGCTTCGGTCGTCGACGAGTATGCCGACGCTGCCTTCGGCGACACGGGCGCCGCGTGGCGCATGACGAGCTTCAAGCAGCTCGGCAGCTACGTCGTCGTCACGATCATGCCCGATCGCGACGTCGGCATCGTCGTCGCGGAGCTGACGATCCGCCCGGACGGCGAGCTGCACGGCGTGCGGGTCCAGTACGGATCGCCGAGGGTGGCGGGACGGGCGGTCGTGCGCGTCCGGTAGCTGGGCGGGCGGCGAGCGGCGGCGGCGTGCGTTCGGATGCTCACCGCCGCCGTGTCGACCCCGGGGCGGACCCCGTGGAACGATCGCGCAGGCCTTCGGCCTCCGCGTAGCGCTCCGCCGCTTCGCGCAGGAGCGATCCGATCCACGGGGCTCGTACCAGCTCCCGGTCGAGCGTGGCGCGCGTGACGACCATCGCGGACACGTCGGTGATCGCCCGGACGCTCGCAATTCTCGGCCCGGGCGCGAAGAGAGCGACCTCTCCCACGACCTGGCCGGCGCCGATGTCGCGCAGCACCTCGGTTCGATCCCCGAGCTCGCGAAACACCTCGCAGCGGCCGTCCGTCACGATGTACGCGCGGTCGCCATGGTCTCCTTCGCGGATCATGACGGAACCCGAGGCGAACCGCTCGACGGGGAACCAGCCGCCTGCGCGAAGGAAGTCCTCGACCTCGCGTGCGAAGCGCTCGACCGAGCCGTGCCGCGCGTCCCGGCAGGCAGACAGCGCCTGCATGCAGATCGCGGCCAGCGGCGCGGGTACGCTCCGCGCAGGTGCCGCTCGATCGGGTGGAACGATGTTGCAGGTGCGAGAGGCTTCGATCGTGGCGACGAAGCTCGCTCCCTGGAACGGGGGACGCAGCGTGAGGATCTCGTAGAGGATCGCGCCGAGCCCGAAGACGTCGGTCCGCTCGTCGATCTCGTCGGTGCCTCCGCGCGCCTGCTCGGGTGCCATGTACGCCGGAGTGCCGCAGATCTCGTCGGGCCGCTCGGACCTGGCCCGAAGCGGGCCCGAAGGCGCGTCGGACGGTGCAGCGTCGGGTTCGACGTCGTGCGCTTCGCGCACCAGGGCGAGCCCCCAGTCCATCGCGTACACCTGACCGTGCGTTCCGAGCATCACGTTGCCCGGCTTCAGGTCGCGATGGATCACCCCGCGGCTGTGGGCGAACGCGATCGCTTCGCACACCCGGAGCAAGGCGCGGAGAAGCGGCTCCAGCGCCTCGGAGGAGGCGGGCTCGCCCGCCGTCGCCGCGATGGCGTCCGCGAGGGTTCGACCCTCGACGAGCTTCATCAGGAGATGCGACGGCTCGCCGTGCTCGTCGCGTCCGATGTCGTAGATCGGGACGATGCTCGGGTGGTCGAGTCGCGCCATGATCCGCGCTTCGGCGAGGAAGTGCGCTCGAGCCTCGCTGCTCGCTCCCGGGTCGAGCGACTTGACGGCGACGATCCGCTCCGTCTCGTGATCGAACGTGCGGCGGACCGACGCCATTCCTCCGCGGGCGATCTCGCCTCGATCGGCGAAGCGCTCCGGTGGATCTCCTCGCATCGTCGCCATGCGGTCGCTCGCTGCTCGGTCAGAACTGGGTCGTGAGCCGGGGCGGATCGGTATCGCTCGGCTCGAGCGGCCCGAGGTCGAGGTCTCTCACGACGACGGTCGAGATCCGCTCGTGCTCGACGTCGAAGTACGAACGGGTGCCCGGGAACCAGGTGCGACGGCCCACCACCGGCTGCGTCCATTCCGAGTGCACGATCACGCGCAGCAAGGTGGACTCGCGCCACTGCTCGATGCGGTGCGGCCGCTCGTGCTCGCGCGTCTTCTCGATCCAGATTCTGAGCATGTCCGGCTCGCGGGCGGGAGCCGGTCGTCGCCGGAGCTCGATGACCTGGTGCTCGTCTGGCAGGTCGATGTCGATCGGGCTCTTTGCAGCGGCGGCCGAGGATCGGAATGCGCGCCACGGGTCGGGCCACCTCAGGACGAGCTGGTCGAAGTAGCGGAGCTCGGTGCCGGGCGGGCTGTCCCACGGAACGACGACACCGCGCTGAACGGCGCTCGAGGCGTTCCGGGCGCGCCAGAAGACGATCTGCTCGGCTGGCCTGGCTGCCTCGGGGCGCTGGTGGATCAGCGTGCGAAAGTCGCGCAGTGGTCCGTCGAGCACCCGGGTGAGCGTGTCGAGCTCGAGCGTCTCACGACCGGAGGCACGACGGACCTCGCGCAGGAGCGTCTTCACGACGGTCCGCTGCCGGGGGGCCGGCCCGCTCGAGATCTCGAGGGTGAGGGTCTGCGACGGAAGGTACGTGACGTGCCGCGAGCTCTTGATCAGGACCAGCGGAGGGAAGTCGGACGTGCTCACGATCGCCCCACGGATCCGGCCGTCGGCCGGCTCACTTGGTGACCGTGCGGGGCATCGTCCTCTCGGTCACCTCGACCCCGTTCTTCGTCGGCGACGCGGTGAACAAGAGCGCCCGTTCGTTCGCGACGGGCCGAACCTTTGCGTTCGAATCGTTGCTGTACGCAGGTATGGGCGTGGTGAGAAGGAACAGGATCTGGTGGGCGTCCTCGTTGATGGTCAACGAGAACTCGTCGCTCCCGGGAAGCAGCCAGCGGTAGTTGCAGGGCTTGCTGGTCGCCTGAAACCGCTTGCAGATGCGCGACATGCCCCGGCGAAGGAGGTGCGCCACGATGGCGCATCCCTCCGAGTCCCAGTAGGCGTACTGTGGGTCGTCGCGCCCGAGCCAGTGCCTGCGGAAGTGCGCCAGGTCGTCGTCGCTCATGTAGCCGCGACAGAGGTCTTCGAGCACGTCGAACGGATCCGGGTGTCCCGTGTCGTCGTCGAGGAATTCGACGATCTCCTGAAGCTCGGGACTGTCCGCCCAGCCCTCTCGTCGCGAGTCTTCGGCGAACGATTCGAAGATCGTGGGGTACTGGACGGGATCCTCGCTCCCCGGCATCGCAGCCTCCTTCGCCCGCTTCGTCGGTCCGATCGCTCCCGGCTACCAGCGTGCCTCGAAGATGTCGAACGGCTCGGTGAAACCCTTCAGCGGCAGACGGCCGTGGTGTCGCAGGTCGATCCCCTGCGAGCCGAGCAGCGTGCGCACGGCGTCGCCGACGAGAATCTGACCAGGGTCGGCCTCGGCACAGATGCGCGCTGCGGCGTTCACCGTGACTCCGTACAGATCGTCGGCCGCCGCGATCACCTCGCCGGCGTTGATGCCGATCCGGACCGCGAGCTCACCTCCGTTCGGACCGGACGCGCGCCGAGCCAGCGAACGCTGGATGTCGACGGCGCACTCGAGAGCGGGCGCCGCCGCGTCGAAGCTCGCCATGATGCCGTCGCCGGTGTGCCGCACCTCCTTGCCGCCACAGCGCGCGAGGCAGTCACGGACGATCGCGTCGTGCGTCTTCTGCACCTCGTACGCGGCGATGTCGCCCAGGCGCTCGAAGAGCGAGGTCGACCCGCCCACGTCGGTGAACATGACGATCCGCAGCGCGATCCGCTGCGGCGCGCGCAGGCTCGGCCGCCGTCCCAGCGCGACCAGGCCGCGTCGTTGTGCGAGGTCGACGGCTTCTCTCCGTGTCCGACAGCCGAGCGCATCGAGAATCGCCTCGACCCGCAGCCCGATGTTCGAAGGACTGAGCATCATCTCGGTCGCGATCTCGTTGTCGCTCCGCTCGGCGGCGAGGCGCGCGAGGATCGCGACGTCAAGCGGCCCGAGCCCCGCGGCGGCAGCTGCCGCGACGGCAGGGCGGGGAAGCTCCGCCGGGTCTGCACCGAGGTCGACTGCGAGGCTTCGAGCCTGCTCGTACGACGGCGTCATCCCGAGCTCGGCGAAGATCTGAGCGCCGGAGGTCGAAAGCTCGCGGGATCGCGTGCGGTCGCTGCCGCTTCCCGTTCGAGCGAGGAGCCGGGCGAGGTCGATCGTCGCTCGTCCCTGCTCTGCACGGGCTCCGATCGCGCGTCCGCGGGCCACCGCGTCCGCCAGCCGGGCGATGGCCTCGTCGCCGCGCCCGAGGATCGCGGCCGACAGGCCGAGCACGCGCGGCACCAGAAACGGCCATCCGAGCGTCATCACCATGCCCCGGTCGAACGCGTGCGAGAGGATCTCGTGAAACGTCTCGACGTTCGTCGACGTCCCGTGCGCCGCGCTCAGCTCGACGAGGGCACAGTAGCTGCTCATCGCGTGGACGTCCCGTGCGTCGACCGGGTCGGGAGCCGGGAGGGACGCGAGCAGCGTGGCGGTCTCCTGGTGTTCCGTCGGAGTCGAGCCGGCGAGCGCTCGGACCAGCAACCGAAAGAGCAGGGCGGAGATCGCGATCGTCGGCCCCGGGTCCTCGAAGATGGCACCCGGCTGGGCGAGCAGAGCGATCGCGTCCTCCGCCTCGCTCCAGGCGCCTCGTCCGACACGTGCGGCTGCGAGCGCCGGCAGCCAGATCGGGCCACCCCAGGGGTAGCCGGACCGCTGCTTGTGGACCAGGCAATGACGCGCCTCCCGTTCGGCATCCTCGAGTCGTCCGCAGGCGGTCGCCACGCAGACCATCGCGGCGCGGCACAGCGAGTGGTCGCCCCAGTCGTGGGCGATCCGCGAGAGCTCGCTCGCCTCCTGCGCCGCGTGCGACACCCGCTCGAGGTCGCCACGCCAGAACATCGCGAATGGAACGCGCTGCGCGAGGTGGCTCAGGAGCCACACGTCGGAGGTGCGACGCGCGGCCTCGACGCCGAGCCGGAGGTGCTCTCCGACGTCGCGCACGCGAAGGATCTGCCCCTTCGCCAGCGCGAGGGAGCGGTGCGCTTCCGCCCGCAACGCGTCGTCGCCGAGGTCTTCGCCGATGCGCAGCGCGGCTTCCGCGGTCTCGATGGCACGCTGCGCATCGCGCGCCGTCCAGTACGCCTGGGACACGTCGGTCAGCAGCAGCGCGCTCAGGGTGGGATTCTCCGCCCGCAGTCGTGCCGCCGTGCGTTCGAGCTCGGTGGTGTCGAGCTTGGTGCCGTAGCCGACCGATGACAGCGTGAACTCTGCGCGGAGCTTGCCGGCCAGCGCGCACCCGAATCCGGCGGTGTCATCGGCTCGTCGGTACCGCTCGGCCGCGGCCGCGTAGTGCTCGATGCACGGTCCCGCGTCCTGATCCCGGAAGGACGCTTCGGCGGCACGGGCGTGGAGGCGAGCGAGCTCGCCGTCGGGGAGGGGGGGCGAGACGCGTTCTGCCGCGGCGATGGCGGCGCGGAAGAAGCTCGCGGTCTCGCCCCAGGCACGATGCTCGAAGGCGTGCTCTCCCGCACGCGAGGCGGCTTCGATCACCGCGAGGGGGTCGGTTGCAGCGCCTGCGGCGATCAGGTGTCGGGCGATGCCGACCTCCGTCTGGCCGTCGCGGTCGTCCGCTCTCCGCTGCAGCGCCTCCGCCGCGCGAAGATGCGCTCGAGCGCGGGCGGTGCTCGCCCATCCGGCGTAGAGCGACTGCCGCACGAGTGGGTGCGCGAAGCGCAGCTCGTGGCCCTCGACGGAGAGGAGCTGTACACGTTCGGCAGCCTCGAGCGCGGCGTCGATCGAGTCCGGGTGCTCGTCGGAGGCCGCCAGCAGAAGCTCGAGCGGGCACGGATCACCGAGCAGCGCGGCCCACTGCAGGACGCGGCGGCAGGACTGGTCGAGCCCCACGAGGCGCGACGCCACGGCGTCGTGGACGTCGCTCGGAAGGCGGAACGCGGGCTGGCGCTGGTCCACGACCAGGAAGCCTCGGCTCGAGCGCAGCGCTCCGGCCCGCGCGAGCTGCTCGACGAGGTGCCCGACGAAGAGCGGGTTGCCGCGCGTCGTCGCATTCAGGTAGCCCACGAGCTGACGCGACGGGCGAGGGAACCCGAGCAGACGGACGAGCTCGTCGATCGCACCGGATTCGAGCCCGGCGAGCTCGAGGTGCGCGGCGATGGGCTCGCGGGCGATGCGTGCGAGCTCGCGGGCCGATGCCGAGCCCGGATCGAGATCGCGTGCGGCGACGACGACCAGGAGCGGGAGGCTCTGCCGGAACGACGCCTCGGTGGCAGAGATCACGAGGTGGACGAGCAGTCGTAGCGAGAGATCGTCGGCCCAGTGGAGATCGTCGAGAAAGAGCGCGAGCGGCCGGTCGCGAGTCGCGCGCAGGACGCCGTCGATCACGGCGCGGATGTTGCCACTCCGATCGAGACCGTCGAGGTGCGAGCGTCCGTCCCCGTCCTCGCCCCGGATGGCGATGCCCTCGATCTTCCGGTCGGCCACCTCGGAGCGAAAGCCTGACGAGAGCGCGTCGCGGAAGACGAGACCCGGACTGGGCAGATCCTCGTTGGCCCTCGCGGATGCGGTGTCGAAGCCTCGGGAGGCGGTGGTCAGACGGAGCTCGCGGAGAAGCGTCGTCTTGCCGATGCCGGGCTCTCCGGAGACGACGACCACCCGCGGCGACCCGTCGAGCACCTCTTCGATGCTGCGCTCGAGCCAGCGGAGCTCGGGCTCACGCCCGATCAGCGGGAGTGGCCGGCGGACGGCGGCCTCGGAGCGCCCCGGTTCGGCTGGATCGACGACGCTCTGCACGGTCCTCAATGACCCGATGCTTCGATCGAGGTCTGCTCCGACCCGTCGGGGCACCCACCCGCGGCGATCGCAGCGAGAACGCGTCGGCGCCGATCCATTTCGCAGAACGTCCGCGTCCGGGCGCAGGCAGGCGAAGGCGCGCAGGTGGCGGCTTCCTGGGGATCCGCGACCGTGTGATGAACTGAGCTGACGAACGGCGATAGCCTCGCCGGTCCGAGATTCGTCGGGGAACCGGTCGGCCAGGCGAAAGGGTTGACGTGGACGTTGTTGGTGCCGGTCTCTCCGTGGTGGCAGCCGCTGCAGGTGTTGAGCGAGAACCGGAAACGGGCCTCGGAGCTCGGCGGGGGCGTTCCCGCCAGCGCTTGCCAGTAGAACACTCGGTTGTGCTGGGGCGACGGGGCCGGCGCGGCGATCGCGTGCATCGCGCGGAACGCAGGGGCGTCGTCAAGGCAATAGTCGGCTGCGCGGATCTTCGCGTCGTTGGTGCGAATGTAGCTCGAGAGGAGCGGCGTGCCGTTCGTCGCGACGGGCGGCGTCTGCTCGACGCGCTCCGGAACCAGCGACCCACCGGCGATCTTGAAGGACCGCAGGTCCCACGAGCTCACGCGATCGGGGGCGAACGCGGACTCGTTCGTCCGCACTGCGAGGTCGCTCGAGGCGGGATCGGTGAACCGGCGCGTCAAGGAGTCGAGGAGGGCCAACGCCCTGGGCCGTTGAGCGTCGTCGGCCGGATCGAGCTCGCTCAGCTCGATCCACTGATTCGCGAGCCGTTTCAGCTCGTCGGGATCGTTCGCCTGCAGCCGGAACTCGAGGATGAGGGCGAACTCGCTTCCCTTGATCTTCCGCGGCGGCTGCTCCGGGCCGTACTCCTCGAGCAAGCCGAAGACGAAGCGCATCTCCGGTCCGGACTCGAAGCACGCCCGACCGTCGGCGCGCTTCGGGGCGGGCTCGCAGGCGCGATCGAGGCGGTTGACGATCGCGAGCAGACGGAGCGGGAGCTGCTCGGGATCCGGCTGCGTGCCCTGTCCGCTGAGTGTGAGCCATGGCTCGATCAGCGCCTTGACGACGTTCGGGCGATACGCGCCCGTGTCCGCCGGGTCGGTCGCCGTCCAGTGCTTCGCCCAGGCGAGCAGCCGAGCCCCCGGCTCGCTCCCCAGCCGGCCGCCAAGCAGGGCGGACGGCGTCCAGGCCCCGCCCTTCCGCCCCTTGGCGGTGAACGGATTCCAGGTGCGACCCGCGTCGTCGACGATCCGCTGATCGACGATCATCAGCGATCGCGACTCGACGATCTGCGCGGCGCGCCCGGAAAGGGGCGCGCAGCTGGTCGGAGCGGACTCGAGCAACCGAGCGTCGGTCCCGGACGTCGCCGCCACCGCGCGATCGGACGCGGGACGATCCCGATCGCCGTATGCGAACGAGGTCGCCGCGGCGATCGCGGCGATCGCCGCGATCGTCAGCGGTCCGACCCCCGACGCACGCGATGGCATGGCAACGTGGTCACCATGCGTAAACGGAGGAGGCGGGGCAAGCGCTCTGCGCCCTCGATCAGCGCGTCATGCAAAGATGTCCGTGCGAGGATCCGAGGCCGTGCACGAAATCGGGAGCGCGCGCGCCGACGACCCGGTCGCCGGCGCGCGATGTCGGTCGCGCGTTACGGCACCACCGGCACCCGCCCCCCGATCGACGCGCTCGTCGCGCGCATCTTGAGCCAGCCCGACGCGACGCTCCGCCCGCCGATGGTCGGGTTGGCCTTGATCTTCGTGCCGTCCTTGCAGCCCGCGCCGCCGAACCGGAACGTCACGAAGTCGCCGGCATCGACGGGGATCGTCGCCTGCGCGGTCTTGTGCCGGTGGCGATCGTTCGACCAGGAGTCCGAGTCGCCGCCGGACGTGCCACGCGAAGCCGAGACGCCCGCCTGCGCGACGCAGCCCGGCTTCGTCCGCGTTCGCATCGTGGCGGCGAGAGAGCCGGAGGGCAGGTGCGGGTCGTCCATGGAGAGGGCGGCTGTCTCGCCGGTCTCCTGGAGCTCGTCGCCCGAGATCGTGATGCTGCGCGACGCCGGCAGCGAGTTCTCGAGCCGCGCGACGCGCACGCCGTCGACCCACAGCGTCCCGACCAGCGGTCGCGTGTAGGTGCTGCAGAACTCGAGGGAGTAGCCGCTCAGGTAGAAGTCCGTGCCGACCCCCGTCACGGTCGCGGTCGCGCCGCCCTCGCCGGACTGGAAGTCGGAGTCGCTCGCCAGCGTGCGGGACGCGCGCAGCGACGCCCCCACGTAGCAGTCGGGCGCGCTCGCGTTGATGCGCAGCTCGACGGCGTGCTCTCTCGCGCGCTTGACGTTGAGCACGAGCTGACAGCCCCCCGCCGGGCAAGCAGCGCCCTCCTGGAGCTCGACCATGATCTGGTAGAGCGTGCCGGCCGTCGCGTCGAGGGTCACCTGCGACTGCTTGCCGCCGGAGTCGTCGGCGCACGCCCCGTAGCGCGTGCAGCCTCCGCCGCAGGAGCTCGTCACCGTGAGGCTCGTGTCATAGGTGCTGCCGAGCGTGTCGATCTCGACGACGGCGTTCTGCGGCGTGCTGAACGTGTACCAGACCGACCGCTGCGGCACGTCCGCGAAGTCGCCGAAGCAGCCGCGTGGGCCGCTCGGGTCGGGTGTCGCGCCGGTGACGTCACGCTGGTCGACGAAGGGCAGATCGGCGAGCGCGATCGCGATCGCCGCGCCGGGAGCGTCGTTGGGTGGCGGGGCCGCGGTCGCACGCGAGGACGTCGCGAGCAGCGTGAGCCCGAGCACGGCGAAGAGGAATCTCGACGGGTTCATTGCGAATCTCCTTCCTGCGGATGGGGCGAACCCTTCGCCCGCAGCGGGCTTCAGCAACGACCGTTCCCCGCGCCGCGCGCGCTCTCCGCGCGCCGGGCAGGCGTTTTCCGCGATCCGCGAACCCGGATGTCCTCTGTCCTTGACAGCGCGCACCGGCGCGAGCGTCCACTCCATCTGGCACGGCGTCGGTGCCGCCGTCGCCGCGCCGCGCCGCGGCGGCCGGACGCTTCGATTCTTGCGCGGACGGCGGAGCATCGGATAGTGCGTGGCCGGCATGCCGGCGACTCGACGCGTCGACCCCATCCTTCACCCGGTCCGCGCGGCGCACCCGGTCCGCGCGGCGTTCGGCCGCGCCTGGCAGCGAGCCGCGTGCGTCCGGCTCGGCGTGCTGCTCTGCCTGCTCGTGCTCGCCGCGTGCGGCAGCTCGAGCGGCGGCGGTGACGGCGCGACGCCGGCGCCGACACCGTCGCCCGGCCCTTCCCCGACGCCGGACTTCGCGCGGGCGCGCGGCTTCGTGCTGTCGTCGTTCGGCTTCCTCTTCCCCGACACCGGCGCCGACGCCTGCCCGGGCGGCTTCAACCGCGGGCCGGTCGAGCGTCAAGCAAACGGCGACCCGCCGCTGCCCGACGACTGCCGGGCGCCGGAGTCCCACGCCGACCCCGACTACCGGACGCTCGACGGCGCCGGCACGCTCGACGGCCTCGACGTCGACGCGCGGGTTTCCCGCCGCGACGACGGTGCCTCGTGTGCGCACGACGACTTCGCGGCGTCCGACGGCACGCCCGGCATCGACGACCAGCTCTGGCGCGCGATCGGCTGCATCCGCGGCTTCCAGGAGGGCGACATCGTCGGCGGCGTCGTGGACGGCGCGGTGCGTGACGGCTCGATGACCATCCTGGTCGACGTGCAGGGCGTCGACGACCCGCTGAACGACGACGACGTGCAGGTGCAGGTGTTCTCGAGCCAGGACGCGCCGCCCGCCGGCGCCGACGGCAGCGTGCTGCCGTACGGCACGCTCGGCATCGACCCCGACGTGCGCTTCCACAGCACCGTCGGCCGCGGCCGCATCGAGAACGGCGTCGTGCTCGCGGGGCCGCTCGACGTCCGGATCCGGCTCAACATCCAGATCGTCCTCGGCGAGCTGAGCTTTCGCGACGCGTGGGTGCGCCTCGAGCTCCGCCCCGACGGCAGCGCGAGCGGCGGGCTGTTCGGCTTCGCGCCGGTCGAGGACGTGTACGAGATCTTCGGCCGCCAGGCCGGCACGATCGGCGGCAAGGAGGCGCTCGGCTACACCTGCGCCGGGCTCTACCGGGCGCTCGTCGACCAGGCCGACGGCGGCTTCGACCCGGCGACGGGATCGTGCACCACCATCTCGACCGCCTACCGCTTCGAGGGCGTGCCGGCGTTCGTCGCGCGATGAGGATGAGCATGCAGCGCAGCGTCGAGCGGCAACCGAGCACGTCGCGTCGTCCCGCGGCGACGAGGGGTGGAGATCGCGGCGGCTCGATCGTTACCCTGGCGCTCGCGTTGCTGCTCGCCGTCGTCGTCGCGGCGTGCGGCGGCTCGTCGGGCGGCGGAGGCGCGTCGCCGCCGATCGACCCGCCGGTCACGCAGCCGCCGACCGAGCCGCCCGGGCCGGTGCCCGATCCGCCGGTGGTACGGGCGGGACCGATCGCGATGCGACGCTTGACGGAGCTCCAGTACCGCGCGACCGTCGCCGACGTGCTCGGCGACGACGTGGTCGTCGCGGGCCGCTTCGAGCCCGACAACCGCGCCTCCGGGCTGCTCGCCGTCGGCGCGTCGAGCGTGAGCGTGACGCCGTCGGGCTTCGAGCAGTACGACGCGATCGCGCGCGGTGTCGCGGCGCAGGCGCTCGACCCCGCGCACCGCACGGCGCTCGTGCCGTGCACGCCGTGGGGTGTCACCGACGACGCCTGCGCCGCGGCGTTCGTGCGCGGCGTCGGCCGGCGCCTGCTGCGGCGGCCAATCGCCGAGGCGGAGCTCGAGCCGTGGCTCGCGGTCGCACGCGACGCCGGCGCCGAGCTCGGCGACTTCCACGCCGGTCTCGAGGTGACGCTCGCGGCACTGCTGCTGTCGCCGGAGTTCCTGTTTCGCGTCGAGACCTCGGAGTACGATCCCGACCGCGGCGGCGAGCGCGTGACGAGCCTCGCGATGGCATCGCGGCTCTCCTACTTCCTGTGGGATACTGCGCCCGACGACGAGCTGCTCGCGGCCGGAGAGCGCGGCGAGCTGGTGAGCGACGCCGGGCTCGAGGCGCAGGTCGACCGTTTGCTCGCGTCGCCGCGGCTCGAGGACGGCGTGCGCACGTTCTTCGCGGACGTGTACGGGTTCGACGCGATCGACCAGGGTCTGGTGCGCAAGGACCCCGCGCTCTTCCCCGCGTTCAGCCAGCAGCTCATGCACGACGCCGCGGAGCAGACCCTGCGCGTCATCTCGGACCACCTGCTCGGAGACGATGGCGACTACCGGGCGCTGTTCACCACGCGGCAGTTCTTCATGACGCGCACGCTCGGCCTCGTGTACCGCGTGCCGGTGCCCAACGCCGACGGCTGGCAGCCGTTCGTGTTCCCCGAGGACAGCCAGCGCGCCGGGCTGCTGACGCACGTGAGCCTGCTCGCGCTGCACTCGCACCCCGGACGCAGCTCGCCGACCCTGCGCGGCAAGTTCGTGCGCGAGGCGATCCTCTGCCAGGACGTGCCGCCGCCGCCGGGCAACATCGACTTCTCGATGTTCGCCGACGACGCGGCGCAGAACCGCAGCACGGCGCGCGGCCGGCTCGAGGCGCACGTCGCGAGCCCGGCGTGCGCGGGCTGCCACCTGCTGATGGACCCGCTCGGGCTCGCGCTCGAGAAGATGGACGGCATCGGCGTCGAGCGCACGACGGAGAACGGCCAGCAGATCGACCCGTCCGGCAACCTCGACGGCGAGACGTTCGACGACGCGCCCGGGCTCGGCGCGCGCCTGGCGGCGCACCCGCGGCTCTCGCCGTGCCTGGTCGACAGCCTGTTCAAGTACGCGCTCGGTCGCGATCCGGTGCCGGGCGAGCGCGACCTGCTCGCGTGGCTGCAGGAGCGCTTCGCCGACTCGGGCTACGCGCTGCGTCCGCTGCTGCGTCACCTGGTGCTGAGCGACGCGTTTCGCACGACGTCGGGGCCGCGCGACGCGGCGACGTCCGCCGCGGAGGCCGCGGCGGCGGCCGCGGCGCACGACGAGCTCGTCGCCACGCTGACCGGAGGTGCCTCGTGAAGCGCTCGCCCGGCGGACTCGTGCCGCGCCCTCTGACGCTCGACCGGCGCACCGTGCTGCGCGGCATGATCGGCGGCGCGACGGTGGCGATCGGTCTGCCGCTGCTCGAGATCTTCCTCGACGATCACGGCACGGCGCTCGCGGACGGCGGTGCCCTGCCGGTGCGCTTCGGCACCTGGTTCTGGGGCTGCGGCATGAACCCCGAGCGCTGGCAGCCGACCAAGCTCGGCGCGGGCTACGACCTGCCGGCCGAGCTCGCGGCACTCGACGGCATCGCAGGCCGGGTGAGCGTGCTGTCGGGCTTCGGCGTGACGCTCGACGGGCGCGCCAACATCCCGCACTGGACGGGCGTCATGGCGACGCTCACCGGCGCCGTCCCGGCGCGCGAGGGCGACGTCGACGCGCCGACGCTCGACACGCTGATCGCGAAGCGGATCGGCGGCTCGACGCGCTTCCGCTCGATCGAGATCAGCGCCACCGGCGTGCCGGGCCAGAGCTACAGCCGCGAGTCGACGAGCATCGTGAACGCGGCCGCGGTGTCGCCGCTCGAGCTCTACGCGCGCGTCTTCGGTCCCGGCTTCGCCGACCCGAACGACGCGTCCTTCGAGCCCGACCCGCGCACCCTGCTGCGGCGCAGCGCGCTGTCGGCGGTGCTGGAGGACGCGAAGCGGCTCGAGGGCCGGCTCGGCAGCCACGACCGGCAGCGGCTCGACCAGTACTTGACGTCGCTCCGCCAGCTCGAGCAGCAGATCGAGGTGTCGCTGTCGCCGCCGAACCTCGAGGCGTGCGCGAAGCCCGCCGCGCCGGCGGGCGACGACGTCGGCAGCGACCTCGAGCGCGCCCTCGCGACGCACGACGTGATGGCGGGCCTGCTGGTCGCGGCGCTGCTGTGCGACCAGACGCGCGTCTTCAACGTGACGTTCTCGTGGGGCGTGTCGGAGCTGCGCAAGCAGGGCACCGACACCGCACACCACCAGCTCACGCACGACGAGATGGTGGATCCGCAGCTCGGCTACCAGCCGCGCGCGACCGAGTTCGCGCTGGCGTCGATGGACGCCTGGGCGTCGTTCGTGCGCCGGCTCGCGGCGACGCCCGAAGGAGCCGGGTCGCTGCTCGACTCCTGCCTCGTGCTCGGCCACTCCGAGAGCTCGTTCGCCAAGTCGCACTCGGTGTCCGGGCTGCCGGTGATGCTCGCCGGCTCGGCCGGCGGACGCGTCAAGCCCGGGCTGCACGTCGCCGGCAACGGCGAGCCGGTGACGCGCATCGGTCTGACGATCCAGCAGGCGCTCGGCCTCCCGGTCGAGAGCTGGGGGACGAGGAGCATGCAGACCGCACGCCCGGTGGGCGAGATCCTGGCATAGCGCGCACGCGCTCGCGGCCGTTGCGAATCGTCGCGATCTGCGGTCTGGTCTCTGCTCGACAGCCAGCCGAGAGAACGACCGCGTGCCGGGCCCGTGCCGGCCGCTGCACAGCGAGGAGCCCTCGACCGATGAAGAACGCCGTGATCGTCGCCGCCTACCGCACCCCCATCGGCCGCGCCCGCAAGGGATCGCTGGTGACCAGGGACGCCTTCCAGCTCGCCGAGGTCGCGGTCCGCGGCGTCCTCGAGCGCACGAAGATCGACCCGAAGGAGGTCGACGACGTGATCATCGCCGAGAGCCTGCAGGGCGGCGGCGTGATCGCGCGTCACACGGCGGTCGTGCTGGGCCTCGAGAGCGTGCCGGGCCTCGCGACCAACCGCCATTGCGCGGCCGGCCTGGGCGCCATCTCGATCGGTGCCGGATCGATCGCGGCGGGCATGGACAGGGTCGTGCTCGCGGGCGGGACCGAGAGCCTGAGCACGATGCCGATGCTCACCCGGCGCCTCGCCGGCGACGCCGAGGCGAAGCCGTGGATGTCGCCCTCGCACCCGGAGACGCCCGACGCGCCCGCCTTCGACATGACGATCACCGTCGGCCACAACACCGCCGTCGAGGCGAAGCTGTCGCGCGCCGACGTCGACCAGTGGGCGGTCTACAGCCACGGTCGCGCGATCGAGAGCATCGACTCCGGCGCCTTCAAGGACCAGATCGTCCCCGTCGAGGTCCAGGGCGCCGACGGCACGGTGCGCCTGTTCGACACCGACGAGCATCCGCGTCGTGGCTTGACGCTCGAGGGCATGGCCGAGCTGAAGCCGCTGCACGCCGAGATCCCGGGCTTCACCGTGACCGCGGGCAACGCGGCCGGGTTGAACGACGCCGCCGCCGCCGTGCTGCTGATGGACGCCGACTACGCGAAGGCGAACGGCTACACGCCGCTCGCCGCGGTGCGCTCGTGGGCGTCGGTGGGCGTCGCGCCGAAGCGCACCGGCATGGCGCCGATCGACGCGATCCCGAAGGCGCTCGCGCGCGCGGGCGTGCAGAAGGCCGACATCGACCTGTTCGAGATCAACGAGGCGTTCTGCTCGGTGCCGGTCGCGGCGACGCGCGCTCTGAAGATCGACCAGGAGATCTGCAACGTGAACGGCAGCGGCTGCAGCCTGGGCCACCCGATCGCCGCCACCGGCGCGCGCATGGTGGTCACCATGGTCCACGAGCTGCGCCGTCGCGGCGGCCGTCTCGGCTGCGTGTCGATGTGCGCGGGCGGCGGCATGGGCATGGCGATGGTGCTCGAGACGCTGTGACGCGCGCCGGACGGACCGCGAGCGCGGCGCTGTGCGCGGCGCTCCTGCTCGTCCCGTCGTCGCGTGCCGGCGCGGGCGACGCGCCGCCGGCGCGCGCGCCGGTGACGGGCTGCGCGTGGGAGAAGAAGACCGATGCGAAGCTGGGCCTCGAGGCCTGGGTGCAGCGCTGCGACTTCGGCTTCCGCAAGATCGACTTCCTGTTCACCGCGGGTGGTCTCGCGCAGCGCTTCTCGGACGGCGGCGAGCCCGACGTGGTGGTGGAGGTGCTCGCGCTCGAGCCCGGCGAGAGCGTCGCGGCGGGCCTGAAGCGCATCTTCGCCGCGCACGCGCCGCCGGAGGTGGCGGCGCGCTGCGTTCTCGAGCCGTACCGCGCAGGCAAGCCACCGGCGGGCGTCGAGCGCTTCACCTTCGTGCCCGACGCCGCCTACGCGAAGGAGCTGGCGCGCACGCAGAGCCCCGACGAGGTGCCGGAGCCGCCCTGCGGCCACCACGGTGCGTCGGCGGACGGCGTCGCGTACTTCGAGGCGCAGCCGGCGAGCGGTGCGGCGAAGGTGCTCTACGTACGCGTCGGGCAGGACGAGCCGCTGTTCGACGCGGCCTCGCTGCGGCTCCTGCCGCGCCGAGAGCGCGAGCAAGAATCGCGAACGCCCGCAGGAGGCGGGCCAAGGGCCCGCCTGCAGGTGGGGTGAAGCCGCGAATTCACTTCGCGGGCGAGGGGAGGGCCGCGGCCGTCCCCGCAGGTGGGGTGAAGCCCGCGAATTCACTTCGCGAGCGCCGCGGGGCGGGACCGCGCAGGGACGCACGACGGACGCGCAGGGACGGCTTGACCGCGGTCGCGCCCGAGGGCTACGTCGCGCGACATGAACCAGGCACACGCGATCGCCGATGGCCCGTCGATGGCCGAGACCCAGGGCGCCACGCCGCCCATCTGGCTCGGGCGATCGCGCCTCGGCCTGCTCGCCGACGCCGTCGGCGGCGTGCGGCAGAACCTCGACAAGCTGCGGCAGCTCGCCTCGCTCGGAGCGGCGTTCTTCCGTCCGGCGCTGGTGCGCGAGCGGCTCGAGCGCTTGCGCGCGCTCGGCCACGTCGAGGAGATGCCGACGATCCCGCAGCTCCTGGTCGCGGGGCGCGACCAGATGATGGTGAGCGCCGTCGAGGAGACCAGGATCTTCTACCGCAGCCAGGGCATTCCCTGGGTGTTCCACAACTTCCGCCGCTTCGTCTCCGGACCCGCGACGCTGCTCGACCCCGTCGGACTGTTCGCGCCGCGCGACGCGATCGTGCACCACGTCCTGCAGACCTTCCACCGCCACGCGCTGTACGACCTCGTGCTGCTGCGCGCCCACGAGGGCGGCGTCGAGGCGATGGCGCTGCAGGCGAGGCAGATCGCCGAGGGCACGCACCTGCACCAGCGCGCGCTGACGTCGCTGATGGAGGACGGCGGCTGCCACGCGCGTCTGCTGCGCGACATCGCCGCGTTCGAGGCCGATCCGCTCGAGGCGCCGCGCCCGATCCCCGCAGGACTCGTCGGCGAGCCCGACCTGATGATCGGCATGGACCAGTTCAAGGACATCGCCGGCTTCACGCGCTACGCGGCGCGTCTCGACGTCGGCGTCGGCGGCGCGGTCGTCGCCTGGCTCAAGGTCGCGTTCGACGAGACCCTGGGCGGGCTGCTCGGCGTCAAGCTCGGGCCGCGCACCGTGCAGCGCGCGGCGTGCGACCCGGAGGTCGTCGCCCGGCACGCCTGACGTACGGTGCGGTCACGCGAGCAGGACGCGCTGCGCCGCCCGCGCGCGCCCGGGACCGCTCACTGCGAGGCCCAGTACGCCAGGTTCGCGAAGACCGTCGAGGTCACCCGCGTGCCGCTGTTCGAGTCGCCGAAGGGCTCGATGCCGGTGCCGTAGGCGTGGATGCCGAACGCGCACGGCTGGCAGACGTTGGACACCCTGCCGTAGATCGGGCTGCCGCTCTGCCCGCCGAACGTGTCGATCTTGTAGAAGAGCTTCTCCGTGGCGACGCCCTTGATGCGACGCCGCGTGCCCCACATCTCGCCGGTCGGCTTGTCGGCCGGGTAGCCGAAGATCCGGATGTTCACCTTGACGAGGTTCTGGTCGATCTTGGCACCGTAGCCGAGCCAGCCGGTGGTGTTGCCGAGCGGGCTCGCGATCTTGATCGCGCCGTAGTCGTAGCGGTGATCCTGGCCGTTGATCCATCCGGTGACCGTGTAGATGTTGGTCGCCCAGGCGGAGCCGTAGGGCAGCTCGTCGCCGTTGCGGCCGGGGTACACGGCGATCGACGTCGCCCAGCCGCCCTCGGTGTGGCTGTAGAGGCAGTGCCCCGCGGTGGCGAGCGTGTCGGCGTCGATGAAGAAGCCGGTGCAGATCCAGCCGCCGCTCAGCGGGAACGTGATCACCAGCGAGGCGATCGCGCGGTAGGGATACACCGTCGTGTCGGTGACCCGCCGCCGCTCGTCCGTGCCGATCACGCTCTCGCTCGCGAACGCCTCCATCGGCCTGACGCCCACCTCCGGCGGAGCGTACGCGGCGGGTGCGCCCTCCGGCAGGACGCCCGTGCCCGCGAACGGCCGCGACTCGAGCGCCGAGATCGGTGCGGCCGGATACGTGCTCCCGTCGCGGGCGATCACCGTCCCTGGATCGACTGGCGACGTCGCGTCGGTCCCTCCGGCGGACGCGCCGGGGGATCCGAGGACGGCGAGCAGGAGCGCGACGCAAGCGCCGCGGCGCCGGCCTCGGTGGAGCAGAAAGATCGAATGGGACATGGCGGGCTCCGGTGGTGACGGGAAACGATACCGATCGTGACCGATCGTGATCCGTACCACGGACGCCGGGCGCCGAGGAATACGACTCTTTGCGTACGCTCTACCCGCGCCCGCGACCCGCGCGGTGCTGGGCGCAGGCCCCCGCAGCCGCTCAGCCACACGCGATGCGCCCGCAGCCGGTCATCGGGCCTGCCGCGGGTCCGCTGCGCGCGAACGGCGCCGCTGCGCTCAGGATCCTCCGCGCACGGCGCGCACCAGCTCGAGCCCGCCGTCCTTCGGTCGGCCGCTCACCACCCCGTCGTTGAAGAACACGGCCCACGCGAACGACGGGACGCTCACGTAGGTGGACGACGTCCAGTAGACGCCGGGGACGGTGCAGCTGCAGGTGAGGACGGTGCAGGGCGGGTTGCCGATCGACTCCGGCCCGCAGCTCGCGTCGAACACGGCGGCGACCACCGGCGAGAAGCGGTCGCGGTCGACCAGCGTCTCGAGCTCACGCGCGTTCGGCAGGCGCCAGTCGGAGTGGCCGGCGAAGCTCGCGGCGTTGAGCGCCGCGAGCCACTCGAACGCGGTGAGCCCGTCGGGGTGCGGTGTCTCGCTGTCGGCGTTCTCGCACGGTCCGCCGGCCGTCGCGCAGCTCGCGTCCTCGGTGCACAGCGTCGCGCCGTCGCCGGCGCAGCGGCCCGCCCACGGGAAGCGGCGATCCTTGTCGTTCAGCGAGTCGTCGTCGGACTTCTTCTCCCAGGTGAGGCGGGTGTTGAGATCGGTGATCGTGCCGTCGCCATTGTCGAGGTAGGCGAGGGGCAGACCGGTGCGCTTGTCGCCGTCCTGCCGCGTGCCGGCGCACGGGATCTCGAGCGGGGTGGCGGTCGTGCCGCCGAAGCAGCGCTGCTGTCCGGTCGCGAGGACGCCGGGGCTGCAGCCGGAGACGTCGAGCGCACAGTCGGCCGTGCACGCCGCCGTTCCCGACGCGAAGCCCATCGTCGCGCACGACGCGCCGCCGAGGTCGGCGCCGTCGCACTGCTCGCCGGCGCCGCGCACGCCGTCGCCGCACGCGCTGCCGCACTGCAGGTCGGGCACGCCGTCGTCGCTCGCGCCGTCGATCCCCGCCTCGAAGGCGATCGCGGCGTTGCGCGCGTCCGACGCCGGCAGCGCGGTCGCGACCGCCGCGAGCCACTCGGCGGCGCGCGGGAACTCGGTGGCGATCGCCTGGCGGATCGCGCAGTCGTGCGCGCCGCGAACGCACGCGATCCACTCGCCGAGGTCGTCCACCGAGCCGTCGCCGCCGAAGCGGCGGCACAGGTCGTCGAGATTTTGCTTGACGAAGAGCGGCTGTGCCGCGCCCGTCGGAAGCTGACCCAGCAGGTCGCCGAGCGTGTGCGCGCTCGCCGGGGCGGGCGCGCAGCTCGCGGTCACGTCGCTCGCGAGCTTGTCGGCGAGGCTCCGGCCGTCGGTCCGGCCGAGCTTGTGGAAGGCCGCGCTGCAGGTCGCGAGCGCGCCGTCGACGGCGCCCGCGTCACGCTTCAGGACCTCGGTCGCGACCCGTCCCAGGCAGGACGCGACCGCCTTCTGCGTCCCCTGGACGTACTTCGCGCCCGCCTTGCGCACCGCGCCCTGGCAGCGCTCGAGGCTCGCGCCGGGCCCGCTCGCCGCCGCGCCGCTCGCGGCGAGCACCGCCGTTGCTGCCACGCAGGACAGGAGGAGGGGGAGGGCAGCGGGGCGGGAGCGACGTGTCATCGGGACCTCCGAGAACGGTAGGGTGGGCGAGTCCTGCTACGCCACCCGCCTGCCTGCGCGCAAATCGCGTCCCGTCCCGTGCCTCGGGCGCGCAGGCGTTCACCGGCCACGATTGCCGCGCCACGTTGCGACGTCGCGACGCCCAACGTACGCTTGAAGCGCATGTTTGAATCGGATCCCGGCGCATGAGCGTCGTCGCCACCAAGGACCGCATCATCGACGCGGCCGAGAAGCTCTTCGCCGCGGAGGGGCTCGCCCGGACGTCGCTGCGCGCGATCACCGCAGAAGCAGGCGTGAACGTCGCCGCCGTCCACTATCACTTCGGCTCCAAGGAGGAGCTCCTCGCGGCGGTCTTCGACCGGCACGTCGCGCCGATCAACGAGGAGCGGCTGGGCTGGCTCGACCGGCTCGAGGCCGAGCCGGGTGGTCCGCCCCCGGTCGAGCGTCTGCTCGAAGCGTTTCTCGCCCCGGTGATCCGCACCGAGGGAAACGGTCCCCATCCGGGCACCGACCTCGCGCAGCTCTTCGGGCGCCTCTGGGCGGAGCGCGAGGGCTTCGTCGAGCGCTTGCTGCGCGCCCAGTTCGGCGAGGTGGCGGCCCGCTTCACCGCCGCCTTCGCACGCGTGCTGCCCGGTCTCGACGCTCGCGAGGTCGCCTGGCGCGTCCATTTCACCGTCGGCGTTCTCACCCACCTCGCGCTCGGCGGGCACCGCTTCGGCGTGATCCCCGAGCTCTCGGTCGAGCCCACCGACGACGCCGAGACGGTGCGCCGCGCGGTGACCTTCCTCGCCGCGGGCTTTCGCAGCCGCGAGGATGCCGGCGGAGCTGCGTCGTGAGGCTGCCGGCGAAGCGCGTGCTGCTCCCGGTGGCCGTCGTGGCAACGGCGATCGCCGGTGCCGCGGTGATGGTCGCGGCGCGTCCCGAGGTGGAAACCAGGCGTCCCGATCCCGCGCTGCCGCTGGTGCGCGTGGTCGCGGCCGCGACGCAGGACTTCGCGGCGACGGTACGCGCGCAGGGCAGCGTCGTGCCGCGCACCGAGAGCAACCTCGTCCCGGAGGTGTCCGGGCGCGTCGTGTGGGTGTCGCCCGCGCTCGCCGCCGGCGGCTTCTTCGAGGCCGGCGATCCGCTGCTGCGCGTCGACCGCGTCGACCACGAGGTGCGCCTGCGCCGCGCCGAGGCGACCGCACAGGGCCTCGAGAGCCAGCTCCGCCTCGCGCGCCGCAACCTCGAGCGTGCGCGCGAGCTCAAGAAGAGCGGCGTCACCAGCGTCGTCGACCAGGACGACTCGGAGAACAAGGAGCGCGTCGCCGCCGCCGCGCTCGCCGAGGCGAAGGCCGCCCTCGAGCAGGCGCGCGTCGACCTCGACCGCACCGAGGTGCGCGCCCCGTTCGCGGGTCGCGTGCGCGAGAAGCACGTCGACGTCGGGCAGTTCGTCGAGCGCGGCACGCCGGTCGCGCGCATCTACGCCGTGGACTATGCGGAGGTGCGCTTGCCGGTGCCCGACGCCGACGTCGGCTTTCTGGACCTGCCGCTCGACTACCGCGGCGAGGAGCGCCACGGCGACGGTCCGGCGGTCGAGCTGCGCGCGCGCTTCGCCGGCGACGAGCACACCTGGCGGGGCCGCATCGTGCGGACCGAGGGCGAGATCGACCCGCGCACCCGGATGGTGCACGCGGTCGCGCGCGTCGAGGACCCCTACGGCCGCAGCGACGACGCGGCGCGCCCGCCGCTCGCGGTCGGCATGTTCGTCGACGCGGCGATCGTCGGGCGCACCGTGCCCGGCACGATCGTGGTGCCGCGCGCCGCGCTGCGCGACGGCAACCGCGTGCTGGTGGTGGACGCCGAGGAGCGCCTGCGGCCGCGCGAGGTCGAGGTGCTGCGCGTCGAGCGCGACGTCGCGGCGCTGCGCGCCGGGGTCGCGCCCGGCGAGCGCGTCTGCGTGTCGCCGGTCGAGGCGTTCACCGACGGCATGCGCGTGCGCACCGTCGAGGACGGCGCGTGAAGCGCGTCATCGCCTGGTTCGCCGAGAACTCGGTCGCGGCGAACCTGCTCATGGCCGTGCTCGTGGTGGGCGGTCTCTTCACCTTGCCGACGATCAAGCGCGAGATCTTCCCCGAGGTGCGCGTCGACGTCGTCACCGTCACGGTGCCTTACCGCGGTGCCGCGCCCGAGGAGGTCGAGGAGGCGATCTGCGTCCGCGTCGAGGAGCGCATCCAGTCGGTCGAGGGCATCAAGCGACTCACCTGCACGGCGACCGAAGGGATCGGCGTCGTGATCGCCGAGCTGCTCTTCTCGGTCGACCCGCGTCAGGCGCTCGACGACATCAAGGTGCAGGTCGACGCGATCGACACCTTCCCCGCCGAGACCGAGAAGCCGATCGTGCAGCAGACGGTGATGCGCGCGCAGGTGATCAACGTCGCCGTCTCCGGCGACGCCGACGAGCGCACGCTGCGCCACCTGGGGCAGCGGGTGCGCGACGAGATCGTCGCCATCCCCGGCATCACGCACGCCGACCTCGCCAACGCGCGGCCGTACGAGATCTCGATCGAGGTCGCGGAGAACGACCTCCGCCGGCACGGGCTCACGTTCGATCAGGTCGTCGACGCCGTGCGCGCGTCGTCGATCGACCTCCCCGGCGGCTCGATCAAGACCGACGGCGGCGAGATCCTGCTGCGCACCAAGGGCCAGGCGTACCGCGGACCCGAGTTCGAGCGGCTCGTGCTCGTCTCGCATGCCGACGGCTCGCGCATCGAGCTCGGCGACGTGGCGACGGTGATCGACGGCTTCGAGGACACCGACCAGATGGCGCGCTTCGACGGTCGGCCGGCGGTGCTCGTGCAGGTCTTCCGCGTCGGTGACCAGAGCGCGCTCGAGGTCGCGGACCAGGTGCGCAGATACGTCGCCGAGGCGCAGACGCGCATGCCGCAAGGGATCGAGCTCACGACCTGGGCGGACGACTCCGAGCTGCTGCGCGCGCGGCTCGACACGCTGACGAGCAACGCGCGCGCCGGCTTCCTGCTCGTCGTGCTGGTGCTCGCGCTGTTCCTGCGCCTGCGGCTCGCGTTCTGGGTCGCGCTCGGCATCCCGATCGCGGTGCTCGGCACGCTCTGGGTGATGCCGGCGCTCGACGTGTCGATCAACCTGCTGTCGCTGTTCGCCTTCCTGCTCGTGCTCGGCATCCTGGTCGACGACGCGATCATCGTCGGCGAGAACGTCCACACGCTGCAGGAGACGACCCGCGACCCGCTGCGCGCGGCGATCGAGGGGGCGCAGGCGGTGTCGATCCCGGTGATCTTCGGCGTGCTCACCACCGTCGCGGCGTTCACCCCTCTGCTCACCATCCCGGGCGCGATGGGCAAGCTCACGGCGTCGATCCCGCTGATCGTCGTCGCCTCGCTCGTGTTCTCGCTGGTCGAATCGCAGCTCGTGCTGCCGGCGCATCTCGCGCACATGCGCCTCGACGACGGCCACGCCGGCGGCCACGACGGCACGCGCGGCTTCCATCCCTGGCTGCGCGTGCAGGACGCCGTCGCGCGCGGCCTGGCGCGCTTCGTCGAGCGCGTCTACCAGCCGCTTCTGGAGCGCGCGCTCGCGGCCCGCTACTTGACGGCGGCGGTGGGCGTCGCCGCGCTGATCCTGACGATCGGTCTCACCGCCGGCGGCTGGACGCGCTTCGTGTTCTTCCCGCAGATCGACGGCGACAACGTGGTCGCGTTCCTGACCCTGCCGCAGGGCACGCCCGCCGAGGTGACGGCGCGCGCGATCGAACGTCTCGAGGAGAGTGCCGTGCGGCTGCGCGACGAGCTCGACGCGGCCGGTGCCGCCGAGGGGGGCAGCATCTTCCGGCACGTGCTGGCCTCGGTCGGCGAGCAGCCGTACCGCAAGCGCCAGGAGGACGACCGCTCCGGCGGCCGCGGCGTCGCGGCGGCGGCCGGGCACCTCGGCGAGGTCAACATCGAGATCGCTGCGTCGGAGCGCCGCCGGGTGTCGAGCGCGGACATCGCGGCGCGCTGGCGCGAGCTCACCGGACCGATCCCGGACGCGGTGGAGCTGTCGTACACCGCGTCGCTGTTCGACGCCGGCGAGCCGGTCAACGTCGAGCTGCGCGGCACCGACGTGGCGAGCCTGCGCCGTGCCGCCGAAAGCCTGAAGGAGCGCCTGCGCGAGTACCCCGGCGTGTTCGACGTGAGCGACTCGTTCCGCGGCGGCAAGCAGGAGCTGCAGCTGCGCATCCTGCCGTCGGCGGAGGCGCTGGGCTTGACGCTCTCCGACCTCGCGCGCCAGGTGCGCCAGGCGTTCTACGGCGACGAAGCGCAGCGCATCCAGCGCGGTCGCGACGACGTGCGCGTGATGGTGCGCTATCCGGAGGAGCAGCGACGCTCGCTCGCGGACGTCGAGTCGATGCGCATCCGCACCGCCGACGGCGCCGAGGTGCCGTTCTCGGCCGTGGCGGAGGTGGTTCCCGGGCGCGGCTTCGCGACCGTCAATCGCGCCGACCGGCAGCGCGTGCTCAAGGTCACCGCCGACGTGGACCACGCGGTGGTGAGCCCGAACGAGGTGGTCGCGAAGCTGCGCGCGAAGGACCTGCCGGCGATCCTCGCCGAGCATCCCGGCATCGGCTACTCGATGCAGGGCGAGCAGCGCGAGCAGCAGGAGTTCCTGTCCGCGATGCTGCGTCGCTTCGGCCTGGCGCTGCTCGCGATCTACGCGCTGCTCGCGATCCCGCTGCGCTCGTACGTGCAGCCGTTCATCATCATGACGGCGATTCCGTTCGGCATGTGCGGCGCGATCTGGGGACACCTGCTGACCGGCTACGACCTGAGCATGTTCTCGGTGATCGGGCTGGTCGCGCTGTCGGGCGTGGTCGTGAACGACAGCCTGGTGCTCGTCGACTGGGTGAACCAGCGCCGCCGTGAGGGCGTGGAGCTGGCGGAAGCCGTGCGCACGGCGGGCACCGCGCGCTTCCGGCCGATCCTGCTCACGTCGGTCACCACGTTTGCGGGCCTCGCGCCGCTGCTCCTCGAGCGCAGCGTGCAGGCGCAGTTCCTGATCCCGATGGCGATCTCGCTCGGCTTCGGCGTGCTGTTCTCGACGTCGGTGTCGCTGCTGCTGGTGCCCGCTTCCTACCTGATCCTCGACGACCTGCGCGGCCTGCCGGGCATGCTGCGCCGCACCCTCGTCGTTCCGGCGGCCCCGCCGGCGGACGCCGGCGACGGTGCGGCGGTCGAGCCCGTGCACGGCTCGCGGGCGTCGTAGGCGCTTCGCGGCGCGCGCCGCGCCGTCAAGTACGAGACGCGCCGAAGCGGCGGCGGAACTCCTCGAGCTGCGTGCCCGAGCCGACCACGACCAGGGACGAGCCCTTCTCGAGCCGCGTCTTCGCCGAGGGGCGGGTGTCGATGTGGCCGCCGCGCTCGATCGCGATCACGTTCAGGCCGGTCGCGTCGCCGACGCCGCTCTCGCCGAGCGTCCGGCCGTCGAGCGAGCCCGGTACCGGCTCGACGAAGAGCTCGACGTGCTCGCCGAGCAGCATCGGCGTGCCGCCGCGCACGATCGCGAAGATCTGCTCGACGCCGAGCCACGCGTAGCTGAGGACGAAGTCCGCGCCCGCGCGGTGGATCGCCTCGATGTTGCGCTCGTGCGTGATGCGGCTGACGATCCGCAGGTGCGGGTTCAGCCGCCGGCAGTACACCGCGAGGTAGATGTTCATCGCGTCGTCGTTGGTGGTGAGCAGCACCGCCGGCGCCTCGGTGACGCCGGCCTCGCCGAGCACCGCACGGTCGGCGGCGTCGCCTTGCACGACGCGCGTCGCGAGGGCGCGCGCCGGCGTGCAGACGTCGGACTCGCGCTCGACGAGCGTCACCGGGAAGTCGCGCGCCCGGATGGTGGTGACCGCCGCGAGCCCGACCTGTCCGCCGCCGATCACCAGCGCCGCGTTGTAGTTGGTGTCGTAGATGAGCAGCAGCTCGTCGAGCGCGCGGATCTGCGCCGGCGTTCCGACGACCACGGGCACGCTCGCGTCGCTGAGCACGGTGTCCGGCGTGACCGGCTTCAGCCGCCCGCGCTCCCAGACCGCGACGAAGTTGATGCCGATGCCCTCGCGCAGGCTGAGGTCGCGCAGGCGCTTGCCGGCGAAGCCGGTCGCGTGCACCGAGAACTCCGCGACCTCGAGCCCGTGCAGCTCGCCGAGCACGTACGCCCGCGCGTGCCCGGCGTTGATGCGGTGCGCCAGCATGTGGCCGAGCCGCTGCTTGAGCGGCAGCACGTGCGACGCGCCGGCGAGCGCCAGGACGTCGAGCGCGTCCGCGCTCTCGACGATCGCGGCGATCGGCACGTCGGGCGCGACCTCGCGCACCGTGAGCACGATGTTGGTGTTGGTCGTGTCCTCGCGATTCGCGACGACCAGGAGCGCGCGCTGCACCTGCAGGCGCACGTAGGTCTCGCTCGCGTCGACCTCGCCGTTCACCACCGAGATCCCGTCGGCGTCGAGGCGCGTCGCCTCGGCCGGATCGGGCTCGATCACGAAGTAGGGGATGCCGTGCAGCTTGAGCTTCGCGACGAGGCCGGGCGCGATCGCGTCCCACGCGCAGATGACGACGTGTCCGCTCACGTCGTTCGGAGCCGCGCGCGGCGCCCGCTGGCGGAGACGCGCCTCCATCCACGGGGCGTAGAACAGCCGGATGAACGCGAACGGCAGCACGATCAGCAGCAGCACCACGCCCGACAGCAGGACGACGATGCTGAAGATGCGCCCGACGTCGGTGTGGAAGGTGATGTCGCCGAAGCCGAGCGTCGTCATCACCGTGAGCGTCCAGTAGAAGCCGGTGATCCACGAGTGGTCCTGGCCCTCGACGTGGAGCATGAGGACGTGGAACAGCACCGTGAACAGCAGGATCACGGCGATCACGAACGCGACGTAGCGGACGAGCGTCGCGACGTTCTGGCGGCCCTCCGCGCCGACGTCACCCCCGAGCCAGGTCGCGAGCTGCGCCGGCAGGTACTTCACGCCACCCCCATCTGCACCCGAGCCTTCAACGCGCGGTGTGAACAGTCAATCGCCGGCCAAGCGCCGCACGATCGCCGGGCAAGCGCCGTACACGCGCGCGAGGCGCGTCGCTTGCGACGCCGTTGCCGATGGGGGCATGAGGTTGCTGCCGTGACGCGAGGATCGCTGCGATACGGTCTCTCGGTCCTGGCCGTCGTCGTCCTGGCGCGGACGGCTGGCGTCGAGCCGCAGGGTGCCGACGCCGCGGAGCTACCGAGCTCCGTCGGGCAGGGGACGCGGGCTACCGACCCCGCCGCCGAGAGTGCGGGCGAGCCGCCGCCCGGGCCGGCCGACCCGCCAGACCACGGGCGCGACGATACGCTGCGCCGTCGCACGCTCGCCGAGGACTTCTCCGACCCGCTGACCTCGCTGCCGCAGCTCTTCGTGCAGGACGCGTTCACGCCGTCGAGCTACGGGACCGAGGCGCGCGCGAACCGCGTCGTCCTGCGCGCGATCGTGCCGCGCATCCCGAGGCTCTCGCTGCTCCCGTTCGTGCAGCTCGTGCGCCCGAGCATCCAGCTGGTGACGGTTCCGAAGGGCCGCGGGCGCGGCACCGTGACCGCACTCGGCGACTTCCAGCTCTTCGACCTGCTGGCGTTGCCGTGGCCCGACCGATCGTCGGGGCTCTACATGGGGTGCCTCCCCGGTTCGTCAAGCGCGGGCCGTGCCGTATCCGGATTGCCCTCGCGGTACCGGAGACAGTAACGTCGGCTCCTCGTCCCCGGGGGAGAGGTCGAGGCAATGGAGAAGCTGCAGAGGATCGTGCTCGTCGGCGTGCTCGTCGCGCTATCGTGGATCGGATCCGGCTGGCGCGCGGTCGCCGCCGCGGCCGAGGGCGCGTCCACCTTGACGCCGAACGAGCTGACGTTCCTCGTCAGCAAGGACGTCGGCGTCGAGCGCTGGGTGGTGAGCCTCAACCTGTCGCCGAGCGATCCCGCCGTGATCGCGAACGTGACCGGCAACGTGTTCAAGAGCGACGGTAGCCCGCCGTCGTTCGTCGTCTGCCGGCCGCGCGCCGACTCCCCGGGGACGCTCGCCGATCCCGCGAGCACCTTCCGCTTCGTCTGCGACGGCGCCGACGCGTGCCCGACCACCGCTCGCGAGTGTGCGCGCACCGGCTGGCGTCGCATCGCCGACGACGTGCCGTTGCCGGCGCAGTTCTTCCTGCCGGGCGGCGGGCTTGCCGCAGCGCCGGCGTCCGGTGGCCTCCTCGACCGCCTGGCGCTCGCCGCCGCGGGCCTGCGCTCCTGGACGGGGCTCTCGTTCCTCGCGCCGCCCGCCGCCGAGGCGCAGGCGAACGACCGCGGCGCCACGCTCTCGTTCGACGGCCTCAGCTACCTCGTCAACAAGGACCTCGCGAGCGAGCGCTGGTCGATCGGTCTCAACTACCTTCCCGTTCGCACCGCCGAGGGCGGGGTCGTCGAGCAGGTCGGCGGCATCACCGGCAACGTGCTGCGCGGCGACGACGCGCCGCCGAGCTTCATCTTCTGCTCGGTGCGCGACGACTCGACGGGCACGCTCGACGATCCGTCGAGCACCTTCCGCCTGTCGTGCTCCGGCAGCGACGGCTGCACGACGAACGCCCGGGAGTGCGCGCGCAGCGGCTGGACCCTGATCGCCGACGACGTGTCGATCGGCGCGAGCTTCTTCCTGCCGCCCGAGGGCCTGCCCGCGACGCCGCAGTCCGATCCGGAGATCGTCGTCATCGGACGCACCTCCGATCCGCCCTCGTACGCGACCGCGAGCTACACCACGGGCTCCGCGTCGAGCGTCGCCGTCCCCGCGGGTCTCGACTGCGCGGTCGGCGGCGCGTGCTTCGCGAACCGGATCGGCGCGTGCACGGGGGTCGCCGGGCGCCTCGTCGAGAGCGGCGACGAGTGCCTGTGCCGCGTCGACGACGTGGATCCGTCGTGCATCACCTGCGGCGACGGAGCGAGCGGCCAGTGCGGCGGCGACTGCGCGTTTCCGATCGGCGACGCGACCGCGCGCGGCATCTGCCTGCCGCAGGCCGCCGACAGCGCGGACTGCATCTGCTACGGGATCGGCGCCGGGAGCGCGCTCGAGATCGAGTCGTGCGGCGGCCCGCTCGCGGGCGAGTGCCCCGAGGGACGCTGCTGCACCGACGATCCGTCCGACGGCTGCACCAGCGACGGCGCGGCGAGCTGCGCGGGGATCTGCGTCGCCGGCACCTGCGACGACGCGGGCGACGCCTGCGGGACGTGCTTCGCGATCCGCTCGTTGCCGACGCCGGGGCCGACACCGATGCCCACCCCCGTCCCCACGGTCTCGCCGGCCCAGACCACGTCGCCCTCGCGTACGCCGTCGCCCACGCTCACGCCGCGGGCGACCGTCACGACGGCACCGACCACGACCGCCGTGCCGACCGCCACGCCGGTGGCGAGCGGCACGCCGGTCGCGACCGCCGGCGCCTCGCCGACGCCGAAGCCCTCGCCGACCGCGGTGCCGACCCAGACGCCGAAGCCGACCGCCACGCCCGCGCCGAGCTGCGGTGACGGTCGCCTCGACCCGGGCGAGCAGTGCGACCCGAACGGTAGCGGCACCGGCTGCTCGGGACAGCGCTGCTCGGCGGTCGCGTGCGCGTGCTTCACCTGTACGCCGCAGACGCTCCGGCTCGACGGCGGCACCGACTCGACGATCGTCTACGACCTCGGCATCTCGGTCGGGACCTTCGACTTCAGCTACACCGCCTTCCAGAGCGAGGCCGATCGCTTCATCGTCCGCTCGGGCGGCAAGACCATCTTCGACAGCGGCTGCGGTATCCAGGGCAGCACCGTTCCGGTGACGCTCCCCGGCCTCTCGACGCAGATCGAGGTCGAGGTGCAGGCCGCGTGTGGCGAGACGCCCGGCGGCTCGTGGGAGTACGTCGTCGAGTGCCCGCGATGACCTGCCCGTCGTGACGTGGAGAACAACCGGCTCGATCGTCCGGTCGACGAGGTGCTCGATCACGTGCTCGGCCCGGCGAGCGCGGCGATCACCCTGGTCGAGTACGGCAGCTACGATTGCCCGCACTGCCGTGCGGCGAACGAGCCGATCGCCGAGGTGCGCAGCCGCTTCGGCGACCGGCTGCGCTACGTCTTCCGCCACCGTCCGGTGACCAGCAGCGAGCTCGCGCGGCGCGCGGCGGAGCTCGTCGAGTGCTGCGACGATCCGGCCACCTTCTGGGACGCGCACCTGAAGCTCATGACGCGCTCCGAGCAGCTCACGGAGGACGACTTGCGGTCGGTCGCCGCCGAGATCGGCCTCGACGGCGACTACGAGGAGCGCCTCGCGCTCGCGCGCGAGCGCGTCGCGGCAGACGAGGCGAGCGCACGGGCGAGCGGGGTGCGCTTCACCCCGACCTTCTTCATCAACGACCGGCGCTACGACGGCCCGTGGGACGCGAGCTCGCTCGGCGATGCGATGCTCGGCTCGCTCGGACACCGCGTGCGCTCGGCGGCGCTCGACTTCGCGAGCTGGGCGCCGTCGACCGGCGTGCTGCTGCTGGTCGCCACCTTGGTCGCCGTCGCGATGACGAACTCTCCGTTCGGCGCGGCGTACGAGCACCTGTGGGAGAGCCACGCGGGCATCACCTTCGGTGGCGGCGGCTTCGCGATGTCGCTCCGGCACTGGATCAACGACGCGCTGCTCTGCGTCTTCTTCCTCGTGGTCGGGCTCGAGATCAAGCGCGAGCTCACCGTCGGGCACCTGGCCAGCCGGCGCTCGGCCGCGCTGCCGATCGCCGCGGCGATCGGCGGCATGGTCGTGCCGGCCGCGCTGTACGCGGCCTTCATTCCCGAGGGCGCCTGGTCGCGCGGCTGGGGCGTGCCGATGGCGACCGACACCGCGTTCGCGGTCGCGCTGATCGTCATGATGGGCACGCGCGTGCCGGTGGAGCTGCGCATCTTCTTGACGGCGGCGGCGATCGTCGACGACATCGGGTCGATCGTGGTGGTCGCCGTCTTCTACTCCGGCACGCTCTCGTTCGGCAGCCTCGGTCTCGCGGCGGCGACCACCGCCGGGCTCGCGCTGCTCAACCGCGCCGGCGTCTACCGCGCGCTGCCCTACGTGGCGGTGGGCATCGCGCTGTGGATCTTCGTCCACGCCGGCGGCCTGCACGCGACCCTCGCCGGCGTGCTGCTCGCGTTCTTCATCCCGACCCGCCCGCCCGCGAACCTGCGCGCGCTCACGCTCCAGGCCGAGGCGATCATCGACGCGGAGTCGCAGCGCGGCGACGAGGTGCTGCGGCACGGACCGTCGGCGCCCGCGCTGCGTGCGCTCGACGACATTCACGATCGGATCGAGTCGCCGGCCGATCGCATGCTGCGCCACGTCGAGCCCTGGTCGAGCTACGTCGTGCTGCCGCTGTTCGCGCTCGCCAACGCCGGCGCCGAGATCACGAGCGACGTGGTGAGCGGCCGTGAGCCGCTCCTGCTCGCGATCGTCGTCGGGCTGCTCGTCGGCAAGCCGCTCGGCCTGATCGGCGCCGCGTGGCTCGCGGTGCGGAGCGGCGTCGCCGTCAAGCCGGACGGCTACTCGTGGCGCCAGCTCGGCGGTGCGGGCGCGCTCGCGGGAATCGGCTTCACCATGTCGCTCTTCATCGCCGGACAGGCCTTTCCGCCGCCGGCCGACTTCGCCGCGGCCAAGATCGCCGTGTTCGGCGCGTCGGTGCTGTCGGCCATCGCCGGGGTCGCGATCCTGTGGGGCGCGCCGGCGAGCGCCGCGCCGCACGGCGATGCCGCGACGTCACGCGACGACGTGTGCTAGCGCCGGCGCATCCGCCCGGCGTGGCAGGGGAACCTTCCTGCTGGCCCGCCGCGGCGAACGCCGTGCCGAGAGCCACGAGCGTCGATCTCCCCGGCCCCCTTCTCAAACGGTCGCGGACGGTCGATAAGGGAGCAGAGGGAAGCGGATGAAGCGCACCATCGCCAAGGGTCGGAGCGTGAAGCAGCGCTTGCGGACGCAGCGAACCGTCCAGCGTGCCTCGCGCGTGCAGCGGGGTCGCACGACCGTCGCGTCGAGTGTCGCTCCGGCGAGCAGCTTCGCTCGCTGGACCACCACCGATCCGTGGGACGGGCAGCGCCTCGGCACGGGTCTCGTCGACACCTCGCAGCTCGCCTGCGAGTGCGGCGAGTGTCGGGGCTGCCAGCAGCGGCTGGGCTGAGAGCCCACAGGCCCTCCCGCGGAGCCGGCGGCGGGATCGCGCGTCATACGGCGCGTGTGCGTCGGGCTGGTCCCTTCTCCGGGAGTGCCTGACTCCGATTCCGGTGGCGATCCACGTGCGGCGCGCCCCCTTCCTCGCGGCGCTAGTCCTTTGCTCGCCTCCGGTCGATACGTTGCGCGCAGGGTCGAGTCGCACGCGCGGCTCGGGCCCGCGTGGGGGGGTGCTTGAGTCCGAGCCGGCGTCAGTTCCTGAAAGCCACCGCGGCGGGTGGGATCGCGGTCGTGGTCACGCGCGTCGGCTTCCGCGACTCCGGGCGGGCGCAGGCGGCGACCATGGACCCGCCGGGCGGATGGAAGGGCGCGCCCGGGCAGGCGCGCTACCGCATCGATGGCCTCGCCAAGGTCACCGGCCAGAAGATCTACGCGCGCGACTTCCGCGCCCGCGACCTCACCGGCTGGCCCGCGCCCGAGCAGGAGGTCTTCGTGCTGCGCGCGGCCTTTGCGGATCGCGTGGTGAGCGGCGTCGACGTGGGCTTCCTGCCGCCCGAGCTGCGCCCGAAGCGCGTCGTGACCGCTGCCGACCTCGCCCGCGACGGCATCGGCATCGCGAAGGAGGAGTATCCCGAGGGGCGCTACCTGGTCCCGCTCGGATCGCGCCCCGACTACCTGGGCCAGCCGGTCGCGCTGCTGTTCTACGACGACGCGGGAACCCTGCGGCGCGCGCGCCCGCACCTCCGCTACGCGCCGCAGGCGATCGTCACCTCGGGTGCCGCACCGCTGCCCGAAGCGTCCTACTACCAGCCCGAGACCAGCATCGTGCACGTCGTCCGCGCCGGGAAGGAGCCGTACGCCGTTCGGCAGAAGTTCGCGCAGACGATCGGCGGTCCGGTGCGACCCGAGGAGCCCGGCCAGCGCAACGCCGAGGCCATGCGCTACGTGAAGGAGATCTCCGAGCGCATCGCCGGCGCCGGCTGGAAGGTGCACGAGCGCACCTACCGCAGCGCGATGACCGATCCCATGTTCATGGAGCCGGAGTCCGGGCTCGCGTGGCTCGACCGCGACACGAGGACGCTCCACCTGCTGATCGGCAGCCAGTCGCCCGAGTACGACGCGGTCGGCGCGGCCGGACTGTTCGAGCCCGAGGGCTGCACGATCGGCGTCGACACCGTGAGCTTCACCGCGTGCTACCCCGGCGGCGGCTTCGGCGGACGCGACACCTCGATCTTCTGCCTCTACCTGGCACTCGCCGCGGCCTACGCCGACGGCCCGATCCGCATCGCGCTCGACCGCTACGAGCAGTTCCAGTCGGGCGTCAAGCGTCACGCGACGCGCATCGATCTCGCCGTGGCCGCCGACGAGACGGGCACGCTGCAGGCGGTGCGCAACCACACCTTCCTGAACGGCGGCGGGCGCATCAACGTCAGCGCCTACGTGGCTCAGGTCGCGGCGATCATGGGCGCGGGTGCGTACGACTTCGCGCTCGCCGACATCTGGTCGCGCGCCGAGCACACGCGCTCGCCGGTCGCCGGCTCGATGCGCGGCTTCGGCAGCGAGTTCTCCGCGTTCGCCATCGAGTCGATGATCGACGAGGTCGCCGACGACCTGAAGACCGACCCGATCGAGCTGCGCCTGAAGAACGTGCTGCACCCCGACTGGTCGATCGTCACCGGCGCGCCGCACGCGCCGCCCGGCATGCGCGAGATCTGCGAGGGGGCGCTGAAGCACCGCCTGTGGCGCGAGCGCGACGCGCGACGCGCGCGTGGCGCCGATGGCGGCCGCGCGTACGGCGTCGGCTTCGCGCTCGCGATGAAGAACTACGGCACCGGCGCCGACGCGGTCTACCAGGCAGTCGAGATCGACCGCGACGGCAGGATCGTCGTGACGAGCCACGCCGTGGACATGGGCACCGGCACCGCGACGACGCTCGCCGTCACCACCGCGCGCACGCTCGGCGCCAACGCCGACGAGGTGAAGACCGGCGAGATCGCGATCTTCAAGAAGCTCGAGATGGTCGAGTCGTTCGAGGAGCGGAAGGACGACCCGCGATGGACGCCGATCACGTTCATGTCGCACAAGGCTTCGACGACCTCCGGACGCTGGGTCGTGGGCGTCGACCAGACCTCGCAGGCGCTCTTCGAGCTTGGGCTCCTGCCGGCGGCGCGCGCGCTGTGGGGGACGAAGGCGGCGCGGCTCGGCGCGCAGGACGTGCACTGGCAGGACGGCGCGCTGGTCGCGCAGGGGCTCGAGCCGCTGCCGCTCGCGCGCCTCGCGCGGCGCGCGCACGACGACGGCGGCGTCGTCGGCGTGATGACGCACGCCTTCTTCAGCGGCCGCTGGGTGGACGCCGAGTACCCGGTCGACGGCAGCGCGCGGCGCTGGCCGTTCGACGGCCTCGCGCTGCGGCGCGGCGGCGCCGCCGACTGGCGGATCGTCGACCGGCAGAACCCGCAGCTCTTCACCGTCGAGTCGATGTGGGAGGGCAACGGGCAGACGTTCGGCGCGGCGGCTTGCCTGGTCGCGGTCGAGGTCGACCGTCGCACCGGCGACGTGCGGGTCGTCGAAGGTGTGCAGTACCTGGCGCCCGGCCGCGTCCTGGTGCGCGACTTCGTCGAGGGCCAGATGGACGGCTCGTTCGCGATGGGCGTCGGGATCGCGCTCCTCGAGTCGCTGCCGCCCTACGAGGACGGTGCGTCCGACGGACGCTGGAACCTGAACCGTTACCACGTCGCGCTCTCCGGCGACTGCGCCCTGCACCGCGTGGAGAAGGTGATCCTGCCGCCGGAGTCGCCCGACGCGCCGGCGCGCGGCGTCGCGGAGGTGGCGTTCTGCCCGGTCATCCCGGCGGTCGCCAACGCGCTCGCGCACGCGACCGGCAAGCGCTTCTACGAGCTGCCCATCACCCCGGACCGGGTCCGGGCCGCACTGGCTTGACGGAGGTCGCGATGGCGACGATCGAGCTCGACGTCACGATCAACGAGAGGAAGTACCACCGCGCGTCGGTCGACGAGGATCTGAAGCTGGTCGACTTCCTGCGCGAGGAGGCCGGGCTCACCGGCACCAAGTTCTGCTGCGGCATCGCGGTGTGCCGCGTGTGCACCGTCGCGGTGCAGCGCGTGCCGGGCGGCGGCCAGGAGGCGACCCGCTCGTGCACGACGCCGCTCTCGGAGGTGAACGGCAAGATCGTGACCACCGTCGAGGGGCTCGCGAAGGACGGCGAGCTGCACCCGCTGCAGCAGTCGTTCCTCGACAACTTCGCCTTCCAGTGCGGCTACTCCGCACCCGGCTTCCTGATGGCGTCGTACTGCCTGCTCGACCGGCTGAAGCGAAGCCCGGTGACGGAGGCGGACGTCGACGCGGCGATCGAGAACGCGGTCGGACAGCACATCTGCCGCTGCACGGGCTACGTGCGCTACCACCGCGCGATCCGCCAGGTGGTGCTCGCGACGCCGGGGCTCGTGGTGTGAGCGGCGTGCGCGCCCTCGTGATGGTCGTCGGCCTGGCCGGCGTCGCGCTGCTCGCCGCGCGCGAGGCGCGCGGCGCCGAGGAGAAGGCGACCGACTACGACGTCGTCGCCTACGGCAAGGAGTGCGCCGAGCGCATCGCCGAGGCGCCGCCGTTCAACTGCCTCGACGGCGAGCTCGTGCCGATCACCGTCGACGGCGAGACGCCCGCCACGTACACGCGCCAGATGACGTGCGACAAGCCGGCGTACCTTCCCTACCCGGAGAAGAGCGACGGCCAGTGCACGCCGTACTCGCGCGTGCGCACCGTGCGCGACGACGACGTGCAGATGCTGCTCTTCTGCCGCCGCATGTACATCCGCCCGGTCGACAGCCCGTTCTTCGACTCGATCGAGATCATCATGCACGACCGCAGGACGGGCAGCACCTGCTTCTTCATCTCGAAGAACTTCGGCGACGATCCGGCGGGCGACGACGGTCGTCGCGTGCCGCCGCCGAGCGAGGAGAAGCCGCCCGAGGGCCAGGTGTCGGCGCGCGACCTGTGGGCGACGCCCGAGGAGATCGCCGAGCACAAGTGCATCATGTGCCACGACAGCGATCCGTGGATGCGCACGCCGTGGATCGCGCAGACCGAGCAGCTCCCGGCGAACCCGTTCGGCTTCCACTCGGTCGACGCCGGCGGGCCGTTCGCCGCGTGGCCGAAGCCGATGAGCATCTCGACGCGCGGCAACACCTGCACCGGCTGCCACCGCATCGGCTCGCTCAACACCTGCGGGACGCGCGTCGTCGGATCGTTCGGCCTGCAGCCGGCGAAGATGCTGCAGTCGGTCGGCCGCGCGCCGCACGGTCGGCTCGGCGCGCCGGCCGAAGGGTCGGTCGCCGACGGGCCGAAGGTCGACAGCGCGCAGGCCGCGTCGTACCCGCACAGCTACTGGATGCCGCCCGGCAACGAGCTGACGCTCGAGGAGTGGCACGTCACGTACGACCGCGACGTCGCGGCGCTCGAGCGCTGCTGCGCCGACCCCACCGCGCCGGGCTGCATCGTCGAGCCGATCGAGGGCCGCGAGTCCTGGCTGCGCCGGCAGATGTCGGCGCACGCGCACGACGGCGCCGGCGCGCGCTGAGCGGTCCCGATCACGACCCCGCGGACGCGGGGCGTCGCCCGGACGCGCCGCCGGGCTCGTTGCGGATCGGCCCACGAGGCTGCGCGTGCTCGGTTCCCGCGGCTGCGCGTGCAATGAGGCGAGACTGCCGGCGCGTCCTTCTCGAGCGAGGGCCGTGCTCGCGATGCGAGCGGTGTTCGCGTCGCGGTGTGCGCGGTTCAGGAGGGAAGCCATGAAGAGGAGAGCTCTCGGCGGTGCGGCCCTGTCGCTCGTGCTGGTCGCGCTCACGGGGCAGGGCGCGGCGGCGGCGCAGATCCTGAGCGCGAAGTCGCTCGCGTGCGGCGGGACGGGGCCGCAGAGCGGCAGCATCGCGGTCAGCGAGCGCCTGGGTGTGGTCACGCTCAAGGTGCGCGCGTCCGGGCTCGTTCCGGGGCAGCCGGTCACGTGCGGCTACACGTGCGGCATGGTGTTCACCGGCGGCCCGTCCGCTCCGTGCGGCACCGTCGCTGCCAGCGGGCGCTTCACGGGCACGGTCCAGCTCCCGCTCGGCGCGTGCTTCGGCTTCATCTCGTTCTTCAGCACGCCCACGACGGGGAAGTGCGTGCCGTCGGCGATCCGCTGAAGCGTGCACTCGGCGTCGGTGGCGCACAGTCGTGCGTCCTGCCGGCGCGTCACGCGCGGACGTCGCCGAAGATTCATCGTTCGATCGCAGTCCGTTCGCCTGCGTCGGCTACGACGCGCGCATGTACTTCCTCTCGGATCTCCGCTCGCTCGCCCGGAGCCATGGCCTCGGCGAGCGCAAGTGCCGCGATTGCCCTCCCGAGGACTGGGCGCCGACCTGCGAGGTGTGCGGCGGCTCGGGGCGGGTGTGGGTCGTGGGCAATCGGGTGGTCTCGGACGACCACCTCGTCCGCCTCGGCGCCGCCGGCGCGCGCGTCGTGGCGCAGCCTTCCGCGGCCTGACGGGAGCGTTGCCAGCACCGGCGCGGGTGCGTAGGCAGAGGCGGAAGCCGGCGGTGTGCAGGCTTCGTCCCGGGGGACCCCATGCCGAAGCTCGTGCCGATCGTCATCGCGCCTCTCGTCGCGCTGCTCGCGCCGCTCCTCCTGCCGCTGCACGCGGCGTCCGCGCCGTCGTCGGACGAGGTCGCGATCCGCGCCGCGTTCGCGCGCTGGACGGACGACTTCAACGCCGGCCGCGCCGACGCGGTGTGCGACCTGTTCGCGAACGACCTGGTGGCGAGGTTTCGCGGCGCGCCCGAGCGCGACCACGCGGCGCAGTGCGCGGCTCTGCGCGGCGCGCTGTCCGATCGGACGCGCCGCCACCACAACGCGCTGGCGATCGAGGAGATCCTCGTCTTCGGCGACGTCGCGATCGCGCGCGTGGTCTGGACCGAGACCGTGCGCGATGCGACGTCCGGCAAGGAGACCAGGACGGTCGAGCCCGGCCTCGACGTGCTCCGCCGTGACCCCGACGGTCGCTGGCGGATCTTCCGCTACCTCGCCTTCGACGAGTGACGATGCTTCGACGGCTGCTCGAGCACCTGGAGCAGCGAACCGGCCGGCGCTTGACGGCCCGACCGGGGTCGTTGCTCCTCTCGGCCAGGTTCCGGTGCCGCTGTGCCGTCCGCTACGAGGGCGGCCGCCGACGTGCTGCTCCTGCCCTCGCGGCGCGAGGGGCTGCCGGGCGTGGTGCTCGAGGCGCTGGCGTGCGGTGTCCCGGTGGTGGCGAACGACCTCGCCTGCATGGCCGAGGTCGCCCGGCAGGTCGGCGGGGCGACGCTGCTCGCGGTCGACTCGGGGCCGCAGCGGTGGGCGGCGGCCGCACTGCGCCAGGCGGGGTCTCCTCCGGGCGACCGGCAGCGGATCCGTCGGGGCCTGCTCGAGTCGCCCTTCCTGCTCGAGCGGGCGGTCGCGGAGTGGCAGGCGCTGTGGGCGAGCTGATCCGCACGGCATCGACGAAAAAGATGTCTTGACCGCGCTCGAACCGCCCTGCCATAAGGCGCGCGCTTCTTCCGGCGGCTGTCCTCCCTCCGTTTGTCTTCCTGACGCCCCGTGCCGCCGCACGATCCCAGGAGACGACGGTGACCGAGCTCCGAACGACGACCATCCTCGCGTGCGGCGTGCTGCTGCTCGCCGCGCCGCGCGCCGCGGCGGCGCAGCCGATCGGCTTCGCCGATCCGACGCCGGCCGCGTCGAGCCTCGTGACCGCAGCGAGCGTCCAGGTCCGACTCGACGTGGCGTGCACCTTCGACGCCGCGTCCCTGAGCGTCCACATGAACGGCGCGCCGCTCGACGCGAGTGCCTTCCGGCCGTTCGGCGGCTGCGCGTCGGGTCGCATGCAATCGCAGACCGTGACCGTGCCGGTCGCGCGGCCGCAGACGACCATCGTCCAGGGACGCCGCCGGCTGCAGGCCGGAGCGAGCGCCACGTACGTCGCGACCAGCACCGGTGACGAAGCGATCGCGTGGAGCTTCGACGGCGCGGCGCCGCCGCAGACCGGCGCGACCGCCGGCGCGACCTTCCGCGCGCCCGGCAAGTTCAAGGTCCGCGCCCGCTCGACCCGCACGCAGACGCTCGTCGTCGCCGGACGCGCTGCGGGCGCCGACGTCGCGGCGCAGCGCACCTTTCGCGCGAGCGAGGCGAAGCCGGCGAAGCGCGCGGTGCGCGTCGTGATGCCGGCCGACGACGACTTCGTGAACTTCGAAGCCGGTCACGTGCACCCGATCGCCTTCGACGCGGCGACGTCGCGCCTCTATGCGGTCAACACGCCGGAGGGCCGCCTGTCGATCTTCGACGTCGCCGGGGACGGCGTGCCCGCCTTCGCCGGCGACGTGCCGGTCGGCCTCGACCCGGTGAGCCTCGCGATCCGTCCCGGATCGAGCGAGGTGTGGGTCGTGAACCACCTGTCGGACACGGTGAGCATCGTGGACGTCGTCAAGCGCAAGCTGATCGCGACCCTGCACCCGGGCGACGAGCCGACCGACGTCGCCTTCGCCGGCAACCGCGCCTTCGTCACCCTCGCCGGCAAGGAGGACCGCCTGGTCGTCTACCGCGCGGCGGGGCGGAAGCAGCTCGCGTCGATCCCGCTCCTCGGCGACGACCCGCGCGCGCTCGCGGTGAGCCCGTCGGGCGACGAGGTGTACGCGATCGTGCTCGAGTCGGGGAACCGCACGACCGCGATCTTCGAGCCGCTCGCCACCACCTTCGGCGGTCTGCCACCGCCGGCGCCGGCGCGCAGGCCGGCGCTCGGACCCGGCGTCGCGACGGGGATCATCGTCGAGCAGGACGTCGCGAGCGGCAGGTGGCTCGACGAGACCGGACGCGACTGGAGCGCCGCGGTCGACTACACGCTGCCCGACCACGACGTGTTCGTGATCGACGCGCTGGCGAATCCGCCGCGCGTCGCGCGCACGGTGAGGGGCGTCGGCACCTCGCTGTACGACGTCGCGGTGCACCCGTCGGGCGAGCTGTGGGTCGCGAACACGAACGCGCGCAACCTGGTGCGCTTCGAGCCCAAGCTGCGCGGCCACACGATCGACACGCGGATCACGCGCGTCGATCCCGGTGCCGCGACCGTGCTCGAGGTCGTGGACCTGAACCCGCACGTCGACTTCGCGACGACGCCCGGTCCGGCGAACGAGATCGCCGCCAGCCTGTCGCAGCCGACGGGCGGAGTGTTCGACGCCGCGGGCCAGACCTACTACGTCGCGGCACTCGGCTCGGCGAAGGTCGGCGTGCTCTCGTCGTCGGGCGACGTCCTGGCGCGCATCCCGGTCGGCGGCGGTCCGAGCGGCCTCGCGCTCGACGAGGCGCGGTCGCGGCTCTACGTGCTGAACCGCTTCGACAACACGATCTCGATCGTCGACACCGCGACCCGCACCGAGCTCGAGCGGACCGGCGTCGCCGGGCCGTCGCGCTTCGACCCGAGCCCGGACGCGATCCGCAAGGGCCGGCGCTTCCTCTACGACGCGACCCTCTCGGGCCACGGCGACAGCGCGTGCGCCACGTGCCACCTGTTCGGCAACTTCGACGGCCTCGCGTGGGATCTCGGCGATCCGCAAGGCGAGCACCTCTGGTACACCGACGCGCCCTGGACGGAGTTCTTCTTCTTCGAGGCCTCGCAGCAGAAGTTCGATCCGCAGAAGGGGCCGATGACGACGCAGACCTTGCGCGGGCTCGCCGGCGGCGAGCCGTTCCACTGGCGCGGCGATCGCCCGGACTTCGCGGCCTTCGACGAGGCGTTCGTCGGCATCCTCGGCGCCGCCGCGCCGCCGCCCGAGGCGGACATGAAGACGTTCACCGACTTCGCGATGCGCATCCACATGCCGCCGAACCCGTTCCGCAACGCGGACGACACGATGCCGACGGCGATCGCGGTCCCCGCGTACGACGGCAGCGCGACCTCCGGCAATCCGCGCGCCGGCGCGCAGACGTACAGCAACGTGTCGAGCGTCGCGAACTTCTTCACCTGCGAGAACTGCCACGCGCTGCCGACCGGCACGTCGAACCAGCACTTCAACGGCGAGCTCGAGCGGGACACGCAGGACTTCAAGATCCCGCACCTGCGCAACATGTACGAGAAGGTCGGCCTCGCCATCTTCCGCGCCGGGGGGCAGAACGGCGGCCCCACGAACTTCGCCGCGCACGAGCAGAAGAGCGGCTTCGGCATGCTGCACGACGGCTCGGTGTCGCTGAAGGAGTTCCTCGCCGCCGAGCTCTTCTTCCTGTCCGAGAGCGAGGAGAACGACATGTTCGCCTTCATGCTCGCGTTCCCGAGCGGGTCGGCGCCGTGCATCGGGCAGCAGGTCACGCTCGGCTATCGTGAACGTGCCGACGCCGCTCTGCTCGCGCGCATCGCGCCCCTGCTGGCGCAGGCGCAGCAGGGGCGCTGCGATCTGATCGTCAAGGGCACGCGCGGCGGCGTCGCGAAGGGCTGGGTGCGGGAGAGCGGCGGCACGCTGCGTCCCGACGATCCGCTCGAGCCGGTGCTCGCCGAGGCGGAGCTACGCGCGGCGCTCGTGCCCGGCGACGTGCTCACCTACACCGCCGTGCCGCGCCACTCGGGCCGGCGGCTCGGCATCGACCGCGACCGCGACGGCTTTCTCGATCGCGAGGAGGTGCGCACCGGCAGCGACCCGACCGATGCGCGCAGCAACCCGTGGGGCTGGTCGCCCTGAGCCGGGTCGCGGCGGCCGCTGCTGCGTCGTGCCTCAAGTCGAGCCGCGTCCTCGCCGATGATTGCATGAATCGGGGATCGTGGCGGATGCCTCCGGCATGTTGCGAGGGGGACCGCTCCCGGAGCTCCCGATCGTGGAGGCGACCCATGGGTGATACGGCGGCGCTACGAAGCGTTCGATCGACGATCGTGCTCGGGCTCGCGCTCGGCGTCCTCGCCGGCTGCGGGGGCGGTAGCGGCGGCGGCACGCCCGCTCCCGGCCCGGACGACGGCAGCGACGGTGGCGGCTTCCCGACCTCCGACGTGCTCGGGTCGTGCACCTCGTCGCCGTGCTCGACGCTGGTGATCACCAACAACTGCCGCAGCACGCTGCCGGTCAACTTCTCGATCGGCGGCGGCTCCGCGAGCTCGCCGACCTCGTGCGCGACGATCGCCGGCAACGGTGCGAGCTGCCCGACGCTCTACCTGCAGAGCAACCAGAACATCGTCTTCTTCTTCGGCACGCAGGAGTCCGGCTCGTCGGTGGCCGAGTTCCAGATCAACCAGAACATCGGCGGCAAGCAGCAGGACATCTACGACATCTCGCTCAACCAGGGCTTCGACATCGGCATGCAGATCGTCGCGAGCAACACGCAGAACGACGGCACGACGCCCGCCTTCCCGGCGATCTGTCTCGACTCGGGCTGTCCCGGCGCCTACTGCCTCGGCGACGCCGCGGCGTGCACGACGTCGTGCCTCGAGCCGAACTACTACGTCCTCGCCGGCGGCCAGTTCACGCTCGACCTCTGTCCGACCGCTTCGGCGAACAGCCCGGGGCCGATCGGCTGCGCGACGGTGCAGCCCGCGGCCGGGACCTCGGAGTGCAACGCCAGCTGGCAGCAGACGAACGGCGTCTGTACCTGGCAGCCGTCGCACCCGCAGCTGCCGGTGCCGGGGCAGGCGCCCTGCCCGGCGTCGTGCCCGACCCCGACGCCGTAGCGGCACGCCTTCCCGGGTAGCGGCCCGCTACCCGGCAGGTAGCGCCTTCCTCCCGAACGGCCCGGGCGCGCTCCGGGGCCGGCGTGGTGCCGGCTCCGGCGTCTCGTGCCGAGGCCGGCGGTGCGTCCGTCGCGGTCCCACCTGGACCGTGGCCGCTGCACCGCGCAAGCCCCGGAAAGGAAGGTCGATGCCATGGTCCCCAGGTCCCCCGCGTCCGCCGTGACGCGCCCCACGGCGCCCGCGGACGCCCGCTGCGGACGACGCGCGCTGCGCGCGCCGGCCGTCGTGATCGCGCTGCTCGCAGCCGGGCTGCAGCTCCTGCAGGCGTGCAGCTTCAGCGCGCCCGACGTGCTCGAGACGCCGGAAACCCTGTACGGGGTGCTGAGCAGGGCGCCCTTCGTCGACGACGCGACCGTCTCCGGCGAGCGCTGGCGCGTGCTCGACGGCACGCACTTCAAGGCGGACCACGGCTACACCTGCGCCGGTGCGCCGCGCTCGGCCTCGAAGGAGTGGATCGGCTCGCGGCTCTACGACTCGGCGACGCTGCCGCCGGGATACGACGGTACGGTGCTGCTCAACGGCTGGTACCTCGAGTACGGGAGCTCCGATCATCACGTGCTCGGCATGGGGGCCGTGATCTTCGACATCGCACAGAGCGGCGACACGCTCAGCTGGCACGCGGGCGGCTTGCTCTCCGATCGCAAGGGCGACGACGCCTATCGCTGGTGCTACCAGTACACGATCCTCGCCTGGGCGAGGCACAAGCCGTCACCGATCGTCGTGCCGACGAAGCCCTATCTCGACGTCGCCGTCACGCACGCCGATGCGAGCGGCAAGCTCGTGTTCGTCGACAAGCGGATCGGCAGCAACGCGTTCACCACCAAGGCGGCGAAGTTCAAGGCGCCGTTCAAGCCGGTCGCGAAGCTGCTCGCGGGCTTCGGCGTGAGCTACGACGACGACGACCATCACCTGCTGCAGTTCGCCTTCGACCCCGGCACCGCGTCGGTCAAGAACAAGCGGATCAAGTGGCGGACGGACGTCATCCTCAAGGACAACTCGACGCGCCGCTACGGCCTCGGGCAGCTCGCTTCGGTGATCGGCGGCACGAGCGTCAAGATCTTCAACCCCGACTTCGTGTTCCTGGAGGCCGGCAGCCCCAAGGCACAGGACTACGTCGTCAACAATCTGCACCTCGTGGCGCGGGACGACGCGAACGCGTGCCTCCAGGATCCCAAGTCCACCGAGCACACCTACCAGTACCGCATCGACGACGTGCCCTACACGTGGGCGGTGCCGATGCTCACGGGCTGGGACCTGAGCGTCGCGTGCGACGACGAGCACGTGAAGAAGATCGGCGCCTGGATCGACGACTGGGCGTTCGTTCCGAACACGAGCCCGCGCGGGGGCACCCTCTACTACACCGTGCGCACGATCCTCCAGGACAAGAAGCCCGACCGCGAGCTGTGGGACGGTGCCCAGGTGGAGATCCTCGGCATCAACTTGATCCAGCCTCCGGGCAAGCTCTGAGTCGCGGCGCGATCGCCGGGCCGCGCACGGTCCGGCGATCGCGCGCGCCGCGCGCTGCCGCCGCAGCGTCATCGCGGCGTGGCGCACGATCGCGCGGGTTGACCGGGCACGGCGGATGCCGCATCACGAAGGCGGGGGGAAGAAGCTGGTGTTCGTCCGGAGATGCGACCTCGTTCGTCCGGTGGCTCCGTCGGGAGCGCCGGAGCTGCCCGCTCGTCCAGCACAGACCGTCTGATCGCGAGCACCGCCTGCCGCGCGCGGCGGGTGCGTCTTCCCTTCGTGCGCGTGCTCGCCGCCGCGAGCCTCGTCGCGGTGACGTCGGCGTGCGCGCGCGACGACGCCGAGCTCGCCGCGCGCCGCGCCCACGCGCTGCTGGTGGTCGCCGAGACCGGGCCGAACAGCCTCGACATCCACGGCGTCGGCGCGAACCGTCAGACCTACGGCCTCGCCTGGAACGTCTACGACCGCCTCCTGACCTACGGCGTGAAGGTCGACGCCGACGGCGTCGCGACGTACGACTACACGAAGCTCGCACCCGAGCTCGCCGAGAGCTGGCAGGTCGCCCCGGACGGCAAGAGCGTCACCTTCCGCCTGCGCGCCGACGCGCTCTTCCACGACGGCACCGCGGTCACCGCCGACGACGTGAAGTGGTCCTTCGACCGCGCGGTGAGCGTCGGCGGGTTTCCGACCTTCCAGATGAAGGCGGGCTCGCTCGAGCGCCCGGAGCAGTTCGAGGTGCTCGATCCGCACACCTTCGTGATCCACCTCGACCGCGCCGACAAGCTCACCCTCCCGGACATCGCCGTTCCCGTACCGGTGATCATCAACGCGCAGCTCGCGCGCCGGCACGCGACGCCCGACGACCCGTGGGCGATGCGGTGGCTCAAGAACAACGCGGCCGGCGGCGGCGCCTACCGCGTCGAGTCGTGGCGCCCGGGGCAGCAGACGGTCTACGTGCGCAACGACGCGTGGCGCTCCGGGCCGCTGCCGCGCCTCAAGCGCGTGGTGGTGCGCGAGGTGCCCTCCGCGTCGGCGCAGCTCGCGCTGCTGACGCGCGGCGACGCGGACGTCGTCGTCGGTCTCGCGCCGCACGACATCGAGCAGCTCGTCGACGCGGAGACGGCGACCGCGGACGTCTCGGTGATCGCGGTGCCGGTCGAGAACGCGCTCCAGTACCTCGGCATGAACGTCAAGCAGAAGCCGTTCGACGACGTGCGCGTGCGGCGCGCGGTCGCGTACGCCATCCCGTACGAGCGCATCCTCGCCGCCGCGATGTTCGGCCGCGGCATCCCGCTCTGGGGTGGGCCGCCTTCGCCGAGTGCCGCCTGGCCGCAGCCGAGCCCGTACGTCGAGGACCTCGAGAAGGCGCGCGCGCTGCTCGCCGAGGCGGGCTACGCAGGCGGCTTCGACACCGAGCTGTCGTTCGACCAGGGCTTCGCGACCACCAACGAGCCGATGGCGCTCTTGATCCAGGAGGCGCTGGGGCGGATCGGCGTCCGCGTCACGGTGAACAAGATCCCGGGTGCGAACTGGCGCGGCGCCTTGCTGCGCAAAGACTTGCCGCTCGTGCTCAACACCTTCAGCGGCTGGCTCAACTACCCGGACTACTTCTTCTTCTGGGCCTACCACGGCCAGAACGCGGTCTTCAACACGATGTCCTACCAGAATCCGGAGCTCGACCAGGCGGTGGACGCGGCACGCTTCGAGAGCGACCAGGCGCGCTACGCGGAGCAGGTCGCGCGCTTCGTCGAGATCGCGTGGAGCGACGTGCCGCGCGTACCGCTCTTCCAGCCGCTGCAGGACGTGGCGCTGCGCAGCGAGGTGCGCGGCTACACCTACTGGTTCCACCGCCAGCTCGACTTCCGCTCGCTGTACAAGGAGAACGTCCATGCCGGCTGACGGAGCGCGCGTCGTCGCGAAGCGGATCGCGCTCGGGCTCGCGAACGCGCTGCCGAGCCTCGCCGGCGTGGTGGTCATCACCTTCATCCTGACGCGCGCGCTGCCGGGCGATCCCGCGGCGTACTTCGCGGGGCCGGCCGCGACCGAAGAGGCGGTCGAGCAGGTGCGGCGCACGCTCGGCCTCGACCGTCCGCTGCCCGTCCAGTTCCTCGACTACCTGCGCGAGCTCGCGCGCGGCGACCTCGGCACCTCGCTCACCACCGGTCAGCCGGTGCTCGAGGAGATGGCCGCACGCCTGCCGGCGTCGCTCGAGCTGACGCTGGTCGCGCTGCTGCTCGCCGGCGCGATCGGCATCCCGCTCGGCGTGCTGGCGGCGACGCGTCCGGGGTCGCTGGTCGATCAGGCGTGCCGGGTCGGCACGACGGTCGGCGTCGCGCTGCCGGTCTTCTTCACCGGCGTGCTGCTGATCTACGCGTTCTACTTCCTGCTCGGCTGGGCGCCGGCGCCGCTCGGACGCCTCGACCCGCTGCTCGACCCGCCACAGGCGCTCACCGGCTTCTACGTCCTCGACGCGATCCTGCAGGGAGATCCGGCGCTCGCGGCCGAGGCGCTGCGCCAGCTCGCGCTGCCGGCGCTGGCGCTCGCGCTGGTCGCGATGGCGCCGCTCGCGCGCATGACGCGCGCGTCCATGCTCGGCGTGCTCGGCAGCGAGTTCGTGCGCACCGCGCGCGCGCTCGGCCTGTCGCGCTTCCAGGTGCTGGTGGTCTACGCGTTCCGCAACGCGCTGCTGCCGGTGCTGACCACGCTCGGCATGACGTTCTCGTTCCTGCTCGGCGCCAACGTGCTGGTGGAGAAGGTATTCGCCTGGCCGGGTGTCGGCTCCTACGCGCTCGAAGCGCTCATCGCGTCGGACTTCGCGCCGGTGCAGGGATTCGTCCTCATCATGGGCATCCTCTACGTGCTGCTGAACCTGGCGATCGACACGCTGTATGCGTTCGTCGACCCGCGCGTCGCGAGGGGCGCGTGAGCACCGCGGCGGTCCCCGTCGGCGCGGCGGCGGCGCGCAGCGGCGGCTCCGAGACCTGGCGGCACGTGCGCTACGTGCTCGCCGAGAACCCGCTCACCTTCGCGGCGTTCCTGTGCTTTCTCGCGATCGTCGCGACGGCGCTCGTCGGCCCCGCGCTGGTGCCGTACGACCCGCTCGCGAGCGACACCGCGGCAGCGCTGTCGCCACCGTCGCTCGCGCACTGGTTCGGCACCGACCAGCTCGGACGCGACATCTTCAGCCGCGTGATCGTCGCGACGCGGCTCGACCTCGGCATCGCGCTCGCCGCGGTCGCGCTGTCGTTCGTCGTCGGCAGCTTCGCCGGCGCTTGGGCAGGCTATCGCGGCGGCATCGCCGACAAGGTCGTCGGACGCTTCGCCGACACCGTGATGGCGTTTCCGCTCTTCGTGCTCGCGATGGGCATCGTCGCGGCACTCGGCAACACGGTGCAGAACATCGTCTACGCGACGGCGGTCGTGAACCTGCCGTTCTACATCCGCCTCGCGCGCGCCGAGATCGTCCGGCTGCGCGAGGCGGGCTTCGTCGAGGCGGCGGCGATCTCCGGCAACCGGCCGCTCGGCATCCTGGTGCGACACCTCTATCCGAATGCGCTGCCGACGCTCGTCGTGCAGGCGTCGCTCAACCTCGGCTGGGCGTTGCTCAACGCGGCGGGCCTGTCGTTCATCGGCCTCGGCGTCCGCCCACCGACGCCGGAGTGGGGCATCATGGTCGCCGACGGCGCGAACTTCGTCGTCGCCGGCAAGTGGTGGATCGCGGCCTTCCCGGGCCTGGCGATCATGGGCACCGCGCTGTGCTTCAACTTCCTCGGCGACGGGCTGCGCGACCTGCTCGACCCGACGAGGCGCACGTGACGCTCGCGCCGTCGCCCGTCGCCGTGACGCCGCGCTCCGCGGAGGGCTGCGTCGTCGCCACTGCCGCCGAGGTGGCGGCGTCGGTGCCGCAGCTCGAGCTCGACGGCCTGACGCTCCGCTTCCGCACGCGCAGCGGCGACGTGCACGCGCTCGAGAACGTCACGTTCTCGGTGCGGCGCGGCGAGATCGTCGGCGTCGTCGGCGAGAGCGGCTCGGGCAAGTCGGTGCTGTCGCTCGCGCTGATGGGCCTGCTCGACACCGCCGCGCACATCGACTCCGGCCGCGCCACGTTCCGGCTCGCCGACGGCTCGACGCGCGATCTGCTGCGTCCCGGGCGGCGCGAGGCCCGCCCGCCGCTCGCGATGATCTTTCAGAGCCCGCGCACGGCGCTGAACCCGATCCGTAAGGTCGGGCAGCAGCTCGCCGACGTGCTGCGCTCGCGCGAGTCCGGCCTCGGGGCGAAGGCGGCGCACGAGCGCGCGCGCGAGCTGATCGGACGCGTCAAGATCACCGACCCCGAGCGCCGCCTCGCCGCGTACCCGTTCGAGATGTCGGGCGGCATGTGCCAGCGCGTGATGATCGCGCTCGCGCTCGCCTGCCGTCCCGAGCTGCTGATCGCCGACGAGCCGACGACCGGACTCGACGTCACGACGCAGGCGGCGATCATGGACCTGGTGCGCGAGCTGTCGCACGCGAGCGGCATGAGCACGATCCTGATCACGCACGACCTGAACCTCGCCGCCGAGTCGTGCGACCGCATCGTCGTCATGCACGCGGGGCACGTCGTCGAGGTGGGGCCGACGGCGGCGATCCTCGGCCGGCCGCGCCATCCGTACACCGCGAAGCTGATCGCCACCACGCCGCGCGCCCGGTCGACGCTCGCCGAGCTGCAGGCGATCCCCGGCAACCTGCCCGACCTGCGCGCGCAGGAGCTCCCGCCGTGCCGCTTCAGCGGGCGCTGCGACCGCCTGCTTCCGGCGTGTCACGAGCCGCCGGTGGTCGCGCTGGCGTGCGTCCCCGGCACGGGCGGTGGAGGTGCCGCCAGCGAGGCGCGCGGTGCGCACCTGGTCGCCTGCCGGAACCCGGTCCCATGACGACGCCGCTGCTCTCGGTCGACGGACTCGTCAAGCACTTTCCGGTCGGCAAGCGGGCGTCGGGTGGTCGGAGCCTGCTGCACGCGGTCGACGACGTGTCGTTCACGATCGGCGAGGGCGAGACGGTCGGTCTCGTCGGCGAGTCGGGCTGCGGCAAGTCGACGCTCGTCAAGCTGATCACGCGCCTGCTCGATCCGACCGCGGGCGAGATCGTGTTCGCCGGCGAGAACGTCGCGTCGCTGCCGGCGCGCGACTTCGCGCGCTCGGCACTGCGCGCGCGCATCCAGAAGGTCTTCCAGGATCCGACCGACAGCCTGAACCCGCGCTTCACCGCCTTCGACCTGATCGCCGACCCGCTGCGGCGCATGCGCGGACTCTCGGGCGAGGCGCTGCGCGCCGGCGTCGAGGCCGCCGCAGCCGACGTCGCGCTGCCGCACCCGCTGCTGACGCGCTACCCGCACCAGCTCTCGGGCGGCCAGAAGGCGCGCATCGGCATCGCGCGCGCGATCGCGCTCGAGCCGGCGCTGCTCGTGCTCGACGAGCCGACCGCAGCGCTCGACGTGTCGGTGCAGGCGGTGATCCTGCACCTGCTCGCCGAGCTCAAGGACCGGCTCGGCATGTCGTACCTCTTCGTCTCGCACGATCTGAACGTCGTGCGGCTGCTGTGCGATCGCGTGCTGGTGATGTACCTCGGGCGCATCGTCGAGAGCGGTCCCGCGGAGGAGGTGTTCCGCGCGCCGAAGCATCCCTACACGCAGGCGCTGGTCGCGGCGGCGCCGGTCGGCCTCGATGTGCACGCCGCAGACGGCTCCGGCGGCGACGGAGGCGTCGCCAGCGCGCGGCTCGGCGGCGAGCCGCGGAGCCCGATCGATCCCGATCCCGCCTGCTGTCGCTTCGTCGGCCGCTGTCCGATCGAGATCGAGCAGTGCCGCGTCGCGATGCCCGAGCTGCTGCCGCTCGGCGGCGGGCACCGCGTGGCGTGTCACCGGGGCGTCTCGGCTGCCTGAGCCGCCTGCTCCGCCGCGGTTCACCGCGCGGCACCGACGACGCCGGCGCGCGCGGCTCACGGCGTTCGCCGAGCGCCGCCCGCCACGCTTCGTCGGCTACTGAACGCGGCCCGGCCCGCGGTGGGCGGCCGATCGTGGCCGGACACCGCCCCCGGGGACGCGCGCTTGCGCGAGGCACGGCCAACCGGGCAAGTAGCCGCGATGACGACCGCAGATCTCCCGCCGTACGATCCGCAGCGCGTCGTGAGCGCGCCGTTTCCCGAGCGCGTCCGCCTCGCATGCGTCACCTGGGCGAACGCGAGCCCGAACCTGCCGAGCGTCATGGCGCTCTACTGGATGAAGTACTTCTTCCCGCTGATCGGCGGCTGGGCGTTCTGGTGCAGCTTCAACGAAGGCTACCCGGGCTTCTTCTCGGTCGGCGAGTGGGCCTTCACGAACGAGGCCTTCAAGAAGGCGATGGTGTGGTCGATGTTCTGGGAGCTCGCCGGCTTCGGCTGCGGCTGGGGCCCGATGAACGCGCGCTTCGACCCGTGGTTCGGCGGCTACCGGCACTTCCTGCGTCGCGGCACGATCAAGATGCCGCTCTTCCCCGGCGCGCCGGTGATCGGCGAGCAGACGCGCGGCTGGCTCGACGTCGCGGTTTACGGGGCGGTGCAGCTGCTGCTCCTCTCGGCGCTGGTGTCCGCGCAGGTGACGCCCGGGCTGCTCCTGCCGATCGTCTTCCTGATCGCCGTGATGGGCGTGCTCGACAAGATGCTCTACCTCGTGTGCCGCGCCGAGCACTACTACGTCGTGCTGGTCTGCATGACGTTCCTCGCCGCGAACGACCTGTGGATCTCGGGCGCGAAGCTCGTCTGGTGCTTCATCTGGTTCTGGGCCGCGACGTCCAAGCTCAACCGCCACTTCCCTTCGGTCATCATGTTCATGATGAACAACGGTCCGTTCTTCCCGAAGTCGCTCAAGAAGAGCCTCTTCGCGCGCTTTCCGGACGACCTGCGGCCGTCGCGCTTCGCGACCTTCATGGCGCACTTCGGCACCGCCGCCGAGTACGCGATCCCGGTGATCCTGATCTTCGGCGCCGGCAACGAGCTCGTGACGTTGCTCGGCCTGATCCTCATGACCGGCTTCCACGGCTTCATCGGGACCAACAATCCCAACGGCATGCCGGTGGAGTGGAACATCCTGATGATCTACGGCGGCTGGTTCCTGTTCGGCGTTCACCCCGAGGCGAGCCTGTCGGCGCTGGGCGCGGCGCCGGTGCTGCTGACGCTGATGCTGCTGTCGCTCGCCGTCGTGCCGCTGGTCGGGAACTTCTTCCCCGCGAAGGTCTCGTTCCTGCTGTCGATGCGCTACTACGCCGGCAACTGGGCGTACAACATCTGGCTCGTCCGCAAGGGCGACGCGGCCAAGAAGTTCGACGAGCTCAAGAAGGTCGCCGACACCGCGCACGCGCAGCTCGCGAAGTTCGTCCCCGACCCGGTGCACTTCGAGGTCGCGAAGACCATGATGTGCGTGAGCCGCTTCATGCACTTCGAGGGGCGCGCGCTGCTCGAGGCGCTGCCGCGCGCGGTGGACGACATCGAGGACTACGACTGGCACGAGGGCGAGCTGATGGGCGGCATGGTGCTGGGCTGGAACTTCGGCGACGGCCACCTGAACGGCGAGCAGCTCCTGCGCGCGATCCAGCCCGTCTGCGGCTTCGAGCGCGGCGAGGTGCGCGTCGTCTCGGTCGAGTCGCAGCCGCTGTTCGGACCGACCATGCACTGGCGCGTCTACGACGCGGTCGACGGCAAGATCGCCGAGGGGCACACGCGGCTCGCCGACTACGTCGACGTGCAGCCCTACCCGACGGGACGCTTCGCCGAGGCGCTGACGCGCGGGCGCGTCGCGGCGGGGTAGGCGGGCGGCCGGGGCTTTCGCCGCGCGCACCGCATGTGCTCTGCGCGATCGGCGCGTCGCGTGTCGAATCGCGGCGCGCGTCGAATCGCAATTGATGCGGCGCTCCGTCCGCGCCATCCTGCCGCGATGATCTCCCAGAGGACGAACTGGTTCGCTCGCGCGCGACGGTCGATCGCGGCACTCGCGCTCTGCCTCGCCGCCGCCGGGTGCGGCGGCTCCGACGATCCGGCGCAGCCCACGCCGACGCCCGCGCCCGTCCCGACGGCGACGCCGCCGGGCGAGGCGAGCGCGCTCTTCCTCCTCTACAGCGACGCCGGCACGCTCGCCGAGAGCGGCGACGGCGGCTGGATCTTCACCATGATCGACCCGTGGGATCGCGTGGTCGCCTTCACCGACCGGCCGTTTCGCGACGCGACCGACGTCGCGCTCGCGAGCTGGCTCGCCGCGTGGGAGGCGAACGGCTTCGTCGACGAGCCGCCCAACGCGGCGATCACCATGACGATCGACGGCACCAGCGACGAGATCGACTGGGCGATCATGACGCTCTACGCGCCGCGCCTGCTCGACGACGGCGCGCTCGAGCTCGACGCGCGCTTCCTCCAGCTCCCCGACGGCCGCGACGCGTTCTACCCGACGGTCGAGGGCTCGGGCGTCAAGCCATCGTTCGGCGCGACGCAGGTGTTCATCGACAGCGCCGGCATCGCCGCGCCGGGCGGCGCGCAGCAGCTCGCGCAGCGGCTCCTGCCGCGTCCGGTGAAGGGCATGTGCTACGTCCCCGCGCCGTCCGACTACACGACGAGCTGCACCGCCGCCCCGAAGCAGACGTACTACGACTCGGACTTCTACAACGCGGACTTCCAGCAGCTCTGGGGAACGTCCGGCTCGCCGGCACGCGGCGACCTGCAGGCGATCGCCGGGCTCGGCGCGAACCTGCTGCACCTCTACGACTGGAACCGGCCGCAGGAGCGCAACCACCTGCCGTTTCTCGCCGAGGCGAACGCGCGCGGCCTGAAGGTCGCCGTGCCGATCTCGAACTACTACGTGCAGCAGCAGAACCAGGGCTGGATCGACGACATCGTCGGCGAGATCACGGCGAGCTCCCCGCCCGCGGTCGTGATGTGGGCGATCGGCAACGAGATCGACACCGGCGACCCGACCGCCGCGGCGCAGGTCGCGCAGATCGCGCAGTGGATCGCCGCGCGCGACACGACCCGGCTGATCACCGTGCCGCTGAAGCTCCCCTTCGAGGGCAAGATGCAGGTGCTCAAGCAGGCGTTCGACGCGAAGGGGCTGACGAACCTCTGGAACTCGAACTTCATCGCGTCGATCAACGTCTACGACGACGCTCCCGCGCTGCAGGCGCACGTCGAGAGCTTCCACGCCGCCTATCCGACGGTCCCGCTGCTGGTGTCCGAGATCAACCGGCCGCTGTCGATGGTCGGCAACGACCCGGCGACGCAGGCCGCGCAGCTCCTGGCGCAGCTCCAGAAGTCGAACGCGCTCGCCGGCGACGCGAGCCACCCGTACTTCTTCGGCAGCTACGTCTTCCAGTGGATGGAGAAGCCGTGGGCCTGCCCCGACGACGAGAAGCACTTCGGCATCAACGCCTTCTCGGGCGCGCTCGGCACCGGCAGCACGACCTCGGGGCAGAGCTTCCCGGTCGACGGGCTCGCGCCGAACGCGATGCGCACGAGCGTGCAGCAGGCCTTCCAGTGAGCGCGCGCGTGCTCGACGTGCTCGTCGCCGCGACGCGCACGATCGCGGCGGCACTCGCGCTGTCGCTCGTCGTCGCCGGCTGCAGCGACGGCCGCGACGGCAGAACGCCGGTGCCGGCGCCGACGCCGCCGGTCGTCGGCGAGGAGGAGAGCCCGTTCGACCTCGCGCTCGCGGTCGAGCTCGGCGCGCTCTGCCTGCAGTCGTACCAGATGCTCGCCGACTTCGAGTCCGGCACGAGCTTCGCACTCCCCGAGCCCTACGTGCTGCAGCAGCAGTTCTCGACGCCCGAGCACTACCCGGGCGAGAGCTTCTCGACCGACGTGCCGATCGCCTTCGTCGCGACCGCGAACGACGCGATCTACGTCGTCTTCCGCGGCACCAAGACCATCGCCGAGTGGATCTCCGACGCGCAGTTCTCGCAGGTGCCGTACGCTCCGGTGAGCGGCGGCGGCGCGGTGGAGGACGGCTTCGACACGATCTACGCGACCGTCCGCGGCGCGATCCTCTCCGAGGTTGCGGGGCTCGCGGCGTCGGGCGACTACGCGACGCTCTACGTGACCGGGCACAGCCTCGGCGCGTCGCTCGCGACGCTCGCCGCGCCGGACCTGGCCCGGCAGACGCCGCTCTCCGCTCCCGTGCTCTACAACTTCGCGAGCCCGCGCACCGGCGATCCGCTCTTCGCGGCGCTCGTCGACGCGCTGCCGACGAGCTGGCGCGTCGTCAATACCAACGACGCGGTGCCGAAGCTGCCGCCCGCGGTGGCACTGGTCGACGAGAACGGCGAGACGCGCGAGTACTTCTACGAGCACGTCGACAGCGAGTACGCGATCACCTTCGGCCGGCCGATCACGACTCCCGAGGACGTCGCCGAGGACCACTCGATGTGCGGCTACTTCGCGACGCTGTGCGCGCAGACGAGCGACCCGGCGTCGTGCGACGCGATGGCGATGGGCGCCGACGGCTGCGATCCGACGCCGGACGGCTGAGAGCTCGCTGCACAGGCGCCGCGCGTCGCTCGCCGCGCCCGTGTCGCCCCGCAGTCACGCGTCGCGGCGCGCGAGCGCGTCCGGTCGCGCCGGGTCGATCCACGCGAAGCTGCCGGTGACGGCGACGCCGTCGTCGATCGCCGGTGCCGTGCCCGGGTCGCGTGCGCGGTCGACGCGCACGACGCCGCAGCCCGCCGCGCGCGCCGCCGCGATCTCGCCGCTCGAGTCGGAGAGGAAGAGGACGGCGGAGCAGGGCACGCCGAGGCGCGCCGCGATGCGCGCGTACGACGCGCTCTCGACCTTGGCCCCGATCCGGGTGTCGAAGTAGGCGTCGAAGAGCGGCGTCAGGTCGCCGGCCTCGGTGTGCGCGAACAGCAGCCGCTGCGCGTGCTCCGAGCCCGACGAGTACACGGCGAGCCGGTGACCGCGCGCGTGCCAGTCGCGCAGTGCTGCGACGGCGTCGGGGTAGACCGGTGCCACCAGCTCGCCGCTCGCGTAGCCCGCTTGCCACGCGATGCCCTGCAGGGTCTTGAGCGCGGTTTCCTTCCGGTCCTCGTCGATCCAGCGGAGCAGCAGCGCGATCGTGTCGTCGAGCGACGCGTCCGGGATGCCCGCGCGGATGCGTGCGTCGGCGAGCGCCGCCGCGACCTCCGGCTCGGACGTGCGCGTGCGGACCAGCTCCGGCAGCGTGCGGCGCGCGAACGGGAACAGCACGTCGTGCACGAAGGCGACGTCGGTCGTCGTGCCCTCGATGTCGGTGAGGACCGTCGCGCGCGCGGTCGCGGTCATTCGCCGAAGCGCGGCATGCGCGAGGCGATCGCGTCGCCGGTGTGCCGTGCGGCCCAGCCCTCGGGATCGGTGAACAGGCGGATGACCGTGAAGCGCGGCGATGGGCCCATGTCGAACCAGTGCTTCGTGCCCTCGGGGACGCTCAGCAGGTCGCCCGCCTCGCACACCACCTGAAAGACGCGCTCGCCGAGGTGCAGGTAGAACGCGCCCGCGCCCTCGACGAAGAAGCGCACCTCGTCCTCGGCGTGGGTGTGCTCGTCGAGGAACTTCTGCCGCGCCGCGGCGCGGCGCGGGTCGTCGGGCGTCATGCGGATGACGTCCGCCTTCGCGTAGCCGCCCTCGCGCGACAGGCGCTCGACGTCGCGCGCGTAGGCGGCGAGGACGAGCTCCTGATCGGCGTCCGCCGGCAGCGGCTGGTCGGCCGCCCAGCGCTCGAAGCGGATGCCTTCATCGCCGAGCAGGCGCGCGATCTCGGTCGTGTCGTCGGTGCGCACCAGCGGACGAGAGGCCTCCGGGGTCGACGCCGCGGGGTAGATCGAGAGCGTGCTCATGCGACGATCCTCGAGTTGGCAGACGTGGCCTTCACGACAGGATCACGGAGTGGACGTCCCGCCAGAGCTTCTGGAACGACGTCGCACTCTGCGCTTCCTTCAGGAACATTCTTGTAGTTCCGCAGAACGACGCGGCTCAGGAACGTCGAGGCCACGTGCGCTCCTATCACCCCGCCGTGCGTCTCGCGATCACCGCGCGCCGGCGCGGAACGCGACGTGGTAGGCGAGCAGCACCTCGAGCGCCTCGGCGTGGCGCCACGCGTCGTCGGGCGTCGTGCCCCACGCGTAGAGCCCGTGCCCCGAGAGCAGATAGCCCGGCGGACGCACGCCGAGGGCGGGAGCCTCGGCGAGCCGCGCGGTCGCACGCGCCGCGAGCGCGAGCACGTCCTGGTCGTTCGCCAGGACCGGCACCTCGACGACGGTCTCGTGCGAGCGCACGCCGGGTAGCGCCTTCGCGAGCTCCCAGCCCTCGAGCAGGATCCGGCCGTCCTGCTCGGCGAGGCGTGCGGCGACCGTGGCGCCGGGTCCGTGCAGGTGAAAGACGGCGCCGATCGCCGGCGACGAGCGGTAGAGGGCGAGGTGCAGCGGCGTCTCGGACGACGCGCCGGGATGGAACGCCGCGTCGAGGTCGAGCACCAGGACGTCGTCCGTGCCGAGCGCGCCCTTGTCGGTGCCCGAGCGCGTGACCGCGACGCGCGACGCGTCGACGCGCACCGAGAAGTTGCCCGACGTCGCGGGCACCCAGCCGTGACGCGCGGCCTTGCGGCCGGCCTCGATGACGGCGGTCCTGGCGCTCGCTTCCGACGACGTCATGCCCGTGCTCGCCCCTCCTATCGCAAGCGCGGCGTCCGTCGCCAAGCCTGCGGCCGGCGCGAAGATCGGCTGACAGAACGCGCGGCGTCGCTTCGTCTATCAAGCCGAGCGCGCGCCTCCCTCGCGCGCATTTCGGCGATTCTCTCCGCCGCCTCCGTCCAGGACCTCCCTCCTCGGGCGGGGGCGGCGATCGCCGAGAGCGCTTGCCGGTCGGGACGCGACGATCCCGACACCCGGACGCACGTCGGGTGGCTCGATGTCGGGTGCGCGACTTGACGCTCCCGGGTCCGCGACGCTAGCCGCAGCGCGATGCTGCTTCCCGTCCGGCGCGCGCTCGGTGTCGCGGTCCTTCTCGTCTGCTGCGGAACGGAGGCGGCGGCGCACGCGGTCCTCACCGGCTCCTCGCTCGGCGACGGGTACCTCTCGCCCGCTACGACGTCGAGCGTCACCCTGACGTTCAACTCGGGCATCGAGAGCGGCCTCAGCAAGGTCGTCCTGCGCGGTGCGGGCGAGGACCGGACGCTCGCTCTCCGGGCTGGTGTGCGCGCCAGCGAGCTCGTCGTCGCGCTCCCGCCGCTCGCGCCGGGGGCATACGCGCTGCACTACAAGGTGCTCGCGGTGGACGGCCACGTCACCGAGAGCGTGCTCCGCTTCGCGGTGGGGGGACGATAGCTCGTGCAGGGCTTCGCCGACTTCTTCGACGGCGTGCTCGGCGGCGTCCTGCTGGTCGCGCTCGCGGTCGCGCTCGGCGGTGCCGCGTTCGCTCTGCTCGTCGTCCCGTCCGACGCCGCCTCCTACACCCCACGACTGCGCGCCCACGCGGCGCGGCTCCTGGCGCTCGCGGCGGCCCTGGTCGCCGGCCTGCAACTCGCCGTGCTCGCGCTGAGGGTCGTGGTCCTCGCGGCGGACCTCGGACCGGTCGCGTTCGACCGCTTTCCGGCGACGCTCCAGTTTCGCGCCGGCGTCGTGCGCGCGGGGCTCGGCGCGCTGCTCGCCGCGGCGGCGTCGTGGGCGGTGCGCCGGCCGTCGGGCACGGCGCCGTGGCTCTCGGTCCTGATCCTCTCCGGAGCGCTGGCGACCGCCGGTGCCTGGCTCGCACACGCGGCCGGCCGCATCGACGGGCGTGCGCCGCTCATGGCGCTGACGGTCCTGCACCAGGCGGCGGCGTCGGTGTGGGCGGGAGGGCTCGTGCACCTGCTCTCCGTCTGGCGCCTGGGACGGCGAGACGGCGTGGTCGCGGCGCTGTGGCCCCGCATCCTGGTGCGCTTCTCGGCGCTGGCGGTGGTGTCGGTGAGCGCGCTGGTCGCGCTCGCGCTGCCGCTCACCTGGCGCAACATCCCGTCGTGGAGCGGGCTCGTCGGCACGGCCTACGGCTCGCTGGTGCTGACCAAGGCCGGACTCCTCGCCGTGGCTCTGCTGCTCGCCGCGGGCAGCCACTTCGCGGTGCGCGCCTACCGGAGGCGGGGCGGCGCCGCGGCGCTCACGGGACGGGTGCCGTACCTCCTCGAGGCCGAGGTCCTGCTCGCGATCGTCCTCCTGTTCACGGCGGCGAGCCTGTCGTCGCAGCCGCCTGCGCGCGACATCGCCGACCCGGCGAGCGTCGCCGAGGTCGCCGAGGTTTTCCGTCCGAAGGTGCCGTCGCTGCGCACGCCGTCGGTCGAGACGATGAAGAGCGCTGCGGTCGACCCCTATGCGGCGATCGGTGGTGAGCGCACCTACGCGTCCTACTCTTGGTCGAACTTCAGCCACAACGTGGCCGGCGTGGTCCTCCTCGTGATGGGGCTCGTGGCGCTCGGCGCCAACGCCGGCTGGCGCTGGGCACGCAGCTGGCCCGCGGGTCTCGTGCTGCTCGGCACGTTCGTGTTCCTGCGCTCGATGGCGGTCGACGGCATCAGGCCGTTCGGCACGCGCGGGTTCTGGGAATCGACGCTCGCCAGCGCCGAGGATCTGCAGCACCGGCTCGCCGGCCTGCTCGCGATCGCGCTCGGCCTCGTCGAGTGGGTCGCGCGACGCAGCGACGGACGGTCGCGCCTCGCCTACGTGTTCCCGGTCCTCGCGACCGCGGGCGGGCTCCTGCTGCTGGTGCACGCGCACGTGGCCTTCGAGCTGAAGAGCGGCTTCCTCGTGCAGGTGACGCACTCGACGATGGGAGCGCTCGCCGTCCTGCTCGCGTGCGGCCGCCTGCTCGAGCTGCGCCTCGCCTCGCCGCTCGGCCGTGCGGCGGGCGTCGGCTCGACGATCGCCCTGCTGCTGATCGCGCTCGTGCTGCTGTTCTACCGCGAGGCCAACGTCGTGATCCCGCACGAGGCTGTCGTCGCGGCGCCGGCGGCCGCGCCGGCGCGCTGAGCGGCGCGCGCTGGAAGCGGCTCGCCGGACCGCGTATCAACCCGACGGACTCCGAAGAGACCCGACGAATGGCAACCAGCCTGCTCGCCCTGCTCGACGACATTGCGACCATCCTCGACGACGTCGCGGTGCTGACCAAGGTCGCGAGCAAGAAGACCGTCGGGGTCCTCGACGACGTCGCGGCGCTGACCAAGGTCGCGACCAGGAAGACCGCCGGAGTGCTCGGCGACGACCTGGCGCTCAACGCCGAGCAGCTCACGGGCCTCGCCGCGGCGCGCGAGCTGCCGGTGGTGTGGGCGGTCGCGAAGGGCTCGGTGGTCAACAAGGCGATCCTGGTGCCGGCCGCCCTGCTGATCAGCGCGGTCGCGCCGTGGGCGGTGGTGCCGCTGCTGATGCTGGGCGGCCTGTTCCTCTGCTTCGAGGGCGTCGAGAAGCTCGCGCACCGTCTGCTGCACTCGCCCGCCGAGGACGCGGCGCACCGCCTGGAGCTGGCGCAGGCGGCAGTCCGCTCCGAGGCAGACCTGCTCGCGCTCGAGCGCGACAAGATCAAGGGCGCGATCCGTACCGACTTCATCCTGTCGGCGGAGATCATCGTGATCGCGCTGGGCACGGTCGCCGAGGCGCCGTTCGCCACCCGCGTCGGCGTGCTGGTCGGCATCGCCGCGATCATGACCGTCGGCGTCTACGGCCTGGTCGCCGCGATCGTGAAGCTCGACGACGTCGGGCTGCACCTGAGCCGGCGCGCCGGCGGCGGCGCGGCGCCCGCGCTGCGCGCGCTCGGACGCGGCATCGTCGGGGCGGCGCCGCTCCTGATGAAGCTGCTGTCGATCGCGGGCACGGCGGCGATGTTCCTCGTCGGCGGCGGCATCCTGGTGCACGGCGTCGGCGCGCTGCACCACGCGATCGAGGACGCGGCGCACCTCGCCGCGGAGCTGCCCGCCGTCGGTGCCGTCGCCGGAGCGCTCACGTCCGCGCTCGCGAACGGCGTCGTCGGCATCGTCGCGGGCGCCGCCGTCCTGGGCGTCGTCACCCTCGTCGGCCGCCTGCGCGGGAAGGCGTCCTGACCATCGAACGGAGGTGGAGGCCATGCAGAGCAACGTCGCCGAGATCGCCCCGGACGTCTTCCGCATCTCGACGTTTCACCCGGACTTCGGGATCCAGTTCAACCAGTTCCTGGTCCGTGACGACGAGCCGTTCCTGATGCACACCGGGATGCGGCGCATGCTCGACGCGACGCGCGACGGCGTCGCGAAGGTGCTGGACCCCGCGACCGTCCGCTGGATCGGATTCAGCCACTACGAGGCCGACGAGAGCGGCGCCGTGAACGAGTGGCTGGCGCTCGCGCCGCGCGCGCAGGTGGTGTGCAGCTTCGTCGGTGCGGCCGTGTCGCTCAACGACGTCGCCGACCGGGTGCCGCGCGCGCTCGCGGACGGCGAGGTGCTCGCGACCGGGGCGCACCGGCTGCGCTTTCTCGCCACGCCGCACGTGCCGCACGGCTGGGACGCGGGGCTGTTCTTCGACGAGACCCAGCGCGTGCTGTTCTGCTCCGACCTCTTCTTCCACCCGGGCGACCCCGAGCCGATCACCACGTCGGACGTCGTCGGACGCGCCCGCGACGCGATCCGCGAGAGCGCGCAGGGGCCGCTCGCCCACGACCTGCCGTACACGCCGTCCACCGACGCCACCTTGCGCCGCCTCGCCGACCTCGAGCCGACGACGCTCGCGATCATGCACGGATCGTCGTTCCGCGGCGACGGCGGGGCGGCGATCCGGGCGCTCGCGTCCGTGCTGCACGACGCGCTCGCGGCACCCGCACGTACTTGACGGTGCACGGGTTGCTGCCTCCCGGGTTGCCGCAACGGCGGGCCACGCCCGGCAGCGGCCGTCGCGCGAAAGCGGCGCGCTACGCCTGTGCGTTGCCGCGCGGAAACGTCGTGCGGGTCGCCGTGGGCGAGCCGGACGGGGTGCGCAGCGGTACCTCGTAGAGCAGGACGTCCCGGTCGCGACGCAGCGACGCGACCGGACCGAGACGGCGGAGCAGCGCGTTCATCGGCGCGTTCTCGGCGAGGACGCTGGCGGTCAGGGTCGTCACGCCGCGCTCTCGCGCCAGCACCGCGATCGCCTCGAGGAGGAGGCGGCCGAGGCCGCGGCCGTGCAGCTCGTCGATCACCGTCACCGCGACCTCGGCGGCGCTCGGGCGGTCGTCGAGGCGGATGAAGCGCGCGACGCCGACCGGGGCCGGAGGCTCGTCGTCGTACGGCAGGCTCTCGGCGACCAGGGCCACGTGACGCCAGCCGTCGGTCGCGGTGAGCCGGCGAAGCAGCGGCTCTGGAAGGTGCGGCAGCGACGAGAAGAACCGCCGGTAGCGCGACTCCGGCGAGAGGCGTGCGAATCCGGCGCGCAGCTCGTCTGCGTCGTCGGGGCCGAGGTGGCGCAGGCGCACGAGCGTTCCGTCGGTGAGGGAGTGGACGCGGGAAAGGACGTCGTCCGCGCCGCGCAGGGGCGTACCGACACCGTGTCCGTAGGAGAATGCGACAGCCATGAGCGTCGGCGCGGAGGGCAGCAATCCCCGCACCACGTCGTTGGCCCGGGCCGGCCGGGGCCGCCGTGCGGTCGTCAGTCGTCTCCTGCGCGCAGACGGGCTGCCGGCGCGCGTCGCGCCGCCGGGTTGCTCCCGGCGCGCGCCACCCGCGCGAGCCCGGCCGCGAGCAGGAGAAGGCCGGGCAGGGCGTACGCGATCGCCACCGCGAGGCCGCGCGTCGCGCGGATGCGCAGCGGCAGCCAGTCGAGGTGCCGTCCCTCGAGGAGAAAGCGCCAGTGCGTCCGGATCGGCGAGTGCGCGGGCTCGAGGAGCACGTGCGGGCCGAACTGGACGTCGTGCGCGACGCGGTGGAAGTCGACCGCCGTGCCGGCGATCTGGACGAGCACCCCCGCGATCCCGAGGCAGAGGGTCAGCGCCATCGCCGGACCGCGCCGTGCGAGCAGCTCTCCGGCGGGCAGCAGCAGGAGCGGGATCAGCGGCACGAGGTAGCGTCCGCCCCAGCAGATGCCGCCGTCCCAGTGCGCGTACGTGGCGTATCCGGCGAGCAGCGCGAGCGCGAGGCCGGCGAGCAGCGCCGCGTCGGCCGGGCGCCGGCGGGCGAGGAGGGGAAGGCCGCACAGCCCGGCGAGGAGCGGTGGCGAGTAGACGAGCAGGCCGCGTCCGGAGCTCAGCAGCAGGCCGTGGGCGCCGGTCGCGAACGGGGTGTTGAAGACCTGCGTGCCGGGCTCGTCGAACAGCAGCGCGCCGCCGAAGCGCAGATGGTTGTGCCACGCGACGAGCGCTGCCGCGAGCGCGAGCGGCAGCGCGAGCGCGACGACGTTGCGGCCCAGCACGCCGGCCGCGAGGTCGCCGCGCGCGCGAAAGGCCAGCAGCCACGCCAGCACGACCGGCGCGGTCACGACCGCGTCGAACGGTCGTACGAGCAGCATCATGCCGAGGGCACCGCCCACCGCCGCCGCACTCCAGACCGGACGCGACCAGGTGATCGCGGCGCGGGCGGCGACCAGCACCAGCAGCAGCACGACCACGTGCGGAAACCCGTCGCGTGACGCTGGCCACGTCTGCGTCGCCACGACGAGCAGCCCCGTGAGCAGCGCGACGACGTACCGCGGATGGCCGAGCGCAGCCGCGAGCGACCACAGCGTCGCCGCGGCGAGCGCGCCGCACAGCGGGCCGACCAGGCTCGCCGCGTAGATCGTGAAGTTCTCCGGGTAGTAGATGCTCACGCCGCGCCCCGCGAGCCACGCGAAGCCCCGGGGGAAGAGGGCGTCCGCACCCTCGCCGAGCAGCACGAGCGGCATCTGGAGGAGCGACAGGCCGATCCCGTAGCGGCCGTAGCGCTGGCCGTCGGCGCCGAGCACGGCCCCCCAGATCTCGCCGAGGGCGAGGTTCCCCTCCGTGAGCAGGCTCTTCGCGGTGAGATGGACGATCAGCGTGTCGGCGGCGTAGAAGTGCCCGCCGTGCGTCAAGAGGAAGAATCCGAGTGCGGCGAGAAAGACCCCGCTCGCAGCACCGCGCCCTGCCGCCGGGCCGTCCGTCGTGAGCCGGCCGGGCACAGCCGCGCGACGCACCTTCGCTGCCGCCGGCGCGTCGTCGCCGGGTCGCGCCCGGCGTGCGAAGGTCTCGTCGAGCGCGCCCATGGGGTCCGCCGTCAGGAGCGACTTTGGCACCGGGCGTCGCGCGAGCACAAGGTGCAAAGTTCGCGGTGCGCCGACGGCGGTCGCGCGCGGCCTCGGGCGCGAGGCGTCGCAGGGTGTCGGAGCCGTGGTCGAGCCGTGGCTGGTCAGCCCCGGATCCCGCTGCTAGTGTTGCGACGCTCTCGCGCCGATAGCGCGAACGACCGTCATGGCCAGAGGAACCCGCAGCCTCGTCGCGTGGGCCTGTCTCACGCTCCTCACCGCCTTCGTGCTCCACGCGGACGCGCTCGTCCTGTGCGTCGCGAGCGATCACACGGCGGTCGAAGCCGCGCACCGGGAAGGCGCCTGCACGGAGGGCTCGGGCAGCGCGAACGCGCTCGGCGCTCCGGAGGCCGGCTGCTCCGACACCGTCCTCCACCGGCCGTCGACCGCGCCCGCGCCGGACCGCACGGTGCTGGTGGTCCCCACGCTGCCGCACGTCGCCACCGTGGCAGCGCCGCCGCGCGCCGGCGGGCGGCGCCACGCCGACCTCGCGCCATCGGCGGACCAGCGCGCGCGCGCACGCGCCAGCACCGTCCTGCTGATCTGATCGCGCGATCCCTCCGGCCGACGCCCCGCTGCGTCCGCCGGCGCCGCCACGAGCCGTCCGCCTGCGCGTCCGCGCTCGCGGACCATCGCCGTCCACGCAGCAGGGATCGTGACATGGAACGACAGCAGCGCGCCGCGTGCGCGCCCTTCCGGCACCCGGGCCGCGGGTGCATCGCCATCGAGCAGACGACGGGTGCAGCCCGCGCGCGAGGCGCGGCGCGAGATCGCGTGGGCGCGCTCGCGCTCGCCGGACTGCTGCTCCTGCCGCGGCTCGGCGGCGCGGCGGCGGAGCCGCAGGACGTCGGGGTCGACGGCCCCGGGGCTCCGTCCGCGAGCGCGGGCCGGCACGACGCCGGTTCGCCGAGCGCGAGCGACGCGCTGACGTTGCGCGACGCGCTGCTGCGGGCGCTGCGCGAGAGCCCGCGCCTGCCGGCGTCCGCGCAGGAGCTGCGCGCGCGCGAGGCGGAGACGCTGCAGGCGGGGCTGCTGCCGAACCCGGCGCTCTCGACCGAGGTCGAGGACTTCGGCGGCGGCGGCTCGCGCGACGGCTTCAACGCGAGCCAGACGACGGTCAGCATCGCGCAGCTGATCGAGCTCGGCGGCAAGCGCGCGGCACGCGTCCGCCTCGCCGACGCCGACGCCGACCTCGCGCGCTGGGACTTCGAGTCGCTGCGCATGGACGTCCTGAGCGGGGTCGCGCGGGCGTTCCTCGCGGCCCTCGCGGCGCAGGAGAAGCTCGCGCTCACCGACGAGCTGGAGCGCATCGCGGTGCGCTCGGTCGAGACGGTGACGCGCACCGTCGAGAGCGGTGCGGTGTCGCCGGTCGAGGAAGGGCGCGCCAGGGTGCTGCTGTCGCAGGTGCGGATCGAGCGCGAGACGCAGGCGCGCGGGCTCGAGGAAGCGCGCATCGCGCTCGCCGCGACCTGGGGAGCCATGACCCCGACCTTCGCGCGACTCGGCGGCACGTTCACCGACGTGCGCTCACCCGAGACGCTCGACGCGCTGTGGGCGGCGATCGAGCGCAACCCCGACCTCGCGCGCTGGTCGTCCGAGATCGAGCAGCGCACGGCCGCGCTGTCGCTCGCCGAGGCGCAAGCGATCCCCGACGTCACGCTGTCGGCGGGCGGGCGCTACTACCAGGACGAGGGCACCGGCGGGCTGGTCGCGACGTTCACCGTCCCGCTGCCGGTCTTCGACCGGAGCCAGGGGACGATCGGCGCCGCGCAGGCGCGCCTGGAGCGCGCCCGAGCGGAGCGCCGCCAGACCGAGCTCGACGTGCGCACCGCCGTCGCGCGCGCGCACCAGGCGCTGCTCGCCGCCTACCGTCAGGCGACCGAGCTGCGCGACCGCACGATCCCGCAGGCGGAGGCGGTCTTCCGGGGCGCGCAGGACGCGTACGCACGCGGGTTGTTCCGCTACCTCGAGGTGCTCGACGCGCAGCGCACGCTGTTCCAGGTGCGTGCGTCGTACGTCGACGCGCTGCTCGCCTACCACACGCAACGAACCGACATCGCGCGCCTCACGGGACAGGATCCGGTCGAGGGCGACGTCGCCGCACCGAGGGTGTCGCCATGATCGACCGCGCGCTCGCCGGACGCCTCGCGCCTCGCGTCGTCCTCGCCCTGCTCCTCGTCGTGCCACTCGGCGCATGCTCCGATCCCGCACCGCGCGAAGCGGGCGAGGCAGCGCGCGACGAGCACGCGGGAGAGGCCGGCGCCGCAGGCGGGCACGGCAACGAGCCGGACTCGCACGCGGACGCCGCCGGCGGGATGCTGGCGCACGTCACCGCCGAGCAGCGCAGCGAGCTCGGCATCACGGTGCGCGCGGCCGGTCCGGGCACCATCGACGCGTTCACCGAGCTGCCGGGCGAGGTGCGCGCGAACGGCGACCGGCTCGCGCACATCGTGCCGCGTTACCCCGGCGTGGTCCGCGAGGTGCGCAAGACGGTCGGCGACGTCGTGCACGCCGGCGACGTGCTGGCGGTCGTCGAGTCGAGCGCGAGCCTGGCGAGCTACCCGCTCACCACCGCGATCGACGGCGTCGTCATCGAGAAGCACCTCACCAAGGGCGAGGCGATCGACACCGAGAAGGGCGCGTTCGTCGTCGCCGACCTGAGCGACGTCTGGGTCGACCTGGCGGTCTACCAGAAGGACCTCGACAAGGTGGCGCGCGGCCAGGCGGTGCGCGTGTCGGCCGGCAAGGAGGTGCCGCCGGCGGAGGGCACGGTGTCGTACTTGACGCCGACCGTGGACCCGCCGACGCGCACCGCGACCGCGCGCGTCGTGCTGCCGAACGGCGACGGCCGCTGGCGACCGGGCATGTTCGTCACCGGTCGGGTCCTGGCCCCGCTCGACGCGGAGCTCGTCGTGCCGCTCGCCGCGGTGCAGACCTTCGCGGGTAGCCCGGTGGTCTTCCTCGAGGCGCCCGGGGGCTTTCTGCCGCGCCCGGTGCGGCTCGGCACGCGCGGCGAGTCGCAGGTCGCGGTGCTGTCGGGACTCGCGCCCGGCGAGCGCTACGCGGCGAGCAACACGTTCCTGCTCAAGGCCGAGCTCGGCAAGGCCGACGCCGAGCACGATCACTGAGGGCGGACTCGCATGCTCGAGCGCATCCTCCGCTTCTCGCTCCGCCACCGTGGCCTGGTCGTCCTCGCGACGCTCGCAGCCGGACTGGTCGGAGCGTCGGCGCTGCTTCACCTGCCGATCGACGCGGTACCGGACATCACCAACCGTCAGGTGCAGATCAACACGCTGTCGGCGTCGCTGTCACCGACCGAGATCGAGAAGCAGGTCACCTTTCCGATCGAGACCGCGCTCGCGGGCATCCCCGGGCTCCTCTCGACGCGCTCGCTGTCGCGCAACGGCTTCTCGCAGGTGACCGCGGTGTTCGACGACGCGGTCGACGTCTACTTCGCGCGCCAGCAGATCGGCGAGCGCCTCGCGCAGGCGAAGGAGAGCCTGCCGCCCGGCGCGGAGCCGGTGATGGGACCGATCACGACCGGGCTCGGCGAGGTCTTCATGTGGACCGTCGAGTTCGCGCACCCCGGCGGCGACGGCGCCGCGACGGCGCCGGGCCAGCCCGGCTGGCAGGGCGCCGGCGTGTATCTGACGCCCGAAGGCGAGCGACTCTCGGGCGAGGTCGAGCTCGCCGGCTACCTGCGCACGGTGCAGGACTGGATCATCCGGCCGCAGCTCAAGTCGGTGCCCGGCGTGGCCGGCGTCGACACCATCGGGGGCCACGTCAAGCAGTACCACGTGCGCCCGGACCCGACCGGCCTCGTCGCCTACGGACTCACCTTCGGCGACCTGCTCGACGCGCTCGAGCGAAACAACCTGAGCACCGGCGCGGGCTACATCGAGAACAACGGCGAGCAGTACCTGGTGCGCGCCGCGGGACGCATCGAGCGCCCCGAGCAGATCGCGCGCATCGTCGTCGGCGAGCGCTTCGGAACGCCGATCTACGTCGAGGACGTGGCGTCGGTCGGCATCGGCTCCGAGCTGCGTACCGGCAGCGCCAGCGAGAACGGCGAGGAGGTGGTCGTCGGCACCGCGCTCATGCTGATCGGCGAGAACTCGCGCACGGTGGCGCGCGCGATCGGCGACAAGCTCGAGACGATCGGCCGGCACCTGCCCCCCGACGTGCGGGTGCGCCCCGTTCTCGACCGCACGACGCTCGTCGACGCGACCATCCGCACCGTGCAGCGCAACCTCGTCGAGGGCGCGATCCTGGTCATCGTCGTGCTCTTCGTGCTGCTCGGCAACTTTCGCGCCGCGCTGATCACGGCGCTGGCGATCCCGCTGTCGATGCTGCTGACCGCGATCGGCATGGTGCAGACGAAGACCAGCGGCAACCTGATGAGCCTCGGTGCGATCGACTTCGGGCTCATCGTCGACGGGGCGGTGATCATCGTCGAGAACTGCCTGCGGCTCCTCGCCGAGCGGCAGCGCGCGCTCGGACGCGTGCTCACCACGAAGGAGCGTCTCCGGGTCGTCCTGCAGGCGTCGACCCAGGTGCGCAGCGCGACCGCGTTCGGGGAGGCGATCATCATCATCGTCTACATCCCGCTGCTCTTCCTGACCGGCGTCGAGGGCAAGATGTTCCGGCCGATGGCGATCACGGTCATCTTCGCGCTCGGCGCGGCGTTCCTGCTGTCCTTGACGTTCATCCCGGCGATGGTCGCGCTGTGCGTCCGCGGCCGCGTGCGCGAGAAGGAGAACGTCCTCCTGCGCTGGGCGAAGCTCGCCTACGCACCGGTGCTGCGCGTGGCGCTGCGGCTCCGGGTGCTGACCGTGAGCGTCGCGGTGGCGCTGTTCGCGCTGTCGCTCGCGCTGTTCTCGCGGCTCGGGCAGGAGTTCGTGCCGACCTTGTCGGAGCTCGACTTCGCGGTGCACGCGATGCGCATCCCGAGCACGTCGCTCTCGCAGTCGACGGCGATGCAGCTCCAGCTCGAGCGCAAGCTGAAGGAGCTCCCCGAGGTCGAGACGGTGTTCTCGAAGACCGGCACCGCCGACGTCGCCGGCGACCCGATGCCACCCAACGTCTCGGACACCTTCGTGATCCTGAAGCCGCGCGCCGACTGGCCCGACCCGCGCGACACCAAGGAGGACGTGCGGCAGCGCATCGCGGCGAAGCTCGGGGTGCTCCTCGGCAACAGCTACGAGTACACGCAGCCGATCCAGATGCGCTTCAACGAGCTGATCGCCGGCGTGCGCGGCGACGTCGCGGTCAAGGTGTTCGGCGACGACTCCGACGCGCTGTACGCGACCGCGCAGCAGATCGGCCGCGTGCTGTCCGACATCGCGGGGGTCGCGGACGTGCGCGTCGAGCAGGTGTCGGGTCTGCCGACCCTGAGCGTCGAGGTCGAGCGCGACGCGATCTCGCGCTACGGCCTCAGCGTCGGCGACGTGCAGGACGTGGTGGCGATCGCGATCGGCGGCCGCGAGGCGGGGCTGCTGTTCGAGGGCGACCGCCGCTTCCCGATCGTCGTGCGCCTGCCCGACGAGTATCGCAAGAACCTCCTCCTGCTCGAGAACCTGCCGATCCCGCTGCCGCCGCACGAGGAGGAGAGGGCGCGCGCCGATCGCATCGGCAGCCCGCGCAGCGACGACGACCGCCACTTCTCGTTCCTGCCGCTCGCGTCGGTCGCGCGCCTCGAGATCACCGAGGGCCCGAACCAGATCAGCCGCGAGAACGGCAAGCGACGCGTCGTCGTGCAGGCCAACGTGCGCGGCCGCGACATCGGCTCGTTCGTCGACGAGGCGAAGCAGCGCATCACCGCCGAAGTCACCCTGCCGCCCGCGAGCTGGATCGACTGGGGAGGGCAGTTCGAGAACCTGGTCGAGGCGAAGAAGAGGCTCTCGGTCGTGGTGCCGATCTGCTTCGTGGTGATCTTCCTGCTGCTCTACGGCACGTTCCGCTCGACCAAGTACGCGGCGCTGGTGTTCACCGGCGTGCCGCTCGCGCTCTCGGGCGGGGTCGTCAGCCTCTGGCTGCGCGACATGCCGTTCTCGATCTCGGCGGCGGTCGGGTTCATCGCGCTCTCGGGCGTCGCGGTGCTGAACGGGCTCGTCATGGTGACGTTCATCAACCAGCTGCGGCGCTCCGGGCGCGACATCGAGGGCGCGATCCACGAGGGGGCGGTCACGCGGCTCCGCCCGGTGCTCATGACCGCGCTGGTCGCGTCGCTCGGCTTCGTCCCGATGGCGCTCGCGACCGGCACCGGCGCCGAGGTGCAGCGTCCGCTCGCCACGGTGGTGATCGGCGGTCTCGTCAGCAGCACCGCGCTGACCTTGCTCGTGCTGCCGGCGCTGTACCGCATGTTCGCGCGCGACGGCGATCTGCCGGCAGAGGGTGACGAGGAGGACGAGGTCCTCGCCTGATCAACCCTGTCGCCGGGCCGCCGGGGTCGTCCTTCGAGCGTCGTCAGCTGCCGAGTCGCGCCGCGCTGGTGTCGAACGTGAACGTGGTCGCGGTGCTCGTCTTCATGAACTGCGCCGCCTTCGGCATCGCCGCGGCCGGCGCGTCCGCGCGTACGCTCAGCTCGGCCGAGATCGTGCCGTCGCGCACGGCGATCGACTCGAGGCGCGCGCGTGGATCGACGCCCTGCGCCGCGGTCTCGATGCCGAGCCTCTCGCCGCGCGCGACGAGGCCGAGCCAGCCCGGATGCTCGACGTCGAGCAGTGCTGCGCTCTGCGGCGTGAGCGTCAACGAGACGGAGTCGCCCTCGACGCGCGCGTCGCGCGCGAAGCCCGGTGGCAGCGCGGCGTTCAGGCGCAGCACCCGCGCCACCGCCGGAGCACCGCCACCGGCGACGCCGAGCACCGCGGCGAGACGCTCGCCGGCGCGCCACCCGACCGCGCTCCACTGCGCGAGCAGCACCGCGCGCGCCTTCTCGAGCCCGACGCGCTCGACCAGCGCCATCTCCGCCGAGCACGACAGCAGGTGCTCCTGGATCTGGAACTCGCGCGCCACCGCGGCGAGCGTCGCGCTCGACAGGAGCCCGAGCTTGAACTCCGGCTCGACGTCGCGCGCGTAGTCCGTCCACCCGGCGTCGCGCTCGGGTGCGCGCTCGTTGGTGATGGTCGCGAGCGGCAGCGCGCCGACGGCGCGCGTGTTCTTCGCCGGCCCGACCGGATCGTTCGCGGGATCGATCCGGATCGTCCAGTGGCAGTGCGGCAGGCGGTCCGCGGGTACGCGCGGCGGACGATGCAGCGGGCGGATGCGCGCGCGCGGGTTGGTCGCGAACGCGGTCGCGTCGAAGGTCGGGTCCTCGATCGTGTGGCACATGCCGCGCACGCGCTCGTCGCCGTACGGCTCGACGTCGAGCAGCGCGCCGCAGTGACGGAGGAAGAACTCGCACGAGGCGTCGTCGATCATCTTCCAGCCGACGTCCATGTACTGGTGCGGAAAGCCGCAATCGAGCTGCAGCGCCTTGACGATCGCCGGCACGGTGTCGCCCTCGATCTTCATCAGGCGTCGCATGCGCCCGGTGTAGATCGGGCTCGCGCCCATCCACTCGTCGATCGCGACCTGGTCCACCGCGTCGAAGCTCTCGGTGGCGAAGAAGAGCTGTGGCATCAGCGCGCGGTCGAGCAGGTGGCCGACGTGCATGGTCTCGAGCGCCGTGCGCAGCAGCTCGGGGCGCGGCAGCTCGTCGAACGCGTCACACTGCTTGGTCATCGCTCTCTCCGTGACGTCGTGCGGCTCAGTCGGGGATGCGCGCCGGATCGGCGTGCGCGAGGAGGGTCGCGCGGTCGTCGGCGAGGACGTAGCCGGCCGCGATCGTCGCGTCCGTGGACGCCGCGTAGCGCTGCTCGTAGCTCGCGCGCGACGGATACAGCTCGGCGAGCCGCGTCGGCGGGAGCGGGGTCGTCGAGCCGAGCAGGATGCAGAGCAGGTCGGGGTTCGGACCCGGCGCGCCGGACAGCACGTCCACCGGTACGTCCACCGGCGGGATGCGGATGCCGCCGCGCGCGATGCCGTCGGGGTCGCGCACGATCGCGACCGGCGCGCCCGACGTCACCTCGATTCTTGGTGCCTCGGGGGGCGCCTCGCCGCCGCGCACCCAGCGCTCGAGTGCGGCGAACGCAGCCTTCACGACCAGGTGCAGCGGCGCCTCGTTCACCGGCGCGCCGCAGTCGGTGGCGTTCGCGAGCGGACCGAGCAGGAAGGCGTCGGCGTGCGCCGTGCCCGCGACCTCCCACAGGCGAAAGGTCGGATCGTCGGGCTGGCGCACGCTGACCGAGCTCAGGACGCCGACCACGTCGCCCTCCGCCTGTAGCTCCACGATCGGCGCGGGATCGTCGGTGCGCAGGATCGCCGGCACCGCGCCGAAGCCGCTCGCGAGGTCGGCGTACTCGCCGGGGCCGACCAGCGGCAGCCCGACCAGCGCGCGGCTGTGCACGAAGAAGCCGTCGAAGGCGCGCGTCAGCGGTTGCACGCCGTTCACGTAGGTGACCAGCGCGATCGCCGACTGCGACTCGCCGACCGCGATCACGCGCTCCGCCGTGCGGCCACCGAGCAGCGTCGGGTCGGCGCGCAGGGCGCGCGCGACCTGCGTGTAGATGTCGAACGAGAAGCCGTCACCCGGGTGCTGGAGCGAGCCGTAGCGCGCCGGATCGAGCGCCTTCAGGCCGCGCCCGGCGATGCCCTCCGCGCCCGGCGCGATCACCAGCACCGGCCCCCCCGCGACGCCGATCAGCTGCGCCGACACGCCGACCCACGCATGCCCGCGGCGCGTCAGCTCGGCGGCGAGGCTCGTCCAGTCGGGATTGGCGTCGACGCCGCCGCTGACGTTCAGCCACTCGACGACGACGGTGCCGCTGAAGGCGTCGGGATCGGCGGGGCGTCGCACGAGGACGCGGGTGCGGTAGTCGGCGCTGCCGTCGGGCTCGAACGTCCAGCGGCCGTCGGCGGTGAGCTCGCCGACCGCGGCGTACGACGTCGCCGTTCCGGCCGCCACGTGCTCGTGCTGCACGTAGCCCGCGGCGGCGAGGTCGGGCGGCGACGATTCGCCGATGAATGCTGCGCTGGCGGGCGTCAGCTCCTCGGAGACGTCTGCGGCGGGTCCGGCCGGCGACGTGCTCGCGTCGGAGCAGCCGCCCGCTGCGGCGGCGACCAGGAGCGATGCGATGAACAACCACGGCGCGAGTGAGGGAAGCGTACGCATCGTGCGCGATTCATGCAGGGGTCCGGGCGGACGCGCAAGGCCTCACGCGCGCCCCTCACGTGCTGGCGCCGCGCTCGCTCGTCCGCCCCGTGACGCGCGCCGCGCGATGGCGTAGTTCTCCTCAGGGTGCCGCGCCACGCGGCGAAGACAGGGAGGTGCCATCGTGACGAGCCAGGGCAAGTTCGAGCTGTCGCGTTTCCCGGTCCATCTCGGCCTCGATCCCATGATCCGCCGCCTGCCGGCGTTCACCGGCGCGCCGGCCTGGTACGAGGACTACGGCAGCAGCGTCACCGCCGACGGCGACACCGGCCGCCTGGTGTCGCTGCACACGTTCTCGTCGTCGTGGGACAGCTGGGAGATGCACCCGAACGGCGAAGAGCTGGTGGTCTGCGTGCGCGGCCGCATCACCCTGCACCAGGAGCGCGACGGCGTCTCCACGTCGGTCACGCTCGAGGAGGGCGAGGCGGTGGTGAACGCGCCGGGTGTGTGGCACACGGCCGACGTCGACGGTCCGGCCACCGCCGTGTTCATCACGTCGGGCCGCGGCACCGCGGTGCGGCCGCGCTGAGCGTCGCGCCGGGCGGCGTGCAGTGCCGGCGCGCGTTGACGATCGCGTCACGGACGGGATACGCAAGCGCGTCATGCGTGGCCGGAACGGGATCGTCGCTCTCGCGCTGCTCGCGTCGCTCGCCGCCTGCGGCGACGGCGACGGCTCGTCCGGCGGGCTCCGTGCCGACGACATTCCGATCGCGCACACGCCGCCCGGCGGCTTCGGCGAGCTCTTCCCGGAGCCGGTGCTCGCCGGCTGCACCGAGCCGCTGGTCGAGGGGGCGCCCGACCTGCGTGGGCTCTGGCGAACGCTGCACGCCGAGCGTGCCGGCGAGCCTCTTCCGCCGGGAGATCGCTTCTACTCGTACGTCGAGCGCATCGAGCAGTGCGGCAACCGCATCGTCGCGATGGGCGGCGGCACGATCGCCGACGCGCGCGCCGACGGCACGGAGGAGAACGGCGTCCACGACGTCTCCGCACGCGACTTCGTGACGCCGCTCCACGTCGTCGCGAGCTACGAGGACGGCGTCTTCGTGCTGCGGCCGGTCGGCATCCCGGGAATCGAGGTCACGCGGCGGCTCGACGCCGACGGACGCTCGGTGTGGACGCGTCCCGACCTCGGCAACCTGCGCGTGACGCTCGAGCGCGTCGGCGACGGCGCCGGCACGCCGGTGAACACGTTCGCACCGTTCCAGCCGCGTCCGCCCACGACGTAGCGCGGTCGCGCGCGGCGGACGCGCGCGACTTCACCAAGTCTTCGCGTCGCGCACGCGCGGATCGGTTGCCCGGGCGCAAGCCGGGTCGCTACTGCTCGACCCGCCGTCCCGCCGACGGTCGCCGACACCCGACAACCGATCCGAGGAGACCACATGCCCTTCCCCCGCTCGCCCCGGCGCGTCAGCGCACACGCCATCGACCGCCGCCAGGCGTTGCGCGCGCTCGGAGGGTTCGCCGGAGCCGCGGCGCTGGCACCGTGGCTCCCGGGCTGCGGCGACAAGGCGGGCGGCGCCACCGCGACGCTCCGTCCCGAGGAGCTCGACGTCGAGACGGTCGTCGTCGTGATGATGGAGAACCGCTCGTTCGACCACTACCTCGGTGCGCTCTCCCTAATCGAGGGGCGCGCGGTGGACGGGCTCACCGCGGGGCTCGCGAACCCGCGCCACGACGGCTCGCTGGTGGCGCCGTTCGCGATGGACCTGCGCTGCGTCGTCGACCCGCCGCACTCCCGTCGCGCCGGATTCGCACAGCTGAACGCCGGCGCCAACGACGGCTTCGTGCGCGAATACACCGATTCCGCGGTCGGTGACGGCTTCGAGCCCGAGCGCGGCGACGCCGCGATGGGCTACCACACGCGCGCGCAGCTCCCGGTGTCGTACGCGCTCGCCGACCAGTTCGCGATCTGCGACCGCTGGTTCTGCTCGGTGCTCGGGCCGACCTGGCCGAACCGCTTCTACCTGCACTCGGCGCAGTCGAACGGCCGCACCAACAACGCCTTCCCCGAGGACCTGGTGAACGGCTTCACCTGGCCGACGATGTGGGACCGCCTGAACGACGCCGGCATCCCGTGGGCCGCGTACTGGAGCGACCTGTCGTTCCTGCTGCTGTGGGGACGCCTGCACCCGCAGGTGAACGCGACCGGCGGCATCGAGCAGTTCCTCGACGACGCGCGCAGCGGCCGGCTCCCGGCCGTCTGCTCGGTGGAGCCGACGTACTTCGGTCCCGGACAGAACGACGACCATCCGCCCGCGGACTTCGCGCGCGGCCAGGCGTTCCTGTCGAGCATCGTGCGCGCGGTTGCCGCGGGTCCGCAGTGGGAGCGCTCGTTGATCGTCGTCACCTACGACGAGCACGGCGGGTTCTACGACCACGTGCCGCCGCCGAAGGTCGAGGACGAGCGCGCCGACCTCGGCCTCGACCAGCTCGGCATCCGCGTGCCGTCCTTCGTGATCTCGCCGTGGACGCGCACCGGCTACGTGTCGTCGATGCTGCACGAGCACGCCTCGGTGCCGGCGTTCGTCGGCTGGCTGTTCGGCCTCGAGCCGCTCACCGTGCGCGACGCGAACGCGAACTTTCTGCTCGATACCTTCGACGTCGACCGGATCCGGCGGCGCGACCCACGCCCCGCGCCGTCACTGCCGGTGCTGGAGCTGGAGCCCGGGTCGCCCGCCGAGTGCATCGAGCTCGGGGTGGGGGCGAGCGAGGCTTCCGGGCAGGTCGAGCTGGCGGCGTTCGCCGAGCGTGCCGGTCTGCGCGAGCTCGACCGGCGCTCGGCGAACCTCGAGCGGCTCGCCAACGTCGAGCGCGCGCTCGTCGAGATGGGCGGCGCGGTGCGACGCCGGCGCTGACGGAGAAGACACGCGGGCACCGGCCGGCGGTGCAATCGGCGCCTTCCGTCGCCTCGTCCTCTCCGAAAGCCGCCCGTGGGCGCCCACGGAGAGACCATGACGATGCTGCGATTCACCCTCGCCGGGATCCTTGCCATGCTCCTCGGAACCGCCGACGGCGCGCCTGGGGCGCAGATCACCGTGACCATGAAGGACGACGTGGTCGCGAACGACGGCCGTTGCTCGCTGCGCGAGGCGATCAGCGCCGCCAACAGCGGCTCCCGCTCCGGGAGCAAGCCGGGTGAGTGCGTCGCGGGCGAGCGAGTCCCCGTGGTGGACGTGATCCAGCTTCGCCGCGGCACCTACCGCCTGAAGCGCGGCGGAGCCGGCGACGATCGTAACCTCGGCGGCGACCTCGACGTCACCGAGTCGGTGGTCATCCAGGGCAAGGGCCAGAAGGGCACCGTGATCCAGAACGCCGTCGGCAGCCCTGCGGTGGACGGCGACGGCGACCGCCTTTTTCACGTCGATCCCGGTGCTTTGGGCGGCGTCGACGTGATCTTCTCGAAGCTGACGCTCGCCCGCGGCGACGTGACCTGCGCCGGCGAGGGCTGCGACCCTGGGGCGAGCGCGGTCGAGAACCGGGGCTCCGGATCGGTCGCGTTCCAGAGCTGCATGCTGCTGCGCAACCGCTCGACCTGCTCCGGCGCGGGGTGCGGTCGCCTGAACGGCGGGGCGGCGATCGGCTCGTACGGACGGGGCGCCCTCACCGTCCGCGACACGACCCTCAAGAAGAACTCGAGCATCTGCGCCTCGAAGGGGTGCATCGCCGGCGCGGCCGTGATCGCCTCGGGCGTCGAGAACGTCGTCGAGGCAAGAGTCCAGGCCGATGCGGTCGCGACCGCCGGCGGCTTGGTTCTCGAGAACAGCACGATCACGCAGAACGAGGTGTCGTGCGCCGCCGACAATTGCGGTGCCGGCAGCGTCATCGCCGGCTTCGCGGGCGACGTCGCCTTGCGGACCGTCGCGCTGACGCTCAACGCGAGCCGTTGCACGGGCGTCGCGTGCGCTGCGGCGGGCGTCCTCGGTGTGTTCGCCGGGCGCTCCCTGGTGGCCGACCGGCTCGATCTCGCGAACAACGAGCTCGGCTGCGAGGGCGACGGCTGCTACCTCGCGCCGGCGCTCTACCTTGCGAGCGCCGGGGACACCGCCGTCCGCGGCGCCAAGCTGCACGCGGACGCTTCCTGGTGCCAGGGAGAAAGCTGCTACGTCACCGAGCGGTACGCCATCGCGGCGACGAAGCGCGTCGTCGTCGAGGGCGTGGAGGCGTCCGACCACACGATGGAGTGCTCGGGCGTTCGATGTGGGCTCGGGACGGTGATCGGAGCCGCGTCGGAGGGTCCGGTCGACGTCGTCGACGTCCGGGTCGCGCGCAGCGAGATCTCCTGCGAATCGGCCGGCTGCGAATCCGGAGCACTGGTGGGCTGGTACGGTGCCCCCGTGCGGATCGACGGCAGCGCGGTCGAGGCCAACCGGGTGAGCTGCGCCGGCGACCGGTGCGGCTTGCTGCGGCCCGTGGTCGGCATCGACTCGCGAGGCGCCGCGGTGCTCAAGGGCCAGGTGGTGCGTGACAACCGGAGCGAGTGCAGCGGCCAGGGCTGCGTCATCGACGACGGCATCGAAGTGTTCGTGGACGCGGGAGGGCTGACGCTCGAAGAGCCCGTGCTCGCGTCGAACCTCGTGCACTGCACGGGCCTTCGCTGCAAGACCGAGGAGATGCTCGAGCTCCTCGTCGGAGGAGGGCTCGTGATCGACCGGCCGGCGATCACCGACAACCTCGTGCGCTGCGACGGCGACCTGTGCCGCTCCGGCGGCGTAGGGCTCCTGCAGGCGAGGGAGCTGCTGCTGGCCGACGGCGACCTGCTGAACAATGCGACCTTCTGCTTCGGTGCCGCCTGCCGCGGGGTTGCAGCGCTGGATCTCGCCGCGCAGGACGCCACGATCGAGCGGACGTGGATCGGCGGAAACCAGGCGCGGTGTACGGGGGAAGACTGCGGCACCGGCACCGGCGGCGCGCTGCGCAACCGGTCGAGCCGCCTCACGATCCGTGACTCCGAGCTCTCCTTCAACGCGAGCGACGGCTTCGGTGGCGCGGCCTACAACGACGCAGGCTCCACGCTCATCCTCGAGCGCAGCGTGGTGAAGGAGAACGAGGCCGGCCTGCGCGGCGTCATGGAGTTCGGCGGCTTCGGCGGCGGGATCTACAACGGCGCGGCGAACGGCGTGAAGGGAACGTTGACGCTCGTCGACAGCGAGGTGCGTGGCAACCGCTCGCTCAAGCAAGGCGGCGGCGTGCTGAACCGGGGCACCGTCTCGCCGCTGGTGCGCAGCGCGATCACCGGCAACTCGCTGGGCGACTGCGTCGATGCACAGACCGGCGCCGGCTGCCCTTGACGACGGGTGGGCGGCGTCACGAGCGCCGTCCGCCGAGCGCCACCAGCAGCGAGCCCGCGACCACGATCGCGGCGCCGACGATCGTTCCGGCGGACACCGCCTCGGTCTGCACGAGATCCGGGAAGAAGCGCTCGCCGAGCAGCGCGAAGGCGAGCGTCGCGAGCGGCGTCAAGGAGAGGACCGCCGACACGCGTGAGGCCTCCCAGTGGTGCAGCGCGTTCGAGAACGCGCCGTAGCCGACCATCGTGTTCGCCGCGCAGAACAGCAGCACGCCGAGCTCGAGCCCGGGCGCGTGCGCGATCGCCGACGGCGTCGCCGCGGGCGCGAAGCAGAGGAACGAGCCCGCATACACGCACAGCATCACGCCCTCGGCCGACAGCGTGCGCAGCAGCTGCTTCTGCGCGAGCCCGTACGCGGCCCAGGTCGCCGCCGCGACCACCAGCATCGCCGAGCCGACGAGGTAGCGGTCGATGTCGCGCACCAGCAGCGCGAGCTGGTTCGAGAAGAAGATCGCCAGGCCGAGCGCGAGAACGCCGAGCCCGATCCACTGCAGGCGCCGGTAGCGCTCGCGGAACACCACCAGGCTGCCGAGCGCGAGCAGCACCGGGCCGAGCTGCACCAGCACCTGTGCGTTGCCGGGGCTCGTCAGGTCGAGGCCGACCATGAAGGTCCAGAAGTTGACCGCGATGCCGGCGAACGCCACCGCGAGCAGCGCGAATCCGCCCGCACCGAGGTCGCGCAGCCGTGGCAGCCGCCCGCGCCAGGCGAGCAGGGCGCCGATCGTCAGGGCGGAGACGCCCATGCGGAACCAGATGATCGTGGAGGCGTCGAGCACCCGCAGCACGAGCTTGAGCGCGAGCGGCAGGATGCCCCACACGACCACGGTCGTGGTGGCGAGCGTGGCGCCGAGGCGCGACCGACCGGTGGTGGTGTGCAGCTTCATGGTGCGGTCGTCGCGGTCGGCGCGAGGCGCCGTGCGTTCGGCATCATCCATCGAAGAAGCCTCGCGCTCCAGCGTCGAAGTGCGGGTCGGGCGCGGTCGCGGCGCCTGCCAGCTTTCCCATGCCCCTGTTCTCGCGCCGACTTCCCGCCCACCGGTACCGTCCCCGGCCCTTGGCAGCACCGGCCGGTCGGGGCACGATGGGCAGACCCGTGCGAGCCCTGATCGCCATGCTCAGCCTGCTGCTCGTCCCGCTCTCCGCGGCGGCCGAGCCGGTGCAGGCACCGCACGTCGAGGTCGAGCTGGTCGCCGACGTCGACTCCGTGCGCCCCGGCCAGCCGTTCGACGCAGGCCTGCGCTTCGCCCTCGAGAGCGAGTGGCACGTCTACTGGTCGAACCCCGGCGACTCCGGCCTCGCGCCGCGCGTCCACTGGACGCTGCCGGAGGGCACCGAGGTCGGCGAGCTGCAGTGGCCGCACCCGTACCGCATCGCGATCGGGCCGCTGGTCAACTTCGGCTACGAGGGCGAGATCCTGCTGCCGGTGCGCGTGACGCCGCCCGCGACGCTCGCACCGGGTGAGACGTTCGCCCTCGCGGCGCGCGCCGACTGGCTCGTCTGCAAGGAGGACTGCATTCCCGGCGAGGCGGAGCTTTCGCTCGCGCTGCCGGTCGCGACGACGCCGCCCGCGCGCTCGCGCTGGGCGCCGCTGTTCGACGCGATGCGCGCGCGGCTGCCCCGCGAGCGCCCGGAGATCCAGGTCGAGGCGTTCCGTCACGACGAGCGCCTCGAGCTGCGCTTGACGGCACCGGGCGGGGGCCCGGTGCTCGCCGGCGCTCCGCCCGGCCAGGTGACGTTCTTCCCGGCCGATCCGGGCCACGTCGAGAACGCGTCCGAGCAGACGCAGTCGATCGCGCGCGACCTCGTGACCGTGTCGCTCGAGCGCGCGCGGCAGCGGCGCGAGCCGGTCGAGCGCCTGCGCGGCGCGCTGGTCGCGCTGCCGGGCTTCGCGCCGGACGCGGCGCCGGCGATCGCGGTCGACGTCGCGGTGCGCGACGCTCTGCCGCCGTCGGGTGCGCGCGCTGCCGTCGCGGAGGGAGCGCTCGCCACGGAGCGCGCCGCAGCAGCGGGGGGTGCCGTCGCGGCCGCCGTGCCGGGAGCGACCGACGCGACGCCGTCGAGCGGCGCGGCCGGCGGGTCGCTCGGCCTCGGCCTCGCGCTGCTGCTCGCCGCGCTCGGCGGGCTCCTGCTGAACCTGATGCCGTGCGTCTTCCCGGTGCTGTCGATCAAGGTGCTCGACTTCGTCCGCCAGGCGAGCGGGCGCCCGTCGCTGCTGCGGCGCCACGGCTGGGCCTACGCGGCCGGCGTGCTGGTCTCGTTCTGGGTGCTCGCCGGGCTGCTGCTCGCGCTGCGCGCGGGCGGCGAGGCGCTCGGCTGGGGCTTCCAGCTCCAGTCGCCTGCGTTCGTCGTGCTGATGATCTTCCTGCTGTTCGCGCTCGGGCTCAGCCTGCTCGGGATGTTCGACGTCGGCGTCGGCATGACGGCACTCGCCGGGCGCGTACCGCAGGGCGACGGCCTCGCCGGGTCGTTCGCGACCGGCGTGCTCGCAACCGTGGTCGCCACGCCGTGCACCGCTCCCTTCATGGGCCCGGCGCTCGGTGCCGCGCTGGCCCTGCCGGCGGCGAGCGCGCTGCTGATCTTCACCGCGCTCGGCGCCGGCATGGCGCTGCCGTACGTCGTCCTCTGCTCGCTGCCGGCCTTGGTGCGTCGCCTGCCGAAGCCGGGCGCGTGGCTCGAGACCTTCAAGCAGCTGATGGCGTTCCCGCTGCTCGGAACCGTGGTGTGGCTCGTCTGGGTGCTCGGCCAGCAGGCCGGCGTCGACGCGATCCTCGGCACGCTCGCGGGCTTGCTGCTCCTCGCGCTCGGGCTCTGGATCCGCGCACGCTTCGGTGCCTACGGGTGGCCGCTGCGCCTGCGTCGCATCGCACACGCGACGGCTCTGCTCCTCGCCGTGATCGGGCTCGCGGTCGGGCTCGTGTCGCGCGGCGCGGGAGCGGGAAGCACGGTCGCCAGCGGCGCCGGCGGCACGTCGAGCGACGCCTACGGCATCCCCTGGCGCGACTACTCGGCGGCGGCGCTCGCCGAGCTGCGCGCCGCCGGCACGCCGGTGTTCGTCGACTTCACCGCGGCGTGGTGCTTGACGTGCAAGGTGAACGAGCACGTGGTGTTCAGCTCGGCCGAGGTACGCGACGCGTTCGCCGCACGCGAGGTCGCCATGCTGCGAGCGGACTGGACGTCGCGCGACGACGAGATCACCCGCGCGCTCGCCTCGTTCGGACGCAGCGGCGTGCCGCTCTACGTCCTGTACGGCGGTGCCACCGACGAGCCGCACGTGCTGCCGTCGGTGCTGACGCGCGGCATCGTGCTCGACGCTCTCGAGAGGCTCGGCTGAGGCCCCGGACGACGAAGGCTCTGACGACGAAAGGAGAACCGGAGGAATGAGGATCAAGCACGGACGTTTCCCCCGCCCCGCGGCGCTCGCCACGCTCGCGCTGGTGGCCTCGATCGCATTCGCACGCGACGCCGCCGCCGACGCGATCGTCGGCCAGCCGGCGCCGGCCTTCACGCTGACCGGTACCGACGGCAAGCAGCACGCGCTCGCCGACTACCAGGGCAAGTACGTGGTGCTCGAGTGGATCAACCACGACTGCCCGTTCGTCAAGAAGCACTACGGCAGCGGCAACATGCAGAAGCTGCAGAAGAAGTGGACCGAGCAGGGCGTCGTGTGGCTGTCGGTCAACTCGTCCGCGCCCGGCAAGCAGGGCAACTACCCCCCCGAGAAGGCGAACGCGCTGACGCAGGAGAAGAGCGCGATGCCGACCGCGTTGCTGCTCGATCCCGACGGCACGGTCGGCAAGGCGTACGGCGCCAAGACGACGCCGCACATGTACGTGATCGACCCGCAGGGCAAGCTCGTCTACGCGGGCGGCATCGACGACAAGCCCTCGACGGAAGCCGCCGACATCCCGTCGTCGCGCAACCACGTCGACCACGCGCTGACCGAGGCGCTCGCGGGTCAGCCGGTGAGCGTCGCCACGACCACGCCCTACGGCTGCGCAGTCAAGTACTGACGGATCGATGGGCTTCGCCGATCACGAACGAGGAGACGGCGCAGCGACTCGCTCGGCGGGCTCGGCGAGCTGCACGCCGCGCATCGGGCGGACGACGTAGCCCGCTCCCGGCTTCGCGGCCGGGAGCGGGGTGTAGCTCACGACACCGATGCGGCGCGCCTTGCCGGGCCAGGTGCCGATCGGCTTCAGAAGGCCGAGCAGCCGCTGGAAGTCGCGCGGCAGCCCGAAGGGCGCGGTGAGCCCGAGCTCGCGGTCGACGTCGATGCCGCGCGCTGCGGCGCAGCTGCCGTCGCCGCAGTACGCGACGACGCGCCGCAGGGTGGCCGCCGGATCCTGCGTGCCGCGCAGCACGACGCGATTCCCGAGCCCGTACCAACGCAGATACTGCGCGAGCGTCACGTTGGCCATGACGTTGCGCTGCGCGACCAGCAGGTACTTGTCGGACGGCCGCATGGTGCTGGTGGCGTCGCGCACCGCCCGGGTCACCCCGCGCACGTCGTAAGTCTTCTTGGTGCGCGCGAAGTGACGCTCGGGGTGCTGGAGGTACGCGAGCACCGTCGGGATCTGCGTTGCGAGCACGAGGGCGCAGGCGATGGTGAGGTTCCAGGCCTCGCGCCGCGGTGCGGCGCCGCTCAGCCAGCGCAGCGGGTCGAGCGTGCGCACCAGCACCAGCAGCGCGATCGCCGTCAGGATCTCGATCGCCGGCAGCAGGAAGAGCGCGTGCCGCGGGTGGAAGTAGTAGCGCTTCCAGCGCGCCAGCTCGACGATCACCGGGATCGCGAGCAGGGTCAGCTGCAGAGACAGCACCACCGGCAGCATCTCGCGCCGCCGGCGCCATGCGTAGAGGAGCGGCAGCGGGACGAGCAGCAGGCAGGCGACCAGCAGGCGGTTGCCCGACGAGAACGAGAGCAAGGTCTCCCAGGTGACGCCGAGCGTCGCCGGGATGCGCGCCGGGTCGCGGCGGTGCTTGTGGTCGAGCGCGGTCCCCGTGAGGTAGACGGCGATCGTCGCCGCCACCGGCAGGGCGCTCGCGAGGAAGGCCGCGAGCCCGCGCCACGCGCTGCGCGCGCGCCGGTCGGCGTGGGGCGTGGTGAGATCGCCGGACGCGTCGCGCTCCGCGACCTGCCGGCGCAGCAGCGGTGCCGTCACCAGAACGCCGAGGATCGCGTACTGCACCGCGAGCACCAGCACGGCGAGCAGCCCGGCGAGGAAGAACGCCACGTTCACCAGCGCGTACGCGACCCACGCCGACGTCGCGTCGCGACGCTCGACCACGCGCGCGAACGCGTACAGGTTCGCGAGCGTCGCCAGGACGAAGAGCGAGTAGAAGCGGGCCTCGGCCGCATAGAGGACGTGCGGGATCGAGGTCGCGAGCAGCAGCGTCGCGACCAGCGCCACCTGCCGGTCGAGGAAGCGGCGCGCGAACGCGTACAGCAGCGGCAGCGACAGCACGCTGTAGACGAACGACGGGAAGCGAAAGTAGACCTCGAGGTGCTCCGGCGCGGGCATCGGCACCCAGCGCAGGAAGAGGTGCAGCAGCAGGTAGTCGAGCGGTACCGCGCCGGCGTTGCCGGCACCGGGTGGGATGCCCTGCTTCACCTCGTGCGCGACCTCGGCGAGGCTCGCGCCCTGCGCCGTCCACACGTGCACGACCTCGTCCCACCACAGCCCGAAGGTGCCGAGGTGGTAGAGACGCAGCGCGATGCCCGTCGCCACGACGAGGGCGATCGCCACCGTCGCTCCGGGCCCACGCCGCGATCGCACGGGAGGCGACGGCACGCGCGACCACAGAGCACGAGCGCGGGGCCGGCGGCAAACCGCAACGACACCACGCAGCGACACCACGTCGAGGCCGGCGACCAGGGTGGCGGCGACGCACGGCTCGCGTGCGTCGCCGGAGCGCGCGGGTCCGGACGTTTGTCGGTCGTGGCCGCCGTCGATATCCTCCGCGTCATGAGCAGCGCGAGCGCGCACCCGCCGGGCGGCGTGCCGGCGACGCACCGCACGACGATGCTCGTCGTCCTCGGCATGCACCGCAGCGGCACGTCGGCGCTCGCGCGCTCGTGCAACCTGCTGGGCGTCGACCTCGGCAGCGACTTCATCCCGACGCAGGACGACAACCGCGCGGGCTTCTGGGAGGACGCGGGCGTCAAGGAGGCCGACGACCTGGCGCTCGCCTCGCACGGGCTCCTGTGGGACGACGTGCGGCCGCTGCCCGACCCGTGGCACGACGGCTTCGGCGGCGCCGAGGTGCGCGCGCGCCTGCGCGCGACGCTCGACGCGCTCGCGTCCCGCGGGCCGCTGTGCGGCGTCAAGGACCCGCGCATCAGCCGGCTCCTGCCGCTCTGGCTGCCGCTGCTCGAGGAGGTCGGCGCACGGCCCGGTTTCGTGATCGCGCTGCGCGACCCGGCGGCGGTGGCGCGCTCGCTGGCGCGCCGCGACGCGGTCGGCGAGGCGCGCGCGCTGCTCCTCTGGCTGCGCTACAGCCTCGAGGCCGAGCGCCACACGCGCGGCCACCGGCGCGCGTTCGTCTGCTTCGACGACCTGCTGCAGGACTGGCGGGCCGCTCTCGGCAACGTCGCGCGCGCGCTCGACATCGTGTGGCCGGTACCGTTCGACGCGGCGGCGAGTGCGCTCGGCACGTTCCTCGACCCGGAGCTTCGGCACCATGCACCCGCGCCGCCGCCCGACGGCGACGGGCTCGCGCGCCTCGCGCACGACGCGTTCGTCGCGCTCCGAGCGCTGCGCGACGGGGACGCACCCGAGCTGCGCGCCGAGCTCGATCGCATCCGCGCGGCGCTCGCCGCTGGAGACCGAACCCTGGGGGCGATCGTCACCGAGCTCGAGGAGGAGCTGGCGGCGCGTCGTGCGTCGGCGCCTCCCGGCGAGCCGGCTGCGAGCGGCGTCCCGCCGGAGGACGGGGGCGCAGGCGGAACGACGCCGCCGGTGCGCTCCGCGCACGAGCGCGAGCTCGACCGGGCGCGCCGCGAGGCGATGCTGGCGCACGAGCTCGTCGGCCAGCGCGACCGCGAGCTCGCGGACGCGACCGAGCGCTTCCTCGCCGAGCGCGACGCGCTGCGCGAGCGGGTCGCCGCGGGCGAGGCGGCGGTCGCGGCGCGCGAGGCCGACCTCGAGACGTCGCGGCGCGACGTCGAGGTGCTGCTCGCGGAGATCGTGTCGCTGAAGGCCGAGCGCGCCGCCGCGCTGCAGGTCATCGCCGACGTCGAGCGCTCGCTCTCGTGGCGGCTGACGACGCCGCTGCGCACGATCTCCGACGCACTCCGCCGGCGGCATTGAGGGTCGGACACCGGTCCGACACCGGTCCGACGCTGGTCCGGCGCTGGTCCGAGACGTTCCAGACTGGTCCGACTGGTCGGACGCTGGTCGGACGCGCGCCTCCTCAGCGCCTCAGGTCGCGCCGGTAGGCGAGGTAGCTCGCGCAGACCTCGCCGCCGAGCTTCTCGGCGGTGCGGCGCGACGGCCAGTTGTCGTCGAGCACCAGCGTGTAGCTGAGCCAGCGCGCGCCGCGACGCGCGAGGTCGAGGTAGCCGTGTCCCGCCAGGGCGAGGTTGAGGCCGCGGCGTCGTGCCGGCTCGCGGACGGCGATGGCGAGCACGTTCAGACGCTCGGACGCCGCGAGCTGATGGCCGGGCTGCACGACCGCCTGCGCCGAGCCGTCGGGGACGAGCCACAGCGCGCCCACCGGCTCGCCGTCGAGGTACGCGAGCAGCGACGCGTCGAGCATTCCCGCGGGCGTCAAGCTCGCGATCACCAGCGAGAGCTCGTCCTCCGAGAAGGGCGTGTAACCCCAGTGCGCGCGGAAGGCGTCGTCCCACACCTGGTGCAGGTCGGGTGCGCGGCGCTCGAGCGGCACGTCGCGCAGCGGCACCAGCGCGAAGCCCGCGCGGCGCCCGGCCTCGACCGCGCGTTCCCAGCGCGCGATCCTCTCCGGCGTGACCTCGATCTTGTAGTCGACGAAGCCCTGCTCGGTCTCGAAGCCCGCGTCCTTCAGGAGCGCGTGGTAGTAGGGCGGGTTGTGCCGCAGGACGCTCGGCGGCAGCGGCTCGTAGGCGTCGATCACGAAGGGGAAGTCGAACACGCCGAAGCCCGCGCGTACGGCGCGCATGCCGGCGCGCGCGAGCCACTCGCAGGCGTGGTCGAGCAGCATCCGCGACGCGCGCCGCGTGTCGGGCAGCGCCTCGAAGAGGATCACGTGGCCGAGCCGCGAGCTCCAGTGCCGGTTGTAGCGCTCGTCCACGACCGCTGCGGCGCGCGCGACGATGCGACCGTTCTCCCGCGCGACCAGCGGGCGGATGCGGCGGCCGGCCGCGAACGGGCTCTCGCCGGTGAACAGCGGCAGCTCGATGCGCGGCTCGGGAGCCCAGCGCGCACGGCGCGCGGCGTGAACGGTGTCGTGGAAGCGGACCAGCGCGTCGAGCTGGGCGCGGCTCTCGGGGACCTCGATCACGACCCCCACGACGCTCTCCTCAGGCCTGGTCGGCCTGCGCGAGGGCTTCGGCCTGCGCCCAGCGATAGTCGGCCTTGCCGCTCGGGCTGCGCACGATGTGGTCGAGGAACACGATCGCCTTCGGCAGCTTGTAGCGCGCGACGTGGCGCGCGCACTCCTCGAGCAGCGACGCGCGGCTCGCCTCGCTGCCGGCGCGTAGCTGGACGAGGGCGACGACCTCCTGGCCCCAGCGCTCGCTCGGGCGTCCGACGACCACCGAGTCGTACACGGCGGGGTGGCACTTGAGCGCGTGCTCGACCTCCTCGGCGAAGATCTTCTCGCCGCCCGAGTTGATCGTCACCGAGTCGCGGCCGAGGAGCTCGATCGCGCCGTCGGTGCCGACGCGCGCGCGGTCGCCCGGCAGCGAGTAGCGGATGCCGCCGATCTCGGGGAAGGTGCGCTGCGTCTTCGCGGCGTCGCCCAGGTAGCCGAGCGGCACGCGGCCCGACTTGGCGAGCCAGCCGATCTCGACGTCGCCGGGCTCGAGGATGCGCACCCGGTCGTCGCTGAGGACGCAGTTGTCGGCGACGGGAACGAACGTCGCCGAGGCGACCTCGGAAGCCTTCGCGCTGAAGCTCTGCCCCTGGCGGCCGGTCTCCGACGAGCCGACCGCGTCGAGCAACGTGAGCTTCGGCAGCAGCTCGTGCAGCGCGCGCTTGAGCGTCGTGTTGAGCGGCGCGCCGCCGGACACGAGGAGGCGCAGCGAGTCGACCTGGTAGCCGCCGTGGCGGAGCTGGTCGACCAGCGGGCGCGCGAACGCGTCGCCGACGATCAGCATCGAGGTGACCTTCTCGCGCTCGATCGTGCGCCAGACGTCGTCGGCGTCGAGGCGCTCGACGTTGTCCTGGATCACCACCGTGCCGCCGGTGTGGAAGGTGGTGAAGGCGTTCCAGCTCGCGGCGCCGTGCATGAACGGCGGCGCCGGCAGCGAGCGCGCGCGGCCCTTCCTCGCGTGCTCGACGATCGCCTCGAGCGACGCGAACTCGGGGCCGTCGCCGCGCCGTCCGCCGAGCGCGGTGACGAAGATGTCGGCCTGGCGCCAGAGCACGCCCTTCGGCATGCCGGTCGTGCCGCCGGTGTAGATGACGTACAGGTCGTCGGGCGACCACGGCCCGGGGGGACGCTCGGCCGATGCGGCGGCGAGCGCCTGCTCGTAGTCGAGCGCGCCCGGCAGCAGCGCGTTGCCCGACTCGTCGGCGACCTGCAGCAGGAGGTCGATGCCCTCGAGCTGCGGCAGGATCTTCGCGAGCAGCGGCGCGAAGCGCGCGTGGAAGAGGATCGCGCGCGGCCGCGCGTCGCGCATCAGGTAGAGCAGCTCCTCCTCGACGTAGCGGTAGTTGACGTTGAACGGCGCGACGCGCGCCTTGAAGGCGCCGAGCATGCCCTCGAGGTACTCCGGGCCGTTGTGGAGGTAGAGCGCCAGGTGGTCCTGACCCGACTCCCAGCCGGCGAGGCCGGTGCGCTCGCGGACCGCACCGAGCCCGCGCGCGCGCAGCAGGTTCGCGAGCCGGCGGCTGCGGTCGTTCACCTGCGCCCAGGTGAGGCGCCGGGAGCGGTGCACGATGCACTCGCGGTCGGGGACCGCGGCGGCGATCGCTTCGTGAATCTCGGCCAGGTTGAAGTCCATCGGGTTGTCCTCGTCGCGGGGCTTTAGCTAGAAGTCGGCGGTCCCGCATTCCAGAGTCGGGGCCGGAAGAGGGGGCGCGATGCGGATCGGGAGTCGGGTTGCAGCTTGGGTCGTCGGCGTCGTCGCCGGCGCGACCGTCCTCACCCTCGGCTGCGGCGGCGGCGGTGAAGAGAGCGGCCTCCAGATGAACGCGGTCGCGTACGGCGACGGCGTCTTCATCGCCGTCGGTGACACCGACCGAGCGTACGCCAATCCGGGTCCCGGCTTCACGCCGTTCTCGACCGGCGTCGCCGCGCTCGACGACGTCGCCTACGCGCCGGCGCAGGGCGTGTTCGTCGCGGTCGGCGACGGCGGTGCGATCGTCACCTCGACCGACGGGGTCGCGTGGGCGCAGCAGGGCTCGCCGACGCCCGCCGACCTGCACGGTGTGACCGCGGGCGCGGGCCGCGTGGTGGTCGTCGGCGACTTCGGTGCGATCCTGGTGTCGAACGACGGCGTCGACTTCCAGGAGCGTTCGAGCGGCACCGACGCGCCTCTCTACGAGGTGGCGTACGGCGGCGACGCGACGTTCGTCGCGGTCGGCGCAGCCGGCACCGTGGTGATCTCCCAGGACGCGGGCCTCACCTGGCAGGCGACCTTCGCCGGCCTCGGCAACGATCTCTACGGCGTCGCGTACGGCAGCGGCACCTGGGTCGCGGTCGGACAGGCGGGGATCATCCTGCAGGGCGAGTCTCCCTTCGACTGGAACGTGTCGGCCGACAACGTGCTGCCCGACCTGAACGACGTGCTGTTCGCGCAGGGCCTGTTCCTCGTCGTCGGCAACAACGGCAACGGCCTCACCTCACCCGACGGCATCAACTTCGGCGCGAGCGTCACCAACACGGGCCAGTTCCTCTACGGCTCCGCGTTCGGCAGCGGCAAGTTCTGGGTCGTCGGCTCCGGCGGCCGCGCGCTGTCGTCGCTCGACGGCGCGATCTTCCAGGACGGCAAGATCTGAGCGGGCCGCCGTCCTCGTCTCAGGGTTTCAGGGGCGGCGTCTCGAGATCGTGCCCTCGAGCCCGTCGGTGTGGCGCACCGCTAAGGCGAAGGCCGCGGCTCGCTTGCCACGGCGTGGCTCAGCTTCGATAGCGGCGAAGCTGCGCTTCGCCGTATCTCAGCGCGCAGGCGCGGCGTTCGCCACGCCGTGGCAAGCGAGCCGCGGCCGGCGCCCGACGAACGGCGGCTGGCAGACGAAAGACCCGGAACGTGGCGGGTCACTTCCCCGCGTCGTCGCCCCACAGCTCCTTCAGGCGCGCGTCGCGGCCGCACTGGTAGCGGTAGTAGTTGTAGCGAACCGGATTCTTCTCGTAGTAGTCCTGATGGTACTCCTCCGCCGGGTAGAACGTCCCGGCGGCGACGATCTCGGTGACGATCGGCTTGCCGAGCCGGCCCGACGCGTCGAGCGCCTCTTTCGAGGTCTCGGCGAGCCTCTTCTGCTCCGCGTCGTGATAGAAGATCGCGCTCCGGTACTGCGTGCCACGGTCGCAGAACTGCCGGTTGGCCGTGACCGGGTCGATGTTGTGCCAGAAGACGTCGAGCAGCTTCTGGTAGTCGATCTTCGCCGGGTCGTAGACGATCTCGACGGCCTCGGTGTGCCCGGTGGTTCCGGCCGAGACCTCGTCGTACGTCGGGTCCTTCTTCGTGCCGCCGGTGTACCCGGAGGTGGTCGAGATCACGCCGTCGAGCTTGTCGAACGGCGGCTCCATGCACCAGAAGCAGCCGCCGGCGAAGGTCGCGCGCGCGCTACCGGTCGGCGCGGACGGGGCGGGCGCCGGAGCGTCCGCGCGGGCGCCCGCGACGAGCCATGCTCCGAGCAGGCCCGCCGCGAGCGCCAGTGCGATGTTCGATCGGAGGTTCGTCATGCGGATCTCCCGGCCCTCGACGGTGGTCTCGGGCTCTCTGAGTATCACGGACGCCGAACCGTTTCGGATGTTCAGCCGCCGAGCGCCGCGGTCGCGGTCGCCTTCGCCCACCGGTAGTCGGGCTTGCCGCTCGGCGCGCGCACCAGCGCGTCGACGAACACGAATGCCTTGGGCAGCTTGTAGCGCGCGATCTGGGTCGCCGCGGCGTCGCGCAGCTCCTCGTCGGTCGCCGTCTCGCCGGGGCGGAGCTGGACGAGAGCCGTCACCTGCTCGCCCCAGCGCTCGTTCGGCGTGCCGGCGACGATCACGTCGTAGACCGCCGGGTGGTGCTTGATCGCCTGCTCGACCTCCTCGGCGAAGATCTTCTCCCCGCCCGAGTTGATGCACACCGAGTCGCGCCCGAAGACGCGGATCTGGCCGTCGCCCGCGACCTGTGCGCGGTCGCCGGGGACCGCGTAGCGCGTGCCGGCGACCACCGGGTAGGTCTTCCTCGTCTTCGCCTCGTCGCCGAGGTAGCCGAGCGGCATGCGGCCGAGGCGCGCGAGCCAGCCGATCGCCTCCTCGCCCGGCTCGAGGCGGCGCGTCAGCGCGTCGTCGAGCACGCAGGTGTTGTCGTCCATCTTGAACGAGCCCTGCGCCGACTCCATGCCCTTCATCGACATCGTCGAGCCCTGCGCGCCGGTCTCCGACGAGCCGAAGCCGTCGAAGATGATCAGGCCGGGGATCGCCTCGAGGAATGCGCTCTTGAGCGGCGCCGAGAGGATCGCGCCGCCCGAGCCGACGATCTTGAGCGTCGACAGGTCGTACTTCTGCTTGCCGAGCTGGTCGAGCAGTGGACGCGCGAACGCGTCGCCGACGATGGACAAGGTCACGACCTTCTCGCGCTCGATCGTGCTCCACACGTCGTGCGGGTCGAGGGTACGCGTGTTCTGCTGCAGGCAGATCGTGCCGCCCGAGTGCCACATGATGAAGCCGGCCCAGTGTGCGGCGCCGTGCATGAACGGCGGCGCCGGCAGCGTCCGCAGCTCGGCGCCGGCCTTGCAGCGCTCGACCAGCTCCGGGATGGACTCGACCTCGGGTCCGCCGAGGATCTTGCCGCCCAGCGCGGCGAAGAAGATGTCCTCCTGGCGCCACAGCACGCCCTTCGGCATGCCGGTCGTGCCGCCGGTGTAGAGGATGTAGAGGTCGTCGGCGCTCGGCGTGACGCCCGCGAGCGGCGCGTCGCTCGCGCCCGCGATCGCCGTCTCGTAGTCCTGCGCGCCGGGCAGCAGCGGCTCGCCGCTGCCGTCGTCGACCTGCAGGAGGAGCTTCATCGCCGGCAGCTTCGGCAGCACCTCGCGCAGCAGCGGCGCGAAGCTCGCGTGGAAGACGATCGCCTTCGTGCCGGCGTCGCGCAGCACGTAGAGCAGCTCCTCGGCGACGTAGCGATAGTTGACGTTGAACGGCGCGACGCGCGCTTTATACGCGCCGAGCATGCCCTCCATGTACTCGTGCCCGTTGTAGAGGTAGAGCGCGAGATGGTCCTGGCCCGATTCCCACGACTCGAGCCCCGCGCGCTCGCGGTGGCAGCCGAGGCCGGCGTCGTGCAGCAGGCTCGCGAGCTTGCGGCTGCGGACCTGGACGTCGCGCCACGTGAAGCGGTGTCGCGGGGTGACCATGGCCTCCCGCTCGGGGATGGCGTCGGCGATGGCCTCGTTGATCAGGCCGAGATTGAACGACATCGGGCGATTTCCTCCTGAGGGACGGGGCTGAGACGACGTGACGGCGGGCGCTGCGGCCGCCCGCCGTCGACCCGCCATCGGCCTTTCTATGTCGCCCCCGCGACGGCTGTCCAGGCGCGTCCCGCGCGGCTGTCGTGCGTCCCGCGCGGCCGTTCAGCACCTCCCGCGACCGCTCCCGGCCGCGGCGGCGGCTCTCCTGTGGACGAGCGTTCGCGCAACCTTCGCCGCGCTGAAACCTCCCCGCCACATCCGGGGCGTACAACGGAGCAGCGAAAACGAGAGGAACGTCAGATCCCGGCGGTGGAGGTGCGGTGCGTGAGGAGGCCGGGACGAAGGAGGAACGAGATGAGAAGCTACGAGGTTCGACCCTTGCAGCGCGACGACTTCGCCGCGCTCATGGAGCTCGAGGACGAGATCTTCGGGCGCGACGGCGAGTCGGTGCTCGGCCCGTACTACGTGCGGCTGTGCTGCGAGTTCTTCCACGAGACGTGCTTCGTCGCGCTCGATGGCGGACGGCCGGTCGGCTACGTCCTGAGCTTCGTGCGCGAGCGCGAGGCCTACTGCACGACGCTCGCGGTGCTGCCGCGCTACCAGCGCTCGCGCGTGCTGCTCCTGCTGCTCGGGGCGCTGGCGCGCTCGCTCGCGCAGCGCGTGGACGCCTGCTGGTTCACCGTCAAGCCGGACAATCACGTGGCGCGCGCCCTGCACGCGGGGCTCGGCGCGACCGAGCTCGGCGAGCGGCACGACTTCTACGGTCCCGGCGACGTGCGCATCGTATCGCGCATCGAGCGCGCCGCGCTGCTCAAGCTCCGCAAGCGCTATGCGCGCTTCGGCGTCGACGCCCCCACCGGCGACGAGTCGCTGCTCGGGAGCGCCGCGTGATCGCCGGCGGCGCCGGGACCGTCGGCGCGCCGCGCGGCCTCGCCTGGCCGGCCCTCCCGGAGCGTCCGGCCGCAGCCTGGCGCGCGTGGCGCAGGCTGGTCGCGATGCGACGCGGCATCCTCGCCGCACGCCGCACGCTCGCCGAGGGCACCGCCGGTCTCGAAGGCGGCGCGCTGCTGCGCTCGCGCGCGTACGCGCTGTCGCGGCTCTCGGGCGCGATCTGCGCGGAGAACGGGCTTCGCATCGCGGTGAGCGGACCGATCCCGCGCGGACCGGTGGTGCTGGTCGCGAACCACGTCGGCTACCTCGACCCGCTGGTGCTCGCGAGCATCGTGCCGTGCGTTCCGGTGGCCAAGTCCGAGCTCGCGGGCTGGCCGGTGTTCGGACCCGCGGGACGCGACCACGGCGTCTTGTTCATCCGCCGCGGCGACGTCGCGAGCGGCGCCTCGGTGCTGCGCGGCGCGGGCAGAGCGCTCGCCGCATCGCTGTCGGTCCTGAACTTCCCCGAGGGAACCACCTCGCGCGGCGACGGCGTGCTGCCGTTCCGTCGCGGAATCTTCGGCCTCGCGCGCCTCGCCGACGTGCCGGTCGTGCCGGCGGCGCTCGTCCTCGACGACGACGCGCTCGCCTGGACCGGCGACGACCTGCTGCTGCCGCATCTGGCACGCACGCTCGCGAAGCGCGAGCACGGGATCCGCGTCCGCTTCGGGCGCGCCCTGACGCCACGACGCTACGGCAGCGCCGAGGACCTCGCGCGCGAGGCACACGACGTCGTCGAGCACCTGCTCGGCGAAGGATGAGACGACCATGAGCATCGAGACTTCCACCGCCCTGAAGCTGCCGCCGCGGCACTCTGCGCAGCAGCCGGCGGCCGCCTATCTCCGTCACGGCCAGACGCCCTTCTTCCGCCTGCCGGTGGCGGACGTCGAGCGTCCGGGATCGGCGCCGTACGCCGGCGCCGACGCGGTGCTGCTCGGCGTGCCCTACGACGGCGGCGTCACCTACCAGCCCGGCGCGCGCCTGGCGCCCTACCATGTGCGCCGCACCAGCGCGTTCGTGCAGACCTTCCACACCTTCCACGAGGTCGACGTGTTCGGCACGCTGTCGGCGCTCGACGGCGGCAACGTCGCGATCCCGCCGTTCGACGCGCGCCTGGTGCGCGACCTGGTGCAGACCGAGGTGGCGCGCATCATGGCCGCGGGCGCGGTGCCGTTCCTCGTCGGCGGCGACCACTCGATCGTGCTGCCGGCGCTGCGCGCGATCGCGTCGCGGCACGGACCGGTCGCGGTGGTGCACGTCGACGCGCATCTCGACACCAGCGACGGCGCGGTCTGGGGCGACGACTTCCACCACGGCACGCCGCTCCGCCACGCGCTCGAGGAGGGTCTGATCGAGCGCGGTCAGCTCCACCAGATCGCGATCCGCGCGAGCCTCGGCTCGCCCGAGGAGGCGAGCTTCGGCCTCGAGCACGGCGCGCACGTCTATCCGATGGAGGACGTGACCGCGCACGGCGTCGAGTGGATCGCCGCCGAGGTGCGACGCGCGGTCGGGCTGCGCAACGTCTACTTGACGTTCGACGTCGACGCGATCGACCCGGCGTTCGCGCCCGGCACGGGCACGCCGGTTCCGGGCGGGCTCACGTCGCGCGAGGCGTTCGCGCTCCTGCGCGGGCTCGCGGGGATCAACCTGATCGGCATGGACCTCGTCGAGGTGGCGCCGTCGCTCGACCACGCCGACGTGACCTGCCACCTCGCCGCCCACCTGCTGTACGAGGGGCTCGCGCTGGCGGCGCTGCGCATGGCGTAGGTCGGCGAGCCCGGTCCGACAGGGGCCGCTTCGTCCGTCATGGCGCAGATCGGCGGCGGCGCGCTCCGTCGCGAAGCGCCCATCGGGCTGCGCGGCGACCGTCGTCGTGCCGTGCGCAGGCTCACTCCGGAATCTTCACCACACCACCGAGATCCCGAAGCCGGCGAAGATCGGATCCGCGGTGACGAGCGTCAGCCCGTCGAGCGAGACCTGCGCGGCGAGCATCCTGTCGAACGGGTCTCGGTGCGCGACGTCCCACGCTCCGGCCCGAACGGCGTGCGCCCAGCGCACGGGAAGCTCCGTGAAGCCGGCCTTGGCCATGAAACCATCGAAATCCGCGATCAACGGCACCGCGGCGGCGAGCTTGCCGAGGCGATGCTTCGTCGCGATCTCCCAGGCGCTCGCGCTCGACACGAGCAGCTGGTTGCTCGAGTCGCGGATGACGGCGCGGGATCGCCGCGAGAGCCGGCCGTCGTCGAACAGCCACCAGAGCAGGGCATGGGTATCGAGCAGGTAGCTCACTTCTCCCAGGCCTGGATCTCTTCTTCGGGGAGCGGTTCGAAGAACGCTTCCCCGACTTCCCCGCGCAACAATCCCGGCTTTCGTGCCCGGGGTGCCTCGAGAGCGGTCAGACGGGCGTACGGCTTCCCGTTCTTGGCGATGACGATCTCCTCGCCGGCGTGCGCCCGCTCGAGCAGCCGCGAGAGGTGGGTCTTGGCTTCGTGAACGTTGACCACGGGCATGATTCGCGCTTAGTCCGCATGATAGACTAAGTCAACCAAGAGCCGACAGCCGGGCGGCTCGTCCGCCATGATGACCGCCGGTTCACGTCGATGCGACGGCGGGATCACGGCCGGCAGACGAGCGCGGTCCTACGCGCGACGCAGTCCTCGATCACACCGGCGCGGTCTAGCCGGTCGCCGGTCCTGAGCTTGACGGTGAGCGACGATCCGAGCGGGCGCGCGACGTCGAGGCCACCGACGTTGAGCGCGAAGCGGTAGCGCTGCGCCGCTGCGGTCCCGCCCGGGACCGGGCGGAAGGTCGCCACCGCGCCGGGCCGCCCGCAGCGCAGCACGCCGTTCGCCCGCGTCGAGCACTCGGCGGGACTCCAGTCGCTGCGCGTGGCGAAGCCCGCACGGTCCTCGACGAACGCCGTGAGCCCCGCGTCGAGCGACAGCGGCAGTGCGGCGTCGGCCTCGAGCAGGCCGTCGGCGGTGACGCGGCCGCTCACGGCGCCGCCCGGCGCGTCGTGCTGCAAGCGGACGCGCCGCACGTCGAGCTGGCCCTCGATCGGGTCGCACGCCTCCTCCATGCCGGGACGGATCGCGCAGACTCCCGTGCAGCAGCCCGCCGGCGAGCCGTTCTGCGCGCCCTGGTCGCACTGCTCGAGCTCGTCGATCGCGCCGTTTCCGCACGTCAACGCCCAGAGCTCGGTGCCGTGCACGCCGTCGTTGGCGACGAAGAACAGCTGGCCGCGGCGGTTCTCGAGCGACTTGACGCCGTCGCCGGGACCGCCGGCCCCGACGGTCGCGGCGCGGCGCGTGCCGGCGGCCGTGCCGTCGGTGACCCAGAGCTCGAAGGAATGGTTCGGCGTCTCGACACGAAAGTACGCCACGTCGCCGACCACGGTGATCGGGTAGATCCCGTCGTCGGCGAGCCCGGGCTGGACATCGGCGACCAGCCATGTTCCGCTCTCCGTGCCGTCGGTGCGCCACAGCTCCAGACCGGTGTCGGGATGCGACGCGGCGAACAGCAGCACGTCGCCGAGCCGGACGAAGCCGGACGGCCAGGACGAGCCCGGCCCCGGTGCGATGTCCTTGACGCGATACGTCCCGGTCTCCGTGCCGTCGCTGCGCCACAGCTCGGTTCCGCTCGCGTCGCGCGCGGCGAACAGGAGAGCGCCGGCGAGGCGCCCGCCGCCGTACGGGCCGGACCAGTCCGGCCCCGGCTGGATGTCGCGTACCAGCCGCGTCCCGGCGGCCGTGCCGTCGGTGCGCCACAGCTCGGAGCCGTGCACGCCGTCGTCGGCCGCGAACAGCACGCGGCGGCCGAGGTTGCCGAGGACGCCGCCGTTGACCACCGCGGAGCGCGGTCCGGGGGCCACGTCCTTGACGAGCACGGTGCCGGCGACGGTGCCGTCGCTGACCCACAGCTCGGACCCCGTCGCCCAGTCGCCGGCGCTGAAGTACAGCCGGTCGCGCACGCGGGATCGCCACCCGGGGTACGGGTATGCGGACGAGAACGACCGCAGGAGCAGCGGCGTGGTCGTGCCGGCCACGGAACGCAGCAGCTGGCCGCCGTTCAAGCTCGGGGCGTGCGTCGTGTAGTACAGCGCGTCGCCGAGCTCCCGCACCGCCAGCACGCGCGGGGCGACGGCGCCGAAGTCGACCGCCTTCTCGAGCGTCGTCCCGTCGTAGCGCCAGAGGCCGCCGTTGCCCGCGCCCGCCACGTCGTACGCTTCCACGGCGGCAGCGCCACCGGTCTGCCAGGCCCACGTCGCGGCGAGGCCCGCGTTCCGACCGAGCGGCGAGGTGCCGTCGAACGTGCCGTCGCTCGTCCAGATCGTGTAGTCGGTCGCGGCGAACAGCACCTGGCTCCCCTGCGCCATGAGCGGCGGATAGTCCAGGACGCCGGAGAAGGTGGCGCCGGCGAGAATGTCCCGCACGAGCACGGTCCCCTGCTCCGTTCCGTCGCTCTTCCAGAGCTCGCGGCCGTGCAGCCCGTCGTAGGCCGCGAAGAACAGCACGTCGCCGGCGACCGCCAGGCTGCCCGGACGGCTGCCGGGGTAGTCCGGGTAGATGTCCTTGACCATCCGCGTTCCGGCCTCGGTACCGTCGCTGATCCAGAGCTCGTCGTCGTGTCCGGGCGAGCGGGCGACGAGCATGAGCCGGTCGCCCATCGCCACCAGGGCGCGGAACTCCTCGCTGCAGGGGAACGGCTTCAGGTCCTTGACGAGCTCCGTGCCCTCCTCGGTTCCGTCGGTACGCCAGAGCGCGGCGCCACGGCCGTCGTCGACGGCGGTGACGAAGAACAGCGTGTCGCCGATCGCCGCCGTGGGCCCGAGCCGTACGTCGCTGCCGGGACCGTACGCACCTTTCATGTCGCCGACGGGGTACGTGCCCGCGTCGGTGCCGTCGGTCGTCCAGAGCTGTGCGCCGTCGAGGTCGGACGTGGCGGCGGTGAAGTACGCGCGGGCGCCCGCGACGACGAGATCGGTTGGCCTCGAGCTGCCCACGCCCGGCCGGACGTCGGCGACGCGTAGCGCCCCCGACGCCGCGTCGGCGCGCCACGGCTCGCGACCGGTCGCGCCGTCGTCGGCGGAGAACAGCACGCCATCGCCAAATGCCACCAGGTCCTCGGGCGCCGATCCGGCGGAGCCCGGCCGAAGATCGGCCACGAGCATCGTGCCCTCGGCGGTGCCGTCGGTCATCCACAGCTCGGCGCCGTGCGCGCCGTCGTTCGCGACGAACCAGACCCGTTCGCCGGCGACGACCACTTCCTTGATGCGCGCCCCGCCGGCGCCGGGGCGGACGTCCGCGACCATCGTCGTGCCGGCCTCGCTGCCGTCGGTCATCCACAGCTCGGCGCCGTGCACGCCGTCGCTGGCGACGAAGAACAGCAGATCGTCGAACGCCCGCAGGCGGCGTGGATCTCCGGCGGCGCGACCGGGCGCGACGTCGCGCACCAGGTGCGTTCCGGCCTCCGTCCCGTCGCTGGTCCACAGCTCGCGGCCGTGCTCACCGTCGTCGACGACGAAGAACAGGGCGTCGCCGACCGCGGTGAGATCCGTGACGACGTCGCCGCCCGGCCCCGGGCGGATGTCCTTGACGAGCCGCGTGCCCGCTTCCGACCCGTCGCTCGTCCAGAGCTCGAAGCCGTGTACGCCGTCGGTGCCGGCGAAGAACACGCGCTCTCCGACCGCAGCGATCGAGCGCACCGCGACCGCACTCCCGTTCGGCCGCGGCTCGACGTCACGGACGAGGTAGGGCGTGCCCTGCGCCCGTGCGGCCGACCCGGGGGCGAGAGCGGCCAGCGCGAGGCAGGCCGTGACGACGAGCCCTTGCGGGCGGCTCCGGCGGACGAGGAGGAGATGTCTGCGATCCATGCGTGCGACTCCCGATGCGATCGTTTCGACGTCGAGGGTCTGCGGCAGGATCGGGGGCAGCGTGGCGGGAGAGGCGCGAGGCAGCCGTGACGTTCGGGTGGTCGGGTATCAGCCGCGTCACGACGAAGACAAGACACGATTTTTGGATGGGCGCCGCGACCCGGGCGGCGTCGCTCTTCGTGCCGCCGGTCGTGCCACGTGGGTCTGCGCACCAGCGCCAGCGCTCGTGCGCCGGCCGCGGATCGCTTGACTGTCGTCGACCGGGCGAAGAGCCCCTTCGCCGTGAACGTGCGCGCGTTCGACGCGATCCACGTCGCCACCGCCGAGGTGCTCGCTGCGGAAGCGGAGGGTGAGACGGTCGAGTTCCGGACGCACGACGATCGCCAGGCGATCGCCGCTCTCTCGCGCGGCCTCACCGTGCGCGGTACGTGACCGTCGCAGGATGGCGTCGCGGACGGGGCATCGGCGGCGCCGCGGCCTGCAGGCCGACGGGCCGTCGATCGACGCACCGGATCGACGCTGCGGATCCGGGGATTGCGTGACCTCGCGCGATCGCTATCTGATCGTGCCCTGAGATGCGCGTGGCGCTTCTCGTCCGCCAGCGCCCATGCAGCCGATCCCGTCGAGCCATCCGAACTCGCCAGCGCCGCCGATCATCCGCGTCGCGAATCTCTGCAAGACCTACGACTCCGGGTTTCGCGCGCTCGACGACGTGTCGCTCGAGATCCGCCGCGGCGAGATCTTCGCGCTCCTGGGCCCGAACGGCGCCGGCAAGACGACCTTGATCGGCGTCGTGTGCGGGCTCGTGCGGCCGACGGCGGGCACGGTGCTCGCCGACGGTCACGACGTCGTGCGCGACTACAAGGCCGCGCGGCGCAAGATCGGCCTCGTGCCGCAGGAGCTGACGACCGACGCGTTCGAGACCGTGTGGGCGACGGTCAGCTTCAGCCGCGGGCTCTTCGGCAAGCGTCGCGACCCGGCGCTGATCGAGAGGGTGCTGCGCCAGCTGTCGCTGTGGGAGAAGCGCAACGACAAGATCATGACGCTCTCGGGAGGCATGAAGCGCCGCGTGATGATCGCCAAGGCGCTGTCGCACGAGCCCGAGATCCTGTTTCTCGACGAGCCGAGCGCGGGCGTCGACGTCGAGCTGCGGCGCGACATGTGGGAGATGGTGCGCGGGCTGCGCGACGACGGGGTGACCATCATCCTCACCACGCACTACATCGAGGAGGCGGAGGAGATGGCGGACCGCGTCGGCGTCATCGATCGCGGGCGACTGATCCTGGTGGACGACACGAAGGCGCTGATGTGCAAGCTCGGCCGCAAGCAGCTGTGCTTCGAGCTTCCGGAGCGGCTCGAGCGCCTGCCCGACGCTCTCGCCGGCAACGGGCTCGAGCTCGCAGCGGGCGGCGCCGAGCTCGTCTACACCTTCGAGCCCGGCGACGAGCGCGCGCAGATCACCGGCCTGCTGCGCCGCCTCGACGACGCCGGCGTCACGTTCCGCAACCTGCAGACGAGGCAGTCGTCGCTCGAGGACATCTTCGTCGACCTGGTGCACGCGGGGAGGTCGGGACAGTGAGGTCGCCCCGGTGTCGCTGAACGCGCGCGCGATCGGCGCGATCTACCGCTTCGAGATGGCGCGCACCTTCCGCACGCTCGTGCAGAGCATCGTTGCGCCGGTGATCTCGACGTCGCTCTACTTCGTCGTCTTCGGCTCGGCGATCGGCTCGCGCATGGAGCAGATCGAAGGGGTGAGCTACGGCGCGTTCATCGTGCCGGGGCTCGTCATGCTGTCGATCCTCACCGAGAGCATCAGCAACGCGTCGTTCGGGATCTACCTGCCGAAGTGGTCGGGGACGATCTACGAGGTCATGTCGGCGCCGGTCTCGGCGCTCGAGATCGTGATCGGCTACGTCGGCGCGGCGGCGACCAAGGCGCTGCTGGTGGGCACGATCATCCTCGCCACGGCGTCGCTCTTCGTGCCGCTGCGCGTCGACCACCCGCTGGTGATGGTTCTCTTCCTGGTCTTGACGTCGGTGACCTTCAGCCTGTTCGGTTTCATCCTGGGCCTGTGGGCGAACGGCTTCGAGCAGCTGCAGATCGTGCCGCTCCTGGTGGTGACGCCGCTCGCCTTCCTCGGCGGCAGCTTCTACTCGATCAACATGCTGCCCGACGCGTGGCGGACGGTGACGCTGTTCAACCCCGTCGTGTACCTGATCAGCGGCTTCCGCTGGAGCTTCTACGGCGTCGCCGACGTGGGCGTCGCGACGAGCCTCGCGATGACCCTGGTCTTCCTGCTCGCATGCGCGGGCGTCGTCTGGTGGATCTTCCGCACCGGCTACCGTCTCAAGCCGTGAGCCCCACCGCCCAGCGGTTGCGCGACGCGGCCGCGTGCGCGAGGAAGGGGGCATGTCGCTCCAGCATCGCGTCCTGAAGGCGGTCGGCGAGAGCCCGATCTGGCGGGTCACCGGCAAGGTCCACACGTGGCTCTATCGCGCCACGGGGGGCAAGATCGGCCACTCGGCGGGCAAGATCACGAACCTGCTCTTGACGACGCGCGGCCGCAAGTCGGGTGCGGAGCGGACGGTCGCGCTCGCCTACATGGCGGACGGCGAGGACTTCGTCGTCGTCGCGTCGAACGGCGGCGCCGACCGGCACCCGGCCTGGTGGCTGAACCTGCGCCACGACCCGCGGGAGACCGTCGAGGTGGGCGAGCGGACGGTGCCGGTCAGCGCGCGCGAGGCGACCGCGTCCGAGCACGCGCGCCTGTGGCCCGCGCTGAAGGCGGTGAACCCGTTCTACGCGAACTACGAGCAGATCACCGAGCGGCGGATCCCGGTGGTGATCCTGGAGCCGCAGCGCGCCTGACGTCGCCCGCGCTTGCTCGCGGGGAGCGTCGCGTCGTCGGTCGTGCCAGGACGTCGCGGATGCAGCCGGCACCGGCTTGCTTGACGAAGCGCAGGCGCCGCGTCGTCGGTCGCGCGCGGAGCGGCCGCATGGCACGAGCGTGGCATTGCCGCGGCTTCCGTCGCGTTGACAGTCGTGCCGGCTGCTGGCCTAACTGATGGTCGTCGTCGCGCGGGTGCGGTAGGGCCGGCACGCCGGGGGGCATGCCGATCACGGTCGCTCGCCCGGCGATCGTGGTCCGGCCGGCGGACGAGGCGGCGCGCGCTCGTCCCGGAGGCGACCTGCGGCGACGCGGGGGCGATCGTGTGCCTCCGGAGGACCACCCGGCCCGAAAGCGACGACCCTCGAGCGATGACGATCGAATCCGGACCAGCGACGCTGTTCGCGCTGCTCGCGCTGCACCTGCTCGTCGCCGCGCTGGCACCGGTTCTCGCGTCGCGGCCGGCGGTCGGACGGCGTGTGCTGCTCGTCGCGCTGCTCGCACCGCTCGCGGTGTTCGCGTGGTGTGCGGCGCAGCTCCGTGCGGTCGTCGGCGAGGGGAGGGTGCTGGTCGAGACGCTCGCGTGGGCGCCGGGTCTCGGCTTCGATCTCGTGCTGCGTCTCGACGGCTTCGGGCTGCTGATGGCGCTCGTGGTGAGCGGAATCGGCGTCGCCGTGTTCGCCTACGCGTTCGGCTACTTCGGGGCGCGGCCGGACATCGGCCGGCTCGCGGGCCTGCTGGTGGCGTTCGCCGGCGCGATGCTGGGCCTCGTCCTCGCCGACAACGTTCTCGCGCTGTTCTGCTTCTGGGAGCTGACCTCGATCACGTCGTACCTGCTGATCGGGCTCGACGACCGCGCCGCCGCGGCGCGCGCGGCGGCGCAGCGCGCGCTGCTCACCACCGGCCTCGCCGGGCTCGCGATGCTCGGCGGCCTGATCCTGCTCGCACAGCAGGCGGGGACGTACTCGCTGTCGGGCATCCTCGCGGCGTCGCCGGAGGGCACGGCGACGGCGGTCGCGCTGGTTCTGGTGCTCGTGGGTGCGTTCGCGAAGTCGGCGCAGGTTCCCTTCCAGTACTGGCTGCCGGGCGCGATGGCCGCGCCGACTCCGGTCAGCGCCTACCTGCACTCGGCCACCATGGTGAAGGCCGGTCTGGTGGTGATCGCGCGCTTCGCGCCGAGCTTCGCGGAGGTCTGGCCGTGGCAGCCCCTGGTCGTCACCGTCGGCCTGTGCACGATGCTGCTCGGTGGCTGGCGGGCGCTCGCGCAGCACGACCTGAAGCTTCTGCTCGCGCACGGCACCGTGAGCCAGCTCGGGCTGATGGTCGTGCTGCTCGGCATCGGTCATCCGGCGACGACCGCGGCGGGCGTCGCGCTGCTGCTTGCGCACGCGCTCTTCAAGGCGACGCTCTTCATGGTCGTGGGCATCGTCGACCACCAGGCGCACACGCGCGACCTGCGCCGGCTCGACGGGCTCGCGCGGCCGCTGCGCTGGACGTTCGTGGTCGCGGTGGTGGGCGCCGCGTCGATGGCCGGGCTGCCGCCGCTGCTCGGCTTCGTCGCCAAGGAGTCGGCGTACGAGTCACTCCTGCACGACGCACCGGCCGCGGTGCTCGCCGTCGTGGTCGCGGGCTCCGTCCTCACCTTCGCCTACAGCGCGCGGCTGCTGTGGGGCGCCTTCGCGCGCAAGCGCGACGAGGACCTCGCCGCGGAGGACGTCTGCGACGCGGCGACGGTGACGCCGCCGGGCGCAGGGCTGCTCGCCCCGGCGGTGGTGCTCGCTGCCGCAACGCTCGTCGCCGGTTTGCTGCCTGCCCTGGTGAGCCCACTCGTGGTCGCGGCGGCGTCGTCGCTCGACGCCCGCGCGCCGGCCGCGCCGCTCGCGCTGTGGCACGGCTTCAACGCGGCGCTCGGGCTGTCCGCTCTCACGGTTGCCGCGGGCGCCACGCTGGTTGCGCTGCGACGTCCGTTCGCACGGCTGCAGGAGCGGCTTCGCGTGCTGCCCGACGGCGCGCGCCTGTTCGACGTGGGCCTCGCGCGCACGCTGCAGGCCGCCGACGCGGTGACCGGTCGCGTGCAGAGCGGATCGCTGCCGATCTACCTGCTGATCATCCTCGCGACGGTGCTCGTCGAGCCGGGCTCGATGCTGCTCACGGGCGCGGTCGCCCCGCGCGCGGTCGTGCCGTTCGACGCGCCGCTGCAGCTCGTGGTCGCGGTGCTGATGGCGATCGCCACCGTCGCCGCGGTGGTGACGGCGCACCGGCTCGCGGCCGTGCTGTGCGTCGGCGCGGTGGGCTACGGCGTCGCGGTGCTGTTCGTCGTCCAGGGGGCGCCCGACCTCGCGCTGACGCAGCTCCTCATCGAGACGCTGGTGCTCGTGCTGTTCGCGATCGTCCTGCGCCACCTGCCGCTGCGCTTCGAGGGCACGCAGACGACCGTGCCGTGGCTGCCGCGGCTCGCGCTCTCGATCGCGGTCGGGGTGTTCATGAGCGTCTTCACCGTCAGCGCGTTCTCGTCGCGACCACCGGTGGAGCCCGTCTCGAAGGCGATGGTCGAGCGCGCGCTGCCCGACGCCGGCGGGCACAACGTCGTGAACGTGATCCTGGTCGACTTCCGCGCCTTCGACACGCTGGGCGAGATCGTCGTGCTCACCGTCGCGGCGCTCGGCGTGCTCGGCCTGGTGCGCGCGGCGCGCCGCAGCCGCCGCCGCGCGCAGGGGGACGACACGCGCGCCGCCGATCGCGTGCTCGACGTCTACCGTCCGTCGCGCATCCTCGACGCGGCGGTGCACGCGCTGTTCCGCACCGTGCTGCTGTTCTCGCTCGTGCTGCTCCTCGTCGGCCACGACGAGCCCGGCGGCGGCTTCATCGCCGGCCTCGTCGCGGGCGGCGCGTTCATGCTGGTCTTCCTCGCCGGTGGCACGCCGCGCCTGCGCGAGGTTCTGCACCTCGCCCCGGAGGTCCTGCTCGGGCTCGGGATCTCGGTCGCCGCCGCCGCCGGCTCGGTCGGCTGGATGGCCGGCGAGGAGTTCCTCGACGCCGCTTCGCTCGCGCTCCCGCTCGGGTCGCTCGGGACGCTCAAGCTGTCGACGGTGCTGCTGTTCGACGGCGGCGTGTACCTGGTGGTGGTCGGCCTCGTGGTCGCGCTGCTCGAGTCTCTCGGGCGCGAGGAGCAGGTGCAGCCGACGGCCGGCACTGCCGCGCGCAGGCCTCCGCCATGAGCGCCGCCCTGATCTTGCTCGTCGGCGTGCTCTACGCAGGCGGTACCTACCTTCTCCTGCAGCGCACGCTGACGCGGATGATCCTCGGGCTCGTGTTCTACGGGCACGGGATCAACGTGCTGCTGCTGCTCTCCGGGGGCCGCGCGGGCAAGCCGCCGATCGTGGACGGCCTCCCTGGAGCGCTCGCCGACCCGCTGCCGCAGGCGATGGCGCTCACGGCGATCGTCATCACGTTCGGCATCAGTGCCTTCCTGCTCGCGGTCGCGTATCGCAGCTGGACGATCACCGGTGACGACGTCGCCGAGGACGACGTGGAGGACCGGCGCATCGCGCGCTCGGTGAGCGACGTCTACCACGGCGAGATCGACAAGCTGAGCCGGCTCGAGAGCCTCGAGGAGCTGCGCGACACCGACGACGCGGTGCGTGCCACGGTGGCGCCTCCGACCGACGGGGGCACGCCGTGAACCTCGTGCTTCCCCTCCTGGTCGTGCTGCCGATCTTCGGGGCCGGCCTGTCGATGGCGCTCTGGCGCTCCGTGCCGTTGCAGCAGATCGTCGGCGTCGCGGTGCTCGCGGCTTCGGTCGCGCTGTCGGTGGCGATGACCGTCCACGTCGCCGCGCACGGTGCGGTGGCCGTCCACATCGGCGGCTGGGCGGCGCCGGTCGGCATCACGCTGGTCGCCGATCTCTTCGCGTCGCTGCTGCTCACGGTGTCGCTGGTCACCGTGCTCGGCGTGTTCGTCTACGCCGTCGGACAGCCGCGCGCCGACAAGGGCGCGTACTACTTCCACGCGCTCTACCTGGTGCTCACCGCCGGCGTGAGCGGCGCCTTTCTCACCGGCGACCTGTTCAACCTGTTCGTCGCCTTCGAGATCATGCTGTCGGCGAGCTACGTCCTGATCACGCTCGGCGGGCGCGCGGAGCAGGTGCGGGCGGGGATGACGTACATCGTCATCAACCTGCTCGCGTCGACCTTGCTCGTCACGACGATCGGTCTGATCTACGCGGCGACGGGATCGGTGAACATGGCCGACGTCGCGGTGCGTTTCGCCGACGTTCCCGACGGGATGCAGATGGCGCTCGGCGCCTTGCTGCTGGTGACCTTCGGCATCAAGGCGGCGATCTTCCCGCTGTTCTTCTGGCTGCCCGACTCGTACCCGACCGCACCCGTCGCGGTGACCGCGGTGTTCGCGGGCCTGCTCACCAAGATCGGCGTGTACGCGATCATCCGCACGCAGACGCTGCTCTTCCCCGACGGCGGCGGCGCGACCATCGTGCTCGTCGCGGCGGCGCTCACGATGGTGTTCGGCGTGCTCGGCGCGATGGCGCAGGACGACATGAAGCGCATCCTGAGCTTCCACATCATCAGCCAGATCGGCTACATGCTGTTCGGCCTCGGCCTCTACACGGTGTCGGGGATCGCCGCCGCGATCTTCTTCGTGATCCACCAGATCCCGGTGAAGACGGCGATGTTCCTGGTGAACGGGCTCGTCGAGACGGTCACCGGCACGGCCGCGCTGCACAGCCTCGGCGGGCTGCTCCGGCGGAGCCCGTTCATCGCCGCGATGTTCCTCGCCGGCGCGCTGAGCCTCGCCGGCATCCCGCCGCTGTCGGGCTTCTTCGGCAAGATCGCGCTCATCGAGGCCGGCTTCGCGCGCGAAGCATGGGTCGTGACCGGCATCAGCATCGCGGTGAGCGTGCTGACGCTGTTCTCGATGACCAAGATCTGGTCCGCCGTGTTCTGGGGCGAGCCCGCCGAGGAGCCGCCGCTCGCGAGCGCGCGCGGCACCGGACCGCTGCGTGCGCCCGCGCTGATGAACGTCGCGACCATGGCGCTGGTCGCCGTGACGGTGGCGGTCGCGATCTTCGCGCAGCCGCTCTGGGAGCTCAGCGTACGCGCGTCCGAGCAGCTGCTCGACGCCGGGCCGTCGTACATCGACGTGGTGCTGTCGCGATGAGCGCCCCCGTGGACACGCGAGCGCCGTCGTGGCTGGGTCGCGCGGGTGCGGTGCTCTGGCTGACCGTCGTCTGGTGCGCGGTGATGGAGTCGCTGCAGCCCGGTACCGTGCTGGTCGGGCTCGTCGCCGCGATCGCGCTGACGCTGCTCTTCCCGACGCGCGGCGGGGGAGCGCCCGGTCTGCGCTTCCGCCCGTGGGCGTTCGTCGTCATGAACGCGACGTTCTTCGTGGCGCTGCTGCGCGCGAACCTGCAGGTCGCGTGGGCGGTGATCGCCCCGGGACGCGCGGGGCTCCGCCGCGGCATCGTCGCGGTGCCGCTCGTGCCGTCGACCGACCTCGTCGTGAGCCTGCTGGTGAACGCGGTGTCGCTCACCCCCGGCACGCTGATCCTCGACGTCGATCGCGAGCCGTCCGTGCTCTACATCCACGCGCTGCAGCTGAGGACCGAGGCGGAGCTGCACCGCGGCGTGATCGCGATGCAGCGCTCGATCGTGCGCGCGCTCGGCGACCGCGCGACGCTCGCCGCGATCGACGCGCGCCTCGAGGCGCTCGACGACGCCATCGCGGCAGGTAGGCCCGTGCCGCCACTGGAGGTTCCGTGATCGAGATCGTCACCGCCGTCTGCTTCGTCGTGCTGGCCGTGAGCGCACTGCTGTCCGTCGGGAGGATCGTCGGCGGACACTCGGTTGCGGACCGCGCGCTCGCGCTGGACGCGCTGCTGATCGTGGTGGTGGTCGGCGTCGCGGTGGGCGCGGTCCGCACCGGCAGCGGCATCTACCTCGACGTGCTGCTCGTCGTCGCGCTGGTCGCGTTCATCGGCACCACGGCGGTGGGGCGCTTCATCGAGCGGCGGGGCGTGCGATGATCGCGACGCTCGCGGACGTCGTCACGTCGTTGCTGCTGCTCGCGTCGGTCGGCTTCGTGCTTCTGGCGTGCGTCGGCCTCTACCGCTTCGACGACGTGTTCTCGCGCATCCACGCCGCCACCAAGGCGACCACGCTCGGCGTGATCCTGGTCGCCGCCGCGACCGCGCTCGCGCTGCGCGATCCCGGCGACACCGCGAAGCTCGCGATCGCCGCCGTGCTGCAGATGATCAGCGCGCCCGTGACCGCGCACGTGATCGGGCGCGCCGCGTACTGGAGCGGCGGCGAGCTCAGCCCGGAGACGGTGGTCGACCAGCTCGCCGATCGCGCGCCGGGGCGCGAGGGGTGAGCGGCCCGCGACCGTGATCGTCATCGCGCCGCCGCGCCCCGCGGCCGGGGATCACTCCTCGACGAAGGTGCTCTCGGCGTCTCCCGTCAGCACGTGCTTCAGCACCTTGCCGGTCGCGTTGCGCGGCAGCTCGTCCCGCACCTCCCAGTGCGCCGGAACCTTGTAGTACGCGAGCTTCTCCGCGACGAAGGCGGCGAGCGCCTTCCCGTCGAGCGTCGCACCGGGACGCAGCACCAGCACCGCCTTCACCGCCTGGCCGAGATCCTGATCCGGGACGCCGATCACCGCGGCCTCGGCGACGTCCGGGTGCTCGACGAGACGGTTCTCGATCTCGACCGGGTAGACGTTCTCGGAGCCGCGCAGGATCATGTCGCGCTTGCGCGACGCGAGGTACAAGCGGCCGTCGACGATGCGGCCGACGTCGCCGGTGCGGAGCCAGCGTCCTGGCGCGATGGTCTCCGCGGTCTCCTTCGGCCGGTTCCAGTAGCCGAGCATGACGAGCGGGCTCCGCACGTAGATCTCGCCCTCGCGTCCGTCGGGCAGCGCGCGTCCCTCGGAGTCGCGAATCTGCACCGACGTCGTCGGCAGCGGACGTCCGACGGACTCGGGAAAGCTCTGCCACTCCTCGCCGCCGATGATGGTCGCGAGCGCCGTGGTCTCGGTGCTGCCGTAGCCGTGGCCGAGCTGGCCGCCCTTCTTGATCGACGGGAAGCCCTCGCGCATGCGGCGCTGCAGCTCGGGCGCGGTCGGCGCGCCGCCACCGCCGATGTGGCGCAGCGACGAGAGGTCGTGCTGGCCGAACTCGGGGTGGTTCAGCATGCGCTGCACGACGGTGTTCATGCCGCTCCAGCTGGTGACCTTCTCGCGCGCGATGATCTGCATCGCGACCGCGGGGTCGTAGCGGCCGACGTTCCACACCGTGCGCACGCCGGTCGCGAGCGTGGTGATCGCACCGGCGTGCAGACCAGACACGTGGAAAAGCGGGTTCGTCTGGAAGATGCAGTTCGGCGTCGCGGGCGGCGCGCCGGCGGGCGGCGGCGGCGCGAGCATGATGCCCTTGACGCCCATGAACACCGTCGTCTGGACGAACGCGGCGACGTTGCGGTGGCTCTGCATCGCGCCCTTGGGACGCCCGGTGGTGCCGCTGGTGTAGAGGATGATGACGGGGTCGTCCTCGGCGATCGGGGTGTCGGGGAGCGGTGCCGCGAGGTCGTGGTTCCACAGCGGGTCGAAGTTCGACTCGATCTCGACGACGGGCACGCCCGGCGACGCGCCGCCGAGGCGCTCGAGGCGCTTGCGGTCGGCGACCAGCAGCTTGGGCTCGCAGTCGCCGACGCCGTAGAGGATCTCGTCCGCGGTCCACCAGCCGTTGAGTCCGACGGCGATCGCGCCGAGGCTGACGGTCGCCCAGAAGGTGACGATCCACTCGGGGCAGTTCGCGGCGAGGATGGCGACGCGGTCGCCCTTCTGCACGTCGAAGCGTTCGCGCAGCGCCTTCGCGACCGACGCGACGGCGCGCTCGTGCTGGGCGAAGGTGATGCGTCTGTCGCCGAAGACCATGTACTCGGCGTCGCCGAACCCGGCCGACCGCTCGACGAAGGCGCGCAGCGACGGCACGCGCTGTTTGAAGACGTGCATGCGCTCACCGAGGACGACCTCCTCGGCGAGCTCGAACATCCCACCTGGTCCGAGCAGCTGCGCTTCGACTTCCTCGACGGTTGGCATGCCGCTCGATATGCCGGCCCGCTCCTTGGCGCGCAACGACGCGGCGCGCGGCGTTTCGCTCGGGCACGGTCGCTGTTCTTGGCTGTGGGCCGGGCGCGGATCGCTTGCCGCTCTGCCGCTCAGTCCTCGCAGATCGGCGAGCCATGCTCGCCGTCTGCTGCGGGCTCCGCATTCGCTGCAGAGCGGCAAGCGACCCGCACCCTCCG
>Ga0268299_1000244_pt1:162500-205925 | contig 205925 bp, 187 predicted proteins | sample NOBtaG_FD_193484 | JGI IMG/M metagenome (GOLD analysis project Ga0268299, IMG submission 193484) | Activated sludge microbial communities from bioreactor in Nijmegen, Gelderland, Netherland - NOB reactor | ecosystem: Engineered > Bioreactor > Aerobic > Activated sludge | place... | reverse complement strand
GGTTGTCGATCTGCGAAAGCCGCTGCCAACATTTTTGCCGTATCGACGAGCCTTGCGGCCTGATCTGCAACGGCCTTATCCTGCACAGCCTCGGCTTCGCGGACCACATTTTCAGGTATTTGCGAGAACCAGCGTTCGATCGCCCGGTTCATGAAAAGGTATGTAAAACCAGCCATTGCGATGATCGGAAGCAGGCTGATCGCAGCAAAATACACGAACAAACGCGTCTTTATTCGCGAACCTAATTGAAGAGCACGCCGCTCGCGGGCAAGTTTCAAAATGCTACGAAGAAAGATGAAACCAAAGATCACGAAAGCAAAGAAGTTTAACGAGGAAAGAGCGTAAAGCAGTAATGTGTCGCTCGCGGTTGCGACCGTCAGATCCTTCCAAAGGTTCGACGTCTGAAGCAAGACCAGTACGATGAAGGATAAAAAGACAAAGCCCCCCAATAGCCAGGGCATCTTTCTTCGTTTCCTCTCGACTCGCATCGCCTCCATTATCGTAAGTCTAACATAACCGCAACCGCTCGCGAGGCGTTTGTAACGTATCACAGCATTCGCTAAACTCAGTCGGAATGACTGGCACAAAGACACTCTTTTTTGACAAGGCGGGCCGATTACGAAGCGGCTTTCGCATGGCTGTGTTTATCGCGATCTTCTTATTCTCGACCGCGCTCCTTGGTTACGTATCTAATGTCGCCTTATCAAACATACCGATAGGCTTCGGGCCTGGTTCGATTTCGTTTTTCGTAACCAGCGGGCTGGTCTCGCTGGTTGCAGCGCTGTTCGCTGGTTGGGTTTGCGGCCGGCATCTAGAGGGCCTTCCGTTCCGCGCTCTTGGAGCCTGGTTCTCGCGAAGGTGGTTTGTTCACGCATTGCTGGGCCTGGCCTTCGGGCTTCTGACGCTTTCGCTGGCGATCGGGCTAGGCGTTCTTTTAGGCGGACTTACCTTTTCACCGAATGCCGGTCAAGGACGTTGGGCAATATTCTTAACTATGGCGGTTTCGTTCGCTGTCTTCGCTATCGCGGCCGCATTTGAAGAGGCGTTGTTTCGGGGCTACATTCTGCAGACGTTTGCGAGGTCGGGCCTGATCTTGTTTGGAGTGATACTGACTTCGTTCATGTTCGCAACCGTCCATAACGCCAATCCTAATGCCTCAGTACTCTCATGGATCAATACGTTTTTGGCAGGCATATGGTTTGCGACGTCGTATATCAGGACCCGCGACCTTTGGTTTGTCACAGGAATGCACATAACCTGGAACTGGACCCAGGGAGCCGTTTTTGGGGTCGAGGTAAGCGGCTTGAAGGAGTTGATCGCAGCTCCGATGCTTAGCGAATCGGATCTCGGCCCGGTCTGGCTGACCGGCGGCAGCTATGGTGTTGAAGGCGGAATCGTGACCACCATTGCTCTTATCGTTTCAACTGCGGCGATCTATTTTCTTCCGATCCTGAGACCCGACGAGGAGATCCTCGCAATGACCAGCCCACCGAGATACGCCATCGAGCCTGAGCTTCAAAATGCTTAGAGTGTTTGGATCTTGAATGATATATCGACCGCTCGAGCCGAGTGGGTCAGCCTTCCGACCGAGATAAGGTCGACGCCCGCCTCAGCAAATGACCTGACACGGTCAAGGTCCATACCGCCGGACGCCTCGATGAGTACGCCGGGATTCATGTTCCGTGACATTTCGACCAATTTCGCAGCTTCTTCAGGCGTTTGGTTATCAAGCATGACGATGTCAGCTCCGGCTTCGATAGCTTCGCGGAGCTGTGCCCAGTTGGTGATCTCGACCTCGATCTTGTGCAGATGGCCGGCTTTTTGCTTTGCCGCGAGGACTGCCTCAGTGATGCCTCCGGCCAACGCAATGTGATTGTCTTTGATCAATACGCCGTCGTCGAGCCCCATTCGGTGATTTCGCCCGCCGCCGACGGTAACAGCATATTTTTCTAATAGCCGGAGTCCAGGCGTGGTCTTTCGTGTATCAACGATCACTGCGTTCGTCCCCTCGACAGCGCGGACATATTGCCGAGTCAAAGTCGCGACACCGGACATTCTTTGAAGAAGATTCAATGCGACGCGCTCACCAGTCAATAGAACATCGGCGTACCCTTTGAGCGTCGCGAATACCGCCCCCTCCTCGACCTCGTCACCCTCGTTGACAGACGTCTCGATCTCAGAGATCTCGGCGTCAAGGTGAAGAAAGACCGCCTCGGCAACCTCGATCCCGCACACAACAAGGTACTCTTTTGCCAAAAACCGCCCAAGTCCTCTGACCTCAGGCTGAACCGTCGCCTGCGTTGTTATATCGCCGCGGCCAATGTCTTCGGCCAAAAACTCGCCGATCGCAGAAAGGACGTCACCATTATCGAGCCAGTTCATAGGCCTTAGATTATCAACCTTCCGCATATTTACCGCAAGCCGAAGATCGGACGCGATGAATGCAACAAACGAACAGCACGGCTTTGACATTGCGGTCGCCTCGAAGTAATCTCAGCAGGTTTCAAGCAATCGAAGTAAGATCATTTCGTCAGAAATAGATAAGGAGATTTTTCAACGTGAATAACAAATTACAGGCCTTTGCCGCAATCGGAGCTCTTTTTGCTCTTGCCCTCGCATGCAATATGAGCACAGCAAACCTGAGCAGCCTCAAGACGTCAAAGGACAAGGAAGGAAAGCAGGAATCGACTGCCTTCAAAGCTGGCGATACCATTTATGGAAATGCGGTCGTGGCGAACAGCATGAGTAAAGTGACGGTCAAGTATAAACTCGTGGCCGACGACGTTCCCGGGATGAAGAAGGGTGATACAGTGAAAGGTTCAGAAGTGAGCATCGATCTTCCGTCAAGCGGCACGGCAAACTACTCGCTGCCGATCCCTTCGGGAGCACCGAGTGGGAAATTCACCCTCGTCGCCGATATGCACGATGAGGCTGGCGAGCGAAAGGACGGAAAGACCGTAAACATTACCATTGAGGGCTCATCGGCCACGACTCCTGCTGCAAAACCGCCGGCTGGTGACGATGTTGACGATGCAAACTCAACAACTGACGCTAACGACGACGACAAAAGTGACAACTAGTTCCTTTGGATCAGCCAAAGTAAGAGAGCGGCCGGGATCAGCCCGAACCGCTCTTTTCATTTGGCTGCACAATTCCATTAGGGTCGGGATCACTCGAGTGACGCAAGATTTTGCTGGAGTGTTGCGGTCTGAATCTCGATCTCCGATCTTCGTTCTCGCAGAGCTTCTACCTTTTCGGCGGGTGCTTTTTTGACAAAATCCAAATTTGATAACTGTCCGCTAAGCCGCGTCAATTCGATCGCAAGTTTCCCGATCTGGTTTTGCAACCGTTCGCGTTCCTTACTAAAATCGATCAGGCCTTCGAGCGGCACAGCGATCTCGGCATTTGCTATCACAGCTTTGGCGGACGCTTTAGGCACCGTGAGGGTGTCGCCACGCACGAGCTTATCAGCCCGTGCAAGCTTTAAGATCTGTGCTTCGTTCGCCGCGAATACGGCGCAAATATCCTCCCCACCTGCTACATGAACCGCGACGCGATCCGAAGGCTTGATGTTCATATCCGTCCGGATATTCCGCACACGACGAATAAGGTCGATCACTGACCCCATCTCGTTTTCGGCTCGATCGTCGGAAAGGTCCGCAGTGCCCGGAGGAAAGTCGGCAAGCATTATCGTGCGTTCAGCTGAACTATAGGCTGGATTGTGAAATTGGCTGTTAGTTCCGGGCAATTTCTGCCACAGCTCTTCGGTCAAGTACGGCATAAAGGGATGAAGCAGCCGCAATGCCTGTTCGAGCACTGATAAGATCAGCGAACTCGCCTCGATATCACCTGCGTTGATCTCGTCTTTCTTGAGTTCGATGTACCAATCGCAAAAATCGTCCCAAAAGAAATGGTAAAGGAGCGAAACCGCCGTATGAAACTCGTACTTTGCAAGCGCGCTGTTTACATTGATCGCGGTCTTGTTCAATCGCGAGACGATCCATCGGTCGGCGATACCGGTCAGTTCTTCCGGAACAATAGCCTTTACTTGGGCGCCGTCGGAATTTAAAAGGCAGAAACGCGTTGCGTTCCATATTTTGTTGGCGAAGTTTCGGTAGGTCTCGACGCCGGTGTCGTTCCATTTAATGTCCGCGCCGGTCGCGATCGAAGCAAGATAAATGCGGGTTGCATCAACGCCGAATTTGTCGAACATCTCGATCGGATCGACGCCGTTTCCACGGGACTTTGACATCGGCTTTCCGTCCTTTCCAAGAACGGTTCCGGTCACCACCACGTCGTCGAATGCGGCCTTATCAACAAACTTCTTCGTCAGCATCATCATTCGCGAGACCCAAAGGAAGATGATGTCACGGCCAGTAACGAGAACATCAGTAGGCAGAAATGTCTCGAGATCGGGTGTATTTCTGACCTCACCGTTCCAACCGAATGTTGAGAAAGCCCAGAGCCCCGACGAAAACCATGTGTCAAGAACATCCTGGTCCTGAGTCAGTTCTTTATCGCCTGCTTTTTCTTTCGCTTCCTCCGGCGTTCGTGCGACATAGACATTCCCTTCATTGTCGTACCAAGCCGGGATCTGATGTCCCCACCAAAGCTGCCGTGATATCGTCCAATCCTTTAGATTTTCGAGCCACGTCGTATAGACCTTTTCATGCGGGACCTGCGGCCAGAATTGCGGTTTGCCTGTTCGAATCAGGTCAAGTGCCATATCGCGCAATTCATCCATCTTTACGAACCATTGATCAGATAGTATCGGTTCGACAATGGTCTTACAGCGTTCGCAGATCGGCAGCGAGACCTCGTAGTCTTCGATCCTATCCAGCAAACCTAGGCTCTCGAACTGCTCTACTACCATCTTCCGGGCATCAAAACGGTCAATTCCATCGAAGGCGGCTCCAGCGGCCGCATTCATCGTGCCGTCATCATTCATTACAAGCAGTTGTTCAAGCCCATGGCGTTCACCGACGACGTAATCGTTCGGGTCATGAGCCGGAGTGATCTTTACGGCACCGGTCCCGAATTCCGGGTCGACGTAATCATCAGCGATTATCGGTATTTCACGACCTGTGAGCGGCAATGAAACTGTCTTTCCGATCAGATCGGTGTAGCGCTCGTCCAATGGGTTCACGGCAACTGCCGTATCGCCGAGCATCGTCTCAGGACGCGTCGTCGCAACCGTGATAGTGCGGTCGGTTCCCTTTACCGGATACCGCAAATATGTCAGTTTCCCATCCTTCCTTGTTTCCTCTTTGACCTCGAGGTCGGAGAGTACCGTCTTATCCTTCGGACACCAATTGACGATCCGAAGTCCGCGATATATCCAGCCTTCGTCATACAATGTGCAAAAGACGTTTCTAACCGCTAGCGAGAGGCTGTCGTCCATGGTAAAACGATGTCGTGACCAATCGACCGACGCCCCTTCGCGCCGCATCTGCTCGGTGATCGTGTTGCCGTATTGCTCTTTCCACGCCCATGCCCTTCGAACAAAGTCCTCCCGTCCGATATCCAATGGCGATCGTTTCTCGTCTTTTCTCAGTTGTTCGACGACCTTGCGCTGTACAGAGATACCTGCATGATCGGTACCTGGAAGCCAAAGCGTGCGGTAGCCCTGCATTCGCTTCCAACGCGTCAATACATCCATGATCGTATGCTGAAGCGCGTGGCCCATGTGCAGGCTGCCAGTGACATTCGGCGGCGGGATAACGATCGAAAACTTTCGTGCATTCGGATCCTTGTTGATCTCCGGCGCAAAACAGCCGATCGATTCCCAGCGATCGTAATGATTTTCCTCAGCGACCTTCGGATCGTATGACTTCGGGATTTCCATAACCGTAAAACGTTTATTCTAAAACAAATACAGACAGTTTTCATCCGATGTCGGAAAACTGCCTGCAGTCTTTACTTCGAATTTCCAGCTAGTATTTTTGAGCCAGCTTTTCGACCACCTTTTGAACCAGCAACTCCATCAGTTCCGGCGAGAGGGTAACGACCTGCTTACTGCCGGTTTCCTCTCGTGCCAGTTCAGGCGTAGTGAATTCGATCGTGCGGTTGTCGCCGACCGGCGGCAGTTCAAGCAGATCGATACCCTCGAAGACCGGTTGAGGTACGAATGATGTTTCGCTTTGCGTCTGAACGCCCGATTCCCCGTCTACGCTGTCCTTTGCCACAACATATCGTTCGTCAACGTTTGCATCAAAGTCCGAGGGTTCGCTTTCTTGAACTTCGTGCAAATCCGAAACCGCCAGGGTATCTGCTGTTCCCGACTGCTCAATAGCCTGCAAGCTCGCCTCTTCCGGCTCATCGGTTATCCGTTCGAATGCGAGCGGCTCCGGCTCCCGATTCGGGTGGGGTTCCTCCCATGCGATCGGCAAAGAGACTTCCGGAGGCCGATAATTTTCGTCCTGATAGCTTTCGGCCAAAGAGCGAGGCAATTCGACCGTTTCAGCCGCCGGATCGCCGTCGGGATAATAGGGAGACGGGTCAAACTGCTGGTCGTCCCGCACATCCGGGAGATCGTTATCTAAGACATCAGCCAGCCCGAAATCGATCGTCTCAACGTCAGTTTCGGGTGAGGCGTAGCTTGTCTCTATCATTTCGTCATCGAGACCGCTGTCGCCGAACTCGAACTCTTTAACCACTTCGCCAGATTCGGCGCCGGCCGTAACCAGGCTCTGCTCGTAAAGCCGGTCTATATCGTCCCCCTGCTCGATCTCGTTGTCGCCGCCATACTCGTCGGCAGCGGGCATCGAATCGCCGACCGTGCCTTGTCGATCGGCTGTTGCGGCCATCATTTCGGTTATATTGGTCACTAACTGCCGTATCGATTGAAACGGTTTGGTCATGAACGCATTCGCCCCGACGCGTTCAGCTTCCGATTCGTCAAAAGGTTCAAATGATCCGACAAGAAGTACGACCGGAATGGTCCGTGTCGATTCATGTGCCCGGATCGCCTCACAGATCTGATAACCGCTTGCCCCGGGCATGTTGACATCGGCCATAACGAGATCGGGACGTTCTCTCGATAGAAACTCAAGAGCGGCGTCTCCGTCGCTGACGGTCGTCACTTCGATGCCTTCTTCGGCAAACGTAAGATTGACGACTTTCTGGATCGTTACGGAATCATCGGCAAGTAAAAGCTTGCGTTTAGAGACGTTCATTTCAGCTCCTGATCGGTCTTACGAGGGGTTGTTTCTGAAAGCTATCATCTTGTCCGCTCAACAGTCAAGATACCTCTTCGACCACGGTCGGTTTCACCGACTATCTAGGACCGTCTTCAACATTAGCCGCAATTGGCTATTTGTGAACGGCTTTGAAAGAAATGCCGCAGCACCAGCATTGAAACTTGAGGACGTCGCTTTCGGATCGGTTCCGGCGGTCATAACGATCACCGGAATATGCGAAAATCGTTCATTGGAGCGCATAAACCGCAGCAGTTCGGTTCCTTCGATGTAGGGCATACGAATGTCAACGATGACGGCTCGGATCTGGTGGTTTGATTGAAGCAGTTTGTAAGCTTGCTTGCCATCATTCGCAGCAACGACCTCATATCCCTCCGCCTGAACGATTGCTGTAACAAGCTTAAGGATCGCCGCGTCGTCATCGGCGATAAGAACAGCTGGTCTTGGAGGAGTCTCAGAAACCATACTAGATTGGTTCAATTCACTGGGCATCGTCGGCCGTGCACTTCATCGGGCGTTGCATGGCCAAATCGGCAGCTAGTTTGATCGCAGATTGCATACTCGAAGCATCGGCAATACCCTTGCCCGCAATATCGAACGCCGTTCCATGGTCGACGGAAGTTCGGATCAACGGAAGTCCCAGGGTCACATTTACCGCTGAGCCGAACGACAACGACTTAACGGCGATCGTAGCCTGATCATGATAACACGCGATGACCGCGTCAAATTCGCCCCGATAGCCTCGTAAAAAGACCGTGTCCGGGGAATACGGACCCGATACGTCGATGCCAAGCTCGTCGCGGCATCGCGCTATTGCCGGTTCGATCTCGTCTGCTTCCTCGACACCGAACATTCCATGTTCCGAGGCATGCGGATTCACTCCAGCGACGGCGATCTTGACACTACGCCCGAGCAACTTCTTGAACTGTTCCGAGGCAAAAGTGATTAGCGATATCATGGTCTCGGTCTTCACAAGTTCGATCGCTTTTCTTAAAGGCACGTGAGTCGAAACCAGCACGACGCGTAATTTGTCCGCAAAAAAACTCATGGCAAACTCGCGAGTTCCAGTCAACTGAGCAAGAAATTCGGTATGACCGGGAAAATCGTAACCGCCGAGAACAAGCGAGCCCTTATTTATAGGGGCTGTCGCGATCGCGTCGATCTTCCCTGCTCGCCAGAGTTCGACCGCTTTTTCGATATAACTTCCTGCCGCCCGGCCGCAAACGGGCGACTCTCGGCCGATCGCCAAGTCAGACGGGAGACCACCGAGATCGATCACCGGGACAGAACCGAAAGGCTCCTGCTCATCCGCATTTCGCAGCCGGACGGGAATTGAAAACGAAGCGGCCGTACGACGTAATAACCCTAGATCACCGACTATGATGATGTCAGCGCACTTATTCAAATCGGCATCAGCGGCAGACCGCAAGACGATCTCAGGTCCGATTCCCGCCGGGTCGCCGATTGTTACCCCGATCCTTGGACGTACTTGCATTAACCGTCGTTCGCTTTGGTCAATTCCGGTCATGCAGCTATGATATCACGCAAAAAGGCCGGGCTTAATGATTGGCCCGGCCACTGCATCGATCTAGCAGCGGCTAGTCGGCTTGCCTGCGAATAAATGTAGGAACCTCGAGATCTTCCTCTCGTTTGGATTCGATTGCGGGAAAAACAGGTCCTCCGCCCCCATTCGCGACCGCTGGAACTTCCATCGGCCTCGGAAACGGCATTGCCGACTGCACCGCTGTATCAAAACCTGTCGCGATAACCGTCACCCTGATCTCGTCACCCATATCTTCGCGAATGACGTTGCCCCAGATAATGTCCGCCTGGTCGTCTGATTCACTCTCGATCATACCGATCGCGTCTTCGATCTCGCCGAGCGGCATATTTGCGCTCCCGGTTACGTTGATAAGAGCAGCCTTGGCTCCGGTGATCGAATTCTCTTCAAGTAACTTGTAATCAAGTGCGGCACGCATCGCTTTCGACGCCGCATCGGGTCCACTGGCTGAACCGATGCCCATCAGGGCGACGCCTTTGCCGCGCATAACGGTGGTCACGTCGGCGAAATCAAGATTGATGATCCCCGGCGTTGTGATCAGGTCGGTTATCCCCTGGACCGCCTGCAGCAACACGTCGTCCGCGCTTCTGAAAGCGTTCATCAAGGTTATATTTTCTTCGACCTCGCGGAGCTTCGAGTTGGGGATCGTGATGATGGTATCAACACAGCCGCGAAGTTCGGCAAGGCCGCGTTCCGCCTGTGCCATTCGCTTCTTGCCCTCGACACCAAACGGCTTGGTCACAACGGCAACCGTCAATGCTCCGAGTTCGATAGCAAGCGATGCAACGACCGGTGCGGCTCCGGTTCCGGTCCCACCGCCTAGGCCTGCGGTAACAAAGACCATGTCAGACCCTTCGAGCACGTCGAGAAGTTTTTCGTGATCCTCCAGTGCCGCTTCACGTCCGACCTCCGGGTTGGAACCGGCTCCAAGGCCGCGTGTCGACCTTGTACCGAGCTGGATCTTCATCGGGGCCTTCGAAGCGTTGAGCGCCTGAAGATCAGTGTTCGCGACAATGAACTCTACACCCTTGATACCTTCTTCGATCATTCGATTGACCGCATTGCCGCCGCCGCCGCCCACGCCGATCACTTTGATCCGGGCACCCGTTATCGGCGGCTCGTCCAAAAACATTCTTATTCCGCTATTATTCATTTGAAGACCTTCCGCAAATACCTAGCATCCCGGTTACCCGGGCAGTCATCCTGATAAATTAATTCTGATGATTCGTTGACGTGATTACTGCTAGCAACAATATATTGTGCTGATGGGCAAAAAGCATACAACGATTTGTGGTAAAAATCTAGTCGTGACATTACCATTATCGAAATTTTTCTCGAAAATTCTCAAGCCATGCCGTAACCCTTCCGGCTCCGGATCTTCCGCCCAAGTTTTGCTCACGGATCTGTGTTCTCATCGATGAAAGCGCCAGCCCGCATGCGACGGCCCAGTCCGGGCTCGCGACCTGCGCAGAAAGGCCGCCGAGATAATTCGGATCCGGAAAGCCCACACGTGTAGGCGCATCAAACACCTGTTCGCCGATTTCGACCATCCCGCGAGCAAGCGATCCGCCGCCGGTCAGAACGACACCGCTTGGGATCTGTGCCTGTGTTGCCGCGACCTCCTGAGCAATATGCTGAAGCAGTTCGATGGCTCGCGGCTGCATGATGTCGCAGAGTATTTCCTTGGATAAGGCCCGGGTCTCATTTCGTCCGACCGGCACGATCTCGATGACTTCCTGCCGTTCCTCATCGTCCATCAGAAACGAGGCGACGCATCCGAAATCGTGCTTGATCTTCGCTGCTTCCTGCATCGACACGCGTAACCCAACCGCGATGTCCTTTGTAAAGTGAAGGCCGCCGAAAGGAAAAACCGCGGTATGCTGGACGGCTCCGCGTCCGAAGATCATAAGCCCCGTGATCTCGGATCCAATGTTCACGACAGCACATCCATATTCACGATCGTCATCGATGAGCGTGCTCTCAGCCGCCGCAAGCGGTTCGAGCATCATCCGTTCGACTTCGAGGCCTGCCCGCCTCACTGCCTTTTCGAGATTCTGCCTGCCCGCACTCGGGCCGGTAACGACGTGAACAAGCGATTCGAGCCGCGAACCCGTCATCCCGACCGGTTCAGTGATGCCGTCCTGCCCATCAATGATGAATTCTTGTGGAAGCCTGTCGAAGACTTCCCATCCAGTCGGCAGCTGTACAGCACATGCCGACTCGATCGCACGGTCCACGTCTTCGTTCGATATCTCACGGCCTGTTCCGGCTACAGCAACGACCCCGCTCTTGTTCTCGCCGCGAAAGTGTTCGCCGGAAAGATTAACGGTGACAGCGCTGAGGTCGAGCCCGCTGATCCTCTCGGCCTCTTCGACCGCCTTCTTGACCGAGTCGGCAACGGCCTCAGCACCTGTCACGATCCCGCGCCGCAGGCCGCGCGATTCTGATTGTCCGATGCCGACGATGTTCATCTTTCCGCTGGCCGCAGCTTCGCCAACAATGCATCGAACCCTGCTCGTCCCAATGTCGACCCCGATCGCGTGAATTTCGTTGCTCATAATCCGATGACCATTGTGATTACCTAACTTTCTGGCTTTGGTGCTTGTCAGTTCGAGGTGCCAGAATCATGTTCGATCCGACCAGATCGACTGCTTCGAACGTAGTGCCTTTGCCCGCGATCGCTTTTATGCCGCGGCTCAAATTCTCACCAAAATTGCTTCGTCCAACGGCGATCGAAACCGCATGACCCGAGTCGTCCAAAACAGCACGCGGTTCCTTCGGATCTGAAATATTTACGGCCTTGACCCGATCTGCAATTCCAAAGGTGACCCATTCCTCGAGCATCTTTCGATAGAGCTTTACGCGTTCCGGGTTTTCTCTATCGGCTCTTTCCGATTTTGATTCGTCCCAGCCGGTCATTACGAATGGAAGCGCGGCCTCATTCTTGTTTGCTCTCGCAAGTATCTTGCCATCAGCCCCGACCAAATGATCGCCATCAGAAAGCCTTACTATCGCCTTGGGTTCGTGTTCGATGACCTCGACCCGAATTCCGTTCGGAAGCACCCGGGAGACTGACGCAGATCTGACGAAGGGCATCTTTTCGATCTGAGATCTGAGTTCATTGAGGTCGGCATTCCATACTCCGGTCCTTACGGTCTGCGATTCTACCAGTCGTTCGATGTTCTCTCTTGATGTACGGCTGGTGCCCCCGACCGCTACCGTCCTAACCTCAAAGAAGTCCGATGCGGTGACAGTTCGATAGCCGAGGTAAACCAAGGCCGCGATAAAACTTATAATTACCGCACTCAGCAATATCGGAAAGACATTCCCGAATCTCGGAGCTGCCCCAGAACTTGAACGTTTAGGGCGCGTTGCACTTCTGGAACGCCTCTTTACCGGTCGCGCCATACTTCGCTTTAAGGCTTTTTGGCTCCTCGTCGCTGCCATCTACACCGTTACGCCTCCGTCGTTCGAATTTGCTTGCCTGAGCTTTTCAATTATCTCATCAGATACACGCGTAACGCTTCCCGCTCCGAGGGTAATGACAAGATCGCCTTCGAGTAGCTCTGGAACAACCCGGTCAGCAGCTTTTTCTACGTCGCCGATATAGCTAGCGTTCTTATGGCCATGCTTACGAACATTTTCGGTAAGGACCTCGGCATTAACGCCCTCGATCGGCTGCTCGCTGGCAGCATAAATGTCCAGAACATAGAGAACGTCGGCATTGTTGAAAGCAAGTGCGAACTCGTCCATTAACTCTTGCGTCCTTGTATATCTATGCGGCTGGAAAACAACAACGGTCCTTCGACCGCTGGCAGCATTCTTTGCCGCTGACAGCGTTGCGAGTATTTCGGTCGGATGATGTCCGTAGTCGTCGACAACGGTGATCCCGTTAACATCGCCTTTGAACTGGAAACGACGGTTAGCGTTCTTGAATCCGGTAAATGCTTCGGCGATCTTTTCGAACGGCACATCTAGTTCCAGTGCGACGGCCGTTGCGGCTAAAGCATTGTATACATTATGCTTGCCGGGCACCGGCAGGTCGATGTCGCCAAGCACCTCGGTCCCTTTCCAGACCGTAAAGTGCGATCCGAAATCATCTCCATACTTAATGTCATGTGCTGAGATATCTGCCTGGGCCGTCATGCCGTAAGTGACGCGGCGCCGCTTTATATTCGGGATCAACAATTGGACATTCGGATCGTCAAGGCAGATGATCGCTGCTCCGAAAAACGGTACCTTATTGACGAAGTCGGTAAAGCACTGAACGACATCGTCCATGCCCTTGTACGATTCCATGTGTTCTTTGTCGATATTCGTAACGACCGCGATCGTCGGATAAAGCATGAGGAAGGACCGATCGCTTTCATCGGCCTCGGTGACAAACCATTCTGATGTTCCGAGTTGCGCATTAGAACCGAGCGTATCGACCACACCCCCAACGACCGTCGTCGGATCTACACCGGCATGCTTCAAGATCGTTGCCACCATCGACGTCGTCGAGGTCTTGCCGTGTGTACCCGAAACAGCAACTGCGTAAGGCTTCAGCACCATCAACTCTGCCAGCATTTCGGCACGAGGTATTACCGGTATACCGTTCTCTTTCGCGATCAGGACCTCGGGGTTATCGTCACGAACTGCAGATGAGTAGACCACAACCTCGGCATCTCCGACATTTTCGGCCGAATGACCCTCGGTAATACGGATACCGCATAGTTTTTCAAGGCGGTCAGTATTCTTCGATCTCTTGATGTCCGATCCTGATACCTCGAAGCCAAGATTAGCGAGTACCTCGGCTATCCCGCTCATTCCGATTCCGCCAATTCCGATAAAGTGTATCTTCTTTACGTGTCTAAACATTCTTTTGTAACTCTTCGATCAGATCTACCGTTCGCTCTGCTGCATCGGATCTTGCAAGTGCTCGTGCCGATCTTTCCATCTGCGAGATCGTTTCCGGCGACGCCATCAACCGTCCGATCTCGGAAGCAAGTCGTTCTCCGTCAAGGTTCTGCTGTAGAAGCATGATCGTCGCTCCGGCTTTCTGCATCGCTTCAGCATTTTTTCGCTGATGATCGTCAGCAGCCGTCGGCAGCGGTATCATGATCGCAGCCTTGCCTGCAGCAGCAAGTTCGGCACAGGTCGTGGCTCCGGCTCGGCTGATGACAAGATCGGCATTTGCAAATTCCGCACACATATCGCTGATGAACGGTCGGATATCCGAATCCGCAAATGCGGACCGATCGTAGATCTCGCGGATCTTTTCGAAATCCGCCTCACCGGTCTGATGTACGACCGAGATCTTGCCTTTGTACTCTGCCAGGTGTTCGAGCGCATCAGCCATTGCATTATTGATCGCACGAGCTCCCTGCGAACCGCCGAAGATAAGAATACTGAAAACCTCGCCACGCACTTTTGGCTCGATTTCGAAGAACTCGTATCGCACCGGGTTGCCGGTAACAACGCCTTTGTTGCCAAAGTACGGCAAGGCCGCCTCGAACGTCAGGGCTGCCTTATCGATGAAGCGTGCCAATCGCCGATTGGTGAAGCCCGGCAAAGCATTCGAGTCCATGACAAGCGTCGGTATGCCCATTACTGCCGCCATTAATAACACCGGCCCCGAAACGTATCCGCCCGCTCCGACAACGACGTGGGGCCTGAACTGCTGGATCAACTGTCGTGCTTCGAGAAAGCTCTTCGGTAGAACAGCAAGGCCTTTTAGCTGCGCGACCAACCCGACACCTTTTAGGCCTGCGCTGTCGATGAGCGAAAGCTGAAACCCATTTTCGGGAACGATCTTCACTTCGAGGCCTCTAGCCGTGCCTACGAAGAGCACCTCCGAGTTCGCATCTCGGCGCAACACCTCTTTGGCGACCGCTATTCCAGGAAAAATGTGTCCGCCGGTTCCACCCGCGGCGATCAGGATCTTCATTATGTATCTAATCTACCTGAGCCCGTTCTTGTTCTTCTTTCGTCGGACCGGCCGATCGATCGGGCCTTCACTTTCCGACCTGTCGGCTGCAGATGCCTGAGAAATATTCAGGAGTATTCCGACGGCGACAAGCGTCACCAACACCGAAGAGCCTCCATAGGAAATGAATGGCAACGGGATTCCTTTCGCCGGTAGTATCGAGATCACGACGCTGATGTTAAAAAGTGCCTGAACAATAATCCCGGTGATCAGCCCGATACCGAGAAGCGTTCCAAACCGGTCCGGGGCCTTTATCGCCGCTCGGGCACCACGCCACAGCAAGAGGCCGAAGGCGATGACCAACCCCAAAGTCCCAAACAGTCCAAGTTCCTCGCCGACCACCGAAAAAATGAAATCAGAATGAGGATACGGAAGATAAAAAAGCTTTTGCTGGCCCTTCGCGAATCCCTCGCCGAATATCCCGCCCGACCCGATCGCATAAAGCGATTGGCATACTTGATAGCCGGCACCAGCCGCGTTGTCCGGATCGCATGGATCGATGAAAGCCCCGAGTCTCCTCAGCCTCCATGGTGCAAGCAATAGTGCGGCGGCTCCGATCAAAACCAGGCCGCCGACAACCGTCACTATGTGAAGAAACTTAGCACCGGCGGCAAAATAAACAGCCGCAAATATTGCACACAAGACTATCGTCGTACCCAGATCGGGTTCGAAAAACACTAATCCGCCAAGTAGCCCCAAGCAAGCAAGACACGGCAAAACAGTAGCACGGAGATCTCCGACCCGGTCGCTGTTGCGTGTCAGATAATACGCAAGGAATAGAGGCAACGCGATCTTGGCCATTTCGGACGGCTGCAGCGAAAACGAACCGAACCGAATCCATCGCCGCGCACCGTTTATCTCAGGGAACCCGTAGACTGCGATCAGTGCTCCAACGGTGACCGCAAGTACCGCGACGACCGCATAAGGATTATTGTATCGACGATAGTCGACGCGGCTCGCACCAAACATTAGAAAAATACCGGCAATAGTGAAAGCAAGCTGCTTGTAGAAATAGGTGAACTGCGTTGCTCCGGCCGATTCGTTGTGAGCGATCATTGCCGATGCGCTGTAGACCATCATCGTCCCGAAAACCGCGAGGCTCGCAGCTATCGCAAACATGATCCAATCCATTCGCAATTCTCGCATAGGAATCAATCTGAATCAGGCAACCTGCCCACTCTGCTTTTCGCTGAGTTTCGCAACCTCAGCTTTGAAAACCGTCCCACGTTCTTCGTAACTTCTAAACATATCGAAACTTGCGCAGGCTGGGGCCAGCAAAACCGCATCGCCCATTCTCGCAAGCTCATATCCTTTTTCGACCGCGTCGCTTATTCCATTCGCACGGACTATAGGTGCCAGACCGTCGAGCTGGTGTTGGATGTTGTCGCCATCTTCACCTATCACGACCATCGCCCTTACAGACGAACTGATCAAGCCGCTCAGAGGCGAATACGGAGCGTTCTTTCCACGTCCGCCAAGTATGACGATCGTCTTGCCGATGCCGTCGCTAAGAGCTTCGAGAGCCTTCGCTGTTGCGTCGACCGACGTTGCCTTCGAATCGTTGTAAAACCTTATTCCGCCGATCTCAGCGACGAATTCGATCCGATGCTCGACGCCCTTAAACGCTGCTACTGTTTTACGCATCGATCCGGGGTCGGCACCGCACGCCAATCCGGCAGCCAGAGCGGCCAATGTGTTCTCGACATTGTGAAGTCCGCGAATGAAGATCTCGTCGCGGGTGATCAACACCTTTTCTTTCGAATTCGCTCTCGCGACAAGATCGCGGTCCCGGAGAAAGAGGCCGGTTTCAAGTTCGCGTCTGACGCTAAACATGGTGACGTCGGCTCGGAGGCCCGACGCCCAGCTTGAGGTGGTCGGATCGTCCGCATTCAGTATCGCAATGTCGCTCGGCTCCTGATTCATGAAAATGCGGTGCTTTGCGGCCGCGTAATCGTTGAAACTGTCGTATCGGTCGAGATGATTCGGCGTGACGTTGAGACAAACCGCAACGTTTGGGCGAAAATCGACGATGGTCTCAAGCTGAAAGCTCGAAAGTTCGACGACGGTCCACGTTGCATCAGTCGAGGACCCGGCGAGACTTAACAAGGGTGTGCCGATGTTCCCGCCGACCTGAGTCTCGATACCTGCGTTTCTCAACAATTCGCCAATAAGTGTTGTTGTCGTCGTCTTCCCGTTCGATCCGGTGATGCCGACGATGCGGCCCTTCATGAAACGAAAGGCAAGTTCGACCTCGCCTATGACCTCGCCGTCCTTTCGGTCAACGTACCGAGCCGGGATCGTGTTGGTCGGCACGCCCGGCGAGATCACGACAAGATCGATCTGGTCGAGAAGCCAGGACGGAAGCTCTCCGGAGATCAATCCTACGTTGTGACTTTCTTTTAACGAACGTGCGGCATCAGACCAGTTTTCGATATCGTTTCGGTCATGGAGAGCGACCACCGCGCCACGCTCGGCAAGAAACGTCGCAGACGCGATGCCCGACCGTCCCGCTCCAAGCACCAAAGATTTTCGTCCTTTGATCTCCATTTCAGACTTCGCCGTTGCTGGCCGATCCAATTCGTATTTCCCGGTCCGCCGCGATCGCACCCCGATGATCTGATGTTCCCTTAACGCAGTTTCAATGTCGATAGACTCAATAACGCGAAGAGGATCGCCACGATCACGAATCGGAACACGATCTTGGGTTCTTTCCAGCCCGAGAGCTGAAAATGATGATGCAGCGGCGCCTGCCGGAAGATCCGCTTCCCGACGCCCGTGCTGCGTTTCGTAAACTTGAAGAACGACACCTGAATCATCACCGATACTGCCTCGAGGATAAAAACGCCTCCGATAAACGGCAGCAGGAACTCCTGCTTGGTCAATATCGCTACTGTCCCAAGAGCTCCGCCGATCGCAAGCGAGCCGACGTCTCCCATAAATACTTCTGCCGGGGGCGCGTTGAACCAAAGAAACCCGAGGCTTGCTCCAACCATCGCCCCGCAAAAAACGGTCAGTTCGGAAGATGCTGGGTTGTGCGTCAGGTCAAGATATTCGGCCCACCGCCGATCGCTCGCGACGTAGGTCAGAGCCGTTAGAGCAGACATCGCAATGAATGTCACACTCGTCGCCAGGCCGTCGAGCCCGTCAGTTAAATTCACCGCATTTGACGATCCCAACAGAACAAAAACGATAAAGACCAAATAAACAAAGGGGCCTACATAACTGATACTGATCGCAGGGTTGGTTTCGGCCGTTGCCTTGATGAACGGGACACTTATATTCCACGCGTAATTCGTCAAAAAGAACAAGACCGCCCAAATACCGACCGCGGTGAGCAATTGCCCTGCCAATTTCTGCTTTCCGGTCAACCCGAGGCTGCGTTTCTTGACGATCTTGATGTAGTCGTCCGCAAAACCTACAGCCGCGAACAGCGTTGTCGCGATCAGCGCTAGCCAAAGGAAAAGATTGTCGAGCCGTGCCCAAAGCAGCGTCGAGAGAAAGACCGACCCTATTATCAATATACCGCCCATCGTCGGGGTTCCTTTCTTTGCCTGATGTTCTGGCGAAAGCTCCTCGCGTATCTCTTGACCGACCTTCAGAGCATCAAGTTTGCGGATCACCGTTTTTCCAAGAAAGAGCGAGATCAAAAGCGCCGTTATCGTCGCCCAAGCCGTCCTAAACGTCACATACTGGAATACGTTGAGCCCCTTAAAGAAGTACGATTCGCTGCCGGCCCCGTACTGTCGAAATATTAGTTGGTATAAAACGTAGTAGAGCATGAGCAGTCTCTGGTTTCCCGATCATGGACAACAGAGGGCTTAGCGGATCGGTCTCCGCGTCTAAGCCTCACCAAGACCGTCCGCGCTTTTCTCCAGTTCAAATTTCTCTAACAGCTTTTCGATCACCTTTTCTGTCCGTACGCCTCGCGAACCTTTCACAAGTATCGCGTCGCCGGCTCTGACCCATCGAGACAATTTCTCACCGGCTTCGGCCGAGTCCGTCACAAATTCGGCATTGCCCAGTCCGCCACCTTTTGCACCCTCGACCAACTCCCTCGCCAATCCCCTGACCCCAATAAGGATATCGATCCCGGTGTTCGCGATCTTGTTTCCAGTGTCTCGGTGGATCAGAGCGGCATCATGACCAAGTTCGAGCATCTCGCCCGCGACGACGATCAGTCGTTTCGCATCTTCCGCACCAGCCTTCAAAGTCTGTACCATCGAGAGCAAAGCGTCCGGATTGGAATTGTACGAATCGTTGACGACGGTAAAACCCGCGGCAAAATGCAAGATCTCGCCACGCTGCGGCGGCGGTTCGGCAGACGACAACTGCGCGGCAATTTCGGCAGCAGTCATTCCGAATGCGTGACCGACGGCTGCGGCCGCCAATGCATTCGATATGTTGTGTCGACCGTTCAGCGGGAAGCTTACGCACGCCTCGCCTGACGGGAGCACCAGCGTAAACGAAGTCTCGCCAAACGAAACGTACTCGATATTCTTTGCATAAACATCAGCAGGATTTTCGATTCCGTAAGTGATTATCGATCCGCCGGCGAGGCTCGCCATGGCCATCACACGCGGATCATCCGCATTCAAGACCGCCTGTCCGCCAGCCTTCATTCCCTCTACGATCTCCGCTTTTGCCGCGGCGACATTTTCGATCGAACCGAGATGTTCGACATGGACCGGCAGCACGTTCAGAACGACCGAGTAATCGGGTGGAGTGACGCGGCATAACCGCTCGATCTCGTGCATCGGTGTGGACATCCCCATTTCGAGAACGGCAACGTCGAACGCTGGATCCTTTGCGAGATTCAAGACCGTCAACGGATGCCCTAGGCCATTGTTATAGTTCTTGATGTTCTTGAGAACCCTGCGGCCGGATCCCTCAAGCACGTGCGCCGTGAGTTCCTTTGCGGTCGTTTTACCAGCGCTCCCCGTGATCGCGACCACTGGCCGATTCCATTCCAAATAAACACCATGCGCAAGACGCTGGAGAGCCACGACGGTATCGTCGACAAAAAGTATTCTGTCGGCAAGATCTTCGAGCTGCTCCCGGTGCTCTTCGAATCGATCAGACCGGACGACACACGCGATCGCACCTTGTTCCAAAGCACCTGGAACGTATTTGGTCGCGTCCTCAAAGTCGCCGTTAAAACCGTTATTGGCATAGTCGGGCTGCGAAAGGGCAAAAAAGACATCACCCGCCTGAACCTCGCGAGAATCGATCACGAATGAAACGACGTCACGCTCCGTCAAAGCGGGTTCCAGATTCGGCGCCGAAGCGTTCATATGATCAATTGCGGCTTTCAGTTTCAATGTGCTTTCCGATCCTCGAGTTCTGTTTATCGCCTTTTATATTTGGAGTTCCGGTCGTCTTCCGATCTATGACCTTTTTTGAAATTCTGCTCGCATCTGTATCCGATCTGGACGCCGCAGGCTTTCGGCCGACAATTGGCAACGATGGGCGTATCGCCTGAAGTTCATCCGATCCTACGGCCGAGTCATCTCCGATTCTATTTGTCTCGACCTCTCCGTTCCCGACCGGCTCAACGACTTCATCGCCCGAGTCCGCGAGAGTTTCTGCGATCTCGTCGCGGCGAACATTCAGTTCAGGCAGTATCCGTTCTGCGATCTCGCGGAATGCCGGTGCGGCTACGCTCCCGCCGTCACGACCGCCCGATCTTGGTTCGTCGATCACCACAGCGATCGTTACGTCAGGGTTGTCAGCAGGAGCAAATCCGATGAACGAGGATACATATTTCGCCGAATTCACCCGTTTAAGTTTCTCATCAAATTTCCACGCCGTGCCTGTCTTGCCTGCGATCGTGTACCCAGCAACCTGGGCCCGTTTGCCCGTTCCGTTTAAAACGACCTGGCGGAGCATTTTGCGCAGATCTCTGGCTGTTTCGACACTTACGACCTGAGTTTTCTCGGGCCGGGTGACTGAAACAATGGTCTCATCAGATTGTCGGATTTCTTTAATTAAATGAGGCTGAATTCTGACGCCGTCATTTGCTATCGTCGCAAAAGCGTTTGCCATTTGCAACGCGGAAACACCAATTTCATAACCGATCGACATAGACGCCAGCGAGTCGCCAAACCAGCGTTCGATCGGCCTCACGAGACCCGGCGTCTCCGCGGGCAATTCTATGCCTGTCGCATTGCCGAAGCCGAATTTTTTGACCGTCGAATAGAAATCCTCGCGGCCGACACGAAGACTCGTCCTTATCGCCGCAACGTTGCTCGAAACAGCCATTGCTTTAGCGTATGAAATGCGGCCCAACGAGCCGTGGTCCTTGAATTTATGTTTCGCAACCTCGATCGTGCCGCCGCCAGTGTCGATCTCGGCCTCAGGCGAAATGAGGTCCTTCTCTAATGCGGATCCGTATGTGATCAGCTTAAAGACGGAACCGGGCGAATACATATTCTGAATAGACCCATTTGCAAGATTCTCAGCAGTAATGCCTTCAAGATCATTCGGATCGAAGGTTGGGTAGTTTGCCATCGCAAGCACTTCGCCTGTTTTGTTTGAAATGACGATCGCCATTCCTGCTTTTGCGTTCGAAGCGCGAACGGCTTTTTCTAGCGACTGCTCAGCGATATACTGAACGGTATTGTCGATCGTAAGAACGATATCTCTCGGCGGTTCTTTTTCAGAGACAAGCTCGTCATAGACCCGTCCCAGCCGGTCGCGCTCCTGCGTTCGTTTGATAACCGCTCCGTAAAGAATATCGTTCTGCGATTGCTCTATACCGGCCTGGCCGACACCGGCATGATTGCTGAAACCGACGACGTGAGCAGCAAGCGATCGATGCGGATAGCTCCGCTTCTGCTCATCTCGCCAATGCAGACCCGGAAACTTTGGTAGATCGGCTTTTTTAACGCCGCGACGTTCAAGATCCCGGTTCAGATTCTGCACGGCCTGTTCGTCAAGTCCCTTTGCGATAGGCACGAATCGCCGCTCAAGCGATCTGGCCTCTTCAAGCTGACTGGTTAGTTCTTTTGCGTTCAGCTTTAAAAGTCCCGACAGAGTTTTCGCCGTTTCCTCGACGTCTTCGATCTTGGTCGCGTCGGCGTAAAGCGTTTTCACATTGATACTTATTGCCAAAGCTCTCTCGTTCCGGTCGTAGATAGTGCCGCGAAGCTGTTTGGTCTGCTTTACATCACGTCGTTGGACGAGGGCCTTTTTACGCAGTTCTTCGTGCTGATTTACTTGAAGGTAGACCAGTCGCGTGCCAATCCCCGCGATCCACAGGACGAAAAACGCGACGATCAACATGAATCGAGTGAAGGCCACCTGTCGGAGATCGGTCCTTTTTTTGCGAGTTGCTCGAACGGCCATAAAAGTTACTTAACGGAGCTTTGCAACTGATAAAATACCGGCGGAATCGACTTTTGTGCGTGATTCGGTCACCTGGCGAGGACGACCATCTACCAACTGAGGTTCCCTTCGTGGGCTCGTTTCCGGCGAGACTACCATTTTCGATCCGGCCTGCGGCCGAACCGACGCAGTTTTCACAACCTTTTTCCCGGATGCTTCGATAATTTCGAGCTCCGAGGGTACCGCCTCAACCTGTTTTTTCTCCACCACTTCAGCCGACGAACGCACTTGCTCACTCAAACTGCTCATTGAAACAACGGCCGGTACCAGGCCAGCCTCGGTGAACCCATATTTCCGGGCAGCCTTAGTGATCTCAACGGGCGAGAGCGAGACCTCCTTGGCGAGCAGGAGCCTTCGCTTTTCTGATTGAAGGTCGTCCACCTGTTTCCTGAGCTTCGAATTCTTGAAACCGAGATCGATCGTCGCAAAGTGCTGAAGCGCGGCGAAAAAGAAGCCTATGGCCATCAGGGCTGCACAGAAGATCGTCAGCAGCAGGTAGCTCCAAGAAATGGGGCGAACTTCAGCCGTATTGGCCGATGTTCGTATCGCTCTGGTTTGATTTCTTTTTCTCATGACTATTCGAAGTTCTTTAATTGGCACCTGCACCGATCTTCCTGACGGCCCGTAGTTTGGCACTTCTTGATCGTGGATTTGCTTTCAATTCGTCGTCGTCCGGTGTGATCGGGCGTTTTGTGATTATTTCGACCGTCTTTACTGCACCGCAAACACACTGTGGTATTCGCGGAGGACAGTAACATTTGCCGGACAGCTTCTGAAAAGTGTGCTTTACGATGCGATCCTCAAGGGAGTGAAACGTTATAACTGCAAGTATCGCCCTTGGCTGCAGCAATCCCGCAGAGTCGATAATGAATTGTTCAAGGATCTCGATCTCTCGATTGGCGGCTATCCGCAACGCCTGAAACGTCTTTGTAGCTGGGTGAACCTTGTCCCGCGGCCCCTTCTTTATGACCGACGCCACCGTGTCGGCAAGCTGCTTGGTCGTCTTGATCGGCTCGCCTCGATCCCTCTTCTGTACGATCCTGCGTGCGATTCGCCGCGAGGCTCTTTCCTCGCCAAAATTATAAATAATGTTCGCGATCTCTTCTTCGGATCTCGATGCAAGAATTTCAGCGACCGTTTCTGAGCCGGAACCAGCATCCATCCTCATGTCCAATCGGGAATCGAACCTAAAACTAAATCCCCGATCCGGACTGTCAAACTGCAGCGATGAGACGCCCAGGTCGGCCAGAACGCCCGCGACCGAGTCGATTCCAGCTTCGCCGACGATCCGCCTGATCTCGCGGAAATTGCCGTAAACGATCTTTGCTCGGTTGCCGAAGGCGGACAGCCGTTGACTTGCGATCGCTATGGCCTCTTCGTCCTGATCGATACCTAGGATGTCGATCGTCGGATATTGCGTGAGGAGCATTTGTGAATGACCGCCTAATCCAAGTGTCGCATCAACGATAGTTCCGGGCGCGATGTCGCCAAACAACGAGACAACTTCGTCAAGCAAAACGGGTTGATGGATGTTCTCGGTTTCGGCCATCGTTCGATTCAAAGAACCGTTTTTTAGAGACACCTGTAGTACAGCGTGATGCTTACGCTTTCTTACGGCTCAAATTTTTCGGAAAGGTTGCGGAAGTGCTTTGTCCTCTATTCGCCCTGCTTGCGAACAAAAGGTCTTTTCCACGGTTCGATCAAATCGACATTTCGCCTACGGTCTCTGCTTAAGTGCTTAAGCATTCATTTTAGCTTCCGGGCATCTGAAAATCTCTGAAAACTGTCAATTAGCGAATGTCCACAAGCATCTTACGCCCGTTCTGTAAATTCTGTCAAGAGATAAAATGACGGATTACTTTAATCACTAGTTTAAGCAGTGCATTTGAAAACCTCGGGGGTTTTCGGTGTCCGAACCGACGTTTTCCTTTCGTGCGACAATACGGTAAAGTTGTGATTCGTTCGGTTTATGGATCCCATCCTTCTGCAATTGATATTATTTGGGGCACTAGCGGCCGCCGCCAATGTCCTTGGCGGATTGATACTTTTTCCCTCACGGTTACATTCAAACTACAAACCCGCCCTTAAATACCTTCTCGCTCTTGGAGCTGGTTTCATGTTGGCGGTCACGCTTTTTGAGATACTGCCGAAAACGATCTTGTTGTGGCAGGCCAAACATCCGGAATCGACCGGCAATCTGTATCCGCCAATGCTTCTGTTGCTTGTTGGCTACTTGCTTACTCAGTTTTTCGAGCATACGATCGCCCCGCATTTTCACCTTGGAGAAGAGGTCCATTCTGATCATGTCATTTCGGCCAGGTCGGCCTACACCGGGGTTGGAGGCTTACTGATCCACACGTTCTTTGACGGTGTTTCGATCGCGGCGGCAACTCTGATCGATATTAAGATCGGTTTTCTGGTCTTTATCGCAGTATTTCTTCACAAATTCCCTGAAGGTTTTACGATCGGATCGATGATCTTGGCCGCCGGCAAGGGTATTCGCGAAGTCATCGTTGCGACCTCGGTCATCGGTGCCGCGACTGTATTGGGTGTTGCCGCGTTTTACATTGTCGGCAACAACGTTGATGGCGCCGTTGCTTATGCGTTACCGGTTGCCGCGGGCGTCACACTGTACGTTGCTGCAAGCGACCTGATCCCCGAGGTCAACCATCACGGCGGAAAGCGTCCATTGGTTTCGCTTTCGGTATTCGGCGGTGTTGCGTTGTTTTTTATTATCCACTTGGCGGTCCATGAGCTTTTCGAGCACTGATCGTGCCAAGGCCCCTAAAACAATGCGGAACTATTTGCCCGCTATTTCGTTAATTGTTATCGGAGGTGCTTTTCGACGATGCGAGAGCCAATTGTTGCAGGGATTTTGAGTCTTTTGGTGCCCGGTGTCGGTCAGATATACAACGGCCGTATCCTGATCGGCATTATCTGGTTGGTCTTGACCGGTGTTTCCTGGATCGGAACGGCCGGGTTATTGGGATGGGTGATCCATCTTATCTCGGCTTGGTGTGCATACAGCTATGCCAAGGATAACCCAGTGAGAGCGTAAAGTTATCTTCATACAATCCTCCTCTTGCCCGCCGTCTAGTCAACTGCGGGCGTTTTTATGTTCGCCAAACTTGCCTAAATTGTATAAGATGTTCGAAAGCATCAAGAGGTTAGATATACAGAGGTCGGTTCATCATGCTTCTGTTTCTAACCTCTAATTCATTATGGTCAAAGAAGGTCTTCCGTTCTTGATAGTGCCGGCGATCCTGGCATTGATCTTTGGTTACTTTCAGCTTTGGATCGTCGTTGCGGCATTCGTTATCGTTGCCGCGTTCATGGCCTACTTTTTCCGCGACCCGTTCCGCACAGTTCCCGAAGGCGACGACATCATAGTATCGGCAGCGGATGGAAAGGTCACACGGGTCGAAGAGAATGAGGATGGCAAATTTGTCAGTGTTTTTCTTTCGCCGCTTGATGTTCATATCAACCGTTCACCGATCGCCGGGGTCATTGAAAAGGTCGATTACATACGTGGAAAGAAATTACCTGCGACAAGTAACGAGGCAAGCCTCACGAACGAGCGCAATTCGCTCACGATCCGGGGCTCGAAGGTCACTGTTGTATGTACACAGATCGCCGGCATCGTCGCGCGTCGGATCGTTTGTTGGAACAAGGTCGGCGATGAACTGGGTCTCGGTCAAAAATTCGGCCTGATCAAGTTCAGTTCAAGAACCGACCTCCTGATGCCATTGAATGTTGATGTTCTTGTGAGCGTTGGCGACCGCGTCGTGGGTGGTGAGACGATCATTGCCAGGATCAAATAACCCGATGGAAAACGAAGAGCCAAAATCGGTTCACAAAGGAATCAAAAAGGGCCTTTATGTGATACCGACCGCGTTTACGGCGGGCAACATTGCTTGCGGATTTCTTGCGGTGCTCTGGTCGATCCGCGGCTTTCACCTGGTATTTACAGATCCGGTAGCGGCGTCAGGATATTTTAATTACGCGGCGGTTGCGATCGGCCTTGCCATACTCTTCGATACACTCGATGGCCGCGTTGCGCGAATGACAAAAACGGCGACCGAGATCGGTGTCCAGTTCGACTCGCTGGCCGACGTCCTCACTTTCGGTATAGCTCCAACTTCGCTTATCTTCAGTTGGGCGTTTGCTCCGACTTTTGCCGAAAATACCTCGGAATACGGATTCGGCGTATTTTTACTGTTCATGTATATCATGTGCGGCGCGTTTCGGCTTGCAAGGTTCAATATCCAGTCAACACGACCGCGGGTGCTGATCGAGGGCACTCCGAAACTGGACAAAAAGAACTTTGTAGGACTGCCAATTCCACCGGCCGCCGGTCTGCTCGCTTCGATCGTGCATTTTTCTCCAATGCCGCTGAGTTCGCACGGCCAAGGACTTTCTAGCTTTTACGCGCTTTTGATGATGGTTCTGATCGCCGTGCTGGGTGTTCTTATGGTAAGCACACTAAGATACACAAGCTTCAAATCGGCCGGTGCCGGCAGACGCAATCTTTATCTGGTATTGGTGATCGCTGCGGTTGGGATGCTGATTTGGCTATACTCAGAATACGTACTCCTGATACTCTCGGCGGCCTATGTATCACACGGCATTGTCTGGCACATCCTGACTCTTTTCCGGCGGCCCACTGAGGAAAAACCGGCGGAAGCGTAGTACCCTAGGTCAACAACCTGTCATCCAATCGCATCCCGCGAGACACTATTCATGTACACGTTTAAATTCGGCGATCGTCGGCTTCTGCAGATCATCAAGCGACCGCCGAGGCGTACGACGCATGCGTCGGTGACGATCGGTTGCATCCTCTACATCGTCTTTGTAAGAGAAACCCGCCGCGATCAACAGCGTCAATAGCAGTAGAAACAAAAGTGCAACGGCGGTCGTGTGGAGCACGAAATCAAAAATACTGTGAACCAGCAAGGCAGAGATCCCAGAAAAAGCGCCGATAGCGATGCCTCGTCTATAAGTATTATCTATCTGCGATGATCTCAAACCCGTTCTGATGACGAGCCACAGAAACCCGACACCGATCAAAAATCCGATAATCCCACCGTCCGCAACAACCTGTAAATAATCGTTATGGGCCTGTTCGACCCGCTCGAGCCCGCTGTACGAGTCAAAGGCAGTGTACGCCACGCCAAATGCTCCAAAGCCGGCACCGAATGGCATGTGAGCTCCGATCACGCGTATGGCAACGCCCCAAATATGCAGCCGATCGGTAGTTAAATCCTTTGAAGCCGAGGTTTCGGCGATTCTTGTAAGCGATGTATCGCCGCCAACAAAGAAAGCACCACCTGTGATCGCGGCGATCAGGGCGATCGCCAGCCCCAGCCGGAGCACGATGTTTCGCTTTGTCCGCGAGCCAAGAGTGAGAATAACAAGCAGTATCAATTGACTAATGAACGCAACGAGCCCGCCGCGCGACCCGCTTAATAACAATGCCGCCCCCATCAATGCAATAGCGGTCACGTAGAGCAATCGTTTATCGCGCGTGACGGCGCCTGCAAACAAGAGGCCGAGCGGTATCGAAAGCGTCATCTCCATGAACGCCGCAAAATTGTGGCGATTTACGAAAGAACCGAATGGGACCGCAAACCGAGTTTCGTAGATGCCATATATCCTGTCAGGACTAAGTACCGACTGCAGAACTGCGAAAAACGCAAAGCCAAATCCAAAGACCGTTACGAGCATAGCCGCACGTCGAATTCGTGCGGCGCTGTCCAACAAAACAAGTGATGCAGAGAAAAAGAACGCTAAAGCAAAGAACTGTATGGCCGTCAGTTTCGTGGAAAACGGGTCGACCGAGATCGTTCGTGGTATTCCGTTTACTCCGGCGATATCTGCGATCGATCCGAAGGGTAAGATCTGAATAAGACTATAAATGGCAACGGCGAAGACCGGCAGCTGCAATACGCTCGGGCTTATCCGTACAACGCCCGACTTGACGGCATCGACTACCCAAAGGACCATCAATGACGCTACGGCTAAATAAAATATGACAATGACCGGTTGATGCACGCCACCATAAGCCAGAGTCGTGAAGGCCACGATCCCAAACATCAATACAAATGCTGTTTTGTTCGCCCAGGTCATTCTTTGATCGGTCTTCCGAAAGATGTCGTCGTCTGCTCAACGCCGGGAGAGAGCGAAATCGTCATACCAGAACGTTCCGGCGATCGGACACTCGCCGCCACAAAACGTCCGGGCAGTACGTATCGAGATGCCGGTGCAATCGGCCGGCACAGTAAAATCAATTGTCTTTTGTTCCCAATCGGACGTGCCGTTCGCAAACGGCTCGGTCGCACCGAGAATGGCGCCGTCATTCATATTGGTCACCTGCAAGATGGGTGGGCCGCCACTTCGCAGATTCTCGGTCCGAACCCAAAACGTAAGCCGGTAATCGGTACCGGATTCCACCGCAATGATCTGAACTACGTTGTGCAATTCCGGCTTGATGTAGCCCTTAAAAGTGACCTTAAGACTCTTGGCACCCTCTCTTTTCACTCCAGAATCGACCGACGCCTCGAAGCGCGCATCGCCGCGATAGACGTTCCAGCCAAACAACGTATCGTCCGGACTACCGAGAAATTTCTCGAATCCCCCGTTTGAAACAGCGCCGATGGATGCCTCCGGATCGATTCCGGCCTGCTTCGCAAATTCTAGCGCTTCGCGAAACGATAGTTTGTCGTAGAGACCTTGAGCCATTATCCGCGGCAAACGCGGATCAGCCGCTTTTTGCTCTTCACTGAGCAAGTTCCAATTTCGAAGCGCGTCTGCGGCGGCACCGCGAACTGCATAGAACATTGCAAGACTTGACCTGATGTCCGGGGCATCGCCAGCGAGCTTTTCGACCATCGACGGATCTTTCCCGAAATAATCCCATGCGAGTGCAAATACTTGTTCGCGATACACGCTGCTCTTTTCGGTTGTCTTTATGAGTTCGGCGAATGCTTCGTCAGTCCGGCGCTGCCGAAGATAAAAGTTACCAAGCTGCCAACGCGGAAAAGTGTAAGCCGGCGCCAGTTCGACCGCTCGAAGCAATGCACGTTCAGCCTCTGCCGGCCTTTCTGTCTGTTCGTAGGCTCGGCCAAGTTCGATCCACCAGCGAAAGTCGTTCGGTGCGATGCGTACAATGTTCTCGATCAACCGTGTCGATGTCTCAAAGCTCTCTGTACCGAAGTTCTCGCGCTCCTTGCTTGCCAATAACCAAATAGCAAAGGGATCGGAAGGTGAAATACCAACGGCAAGCTCGGCGATCTCGCGAGCGTCCGGTTGATTCACTTGCGTGATCTCTGCAAAGAGATTGCCGATCTGCCAGCGCACCCCGAACCAAACGAACAAGATCGCGATGACGATCGTTAAGATGATGGTCGCGCGTGCCGCAAATGAACTCGTTTCTAAAATTATTAGTGGACTGTTCAACGGTTCTTAATTCTCTCTACGATAAAAGCGGCCGATCGTCTCGACCACATATTCCTGTTGATCGGCTCGCAGCTCCGGATAAATCGGCAACGCGAGCGTCTCGGCGGCTGCCCTTTCCGATTCCGGAAAGTCGCCCTTACTATGACCGACGAAAGCGAAACACTCCTGCAAGTGAAGCGGAACGGGGTAATAGATATCCGTTCCGACGCCGTTTTCGGACAAATATTCGCGCAAGCCATCCCGAAAATTCGGGACGCGGATCACGTACTGATTGTAAATATGCCGGCACGCTTCCCTTTCAACCGGCAGACCTATTTCCTTGGTCAATCCGAAATCCGAGAACAGCTGCCGGTATCGAAGCGCGTTTGCCCTGCGGGCATCTGACCACGCATCAAGGTGAGGTAATTTAACGCGCAGTATCGCACCCTGAAATCCGTCGAGACGCGAATTAAGTCCGACCCATTTATGGTAATAGCGCTCCTTTGAACCGTGAACGCGTAGCGCAAGCAGCTTCTCGGCTATCCTGTCGTCGCTCGTGGTCATGAATCCACCGTCGCCCATCCCGCCGAGATTTTTTGAAGGATAAAATGAAAAGCAGCCGATCTCGCTCATCGCTCCAGCCCGAACGCCATTTTCGTCGGCCCCGATCGCTTGTGCCGCATCTTCAATAACCGGAACACCGTGCCGTTTGGCAACCTCGTTAAGTGCCGCCATATCGGTGCACTGTCCGAAAAGATGAACAGGCTGAATGGCCTTTGTCCGTTCGCCTATTTTTGCTTCGACCTGCGAAACATCAAGGTTGTATGTGAGCGGATCGATGTCAACGAATACCGGGGTGGCTCCGACACGGGTGACCGCACTGACCGTCGCAAAAAAACTATACGGGGTCGTGATCACCTCGTCTCCCGGGCCGACATCAAGAGCCATCATGGCAAGAAGAAGAGCATCGCTTCCGGACGCACATCCGATCGCATACTTTGTACCGCAATAGCCGGCAAGCTCGCATTCAAGCTCAGCAACCTCGCTCCCAAGGATAAATGCGTTGGTGTCGAGTACGCGGCCAAGCGCAGCTTCGATCTGAGGCCTCAGGGCTGCGTTCTGTTCTTTGATATCCAGGAGCGGAACATTCATCGGCTTCTTTGACAAAATCAAATCTTACCGAAACTCCGGTCGATTTGCATTTTTCGACCTTGCATTTTAGCCTAGCCTGAATGTTGCGAGATAAAACCAAACAGGCCGCTGAGATCATAAATCGGCTCGCGAAGGCCTATCCTGATGCACACTGCGCGCTCGATCATTCCAATGCATTCGAATTGCTGGTCGCTACGATATTGTCAGCTCAATGCACAGATGAACGAGTAAACATCGTAACTGCGAACCTTTTTCGCAAATACCGAGGCCCCCGCGATTTCATCGCCGTATCGCAGCAAGAACTTGAAAAAGACATCCATTCGACGGGCTTTTTCCGTAACAAAGCAAAGAACATAAAAGCTGCGTGTGAAAGGATCGTAGAGACGTTCGGAGGTGAGGTGCCAAAGACAATGGATGAGCTGCTGACACTCGGAGGGGTTGCCCGCAAAACGGCTAACGTCGTGCTCGGCAACGCTTACGGCATCGCGTCGGGCGTTGTCGTCGACACACATGTCTCCCGGCTGTCTCAGCGGCTCGGATTGACAACTGAAAAGACGGCCGAAAAGATCGAACGCGATCTCGAACGACTCGTGCCGCGCAAACACTGGATAATGTTTCCGCACTGGCTCATCACTCACGGACGCCGGATATGTAACGCTCGCAAGCCAAAATGTACGGAATGCATTCTAGCAAACATATGCCCGAGCCGAGAGCTCTTTGACCCAGCGGCAAAATAGAATAAGGCCGCCGCATTCGACGACCTCGCACGAAAGACCTCGAATGGTCGAACGCGTCTTAATTGCGCGAAGGCGGTGCCGGAGGCATGGCTTCTTTGGCAAATCGCGGCAACAGTTCGTCGCGCATCGCCAGCTGATAAACCGCCGCGGCGATAACGATCGCACTCTGCTGCAGATCGCTCTCGATCAATCGTTCATATGTATCAAGGTTGGTATGCCACGTATGTGTCTGATACTCGATCGGGTCGAGAGTCGTACCGATACCCGGCAACCCGGCAGCATTGAACGAGGTGTGATCCGAACCGCCAAGCCCGCGGCTACGCGTTGCGATCGCACCAGCCAAACCGAAATCGGCAAATGGTGTCCCGATTTCGCGAAGGATCGTTGCAGCTTCAGGTGGTCCGAACACGGTCAAACCGCGAATACGTCCGGTCCCGGTGTCATGATTGAAGTATCCGCCGAATTTCGACCAGTTCGGGGTCGGATTCTCAGCAGTTCCAAAATGCTTCGCGACGTAAGCCTGCGACCCGAGCAAGCCCTGCTCTTCACCGCTCCATAATGCTACGCGGATGGTCCGACGCGGCTTGACGCCGAGAGCCTTTAGAATCCGTGCAGCTTCCATCATTACGGCACAGCCGGTAGCGTTGTCGGTCGCACCGGTCGCTGCATGCCAGGAGTCAAGGTGGCCGCCAAGCATTATCACTTCGTCTTTCTTATCGGTCCCGACGATCTCGGCGACCGTATTGTAGGCCGTTGCCCCCTCGGGAAAGAGCTTGTTTCGAATGTCGAACTCGAGTTCGACAGTACGTCCCATTTTCGCAAGCCGAACTATCCGGCCGTAATCTTCGTTTCGCATCACAACGGTCGGAACGACCTTTGTCGCATCGTAAGTGTTGTTGCCGAACGCCCTTATCTGTCCGTGCTCCCGGCCCGCGTCATTGATCCGGACGGCAACACCAGAATCGATCAGAAACTGATTGACCTGAGCACCCAACTGCTGAAACGTGAGTGCTCCCGGTTTCGGGGGCTGCGGTGCGGGCGGTGTAAATTGCGGTCCGGCCGGCTGTGCGGCATTTGGGTCAAACCTCTGTTTAGCGACATCGTCGGCAATGCGTTTCGCAGGTGGATTTAGATTGACGGCCACACGATTTGGGTCGCCCAAAACTACCATCGCACCTTTCAAGCTTGAACGAACGCTGTTGAAATAGGCAGTCAGTTCATCCTGCGTCGGCCGCATCGGGATCGTTAGCTGGACAACCGGTCCTTTGACCGGGCCGGGTGTGCTGGGTGTCCACGCGAGCACTTCAAATACAAGTGAATCCTGAACCGGAGCGGTAATGAATCCGTAAGCCCTTTCATTGACCCATCCGGGATTGCCCCAATTCCACGGCTCGAGAGCGGCATTCTCCATTCCCCAATCGGTCATCTGTTTCGCAGCCCATTCGCCGGCCGCCTTAAGCTGAGGGGAACCTGTGAGACGAGGACCATATACATCCGTCAGTATCTGGATGGTCTTCATTACTTGCGAATTCTTGGTCCCTTCTTCGCGGATACGGGCGTTGATGTCGGCCGCAGGCTGCGCAAAGATCAAGCTGGGAAGGACGATCGACTGCAACGCGAACAATACAAAAATATTCTTCAAATTCTTCGATTTTCTCATTTTTCTTTTTCTTATTGACCGGCCTTGCCGGTTATGTTGATACTCTGCAAACTGGCGCCTTCAGCGGCCTCGCCGAGTGACGAAGCCGAAACGAATGCCTAAGCAAACGGAATGAAACACTTACTTATACTGTATCATCGGCGGACTGGTTTCAAAAAAGTGACGAAAGGTATACCAAAGGTGACGAGCGGCCGATCGTTTCTAATGGCCCGGACGAGAAGCGGTGTGTCCTTTGCCGAACCGGTGGATTGTATTATTATCGCCGCTATGAAAGACGAAATAAAGGCTCGCGCGCCCTATCGCGTAAGTGACCCGCGTTATTCGGTCTCGCCGCAAATGGTAACGACGGCATTCGACGTCCCCGGTTTTCGTGTCGTTCAAAACCTCGGCGTGGTCCGCGGAATTGTCGTTCGTTCGCGCTCTATCGTCGCGAACATCGGAGCTTCGCTTCAGACTCTCGTTGGAGGCAATATCACGGCGTGGACCAACCTCTGCGAACAGACACGAGCCGACGCGTTCGACATCATGATCCAGCACGCATCCGAAATGGGGGCGAATGCGATAATCGGCGCGCGATACGACGCGACCGAGATCGCAGCTGGAGCTGCCGAAGTCCTTGCGTATGGAACGGCAGTGATCGTCGAACCGCTTGAGGGCTCAGAAACGATCTATGATTCATGAACGTCCGCAAATGCCTGTTTCTAAATGATTTTCCAAGGAGACAAGAATGAAATCGATCGCCGGTGTCCTGACTGCTTTGGTTGCTATTGAGCATCTCGGCATTCTTGTCCTAGAGATGTTCTTTTGGGACCATCCGGTCGGCCAACGAATATTCGGAATGACGCCCGAGGTCTCTGCAGCATCGGCAACTTTGGCAGCTAATCAAGGCCTGTATAACGGTTTTCTGGCGGCTGGTCTGGTATGGGGTCTCTTGTCTGCGCGGCGTGATCTAAAGATCTTCTTTCTCGGCTGTGTCGTCATCGCAGGTATCTTTGGCGGATTGACGGCAAAGACCTCAATATTGTTTTCACAGGCTTTGCCTGCACTCATTGCTTTGCTTTCGGTCTTGTTAACAGATAGAGAGTAGCTTCGGAATGCACTCCATTTTGCCTTGGGTCCATCCTTTTCATCTATGCGATCTAACTACAAACGAAAAGTATTAATGTCCACTGTAATGGTCTTTGTTTTGAACATTGCAGCTGGATCGATCACTGCCCAGCAGGTCAGCCCGGAAGAACGAATGATCGTTGATCATGTCGACAAAAATTCTGCCGCCGCGATCGCCTTTTTGGAAAGATCAGTAAATACCGAAAGTCCGACCGAGGATCTTGCGGGAGTCAAGGCCGACGGCATGTTATTTATGAAACAATTTCAGGCTATCGGAATGAAGACACGATGGATCGATATGCCCGTCGCATCAAAAAGGGTCGGCCACCTCGTCGCCTATACTAGCGGGACGAGGGGCAAGCGTGTACTTCTTCTGGGTCATCTGGATACTGTGCTTCGTGGTGAGAAGTTTCGCCGTGAGGGAGATCGCGGTTACGGCACCGGGATCGGCGACATGAAGGGCGGGAATGTGATCCTGCTTGAAGCTCTGCGGGCAATGCATGCGGCCGGCGTCCTTAAGGACGCCCGGATCACCGTTCTGCTTACGGGCGATGAAGAAGACTCCTGCGAACCTGTTTCTATTTGTCGCGGCGATATGATCGAGGCCGCTAAGAACAGCGATGTCGCTCTTAGTTTCGAAGGTACGGTTGGTTTGACCGCAACTGTCGGCCGGCGAGGTGCGAGTTCGTGGACGATCGAGATAGAGGCAAAGACCGGTCATTCGAGCGGCATCTTTCGTGAAAATATGGGCTACGGGGCCATTTTTGAAGCGTCGCGAATCCTGAACGAATTCAGAACGCAGCTCGCCGGCGAGCAATATCTCACCTTCAACCCGTCGCTCATCCTGGGTGGAACGACCGCTGAAGTAGAGAACGCCGCCGGAACAGCCACCGGCAAAACGAATGTGGTCGCGGCAAGGGTCGTGATCGACGGAGACCTAAGGTTCATAAGTGAAGAGCAGAAAGAACGTATTCGCGACAAGATGCGTTCGATCGTTGCAAACAATCTGCCTGGTAGTAAAGCGAAGATCTCATTCTTTGACGGCATACCGGCAATGACCCCGGTCGACGGAAATTTCGCGTTACTTGCAAGACTCGATCAGGCGAGTAAAGACCTTGGATTCGGGCCGGTCGAAGCTCTCGATCCGGGTCTTCGAGGTGCCGGCGATATTGCATTCATAGCGCATCTCGTGCCAAGTCTGGATGGCATCGGGATAGGAGGCGGCGGAAATTCCCACGCGAAAGGTGAGTATGCCGATCTTTCTTCGATGCCCATGCTCACGAAACGTGCCGCGATACTGATATATCGGCTGACCAAGGAACCAACCGACAAGAAATGATGAGAAACAATCTCGATCCGCGTCGACCGCTGGCCGCTCTGTTGGTCGGCGCTATCCTATTCACCGCCGGCTTTGGGCAAAACATTCCGCGCGCAAAACCTGAATCCGTTGGCATGTCGACCGAAAGGCTTGGCCGGCTCAGTAAGGAACTCGATAAATATGTTCGCGACGGCTTGCTCGCAGGCGGCGTTGTTATGGTCGCCCGTCGCAGCAGGGTCGCATTTTCACATGTGTTTGGTGACCGCGACCGCGAAGCGAGGTCACCAATGCTCGAAGACACGATCTTCCGCATTGCTTCTCAAAGCAAGTTGATAACAAGCGTCGGCATCATGATATTGCAGGAAGAGGGAAAACTGCTGATCACTGATCACGTCGGAAAGTTTATACCCGAATTCAACGACACGACCGTGGCGATCCCGAACGGCAGCGGCGGCTACGAAGTAGTGAAGGCGAAACGAAAGATCACGATCCGCGATCTGCTGACGCACACCGCCGGAATAAGTTATGGCACCGGCCCCGCAAAGGATAAATGGGAAGCCGCCGGTATTACTGGCTTCTATACGGCAGACCGGGATGAACCGATCGGAGAAACGGTTAGAAAGATGGCAGCTCTTCCGATGGATGCCCATCCCGGAGAAAAATACATTTACGGTTACGCGAACGAGATACTCGGCGTCGTCATCGAAAAAGCGAGCGGAATGGATCTTGAATCATTCTTCAGCGACCGTCTATACGATCCTCTCGGCATGACGGACACTTCCTTTTTTCTTCCACCTTCGAAGGCGGGCCGATTTGCAGTCGTATACTCGGCAGGTACCGATGGAAAGATCTCGCGGGCTCCCGATCCGGGTAAGATCGTTGGCCAGGGGGCATACCTTTTGGGTCCGAGAAGGAATTTTGCCGGCGGTGCCGGAATACTCTCGACCGCCGGCGACTATATGCGATTTCTGTTGATGCTCGCAAATGGCGGCGAACTCAGCGGCAAACGGATCCTTAGCCGCAAATCGGTCGAGCTTCTCTCGGCGGATCATTTACGCGGTATCCCGTTTCGCGATGGGCAGGGATTTGGCTTTGGCGTTTCGGTGGTGAAGGATCTCGGCGCCCGCGGAACCCTCGGCTCGGTTGGCGAATACGGCTGGGGCGGAGCCTACCATACGGCCTACTGGATCGATCCGAAAGAACAGATGGTTGTTGTCTACATGACGCAGCTGATCCCTGCCGGGACGATCGATGACGTTGGCAAGCTACGGACTCTTGTCTACCAGTCGATGATCGATTGACCCGGTCGTTTTTGTTTGATCTGGCAATATCAGGATCCAGACGGCGTCTGATCTGATAAGTCCGGAGCAGTTTTTCCGCGTTAAAGTTTAGCGAAGATCAAATCTTGGAGGGGCGCATTATGGCATACGATGGCGAGATACTTGAACAGTGCGGAGTGGTCGATATGGACTGCTCGAAAGTGGCTGTAGTCGCGGTCAGCGGCAGCGGGCCGAACGTCTGCGGCCACCTGCTCATCGGCACCGGCGTCGGCGGCAACCTGAACTATTTTCATGTAGCTGAACTGCGGAATTATCCGAAGTATATGACCGAAACGGGCTTTCGCCGATACCTGAAAGAGAATGGAAAGAGCGAGATAAGGCGGCGCATTTTGTCGCTTCCCGACCCGAATGGAGCAATGACCTATCTCGAGGATCTTATGTCCAAAAAGTGGACGTGGGGAGCACTGCCGAATAACTGTGTAGCTTTTGTTGAGGAAGTGATCGCCGCCGGAGGCGGATCGTGGAGCTCGTATTCGAATTGCCCGGCCGCGGCGATCTCGGACTCGATCGAAGAAAGAGCGAACCGATTCATGAACACGCTTGAGAACGAGATCTACAGCCTTTACGGGGTCAGATGATAGCGGAATTACGACGCGACGACGATCTCGCCGACCAGATCGTAGTCGTGCGCTTCCGTTATTCGAACGTTGTAGATCGTCCCGATCTGCGGATCGAGATCGTCCGGAATGTCGTTTATCAGGATATAGCCGTCGATCTCTTGGGCCTGGCCCTGCAGTCGCCCTTGAAAAAGGAGGTCCGATTCTTGTGAAAGGCCTTCGAAAAGCACTGGAAACGTCTGTCCGACCTTTGCTTTGTTGAGTTGTTTGCTGATCTTCGCTTGTTCTTTCATCAATTCCGTTCGACGGCGTTTGGCGGTTCTTGCATCGACTTTGTCCGGAAGATCGTATGCTCCAGTTCCCTCCTCGTCCGAATAAGTGAAAACACCGACGTTATCGAACCGGCAGTTGCGGACGAATTCCATCAGTTCGTTAAAATCTTCTTCGGTCTCGCCCGGAAAGCCGGTGATAAAGGTCGTTCGTATCGTAATGCCGGGAACTCTTTCTCTTACTCGCCGAATAAGCTTCTCTAACGATTCGCGTGTTCCGCCACGCTTCATCAGCTTCAAAATGTTTCGGGATGCGTGCTGTAGCGGCATATCCAAATACTTAACTGCCTTTGGAGTTTCGGCGACCGCAGCAAGAAACGCGTCAGAAATATGCGTTGGGTAGGCATACATCACACGCACCCATTCAAGTTCTTCGATCTCGCCCAACGCTCGGATCAGCGCCGCCAAAGCATCGACCTCGCCGAGATCTTCTCCGTAACGTGATGAATCCTGTGCGATCAAAACGACCTCTCTTACGCCTTGTTTCGCCAGCGTTCGAGCCTCCTCGATGATCGAACCGAACCTCCTCGACCTGAATGAACCGCGCATGCCCGGGATCGAACAAAATGCACACGGCCGGTCGCAACCCTCGGCGATCTTGATGAAGGCCGTATGTGAATCGGTTGCACGGTATCGCGGCGTGTCGAAATCGTAGAGATAGGTCGAGGTCTTGTTTCCGATCGGCGTGAGCGTGAGTTCACTTGCGTCGAAACGGTCGTCTGCGGCCTTTAATATCTCGCCGACCTGCGACGTCCCGATGAATGCATCAACCTCGGGAAGTTCCTTGATCAGGTCATCACGATAACGTTCGACAAGACACCCGGCTACGATCACGCGCGACGCCCTTCCGTTAAGCTTCTGCTGTGTCGCCTCAAATATCGCGTCGATCGATTCCTGTTTCGCTGATTCGATAAAGCCGCAGGTGTTGACGACGAGCGTGTCGGCTTCGTCGGCATTATTTGTGATCTGATAACCGGCCTCGGCAAGCGTACCCATCATCACCTCGCTGTCGACAAGGTTTTTAGGGCACCCGAGACTGACAAATCCAACTTTTTTCATACTGCGGCCTTACGTCTTTGAATCGAATTTAGCTTTCGCTCACGAGCGAGCGATTTTTCGATGTTTCCGAGATCGCATCGAGCCAGCGTTCAACCTCTTCGGTTTCCGCCGGAGACAGCTGCTGTTCACCAAATCGTACGCGATTGTATCGTTCCGTGATCTTGACGGCTTCTGGAATTCCGACAACGTGTGCGAATTCCATTGGAGTTTGAAACGGTTCGCGAACGACCCCATTTTCAGCAAAGATGCCCAGAAAGCGCTCGTAGAATTCGACGGCCGATCCGCCTCGTTTGCCATAAAGACGATTTAATAGCTTGCCCCAAACCTTTAACTTTACTATTTTTCGATACAGCCGAACAAACAGGAAAATCAGAAGTGCAGCACCGGCGACCGCCGCGATCCCGTAGATCGTCGCAATAAGACTCGCTGCGGTCCCGCTGTCTCCGCGCACCTCACTCCACCATGCGGCAACGGCATCCTGGACCTCTGAGATCCACGAACTCGCTTTTGCGTTGTAGTCAGAAACCCCGCGTCTGATCGATGTAAAAAGGGTTCGTTGCTCCTGATTATCGAAAGCGACGAAATATTGTATCCAGATCATTTCCAATGCTTCCAGATACTTCCCGATCTTTGCGGTGAAACCGCCTGTCGGCCCCGTTTCAGATCGGCCCGCCGATGGCGTCGGGTCGAATGCGACCCACGAATCCGCACCTGGGAAGTAAACTTCGACCCAGGAATGCGCCTCGCGTTGGCGGACAACGTAGATGTCGGCAGTCTCGTTGTATTCGCCCTGCTGAAATCCATTTACAACGCGCGTCGCTATCCCTTGGGTCCGGAGCATTATCGCCATTGCCGTCGCGAAGTACTCACAATGGCCCTCGCGTATATTAAAAAGGAAATCTGCAAGCGGCTGACTGCCGCCTGCCTTTTGCTCGAGCGTATATCCGAACTCGGATCGCAAATGCGATTCGATCATCGCTGCAGCATCGTACCGATTATCGGCACCTGCTACGAGTTGGGCCGCAAGTACAGCGATCCGGCCATCGAGATCACGCGGAAGCTGTAAATAGTTGCGCTCTTCGAGCCGATATGGCTCGCGGTCACCGCGCAGCACATCGGTCGGTGTCTGACGTGTGTCTGAGAGGACCTTGTAGGAGATACGTTCTCCCGATCGTTGAAACGAAAGACCGTCATGAGCGTCTTTGAATAGAACCGGAAAATTCCCCTGGATCCCGACGGCTCTTGGCAAGACGAAAAGGACCGGGGCGTCCAGCGGTTCGAGGTAGAAGGTCTGCAGCGAAAGATCTTCCCGGTCGGTCAGCGAATCTACTTGGATAACATCGCGTTCGCCCTTTTCGCGAACCTCACGAAACGCGGCCTTCGATCGCCGCCATGCTTGATTGTCGAAAACGTCAAGCGCGATCCCGCGCCAACGTATTCCCCCACTCGGCGGGTCTCCCTCATCAAGCCTTACGCGCATTACGACCTCATCGTTCTCCTGGATGCGGCCGATGCCGCCTAAACGAACCGTGTCAGAAAAACCGGAGGATGTTGCAACGCCGCCCTGTCCTCCGCCGATTCCCGCGCCACCGACACGCGGCAGAAGAAAAAACATCGGAGCAGCGATCATTACGATACCCATGATCAGGACAACTGACGCAAATGGAAGTCGTCGCATCGAGAAAGTCCCGATACGCGATGCACCCTTCGCATCGTGTCTGACCAACGGGTTTTCGGATATCGTGCGATCGGTCTTCCGCATTTCGAAAAGAACGATCGTGCAGACCATCACAAAGACAAAACTGATGAACGAGACCAAATAGAGCGCACTGATGCTTAGGCCTGCGGCGAGCAGAACCTCGAAAAACGCCATGACATAAAGGAAGATCCAGTCGCGGTCAGATTTTCTTTGAAGGAGTTTTATGGCCGTGAGCGATAGGATAAGTCTGGCGAGAAGACCCGGAAGCTCGGTTTCGGTGCTCACGAACGAAAAGAAGCGGATGCGCCAAAGCACGAAAAAGACCGGCATAGCTGCGACGATCAGCAGCGTCCCAAGCCTCTCGTTGATCTGCCACCGTGTCCCTTCGATGAACCACGCAGTGAGCATCACCGCAACGAATAACGCCGTACCCAAAATGCCGAAGGTCCCCGAGATCCACAATGAAAGGAATCCGCAAAAGACAGCAGCGTAAGACATCGCCCGAAATATCGTATCGAATTTTGCTTGATTCTGTTCGGCCATCCGTATATCGATTATAGGGGCAGCCGAGGTAAGTGTCTAAGAAATTATCGTTACGAATGCCAAACGCCCATCGCGAGCATTGTTCCTATCGAAACCGGCTGAACCTAAGATCGCCGAACCACCCGACCCGGCCGTAAAGTGACGGCCGTCGCGCCTGCGACCTGTCGTTAAATTACAGAAGAAAAGCCCGCTCAAAACAATGAGCAGGCTTTTTCGAAATAGATCCGGCGACTACCTACTTTCCCACAACTGAAAGCTGCAGTATCATCGGCTCAAACAGGCTTAACTTCCGTGTTCGGGATGAAAGTAGTGTGTATCTGGAGCGTGTCACAGCCCCGATGGTATAATGTTGCGAAGTGCCTGGGGACATGGTTGGCGATAAGTCCAGATGATCGAAACCTTTGGGTCTGGTCAATCTACGGGACGGGTTTCGAGAAATCAATAGATCTCGCTGGCACCTGCAACAATGCATCCTGCAATGCGAACAGTTTGCCTCCTACTTGCGCTCACCTGCACGCATCAAGGTATCGGGCAGGGTCCTCTATTGCCGATTATGCGAAATAGTCTCTATGGCTACGCAGATTCTCGTGGCAGGGAAGTGATCAAGCCGAGGTTTCATTTGGCCGAGCCATTCTCGGAAGGACTTGCGAGCGTAAGTGTCTGTACCGATGGAGGGTGGCGGTGGGGTTTCATAAGCGAGACGGGCTCGTTTGTTATAAACCCCAGATTTCACGATTCAAAGTCATTTCGCGAGGGTGTCGCTGGAGTAAAGGTCGGCGACAAGTGGGGATTCGTAAATAAGAATGGTGAATTGACGATCGACGCTAAGTTCGACGACGAGTTTGCTGTCGACTTTGAATTTCGGGAGGGCCTGTCTGCCGTAAAAGTAAACGAGAAATATGGCTTCATTGACCTTTCGGGAAAGCTTGTAATCTCTGCCGACTTTGACTTCGCTGAGAACTTTTCGGAGGGCTTGGCGAGAGTAATAATCGATGATAAAGCGGGCTTTATCGATCGTACTGGAAAGATCGTAATACCACCCAAATATGATAGAGCTTCCAGATTTTCTGAGGGACTCGGTCTTGTCAACATTGGTTGGACCCCCGACAAGAATAGCGACGATCCCGGCTACAACTCAGGCAAATGGTATTACATTGACGGTGCCGGCAAGAACGTTTTTCCGACAGGGTACGAATATGCCGAAGCGTTTTCCGAAGGCTTGGCATTGGTGAGAGTAAACGGCAAAATTGGATACATTAATGTGAGTGGAGCCTACGTAATCACCCCTCGTTTCGACAGTGGAGAGAGTTTCTCGGAAGGGCTCGCAGCGGTAGAGGTGAACGACCGGTGGGGATACATCGACACGACGGGGAGATTTGTTATCTTCCCTCGGTTTCAAGCGGCGTCGAGCTTTAATAACGGCTATGCGGGAATCAGGCGCCTCACTCGAAAATACCTGTACATCGACTACATTGACAAGAAGGGTGAGTTCGTTATGACTCAAAGCAAAACAAAGGTAGGCGTCTGGTTGGGAACAGCAGATTGCCCAGCGAGAACAAGCTAGTCTGGTCGGCCTTCTATTTGAACGGCGTTGCCGGACAACTTTGCCTATGGAATCTTTTGCGGAGTAACACAACGAAAAAGCCCGCTCAAAACAATGAGCAGGCTTTTTCGGATTAGATCCGGCGACTACCTACTTTCCCACAACTGAAAGCTGCAGTATCATCGGCTCAAACAGGCTTAACTTCCGTGTTCGGGATGGGAACGGGTGTGGCCCTGTCGACATAATCACCGGAAAACTTACGATGTCAATTACCTTGATATCTAACAACTGAATACATGTATTATATCCACGAGCTGCTTGATCAAATTTGCTTGTCAACAAATTTTATGGTCAAGCCTTGGGACAATTAGTACTGGTCAACTAAATACATTACTGCACTTACATCTCCAGCCTATCAACCTGGTGGTCTTCCAGGAGTCTCACGGGCAATACTAATCTTAGGTCTGGCTTCACGCTTAGATGCATTCAGCGTTTATCCATGCTCCACATAGCTACCGAGCGCTACCGCTGGCGCGATAACTCGTACACTAGAGGTGGATCCATCCCGGTCCTCTCGTACTAAGGACAGATTCCTTCAATATTGCTGCGCCCACACCAGATAGGGACCGAACTGTCTCGCGACGTTCTGAACCCAGCTCACGTACCACTTTAATCGGCGAACAGCCGAACCCTTGGGACCTTCTTCAGCCCCAGGATGTGATGAGCCGACATCGAGGTGCCAAACCCTGCCGTCGATGTGAACTCTTGGGCAGGATCAGCCTGTTATCCCCGGCGTACCTTTTATCCGTTGAGCGACGGCACTTCCATAAGCGACCGCC
>Ga0268299_1000244_pt1:0-157500 | contig 205925 bp, 187 predicted proteins | sample NOBtaG_FD_193484 | JGI IMG/M metagenome (GOLD analysis project Ga0268299, IMG submission 193484) | Activated sludge microbial communities from bioreactor in Nijmegen, Gelderland, Netherland - NOB reactor | ecosystem: Engineered > Bioreactor > Aerobic > Activated sludge | place... | reverse complement strand
AAGCCCGATATCGAAAAATCAAGTTTGTATGATGAGGTTCCCTATCCCAGCTTCACATTTCCGCAAACCCATCCGAACCGGCTTGCCGCGATGGCAAGGTTGTTTGGTTTACGGACGGCTGATCCCGAGAAATGCCGCGTCCTGGAATTAGGGTGTGGCGATGGTACGAATCTACTATCGTTCGCATACGTGCTTCCGCACAGTGAGTTCGTCGGCATCGACCTATCGGCGACCCATATTGATGCAGCCAAGGCGGCGCTTTGCGAGCTGGGACTTTCGAATGCTTCGTTCCATCAAATGGACCTGATGGAATTTGATTCTGCGCAAAACGGGGAATTCGATTTCATAATTGCCCACGGGCTAGTTTCATGGGTACCCGACTTTGTCCGTGAAAGGGTTTTCGCTATCTTCCGCGATTGCCTTACACCCAATGGCGTTGGCTACGTTAGTTACAATGCTTTCCCGGGCTGCAGGACTCGCCAGGTTGCATGGGATCTGATGAAATTTCATGCAGGCGCGGTCAAAGATCCAAAACACAAGGTCGAGCAGGGGTTGGCCGCTCTCGATTTTGTGGCAAATGCCACTGACGATGAATACGGCTATCGATCACTTTTGAAACTTGAACGAGATCAGATCGCGGGACGATCGCTACCTAACGTGATCCATGACGATTTTGGAGAAGTAAACCAACCCTTCTATTTTCACGAGGTTGCGTCGATGCTGGACCGAGCAGGACTTCAATACGTTTGTGAGGCAGAACCGACCTCAATGAACGATGGCCCAATTCCTGCCGAGGTGCTTAGCAGTCTTCCCTCTGCTGTAGACGACATTGTTCGCCGCGAGCAGTATCTGGACTTTATAAAATTCAGAAGGTTTCGCAGCAATTTGTTCTGCCGGAATGACATAGAACTTGACAGAAAGATCGATCCCCTAGTGTTTGAGGATCTCATGATATCCGGAAGGGTCACAAGCGATTCCTCGGACGCTGCGATCAAGGATGGGTCCATAGTGAGATTCGTTGCCCCAAACGGCACGTCTGTTTCAATCAGCCATCCTTTAACAAAGGTCATGGTCGCCCACCTCGGCTCTGTATGGTCACAGGCCGTCGGATTCAAAGATCTTGTGATGATCGCGGGAAGTGCGTTGGGCGAATCAGAAGTTGCCGACGCTGATAGGAAGCAGGCGGCCACATTCCTTCTGCAGATGCTCTTTGCTGGATTTATAGAAATTCATCTATTCCGGCCAAACCTCACTAGCGAAGTCTCAGACATGCCGGCAGCAAGCGTTTTTGCCCGTTGGCAGGCCAAGAAAGGCTGCGGCAGCGTAACGACTTTATGGGGTTTGAACGTTGATACCAGCGATGTATTCATGACCGTATTACTGGAGCTTCTCGACGGCACTCGAAATCATGCGATGCTGGTGGATGCGGTCAGGTCCAGCATCGAAGTTCCCGACGAGCAAAGAGAGGGCTTCTACCGACAATTGCCAACAATGGTCATCGCCAAAGTCGAGGAATTAGCCAGATTCGGATTTTTAGTTTCGTAGGTACTTACTCGAGAGAAATGGAGCGGGCGACGAGGCTCGAACTCGCAACTTTCAGCTTGGGAAGCTGACACTCTACCATTGAGTTACGCCCGCTGACGACCAGGATTATTGCACACTGTCTTCGATCAGGCAATATGGATCGACTTCGCTGATTTCGCCGCAAGCAACAGTTCGCAAAGCTCTCGCACAGCTCCGTTGCCACCGTCAGCCGACGTAACGTATCTTGCCTCGGCCTTTACGGACGGTAATGCATCTCCGACCGCGACCGGCAGCCCGACTATCGACATTAGCCCGAGATCGCCGACATCGTCTCCGATATAAGCCACTTGCGAGGGCTCGAGCCCGGCATCCGAGATTATCATCTCAAAATCGAGCACTTTGTCGCGTGAACCCGCATGCAGGTAGCGGATCCCGAGCTCTTCGGCTCGAGCTCGAATAATGCCACCCGAGTCTCGTCCCGAAATGATTCCGGAACTGAATCCAGCCGCGTGCCACAACTGAATGCCCTGTCCGTCTCGAACGTGGAACGCTTTCATCAACTCGCCCTTATCAGTGAAAAACAATCGGCCGTCGGTAAGAACGCCGTCGCAGTCCATCAAAAGCAGTGCAACGCCTCTAGCGATCTCGAAAACATCATTGGGGATATTCATAGCAACATTTCGGCCTATCTGACTTCAAAGATCTCAACGCCGCTGAGCCTCCAATTTCCGCCAATTCGGGTGAGGCGATAAACCGCCGTACCCGATTCCGGTTCGCGGGTTAGAAGTCGGGCCGAGATATTCGCTTCGACCAAAACCGAATTAGCGTCGAGAATATCGACCTGCAACGGCTGGGTTTTCCATTCTGTTGCTTGTCCAGAGATACCGCTGATAAACCGATTGATGTCTCCCGGAACGATCAGCTGATCGAAGTCGGCCTTTCGGTTCGAGATCGCTGCCCTATCGAATTGCATAAAATACGCCTTGATCGCTTCGTCAACTGCGGCTGAGGCTGAGGTCTTGTTTCTGATCGCTCGTGCGGCAAGACTTGCACCGTATTCTGCATCGGCCCGGACGGCAGCTTCGGCAAATCTTATCGAATCCGCGCTACGTCCTGTTCTCGATGCGATATCAGCAAGCCCGACGTTTGCCCATGCGATGTTTCTTGAGGTAGGAAGCTTTTCGTCCAAAACGGCCTTGAACTGAGCCTCTGCTTCAGTGATCTTATTCTGAGCAAGTAATGAACGCGCGAGCAGTAACCGGACGTCGTCAAAACGCGGAAAGTCTCGAAGGACATTCACAGCCGTCTTTTCGGCCGAGGGAAATGCCTGTCGATCGAAATCTCTTTTGACTGCAAGCAGAAGGTCGCTGTCAGTTGTTTCGCGAGGAGCAACGTCGTCAGAGTAATCGACCTGCGGATATAGTTTTTCAGGGTCGATCTCGACTCGCGTTATTTTGCTGCTCGTCCGAAAGACGATCTCGCCGAAACTCCTCGCCTTGATCGAAGCAGGCGCAGACATTTTTTCACCGTTTGCCATGGTCGCAACGACATTAACAGTTACGTCGAACGCGCCCGTATTCCGAAGCGCGACCTTAGCCTCACCACCCACCATCAGTGGCAAGCCTGCCTGCAGGTTTGTTTCAGTGATCTGGTCGAGCATTCCATCGACAAACTCCTTCTGTGATAGAAACGCGGTCCGAATATCCGCAAGCGTCATTCGCCCACCGTTCATTTTCGATCTGATCGATGTGTAAAATTCGGTTCGACCCGTTCGGCGTTCGAGAAGACGCCAAAACATGGCACCTTTATTTGCGACTGCCGCAAAATAGTAATCGTCGAGCGGAGCAACAGTGTTCAGCGGAGCGTCGCGCCGCGAGACCGCGGCATAGGCGTTTCGTTGCCGCATACGCTCGATGTCCGCAATATCCCGGCCATACTTGCTTTCAATGAACTGTGTTGCCAAATATCTTGAAAGCCCTTCTCGAAGAACGCCGCTGCCGTCATCCGAAATCGCGACCGAATCGCCGATCCACGTCTTGACGACCGATTCAGCGATCGTCATAGCGGTCAGAGAGTCGACCTTGCCTCGGCGAAACACACCTTCGTCGACCGATATCGTTCCACCGCCTGCATAACCCGCACCCCGGCGTACCCCGATGATCCGAATTGGAGCAGACGGCGGCGAACCAAGTAGTTCGGCTGTGAACGACCTTGCTTCAACCGCGATCGATGCCAAGTCGGCAGCCCGGCTTTGAGCTTCGGCACCGGGTCCTTTTGGAACGAAAACGGTTACACCCGAGCTCTCGATACGATCCCATTGTCCTGCAAAGAAAAACGGCTGTCCGTTCAATTTATTATCGAAGGAGCCGGCTGTTTCGGTTCCGGCGGCGACTATCGTTAGTCCGACCGGTGCTGCAACCTGCACCCGCGTCGGAGCATGATCTGCTCCGCGAGCAAAGTACCAGCTGTTCGGTGTCGGGTACCAAAACGACAGTGGAAGAAACTGTGATGAGATGGGGGTCAACGAACTAAATCCGGTGTTGTCGGGAACGCTCAACTTGTATTCGACGACTGCGGTGATCGTAGCACCGGCGGCGACTGATGGAAGTCGGGTCGCGACGCGCTGCAGACTTGCTGTTCCGATCTTCTCTTCGCTTTTCGCAAACTCGGTGACGGCGTCGTTGATGCTTATAGTGCTGACGGAGGCGTTCGGACTTATCCGAAGAGTCAAGCTCGAAGCTGGACGCGATGTCACATTTCGCAACTGAAGTGTCGCTCTGACCGAAAGATTTCGATCGATCTCTGCGGTCGGCAGTGTCGCATTGATATCATATTTTTCCACATACCACGTCGCGGATATGCGATTGTCGGACTGAGCCGAGACGAGGATCGGGCAGCATATGAGCAACAATACAATGTTTAGAAATTTCATTCGATTTAGATCCCAATTTCAAGGGTCGCCCTGATCGTCCGTTTAGGCAAACCATTCGCGATACGAACCTTGATCCAAGTACAATTCCAACCACCATCATCGGTTCCGAACCTGACCACGTAATATCCCTCAGGCAGGCCGGGATGGCAAAAGCTCCCGCTCGGATCGGTTTCGAAGACATGTGTCGGGACGCGGCTTTTGGTCAGATCGTATGACGATAGTTTTCTTTCGGACCTATCTATTCGGTAAACCTCAACGATCAGAGGTACATCGCCCGGCCATTCGACCTTTCCCGTTAATCTGCTTGTCGAGACACGTGGATACTCAACCAGGATGTTCGCACACCGTACCGATCTATCTGCCGATTCAGCCCGACACTTTTTTGACTGGGACGGAACCGATAGGGTCATGAACAATGTGACGATTGCAGCGAAAACAAGTGAATTAAAATTTCCCGACGATCTCATTAATTTCAACCAGCTTCGAAAGCAGTGCCTCCAATCGACCTAACGGCAATTGATTCGGGCCGTCGCTCGGTGCTTTTGACGGATCGTTGTGAACCTCCATAAAGACCGCGTCGATCCCGCAGGCAACCCCCGCACGTGCAAAGTCTTCGATGTATTCGGCTTGCCCGCCAGTTGCTTTGCCAAGGCCGCCCGGCAATTGCAGTGAGTGAGTCACGTCGAACACAACAGGAACGCCGAATGAACGCATGATCGGAAACGAACGGAGATCGACCACCAGATTGTTATAGCCAAAGCTCGCTCCGCGTTCCGTCAAAAGGATCTTGTCGCAGCCCGCAGCCCGGAGTTTGTCAACAATATTCTTTGCGTCCCATGGAGCAAGGAACTGCCCTTTCTTCACGTTAACTGCGCGTCCGGACCTGGCAGCTTCGACCAAAAGATCTGTTTGACGACAAAGAAACGCTGGTATCTGAAGGATGTCAGCGACATCGGCCGCCTTTTCGACCTGCCAGGTCTCGTGAACATCTGTTATCACAGGAATGCCGAGTTCCTCTTTGATCTGCTTCAATATCCCCAGGCCGAATTCCATTCCTTCCCCGCGAAAGCTGTCTATCGAGCTTCGGTTTGCCTTGTCGAACGACGACTTGTAAACGAACCCGACGCCGACGCGTTCACAGATCTCTTTGATCGAACGGGCCATCATCGATGCGTGCTCATACGACTCGATAACGCACGGACCCAGAATGAAGGACAGGGCACCTGAGCCGAAAGAGACTTTCCCGATATCGAATTTGGCTATATCACTCATTGATACAAACACTTAACATCACAGGTTCAGGTTGAGAAACAAGAATATCATCAATGAACGGTCAACGGACATTTCTCGCATTGATATGCCTGCCGATCCATCACCGCGATCCGAAACTAAAAGCGCTCCAGAAGCTCTCCCAATCGGCACCTTCACAGTATTTTTCGCATCGCTGCATAAATACGAGCCGAACTAACCAAACGCCTTTCTTGTCCAACTTTATATCTATCCGCCCGTTTTCGTCAGACGAAAGGCTCTGAGAAATATGTTGAACACCGTCGCGGTTGTCGACAAATACCGTTCGACCAGCTAGTGGCCTGCCATTGAAAAGAATCACCATAGGCAATGTGTCGCCTATCCGTTTGGAGTACGGGTTTTCGACCGGCACTATCTCGAGTTTATGGCCTACCTTTCGCGCGTACGTGCGGTCACGTCTGTCGCCGACTTGAATCAGCGACTTAATGTATCGTGTGTACCGCTCCTTGCCGGGCTTGCCCGTCTCGCCGAGGCGCTCACGTTCCGCGATGACGTATTCCATCCCGTCCTCTCGAAGATATTCTTCAAACTTCTCGGCCGAGAGCGTGATATAGGTGAGATTTCGTTCCATCGAAAGCAGGTAATTACCCTGCCTGTCAGCCGAAAATGAAAAAAGAGGCGCATCGCCCTCCTTGACCGAACCCGAAAGATCAAAGTTACCGGACGCCGAAAGCAGCTGGAACGACGTCGTTTTGGCTGGCTGGAACGGCCGCGATTCTTCGACCCTTAGCCCTTGACCAAGAAAAAGGCTGACAGGTGAATTCTCGTTTACCCGCAGAAAGAATCGATCGGGCTCGAGCCAATATTCGTGTGCCCTCGCCGACGAAGGTATTATGACGGTGAACGCCATCAATAATGCGGCGGCATACCTATTCTTCACTCGCAACCTCTGCGCGTTCCGGTATCTCAACCTGTTTTTCACTCGTTATATCATGCTCGAGATTTTCGCTCCTAAGGCGATTTTCCCACGCCGCTTTAACGAAAGACGTGAACAGCGGATGTGCGTCCAGAGGTTTCGATCGATACTCCGGGTGAAACTGACAGGCAATAAAATACGGATGGTTGTCGCGCGGCAATTCGATCATTTCAACAAACTTGCCATCGGGCGAAATGCCGCTTATCACCAGCCCTTCACGTTCGAGAACTTCCCGGTATTCCGGATTGAACTCGTAACGGTGTCGATGGCGCTCGCTGATGCGTTCGGCACCGTGATAGACCTCGCGGGCAAGCGAATCCAATTTCAGATCACATTCCCATGCCCCGAGCCGCATCGTACCGCCGAGTTCGTCTACCCCGACGAGGTCTCGAAGTTTGAAAATGATCGGGAATGGTGTTTCTTCGTTGAATTCTGTTGAATCAGCATCCCTAAGCCCACACACATCACGCGCGAACTCGATGCATGCCGTCTGCATTCCAAGGCAAATACCGAAGTACGGTGTCCCGGACCTTCGAGCATATTTGATCGCACGCAGCATACCCGAGATGCCGCGTTTACCAAACCCGCCCGGCACAAGGATAGCATCATAGTCCTGAAGGTCACTTTCGTAGTTGTCCTTCATCAGGTTCTCTGATTCGATCCAGGTTACGTTTACGCGCAGGTCATTCGCAACGCCCGCATGCGTCAGTGCCTCGCGAAGCGATTTGTACGAGTCCTCTAGTTCAACGTATTTGCCTACGATCGCGATCTTGACCGAACCGCCCGACGGGTCTTTGATCGTCGATACGAGGTCTCGCCAACTCTTGAGATCTGCGGACGGAAATCGTTCGGTCAATTGGAGGTCCTTTACTATGAGTTCGTCCAAACCCTGTTCGTGAAATGCGAGCGGCACCTCATAAATGGTCGGAACGTCGAGGGCAGAGATCACGGCGTTCTCCTGTACGTTACAGAAGAGTGCGATCTTTCGGCGCATATCTACCGAGATCGGTCGATCCGAACGGCACAACAGTATATCCGGAGCGATACCGATCTCACGAAGTTCGCGAACGCTGTGCTGTGTAGGCTTGGTCTTTAATTCTCCGGCAGCCGCAATATAAGGCACAAGCGTGACGTGGACGAAGATCGCATTGCCGCGGCCCTCTTCGTTGCCCATTTGACGGATCGCCTCGAGAAACGGCAGCGATTCGATATCGCCGACCGTTCCGCCGATCTCGACGATCAACACATCCGGCTCATGGATCTCAGCGACCGTTCTTACTGCCGCTTTTATCTCATCGGTTATATGCGGTATGACCTGGATCGTCTTTCCGAGATAATCGCCGCGTCGCTCTTTTTCAATGACCGAAAGATAGATGCGTCCGCTCGTCCAGTTATTCGCCTGCGAGAGTTTCGCGTGCGTAAATCGTTCATAATGACCGAGGTCGAGGTCAGTCTCAGCGCCGTCGTCAGTCACATAAACCTCTCCGTGCTGAAACGGTGACATCGTGCCCGGATCGACATTGATGTATGGATCGAGCTTCATCATCTGAACGCTCATGCCGCGAGCCTCAAGCAGACATCCAAGCGAACTAGCCGCCAGCCCTTTGCCCAGACTCGAAACCACACCGCCCGTCACGAATATGTACTTTGTCATTAATTACTCCTTAGATCCGGCAACCTGATCACTATTGATTCAAACAACGCTCCGTCACGCCTCACCTTCAGATTTCCCTTCCACTTTCTTCTTTCGGTAGCGGCCGTCCTTCATCTGCATTTCCACTTCTTTTGCCTTTGCTGCCTCGGGATTGAGCAGTTCCTGCAGTGCGTTCATACTGGCCCCGAGCATCGAGGCACTCTCGGCCGCGTTTCGCTCAAATTCCTCGTTCGTTCGTGTCACTGGAATGGAGATGACCCTGAGCCCAATGATGGCCCCTGCGACGACCAGTAAAATCACTGCCAATCCGATCCAGTCATTCATATTGCTAATGCGGATCGCAAGTATTGAGCTTCCGCGTTCGCTCAATTACAGGTGACCACGGGCTTCGGATGCCCCGAGATCGATCAACGATCGCACAAGTTCAAGGTCCTCTGCTGTGTCAACGCCGACCGAGGTACCGACCGCATCAACCACCCGAATCCTCGCACCATTTTCCAAAGCCCGCAATTGTTCGAGCATCTCGAACCGTTCGAGCCCGGTCGGGCGCATTTTTGCGAACTTTAACAAAAACTCCCGCCGATACACGTAAAGTCCGGTGTGTTTTCGAAAATTTGAAAGCAGTTCAGGATCTGCCTCGATCGCCTTGTTCAAATCACCGCCATACCTCAACGTGGCCTCGCGAGGCCACGGTATCGGGGAACGAGAAAAATAAACAGCGTAGCCATTGTCGCCCACCGCTACTTTCACGTTGTTTCCGTTCAACAGTTCGGTAACGCTCGAGATCGGTTCGCATGTAGTCGACAGATCCGCCGAATCGTCCGCTAGCAGACCATTGACAGCTGCATCGATCGTTTCCGGTGGCATCAAAGGTTCGTCGCCCTGAACGTTCACGACGATGGCACGTTCAGGCAAATTCTCTGCAACCTCAGCTATCCGGTCGCTGCCAGAACTATGCGATCCTGCAGTCATTACTGCTTCGGTACCCGATGCCGTTACGACTTCAAATATCCGTTCGTCGTCGGTAGCAACGATCACACGGCCCACGGTCCCGGCCGACCGTGCCCGCTCTATCGTATGTAAGATCAAGGGTTTACCAGCGATCGGCAAAAGCATCTTTCCGGGCAGGCGCAAAGATGCAAACCTTGCAGGAATGATCGCTATTACATTTTGTTTGGGGTTATCCCCGTGATGCTCCACGGGCTTTTAGACTATATCCAAATCGTCCGAAATTCAAGACTCGAACGCGGAAACTTGGAAGTTGGCGTTTCATTCAGTAAACTTCGACAGTGGAATTGCCCTCTAATGAACCAATGGTCGCCGAAGTTTTCGAATCGTCCTCCGAACCTATTGAACGCATTGACCCTAACGACCCATCATGGAGCGTATGGATCGCCTTCGGGGTTTGGGCCGCCAGCGTTGCGGCGATCATCTTCGTTCCCGGCTTGTTTTTGCTTTCGTACTTAGCGTCTGTCGGCGTGAGCCTCTCCGATAGCGAGCAACTGGCGAAATTTTCGGTTACAGATCCGATGGCGATCATAGTTCAGATCGCCGCCGTAATTCCGGCACACCTTTTCACGCTTGCACTCGCATGGGTAGTTGTGACCGGTTTTAACCGAAAGCCATTTTTCGAATCATTGGGTTGGGATTCCGCCGGACTTAAATGGTGGCATTACCTCGCAATGATGGGAGCATTCGTTGCAATTTCGCTCGCGGTCGTTAATGTGGTACCCGTGAAGCCGGACGATATGGAGCGAATAATCAGAAGTTCGCGAACTGCTCTTTACCTTGTAGTTGTGATGGCGGTCGTCACGGCTCCGTTGGTCGAGGAAGTTGTTTACCGCGGGGTGCTTTATTCGGCATTTCAGAAGCGGATCGGCGTTACGGCTGCCGTCGCGCTTGTCACATTTTTATTTACAATAGTGCATGTCCCACAGTATGCCGAAAATCCTGCAAAGATCGCATTGCTTGCGATGTTGAGCCTTGCCTTGACCTGGCTGCGTGCGTTTACCGGAAGTCTCTTGCCCAGCGTTGTTCTTCATACATTGATCAACGCATCACAATCCGCTCTTTTGTTGGTCGAACCCTATTTGGCAGAGCGTTCGACTATTGAAACGATTTCTTTCTATTACCGTTGAAACTAGAGAAGGCCTCTTCCGAAGAGGCCCTCTGAAAAAATCGCCTTAGGACTGGTCACGGCTTCTGTCCAGTGCTGCGCTGCACAGGTGCACTGACGATCACCGGCGGCGGCTCGAACGTACGGGACGACTCTTTGCTTGCCCCCGTATCGACCGGGTTATCGAAAACACGGCGTCCGCGCGACTCACCCTCCATTTTCATGAACGGCGGCGCTTCTGATGCCATCGACCGCGGAACTCTGCTGCTGACCTTGTTCGGCGTTGATGGCGGCTGCGTCGGCGGCAAATAGATCACCGGCGGGAGATTGTAATGCCAGATGTCCCAGCCGTACCAATATCCATATGGCGATCCCCATCCGCGTCCAAACGGGAGGAAGCAGTGATAGCGCCGAAACGGATCGTAAACCCATAACCCAAAAGAATCGAACATATTCCATCGGTTACCGAGGAAAGATCGCATCAAGGTTGGTCTCAATATACGCGGGTCGAGCGAAGAGCTGATCTTCGCCATTTCTTTCGCACGCGACTTGCTCCATGCTTCAAGTCCGTCGTCTCCGGAGCTCTTGAACTTCGCGATCGACGCCTGGCCATTAACCAATACGCCTTGACGCCCCTTCTTGATCTCAGCGTCGGCTGAACCATCGACGAGAGCCTTCCCCTTCAGAACCGACAATCTTCCGTTTTTGCCGGCAACGTCAACCCGATAAATTCCCGATTGAACTATTACGAATATGCTATCAGGTGTCTGGACCCTGACGGTGAAATCGTTACTCGCGTGAACTTCAAGCATCGCGGAACCGCTTTCTACGAGCAGTTGAAGATCGTCAAGCGACGTCGTTTTGAACTCGAAAGCTGATGATCCGCCAAGACGGATGTAAGATCCAGGATTCAGGAGAATTTCGGCCTTCCCGTCGTTTCCAGTCGAAACACGGTCGCCGATCTCGAGTGAGTCGCCTTTGATGAGGCGACCGCTTTGACCCGACTTCCGTACGACACCGACGGCCCCCTCGACGTAATTGACCCCACCGGCTTTGGCCGAAATGACGTATTTGTCGCCTAGAGCCGCCGAGATCGTTTCACTTTGTGCAAATGAGCAAACAGCCATCGATATCAATGCTGCAAACAATGCAAAACTACGTGACACGGTCGACTTCATAATATTTTCTCCTTTGGGAAGAGTCTCAACAATCGTAGGCTTTCTACGCAAAATACGCAACTTTTTGTTGTCAATACGATGTGAAGCGCGGTGAAAAAGTTTGCAGAATATTTTTTTCCGAACAACCAAACGTACCGTGTCGTAATCATACAGGCGTCCGGAAACTTGATCCGGAGCACATTTGGAATTGATATGGCAACCTTTAGGGATCCGGCACAATGTTTCGCACCGCTCGAAGTTATCGAGAGGCTGCTTGAGATAAGGGCCGACCTGGGTTTCCCCGAAACTCTCTATCTCGTTCGTTCGGAAGAGCTTACTGATTTTCTTGACGCCTACGGGTTCGATATTTACGCGTTTTCTATTCAGAATGAAAAGATCAAATATGGCGATTATCGGACCCCTGTGGTCCCTGGCGGAGACAATCATCACCTTTCGTTAAAGGCACACTAGTCGAGATCGCAGATACCAAGTATCAACTGAAAGAGCCCGGAAGATGCTTCAAACACTTGAACCCTTCCGGGTTCTTTTTTTTGATCAAAGAGCCTTTACGATAAAAAGCGTCCCGTCATCGTCGAGAAATTTTCGCTCGGTGAAGTCGGCCACACCCTTTCTTATATAATCGATCATCCGTTTTGCAGGCATTTCGATACATTCGAGCACGCTCTTCGCAAAGCGCTCGGTCCCGTATTCCTCGCCATCTTCATTAGCCGCCTCGGTGATCCCGTCAGTATAGATGACCATTACCTGGCCTTGTTCGAAACGAATGAAATGCTGATGATATTGAGCGTCGCTGAACATCCCCAGCGGTGTATCGCCGTATTCGACGTACCTGAATTCACCATTCGGCTTTATCAGCATTGGCGGATTATGACCGGCATTCGAGAATACGAACGTCCTATTTGTGCCGTCGAGGATACCGTAAATCGCGGTGATGAACTGATGGTCTTCTGTAGAGTCCCATAACAAGTTGTTCACCTTCGATAATGCGATGTGCGGTGCGTACCCGATCTGAACTCCGGCCCTAAGCGACGCACGAAGAAACGACATCAAAAGCGCCGCAGGGATGCCTTTCCCAACTGCATCTGCAACAATTATCCCGATCTGATCGTCAAAGATCCTGACCCAATCATAATAATCTCCGGAAACCTCTTCGGTCGGAAAGATATATGCACTGATATCGAAATTCGAGAATTCAGGGTCCGCATCAGGCAGAAGTTCAAGTTGGACCTGACGCGCGATCTCAAGCTGTGCCTCGATACGCTTCTTTTCGATCGCCTGTTCCTGCAATTTGCTCTTTTCAATGATGATCGCGACCTGCGATGCCAGAAGCTGCAGGATCGAAAGATCGTCTTCGTTGTAGGCATTCAGTCGGTCACTTTCTAGATCGAACGCACCAATTACCTTATCGTTCGAAATTATCGGTGCTACCATTTCCGATCGGGTCTGCACACGAGCCTTAAAATATCGCTTGTCCTCACTAACGTCGGGCGAAATTATAGGGCTCCCGGTTTGCGAGACGTGTCCGATGAACCCCTCACCAAGGCGCAGCCGCGGCTCGATCAGTGCGAAAGGGATATCGTAACCTCGTATGACCTTCGACTTGAGAACATAATGGCTCGGATCTTCAACTGATTGCTCTATCAAATAGATTCCCGCCGCGTCATAGGGCAGAAGCGAATCGAGTGTTTCCATCACGAGGTTCAGAACCTCGTCAAGGTCGAGCGATCTGCTGATCTTCTTCGTGATATCGAGCAGCATCCTCAGCTTATCGACAACGGTCAAGCTTGTGTCGTGAGACGCCGTAGGTTTTGTTGGGTTTGGCTGATCCATCGCCTAAATCGAGCGGAAAACGTGTTCTTTGTAACTCTCCCAAAGCCGCGAGACCTTCATCCGATATTCGACCAACGCGCGGCTCACGCGGTAATGGCTGGCTATCTCGGCCGAGGTCAACCCGCGCTCGATCAACTCTTTGAGCCCAAGATACGGAACCAACGCCGCGGCCCCTGTCGCGTAAGCTTCCTCTTCGATCTCGGCATTGTAATCGCGGGCGATCGAATTACCCTGCGCATCACGATTTTCGACCGCCAGCCGGCTCGGCTTATGACCAAGAAAGACATGGCTGATCTCTTCCATAAGTGTAGCATTATGCCGATTCTTACCATGTGTCGGATTGAGAATGATCAGTCTGCTGCCGTCAGGCAGTTTATGTGACGCGGCGCCGCCGGACCATTTATCGCGGGCCTCACCCAATAGGTGTTTTCGGGCTTCTTCGCTTAGTTCGGCGACTTGATCAAAAGTTACGACAAGGAGTTTGGCGTATCTCGCAAGCGAAAACGGATCAAGTGGCTGTGTATCGTCGCGCAAGCCGGCGAACTGTCGGAGTCCCTGTGCCCGGAGCTCATGATGACGGCCTTTTTGGGTTGGAGGAAGCTGATCGGTATCCACGACGGATGGTACTGAGAGCCCGCATTTTCCGCGAAGAATCATCGGAGGTTCGGCGGCGGTGCACCCCAGCTCGCAGAACGCAGGTGCTTACACTCAGATGACCTTGAATTCAGAATCGACGTCTTCGTCAGAAAGCGCGACGCGATAGTTTTTGGACTGTTTCTGTTTCGTGATAAGCAGGTCGTCTTTCGTCTTCAGCAGGTCGGCACGGTTATATACCGAGATCTCAAAATTGTAGCCATGCGTAATGGCATCTTTCGGGCAGGCCTCGACACAAAACCCGCAAAAGATGCAACGGCCATAATCGATATTGTAGACTTTGGCATATCGTTCATCTCGACCAATACGTTCGGCATACGGCCTCGGGTCGTCAGCCGCTTCGATATAAATACAATCCGAGGGACATGCGGCAGCACATAAATAACACGCGACACATTTTTCTTTCCCCGCCTCATCGACATGAAGAAGGTGCTGACCTCGGTAACGTGGCTGAACCGTCACCGGCTCGTCCGGGTACTGGACGGTCCACTTTTGCCTAGGGATCTCTGAGAGTGTCCGCCGCATGCCTTTGAGGACTGCAGTGGTTGATTGGATTACATCTGAAATGATCGACATCGTTTCCCCAAATACCAATTGATCACGTTACATTCCCTGTGCCTGCATTATCAACTGAAGGCCGCCAAAAAAGAACAAGAAAATGAAATACGCAACACTGATCAAAAATCCTAATATTCCAGTAATTATTCCGCCCAGTGCAAGACCGGCTCCGCCATAATTTTGCGGATCTTTCGCCGCTTTTCCCCGGGCCATAAATCCAAGAACAATTGCGACAAGGCTTGGCAAAATAGTTCCGCAGCAGAGCGTAAGCCCCAAAATTCCCAAAACGAGAGCAACGACCGCAAGGGTCTTGCTTGGTGCTTCGGCACCCGCAGGAGGCGGTTGAAATGGAGTATTGGGCCCTATTTCCTGTTCCTGCCAGTTTGACTGCGGGGCAGCGGGCGGCGTCCAATCGGCCTGTGCCATAGCCTGAGGTTGTGCGGCAGAGTTTTCGAACGGGTTGTAAGCCTGCTGTGGTGAAGGAGGCTCGGCAAACGGTGGCGGCTCAGCTTCCTTCGGAGTCAACACTTCGTCCGGATCCATCGATCCTGGCTTCATTCCGCCGAATGGAGACGGGATCGGAGGCGTCGTGTGAGCGAACGGGTCGCCGGTAAGATCAGATGCGAACGGAGAGGCAGGAACCTCGGGTTCGGCAGCTCTTGGCGGCTCGGCATCGAAAGGCGAGCGCGGCGGCGGAGCTTCGCCGAATGAAGGCGGCGCCGGCGACGGAGCATTGAATACCGGAGGCTCAGGCGCCACCGGAACCTGGGGCGGCATTTCGATGACCGGCGCATCGACGGCGGCCATTTCGGCCCTGAGTTCCGCTTCCGAAACGAACTGTGTCTTATTCGGATCCGATTCGGCCTGAGATGGTAATTCCAAGACCGGTTCTTCGCCTTGGGTTGGCGGCGGCGAGGCAACAGGCGGGATCGCCGCAGCGAAATCTCCGGGCCTCGCAACCATTGTTTTATACGGATCGACTTCTTCCTCGACCGAGACCAACGGCGTACCGTCGGCCTGGCAGAACCGCATATTATCGTCAAAAGTCTTTTCGCAGGTCGGGCATTTCTTCATAGATGTATGTTCAACTGCGCTTACCTAAGCAAGCCGCTGCCGCCGGAACTCCTGATTGATATGAAAAGGAACAGACACTTGACTCGGGGCCACGAATAACTGCGATCACGTTGATACCAATGATCAGCTTTCAATTACGGTCTGCCGTGTGTCTGTCCCTTTATACAGCTAGCGTTAGACTAATTCAAGTTTACTGAAGAAATAAGCGATCTCGATCGTCGCATTCTCATCCGAATCAGAGCCATGAACGGCATTCTCACCGATCGACGAGGCAAAGTCCCTACGAATTGTACCCTCGGCCGCGTCAGCCGGATTGGTCGCACCCATCAGTTCGCGCCATGCGGGGACGGCATTCTCCTTCTCAAGCGTCAACACAACGCACGGCCCGCTCGACATAAATTCGCAAAGCTCGTCAAAAAAACCCTTGCCTGCGTGCACAGCATAGAAGCCCTCAGCCTGCGTTCGCGTTTGATGGATAAGCTTCATCCCGCGGATCTTGAATCCCGCGCCCAAAATACGCGAAATGATCTGTCCCTGTTTCCCTGCCCGAACGGCGTCAGGCTTTATTATTCCGAATGTTAAATCACTCATATTAATTGTTCACCGAGAGTCGGTTTGTACGATTCCTACGATCATTTGTCGGATATCGCTTTGTTAACGCTGACACGAAAAACCCAAATGCGAAAAATACCGAAATAGCGCCGTCGTCAACACAGCCAACTTTCTTTCCTTCGTAGGATATAACCACAGCCTGCGGCTCGCAACTCAGCAACGCTTCTCATGGGTTGTCGGAACCAGGATCGCCCGTGAAACGGCTAGACATCTCTATCCTCAGATTGCGAATTCGAGCGGCCTGTCTTTGGGCTCGATCGGTGATCTGATTTCAATTTCAGGTTCTGGTCTTGTGCTGCCGAGATATCGAGTTCCATGAGTTTTCGTATCACCAAGCGGCGATCGTCCGTCATCGAGGATCGTTGACATCCTGCGGCCTCGTGCCCTGGATCAGCGTACTTCGAGGGTGAGAATGGCGAAGAACAAAAGAATGTTCGCAGCTCCGGCGGCAATGGATACGAGCCATATCCACGTGCCGGAATTGCGATGCCGCCATTTATTGGCAATGAGGCGATATGCGGCGAATGCCGTCAGAAATCCGATCACGAAAACGCCGATCGAGGCATACAACCAAACGTCGGTCTCAGATTCCGCAAGAAAATCGACGGCCTTGTCTTTTGACACGATGAACATCGCAAACAAGCCTATTTCTGCCGTAACGGTGATGGCGAGGACTTTTACTGCGGAATGAGTGTCGATTATCGAGTCGGTAATGTTCGAAAAAGCAGATGTGGCTACGGTAGCCGCAACATCCTCTTGAGTGTTACCGCGATCGCTCTTCCAAAAAGACATATTTCGACAAGAACATGGCCGTATACTTCGATCATTGCATCGACGCAAATACTAAAATGACCGGCATTGGTCAGGCGGCCGCTTTCGAGCCCAAAACGTCCGCGATCGCCTGGCCGATGTCCGCAGGCGATTGAACCACACGAATTCCCGCATCGGTCAACGCCTTCATTTTTTCGGCGGCGGTGCCCTTGCCGCCGGAGATGATCGCTCCGGCGTGGCCCATGCGGCGTCCTGGAGGTGCGGTCTGTCCTGCGATGAAAGCGACGATCGGTTTCGTTACGTTATCTTTCGCGTAAGCGGCGGCTTCTTCTTCGGCGGTTCCGCCGATCTCGCCGATCATCACTATAGCGTCGGTCTCATCGTCATCTTGAAACAATCTCAGTGCATCAGTATGCGTTGTGCCGATGATGGGGTCCCCGCCGATACCGATCGCGGTCGATTGGCCTAGTCCCAGAGCCGTCAATTGTCCTACAGCCTCATACGTCAGTGTACCCGAACGCGAGACAACGCCGATGCGGCCTTCCTTGTGAATATGGCCCGGCATGATGCCGATCTTGCACTTGCCTGGTGAAATGATCCCAGGGCAGTTCGGGCCGATCATACGTGTTGACCGTGTCGACAGATACTCGTTTGCCTTGACCATGTCCGCGACCGGGATGCCCTCAGTGATGCAGACGACGAGCGGCAGGCCCGAGTCTGCAGCCTCCATGATGGCGTCGGCGGCGAATGCAGGTGGCACGTAAATGACCGATGCGTTCGCACCCGTTTTACTTACGGCGTCAGCAACGGTATTGAAAACCGGCACGCCCTCGTGTGCGGTACCGCCTTTACCGGGCGTCACACCTCCGACCACGTTTGTCCCATATTCACGCATTTGCAGCATATGGAACGTGCCTTCCTTTCCTGTGATCCCCTGGACGATCAGACGTGTGCTCTTATCGACTAAAACTGCCAATTTGCGATTCTCCTATCCGGCTATCATGAGTAAAAACGAAAATAGAGTATAGCACGAGCGGTGTTTTGCTGAGCAAACCAAGACTCGAAACCGAGCGAGCAGGAAAATGAAAAAGGGCATCATCGAATTTCATCGACGATGCCCATTAGTGTTGTTCACTATCTCCGAAGGATCAGTTCCTGACCGGATTCTCCATATAATAGGTTGCCTTCGGCTTGCCGTTCTCACGTTTGTAAATCGAAACTGACATAACGTTTTCCGGCAGCTTGTCGGTTCCGCACGCTCCTTTTTGCGAAGCCCGATAGATTATCATGGTCAGATCTTTCGAGATCTCCATCGCCTTCATTGGACCGACGGTGAATGATTCGACCTTACACGTCGGATCGAACGACGATTTGATATACGCTTCTGCTCCGGCGACCCGTCCGCTTCTTCCGTTGCCGACTATATTATCGGTGATCATCTCTCTGAACGCCTTTTCGTCGCGGTTTTTCCAAGTTTCCCAAAGCTTTTTCTCGGTGGCCGCGATATCCTCGGGTGCCGCCGTCAGACTTGCAAGCTCTGCGGCTTTGTCGACGGGTGTCGTCGCCGGGCCGTAATCACCCTTTGAATCGGCTGCGGGAGTTTCCTGATAGTACATTGCCTTCCAGGTGTCGCCTTCTTTGGCATACAGTACCGAAACATTTAGCGGACTGTGGCCGACCACCTTGTCGCAAGTGATCATACCGGTCGCCTTAAAGGTCAGCATGGCAATGCCATCCGCGAGTTCCGTCACTGCCTCTTCGCTGAAAACCATATCCTTCATCTCGCATTTATGGCTCGTCCAACTCTTCATCGCCGCCGCACGGTCAGAAGCACCGTTGTAACCTACGTTAATGAATTTCGATCCCATGTAGCCCTCGAGACCCTTCTCATTTCTTTCGGCCCAATCTTTCCAGGCTTTATTTTCGATCGCGATCAGCGCTTCTTTCGTAGGTGCTGACATTTTGGCAGCGGTACTCGCATTTCCGGTATTCGCATTGGCCGCGTTCGACGGTGCCGTGTTGTTGTTAGCAGGAGTCCCTCCGCAACCGGTTAAGCTTGCCAACGCAAAAGCCGTGACGAATAGACAAAGTCTTCCATTCATAATTTTTTCTCCTTGGTCAGATTCTGACCAAATAACGGCGAACAGGCACTTCCGTGACCGGTTCGGCTCGTGGGACGATAAGCATTCAGAATGGTCGAACTATCACACGTTCTCTTGTTTAACGCAAACGACCTAATACAAATTCCCACTTTAGGTTTCGGCGCGAAATTATAATTGTTTAACGTAGACAAACGTCGTTGATTCTGCTAGTCTTACCTGTAGGGAGTCCAGTCACCCCACAGGTTAACATCCCCATAAGGCCACCCAATTGCAGTTCAGACCCTTTGGAATCGAGGAATAGAAAAATGAACATATCGATACCCGGCTTGCGCACAACGCGCCTGCTTCGTTTTATTGTGCTGTCCTTTACCCTCTCCGTTGCGATGATATCGAACGCCAACGGTCAAACGACGACATTTGCTCAGTTTTTCGAGCAATTCGGCGGACAGGACTTCGTGTTCACCAACAATGTCACAAGCGCTGATTTCAATACCATCAGCGGAGGATCGCGGATCTTCTTTCTATACCAAAATATTGCCGGACTCGACCCATCGCTCCAAGGCATTCAGTCAGCTCGCGTGTATGTATCGACGACCACGACCCAGCCTGCGACACTTAACGCGGGCAACGTCGATCAACCTTTGGATCAGATAATGACGATCCAGATCATTCGCGATACGCCTGCACCGGTTGGGGCGAATTCGCGGACAAATCTGTTGACCGCGGTCATTGCCCCTTCCGGTCAAACGCCCGGGATCGTCGGCACGAGCGGCGGCAACGCAGCTACCTTGTCTGCGACAACGCCCGACCATGTCGTGACGTTTTCCTCGGACTTCCTTCTTTTCGGCCTGACCACTCAAAGGAATCTCGCATTCAGCTTCTCTTCAGTTTCGCCGTCGATCCTGATCGGGGCTGGAAGTTTCCTTCAGAGCTTCTCGGCTGCCGCCAGTGGAACGTTTGCTTCGAGTCCTGCACCGACGCCCTTCATCACGAGTTCTGCGAATGTATCTGTTGGCGGACGGATCGTCAGCGATAATGGAATGGGACTTCGGAACGCCGCTGTTACTTTGGTCGAAGAGGACGGCACCGAACATACGATCTATACCGGAAATCTAGGCTACTTCAGCTTCGACGGGCTTGAGTCCGGACAAACGGTGGTCGTTTCGGTACGGTCAAAGCGTTTTGTTTTCTCGCCGCGGACGATTACCGTCAATGACAACATCAGCGACCTCGAGATCCATCCGGACCTTTAGGTCGAAATCTACTTTCCCAAGGGTCGAAAGGCTGCCTAAAGGGCGGCCTTTTTTTTGTGAACATTCTGATCGGAAAAACCGTTTTATGTTTGTCTTTCGAAATTGCTCTCAATTGGAAGTCAACTTCGTTCGCATTAAGACCAGGCAGGAGATCATATGCGGCAGCTGTACTCATTTTATTATGACGCATTCGGGATTGCCCTCAAGTCGATCCTCGAGCACAAACTAAGGGCGCTCTTGACGCTTTTAGGGATAATCATTGGTGTTGCCGCCGTTGTTGTCGTCGGCGCATCGATAAGCGGCTTGAAGACCTACGTCGTCGATCAGGTCTCTAAGGTGCTCGGATCGAACCATTTCATGATCACGCGAATGGCGTCGACCGGACATATGTCCGATGAAGAGTACGAGCGCCGCAACCGACGAAACAAGGATGTCACCTGGGAAGAATACGAATATATCCGTGACAATTGCAGGCTTTGTTCGTACGTCGGCGCACAGATGAATGCGGGCGCCGACCTGAAGGAAGGCACTGCTGAGATGCCGTCGACCCGGATAATCGGTTCGACGGATACGATGTATGAGATCGAGGATAAGACACTCGTCGCCGGCAGGTTCTTTTCGAATGAAGAGGTTCAACGATCTGCTAAAGTTGCGGTCATCGGACATGACGTTGTCGAGAAGTTCTTTGAGTTCACTTCGCCAGTCGGAAAGACGATAAAGATCCGTGGCGTGACGTTGCAGATCATAGGCGTTGAACAGAAACGTGGATCGTTCTTCGGCCAATCACAGGACCGACATATATATATCCCGATCACCCTTCACAATCAGATCTTCAATCGCACGGGCGGAATTCAGGTGCATGGCAAAACGATAGAAAAGGAACCTTTTAAGCCCGCGATCGAAGAAGCCGAGTTGCTCTTGCGAAACAAGCGTCAGCTCGTTGGAAGCGAAGAGTCCACATTTTCAGTTGTTAACGTTGACGAGTTCAATTCCACGATGGATCAGGTCACCGGCGCAATCGCAGCCGTCGTTATCCCGATAACGCTGATAATACTTGTCGTTGGAGGCATAGTCGTCATGAACATTATGCTCGTATCGGTGACTGAACGAACATTCGAGGTCGGTCTCCGTAAGGCGATCGGTGCTACGCGTCAGCAGATAATGCTTCAGTTTCTGATCGAATCGGCCCTATTGTGCGTCGTCGGCGGTATTTTGGGGCTTGTCCTTGCTATCGGTGCGACACAGCTTGTCGGCTATTTGCTGGCAATGACGATGACGATAACTTTCGGTTACGTCATTCTTGCCGTCGGCGTTTCCAGCATCATTGGTGTCGTTGCGGGGATATACCCGGCGTGGAAAGCCTCAAGGCTGGACCCGATCGTAGCGTTGACACAAAACTGAGAGTGAAACGAGACCGGACCGCGAAAGCCAGGTCAGATGCTCGTGATCAATACTTAAATCCATGAGAGTTTCAGCATCATTACCGATCGAAGTTCTGAAAATGGCGTACGACAGCGTCATCTCGCATAAGTTCCGTTCGTTTTTGACCATACTCGGTATCGTCGTCGGAATTCTGACGGCAGTCGTGGTCGCGTCGATACTGACCGGAATGCGCCAAAGCATCGTCGCGATGTTCGAAGAATATGGTACGAACAATGTCTATTTGTTCCATCTCTCGACCGGATTCGGCCCGAGCAATCGCGACGAAAGGAACCGAAAACCCCTGACAATGGACGACGCAAATGCCATTCTCGCGCAGTCGTCGGCGATCGAAGATATCTCGACCGTTGCAGTCAATATCGGCTCGTGGGGAACCGGTTTCGACGATAATATGATCTATAAGGACAAGAATTATCGGTGGGCACTGACCGATGGCGTGACGCCGAATTATGCTTCGGTCACGAATATGACGATTCGCGAAGGGCGGTGGCTAACCGACATGGACAATTACGAGCGGCGTAATGTTCTTGTCATAGGCGTCAGCGCAGTAGAGGCCCTGTTTGACGGTAAGTCTGACGAGGCGATCGGAAAGGTCATTCGTATGAACGGTTCGACATGGGAGATCGTCGGCGTGATCGAGAAACGTAAATCGGGCTTTTTTGGCGAGAACGAAGAGGATCGCAAGATCTTTATGCCGTTCCGTACGGCTCGCAAGGTTGCGCCGACGCGCGACGCAGTTCTGCATATTGCTCAGGCAAAAAATGGACAGCTGAATGACGCAGTTCTTGAGATCGAGGGAATCTTGAGGCAACGGCGCGAGGTGAAATATGGCGATCCGAATAATTTCGATATCAAGACCGCCGATGATTTCATGAAACAGTTTGACGGCATGATAGCCGGCATCGGGATAGCTGCGATCGCGATTTCGAGCCTTGGACTCTTGGTAGGCGGGATCGGCGTAATGAACATCATGTTAGTTTCTGTCACCGAGAGAACCAAGGAGATCGGTATACGCAAAGCTATCGGAGCCACAAGGTCGGCGATCGTCCTACAGTTTCTGGCAGAAGCGATGGCCCTTACATTTCTTGGAGGCGTGATAGGGGTCGCGCTTTCGCTGGCGATCAGCAATCTGATATTGCTGCTGCTGCCTTCTATTCCGGCACAGGTCGAATGGTGGATGATAATCGCGTCGCTTACTGTTTCGGTGCTGATCGGCTTGGGATTTGGCGTCCTCCCCGCCCGAAAGGCGGCGAAACTAGATCCGATAGAGTGTCTGCGCTACGAATAAGCGGCTTTTGTGATCGGAATATCAAAATGAAACTCGATCTTAGCTTTGTACTCCTGTTGATCGTCGTCTCGATCGCACATGGTCAAAAGGGCCCCGGCATCAAACTTGAACCTTGCGAGGTCCCAGGCACCTCACCGAATGTGAACGAAAAGGCAAAATGCGGTTCACTTGAGGTCTTTGAAGACCGTGCGAAGAGGTCGGGTCGAAAAATAAAACTGAAGATCGTTGTATTCCCAGCGACGAGCAAAAACAAGGAACCGGATCCGTTGTTTTACATTCCTGGTGGCCCTGGTTCTTCCGCGACTGAGGACGCACCGTTCGTGGCACAGGATTTTGCACGCGTACGCGAACGTCGCGACCTTGTTTTTGTCGATCAACGCGGAACCGGCGGATCGAATCCGCTTAACTGTACATTCTACGATCCGGACGATGCACAGAGTTTTCTTGGTCATTGGAACCCGCCTGAGCAGGTACGGGAGTGCCTTCGGCAGCTGCAATCTAAAGCCGATCTTCGTTTGTATGTTACATCGATAGCAATGGACGACCTCGACGAAGTACGAGCGGCCCTTGGTTACAAGAAAATAAACATCTCGGGCGGCTCGTATGGAACGCGGGCGACGCTGAATTACGTCAAACGACACGGAAAGAACGTCCGGAGTATCATCCTGCAAGGGGTCGCACCATCGAACCAATTCATGCCGCGCGATTTTCCGGAGCACACCCAACGGGCACTTGAGGGCGTGATCGCCGAGTGTCTTGCGGATACTGATTGTAGAGCGACGTTTCCCAACCCCAGATCCGATGCGCAAACGGTGCTCGACCGATTGAAAAAAGGCCCGATCGAGGTTGAGGTCAAGTACAACGGACGGCTGGCCAGGGTACGACTTTCGCGCGACCTGGCGGGAGAAGCAGTTCGCTACATGCTTTATCAGGGTGGATCGGCCAGTCGTGCGCCTCTGGTCCTGAATCTCGCTGCAAACGGCAATTTCGTTCCGCTCGCGGAAGCGGCATTGCTTTACCGACGTGCAATTGTCTCATCCGGATCGAACGGACTGTACCTTTCAGTTACTTGCGCCGAGGATCTGCCTTGGGCAGACAACGGCACCAAGGTGCAAGCTGACGACGCAACGTTTTTGGGCGATTATCGCCTTCGGCAGCAAAAAGAGGCATGTTCGTTTTGGCCGCGAGGTGAGCTTACCGCCGATTACGCAGAACCGACACGCTCAAACGTGCCAGCGCTGATATTCACCGGGCAGTGGGATCCGGTCACGCCTCCGGTCTACGGTGAAACTGCGGCAAAATACCTGCCCAACGGACTCCACATAACTGTACCAAGTGCCGGTCACGGATTTGGCGGGCTTGACGGAATCGGATGCCTTTCAGATCTCTCAACAAGCTTTATCGAAGCCGGCTCGGTCAAGAACCTGAACACGACGTGTGTTTCGTCCATCAAGCGCAAGGGCTTCGTCCTTTCGCTGCCGAAACCGGCCAAATAGATTTCAAGCTGAGCTTACTCGATCAAGCGTTGGTGTCGAAACCGGAAAGACCGGTTACCCGCAGGCCGCTCGCTTCATCGGGATGTCCATTCCGCTTACTTTGCCATTACGATTTCCCTCGATCCTGGCAAATAGTTCTTCCGACGCACCCTTCCGATAAATGATGCGCTGTGGAAAGTCATGTTCCGGATTCTCGAAAACGGCTTCTGTTGCGGACCATTTCACCAAACGGAACGCCGTCTCTTCCTTGCTCGACGATGGTTTTGCGATGTAATCAATGCCGGCATCACCTGCGACAACACGCAAGGCCTCCCAAGAGACGGTTTTGCCGCCGACAACGGTGCGGCCCATGCCGATCAAGGTACCCCCGGCGGGTTTCATCCAATGTTCGGCTATCGTCATATTTCGTTGAGGGACACTCAGTTCCCAACAGCCGGCCATCCATTGCAGGTCATCGATCTTCGGTTTGGCGTCTTGTGAAAGCGCAGTCGCCGTAAGCAAAGCCGTGATCACTACAGTCAAAAAGCCTTTCAAAGGCAGATCGATCTTCATTTTCCGAGTCTCCAGTTCGTTGCAGATTTCAATAAGTATCGAATCTAGTCTAATCCGGAATCCTTGCTCGGTATTGTAAAAATCCGACAAGCTCATTCTCCTACAACAAAAAGCTCCGAGATACGGTGAGATGCATCAAGAAATGCCTTTGGGCTGGTGTGTGCAAATGACGCAAAATCGCGGTTCATATGCGGCTGATCGTAGTATCCGCAATCGATCGCTGCAGCCGCCAGGTCGACCGAGGTATCCGATTCCAGCAGTCTGAGCAATCGCTGAAATCTATTGATCCGGCTGAACGTCTTTGGTGACAACCCGACGCGCTCCTTGAACGTCCGTTCGAGCCGACGCTCACTCCAGCCAAGTCGATTGGCAACTTGGGCGATTGGCGGGTCATCCTCGCTGATCACATCGAGAGCATACCCCAACTCCGGACTACGACTAAAGACCCGATCGCCAAAACAGTCAAGCAGGTCTTCGAACGCATTAATTTTGACTTGAAAAGACGTTGCCTCCGCCAATCGATCCAGCATTGAATCGACACTGCGGCCAAAGATGTTAGTAGCGTTCTCGATGCGATCCGTGAGTTCGCTCATGGGTGAGCCGAGAAATCCGAACGCACCGGCCGGGAGAAACCGGACACCGAATAGATGAACGTTTCCAGTCGGCTGGATACTTATGCCTTTTCGCATCTGGCCTGCAACTAGGACGCGCGGTTGGATCTCGACACCGCCGTCAAAATGCAGGCGTTCGAATCGGTCGGCCAGGTTGAATACGATCTCAGTACATCCGTCCGGTAGAACGGGCTGCGGTACGTGCGCGATATCATCTGATTCGATCGACCAATAGCACTTGACGACAGCAGCGAACCGGGGGGACGGCAATGATTCAGAATACTTCATCGTTCACAATTCGATCGATTGGCCATATTCCGGCACAACGACGCTCCAGCCAAATCGATCGCGAATGTGTCCGGCCATCGCTTCGGCCGCATCCGGCTCGCCATGGGTAGTAAAGACCATTCTCGGCGAGCCGGGCATACCTTCAAGCCATCTGATGACCGCCTTCCAATCGGCATGGGCGGAAAATCCCTCGACCTTCTCAATACGGCACCGCACCGGCACCCAATTCTTCATTATCTTCACTTCTCGTTCGCCATCCAGTATTCGGCGCCCGGTCGTACCCGCGGCCTGATACCCGACGAAGATCACGGTCGCATTCTCATCCGGGAGCATCCGCATCGCGTGATGCAATACTCGCCCGCCCGTCATCATACCCGACGCAGAAACAATGATCCTGCTTCCCTTCAATGTGTTCAAGCGCTTCGATTCATCTCGCGTCGATGTAGTTTGCATCGATGCCGTTCTTAACGGGTGACGCTTCTGCATCAATATCGAAGCGTATTCCTCGTCATGCTCTTCGGTCCACCGGTTATAAACTTGCGTGGCTTGCGCGGCCATCGGTGAATCAACGATCACCGGCAGCACGGGAATTCGTCCGGCATCCTCGAGTTCGCGAATCAGGTACAAGACCTCTTGAGTACGGCCGACGGCAAACGCTGGTATCAATATCGGGCCGTCTCGATCGGCAGCCTCGTTTATGATCCGTGCCATCTGAACATCGGACGAAACATCACCGTGCAGTCGGTTGCCGTAGGTCGATTCGACCATAAGGTAATCGCATTCCGGCGGATGTGCAGGATCTTTCACTATCGGCTGATCATAATGCCCGAGATCGCCTGAAAATAGAAAGCGGATCGGCCCTTCTGTCGATGCCATTTCGATCAATACAAGGCTCGCACCAATTATGTGGCCTGCAACGAGGAAGCTCGCGGTAATGCCTTCGCAGACCTCAACCGGCCGCCCATCATTCGGTACAGCCTTGATGAGCTTGATCGCAGACTTAGCATCGTTCTCGTCGTAGAGCGGCAATGCAGGCGAATGCGAAGTTAGAGCGTGCCGGTTTCGATAATCCGCTTCTTCTTCCTGAAGACGTCCCGAATCGGGAAGTAGTATCTTCAGCAGATCGGAACTGCCGTTCGACGTGAAGACCGGCCCCTCATAGCCGAGCTTCACAACTCGGGGTAAATAGCCGGTGTGGTCGATGTGTGCATGTGTGATGATGATCGCGTCGATTCCCCTTGGGTCGAACGGTGGATCTTGCCAGTTGCGTTCGCGCAGTTCCTTGAGTCCCTGAAACAGACCGCAATCAACAAGCACGCGTCTGCCATTATGCTCGAGGAGGTATTTTGATCCAGTAACCGTTCCGACACCGCCATAGAAACTGATCTTCGTCATATCGTTCGAATTTACCACAAAAGCAAAAAAGTCAGGCTTTGCCTGACCTCGGTAAAATTAACTACGTGTTGAACTTTCCATCAATTCACATACTCTTTCTTGAACCAAAGTACATTGTTCGGATCTTCGGATTTCGATTGTTGCTTTCGTAAACGCGCACTCTGTAATAGCTGCTCAGCCGATTCACCGTCTTTCCAGAATGTCGCCCAACCGAAATTGAGCCAGAGTTTGACCTCTTCGTGATCCGAAAGCTGAAATGAGGTGTCTGCAAATTCAGCTTTGATCCGTTCGATCACTTCTGCAGCTGTTTTTTCGGTAGCGGTGGGAAGCACCACCGCGAACTCATCATTCACCGACCGCGCAAGAAAATCCATCTTTCGCAAGCTGGATCGAATGGTGGCCCCTGCGAATCGTAGTAAACGGTCTCCGGTCGAATGTCCGTATTGTTGGTTGGTCTCGTCGAAGCCTTTGATATCAACCGACAACACCGAAAGCGGCCGTTCGTCCCGAAATCGCTGCGATTCCGCCAGTTGATTTTCCAGCACCATATACAGCGCCCGCTCATTCGGCAATTCGGTCAAGGGGTCGGTGAGCGCATTTGAGACGGTACGTTCGAAGGCGCGCGAGCTCAGGAATAGCGGAGAAATTCGGTCGCCTATCGTTTCGAGCAGCGCGCGTTCTTCGTCATTATTACTGGGCTGGTCCGCAAGGTACATCTGAAAAACACCAAACACTGATCCTTCGTGGGTCAACGGGATCGCGACTGCCGAACGAAAACCGACAAGGTCGGCTGTATCACGAAGCGCGGTTTCGATCTCCAGTTGCGGATCTATCTCGACCTCCCCGGAAAGAAACGCCATTCCGGCGAGACCGGCGGTCTTTTCGCCGGTAAACTTCTCGATAGTCTCGGGACTTTGTCCATAGGCATGCGAGACATGCAAAACGAGTGATTCGGTGTCGGGAACAAACAACGCGGACGCAGCAAACGGATAGATGTCGTTCACGCGGCTGGAAACCAGCCTGAACATATCTGCCGGCCGTAGAGATGATCCGAAAAACTGGCTTGCATCTTCTAAAGCCAGCATCGGGTCGTCACCCTCTTTCGCCTTCGGTACGTCAGCGAAATCGTGGTCGTCCGTGGTTTGTAGGCGATCGTTTCCGCGGGCGCGTTGAAATAAGTATGCGCAGATCATCAGGTAGCTCGCGATCATCGCGATCAACCCAACGGTTTTTTGGTAGACCGTCAGCCCAGAAACGGCCACGACAAAAGTGATCATTGGGGCGATCAGCCCAAACACGAAAAGGACCTTGTGGACCGGGTCAGGTTGACGGTTTTGTCCGCGGCTTGGGCTGCGACCTTCTTCGAAGTGCATATGCGGCTTTGTGCAGATTGGCCAGAAAGCGGTGAGGAACGGGCAAAAAGATGCCCAAACTGAAGATAACTTTTTGAGCTGTTGTAAGTCAATAATTTTAATTATTCCTCAGTGTTTACGGTAGTTCTGTGGCATTCTCCGATCTCGGGCGAAAACCATCGAAAAAAAACTTTCAAAATCGTTGATTTTTCTGAATTTTTGGGTTGACTAACCAAGTTTGGCTATCTATATTGACGTTTGCTCCAATGTTCACAAGGACGGAGCAAAACTGCCAAGGCAGTTCAATATTTAGTTAGATACAGATCTATTCTTTGAAGAAGACAGGAGTTACTTTAAGTTATGAAAAAAGTTATAGCACTTTCATCCGTTCTCGCATTAGGTGCATTGGGAATGGCTTGCGGTGAAACGCCGACGGCGAACAACACCGCAGCAAACAAAACAAACGCAGCAAACACGGCTGCCAATGCTGCTAACACAGCAGCTAATGCTGCCAACACCGCAGCAAACACGATGCAGACCGCGGCTAACACTGTTGCGAACGCTGCGAACACCGCTGCAAATGCAGCTAACACCGCAGCGAACGCTGCTAAGACCGCAGCAAATACCGCCGCTAACACGGCAGCAAAAGCTGTGAATGCTCCGGCAAACAAATAATCGGTCTCGCACTGATTTCAAAGCACCGCCTATTTGCGGTGCTTTTTTTTCGTTTGATTATCGGGTTAGTTGTCGCCTGGCAACTTTCCCAATTTCGGAAACTCCAACACGCCTTTACACCATGGTCGGAGATACGGTTTGACGCGATCGACAATCAGGCATTAAAACCCGTTTTCGTCATTCCATCGGTCGGAACTTCGCTGGTGCATTTGCCAAGATTTTTGGTGTTTTGGGGTTGACTAAAGCGATTTTGCTTACTATATTGTGCAATGTTCCAAAATTAGTTTGGTTGGGACACGGGCTAAGGAAGATGAGCCCGCGGTAAAAATAGGTTAAATTTAATCTTTGAAGAAGACAGGAGAATCATTTAAATGAAAAAAGTTATCGCACTTTCGTCACTTTTGGCTTTGGGTGCACTTGGTATGGCCTGCGGAGACGCAGGTACGGCAAACAACACAGCAGCAAATGCTAACAAGGCAGCTGCGAATGCAATGAACGCAGCCGCTAACGCAATGAATGCTGCTTCGAATGCGGTCCAAACGGCTGCAAACACCGCGGCTAATGCAGCAAACACCGCTGCTAACGCTGCCAACACTGCGGCAAACACCGCTGCTAACGCTGCTAACAAGGCTGCGAACACTGCTGCCAACACCGCTGCGAACAAGTAAGTTCGTTGCTGTTGAAACAGTCCGAAAGGGAGGCATCCGCTGATGCCTCCTTTTTTTGCATTGCGTTCTTAGATCATTTTAGCCAATTCCTCTGGTCGATTGACCGGACGCTGGCATACAAACCCTTCGCAGACATATGCCGTGGCCTTACCATCGATCAGAGTCCGGTCTTTCAGAAGCGGCACGTTTGAGCCGGTGCCGTCCCCGATGGCAACGATCTTGAATGGACGGTACTCCGACCATAGTTCGCGTTGAAGTTCGTTGTCCGCATCGCCGACGATCGCGACCTCCTTAACTTCTCCGAAATAGAATTCGGCCGTCGCCAGCAATCGTCCGAAGCCTTGTGGGTGCTGCTTTGCCTGAACCGAAGCGAGCCGCAAGACCGTCAAACCGAAACGTTCGTACCGCTCGTCGCCCAGGAGCTTGGCAAGTTTGAGCAAAACGTCCGCCGCAACCGAATTTCCTGACGGCGTCGCGTTGTCGTAAAAGTCCTTATTGCGGACGATCAGTTCCTCGTGGTCGTTCGACGTAAAAAAGAACCCGCCACCGTCTTCGTCCCAAAATTCCGTGATCATCGCATCTGCCAACCGGATCGCTTCATTCAAGTATCGTTCGTCACCCGAAACTTGAAAGAGCTCGATCAATCCGTCAGCCAGATTCGCGTGATCTTCGATGTATCCGTTAAGCTTGGCCCGACCGTCTTTCCATGTTCTAAGTAGTCTGCCGTCGTCCTTTAGGTTTTCGATAAGAAAGTCGGCATTCCGTTTCGCGATGGTCAGGTATTCATCACTGCCTAAGACCGCCGATGCCTCGGCAAAAGCCGCGAGCATCAAGCCGTTCCAGGATGTCAGCACTTTTTCGTCGCGATTCGGTTTAATGCGTTTTTCACGTTCGTTGAAGAGCAACTCTCTACTCGCCGATAGCTCCACAACAGTCGCTTCGTCGTGATCGCGTACGTTGAGAATATTATGGCCTTCAAAGTTACCTTCCGATGTCACGTTATAGAATTCGCAAAACACCTTTGAGGAATCATCACCGAGTACTGCCTGAATCTCTTCCGGCGTCCAAACAAAGAACTTCCCTTCTTCGCCCTCACTGTCGGCGTCTTGCGTCGAATAGAATCCAGCCTCGGGGCCGATCATTTCACGTCGTATGTATTCGAGCGTTTCGACCGCGATCCGCTTAAAGAGATCCTCTTTGGTGATCTGATAAAGATGCAAATAGATCCTGACGAGCTGAGCGTTGTCGTAAAGCATCTTTTCAAAATGGGGAACGAGCCAAACGGCATCAACTGAGTATCGGTGGAACCCGCCGCCAAGCTGATCATAAATCCCGCCGCAGGCGATCTTTTCGGCCGTGTATTTCACCATAGTCAGCGCATTTTCGTTGCCGGTTCTTTTCCAGTAACGAAGCAGAAACTCCATCGACATTGACGCCGGAAATTTCGGTGCGCCTCCCCATCCGCCATCCCTCGGGTCGTAGGTTCTGACAAATCGGCTGAATGCTGTATCTGACAAGCTTGTGTCTATACCGCCGGCGGGCATTTCGGTGACGGTCATTTGCCGCAGCGAACCAAGTATCTCGTAAGCCGATCCCATGAGCTCGTCGCGTCGCTCGCGCCAGGCCTCCGCAATGCTCAACAAGATCTGCCGCCAGCTCACCATTCCGTATCGGGGTGATGGCGGAAAATATGTACCACCGAAGAACGGCAGCTTTTCCGGCGTTATGAATACGTTCATCGGCCATCCGCCACGGCCGGTCGTTATCTGAACGAAATTCATGTATATCTGATCGACGTCGGGACGCTCTTCCATATCGACCTTAATGTTGACGAAATGTTCGTTCATTATCGCCGCAACGCCTTCGTCTTCGAACGACTCGTGCTCCATGACATGACACCAGTGGCAAGCCGAATAACCGATGCTGACCAAGACAGGCTTGTCTTCGGCCCTGGCTCGTTCGAACGCCTCGTCGCCCCACGGATACCAGTCGACCGGATTGTGCGCGTGCTGGAGGAGATACGGAGATGTTTCGTTGATCAACTTGTTCGTGAACTTATCAGATGAACGCATTATCCGATTGTTTCATTTTAGTCCTCGGCCCGCAAAAGCCCGGCCCGCTCTTTCTTACCGACGAAGGGACAAGAACTCCGGCGTTGTTTAATGGTCATTCATATCCGACCGTCTCGACCCGGAAAGGCGTTGTATTGGCATTTACATCCGCAGCGGCGGGGCAGAGCGACGAAACGCTGGAAACGATCATCGGGGGCTGGCAGCCGCATTTCTTCATCTGGATAAGGCGGACAATGCTCTCGAATGATGAGATAGACTTTGTGAAAAGGCTGACGAGGCGTTGTTTCAGCTAATGGTCGATCCGCGTTTCTCGCCGCTGAGAAATAAAAAAAGGGCCCAGGAGATCTGTAGAAAAGCACATCTCCCATCGTGGGTTTTTGCGCTGATCGCAAGGGTTTTTACGGTCGCCATTTGCTTTTCCTTTTTGTCATACTTGTATATACTTGTTTGACAATGACACCGCGTTGCATTGCAAAACTCCGTCCAGCCTGGCAGCGTGCCGAACTCTTTGGCGGCGACTAATTTCTCCATTTCTCTTGTTATTTATCGGACCGAAGTCCGGTAGCACTCGCGGCAAATCCCCGCGTTCAAACAGAATCAAGGAGAAGACAATGTTCCCGACAACCGAATTACAGAAACCCGTTATAAAGACCGCGCTTCCGGGCCCAAAGGCTCAGGAGATAATTGATGCCGACTCCCAGTTCGTTACACCAAGCTATCCGCGTCCTGATTACAAACTAGTCGCGGAAAGAGGCTACGGCGTTTGGATCGAGGATCCGGACGGCAACGTCTTTCTCGATTGCAATGCCGGCGTCGCCGTCTGCTCGACAGGCCATTGCCATCCCGAAATCGTCAAGGCGATCAGCAATCAGGCAGCTGAGCTGATCCACCTGTGCGGCACTGATTTTTATTACCGGCACATGCCTGCTTTGGGAAAAAAGCTGGATGAGATCGTCCCGATCGATGGGCCGACCAAATCGCATTTCGCCAACAGCGGCGCCGAAGCCATCGAGACCGCTTTGAAGCTCGCGATGTACCACACCAAGAGGCAAAAGTTCATTTCGTTCTACGGTTCGTTCCATGGCCGCACGCTCGGGGCGCTCTCGCTTACGTCGTCGAAGAAGGCTCAAAGGTTGGGCTTCGCGCGTCAGGCTCTTGACGTTGTACACGTTCCCTACCCGAATTGCTATCAGTGTCCGTTCAATCTTGGTAAATGTAATGACGGAAGCTGCTGCATGGGAACGGTCAGCTGGATCGAGGATCGGCTTTTCAATACGACCACCCCGCCCGAAGAAGTAGCAGGCATCGTACTTGAGGTCGTCCAGGGTGAAGGCGGCTATGTACCCGCCCCAACCGAGGTGGTCAAAGCCATCCGTCAGATCTGCGACAAACACGGCATCATGCTGATCGTTGACGAGGTCCAATCCGGAATGGGCCGCACCGGAAAGATGTTCGCGCTCGATCATCACGAAGGCGTTAAGGCCGACATCGTCTGCATGGCAAAGGGCATCGGCTCCGGAATGCCGATCGGCGTTTGTACTGCACGCGCCGACGTCATGACCTGGCACAAAGGTGCACACGCTTCGACATTCGGCGGTAACCCGGTCGCGATCGCCTCTGCGTTGAAAACGATCGAACTTCTCGAAGGTGGATTGGTCGAGAATTCGGCTGAGGTCGGCAGCTATTTGAAGGCTGGCCTCGAGAAATTAAAAGAGAAATACGATTGCATCGGCGACGTACGCGGAATGGGAATGATGCTCGGCGTTGAGTTTGTCGCGGACAAGATATCGCGAAAACCTGCACCCGAACTTCGTGACCGTATCGAGATGGCCTGCTTCAACAATGGCCTTATAATCCTTGGCTGCGGCACAAGCACGATCAGATGGTCTCCGCCACTTATTTTGACTAAAGAGAACGTTGATGTTGCACTCGGGATCTTTGACAGTGCGATCGAAATGTCTATCGCTTAGTCATCAATCAGAGACGGGGATAGTCCATCAACGACCCATGAATCTTTGACCTAAAGGCAACGGTTCGGGTTGAAAATAGATATCGCGGGCGTGAAAAAAAACCTTGACTTGGTAATCTATTAGATGTATCATTTTCTCAACGTAACGCGTTATGTAGTATGCGAAGCTAGTGTTAGGCTTCGAGCTCGTCAAACGCCTTAAACGAAATCCGGCTCGGAAAGTAGTTTCGGGATCAACGTGGGGCGGGGACACCTTTGAAGGTCATGTCGGCGCAAAGCTCTTGACATAGGACAAGGTACGAAAAAGATAAAAAAGGGCTTCTGTTGTAATGACAGTAGCCCTTTTTTCTTTGGTTCCCGGTACCGGCCACCCCATCAGCGATTTCGATTATCCGGAGATCTCTAGAAAAAAACCGGGCCGCAAATGACCCGGGGCTTAAGGACAATCAGTTTTATCAGATCAGCTTTTCGCCTTTTTGATCTCGTCGACCAAAACCGGAACGGCTTCGAACAGGTCGCCGACGATGCCGTAATCGGCGATGTCAAAGATCGGTGCTTCCGAGTCTTTGTTGATCGCTACGATCGTCCCGGAGTTTTTCATCCCAACGATATGCTGGATCGCACCGGAAATGCCGAGCGCAATGTAAAGTTTCGGGGCAACGGTCTGCCCAGATGAACCGATCTGGCGGTCGATCGGCAGCCATTCGCTGTCGCAGATCGGACGCGAGGCCGCTAGATCGGCACCCAACGCGTCTGCGAGCTGTTGAGCGATGGCTAGATTCTCCTGCGATTTGATTCCCCGGCCGACCGCAACGATGATCTCACTCTTGGTCAGATCGACCGAAGCTTTCGCTTCCTGAAAGGGCTCTTCGGCGGTCATTCTTACATCGCCGATGTTCACATCGATCGTCTCGACCGATGCACTTCCCTTCGCCGCCGAATCGCCACGGAATGCGCCTGATTGAAAGGTAACAAAATACGGGGATTCGCCTCCGACCGTCAGATCCGCATCAAGCTTTCCAAGAAAGATGCGCCGCGTTAAAACGAGCTTCCCGTTTTCGGCCCTATAGCGGATAACATCACCGACGACCTCGCGCCCAAACCGCGTTGCGACCTTTGGGGCGAAATCTCGCACCTGATAAGTGTGCGACATCACGATATACTGCGGGTTGGTCGCCCTGATCACCTGCTCCCAAGCGTCGGCATAGGCATCCGGCGTATATGTACCGAGTCGGTCGTTCTTTGCGACGATCACCTTCTCGAGATCGTAACCTGCGATCTCTTGCACCAACGGACATTCACCTGTGCAAGGAATGACTGCAGATGCCTTCATCCCAAGGTCGTTCCCGATGGCCTGCGCCGCAGCTATCGCTTCAAGTGAGGTCTTGTTCAATATGCAATTCTTATGTTCGATGAAAACGAGTATCATATCGCCCGCACCTCCGATCTGAGCTTTTCGACCAATTCGACCGCTCCTGCCTTCGCGTCTCCGTTACCAAGAATCTGGGTCTGCTTGGTCTTCAATGGCATGTAAACCCTCTGTATCGCCTGTCCGCCGGCAAACGTCTCGATCGACGGTGTAACATCCCTGATCTCTTTTTTCTTCGCCGCCATTATCCCCTTGAGCGAAGCGTATCGGATCTGCGATATCCCGGACTGGATGGTGAACAAAGCTGGAAGTCTGTAGCTGAACCATTGATACCAACCGCTTTCGAGCTCGCGTTTTATCCGAAGACTCTCGCCAAGGCTGCCGCGGTCGATCTCGATCACGATCGTGCCGTGAGGAATGCCGAGCACTTCGGCAAGGACCACACCGGTCTGGCCGAAGCTTGCATCGTCGGACTGCAGTCCCGCAAATACCAGGTCGGGATTCTCGTCGCCGATCGCTCCGGCTATCGCACCGGCGATCTGGTAGGGCGAAAGTTTATTGGCTTGGTCGACAACGACATGTATCGCGCGATCTGCCCCTCGGGCGAGTGCGTCCTTGATCACGGCTTTCGCCGACTGCGGACCAAGCGTACAGACGATCACCTCGCCATCGCCCTTAGCCTCTTTCAGCCGAAGAGCTTCCTCGAGCGCGTAACCGTCAGACTCGTTCGTCTGTGTTGCCACATCGGTCTCATTGATCCATTTCTCATCAGGCCCGATCCTCAAGACAGCGTCCTTGTTGGCGACCTGTTTCATCAAGACTATGATCTTCATATAACCTCTCGACTGAATGAGCGTTCATTCAGATTCTAGTAGAAAAGCGTTCCGACCTCAAACTGGACGAAACGCTTGAAATTATTCCTCGTATTTCTTAAAGATCAGGCATGCATTAGTTCCGCCGAACCCAAAGCTATTGGATAACGCAAAGTCAATCTCGGCTTTTCTTGCGACATTTGGAACATAGTCGAGGTCGCATTCCGGATCCGGCGTTTCGTAGTTGATCGTCGGCGGCAGCATCCCTTCTTTTATCGCAAGGACCGAGAATACCGCCTCGATGCCACCAGCTGCTCCGAGCGCATGCCCGGTCATAGATTTTGTCGAGCTTACGGCGAGGCCATTGGTCGCGTGACCTCCAAACACGTTCTTGATCGCAAGCGATTCGAACTTGTCGTTATACGGGGTCGACGTGCCGTGAGCGTTGACGTAGCCGATCTGGTCGGGTGAAATTCCGGCGTCTTTGATAGCACGCTGCATCACTCGGATCGCCCCGGAACCAGTTTCATCCGGCATCGTCACGTGAAATGCGTCGCCGCTCATGCCGTAGCCCACTATTTCAGCAATGATCTTCGCACCGCGAGCCTTGGCAAATTCGAGTTCCTCGAGGATCATGATGCCCGATCCTTCGCCGATCACGAAGCCGTCGCGCTCAAGATCGAACGGTCGGGAGGCGCGTTTCGGATCGTCGTTTCGCGTCGAGAGAGCACGCATCGAGGCAAATCCCGCAACTGACATCGGCGTGATCGCGCTTTCGGCTCCGCCGCAGATCATCGCATCCGCATCGCCTCTCTCGATCAGTCGAAAGCTGTCGCCGATCGCATGAGCTCCAGCAGAGCATGCTGTCGCGGTTGCCGAGTTTGGGCCCTTGGCACCATGGCGGATCGAAACGTTTCCGGCTGCGAGATTGACTATCGCTGAGACTATGAAGAAAGGTGAGACTCGGTCAGGGCCCGAGTTGAGAAGCTTCTCGTGTTCGCGCTCGATAGCCCAAAAATCGCCGATACCTGAACTTATGTAGGTACCGACCATGTCGGCGTTCGATTCGTCTATCACGAGCCCGCTATGCTTCATCGCTTCATCCGAAGCGGCGAGAGCGAAATGGGTAAAGGCTCCCATTCGCCTTGCTTCCTTCTTATCAAGAAAGCTCAACGGATCGAAGTCCTTTACCTCGCAGGCAAATTTGACTGAAAACTTCTCAGGATCGAACTTTTTGATGTAGTCCGCACCATTTGCGCCGCTCATCAGCGCTTCCCACGTTGTCGGGACGTCGTTGCCGATCGGCGTGATCAACCCGAGTCCTGTAACTACTACGCGACGTTTCATAAGAATGCATTACGAAAAATGGAAAATGGACAATTCGGAGACTTAGGCCTCCCATGTCCATCGTCCTGTATCCGTTGGATTACCCTTTGTGCTGTTCGACGTAAGCGTACGCGTCCCGAACGCTCTGGATTTTTTCTGCGTCCTCATCCGGGATCTCGATGTCAAACTCTTCTTCAAAACGCATGACGAGTTCGACCAGGTCGAGTGAGTCGGCACCAAGGTCCTCGATGAACCGGGCGTTCTCGGTGACTTCCGCTTCATCAACACCCAATTCGTCAACAATGATCTGTTTGATCTTATCCTGAACTTCTGACATATGTTCTCCTTTTATAGCGTTTCTTTAGTATTTCTTAAACTCTCTGCGTTATCAACATTCAAACACCGAACTTCTCGGTTGATCTGCTTGACTAAACCGGACAAAACCCTTCCGGGCCCGACCTCGACAAACGTCGTCACCCCTTCCGCAATAAGTGTTTCGACCGATCGCACCCACTTGACGGTTCCTGAGACTTGATCCGTTAATGCTCGGCAGACGCTAGAAGCATCAGCGTTGATGGCGGCGTCGGCGTTGTGCACGATCGGGAATCGGAAGCTACCATATTCGAGACCCTTCAAGTCCTTCTCCAACCGATCTTGCGCCGGCATCATCAAGGCACAGTGGAATGGCGCCGAAACGTTTAGCCAGATGGTACGCTTGGCCCCGCGCTCTTTCAATAACACACATGCCCGCTCAACCGCCCCGGCATCGCCCGCGATAACGATCTGCGAAGGCGAATTGATGTTTGCCGGGCTGCAGACCTGACCGTCTGCCGCCTCGGCACAGGCCGTTTCGACAGTGTCGACATCAGCTCCGAGTATTGCTGCCATCGCCCCGACCCCGACCGGAACTGCCTCTTGCATGTAGGTACCGCGTTTCCTGACCGTCCGAACCGCATCCGCGAAATCTAGGACGCCCGCGGCAACAAGCGCCGAATATTCGCCAAGACTGTGGCCTGCCGCAAATTCAGGATCGGCAAATCCTTCGCCTTTCATCGCACGAAAGGCCGCGACCGAAGTCGTGAGTATTGCCGGCTGCGTGTTTGCCGTCAGCTGCAGGTCATCTTCGCTGCCTGAAAAACACATTTCGGACAGCGGAAAACCCAATGCGTCATCCGCCGCTGCAAACACTTCGCGAGCTGCCGCAAAATTATCAAACAGGTCTTTTCCCATTCCGATGGCCTGCGAGCCCTGGCCTGGAAAAATATATGCGATCCTCATAAATGCAAGCTTGAGCGTGAACTACAGCGAAACAAACTACGTTCGATTCGCCCGCCGCAAGCAAAAAATATAAAAAGAAGACTAGAACCTTATGACGGTACCGCCCCACGTTACGCCGCCGCCGAAAGCGGTCAAGAGCACGAGGCTTCCTTCCTTTATCCTGCCCGATTGGATGCACTCGTCGATCGCGATCGGGATCGACGCGGAGGACGTATTTCCATGCTCTGCGATATTTGAATAAACCTTTTCCTCGGGAACACCAAGGCGCGATGCAACCGCATCCGTGATCCGCTGGTTCGCCTGATGCGGTATGACAAGGTCGACGTCATCAACCGTGTAACCGGCCTTTTCGAGCATTTCCGCAGAAATATCGGCCATTGATCGAACTGCGACCTTAAAGAGCTCGTTGCCCTTCATTTTGAAAAAATGCATACCATCGTCGATGGTTTTGTGCGAAGTGCCAAGTTTTGTGCCGCCGCCGGGAGCGTAAAGCTGTTCTTCATAGCGGCCGTCTGATCGGATCTTGGTCGACAGAATGCCTTTCCCCTTCGGCACAGGGCCAACAACTGCCGCCCCGGCGCCATCGCCGAAGATCACACAAGTCGATCGATCGGTATAGTCAACGTACTTTGTCAGAACCTCGGCACCGATCACAAGGGCGTATTTTATCTGACCGGTCCTGATCATCGATTCGACCATCGTCAAACCATAAAGAAACCCCGAACAGGCGGCAAACACATCCATCCCGGCAGCATTGGTCGCACCGATCTGAGCCTGGATCAGTGCCCCCGTTGAGGGCATTATTTGATCCGGCGTTGTCGTCGCACAGACAATAATGTCAATATCGGTGGGCTTCAAGCCGGCTCGATCAAGGGCCTGTTTGGCCGCCGCCGTCCCGAATTGCGACGTGTATTCGTTGTCAGCCGCCTTGTGCCGCTGTTTGATACCGGTTCGCGATGTGATCCACTCATCAGATGTCTCGACGATCTTTTCCAGGTCAGCATTTGTCAAAATGCCTTCCGGATAAGCGTGCCCCATCCCGAGAATGCCCGCGTTGTGCTCTGTCATTGATTAGAATTAGAACTCAAAAGTCCCGAAAACTCAAAATCTAGTCTGATTCCTTCACATCAATGATCTGCCGGCCTTTGTACATTCCGGTTTTGGGGTCGATACGGTGCGGAGCCTTGGATTCACCCGAATCTTTATCAAGGTAAAACTGCGGGGTTTTCAGCGCGTCATGAGCCCGTCGCTGACGGGTCCGCGATTTTGAGTGTCGTCGTTTTGGATTTGGCATAATTTAACCTCTGACCATTTGTTTTACCGATAAGGCTCGAGCCTTCGATAGCTGACGGTCATTTTAGACTTTGGAGAACGGCCCACCGAGGATCCATTTCCAAATCATTACATTCACAGTCTGACACATTCAGGTCAACGCCGCATTTCTGGCAAAGACCCTTGCAATCAGGCTTACATAAAAACTGCGTCGGCAGATTCAGGATAAGCTGCTCTCGAACCGCGTCACATAGGTTTAGCTGACCGCCCTCGACCACATCCAGGTCGAGATCTTCGCGGGACAATTCACGCTCTCGTTCGGCAGCAAATTCGTCGGGACGGACATATGCTGCTTCGAAATCGAAATCGAATTCGGCCGATCTCCAAGCCAGGCATCTGACGCATGCGAGCTCAAATGCCCCTTTGACCGACGCCCTCAAGATAAGTCGGCCCGAAGCGTTTTCGATCGTTCCGCTGAATCTGGTGTCCGAAACTGCCTTGGCATTCTCGATGCCCAGATCTATCTCAGACGAACCAAAAGCATACTCGACCCTGCGTACCCCATCGAGACTGTCAAGTTCCAATATCATTGCCGGACAGCTAACTTTCGCAATTCGAGCAACTCGAAAGGCAAACTTTGTATTATAGCCGCTGAATGCGAGGTGTCAACTTTTACGGCCTATTTGACACCGCTGCCGACAGCCTCGTCCAAATTGGAAAATCCGCGCTCCCTCAACAACAGGTCCAATCCGTCGCTGAGCTCCCGGGCAAAGCCAGGGCCCCGATAAACAAATCCTGTGTATACCTGCACCAGCGACGCTCCCGCAGCGATCTTTTCGAAAGCGTCCGACGCTGAGAATATTCCTCCCACCCCGATGATCGGCAATTTCCCCTTCGTTGCCTTATGGATCGCAGAGACCACCTCGTTCGAGCGTTTGAACAACGGTGCTCCGCTGAGTCCGCCCGCTCCGAAACGATCGATACCGGCCGTCCGTAGTCCGGTCCGTGCTACGGTCGTATTCGTTGCGATCATCCCATCGACTTCGTTGGCAACGCAGGCCTCAACGATCGAATCGATCGCCTCACCACTCAGATCGGGAGCGACCTTTACTAACAGCGGCACGGCACCAAGTAACCGATTACGTTGTTGCAGCGCCGAGATCAACTCATATAGATTCTCTGGGCGCTGCAGATCGCGAAGGTTCGGGGTGTTAGGCGACGATACATTCACAGCTATGTAATCCGCCGCATGATGGACTGCCTCAAAGCACTCGATATAGTTCTCAACCGCCTTATCGATATCAACATCCTTGTTCTTGCCAATATTGATGCCGACAACGCACCTATGCCGCGAGGCTGCAATGCTCTCGGCGATCTCCTTGGATCCGCTATTATTGAACCCAAGACGATTGATCAATGCCCGGTCGGCCGGCAGTCGGAACATCCTCGGCTTGGGGTTTCCGGGCTGAGGCTCAAGCGTAACGGTTCCGACCTCGACAAAACCGAACCCAAGATCGGCCATTTGATCGATCACCGATCCATTTTTGTCAAAACCGGCGGCAAGCCCTATCGGGTTGGCGAATCGGAGCCCGAACCGTTCGGCCTCAAGCATTCGTTCGTTACGCAGTATCGCAGATCGGCCGCTTCCGCTAAACAACTTAGCCAGACCAAGACGGAGCGACGCCAACCCGATCTCATGGGCAGTCTCAGCGGGCAAACGAAACAGGATCGGCCGGATCAATTTGTCGTAGATCAAAGACATAACAAAACGGTCTATCTTAAATGAAACATCCGCATAACTTAAACTTCGAAAGACTTACTTTGAACTTTTAGAGCGCCTTTGTTACGATTTGCAACGAATGGCAGACGAATTAAACCTGGTGGAGAAATCGAGGATCATGGACAGCGCTCGAATGAAGCGAGCATTATCGAGGCTTGCGTCCGAGATCGTCGAAGAAAATCAGGGTGCCGAGAACCTCTATATTGTAGGTATTCGTCGCCGCGGTGTTCCGCTCGCAGAGCGAATCGTCGACAAGATCGGCGAGCTTGAAGGAAAACCGCCGCTTTTCGGGATTATCGATATAACGCTCTATCGCGATGATCTCTCGACTGTCGGAGCGAACCCGATCGTGAACCGAACAGAACTCGACGCCGATATCGAAGACAAGATCATCGTCCTGGTCGACGATGTGCTGTATACGGGACGAACGATTCGGGCGGCTCTAGACCAACTGATGGATTTCGGAAGGCCGAAAAAGGTTCAGCTTGCGGTACTGATCGACAGAGGACGTGAACATCGTGAACTGCCGATCCAGGCCGATTTCGTCGGTAAGACGGTTCCGACAAAACAATCCGAGATCATAAAGGTGATGCTGAAGGAGTACGATGATCTGGAGGCGGTCGGCATCTTCGAGAAGCCAAGTGATTGATAATAAGAAGCAAGGTTAACCGCCTTGCTTTTTTTGTGAACTGATTTCTTTCGCAGTCCCCTGACGCAAGGTAGATGGAAAAACCCTTTAGACGACGAGACCTTTTGGGAATTCGCGACATTACTGCCGCCGAGATCAACGGCATTCTCGATACCGCGGAGAATTTTCGCGAAGTGAATGCTCGTGAGATAAAAAAGGTTCCGACCCTTCGGGGCAAGACCGTAATTAATCTATTCTTTGAATCGTCGACACGTACGCGAACTTCCTTCGAACTTGCCGCCAAACGGCTTTCCGCCGACGCGGTCAATATCAGTGTGTCGTCTTCCAGCCTCTCGAAGGGCGAGACCTTGGTCGATACAGCGCTCAACCTCGATGCAATGGATCCTGACTGCATCGTGGTCCGTCACGGTTCCGCCGGCGTTCCGCACCAGCTCGCAAAGGTGAGCCGGGCGGCGATCATTAACGCCGGCGACGGCGCCAACGAGCACCCGACACAAGCGCTTCTTGACGCGATGACGATCCGCGAGCACAAGAAAACCATAAAGGGCCTAAAGGTCGCCATTGTCGGCGACATTCTGCACAGTCGCGTCGCTCGGTCGAATATTCACCTGCTGACCAAGCTCGGAGCCACAGTCACTGTTGCGGGGCCAGGAACGCTCGTCCCAAAAGACTTTGCACATCTGGTCGCGAACGGCCTAGAGGTCTGTTCGGGGGTTGAAGAAGCGATCGACGGCGCTGACGTAGTTATGATCCTACGTATTCAAAGAGAGCGGCAAGACTCGGCTTACTTCCCGACGCTTCGCGAATATGCGATACACTTCGGCCTGACAAACGAACGTCTCGACCTTGCGAAAAGGGATGCAATCGTGCTCCATCCGGGCCCGATGAACCGCGGCATCGAGATCGCTTCAGAGGTGGCGGACAGCTCGCGCTCCTTGATATTGGATCAGGTCAAGTACGGCGTCGCCGTCCGAATGGCCGTGCTTTATCTGGCGACAGGCGGAAACATGGCAAGCGGTTAGCTCGTATTGACACAAAAGTGAGGTAAAACAATGATCAAGAACATTCTAAAATCTGCTGCGACGATCGTGATCGTGATTCTTTCAAGCCTCGTGGCGGAAGCTCAGGCACCGGCGGCAAAAGCACCGGTCGTTTTCACTGAAAAGGACCGCGAGTTTGCCCTTAAGTACCTTAATGAGACCAAAGACGATTACATCAAACAACTGACCGGACTATCGGACACTCAACTCAATTTCCGGGCAGCCGAGGGTCGCTGGACGATCGCCGAGATCGGCGAGCACATAATCGTGGTCGAACAGGCACTCTTCGGGATGATGACAGCACCGAATGCTGCCCGCACGCTAAAGTGCGAAGACGTCCCGCGTTTCGCTGATACGGCCCTCATCCTTGCAATAACCAATCGGGGACAGAAATTCACAGCACCCGAACAGGTCCGGCCGAACGGACGCTGGAAAACTAAGGAGGATCTGATCGCCAATTTTGAAAAGACGCGTGCAGCCACGATCGATCACGTAAAGAGCACCAAAGCGGATCTTCGTGCCACATTCGTGCAAAGCCCGATGGGCATGATCGACAGCCTGCAGGGAATGCTCTTCATAAGCGGCCACGCGGACCGTCATTTAGCCCAGCTAAAAGAGGTCAAGGCCGACGCGAAGTATCCGGCGAAATAATGTAAAGGAACGCCAGTATGCTGCTGGCATGACCTGATGTTGATTGCCGGTAGGATACCGGCGTTCCACTATGAAGCTGCTCATTTCCAACGGCCATCTTATTGACCCGGCCGCACCAGAAAATACCGGCATGAACGTGCTCATCGAGAATGGGCGGGTAGCTGGTTGGCTGCGGCAATCCGAGCCGACGCCTGAAGACTGCGAGGTCCTTGACGCAAGCGGTCTATTGGTCGCTCCGGGTTTTATTGACCTTCATGTTCATTTACGCGAACCGGGCCAGGAGCACAAAGAAACCATTGCCTCAGGCTGTGCGGCGGCCGTCGCCGGCGGTTGGACGAGCATCTGTCCGATGCCCAATACCAATCCGGTTAATGACAACGCCGCAATCACGCGTTACATGATCGAGCAGGCTGAGCACGCTGGGCTTGCGAACGTTTTCCCGATCGGAGCGATAACGAAATCATCCGACGGAACCGAACTTGCGGAAATGGGCGAAATGAAAGCCGCGGGTGCCGTCGCTGTTTCTGACGATGGACGGCCAGTTCCGAACGCCGGAATCATGCGTCGAGCGATGCAATACGCCCGGGATTTCGACCTGCCGGTGATCGATCACTGCGAGGACAAATCGCTATCGCAAGGCGGCGTGATGCACGAAGGCCGAGTATCCCTGTTGCTGGGTTTGAAAGGAATGCCCGCACTGGCGGAGGATGTCGATGTGGTCCGAGACATATTACTTGCAAAAGAAACGGGAGCTCATATCCACATTGCGCATGTGTCGACAAAGGGCGCCGTCGAAGCGATTCGTCGCGCTAAGAACGAGCACATCAATGTGACCTGCGAGGTAACTCCCCACCACTTCACGCTCACCGATCAGGTCGTCGCCGGTCATGTCAGAACCGGAAGCGATCGCGACTGGGCGCCGTCTGCATACGATACGAATACCAAAATGGCACCGCCGCTTCGCAGTGAAGAGCATCTCGAAGCGGTCATAGAAGGCATAAAAGACGGAACGATCGACGCCATTGCGACCGATCATGCACCGCATCATCATGACGAAAAGGCCTTGGAATTCGACCGTGCTCCGATGGGAATAACCGGCCTCGAGACCGCAATTGGTCTCGCGTTTGACCAGCTGGTGCACAGAGGCGTCATTAGTCTCGAACGGCTGGTGGAAATGTGTTCGACCAATCCGGCGCGGATCTTTAAGCTGCAAGGACGCGGGGCGCTCACACCGGGCTCGATCGCGGACGTCACGCTCATCGACCCGGAGGCCGAATGGACCTTCCGGAGTGCTGATTCGCGTTCAAGGTCGCGAAATACGCCGTTTGACAGCTGGGCGTTTACCGGTCGTGCGGTTGCGACCATCGTCAGCGGGAAAATCGTGTTTCGTGCGCCGATGGTTTAGCTTATTTGTTCCGGTATGAAGGCGTATACGACCTGCGAGCTTGTTGGAGCCGCAAGGCCTGGTTGTTGACCTTGATGCGGATAATTCTCGGCTTGCCGTCGCGTAAGGATTCATCAGGGTAGTATCCGATTAGGTACCGACCGTTGATCTCGGCGAGTATGCGCGCGTATATCTCGGGGGCCTGATCTGGCCGCTCGAGGTATTGCGAAAATCCACCGGTCTTTTCGGCAAGCAGCGCGATCGAATCGGCATCCCGCTGCTTCGCTTTTGGCCATTCATCAAGAAATCTCTCGCGATATGTCTTTGTATGGGTAACACTCTGGAGATTTCGGATCTTGGCCAGCATCGCGGCTGTGTAATTCAGGTCGGCCATCGCGAGCTCGCGGACCCTCGATCTCGGCGTCTTCGAGAGATCGTGGCCCGGGATCACTGAATAGACCGTCGTACCCATATCTTCAAGCTTTTTGATCACGTCCTGGTGCGTAAACGGTTCCAGATCATTCTTAACGTCGACGACCATCGGCCGTCGTTGTCCGAGAGCGGTAAACTGATCGCCATCTGTCTGAAATATCACGATCGGCCTGACATCAAGATCCTCGAAGAGTTCTGAGATGGCGGCCATTAGGGCGTCGTATTGTCGGCTCTTTCCGATCTCACCGCTCTTGATGCGATCTTTCAGGGAAAACAGCTTCGAAACGACGGCTTGTTTGTCGGACGTGAAATTGACGAGAAGCTCTACATTGTCTGTAACGACCGCGATCCGATCGTTCGGGTTCAGCATCCGGACAAGTTCCACAGCCGCGTCGACGCTGGTCTCCAAATATGGCAATTGACTATGACTGTGGTCGATCACGAGCACGATGGCGCGAGGGATCGGATCTCCGACATCGCCATTTGCAAAGACCCCGATCGATTTTGGCTGGCCGTCTTCATCGAGATAGAAATCAGTCCGCGAAAGTCCAGAAACCGGCTTACCGGACCGGTCGGTGACACGAACCTCGGTTACAAAGAGATCGGTCTCGACCCTGATCACGTCATCTTCATTATTATTTGGCGGCGCGATTTGAAACCGCCTTCCAGGTTCGTTCTTTTGCTTCCTGCTTTTGGAGAGGCTCGATCCAAAATTTAATGTGCGATCCGTTGTGACCTCGTTCATACCTGACTGCCCGGCAGCGATGATGACGATCGATATCCCGAGGGCGGCCGAAAAGAGGGGCCGGCAAAGGAAACAATTTTGCATCAGCGAAATAGCGGCAACGACGGAGGACATGGATCGGCGCCATTGATCGAACCTTTTGTTCGGCGATAGAAACGGTGCTAAAGTCTTGCCGTTCTTGCGATTCGGCAATATTTGCAGTTGCGGCGGCGGCATTGGCGGCATTGGCGGCATTTTATGCCAATTTTCTTTTGGTGTCTTTCGTTTTTTATCGCTTTTTTTTCCTATTTCGGTGATTGGCCGAAAACGCTTCACAAAAGAGGTCAATATGAGACATTTCTTCACAGCTTTTTGTCTTATCGCCGGGTTAACTTTTGTCGCTGATGCCCAGTTCCGGAGTATTTACACCGATCTTGCGGATACGAAGTGTAAGACCCTCGAATTAAGCGTCGACGAGGGCGGTTCTTACCGAGGTGTCTGCCCCGGCGTCGCTGGCTTTAAGCTCGAGGTCCGCGAAGGCGATCTGCGACAGACCATCGACGTAATTACGCCGGGCCGCCGGAAATTCGAACTCACCTTCTGGGACGTCTCTGGCGGATTTTCCGCGGTCGGGCCGAAAGCCGAGTGGCGAGTTAAGGGCAAAGCCCCTGTCGCCTTGATCGTGCGATTGAACGTTAATGAGAATCCGGACGATTGGCGCAAGGTGACTTCGTATTTGGTCGTTACGAAGATAACTCGGAATGAGATCTGCATTACCGACATCTTCCTTCCCTCTCGGACCCAAAACACCGATGCCCGCAAGGCCGCAGATACGGCCGCCGCACGTCCCTGTAAGTATCCGAAATGATCCAGGCCGGATCGATCCCGAAAAATTGGTCCAACGGCCCAGATCATCGTTTACATCATTTACTCGCTAGATCGTTCACCACCGATCAGTTCCCGGGAACCATCAGATCATCGTCATCATCATCGCCGTGCTTATGGCCGTGGAGCGGTCGAAGATAATTTTTATACGCAAAATCGGCAACGTTGTATCCCTGTTTCCTCGACACTTCATCTGCAAATCGAAAATGTATCCCGAGGTACACACGTGCATCGACAACATCTTGTGCCGCATCCGAGAAGCGATCGTATTCGCGAATATCTTGATTTGTCGGACCCGTATTGGTCGTCGAGATCGAGAAACGCTTTCTGTCGGTCTTAAAGAATCTGCGTAATGCTCCCATCGTCGACGCCGTCAGCGAGTTTGCACCGGATCCATAATCGGGATACGGCGGGTTCACGATCAGCGAATTCCAGGCAGGGTCGCCAGTCGTGCGGGGGTTTCCGTCGCTGTCACCGAATTGGATAGCAGTTATCGGCCTCCAAAAAACGTAAAATGCCTTATCATTCCAGGTTGCGATCGCAGCGTCTCCCTGTGACATGCTCACTAACGCAAAAAGCCGCGAACTGTCAGAAATGCTGTCGACGTGTTCCGCGGCCATTTCTCTTACCAGCTGGTTCATCATCACAACGAAATTGCCGGCATAGAAATATGCTGTGTCGGTTTGATCCGGCGTTCGTTCGCTGTTGTTCAACGAACCGAGCCGCTTTACCTCGTTGTAGTCGCGAGCATATTGCCTACTGTCGAGGGAAGGCGGCGGCTCAGACCTAAACTGAGTAGGGCGGGTCATAAAAAAGGGAGTGACCTGTCCGAGCCACGGACCCGGGTTCATTGGTGAATTAGCCGGCGGTGTCGGCCGCCAAACGCCGATGCCCGTCCCGCCAATAAATGTATTCGGTCCCGCCGGAAAACTGCCGTCACACGCCCTCAGAGCAATTATCCCCGCTGCCGCGGTCGCACCGACCGCAAGGCCCGGATCGGTCGGTAGAATTCCATTCGCGATCAGATAATTTTGATAGGTCACCCCGAGCGGACCTGCCTGGCCGGGAAATCGGTTGACCAAAACATCGTAGGCTGCCTTTGCGGTCGCCGCGACCGGTGACCCAGACGCCCCTGGTATGTCGACGTAATAGGTTTCGTAATCCTTCTCGATCGCCTGAACGGCGTCGTATATTGCGGCGTTCATCGTTGCAAGGTCCAAAACGCCGGCCGGTCCGGGCCTTGCGCTTCCGGCCGCGACAATAGAACTAACGGCGATGGCATTCCAGTCACTAACGGCGTCGGCCCGCACATTCGTGGCAGCCCCGATGAGGAAAAGAGTTGCAAGCACGGCAACTTTCGGCCAATTCTTGGTTTTCATTCTGATCATTTCAATTCTCCTGGCTGTTCCAAGACCTTTGACACGACGATCTCTGCGGACTGTTAGCCGCGTCGGGTCGGCATCCTATCGACCGGACCTTGGTATATTTGCGATGACAGAGCGATTCAGTAAACCGGCGTTGAGCAGGACTCTTCCGCAGCAGATATTACGCCGGTGTTCTGGTTGCTCAGCAATCTAGACCACCGGCCTGTCCCGAGTCCTTCCTTTTTTATGGTTTTTTTCTTCTATTTAGGTTCAAGCTCGATCGGGGGGACGGGTTGTGAGTGTTGAAAACTCGAAAATACAAGGCTTTTTAGTTCAACGCCTGCTCCGACGGTAATGACCTGTCGGTGTTTGTGTTATATAATCTGGGAGTTCTGACTCAACAACTTTGGAGATAGCGTTTAATGGAATGGCTTGCTGACCCGAGTATTTGGATCGCGTTCGCGACTCTCACCTTGCTGGAACTGGTTCTAGGCATTGACAACGTCATCTTTATCTCGATCCTTGCCGGTAAACTGCCCCCGGAGCAAAGAGCAAAGGCCCGCTACATAGGGCTCGGGCTGGCGTTTGTAATGCGCGTCATCCTGCTTTTCTCACTTTCGTGGGTCATCGGTCTGGTTGAGCCGCTTTTTACCGTTTGGGGGCAATCGATCTCGGGTAAAGATCTCGTTCTGCTGATCGGTGGGCTATTCCTGATTGCGAAATCGACTCACGAGATACACAATTCCCTCGAAGGCGAAGAAGGGACGGCCGTGAAGAAGGGGTATTCGAGCTTTGCCGGCGTGATAATTCAGATCGTCCTGCTCGATATCGTGTTTTCGCTTGATTCTGTGATCACGGCAGTTGGCATGATCAGCGACCAGTATGGGCCGAACGGTATATGGATAATGATCTCGGCGGTCGTCATATCGATCATTGCGATGATGGCCTTCGCGGGCCCGATCGGGGAGTTCGTGCATCGGCATCCGACAGTCAAGATGCTGGCTCTCTCGTTCCTGCTCCTGATCGGTGTAATGCTCGTCGCCGAAGGATTCCACCAGAAGATCCCGAAGGGCTATATCTACTTCGCTATGGCGTTCTCGGTCGTCGTCGAGTTCCTGAACATGAAGTTGAGAACGAAGTCGAAGGAACCGGTCGAATTGAAAGATCCATTTCACGATGGGGGCGAAAAGGCTCCGGCTTAGTTATGACAAGATCATCTTTGGTTGTTGCATGTTTGTTTGTGCTGTCGCTCGCGGCATCGGCTCAGAGCGACATCAGAAACGTCGATTTTAAGAACTTTACCTACAATGCCGTTTGTATCGGCGAATCCCCCGAAGATGTCACCGTAAAGAACGGCGAATTTTCGTTTGAAAAACAAGAGGACGGTTACGTCGATCGGTTCTACTTCAAGATCCTTGGCATCGAGTACGGAGACGTCACCGGCGACCAACAACCAGAAGCCGTCATACTTAGCGTTTGCAATACAGGCGGAACCGGGAATTTCACCGAAGGCTTCATTTTCTCGATAACGAGTGGAAAGCCGACTCTTATCGCCCGCATTCCCGGAGGTGACCGTGCCTACGGCGGCCTTCGTACGGCGAAGGTCGTTCGCGGTATCTTGATCGTTGAAAGCAATGACGTTGGCGAACTCGGCGGGGCGTGTTGCCCGGAGTTCATAGTCACGACCCGCTTCCGCGTATCGAACGGAAAGTTGATGAGAACGGGCGTTGTTTCGAGACGCGATATTATTCCGACCGAGCGTGTTTCGTTTGCCCGCGGCAAGAGCGGGATAACATTCAAAACGCGGATATCCGCCGGCGAACAGCGCCGATTCATCGTTGGGGCCAAAGCGGGTCAGACGCTTAGCGTTTCCGTAAGCAGCGATGATGCGAAACTTCGCCTGCTTGACGAGGCAAGGGTGACTGAAGGGATCAATAATTTCCGTGCGCTTCTTTCTTCGACCCGTGATTATCGAATTCAGATCGACAATACGTCATCGCGTGACCTTGAGATCGTAATGAACGTTAAGATCGACTAAGTTATAAGCCCTCGAACCTTCCTGGAAATTACTGAAATGATCCTTTTTGCGTTGACTTTGGCGTCATTTGACGGCATTTTTCTCGTATGCGGATCAGAGCCTTTTTTGTCATAGCGGTCTTTTCGTTGAGCCAGATCGCTTTTTCAATTCCCCAAACAAACCCGCTTTATGACATCGTCATCGTAAATGCCCGCATCGTCGACGGAACAGGAAACCCGTGGTATCGCGGATCGGTTGCGATCAAGGACGGCAGGATCGCACGGGTCGGATGGATCGATGTTACAAACGCACGTCAAACGATCGACGCTCGGTGGCAGATCGTTGCACCGGGATTTATCGACGTTCATGCTCATACGGAGAACGTCTACGACTTCCCGAACGCCGAGAATTTTATTCGCATGGGCGTCACAACGCTCATCACAGGCAACTGCGGGGGTTCGGTCACTGACGTTGGTGAGTTTCTCAGCCGAATCAACACAAAACCGCTTGCGATCAATCTATCGACACTGATAGGACACAACTCCGTCAGGTCGAACGTGATGGGTCTCGATAACCGAGTTCCGACATCCGAAGAGCAGCGACAAATGAATGAGTTGGTGGAAAAGGGAATGCGGGACGGAGCCCTCGGGCTTTCGACCGGCCTGATCTATGTTCCGGGCACATTTTCGAAGACGGATGAGGTTGTTGAACTTGCAAAGGCGGCGTCTCGTTACGGCGGAACCTATGCAAGCCATATCCGCGACGAAGGCCTCGGTGTCGCGGACGCGATAAAGGAAGCGATCAACATCGGCGAACAGGCGAATATGCCGGTCGAGATCTCGCATTTTAAGATCTCGGCCAAGGCTCTCTGGGGCCAAACGCCAATGACGCTCGGCCTTGTCCGTGATGCTCGCGCACGTGGTATGACGGTTACGGTCGATCAGTATGCGTATCCCGCATCTTCTACCTCGCTCGATGCCCGGATGCCGAACTGGGCGATCGCAGGCGGGCGTGAAGAAGGCAAAAAGCGACTCTCAGACCCGGTTACCCGCCGCAAGATCTTCGATGAGATGAAAGACGGGCTGAAGAAACGGAAATTCAAGGACTATAGCTTTGCTTATGTTGCAAGCTACCGGCCTAACCCGGAATTCAACGGCAAGAACATCGCCGAGATCACCCAGATCGTTCGCAGGAGCAAGAAAGTCGACGACCAGATAGAGCAAATATTCGAGATGTACGAAAAAGGCGGAGCTCAAATGGTCTATCAGGTCATGAGCGAGGACGATGTGAGATCGATAATGGCCGAACCTTTCACGATGATCGCTTCGGATAGCGGCGTCCGCGAATTTGGAGCTGGCGTACCGCATCCGCGCGGTTACGGCAACAATGCCAGAGTGCTGGGACACTACGTGCGCGAGTTGAAGATCATATCACTGGAAGATGCGATACGAAAGATGACGTCACTGCCTGCAAACACTTTTGGGCTTCGAGACGTCGGCCAGATACGCGAAGGTTTTGCAGCCGATCTCGTTATCTTCGACGAAAGAACGGTGGGCGATAGGGCGACGTTTGAAAAGCCTCATCAGTACGCGGCCGGTTTCTCGGCCGTGATCGTCAATGGCGGGCTTGTATTCGATGGGACAAAAATGACGGGCACCATGTCAGGCAGGTCGATCCGCGGCAATGGATTCAGGCAATAACGGCTGCAAACTGGGTGACGATCAAGCACAAAAGCTTTGAAGAACGGCGTCCACCGGAAGTGAAATCGAAACATGGTCAGACATCAAGCTCCGGCCTCATCCGGCCACGAACTCTGGCGGTATCTGCGTTTCGAAAAATAGCTGTTCTTTTGTGGTCGGGTGGCGAAAAGCGAGCCGGTAAGCGTGCAGGCAGAGTCGCCCGAATTCCCGTCCGCCGCGCTGCTCGTCACCGACTATCGGATGGCCGATTGCCGAGCAATGGATTCGGAGCTGATTTGTGCGGCCCGTGACCGGTTCGAGTTCGAGCAGTGTCATATCGTCTAGTCGCCTCTTGACCCAATAGCGTGTCTCCGAGGGTTTTCCGTCCGCTTTCACGTTCCAGTGCTTGAGCTCAGCATACCGCCCGATCGGCGCCTCGATAAGACCGCTATCATTTTCTACGGCGCCTTCGACTAACGCCAGGTAGCGCTTTTCAACGAATTTTTTTCTGAAATATTCGGTCATTCGTTTGTGCGATCGCTGGTTCTTTGCGATCACGATCAGCCCCGATGTCTGCTTGTCCAACCGATGTATAAGTCCGGGCCGAATCGCGTCCGACGGTCGCTCACCGCTAACCGACCCCGAAACCGAATTGAAGTGGAATGCAAGCGCATTTAGCAGCGTACCGCTTTTGTCTCGATTGGTCGGATGTACGAGCATGCCAGGTGCTTTGTTGACGACAGCGATGTCCTGATCTTCATACAGTATATCGATCGGGATTGCCTGCGGCCTCATTGCGGTCTCGCGTGTGAGATCGAGTTCGAGTTCGACAAAATCATTTTCACGTAAACGGTATCCGACGTTCTCATTCCGGCCGTTGACCTCGCATTTCTCGTCCTTAACGATATGGCGGAGATACATCTTACTTAGACCGCCAAAGCGGTCGAAGAGAAATTCATCCAAACGCCTCTTATGGCCATCACGCCCGACCTTTATTTCGATCCTGTCCGTCACGGTTCGATGTTACCCTGCCAAGCGTTCGATTGCCAATCATTGACTGAACCGAACGGTCGCGCCGACATACATATACGTAGTCTGCTGGTAGCAAGCCGACAAAAATGTAGCATTCCTTTTGGAGATGTGCGTTTTCTGCTATCATTCGTTAATCTGCGGATGCCGAATACTTTTCAAACCATCGAACCGCTCTCGCTGATATCGAACGTAAATTCAACGCTTGCGGCTGCCCACGACGTGCGCGATGGGATCCGCGATTCGCTTGCCTTGGTCAGAAATGAGCTCGGCTTTGAAAATATCTTGCTGTTCCTGGGCGATCCTTTGAACCAGACCCTTCAGCTTTCGATCGCCGACGGTTTAACGCCAGCTTCTTTTCGTAAGATCGAAGCCAAAGCGGACCGCGGCATTTTTGCAGAGACATTCAACAGCGGTTTTGCGAGGCAAATAACACTGCCCGACCCAGACAAACTGGTCGACTCGGCCCACCTATCCGCCAGGTTGTTTGCGGTGCCGCTTAAACTTGGTGATGCTACGCTGGGGGTTCTTTCAGCGACATTGTCCGGTGACATCGAGGAACAAGACCCGCGCGTCGCGGACGTACTTTCGTTGATCGCCTCGATGGTGGCACAGGCACTTCGCATCGAGCACGCAGTCACGGGCGAGCGTCAGAAACTTCGCGACGAGAATTACCAATTAAAACAGGAACTCAAAGAAAAATACGACTTCTCACACATCGTCGGGAATTCTAATGCAATAAAGCAGGTTTACGAACAGGTTTCGCAAGTGGCCAAATCGAATGCAACCGTACTGCTCAGAGGTGAAAGCGGCACAGGCAAAGAGATGATCGCAAATGCGATTCATTACAATAGCCTTCGCAGCAAACGACCGTTGGTGAAGATCAATTGCGCCGCATTGCCGGACACCCTTATCGAATCGGAGCTTTTCGGGCACGAAAAGGGTGCGTTTACCGGAGCCGAAAGGTTCAAGAAAGGCAGGTTCGAGATCGCCGACGGCGGCACGCTATTCCTTGACGAGATCGGCGATCTTCCGATGCAGACACAGGTGAAGCTCCTTCGCGTGTTGCAGGAACGCGAATTCGAGCGCGTCGGCGGCACCGAGACGATCAAGACCAACATCCGCCTGATCACCGCAACAAACAAGAATCTCGAGGACGCTATTGTCAAAGGAGAGTTTCGTGAGGACCTATATTACCGCCTGAACGTATTTTCTATCTTCCTGCCGCCGCTTCGCGAGCGCCGATCGGACATTCTTTTGCTTGCCGAGCATTTCCTCGAAAAGTACGAGATCGAGCATAACAAGCGAATACGTCGCATTTCGACGCCGGCGATCGATATGTTGATGAGCTACCATTTCCCAGGCAACGTCCGCGAACTCGAGAACGCGATCGAACGAGCCGTCCTCGTCTGCGACTCAAATGTGATCCACGGTCACCATTTGCCGCCGACCCTGCAGACCGCTGAAGTGACCGGAACCGTGACCGATCTTTCACTTTCGTCGGCGGTCGAAGCATTCGAACGCGATCTGATACAAGACGCCCTTAAATCGACTAAAGGCAACATAGCCGCGGCGGCACGAACTCTTGGCACCACCGAACGCATTCTCGGATACAAAATAAAGAAATACTCGATCGATACCTTTCGTTTTCGCCGATGATCAACGCGGATTCAATCATAGACGAACTTCCCGATCCGGAATCGGCGCGGCGATTCCTTGCCCGTCTGATCGAAATACACCCAGCCGCTGCTCAAAAACTGGAACGAAAGAACGCATTGTTCTCAGATGTCTTGACCCTTGTCGCTTTCAGCCCTCTTATCGCGGCAACGCTGCTTCAAAATCCGGAATATCTTTGGTGGCTTGATCGCAAACGAGGCGAGAATGTCGTTAGGAACAAAGACGAACTGCTCGAGTCGCTCGCGCGATTCTCATTGACCAATTCGCAGCTGGATCCCCACGTCCTTCTTGCAAGATTCCGGCGACGGGAGCTGATGCGGATCTTTCTTCGCGACATACGGCGGTTGGCGACGATTGCGGAGATCACCGAAGAGATCTCGAATCTTGCCGATGCCGTGCTCGAGAACGCTCTCAGGATCGCAAGCCAGGATCTTGATAACCGATACGGCTCGCCGCTCGAATCCGATGACAAAGGCCGAATGCGACGGTCGGAACTTTGCATTGTATCTCTCGGCAAACTCGGTTCGCGCGAACTGAATTATTCGTCGGACATCGATCTGCTTTTCATTTACTCAGCCGAAGGTAAGACCTCGGGCAGCGGCACGCGCGATCCACTGACGAACCGGGAGTATTTCATCAAACTTGCCGAAGCGGTCGTCAAACTTGTCGGCGACCGTTCGGGCGAAGGTGCGGCATATCGGGTCGATCTTCGTCTCCGGCCCCACGGGAGGGTCGGGCCGCTTGCGATGTCGTTGGCCGACACTGTGCGTTATTACAAAGGCGAAGCCGCTCCGTGGGAACGACAGGTGTTGATACGTTCGCGTTCGAGCGCCGGGGCGCAAATACTCTTCAAGCGATTCGCATCTGCGGTCGAAAACTCGGTCTTTTCGACCAATGACACCATTGAAAGTGCACTCGCGAATGTCCGGCGGTCAAAGCAATTGATCGACCTCGAAAAAGCGACATCGAAGGGCCTCGACGTCAAGCTTGGTCGCGGAGGCATCCGCGAAATAGAATTCGTGGCCCAAGCTCTCCAATTAGCGTATGGCGGGCAGGACAAATGGCTGCGTTCACCGCATACGTTGATCAGCCTTGACAGGCTTGCCGACCGCAAACTCTTGTCCGATCGGGAATACACCGAACTCGCGGAAGCATATGCATTTCTTCGCCGTCTTGAACACGTGCTTCAGATGGAGCACGGCCTGCAAACGCACCTTCTGCCAAACGACCCCGAGAAACGGCGGCTAATTGGTGCCCGATTGGATTTTGCCGAACCGACTGGATTCGAAGAAGCGGTGGAGCACCACACCGAAAATGTGAATCGTGTCTTTCGCCGCGTTTTCGGCGATGGCGACAAATCACCAATGGCTGATTCCTCCGGAGATGCGGGCCTGCAAACGGCCGTATCTGAAGTCGGACTCGAAGCAGCCACCGCGTGCCTGCCAGAGATCGATTTCGCAAAGGACGTTTCGCCGAGAGTAGCGGAAATGATCGCGGCCCGGCCGGCGATCGTGAATAGCGTCTTATTTAACGCCGACCGATCCGGGGACGGCCATTATTCTGACCGACTTAGATCGGCGGTAAGCAGCGAAAGTACCTTCGGCGGACGATTATCGGCTCTCAGGACGATCTGGACGGAGATGATATTCGAGATCGCCGTCCTCGACGCCACGGAGAAACTCGATATCAACGAGTCAAAACGGCTTCAAACCGTGCTCGCCGAAGCCTCGATCGAAACGTCCCTCGAGATCACACGTCATGAGGTCGGGAACCGATTCGGGTACGCTTCGGCCGCCGGTCTTAGCCTTGCTGTAATGGGTTTAGGAAAGCTCGGCGGAGGCGGAGTCGATTACGACTCGGACCTTGATCTTGTAATGGTCTGCGGCGATCAGGCCGCCAGTTCTGAGATGTATTCGCGTGCGGTCGAGATCTTCGTAAACACGCTTTCGGCGATCACCCGCGACGGCAGCCTTTACCGCGTCGATCTCCGGTTGCGGCCGCATGGCAAAGATGGAGTGAGCTTCATTTCGCGAACCGCATTTGCCGACTATATGCGTAACACGGCGGCGATATGGGAAATGCTTGCTTTCGTCAAGCTCCGCGGCGTCGGCGGGGATATCGAGCTCGCACGAAGCGTTGAGCACGAGATACGCGGCATCGTTCACGAACGCGCCGCCCTGATGGATCACAGGGAGCTTGCGGCCGAGACCGCAAAGGTGCGTTCGGCACTCGAAAAGAAGAAGCGTGGATTCCGGCGGAGAGGCGATATCGATATCAAATACGGGCCCGGCGGCATGCTGGACATATATTTCGCGATCCGCTTTCTCCAGCTTCGCGACGATCACCGCGACGACGACAAAACACGTTCGAGCGGAGCAATGCTTGAGCGATTGTTCCAAGCGGGTTCATTGACCGCTGAAGATAGCGGCGTGCTTCGCGACGGCTATCGATTCCTAAGTGCTCTTGATCACAACCTTCGGCTCGTAGTCGGACGGACCACACGAATGCCGGTCTCAAACACTCGAGCTCTGGGTCATCTAGCCCGCCGAATGCAGTTCGGATCTCCTGAAGCATTGATAGACGAGCTTAACCTTCACCGTCTTAGTATCCGTCAGTCGTTCGACCGCATTCTTGCAGAAACCAAATGAACGCGTCAGAGGCTGGATCGGCCCGCAACAAAGATCTTCCGATCCGGTTATCCACCGAAGCGTGGCCGATTTGAGACTCGCTCCGCCGGAAATCCCGAACAAGGCAATTTTTTTTATCTCTGAGGTCGTGACGGGCGTTATAATCTTACACAACTCAATGCGACGATCGGCCCTCATAATTATATGGCTGGCTTTCTGCGGTGCCGCGGCGTTCTCGCAATCGGGTCGGGTCGCGGGTTATTCCGAAAGCCTTCCGAAAAGATCGAATTCCTTTCCCGCAGTAGAACGCACACCGGCAAAGTCTCAGGATACGGGCGAGGATGAGGTCGTAAGGATCGATACTGATCTTGTTATGATCCCGGTTCGGGTCTCGCAGAAAAACGGAGCTCCGGTTGCAAACGTGAAAAAAGAAGAGTTCCGCATTTTTGAGAACGGCATCGAACAGGAGATAGCCTATTTTTCGGACGACGAGCAGCCTTTCACCGTTGCGTTACTGCTCGACATGAGTTACTCAAGCGTCTTCAAACTCGACGAGATCCACGCAGCCGCGATGGCATTCGTGCGCCAGCTTCGACCCCACGACCGCGTTATGATCGTTTCGTTCGACGAGAAGCCACGGATCCTATGTGAACCAACGAGCGACCGCAAAGTGCTTCGCTATGCGATCGAAGCGGCTCGCATAGGTTCGGGCACCGGACTCTATACGACTCTTAAGCTCGTCATCGACGAACGGCTCGCTAACGTGTCGGGCCGAAAGGCGGTCGTTTTATTGAGTGACGGCGTCGACACAAGCAGCATTGATGCCACGGCCACGGACATCCTGAAGGTTACTGAACCATCCGGCGTGATCGTCTATCCGATCCAGTACAACACCTACGACGACGTGCAAAAAAGTCGTCGAAACAATGCTCAGGTGCTGTTTGACGAAGATGATCGCCCGTACGTTGTTGACGCTCCGCCGTCGAAAGGCGAGCGAATGGAAGATTATCGAAGAGCCGACGATTTTCTAAGGGAAATGTCGGAACGAACCGGTGGCCGCCGATTCAGAGTCGGGACAGCGTCGAACCTGAATCTCGCTTTCGAGCGGATAGCCAACGAACTTCGCAAAATTTATAGTTTGGGTTATTATCCTAGCAGCGAACGGGTTCCCGATTTCGATTATTCGGTGAATGTCCGAGTCTACCGCCCCGATCTTTTGATCCGAGCTCGCGATAGCTACCGCAGCGGTAAGCGCTGACACAAAGCACCGGGCTCTGTCCACAACAGGAGTAAAAGTTATGAAAAGCAGGAAATTGACCTATTTCGGCCTATTGACGTTTCTATTCATCGTCGCCCTCGTGCCCGCAGTCTCTGCGCAGGACGAAACGATGACGAACGAAGAGGTCATTTCGCTCAGCAAGGCTGGCCTTGCGCCATCGGTTATTATCGGCAAGATACGATCGTCGAAATCGAATTTCGATATTTCGACCGATTCGCTTATCAAGCTCAAACAGGCAGGTGTTTCTGACGACATCGTGACGGCAATGCTCGAGGCGAAAAGCGGAAAACCGACAGGCGGAGCTTCCTCAGGCGCCTCTTCTGCGGCTGGCGACCCCAACGACCCGATGTCGAAACACGGTTATGGGATCTATTTATACGAGGAGAACGGCGGTCAGCGGAAAATGACACAGCTTCAGCCAAACGTGTCCGCACAGAATCGAACAGGCGGCGGATTTACCGCTGCCGTGACGCCTTTCGGTCTGGGCAAGGTCAAAACGAAAGCGAATTTACCGGGACGGAATGCGAATCTCCAGATCACTTCAACCTCGCCAGTTTTCTACTTCTATCTCGATGTTGCCAGCGGCGGTCTGAACACATCAAGTGGGATTCCTTCGTCACCCAACGAATTTACGCTCGTTCGTTTTAACCAGCGTAGCGATAATCGCGAGGTCACGATCTCCAAGCAGAATTCATGGGGCGGCAAAGGCGGATTATCGGATGAATATGTGGTTCCTTTGAAAGCCGAAGATCTGGGCAATGGAATATTTCGCGTGACCCCGGCCGTCGACCTCAAAAAGGGCGAATACGGCTTTTATCTTTTGAATTCCGGAAACTCGAATGTAAACGCCGGCATCGGTTCGAAGTTCTTCGACTTTGGCGTGAATATGACCCCCTAGACTCGGGTTTGAACTTGTTGTTCATTCGTCTCTTCGTACCAGCACCGCGTGCAAATGCGGTGCTTTTTTCGTTCTGCTCTCGTGAAAGCCGCGGATGCAGGCAGGCGTTCGGCCAGCAGTTCCTCGTCGGGCGTGAGTTCGCTCCAACACTTCAGGCTCACGAAGCCGCATTTCGGACAATTGCTGCGTATGCGTAAATCGCTCATTCGGTTTTTTGCGTTTGCCTCTCTTCGGTTTAATATCGTATCTGTCTCTAACCTAATTCTAACAACAGTCCATCGAAATCGTAATGAAAAACAGATCATTGCTGACCGCCTTTCTTTTTTGTTTTTTGGCCACGGTAATTGCGAATTCTCAGACCGAAGAGAAATTTGATTTTTATGCCCGCGGCCCTTACCGCGAAAACGTCCCGCGGCCGCAGGTCAGCTTACGCTACGACGTAGGTGAACATCATACGACCTACGCTCAAATGGAGAAGGTTGTTACCGATATTGCAAAAGCGGCTCCGGACCGCGTGAAGATGTTCGAGATCGGGACAACCAACGAGCATCGGATGCAGTACCTGGTTGCGATCTCGTCACCGGAGAATATCGCCCGTCTCGACGAGATCAGGGCAAATAATGCTCGGCTCACAGACCCTCGCAGGACGTCTGCGGCTGATGCGAATTCCATCGCCCAGAATAACCCTTCGATCGCCTGGATGGCATACACGATCCACGGAAACGAATCGTCGTCTTTTGAGGCGTTCATGCAGGTAATCTACCAGTTGGCTGCTTCGAACGAGCCGGCAACGCTCGACATTCTTAAGAACACCGTCGTCCTTGTCTTGACCGGCGAGAACCCGGACGGGCATGAGCGCTTCGCGACCTGGTACAATTCCGTCGCCGTCGGCAGTCCGGACCGAAATGCGATCGAGCATCGCGAACCCTGGGCGATATGGGGACGGGTGAACCACTACCGTTTCAACCTAAATCGCGACACCCTGACCTTCAGCCAAAAGGAATCGCGTAACATGCAGAAGGCATACATGGAATGGAATCCGCAGCTCGCCGTCGACCATCACGGTCAGCCGACCCAGTATTTCTTTCCGCCGACCGGTTTGCCGACCAATCCGAATCTCCCCCAACCCGTTACAAGCAAATGGGAGGACAGATACGGCCGTGCAAATGCGGCGGCGTTCGACGCGAATAAATGGGATTACTACATCCGCGATGTGTTCGATGCCTTCTATCCCGGCTACTGGGACATGTACCCTTCGCTGAACGGAGCGACAGGAATGACCTATGAGACAGATGGCGGCGGATTCAAAGGGCTTAACTGGACCCGCGATGACGGTACGATCGTCACATTCCGATCATCGATCGCCAAGCATTATGTCGCGTCAATGACCACGCTCGAAACCAATGCAAAACACAAGATAGAACGGATCCGTGACTTCTACGAATTTCGCGCGAAAGGAATGGCCGAACATTCACGGTCAAAAATGAAACGAGTCGTCATTGACCCGACTGGCGATCGGGTAAAGGCGGCTGAGATGGTCGAGGTGCTTCGGCTTTCAAACATCGAAGTTAAGGTTGCCTCGTCGTCCTTCACGTCGCCGACTGCTCATACATATATGGAGAAGGACGCCAAAGCGGTGTCTAAGACCTTTCCTGCAGGCTCGTACATTATCGATCTTGACCAGCCGCAGCGTATTTACATAAAGGCGATCCTTGAACAGGACACTCCGCAGGACAAGGCATTCGTCGATGACAACATGGCCCGGTTTCGACGAAACCAAATGCGAGGCAAAGGCCAGCCAAAAGAAGAATACGGATTTTACGATATAACAGCATGGTCGATGCCGCTGTCTTTCGGATTGGACGCTTACTGGACCGAGGAGACGACCAACGTACCCGGAGCCATGGTTGATGCGGCCTCCATCGAAAATGCAAAACGAGGCGGCGTAACCGGAAGGGCGACAATATCCTATGTCATACCGTATGAGACCGATTCGACCAGTGCAATGGTGATGCGCCTGCTTCAAAACGGCTTCAAGGTGGCTGTCGCCACGCGGCAATTGAACGCCGGCGGTCGAAACTGGAAACCAGGCACATTCGTCGTGCGTGTCTCGAGAAATCCTGTGACAATACATGACACGATCGCGAAATACGCAGTTGAAATGGGCGTGAATGTGACTGCGGTCAACTCGGGTTATTCTGAAGAGGGTGACACAAGCGTCGGGGGCGAGGCGGTAATTAGTTTGCGTGAACCCAAGATCGCGATCGCCGCAGATGAAGGTGTTTCCCAGGAATCGTATGGAGCGATATGGTGGACCTTCGACAAACACAAGATCAGATTTACGCCGATGACGATCCCTACGATCCGTGGCGGCGGCCTTAAGAATTACAACGTACTCATCATTCCCGAGGGCTCGGCCGGAAGGTATATGAGTTCCTTTGGGGCTGGCGGCGTATCGGCGCTAAAGGAATTTGCATCGGGCGGCGGCACGATCGTCACCATCAGCGGTGGTTCGGTCTTTGCCGCCCTCAAGGATGTCGGACTTTCATCGACGAAGCTCGTCGGTAGTGACGACGACGAACAAAAGGACAAAGCCGCCGGTGACGATAAAAAGGAAGCGGCTCCGACGCCTTCGCCAAAACCGGGAACAAGAACAGAGGACATGGCCGTGATCGATCAGCCGACAGACCGCACGGACGGTATCGCACCTACATTACCGCCGATCGCCTCGCCGTCAGCAAACCTGAACAAAGTACCTGAGGCCTTGCCGGGCTCTATAATGCGTGCGACCGTCGATCGGACGACCTATCTTACTTACGGCGTCGATCGAATCGAAGTGCCGGTTTTATTGGCAAGCGGTTACTTCTTCCGTTACTCTAAGGAAGGTACAAATGCTTTGGTCTTTGACGCCAATCCGAAAAAGCCTCTCACGATTTCCGGTTTCGTTTGGGAAGGGAACACTGAGCGGCTATTGAAGGGCACGGCCTATGTTATCGGTGAATCGATGGGGTCGGGCCAGGTCGTACTATTCGCCGAAGATCCGTTTTATCGGGGCATGACACGCGCGAACACGCGTCCGTTCTTTAACGCTGTCCTATTCAACGGCGTATTTTGACGGCGGTTGACGCTGGGTATGATTTCGCTTGGACATCTGCTTTCGTGAAGCCGCGGCATTTCGCTTTTTGAGCAACTGAGTTAATTATGTTTACGATCAAAGCAGGCTATAGCGACGACATCGAGATAAAGACGAGCGCCGAGAAAGCCCGTCAATTCTTTGCTGATGTTAAGAACTTCGCCGAATTGATGCCGGGTGTATCAGACATTCGAATCGACGGCAATGGGGTCGCTCACTGGAAGATCGAGGCCAACGTTCCATTTGTCGGCTTGATGCGTCAGAAATTCTCTGTCGCGCTTGCAGAAGACAGCGACGAACGTATCGAGTGGTTTCCGATCGGGGCAGAAACGCAGAATTTTCTGAGGTTTTCTGCCGACTTTTTAGAGAAGGCTAAGAATGTGACGATGGTCCGATTTTCGCAAATGGTCGAACTCCGGCGAAGATCGGCTCGAGAGCTACATATGCTGGCAGGCCTTGCTGGCGAGAGCATCATCAGCGCCGAGATGACCAAAGCTGTGACCGAAATGATAAAGATCTTTATTCAACGAGCAAAGGAGAGATTGGAAAAATGAAACAAATGCAGAGGCTTTATTCACTGTTATTTATATTGACGCTCTCGGCGGCGGCGGCGGCTCAGGTCGTCATTCCGCGTGAAAGCAACCGTCAGGACGTTATGCAGATGGTGGGCGATACCAAGATCTCGGTTTCCTATCATCGGCCGAATGTGAAGGGCCGCAAGATCTGGGGTGAGCTTGTGCCGTACGGTGAGGTGTGGAGAACGGGTGCGAACAACGCGACCATCATCGAGTTTTCAAATGACGTCACTGTCAATGGCCAGCCGCTCAAGAAGGGAAAGTACAGCCTTCACACACTTCCGACTGCTGCCAATTGGACCATCATCTTCAATAAGGTCGCTGACCAATGGGGCAGCTTTACTTACGATGCAAAAGAGGACGTATTGCGCGTCGAGGCGACCCCTGTCTCGCTCCCTTTCAAAGAAACGATGACTATCGAATTTGCCAAGGTCATTGGAAACACCGCCGAGATCCATATTCGGTGGGGTGACCTTGCGGTTCCGATCACCGTCGACGTCGGCGATTTTAACGCACGATTCGTTACTGAGAATCGACGGCGTCTGAACAACGAACGACTGACGCTTGCGGGTTATATTCTCTCGCAGAAGATGACCGGCAGCTATGCCGACGCTCTTTTATGGACCGATGAAGCGCTGAAGGGTTCGGAAACATTCAGCGTGCTTTCGCTGAAAGCTAGGATCCTGGGCGAAATGGGCCGCAAAGCCGAGGCTATTGCGACTGCTGAGCGTGCGATCGTCGTCGGCAAGGCGGCAACTCCGGCGGCAAACACAACGCAGATCGAAAATCTACTGAAAGGCTGGAAGGCCGGAAACTAGACCTGATTTCGATCTTTGTTTTTGATAGGATCTCGCCGATCTTACGCGTGTAGGATTGACGAGGTCTTTTTCTTTGCTATACTCGTTATTGAAATTGATTTTCAGTTTCGCTTTATGAATAATTCCGGAACCGCTCCAAGGTTTGCCCCTATCATCTCAGACGACCGACGGATCGATGTTGCGACCAACGGTGCTGAAACGCAAATAAAGATGTCATCCTGGGTGGACGGGCTTGGCTGGTGCGTTGAAAAGACCATCTCACTTGACCCTGTCCTCGTCGATGATCTTCATAGGCTGCTCGCCGCCGTGCGAATCAGCAACAACAATGCAAATAAGGCGGAACAGACGGCAGGCTCAGCTACGATACTGGAATTTCCTAGGTATCTCTAAGAATCATGCTGGCCGAAAAAAAGAGAAGGCCCTTTCGTCGACCTTCTCTTCTTTTTTTACAGAAATTCTTAAGCGAACTAGCTGACTTCTCTCAATACGATCCGCTCTGAATCCACCCGTGCTGTCCTTTCAGAGGCCAATTTCTCCAGTTCTTCAATGTGCATCTGTTCGTCGGCGATCTGGCCTTCGAGCCAGAATTTCTGAGGCAGATCCTCATCGCCGCAAGACGACCATGCCGCCATATAGGCCGCAATCGCTTCTCGTTCCAGTTCAAGATCTTGTTTGAGCATTTCTTTGATATCCGTCGACTGCCGGATAGCAGCGGGTTCAACGGCCGGAATGCCTCCGAGGGCGACTATCTTGTCACCAAGAACCTCAGCATGCTTTTGAGCTTCTTCAGCCTGACCGCGGAAGAAACCTCTGAATATCTCGCGCTCAGTTCCGGTCACGAGATAACTGTGCTGAGAATATTGAATGATGCCGGCGAGTTCAAAGCTAAGGGCTTTGTTGAGGTTTTCGATCAATTCTGTTCTGGCCATTTATCCGTTTCTCCCCTGTTACTAACGGAAAGCCTATCAGATCTGGCACTAACGTGTCAACTTAAGCCTTTTGTTTTCAATATGTTAGTATTGAATTTCGTTTTCAATTTCGATGCTCGACCGAACCGATGTTCCCGAAATTACCGCTAAGTGATCGTACCGCCATCGACGGTAATTACCTCGCCGTTCATGTACGAGTTGCGAGGTGAAACGATAAATGCTGCAAATTCTGCGAGTTCGACGGGGCGCCCCAGTCTGCGAAGCGAGACCCAATTCTCATGAGCCTCGAGCAACCGCTCAGGAAGCGTATTTCCGAGATCGGTATCAAAGATACCCGCGGCAATTGCATTTACAGTGATCCCGAAATTGGCGGCCTCGCGAGACAGGCACTTGGTAAAACCGATCATCGCGGCTTTCGATGTAGCGTAATGGACCGAGGTCGGCAGAGCCCGGATAGCACCGATACTGGTGATGTTCAGGATCGTACCCGCACGTTCGCGGATCATTTGCTTGTAGAACGGCTTGGTAACCGCAAAAAGGCTGTTGACGTTCGTGTCTACGACCCAATCCCAGCTCTTATCGGTGGTTGTCGCAAAATTATCGGGTTTGTTCACTGCCGCGTTATTTACAAGAATATCGACTGCTCCCCACGATTCCCTTATCTCGCGGGCGGTATGTTTCATCCCAAACCGATCTGTCACCGATACTTTGAAACTCAATGCCTTTCTACCGTACGACTCGACATTGGACCGGACCTGGTCGGCCAGATCATCGCTGGAGTGATAGTTAAAAGCAATATCCGCACCCTCGCGCGCAAATACTTCACAAAGGGCAGCACCGATACCACGTGTGCCGCCGGATATGAAGGCACGTTTTCCCTCAAGTAATAGACTCAAACAAGTTTCTCCGTCGAAAATGGTTGGAAAGTCAAAAGAAAAGGTTAATGAAATAGTGGACTGCTGACAAGTATACGACGGCGTTTTTGATCGATAGGTGAGACCGTCGGGCGATATCGCCGATCATCCGGCGGCGGCCTCTGCCGGAGACGGTAGAACGGGTTTTGGCATTAGCGCGGCGATCTCGCGAACGATACGCTCGGTCGCGTCGGGCGTCGCAAGGCCTCGCGTGGCTGCTCTGAGATCGCGGTATCGAACCGAGTCGCCGATAAGCGAGCGGATCGTGGGGACAATGTCAACCGACCGCTCGAGCAAGATTCCGGCACCACCATCGGCCAAAAGCTTCAGCGTGCCCGCTTCCTGGGGCATAGGCGGCGTTGTGCCATCTGCAATTATCGGCAGCCGGCAGGCCAATGCCTCGAATGTCGTCAGGCCTCCCAATTTTGAGACCATCACGTTCGCTGACTGCATAAGCTTCTCGACCTCGTCCGAATAACCGATCACCTTAACCGGAAATTTTGCCGTCTTGGCAAGCTCTTCGGCCTCGATCCTGAGGGCCTCGTTCTTTCCGGCAAGAAAGATCGCCTGAACATCGAGTTCGCCTCGGATCAGCTCCTTGAAAATGACCGGTATATTTCCGCCGCCGACCCAGCCCGCATTCACGAATACGGTGAACTTGTCGGGGTCAAGTCCAAAGGCCCTCCTTGCGTTCTGAGCATCGATCTCGTCGACCTCGCGGAACTTCGGATTGAGAGGCAGTCCTGAGATCTTGATCTTCGCCGGGTCAACGCCATAGTCAACAAGTTGCTGCATTGCGTCATTGTTCGCCACGAGATAAAGCGAAACATCGTCACACGCCCAGCCTTTCCAGAATCCGTAACAGGGATCGGTCACCACAGTGACAAGCGGTATCTGACTGGTTAGATTTAGTTCGCGAAGTATTCGTCCGAGGATATGCTGAGTGAGCGGATGCACGCTGACGACGACGTGAGGACACCATTTCTCAAATGAATCTTTAATAAAACCGATACAGCGCTTATGAAAGAACTCCCTGGTCTCGGGACGAAAGCGATTGACTGCCCAGTAGAGATATTTCATCCAACCCTGCTTGTTGCGCAGAAGCCAGTTATAAACGCCGACAAGTTTTTCGGTGACGTGATGCGAATCCTCGACGGCGCGCATGATGCGTACCGCCGCCGATTCGCCATGCCAGAATTTCTGAACGCCGTCTGCCAACGCCTGAGCGGCCGACCTGTGGCCGCCGCCCGTGTCGGACGAGATTATCAATATCTTTGGCGTTGGCGACTGTGTCATCCGGTCCTATATTCAGGCTTTCAAGGCTACTTCGCGTCCGACCGCGAACCCCGCTTCTTTCGATGCCTTCTTCATCTCGCGCTCAAGCTTTTTGATCTTGATCAGATGTCCAGCGTTGAACGGAAGCGACGGATAGAAGCAGTTTGATTCGTGCGTGCAGAAACATCCAGCCCCCGCTTCTTTTCGCCTTGCTTTCATCAGATCGGTGTTCCATGCGTTCTGGAAATTCCAGTCGTAATCTCGAAGATTCAGCACATCGGCCTTGTTTTCACACGAAGAGAGAACGCCATTGTCGTAGATGACGGCACCCGCGCTGCCGGCATAGCACTTCAATTGAGCTTTATTCTCCTCTTTCGTTTTCGTGATCAGATCGTGCATATAAATATCGACTGCCGCCTTGAAGAACCCGGATTTGCCGCCGTAATTGTTTTTCAACGCGGCGTTCTTTGTGTCTTCAAGGATCATGTGCGACAACTCGGCATACCGGTTGTGGTCGAAATTTAGTTCATTCGGATCTGCCGACGGCGGACGAATATAGTTGATGTTCACCTTGTCCGGCTTGAGGTCGTATTTAAGAAAATCGTACCACTCAAATATCGTATCCTCGTTCGAGCGCATGACGCACGTACAAGTTTGGATATCGAGCTGCGGGTACTGTTCAGCCTTCATCTGCTGTAATGTCCGCGCCGTATGTATCGCTTTGTCCCAGCTCCCTTCTTTGCGCCTGATCTTCTCATGGGCCGCCTGCATACCGTCGATACCAAGAGCTACGGTGACATTGAGATTCGGACATTCGTCCATTATTCGTGTGACATCCGGGAATATGCGTTGGTGTATCTGTCCGTTCGACATCAGGTAGACCGAATCGAGTTTGTTGTTCTCGTAAAACGATCTGACAATCTCGGGCAGGTCCTTACGCGTGAATGGTTCGCCGCCGGCAAGTACCAAAACACCAAGATTGCCGCCGAGCGTTTCCGAGATCTTTGCGATCTCGTCGGCCTTCATCTGAAGCTTTTTCCGTGGCCGGTCGTCAAGTTCTTCGGTAAAAAAACAATGAGTGCAGCGCATATCACAAACGCTGGTAACCAATATATTCAGAAATACGGGCGAGATCGGCCTACCGACCGCTACGCTCGCATATCTCTTAAAAATCTCGCGTGTTGTAAAATCCATTTTGATTCCTATTTATTATCGGGCCAATCGCATTTGATGCAGACACACTTGCCCACGTTTCAATTTATCTCATTTCTGGCGAATTGGGAAACCCGTCTTGCCCCGGTTCCGAACCGCAGCCGCCCGAAAAATTCGTTTGCATGAACAACCCGATGTGCTACTATTTCAGCGTTTTAGGCATTTTCTTGGATGGAAAGCTAGAAGAGACGGCGTATTGCTCGTATTAACGCTGCGTCGCGTACCGAAACTTTGAGGATCTGCCGCTCAGGCCCGGTCACGTTCGGCCCATTCGTAATGATCAAGATCAAGTACTTATTTTTTGCTTCGTCGATCGTAACATTCGTTCTTGCGGCGAATGCGTTCGGCCAGGATGCGAGTGATCGCGAAGCCGAAAGGAACCGAAGATTGCACAAGACCTCACAAGCTTCGTTACGAACCGGCAGCAGCAGCGTGAATTTCGGGACTATCTCGGGCCGTGTTGTTACGCCGGATGGCCGCGGTATTCGGGGCGCGTTGATCGTGCTTCTTGGCGACGACGGGCCGCGATTCGCGATCTCCGGCAGCCTTGGTTACTTTTCGATCTCAGGCATCCCGCTCGGTGAGCAATATTCGCTTTCGGTTTCCCATCTGCGATATCTTTTCGCGGTTCCCACCCAAGTAATAAAGATCCACACCGATATAACGGACATTCTTATGGTCGGCGAGAGCAACATCGACTGATCCGGCCATTCAACTTACAGTTCATCCAGAACCGATCATTTTCCAGATTATCGCCGCGAGGTTACAATCGGAATATGTTTCGACGCGTGTACTTCGACAATTCGGCAACAACTGCGATCGACGAAAGGGTTCTCGAAGCAATGATGCCGTATCTGACCGATAACTACGGGAATGCGTCGAGCATACACTTTTTTGGGCAACAGACTCGTTCAGCAGTAGACAAGGCGCGTCACCAGGTAGCGGCTGCTGTGAACGCGCGTCCGAACGAGATCGTCTTTACGAGCGGCGGAACCGAATCGAACAACCTTGCCATTCGCGGGCTTGTTGAAATGCTGTCGCAGCCCAGTTTGGTCACTTCGCCTGAACGGCATATCGTCACTTCGACGATCGAACATCCCGCAGTAAGAGAAGTCTGTGCGGATCTCGAAAAACGAGGTTTCGCGGTGACATATTTGCCAGTGTATGAAAACGGGATCGTCCGCGTCGACGACGTCCGCCAGGCGATACGTGAGAATACCGTGCTGATCTCGGTCATGACGGCCAACAATGAGATCGGGACACTGCAGCCCGTCGCTGAGATCGGACGATTGGTTCGCGGGCTTCGCGATTCCGGCCGACGGATCTGGTTTCACACCGATGCGGTTCAAGCGGTCGGGAAAGTAAAGGTCGATGTCGAAGAAATGGGCTGCGATCTGCTTTCGCTCTCAGGACACAAGTTTCATGCCCCCAAAGGAATCGGAGCACTCTATATTCGTCGAGGAACTCGGCTTCGTTCTCAGAATGTCGGCGGACGCCAGGAACGCGGATTACGCGGCGGCACCGAACCGGTCGCTCAGATCGTCGGACTCGGACGCGCGGCTGAGCTCGCTGCCGATGAATTGACGGAGCGTGCCGTCAGAGTAGGGGCGATGCGCGACCGGTTAGAACATTTCGTTCTCGAAAATATCGATGGCTCGGTTCTAAATGGTGACGCGCACGTTCGATTGACCAACATTTCGAATATCTCGTTTCGCGAAATAGAGGGCGAAGGACTGTTGATAAACCTTGACATGCACGGTATTGCGGTATCGACCGGCTCGGCATGTTCCTCGGGTTCGCTTGAGCCGTCGCCGGTCATTCGATCGCTCGGCCGCAGCGACGATCTTGCACGAGGAGCGATACGATTCAGCCTCAGTAAGGACAACACTGATGATGACATCGACCTTGTTCTGGCGACGCTTCCCTCTGCTGTCGAAAGTCTCAGAAAACTCTTGCCCGGCTTCAAAAGTTCTGCCGAAACTTAAAGAGCCCCAGCGATCGCTCGCCAGGGCTTCTCAGGTGCGGGGTTAGAAAGTCGTACTTTCGGCCTAGGACCGAACTATCCGGCGATGATTATTCCGCACTCGGTCGGTGTATCATTCGCACCTGCGATGATGATCCCACCGAGGCCGGCAATAATTATCCCGCGAAGACCTGCGATGATGATGCCCCAATCTTTCCTTTCTGACTTTTCAGAGCAAGGGTCTTCTGCTTTCGGACGAGTTGTCGTGCGAGGTGCTTCCGTCGCACCAGCGATTATGATACCTGCATTTGCGAAGGTCGCTCCAAATCCCATTACCGCCATCAACGTAATCGCTGCGATCGTGTTCTTTAGGTTTTTCATTTTTTCTCTTTCTCCAGTTTCAAATTTGAAGCTTTCCGCTTCTTGCTGCTGTCTACATTACAAGCCGTGTGCCACCGAACATCTATGTCCGTGCCAAACCGTTAAGATGCTTATTTGCAGTAATTTGCGAGCTTCGGTCGGAGAACTGAGCGCAGGAATCGCTCCGAGAAAAAGTGGATACTTGGTTTTCACTTGCTTGTTAGTCCTGGCGTAAGTGCCGTGTTTGATAGGTTTACAGACATGGATACGAACTATACAAAAACCGTGTGTATATTGCGTATACATTCGAGCCTCCATTTTCTGGATCATTCGACTGCGATGTGAAAGGTGAACTCGATTTGCGCTGGTCGTTCGAGCCTGTTTATACGAGATATTTATCTAGCCTAATGATGTGAGTTCGAATTCGGTTCGCAACACGACCGCGATCACAAATAGATCGCGGCGGCAAACATGCAGTGTTAAAGAAGTTTTGCTAGATTTTTCATTTGTTAAATGCTAATCTTTGATTTGCGCCTCGGCGCAGCTGCCTTGCGATCCAATCACCGATAGACGTTGACTTTCGACACGCCCTCCGCGGACGATCCCACTTATGAACAGAGAGAAGATCTCGAGCTACGCGAAAGCTGCCGTCATCTTTCTTGGTGCAGCCAGCTTTTTGGCCGCAGCTGCCTCTCTGCCTACCCGGGCCTTCAGCCTCGGATATCTTCTGATCATTGCCTTTGGGATCTTTGTTGCACCGAGAACGAGCATCACCTTACCGCGTTCAAAGTTTGCGATCAGTTTCGCAGACGCCGCGATCTTCCTGACATTTCTTCTATATGGCGGCCGGGCAGCGATCGTTCTCGCATCGATCGAGATGCTTGCAAGCTGCCTATACCTGCGTTCTCAGGGATTCAAGTTTGGCAATTTGATGATCCCGGTCAATGTTTCGATCAACTCGGTCTATACGTCGTGTACATTTTTGATCTGGATCGCCTATCCGATGATCACGGGCGTACAGCTTGACCCGTCAAAGACGCGCCATTTGATCTACATTCTTGGGATCCTTGCTCTTTCGCAGTTTCTGATCTCGTCGTTCCTCGCCGCCATCTTTCAATCGCTTAAGGATGGATCGAGCCTGTGGCAGACGTGGGTACGCGACTGTTTCTCGAGTTCGATGACACAGATCGTAGGTGCAAGCCTGGCCGGGCTCATTTACAAACTCATCAATTTCGGCGATCTGATCACCGCGGGGATCGCGTTTGTCGCGATCGTCGCCGCATACATCAATTACCGGCAATCGATCACCGAGATCAATGACGCGATCGCAAATGTCGAAGAAGCCGAAAGGCAAAAGGCCGAGACGGAGCGGGCAAGGCGGCGCGAGGCCGAGAAGTATGCCAACGAACTTTCGCTTTCGCTCGATAAGGAAGCGCGGGCAAACGAAGCACTCAGAAAGAGCGAGAAGGACTTTCAATACGCCGCACTGCATGATTCGCTAACCGGGCTCGCAAACCGAAAACAGCTTGGCGACATACTTCGCCAACTTATCGACCGATACAAAGAAGACCCTTCGGCGAACTTCCAGGTCCTTTTCCTTGATATAAGGAGCTTCAAGAACATCAACGATACGCTCGGCCACACAATAGGCGACAAGGTGCTTTCGATCGCAGCAAAGAGATTTCTCAGGATAGTAAATCCGGAAGACACCGTCGCTCGAATTGGCGGAGATGAATTTGCGATCATTCTTCGTGACCTCTCGACCGCAAGCAAGGCACAAAAGGTCGCGCGAAAGATATACAAGAGCATTACCCAGCCTTTTTCGCTCAGCGGCAATAAGATCTCGATCGATGTGAACATCGGCATCGCGCCATGTGACGCGGAATACGACACACCAGAGGAGATTCTCAGAGATGCCGATATAGCGATGCATTTTGCAAAAGAGCGCAACGACGGGCCCGCGGTCTTTACCCGAGAGCTTCGCCACCGCTTTTTGGAGCGGGTACGGTTCGAGATGGACCTCCGCCATGCGATCGACCGCGGAGAGCTTTCGATGCACTATCAGCCGATAATTTCGCTCAGCGACGGCCGGCTTATCGGGTTTGAAGCTCTTTTGCGGTGGCATCACAGCGAATTTGGGATGATCCCGCCGAATAAGTTCATACCGATCGCAGAAAACGCAGATCTCATTCAGCCGATCACCGTTTGGATCCTCCACGAGACGACGAAGCAACTTGCGGAATGGCAAAAAATCTCGGCCGAATACGAAGATCTTATGGTGAGCGTGAACATCTCGGGCAAGCACCTTTCGAACGACGACCTTATCGACGACGTCGAAGCCGCTCTAGAGGCTTCAGCAATACGTCCTCAGACGCTGAAGCTTGAAGTTACCGAGAGTACGGCAATGGAGAATGCCGAACACACGATCAACGTGTTGAAGCGCCTGAAACAAATAGGCGTTCAACTGAGTATTGACGATTTTGGAACCGGCTACTCTTCTCTCAGCCACCTCCACAGGCTGCCGTTCGACACCCTCAAGATCGACCGTTCGTTCGTCTACAACGTCGGCGAACATGGCGAGAATTCGGGCATCCTTCAGACTATAATCTCATTGGCCAAGAACCTGAAAATGCGAGTGGTCGCGGAAGGGATCGAGACAGAAACCCAGCTTTCGATACTCCAGAACCTTGGCTGCGACTACGGCCAGGGCTTCCTACTCGCTAAACCTAAGGGTCGCGACGAGACCGAGCAATTGCTCTACGAACATCCCAATTGGCTTCCGTTCGGAAACAACGAGACCGGGACAGACCGCTCGCGCGACGAGATGAACACCGACGAAAGCCTGCCCGTTTTCTAAAACATCGAACGAAATTTCGTTTTGCGGCATGCGCGTTCTATAATCATCAGAAATCCATTGATGAGGTGAAACGCGCTTTATGTTTAGACGAACGTTGATCGTACTTGTTCTTGTTTCGTTTTTATCGTCCGCGATTCCGGCCCAAACCGGTTACAGTTACCCAAAAGCAAAAAAAGTCGACCAGGTTGACGATTATCACGGAACAAAGGTGTCAGATCCGTACCGGTGGATGGAAGATACTGGTTCTGCCGACACACAGAAGTGGATCGAGGATCAAGTCAAATTCACCCAAGCCTATCTTGACAAGATCCCCGAGCGGGCAAAGATCCGTGAGCGGCTGACCGAGATCTGGAACTACGAACGGATCTCAGCTCCGTCGAAGGTGGCCGACGGATTTTACATTTACTCTCGCAACGATGGTCTTCAGAATCAAAGCGTGCTTTACCGTGCGAAGTCGAAAGACGATCCCGGTTCGGTCTTCTTCGACCCGAACAAACTCTCTACTGACGGTACTGCTGCTTTGAGCGGATCATCGTTCACTGACGACGGCAAGCTCTGGGCTTACGGCGTCGCAAAGTCGGGGTCGGATCGCACCGAGTGGCGAATAATGAACACCGAAACCGGTGAGTATCTTACCGATACTCTAAGACCCAATCGACAGGGAGGCGTTTCGTGGTTAAAGGATAATTCCGGCTTTTATTACAGCCGGTTCCCTGACGCTCAAGAAGGTGCCGAACTTCGTGCGGCAAATAAGTTTCAGAAGATCTATTTTCACAAGCTCGGGACTCCGCAGTCTGACGATACACTGGTCTATGAAAGGCCCGAGGACGGTGAGCTATTCATGGGTGGCGGCGTTACCGAAGACGGTAAATGGCTCGTTATAAGTGTTGCTAAAGGCACGCAGCGAATGAACGAGATCCACTTCAAAGATCTGTCGCGTCCGGATTCGCCGATCGTTCCGCTTGTTAACGATCGTAACAATAGCTGGTCATTCGTCGGCAACGACGGGCCTGTTTTTTACTTTCGCACCGACAAGGACGCGGAGCGCGGCAAGTTGGTAAGCGTGAACGTGCTGGCTCGGGCCCGTATTTGGAAAGATATCGTTCCGCAGGCGGCCGAAACGCTGAACGGCGTTCAGATGATCAATAACCAATTCGTAACGAACTATCTCAAAGACGCCTACACGAACATCAAGATCTACGATAAAGCCGGCAAGCACGTCCGCGACGTTGAGCTTCCGGGGATCGGGTCGGCAGGTGGATTTGGCGGCAAACAGGATGCGACCGAGACGTTTTACACCTATTCGAGCTACAATGCCCCGCCAACGATCTATCACTACGATATGAGAACCGGCAAAAGCACGCTTTTCCGTCAGGCGAAGGTCAAGTTCGATCCGGACGGCTACGAGGTGAAGCAGGTCTTCTTTACAAGTAAGGACGGCACAAGGGTCCCGATGTTCCTCACGCACAAAAAGGGCCTGAAGCTCGACGGCAGCAATCCGACGATACTTTATGGTTACGGCGGTTTCAATATCTCACAGACACCGGGCTTTTCGGTTTCGCGCGCCGTTTGGATGGAAATGGGCGGCATTTACGCCGTTGCGAACATCCGCGGCGGTGCCGAATATGGCAAAGAGTGGTGGGCGAACGGAGCGAGGCTCAAGAAGCAGAACGTCTTCGACGATTTCATCGCCGCAGCTGAGTTTTTGATCGCAAACAAATACACCAGCACGCCGAAACTTGCGATTCAGGGCGGCTCGAACGGCGGTCTTCTTGTAGGAGCTGTGCTGAACCAACGTCCCGACCTTTTTGGAGCTGCCCTTCCGGCGGTCGGTGTTATGGATATGGTGCGATTTACGGAATTCACTGTCGGAGCGGCCTGGAAATCTGATTACGGCGACCCCAAGGACCCGAAAGAGTTTGCCGCACTATACGCCTATTCGCCGCTGCATAACATCAAGAAAGGAACCAGATATCCTGCGACAATGGTGACCACTGCAGACACAGACGACCGCGTCTTCCCTGCTCACAGCTTTAAGTACGCCGCGGCACTACAGGAAGCTCAGGCCGGAGACAAACCTATCCTCATTAGGATCGAGACAAAGGCCGGTCACGGAGCCGGTAAACCGACCTCGAAACAGATCGAAGAACAGGCGGATTTATACGGATTCCTGGTCAAGAGCCTTGGGATAAAAATGCAGTAGTTGGGGTATCGGCCCGACCAATGAAAAAAAGCCGCTCGAAATGGGCGGCTTTTGATTTGGTAAGTGGTTCCGACTTCTATCGATTGTTCACGTAAGTACTTAGTGTCTGAATGTTAGGCCTCCGTCGGGTAGGCCGCCGTTGAAAAGTCGGTGCTCGAGCAGTATTTATGTGCGTTATATCTTCCATCGCCTACATAATCCTGTCTGACGTGTTCGCCCGAAACGCGGCACGACCGATGGTCGTCGCAAGATCGCGGTACCGGATTACGATCTTTCGTCGAAGCCGATCTCTTTTCGTGTTTGCATATCTTTGAATTGAAATCCGGAGTGCAAATTCCTAACGACTTCACTGAATCATTGCTTGGTGATGACGACTCCGGTGTTGTTAAAGTCATAAAATTCCAGGTTGAGTTTCTCGGTGCCTTTGCTCATATCGACATAGTAGCGGTCGCCCGATTGGTCAAATTTTCCTAACTGCCAGCCTTGAGATTTAAGTGCCTCGGTGTAATTTTTCGTGACTGATTTCTTGTCTTCCTTATGAACTGCGCGAAACTCGTTCGACTCACTTTTCCAAACAATGGCGTTGTCCTTCACCGGCAAGTTCATCGCCGACCACGGTGCGGTCATCGGCACTGCTGTCACTTCGGGCTTCCATCCGCAGTTGATCATCAATAAGGCAAGCAGAGCAATTCCAACTTTTGTAATTAGTAACTTTCTCATTTGTTTTCTCCTTGTTAATTCCTATTCCGTCAGTTTTTTCCGGGAAAAAATCAAAGTCTGTTAATTCGTCTGTCGGCGTTACCGTTCGAGGTGCAAATGTGTATCGCTTGGATGTGACAGACGCAACATACGTTTCGCCAGCCGCAACCTCGTCAAATCGGAAATAGCCGAATGAACTGGTGAGGGCATATCTGACATTGCCGTGAGAATCGGTAATAGAGACGCTCGCATTTCGAAGTCCAAATCCATCCGGCGAGAAAACCCTTCCGGAAACAGCGACATTGGCCGCGGTCGGGGCAAATCCGCATGCCGAATAGATTACATCGTTGTAGTCGTCAGCAAAATACAGACACTTTCCGGGCAGTCCGTCACGCCTAGCCCCGAAATCCAGATCGGTCACGCCTCGTGCGTTGAAGTTATCGATTCCATCAGTATAGTCATTGCCGATCCCGCTGATGAAGATGCTCGATACGGACGATGAATTGCCGTCGGCGGCCGTCGCGAGGATCACACTTGAGCCCGCCGCGCAGTTCCCGCCGGACGAAAAGACATCGCCGGTCAACGGATTGACCGCGCCGTTTGAGACAATGTAACTGGAACCGAGCGTGCGCATGTTCGAACCAGTCAGATAACTAAAATTGAACGTCGTTCCGTCTATGTGTCCGGTCGTGTCGATCTCAAACTCACGGGGCGTTCGCCCTGCTGGTGCGTCGGAATATACGACATAATCGCCGTCCGGCTGGATACCGAATCGGTCACCAAAATTCGATGCCGAATCGTCCGGAAAACTGCCGAGGAATGTTGCACCGGTTCCTGCTGCCACACGGTAAAAGCTATTTGGTGCACCATAGCGCATGACAATGAGATTACCGCTTGCATCTGCCTCTAGCCCGTATCGTTCGGTGTCAAACCCGACATCCGAATTGAAAACCATCGCCGGTCCGCCCGCCGGATTGATACCGTAGACTCTGCGGTCGGTGCCAATTGTGTAGAGCAAACCGTCGGTTGAATTCAGCTCGAGGTTAACAAGCGAACGGTGTGGGATCTGGTAATTCCCGAGCAGGTTCGTATTTCCGTTCGGAAGTATCCTGAAAAGGTCGAAGCTCGATTGAACGGGCTGTGTGCCGCAGTTGTTTGTTAGTCCCGCGGGCGGCTCGATGAAGTTATTGTCGGTAGCAACGAACACCGTGCCGTCGGTGTTAGATGCGGCAATCCCAACAATATGCCTGTTTTTTAGCGAGCCGGGAATACTGACGATACCGAGCGTATAGCCGCCCGATTGTATCTGCGGCTCGCCGTTATCGTCGATGTTCAAAGTCGCCGCACTTGTACCGAGCGTGGCTCCGCCGGTCGGGTTACTGAGCGTGAGATTTAGTGCCTCGATGCCTTCGGTCAACAGGTCGTCCCTGACAAATACGCTAAACGTCCTCTCGGTCACGCCCGGGGCGAATGTCAGTGTGCCGCTCGCCGCGACATAATCGGGTCCTGCGTTCGCGGTTGCATCTGATGTAGCGTAGTTTACAGTGACCGTAGAAGTGATCGTTCCTGAATCTCGCCAAACACGAACGACGGTTGCTCCGCCCGACTCATTGGCCGAAAAGCTGTTTGCAGCGAACGACAGATTGCTGCCGCTTCCCCCGCCGCCCGGTGCACCGCCGGCAACAAAGATCAGATTGCGGTTGTCGTTTAGGATCGGAAGGTTAAACAGCGACGGATTGAAAACGGTTCCCGCCCGCGAAGCGGATACGGTGTAGTATCGATTGGGCAAAGCATCGAGAAAAATGAAATTTCCAGCAGCGTCCGTCAGTTTCGTCTCAGAACTCGAACCGCTCAATGCGATAGTCGCTCCGGATACTGCGGAACCTGAAACATCAACCGTACGTCCGGTGATAGCGTAGTTTCCGAATTTGGCCACAAAGGCATCGTTACTGCCCGCCCATTCGGTTTGAAAAGCATTCGCAGTAGCCGGAAACGCCTGGCTTCCTGTGAATCCGGTCACATATACATTGTTTGCCGGATCGAGAGCGATGCCATAAGCAATATCCCAAAGAGCTCCGCCGAGAAAGGTGGAATAGCTCAAGCCGCTTGCAGCGGGATTCAGTTTCGTGACGATCGCCTCTACTTGTCCGTTTGCCGTAGAGTCGTAGGCGTTGGATGTCGTTGGAAAACTAGAATCTGTCGAGCCGGCAATAAAGGCCGCTCCGGTATTGTCTACAGTGATATCATTGACCCTTTCAGTCCCGGCATCGCCCAAATACGTCGAGTACAACAGTGAATTACCGGTAGCGTCGATCTTCGAAACAAAAATATCGAGGTTGCTGCTGCCACCGTAAGTTTGATCGTAAGCGTTGCTTGTAATCGGAAAGTCCAAACTGCCAGTATCCCCCGCTACGTAAATATTTCCAATCTGATCGAGGGAGACGGCGTTGCCGCTTTCGTTGCCTGTACCGCCGAGAAAGGTTGAAAAAACCAGTCCGCTTCCTAGAGAGTTTATTTTCGTTACGTATGCATCGGTCGAGCCGCCGAAGGTCGTGTCAAAAGCTCCTGCGGTTGTTGGAAATGCCCCGTTTCCGCCTCCGTCAGGCCCGCTTTGAGTAAGGCCGGTAACAACAGCGTTCCCTGCATTATCGATGGCGATCCCGTAGCTGAACTCTGAAGCCTGGCCGCCTAACAAGGTCGAAAACGCCAACGCCGTGCCGCTGGGATTCAGCTTCGTCACAAAGCCGTCATATGTACCGCCGTTTGGGATTGTATCGTATGCTCCCGCGGTCGTCGGAAATGGAGTATTTGTATAGCCCGTAATGTACGCATTTCCAGTAAGATCAATTGCGATATCGGAACCGAATTCGTAGTTGGTGTCGCCAACATATGTCGAGTAGAGCAGCTGATTGCCGCTCGCATTCAGTTTAGTAACAATGACATCGAATTGGCCGCTTGACCATGTAGTGTCGTATGCCCCAGCGGTGGTAGGATAATTTGGGCTGCGGGAAAGCCCGGTCAGAAAAACACTTCCGGCCGTGTCGATCGCCAGAGCATTCCCTTCATCGGTGTCGTTTCCGCCGATGTAGGTCGAATAAACGAGACTGCCGCCGTCGGCGGCCATTTTGGACACAAAAATGTCCTTACTGCCATTGTGCGTCGTATCGAAGGCACCGCTCGTCGTTGGGAATATGTCGGACTCGGTCGTCCCGACGACATATGTATTACCCGCCGCGTCGGCCTTGATGTCGTTGCCGATATCATTACCGCCGCCGCCGAGGAAACTCGAAAACGCAAGATTATTAAGTGCGGGGTCGATCACGAGCGGTTTTGAGCGGTCGTATTCGCCGAGGCGGAAACGGACGCTTGTTCGTCCGGTTAACTCGTAGTTGCTGACGATGGCGTGCTTGGCGCCGTTTATTTGCTGATAGCTGAACGGGCTCGATTGCTTGATCGTTCCGGCGGCGGTATTTATCAGCAGTTCGCCGCTTTCGGCGTCAATATTGATCGACTCGGCTCCGGCATAATCCAGTTCGATCTGCGACGGGTCTCCGTTTGGCCCGACGATAAGATCGTATTGGTTGTTGTTTTCACTGTTGCCGTAAAACTCGAGATCGATATCTCTATAGACATCCTCATAACGAACCCGCGAATATGCCGGCACGTCCGTCAGCCAACGCGACGGATCGTTCCCGCGAAAATAGTTCGCCCGCGTCGCAACCTCTCCGTCGCCCGAGATCTCTGCCGTCGGATCTGCACCGACGAACTGCAATCGAAGAGCGAACGCAAGATGTTGAGATCCTGGAACATCATGCCGCAACGTCGCCATCTCGTCTGGCGACATCCTCTCCCGGCCCCCACTTCTCCAATTTTCCCCAGCGTCTGCAGGCATTGGAACAACATATACAGCCTCGGTCGCCGCAAGAAACATCGTGTGTTTCGCACCACGCGAGATAAACTTAACTCGCTCGTCCACCTGCCCGCGGTTCTGCTCAAAGTAGATCTTAGTTCTCAATTCACGATTCGCGGTCGGACCTGGTGCTGACAGTAAGGCCGGCCGGTTGGTTAGAACAAAGGTTGAGAGAACGCCCACACCAACTAGCAGGGCAATTGAGGTTCGAAACACGACTTTGTGTAAATTGGTCATTGCGATTCTCCTATATGATGGCAGCAGTTGATCATTGATCGCCCTTGCGAGATCTGAGTGCGATCGACATGTCGTCCTCAAGAAAGCCCGTTTCGATCAAATCGGCCGTGATCTCTGCAGACTCCGCTTTGTCGGCGTCGCCGAATCGAAGGTTAAGGATAAACATCATGTCTCCGCCCTATTGGATTACCGATGAGTATCCGGTTTCCGTTGTACCTTTTGGCAAGATCCGCGGACTCCTAACTCGGCACAACAGAAGGTCGTCGCACTCTTTCAAAATCTGATCACAATCGGTCATCGAACCCGATCTCTTGTCGAAGCTGGGTTTCCTTGAACTGAACTCCGGGCTGCATATTCGCGACGACTTTGTGGAAAATATGTCCCATTTCGGCAATGATCGAGCCGACCGCATCAGCCGGCGGCGGGAGTTTTTCTACAAGTTTGCCGAGACTAGTCATAGCCGCTCCCCACGCCCTCGCTGCTTGTACCGGATCGGGATCTGGCCCGATGCTTTGAATTTGCCTGATCGCCTTGATCAAAGAACTGGCATCACGATAAACACTTGCGTATGTATCCAGTCTTGAGATCCCGTCCTTGATCTGACCGATCTTTCCACGCAGTTCCTCGATTTTGGAGTAGTGATCGGTAAACTCCGTTACGGATTCGACCACCTGAAATGCGGTATCCAGATTGTCGAGCTCTTCTTGCAGGGTCTCCAGAGTCTTCTGTGCGTCGGCGCTGACCGGACCACAGACCGCATGTCCAAACAATTTTGGATTCTGGCAAAGTAAGGGCCATATTGATCTTGTTATCGGGCTCTCATTCGACATTGTTTTTCTCCCTTTGGCTAGCCTGAGACGCTCGGCGGTCTTGTTTTCTCCGGTTTTGGGAGTATTAACTACGGCACTAGGAACCCTTTCATAAGATTTCCGTAGAATGCCTCTGTTTTCCAGGCAGCGGTGTTCCATTTTTCGGAATTGCCGATTATCGTGACCGGAATCAGGACCTTGTGATAGGTGAGATAGCCGGGCTTTTGATATCCGCCATCGACGACCTTGCCGTCTGCACCAACGGTGAATTTCGCCTCACGCACAGGAACACCGTTGTGAAATACTTTGACCGTGTATTCGCCCGGATTTTTGTCGATGAAAAAGCTCTTCGGCATGTTGTCGCGGTGATAGCTTCCGCCGTTATCGACGTTGATCTCTCGGTCGCTTTTGTCGCTCCACTGAAACTCCCAACGCCGCCAGTGATGCAGGTCGGGCGAGTTCACGGCAAACTCGCTCGCCCGGTCCTCACGTTCGTTTGGTTTAGTGGTCGCGATCTGCTGTCCCTTGTAGAACAAACGCCCTTCTAGTCCGTGATCCGTCGAGCCCAGCGATTTCTTGAACCACATTCCTACCTGAACAGGAAAATTGAAGCCAAGATCTTGGCCGCTGAAATTGCTGAAATGAAAAGACACATCGCCGATCGGCATCAGCCAATCGTGATCGACGAAATATTCATTCCTCGTCTCGCGACTGAATTGGATCGGAAATTTCCCAACTTTGAACTTGCCTTGAAATACCACTTCGCCCGTGGCTCTGTTCGTGATCTTTATGCCAAAAAGGCCGGTCGCAATACTCGCTTTCGTATCGCGCATTTTGTATGTCACATCTCGGCTGCTCTTTGACATGACCGTTCGGTCAGCCGCGGGACGCCCAAGTTCCAACGGCTCGCTGAACCATAATGTGCCATCCGGATTGAAGTACTCAGCAACAAAAGGGAGTTCCGCTTTCCAGTCATAGAAGACCGTGAAACGAACGGTCGGCACCCAGCTCGACTGTTTTTGGTTTGGGGTCTTCCAATACGAGGCATGAGTAAACGCCTGAATATAGACGGAATCGTGTACGAGCAGGACTTTCTCGGTCGGCCTGACAAAGTCGTATTGGCTTTTTCGGCTAGGTTCGGAATAAGTAGAGCTATTTGAAGCAGATGGCGATGTGGAAGGATTGCCGTCCGGCTTACTACTCTCCGTTCCTGTTTGTTCTGGCTTCGGTTTTTCTAACTTTGGTATCTTTGGGATCTTCGCTGGGAACTGGGCGGTTACCGATAGGGCTGCGACCGCAACGATCGACATTAAAGCTAGTGTTTTGGCTGATCTCATTCTTTCTCCTTTACACGGTCTAAACGATGGTCAACGCCGCGACCGTTCTTACTCGGCTAATTCATGCTGTTTACGATCACGATCGGGCCCGCATTAGATTTTCGAAGCCGATCGATCAGTTTTTCGAGTAGGTCGTGATCTATCCAACCTTTGGTTGCAACTATTACCTCCCTGGTTTCGACCCTGGACAATGCGCGGTCACCGAATATAAGTCTGAGTTCATTCGTGACCGAGTTTGGATCGTTAATGTTTCCGACTTCGATCCTATTCAGTGTCAATCGACCAGATTCGTCGATCTCGACGATCAACCTGAGAGGGTCTGCCGATACCGAGCCCGAGTTTGCCCCGAATACTTTCGACCTCTCGACGAATTTCACGCTCGGGGCATTTTCGGCGCCCGAACAGGCCGCGATACTTAATATCGCCACTTCAGAGGCTATGATCGTTTTGACGAACCGGTATTTCTCGCGGAATCCGATTAACAATTGGTCGGATGGCATAATGTGTTACCATTCAGGGCAATCCCTGATTCGCACTCAATGTACGTTCGCTGCTCGAATCAAGTCTTGTGAACTTGCTTAGAGTTTGATTAGAAAGCGATTTGAGACTTGTATGTCGCACATAACAAAGGGCTTCGAGTTCGGCGAGTTTCACCTTGATACCGTCGAGCGTATGTTGATGCGCAACGGAAAACCTGTTTCCATCACACCAAAGTCGTATCAACTGCTTGCGTTCCTACTTGAGAATGCAGGCACGACGCTCGAAAAAGACACCATAATGGAGGCTGTCTGGCGCGATAGTTTTGTCGAAGACGGCAATCTTTCTTTCACTATTCGTCTGATCCGGATCGCGCTCGACGATGATGCCCGCGAACCGAGATACATCGAGACAATTTCCCGTCGGGGATATCGCTTTATTGCTGCAGTCAGAGTTGTCGAAACCGAACCGTTGACCAAAGAACCCGACGATGCATCGGCAGGATTGGCCGAAACCGGTAAATCTGAGCTCAAACCGCGAACGCTTTCGTTCCCGGTCATCGTCTTCCGGTCAGTTTTGCTTTTGATCGTTATTGCCGCTTTGCTCGGGATCTGGTACGCGAACGAAAGATCCGCTCAAGTCGACGCATTTCCGCAAAATGATCGATTTGGGTGGTCTGCCATCTCAACAAATGGAACGACCAGCCATGTACTGCTGTCCCCGGACGGAAAGAATGTGATCTATGTCAACGGCAGCGGCGGCAGGCAGAGCATCTGGTTGAGGCAACTCGGTTCTGAAAACAACGTCGAGATTATCCCGCCGTCAGAGTATCGATACGGCGGACTGGCATTTTCGCCTGACGGGAATTTCATATATTTCACCAGATTTCCATTGTCCGATGGACCGCAGCTCGATATTTACCGAGTGTCGATCTTTGGCGGCATTCCAAAGAAAATAGTGGAGGGAACACAAGGCTGGATAAGCGTTTCACCTGAAGGCGACACGATATCTTTCGTTAGGTGCCTTTACGAGGACTCGAACTATTGCGCCATCTGGGTCGCAGACAATGAAGGCAATGATCAGCGGATGCTGACATCGCGGCCACGGCCGATCAGGATAAGTGACAACGCTATTTCACCGGACGGCGAAAAGGTGGTTTTCGCAGCCGGGCAATCCAATACAAACTCAAATGATTTTGGCCTCGTTGAGGTAGACATCCGAACTGGAACCGAACGGATCGCAACCGAAGAGAAGTTCTTTAATATCCGCAAGGTCGTCTGGCTTAGCGGCCAGAACGGATATCTGATCTCGGCTTCACGCGTACCCGTAACGAACTTTCGCATATGGCGTATCGACAATTCGACGGGCGACGTCCAGCCGATGACCGACATTAGAGAGAACTTTTCGTCCGTGAGCGTCGATAGATCGGGTAACGCGATCGCAGCCACCCAGACAAAGTACGATTTTCAGATCAGGCTCTTCGACCCTTCCAAAACCGACATCGGCCCGAAGGTGCTGGCCGACGCCACCTCGATGGCGATCGCGAACAATGGGACGATCTACTTTTCGTCAGGAATGAGCGGGAACAACGAGATATGGACGATCCAGCCTGACGGCACCGCATTGAAGCAACTGACCAGCGACAAAGCTGATGATTTTAGGCCGATCGTCAGCCATAACGGCCGCACTGTCTACTTTTCTTCAAATCGTTCGGGCGAATCGCACGTATGGCGAATCAACTCCGACGGAAGCGGCCTGGTCAAGATCACCGACAACGAAAGCGGGTTCCCGGTTTTTGCGTCGGGCGACGGCGAATGGGTCTATTTTCACCATGGCCGCACGCGCTCTCTCTGGCGTGCGCACGTCGCCGGCATTAAAGAGGAACCTGTGATCGATGTACGTTCGGGACGCTTCACCATTTCACCTGATGGCAGATTTGCCGCGTTCCCGGTCACCGATGCCGCCGACCGGTCTCTGAATATTGTCGAGCTTGCGACCAAAAAGCCGATTCGCAGATTCGCCCTGACGTCTGACGAGAGCAGGGTTTCCGACCTCGATTGGGATCCCGATGGTAAGAGCCTCATCTACATTCTGACAAATTCGCTGAGCGCTCAGAGCGTGGTGTGGCGGCAACCGGTTGCCGGCGGAGAGCCTGAACAGGTCCGCGATCTCGGGACAGACGAGATCGGCGAATCATCGGGCCTAGTGTACGCACCGAACGGGAGTTTCTTCTGCATCATACAGGGAAGATGGAAACACGACGCCGTTGTTTCGCTCGGCCTTGATCCGAAGCCCTGAGATCGCCATCAGCTATTTGTGGAACGCACAAAACTCGTTTGGCTCAGAACCTGCGCGAAAACTTCGGGATTCGCGGGCTGGACATCTCGAGGTCGCACGCATCCCGGTGACGGGACAGACGGTTACGCTTACGCTTGCCAGCCCGTTTGACGGCGCAACTCGGGCCTTTGACGGATCGTCAGCCGGCTCGGCCTTATCCTGCCACGTTCCGGTCAATGGCGTAGGTGTCGGTGCGCTGTTCCCTTCCGGGCCGAGCTCAGGTTCGATATCTTCGATTTCCAAGAGCTTGCGGCCTGGGATCGTTCCGCTTATAAATAGTTCGAGCCTTCGGAATTCGGCCGGCACATCGGTCACAAATATCTCTATTTTCTCAGGTTCGGTTTCGACCGCCCATGCCGGATCATCTTCGACGGAATTTGCATTCTTTGGTGTCTGGGTCGGTGTAGGCGTAGGCGTGACAGAAGCGGCCTCAAGCCCGTCCAGTTCGCGAATGAGTGTACCATCGCGAATGTCGATCTCGGCTTTGCGCACACCAGGCGGCATGACCCAATCGCCGTTCCATTCGGGATGTATCTCGAGGGCGGCTTTCATAAAATCGGCCCAGATCGGCATCGCCGAATCAGACCCTTTCATCCCCAGGTCGTCATTATTGTCAAAGCCAACGTAAACGACTGTCACAAGTTCCGGTGTAAAGCCGGCGAACCAACCATCACGCGAGGTGCCGGTCTTCCCGGCGATCGCGGCTTTGCCAGGCGTGTTTCGCATTCCCCAACCCTGCACTTGAGCCGCAGTGCCGCGATTAACGACATCCTTCATGATGTCGTTCATTATGTAGGCAACATCCGGTCGTATTACGCTCTTTTTGTCTACTGGCGGAGCAACGCGGGTCGAACCGTCACCTGATGCGATCTTCGTGATCGGCATCGGCACGACCGCTTCTCCCAGATTTGCGAACATCGTATACGCAGCCGCGACCTGCAGCGGGGTCGCTTCCGCGGTTCCCAAAGCCATCGACGGATAGGCCCGCTCGACCTTGGGCATACCGGCGCGCGCGGCCAGATTCATGATTCGGCCGATGTTCACCTGCATTCCGATATCTACGGTCACCGTATTCTTGCTTTTGACCAGCGCGTCGCGCAGCGTGATGTCCTGATTTGAAAAATAGTCACCGTAATTGTTGGGAGCGTATGTATCCTGGTTGAAAGTGAATATCTTCTTTTCGTCCTTTATCACCGTTGCGGCGGTAAAAACCCGCGACGCAGGCTCATATGCGGAATTGATGGCCGCGGCATAAACGAAGGGCTTAAAAACCGATCCGGGCTGCCGCAATGCGCTGGTTGCACGATTGAACTGATTCTGAAGATAGTCGCGCCCACCGACCATTGCGACGATCTCTCCAGTTTTTGGTCGGATCGATACCAACGCAGCATTGAGATTTCCCGGCTCCTTTTTCCTGAAGAGCTTTTCAAGCTTATCGAGCCGCGATGCGACGATCTCATAGGCGATCCGCTGCAGGTCGGGGTCGATCGAGGTATAGACACGCAGATGCTGCAAGGCCTCAGGGTCGCTGATCAGTTTCGGAAGTTCATCGATCACGTGCTGAGAAAAGTAGGGCATGCCCTGCAGGTCCTTGCGGCTGGAGATCTGTTTCAATTCGAGTTTTGTCGCCCGCGCTGTCGAAAATTGCTGTTCGCTTATTTCGCCGGCTTCCAACATAGACTGAAGAACCTGATTCCGGCGTTCCTCTACCCGTTCGACATTTTTGTACGGATTATATCTGTTCGGGCTTCGCAGGATACCGGCGATAAATGCAGCCTCAGGTAGCGTCAACTGCGAGACGTCCTTACCAAAATAGGCATCGGCTGCTTCTCCCACACCATATATCGAAACCCCCGTCTGCTGGCCGAGGTAGATCTGGTTAGCGTAAAGTGTAAAGATCTCCTCCTTGGTTAGCCGGGTTTCGAGTATCACCGACATAAAGGCCTCGGTGACCTTGCGTTCGATCGTCTGTTCGTTGCTTAGAAGAAGATTTTTGACAAGTTGCTGGGTTATCGACGATCCACCCTGGTTCGCGATCGGCGAATCGGTGTCTCCTTCATATCGCCGCCAAAGCGCGCGAGCGATACCTCGAAAATTCACGCCGTAATGATCAAAAAAGGCTCGATCTTCGGTGACCGTTATCGCCTTGATAAGATGCGCCGGGAGATCGGCAAATTTAACGGTTCGGCGTCGGCCGTCGCCTTCGGCAGCGATAGTGCTAAGCATTTTCGGCTCGAGGCTGACCGATCTCTGTTCAACGCCCGCACCTAGTTCAACGATCTTCGCAACGGATCTGCCATCTTTTGCGAATGTGACGGACACGCTAGGAAATGCCTTTTCACCGTCGATCACTGCGATCGTTCCCGGTTCGATCAGCACATTGCCATTATCGATCGAATACCGGCTACGCGATGGATCGGCTCGGTTATGCTTTTCGATGTATCCAGCCGATCGCAGATAATCGGTCAATTGCTGCGGCGTCAGCATTTCGCCGTTTCTGAGTAATTTCGGCGCTGAATAGATACCTGCGGTCGGCGTGAAGACGTCTCCGCCGAGCAATCGCTGATCGATCCGGTCGGAAAACAAGAACCAAAAATAGGTCAGGGTCAGGAAGATCCCGAGGGCCAGAAAAGCTGCGATCGATAACGTCCATCGGTTGAAAATGCGGCCCAGGAGGCGACGATACCATGATCGTGGCGGCGCTTGATAGGCAGTCACGCGATTTGCTTTGATCCAGCCGCGAGGCGGTCGCTTTGATCGCGTTGTCCTTTTGTAAAACGGGTCCTGCATTTCAGATGGGCCTGAGAAGAGTTAGTGCGGTTTCGGATTTAGGCGGTTGCCCTGTAAAATTCTAAAGGTTTAACAGTAGCGTGTCTAGCAATTTTACCGAATGAAGATCCTCGTAACCGGCGGCAGCGGCTATCTCGGCACCCATATAAAGCGATATTTCGAGGCCGACGACCTCTCGCGTCGCTCAGATCTTGACGTGTTGAACCTCCAGGACGTACATATCGCTTCGGAATACGACGTGGTCATCCACCTCGCCGCCCACCTTGATAAATCACCCGACGCTGCAGAAGAGGTATTTTTGACAAATGTCGAAGGCACGATAAATCTGCTTCGGGTCATGAAGGAAGATTCGGTCTTCATATTTGCCTCGACGAAAGACGTCTACGGCAGGTTTGCGGACAAGTACCGCGAAGTTCCGGAAACGTGCGAGACGCTGTATGCCGGACAAACGGCTCTCGAATGGTCGAAGCTGATCGCCGAGAGGTACGTAGAGTTCTTCGCACATCAAAATAATTTTCGCTCGTGCATATTTCGTCTGTCGACGATTTATGGGCCGCCGTCCGAAGGCAATATTCCGGGGTTTCCTGGATCTTTCGCCGATAAGATCAATCGTGGAATACCGATCCGTCTTCCCGGCGGCGGTTCGCCTGTTCGGGATCTGCTGCATGTCGATGATCTGGCTGCGGCGTGCCGAGCGTTCACCGAGTCGGTCATCCGCCACGGACTGTACAACCTAGGCGGCGGCCGGGCGAACGCATTGTCGCTCACCGAACTCGTCCGCAAACTCGAAGAACAGTCGGCTTTACAAGCCATTGTGGATGAAGCGAATCCTCTGCCTGTGCCGGTTCCTGTAAATTATGTCTCTGACATCGGTCGCGTTACACAGGAACTTGATTGGAAACCGACGATCTCTCTCGACGACGGCCTGCGAACGTTATTTGGTCCGTGAAAGAACAGGTCAGGGACACGACCAAGGATGTATTGAATGAAGATCCTCGTCCGCGGAACAAATTGGATCGGCGATGCGGTAATGTCGATCGGCGCACTGCGTGAATTGCGGCGGTTGTTCCCGGAGGCACATATCGCCCTGCATACTCGTCTTTGGGCCGAAGGGATATTCCGCGATGCCCGGTTTCTTGACGAACTGATAACGTTCGATGACGGGGATTCGGATTTCAGATCGATGTTTCGCCAGGCAAAGATGTTGCGGAGCCGCGGATTTGACCTTGCGGTCATCCTGCCCAACTCATATCGGTCGGCGGCGATTGTAAAACTAGCACGGATCCCGCGGCGATTTGGATATTCGCGCGAAGGTCGTCGGTTTCTTATGACCGATCCGATCGATGTCCCCGAATGGAAAGATTCGCGCCATGAGGTTTTTTACTACCTCGAGATCGTCCGCGAGGTCGAGCGGCGGATCCTCGGCACTCAGACGGTCGACGATTCGAATGCAGCCGTCAAACTCGATGTATCCGATGCGCGGGTCGCCGCGGCCCGCGACATCTTAAAGGACCACGGCATCGATTGTCAGAGGCCTTTGATTGCCATCGGGCCGGGTTCCGCGAATTCGAGAGCGAAACGATGGCCCGCTGCTAACTTCGGCCGATTTATTGATCATGTTGGCCGGGAGCTTGGCTCCGACATCGTCTTGCTTGGGTCCAAGAGTGAAGAGATCGTTGGAGCAGCTGTTTCCGCGGCTGCGCGTACTGCTCCTGTCTCGCTGATCGGAAAGACCGATCTTGCCGAGGTGACCGCGATACTCTCGCTGGCGGACGCTTTCGTCGCCAACGACATGGGCCTCGCGCATATTGCGGCCGCTGTAGGCACAGGAACGATCGTTCTCTTCGGGCCAACAAAACATGAAACGACGCGGCCATTCTCACCGGAAACAGTTGTCGTCCGGGAACCTGTGGAATGTTCACCGTGTATGCTTCGGGATTGTCCGATCGATCATCGATGTATGACGCGGATCGAGCCGGAACGAGTTTTTACCGCGTTGTGCGATCTGCTTGGCCGGGCCAAAGCGGCAGATGTTGATTGAAACTATGGAATCGAAAAAGCAGAAGGCCGTTTTTTTGGATCGCGACGGGACGCTCGTGGAAGAGGTGAATTTCTTGTCGCGGGTCGAGGATCTGCGGATCTTTCCGTTTTCGAAAAGTGCGCTGACCCGCCTTAAAGATGCAGGTTTTTCGCTCATCGTCGTCACAAATCAGTCAGGCATCGGGCGCGGGATTTATACCGAAGAAGCGATGCATGAGATTCACCGGGCGATGCAGGCAGATCTTTCGAGCATCATCGATGAGTTTCATTTCTGTCCACATTTGCCGGATGAGGGATGTTTTTGCCGTAAGCCTTCGACCGGGATGATCGAGTCGGCTTTGGCGGGAACGGCGATCGATCTTGAAAATTCATGGATGATCGGCGACAAGCGATTGGATGTCGAGACGGGAAAGAACGCCGGGCTTAAGACAGCATTGGTCAAGACCGGTTACGGGTTGAGTTCGCTCGATGATCCGTCCGTCGCACCCGATATCGTGGCCGATGATCTTCTTGATGCCGTCGAACAGATCCTTGGCGAGCCCCGCAATGGCGCTATTTGATTCTGACCGGCAAGCTCACCATGAATGTAGCACCTTCGTTTTCGCCGTCGCTTGATGCCCGGGCGGTGCCGCCATGGAGCTCCACCAGATTTCGAACGATCGCAAGCCCGAGCCCGAGCCCGCTTTTGTTCGAATCCGTTCCGACGTCCTGACGAAATCGCTCGAATACCATTGGCAAGAAAGCCTGGCTGATCCCGACGCCGGTGTCTTTGACGGTCACGTCCACCTTATCGCCGCCTCGCGAGACCGTTACGTCGACCATGCCATTTTGCGTGGAGAACTTTATCGCGTTTGTCAGAAGGTTCGAGAAGACCTGTCCGAGACGGTTCGCGTCCCCAAGAACCTCAACGTCAAGGCAGTCGGGCTCGACCGTACAATTTATCGAAATCTTCTTTTCAGTCGAATCCGGCCGAACGATCTCGATCGCGTCTCGGACCGCGTCGGCGATCTTTATCGGCCTGAGGTCAAGTTCGAGCTTGCCTGAGATTATCCGAGCAACATCCAGCAGATCCTCGATCAGCCGATTCTGCGTTTCCGAGTTTTTTATTATCGTCCGAACGGCCTTTACCGACTGCTCTTCGCTAAGCGTACCGTTTTTCATAAGCCTCGCCCACCCGAGGATCGAGTTGAGCGGCGTCCGGAGTTCGTGCGACACGGTCGCCATAAATTCGTCTCTGAGCCGATTGGCTATCTCGGCCTCGCGCCTTGCCGCCTGTTCATTCATTAAAAGGCTTTCGCGCTCAGCCGCAACGGCCTGAAGGCTTGCGTTCGCCGTGCTCAGTTCGACCGTCCGTTCGGCAATTCGCGATTCGAGTTCTTTGTTCGATTCGATCAACGCTCTCTCGGCCGCTGACCGCCGCTTTCCCTCGCGCCAAACCAGAAAGTTCGCCGCTACGAGGGCAAGTACTCCGGCAACTGTCGCAATTATCAGAATCCGGATCGCCCAATTCAGGTTCTGGCTGAACCGGTTGTTTCGGGCCTGCAGGACGAATGCCTCGGCCGATTTCATACGTTCGATCGACGCCCGCGCCTGATCGACCGCGGCTTTTGTTTCCTGCATCGACAGTTCGTTGAGGCCGGCGTCGAAACCACCCTGTTTTCTGCGCTCGATCTTTTGAAACGCTACGTCCCAGAAGCGGCCTAATGAGGATTCGAGATTGGCGAGCTCATCGAGTTGGGCCCGCGACGCTGAGACCAAAGATCTTATTTCACTCAGGTTCGCAAATACGGCCGTTTTGCTTCGCTCAAATTGTTCGAGATAGGTCGTATTTCCCGTGATTATGAAGCCGCGCATTTCGGCCTCGGCGTCAAGCGTCAGCGTCATCGTATTTTCGAGCTTAAGGGTTACGTCCTGTGCGTGTTTTTCCCAAGCAATTGCTTCTTGCAGCGAAACGGTGCTCTGATAGAAGATAAGTCCGATGACGGCGAGCATCAGAAACACAAAGGTCAGGATCAACGGGAGTTTTCGCTCGGAGGTCATTTGCATGATCGTTTACGCGGGATCTTCCGTTTGCAAGATACGATCTTTTCGATCGAAGCCGATGTCGTTTGAAATGACACTATGATATGGCAGCCACTTAATGATACCTTATCTGAAGTAAAGGGCCGGCCATTGGTCAGCTCCCGACCTTGGGGCAATTGCCATTTCAAAAGTTCAACGCCGGCCATTGCCTGTTCGTTGACAACCGCACTTTAATACAATTGGGTTTTTCGTCGCTTGCCGGTAAACGGCCAAAGCGGTAGTGCCAACAATGCTCAGTCTAGACGAAAACGGTCCGCCCGCCAATTTCCAACAGATCCGAAATATTCAGACCCTGATCATCGGACGCCTGATCGCGATATTCCTCCTTTTGATCACCAGCTGGGCCTGGTACGGCGGAACCGTCAGCGTCGCATTTGCCGATTTTCCGCGCGGCCCTTTTTACGTCTTTATCGTTTCGCTTAGCCTGACGGCGGCATATTTCCTTTTTCTTCATACGGGCAAATGGCTGTCGTTTCAGGTGCGAATGCAGTTCATTGTCGACGCGATTCTGATCACATGGCTTGTCCGTTTGACAGGCGACATATCGTCGCCCTATATCACGCTTTATATTGTTCTGATAAGCGTGTCCAGTTTGTTTCTCAACCCCCGTTCGACACTCGGGATGGCGTTTATCTCGGTAGTCGTATTCACCTTGCTTCCGGTCCTTTCGGCTTTTGGCCTGATCGAATCGAGCGGCCCTGAGCAGAGCATTGCAAAGACCGCACAGATAGTTAGCTTTCACGTGGTCGCATTTCTTGTTGTCGGATTATTGGCAGCGCGGCTCTCCGACCGACGATCGTCGGGCGAACAATTGAAGGAGACCGCCAAAAGCCTTGCAAATCTCCGGGCTTTGCACGAGCGGATAATCGAATCTATCCGATCCGGGCTCATTACGACCGATCTTGAAGGCAACGTTTATACGGTCAATGCGGCTGCGACCGAGATCACGGGCTATCGAGCCGAAGACCTCGTCGGACGTTCGATCTTCCCGGTGTTTGGCGATCTTAACGAATCGATAAAGATCTCTGTTGCGGCCGACGCGATGGGCGAACAGCAGCCCCGGTTCGAGGCCGATCTGGTCACCCCTGAAGGCTTCGCGGTCAGGATCGGGTACGGTATCGCCCAATTGTACTCCGAAGAGAACGAGGCGAGCGGGCTCATCATCACTTTTCAGGATCTTACCGAAATACGCTCGATGGAGGAAAGTGTGCGTCGGAAAGACAGGCTCGCGGCGGTCGGGCGCGTCGGTGCCGGCCTTGCTCACGAAATAAGAAATCCCCTCGGTGCGATGCGTGGTGCGATACAGGTTTTGGAGTCGAATACGCCGCCAGATTCGGTGCAGGCTGATCTGATGGGCATAATCCTTCGCGAATCAGACCGGCTGAACAGCATAATCACAAACTTTTTGAATTACGCTCGCCCCAAGGCCGGCAATTATTCGGAGACGGATGTCTGCGAAGCGATCCGAGACACCATCAAATTGCTACGCCACAGTCCGGACGTGAGTGAGAAACATCTTCTAAAGATCGAAGTGCCTGAATCGGCTGTGACGATCTCAGCCGATGTCACGCAGCTCAAACAGATATTCTGGAACCTCGCCCGAAATGCGATAAACGCGATGCCGAATGGTGGTTCGCTGACCGTCAAACTTGCTACAGTACCGAACAATCGCGTGAGAATATTCTTTGAAGATACTGGGGCCGGCATGTCGCCCGAACAGGTCGAGCAGCTTTTCGAACCGTTTTCGAATTCGACAACCGGGGGCACTGGACTCGGCCTTTCGATCGTTTACCAGATAATCCGAGACCACAATGGTACGATCAATGTTCGCAGTGCCGAAGGCGAAGGGACGGTCATTACCGTCGAATTGCCGGTTGACAATGTCCGTCCCGCGGAACGAGTCAGCGATAACGGGATCCACGACTCTGAAGCACCGAGCAGGCTGAAGGACTATTTGAATGTTAAGGAAGATGAATCCGAAGTTTCTTCTTGAACTCGATGGTGGTTTTTTGTGAAAATAGAAGGTGCGGTATCTGCCGCCCGGTTTCTTCCTGCTTCCCTTCTTTGCCTTTTGCGCCATTTCAATAATGTCAAACATACTGATCGTTGACGACGAACAAAGTTACAGACAGCTTTTGAGCCTCGTATTCGAAGGTGACGGCCATGTCGTTCGAACTGCGAACAACGGCCGCGAGGCAGTCGAGGTCCTGCGAAACGAACCGGCCGATCTCATCATTTCGGATGTCAAGATGCCGGACATGGACGGCATTGAAATGCTCAGGGTCGTACGAGAAACGATGCCGGATGTTGGGGTTGTCTTCATGACCGCATTCGCCTCGGTCGAAACGGCCCGCGAGGCCTTTAAGCTCGGGGCCGACGATTTTGTAACGAAACCCTTTGACGTCGAAGAGCTGAAACTGATCGTCAAGAAGACCCTTGAAAAACAGGCCTTGATCGACGAAAACCGGGCATTCAAGCGGGCTCAGCGCGAGCGCGGCAGTATCAAGAACATCGTCGGCAATTCGCAGAAGATGCAAGCCATCTTTCAGATGATCGAGACGGTCGCCGAAGTTCAGTCAACAGTTTTGATCTGCGGCGAAAGCGGCACGGGTAAGGAACTGGTCGCCCGAGCGATACATGACCTAAGCCCGCGGGCGGAACGTCCGTTCGTCTCGATCAATTGCGGTGCATTCACCGAAACCCTTCTCGAATCGGAACTCTTCGGTTACATCAAGGGATCGTTTACCGGCGCCAACAGTAACCGTAAGGGCTTGTTCGAGGCAGCGAACAAAGGAACCATTTTCCTCGACGAGATCGGCGAAATGTCGCCCGCAATGCAGGTAAAACTGCTCAGGGTTTTGCAGGAGAGAAAAGTTCGTCCGGTCGGCGCGCACGAAGAAATATCGATCGACGCACGCGTCATCGCCGCGACAAATCGCGATCTGAAACAAATGTGTGCTGACGGAACGTTTCGAGAGGACCTGTTTTACCGCGTCTCGGTCATCCCGATCAATATTCCGCCGCTCCGCGAACGAAGCGAGGATATTCCAGAGCTTGTCGATCATTTCATCGGCAAATTTTGCGAACAAGCCGGGCGAGATCTGTCGATCGCTCCGAAATCGATGCAAATGCTTGAAAAATATGTCTGGGGCGGAAATGTCCGCGAACTCGAGCACACTATCGAACGGGCAGTCGCACTCGAACGCGGCGATTGCATCCAGCCCGAACGATTGCCGGACCATATCACCAATTACAACCCTGAGCGGATCAAGGCCGAATTTGATCTGCCCGATGACGGCCTGAATTTAACTGCACACCTCGAAAATTTGGAAAAGACCTATGTTATCGAGGCTCTGCGGAAGACCTCAGGAAATCAGACCCGTGCGGCCGACCTGCTGCAGATGCAGGTTCGATCGCTGCGTCATTTGCTTGATAAACACAACATCCGCAATCTTTCGGCCCAGATGCGAAACGGAGACTAAGCCGTTCAGATCCGATCCTTGGTCTCGGGTCTGTTCGTTCACGTAATTCCGCCCCGAACCGCCTCATAAACTCTCTGGCCCGTCCGCCTAACCGTCTTTTCTGAATAACCACGTCACCATGACACTTTTTGTCATCGGCCCGTTACCAAAAACTGTTAGAAAAAAGGCATTTTATTCGACGTTTTTCCGACTCCCGATCTGCAAGAAAATCCCCTAACTAATGAAATATCAGTATTTAAGGTTGTGTATACCTGGTATTCAATGTTGTGGCACGCTTCTTGTATCTAGGTATCTCGCCTGGGAAAGGTAGATAAGGACTTGAATCAAAAACTTTAGGAGATTGTGAATTAGAAATGAAAAATCAGAAAGGTTTCTCGCTTATAGAACTCTTGATCGTTGTGGTCATCATCGGTATCATCGCTGCGATCGCTATCCCGAACCTCCTTGCGGCACGCCGCTCGGCTAACGAAGGTTCAGCAATTTCGGCTCTGCGTACGCTTCATGGTGCACAGATGACGTACGGTGCAACTTCTGGTGCTGGTCAGTATGCAGGTGCTCTTGCTAACGATGCTACCGGTTTGGCAGCACTCAACACCGCCGGCCTCGTTGATGGTCAGCTCGGTGCTGGTCTGAAGAGCGGTTACACGTATGTTGGCGGCCGCGTTGCCGGTACCGCTGCTGCTCCTGCACAGTTCTGGTTCTCGACTGTTCCGCAGACGACGACCGGTGTAACGCAGACTGGTACACGCCGTTTCGGTATCGCTACTGACGGTGTTATCGTTTTCGACGCGACAGCCGCTACCCTGGGCAACCAGTTTGCTGACGTCGCAGCTATGGCTCCGGTTGCTCCGGTTACCGTTCTCGGCAACTAATAGCATCCTTGCTTCTTAGACAAAAGAGGAATCGAATTCGTTCGGTTCCTCTTTTTCGTTCCCATGACCCGGACTTCTGCACGAGCTCCGGCTCGAGCCACGGCTGCGGCAAAGACACGTCGCGTACCGAGCCCGAACAGATCGAAAAACTCGGCAGTTGATGTTAGAATCATTTCGACCTGAATTGACGGGTCATCATCCGAATCCTTCCGGATGGCCAGTTAAGTCCAAACCGAAAAATGTTCGCTCAGATAGCAGCCATATCCGGCAATACGTTCCGCGAGGCGATCCGCGACCGCATCCTATACAACCTCGTTCTCTTCGTTCTGCTGATCACGGCCTGTGCCATACTGCTTGGTGAATTGACAGACGGACAAGAGGCTCGAACGATCGTCAACATCGGATTGACGGCCATGCTTGTATTCGGAACCTTCATTGCGATCTTCGTTGGTGTAGGGCTGGTTTCGAAAGAGATCGAAAAGCGGACGGTCTTCGCGATCTTTGCAAAACCAGTTAAGCGAAGCGTCTTTATCGTCGGAAAATACCTTGGTCTTTGTCTAACTCTATTGGTTAACGTTCTGATAATGGGATTTGGTGTCACGCTCGCTTTGGTATATGTCGGCGGCACATCGCTGGTAGCAAGTATTTGGCCGGCCATCTATCTGATCTTTCTCGAACTCGCCATAATAACTGCCGTCGCCATCGTCTTTTCGTCATTTTCGTCACCTTCGCTATCGGCGCTTTTGACCTTTTTTGTCTTCGTTATCGGGCATCTCAGCTCGTCGCTTCGCGATCTCGGACAAGCGATGGGCTCTGCATTCGCACGTTTCGTGCTGGACGCGATCTTTTTCATGATGCCGAACCTCTCGCTATTCAGTTTTCGGACCGAGGCCGCTAACGGCCTAACGCCGAACAACGAAATGATCTTTGGCGGCACAGCATACGCCGTCGTCTATATCCTGATCCTGATCACAATTACCATTGTCATTTTCAGTCGGCGAAACTTCAAATGACATCCGATCGGCAATAAGGCGAGCGGTCTCAGTTAGATGAAACACAGCAACGCAAATGTTATATTTTCGCTTTTGCTTATTGCGGCAGGATTTGCGGTCGTCGCGTTTCTCAGTTCTTTCGTCGAGCAGCGGCGAGTAAAGGTCCCTGCGGGATACGAGGATACCGACCTTGCTCTCGAAGGCAAGCGGCTAAAGGGCTGGGCACTTGGCACCGAAGGCCTGCTTGCGGATTGGTATTGGATGAGTTCGTTGCAGTACATTGGCGGCAAGATCGTTCGAAGCGAAGCTGAGACGATAAATCTCGAGGATCTTCGCCCGCTTAATCCTCGGTTGTTGTATCCGCTTCTTGATAATGCGACCGACCTCGACCCACGTTTCATGGCCGCTTATTCATACGGAGCGAGCGTCTTGCCTGCCGTCGACCCGTCGCTTGCGATCAAACTGACAGAGAAGGGCATCGCCAACAACCCTTCGGCGTGGCGACTTTATCAATATCTTGGCTACATTTATTGGAGATTGAAAATGTATGAAAAAGCGGCCGAGACCTATGAGGCCGGTTCGCGAATCGCCGGTTCCGGCACCTTCATGCGGCAAATGGCCGCGGCAATGCAAACCGAAGGCGGCAGCCGAGATACGGCCCGGGCAATCTACTCCCAGATTCTAGCTGAAGCCGAAGATCAATCGTCACGGGATAATGCCCAATTACGATTGCTTGAGCTGGATTCGCTCGAGGAACGCGAGGCCGTGAATAAGCTCCTCGATGACCACAAAAGAAAAAATGGGACGTGCATCGATCGCGTTTCTGAGATCTTTGGAGGGTTGCGTGAGCTTCGATCACCCAAAGTCCGCAACATTAGGATAGACAAGAATAACCAACTGATCGACCCGGCCGGAACGCCTTACCGCCTCGATAACGAACGCTGTACGCTCGAACTCGGGACCGGATCGCCGATACCACGAAGCGTCCCGAATCAGTAATACTCTATGGACCACATTGTCGAGATCGACCATCTGTCAAAGAACTACGAGACCGGATTCTGGACAAAGAAACACGTCCGAGCTCTCGACGACCTTTCGTTGAGTATTGCTCCGGGCCAGATCTTCGGCTTTCTCGGCGGCAATGGCGCCGGTAAGACGACGACGATCAAGATTCTCATGGGTCTCTTGTTCCCGACATCCGGCACCGCCAGGATCCTCGGTCGCGACATATCGGATACCGCGATGCACTCGCATATCGGCTATTGCCCCGAGAACCCATATTTTTACGACTACCTGACAGCCTACGAGCTGATGGATTATTTTGGCCGCCTGCTTGGGCTCGCACCGGCAGCACGAAAGCAGAAGACCGAAGAACTTTTGACCAAGGTCGGAGTGGAAGAAAGGAGTTGGAACAAGCAGCTTAGAAAATTCTCGAAAGGAATGCTGCAGCGGGTCGGGCTTGCGCAGTCGCTTATCAACGAGCCTGAGATCGTATTCATGGACGAGCCGATGAGCGGGCTTGACCCCGTCGGCCGGCGCGAGATACGCGAGCTTATTGCCGGGCTACGCGACCACGGAACGACCGTCTTTATGTCGACGCACATCCTTTCTGACGTCGAGGCGCTTTGCAGCGAAGTTGCGATCCTCCGAAACGGTCGTTTGGCCGCTACCGGACGTCTGAGTGATCTAATGTTAGAAAGCGAGGGTGCCCGAGCATTCGAAATTATTGCCGGCGGAATAGCCACGGACGTGATCGCAGGTGCAGCAGCCGGGTTGCCAGGTTCGCGCGTTTTCTCAAAACCGAATGGAACTTGTATCGAGATTCTAGGCGAGGATCAGATCGGTGCGGCGATAGATGTCGTTCGCAATGCCGGCGGCCGGATCATTTCCGTAAATCCGGTAAAACAATCGCTTGAAGAGCTGTTTGTCGAGAAAAGCAGCAATGCTTCCGAAGATCGCCCGGTGAGCTAGAGCAGCGAATGTACTGCGTGACGGGGTCAAACTCCGCCCGATTCGGTTCGGATCGCCGTTACGCGCCAGCGTATGTTTGCCCGGTCGTCATCGCGTTTGAAACCATCGATACTCAGGGTCACGGGTATCGTGCTGTCAGGCTCGAGCCGCGGTTGTTGAGTCGGAACCACGAGCACACGTTTTTCCTTAACGACCGCGTTGAATTGATCGACGACCGAGACGTTCACCTCAAGCCCGTTGATCATTCTTGTGCCCTTGTTCCGGATCTTCCCGACGATGAACATCGATATCGAGCCAAATGGGTTGGGAGACTGAACGGTATCGGGGCTTGTCGAGATGATGATGTCCTTTGTCAGCAGTTCGAATTCCGGAGAACCTTCACGGAATGAACCCTCAAGAACCGCAGCCATCTGGTCGTCCATTGACGGACGCAATGAGAAGAACCATACCGCTACAACGAGCAGCAATAGTCCAATAACACCGCCGATGATAAATCCCGTGTAGTTTCGAGGAGGCTTCTGACCATGTTGGAGCAATGTATCCATACAGGTATTTGATGCAATTTAGACAACCGATTCGACAAAAAGTTCCAATAGGTTATCATTTCGGAAACCCATTTCGAAATGCCCGTCGACCACGAAAACACCACTGACGAACAGCTCTACGTCGAGGCAGCCCTGCCGCTGCCGATCCGGAGGACGTTCACCTACCGCGTCCCAAACAGATATGGTGACGAAATATGGCTAGGTAGCCGGCTGCTCGTGCCGTTTGGCAAACGAACGCTTACGGGTTATGCGGTCGCTATACATCGCGGGCTCGATCACGATGCCGGGGTCGCAGCTGATTCGGTCAAGGACATCATTGAGGTCATCGACAATGATCCGCTGATAAATGCCGAGATACTCGATCTTACGCTTTGGACGGCAGATTATTACGCGGCATCCTGGGGCGAAGTTCTGAAAGCTTCGCTGCCCGCAGGCATCAATGCAACGGTCGAACGCGTATACCGGATCACCGCGTCCGGCCGCGAACGGATTGAAGAAAAACGTGACAGCACACGGTTGAGCCAAAGATTGCTTCAATATCTCAGCGAGAATCCTGAAACGACGATCCGCCGACTTGCTCGCGAGTTCACTGAAAGATCGTTGAAAGGTGCGGTCCGCGAACTCGAACGTGATGGCCTCATTAACGCAGCCGATCAGGCCGTGGCAACAAAGGTAAAGCCAAAGCTCCGAAAGGCCGTAAGGTTGCTGGACGGCGGGTCTCCGGCGGACACAAAGCCGCTGAGCGAAATGCAGCAAAAGGTGGTCGATACGCTCAAAGTCGCGGGAGGCGAAATGCTCTTCACCGACCTGTTGGAGAAAGCCGACATTGGGGCATCGCCGATCAGTACACTTGCTCGCCGTGGTCTCTTGGAGATCTCGGTCCAGGAGGTTCGTCGCGATCCGCTTGAGCCGCCGGAGCTTTTGGCCGATCCCCCGCTGAGCTTGAATCCCGGGCAGAGCTTCGTCTTTAACAGGATCGAAAAGTCGCTCAACAGCGGCGAATACCGCGGATTCCTTCTTCACGGCGTAACCGGCAGCGGGAAGACCGAAGTCTATATCAGGGCGATGCGTTCGGCCTTGAACGACGGCCGGTCGTCGTTGATGCTTGTGCCGGAGATCGCCCTTACGCCTGTCTTCTCGCGCCGTCTGCAGGCCGTTTTTGGCAGCGATGTCGCGATATTGCACTCAAATCTCTCACCCGGAGAACGCTTTGACGAATGGAGGCGAATTCGCTCGGGCGACGCTCGGATCGTCATCGGCACTCGCTCGGCCGTGTTTGCGCCGCTCGCAGACATTGGACTCGTGATCGTCGATGAGGAACATGATTCGTCATACCGGCAGAACGAAGCTCCGTTTTACAACGCACGCGATGTTGCCGTCGTCCGTGCCAACAAGGCAGGCGCGGTGATAGTCCTCGGTTCGGCGACACCCGCACTCGAGACCTTCCACAACGCCAAACGTGGCAAATACGAGTATTTGCAGCTTCAAAACCGCATCGGTGACAGGCCGCTCGCGGCCGCCGAGCTTATCGACATGCGGGCAGTATTTCGTAAGGCGGGAAAGGATGTTGTCTTCTCACCTCAGTTGCTCGATGCGATCCGCGATACGTATCGAAAGGGCGAGCAGTCGATCGTGTTGCTCAATCGACGCGGATTCTCGTCGTTCGTCTTGTGTCGCTCATGCGGCGAAAGCCTGCGGTGCAAAAACTGCGACATCACGATGACCTTTCATAAGATCGATCGGCGCCTGGTCTGCCATTACTGCAATCACACCGTCGCTACGCCGACGGAATGCCCGTTTTGTCATAGCGAATATCTGTACTTTATCGGCCAGGGGACCGAAAAACTCGAAGAACTTCTGAACCGGATATTTCCTGAAATGCGGATCGCACGAGTTGACCGCGACACGATGCAGCGTAAAGGCGAGATATCGAAAACGCTGTTTGCCTTCGACCGCGGTGAGATCGACATGCTCGTCGGGACTCAGATGCTCGCTAAGGGTCACGATTTCCACAACGTGACTCTCGTCGGGGTCGTGTCGGTCGATACGGGCCTCGGACTTCCCGATTTTCGCTCGGCCGAGAGGACGTTTCAGCTTATCACGCAGGTCGCCGGACGTGCCGGACGCGGCCAGCTTCGCGGAACCGTGCTGATACAGACCTATTATCCGGAACATTACGCCTTGCGATTCGCTGCGGCCCAGGATTATGAAGGATTCTATAACGAGGAGATAAAATTTCGCGAGAGGTTGAGCTATCCGCCATTTGTCGCGATCGCTTCGATCATGATCAAACACAAAGACCGCGAATACGCAATGAAGAGTGGGTCGATCCTTCGCTCCGCACTCGACGCCGCAAACCCCGACCGTCAGATCAGGATCTTGGGCCCGGCACAGGCATCGATCGGAAAGATCAAGAACGAATATCGCATTCAGCTGATATTGAAATCGGCTAACCGCAGATCGCTCAGGGACACGCTAGACGCTGCGGTCGCCCGAGCCGAGACGAGCGGATGCGACCGAAGGATCGTACAGATCGAGATCGACCCCGTCGATCTGATGTAGCGGGGCCGAAATCTCGAGATCGGTCAGTTCACCGCCCGCGAACTTAGCTCAGCCTGCCGAAATTTGATCTGAGCATAGATCTCCTGAAGCGAGATCTTGCAATTGATGGAATCGAGTGAGACAACGTCGTCGCGTTCGTTGTAGATGCGATAGATCCACTGTTTTTGGTTTTGTCGGGCGTAGTGCTCGATCCGCATCTCGTCCCGTTTTATCAGCAGGCATTCCTTGATGCTGTCGGTCTCCAGAAAGCTCTCTAGCTTCTTCGTCTTGCCTGAGGTGTCGGTGCCGTTCGAGAACACATCAACGACGAGCGTCGGATTTGTCAGGACATCGATGTTCGCGTCGGCAAACGACGGTTCGCCGCTGACGACGACGAGATCAGGGCAGCACGAGAAATTGTTTCGCAGCTTTACGCGCATGTTGCTGATGTATATCTCGCACTTGTGTCCATGCATCCGGCTGCCGATCGCGATCGCCGTATTTGAAACGATCAGATTGTGCCAGCGGTCTGCTCCCGGACGGCCGACGGCCGAACCATTCGAATTATCACCGCGATGAGCGATCTGACGATCAGATCCAACGATATCCTCTCGTGAGCCAGCTCGCGCGGACTGTGTGACGGCCTTTTCGTTCATACTGCTTATAACTCCAATTGAATTGAAACTTCGAACAGGTCTGCGGGCAACAGAGGGTGGAAGCTTTGCTCGGGGAAAAATTGTCTGTTAAAAATAGTGTTGCATATCGGTCGACTCTATTTCAAGGACAATCTTTATGAAACTCGCCGAGCTCGCGGCCCAAACCTCCGCAACGATCGAAAATGGTACACCTGAGATCGAGATCAGATCGGCCGCCGGGCTGGATATCGCCGGGCCGGGCGACATTACGTTCCTTGCAAACCCGAAATACACTCCGCAGATCGCCGCGACAAAGGCGTCCGCTATCTTTCTGAACGAAGGCGTCGAAGCCGGTCGCGACGACATCGCGATCCTCCGTGCAAAGGACGCCTATCTTGCCTACACACATGCTTTGCGTCTGTTTTATCCCGAAAGGCCGGTCAGTCCGGGAGTGCATCCATCAGCGGTGATCGACCCGACCGCTGAGGTTTCGCCCGAAGCTGAGATCGGTGCGAATGCGGTCGTCGGTGCGGGCTGCAAGATCGAAAAAGGCGTTAAGCTTTTCCCGAACGTGATCATTTACGACGGCGTCACGATCGGCGAAGGCTCGGTGCTGCATTCCGGAGTTTCCGTTCGGGAAAATTGCGAGGTCGGCCGCCGCTGCATCATCCACAACAACACGACCATCGGCTCGGACGGCTTTGGTTACGCCAAGGACGAGGAGAAACGCTGGCTGAAGATACCGCAGGTCGGCCGCGTCGTTCTCGAAGACGACGTCGAGATCGGTGCGAACACGGCGATCGACTGTGCCTCGGTCGGCGAGACGCGGATCAAACGCGGTGCGAAGATCGACAACCTCGTCCAGATCGGCCATTCGTGTACGGTCGATGAGGACGCTCTTATTTGTTCGCAGACGGGACTCGCCGGTTCGAGCGTCATAGGCAAACGCGTGATACTCGCCGGCCAGGTCGGCATCGCGGGACATCTAAAAGTCGGCGACGACGCCGTGATCACCGCCAAATCCGCGACGAGCCACGACATCGAGCCCGGCAAGGTGATCAGCGGCATCCCCGGCTTTGACAACAAGGACTGGCTCCGCTCGACCGCCGCCTACCGCCGCCTAGGCGACCTCGCCAGGACGATTCGTGAGCTGGAAAAAAAGGTGTCCGGCAGTTGATCGGGAGCGTTCTGGGACAAGAGCTAAAGCCCTACTTTTAATCCGCCGACGGGCGATTTGATTGATTTGATCGGAAACCCTATCAGCCGATGACTACCCATCAAACTCGGTCCTAATTCGAAATGAAATCCAGATCGGTCAAGTCGTCCATAACGTTCACGATCATCGAAGGCTGATCGAATACGAAACGTCCGTTGGAGACCGTTACGATGTACGTTGCGCCCGCTGTAACGTTTTCAAATCGGTAATAGCCCAGGCTTCCCGACTGCGATTCGCGGGTCTCGCCGTTAAGCGCGGTGAGAACGACTTTTATATTTCGAATCCCCTGCCCGCCTGGCGTTAAGACCCGGCCGCTTATTGCCACTTGTGCTGCCGTCGGAGCAAAGTTGGCTGTCCAAAATCCGCTTTGCACGGAAAAAGGCCCGCCATGAGAGCGGCTCCCCGCGAGTGTCTGACCGGCCACCTCGGTAAGGTCGAACTGTCCACCGGTTGATGCTCGTCCGGAAGCGATCATAGATGACTCGAGCTCATATTGGCCACCGGTTTGTGCGATGGCTGCAAAAGACAAGAACAGGTTCAAGATAAAGGACCGCATCCCTAATTCTCCTTGCAGATGGACGCTTCCCGATCAATAGCGCAAACGAAGTTCCTAAGTAATTCGATCTGCCGTTGCTGTTCCTTCAATTGTCTTTCCTGCGATTCTATCTGCTTTTGCTGCTGTTTGACGGCATTGATCAGCACGACCGTAAGCGCGTTCTCACTGATCCTATCAACCTCACCTTTTTCGTTCCGCGCAACTAGTAGAGGAGCTGTGGCCGCAATATCATCAACGTTCAGACCTATCTCTTCCGGACCCTCGCTCTGCCGCTTGAATGCGACCGGGTTCAAGAGTCGTATCAGGTCAATCCCGCCGGTAAATGGCCTCGCACCGGACTTCTCGCTTGCAAAAGAAAGTGACGAAGCACAGCGGTTAAGGATCACGCCGCCTGTCAGGCCAAATGAGAAGTTGCTGTAGCAAATTGGCCCGGCTGTAGAAGGTGGGCGGTTAAGGAAGTCCCTCAAAACTAGATTTCCTGCGAAGATACCGTCCGGGCCGCTCGGAATGCTCCAGGTTTCGATCCATCCGGCTCCGGGCGTGAAAGGAACGCTGCCGGTTGGAAAACCGGCAACGAGCTTGCCGCGCGCAATGGTCGCCTGCGCGGGCGTGCCAAGGATAATGGTGTTGCTTTGCTCGACGACCGCGCCATTACCGATGGCTATCGACCCGCTCACCTGCGTCGTGTTGTTCGGGTTGCCGGAGTTCTGACCGATGAAGATATTGTTGCTGCCAAAGGTGTTGAATATTCCGGATCCATGGCCGATGAACGTATTGTGGTTTCCGGTAGTATTCAGCAGGCCGGAACGACTGCCGAAAAAGGTATTGTTAAACCCGGACGAAACGTTTAGGCCCGCATCGGGACCGACAAATACATTTTGCGTTCCGGGTGCGCTTAGAAAGCGACTACCGTTGATCCTATATTGAACCGCATCGAATGCGTTTGCCACTCCCGTTCCGCCAATGCTGAAATTTGTGCCCGTCTGCACAGTTGTGCCGTTCTGGATATAGTCCGCTGAACCGGGCAGCGGAGTTCGGGCATCCGAAAGCCGCGTATCGTCGTCCTGCACGAATTCGGTCGCAGCCACGCCGCCCAAATTTAGTGCGTTCAATGCGGTTACGGCGTTCGCCGCATTCAGCGTCTGGATCGAATATGGCGATGAATTCAGTTTCTGGCGGGGCGTGAGAATCGTGAAATTGCCCTGCCCAGCCGGACTGATGGCGATCTCCATGAATCGATCAGCCCCGGAAAATGCAGCCGAACCGAAGTCGAGCGAAACACTGAAGATGCCCGCGACCGCCTGCACGTTCGTAATGTTCAGCGTTCCGCCGACCTGCGCTCCATCTGCCTGCGCGTCGAACAGTTTGAACAGCATGTCGTAGCTGCCGTTCGCCGCCGTGCCGCCGTCGTTCAATTTTCCTTGATAAGTGAACGCGGTCGTCTGTGCAGCTACCTCGGTCAGAAAAACGGCCGTTATAAGGAAAGTCAAAGCCATCCAATTTCGTTTTGCCAATGTCGTTGTCCGTCGAACACTTCTTATTTTGTTTTTCATTTTGCGAAAACGTCTCCGAAATCTATTGGATCGCCGGCACTAGAAGGGCCATAAAGCAGGCGATGATCGCTATCACTACGAGTTCGTCGCCGTCGGATTCGATATATATCGAACATAGAGCCGAGCCGTTGCCAACATTCTGAGCTGTTATCGTTACCCGCTTTCCGAGAAGCTCTGGACTCCGTGAGGCAGTGATGTCTCCCAAGAAGACGTAATTCCCTCCCTGGCGTGTGACCGTGTGGACTGAGAATTGCGAATTGACTTCCTGGTACACGTCATCGCGCATCGTCCCGACTCCAGTGCCGCCGACCTCTGCCCTGATGTCAAAAGCAAAACAGGCAAGGCCGTAGATTCCGGGCAAGCTGCGGTTCCATCCGCAGCCACTCAGGTAGATCGGCTGTCTTCGCCTTAGCTCATCAAATTCGTCCTTTTCGTCCTTTTGGGCTGCCGCGGCGATCGGCAATGACGCTGCGACGATCGCGGCTCCTGCGGACTTTAGAAAGCTTCTCCGGTCTCTGTCATTCTCTTTTTGCATCGTTGTCTCCCTTTTTTTCGTGCTTCTCCGATCTGTGGAAATCTTTTGATACCACCTGGGTCGTGCTATTATTCGCAACGGGCCCGTGTCACAAAGACTAGGGTCAATTTGCCGCCGAATTCTTGTATGATCGATGAGATTTTGGTGAGAAATCGGTGAGAGACCGCCATGGAACGCGATTCTGAACAGATCTTCGAATTCGACGAATTTCTAGTCGATCTCTCGGAAAAGACCCTCCTAAAGAACGGCGTTCCAATTCGGCTTACGCCAAAAGCACTCGATACACTTGCGGTACTCATCAGAAACGCCGGCCGATTGCTCGAGAAAGACGAACTTATGCGGGAGATCTGGCAGGATAGGTTCGTCGAGGAAGGCAATCTCGCTTTCAACGTGAAGGTGCTGCGGAAGGCCCTCGGCGACAATGCCGCAAATCCGCGTTTCATTGAGACCGTACAACGGCGTGGTTATCGTTTTATCGCTGATGTTCGCCGGGTCAGGCATGCGAACGGGAAGGGCCTTGCTCAGAAAAGTAAATTGTTCGAGCCGGGACTCCCTGGCGATCTATCTGAAGGATCGATACTCGAGGTGGGAGCCGACAATGCCGATGAGAATCGTTCCGTCCCGAGTTCGCGAGCGATCCGGGCTGATGATGAGAACAGATCCATGGGTTCGGCACCCTCGAGCCGAACTGCGCGGAGCCGGCGACTCGCCTACTTGCGATTGGTCGCCGGAACACTACTAGCCGTGGCGATCGGTTTCGGCCTTTATCAAGTCTTTTCAACGGCTGTTTCGCCGTCGGGGGGCCGTCTCACAGCCGTAAAGCGACTAACCGCCAACGGAGATGTCCGGCTTGCTGCATTTTCGCCTGACGGGAAGTTCATCGCGTTTACGGCCGGTGAGTCAGGTAAGCAAAGCTTATGGTTAAAGAATATCCCAAGCGGTAGCGAAACGCAGTTGAGCTTGAAAACGGAACACACTTCGTTCAACAGTCTCGCTTTCTCGCCCGATGGGGCTTTTATATTCTATGGCTCCAAGGGGATGTTGTTTCGCCTTCCCGTCCTTGGCGATGCCCCAACTGAGATCCTCTCAGATTTCGGCGGTGAGATATCCTTTTCGCCCGACGGAAAACGGTTTGCCTACATAGCGTATCCGCCCGACAATCGTGAGAACGCTGCGCTTGTCGTCTCAAATATCGATGGAGGCGAGCGAACCTCACTCGCAGTAAGCACGCGTCCTACTTTGTTTCTACGCTCCGCTGCCTGGTCTCCGGACGGCAAGCACATTGTTTGTGCAGCTTTGAATTCGGAAGGCCATCAGGAGATCGCAGTTGTCCGGGTGTCGGACGGACATGTATCGAATGTGCCGACGCCAAAATGGAACACGATATTGCGGATCGCATGGGCCCCGGATGGGAATGGTCTACTTGTGGTCGCAGAGGCGAATAAAAACCTTCTGAATCAGATATGGTCGGTACGCTTCCCTTCCGGTGAATCGAGAAAGTTGACCGACGATTCGCACAACTATCAATCAGTATCGGTCGCAGCGGACGGACGGTCGATCATGGCGGTACGTGCGGAGCAATCCGCCCATTTGTTTGTAATGCCCGCCGGGGATCGTGATCGGATCAAACAGATCACCGGAGGGTTTGAGAAATTCGATGGTGTCTTCTCGCTCGGTTGGCTGGACATTGACAAGATCTTCTATGCAAATGCTCCAAGCGGCCGACCAGAGTTATGGCAGAGCAACGAAGACGGTAGTGATGCGAAAAGGATCTCGACAGATGTAACGGGCGGTGCAATAACCCCGGACAGCCAGTACACAGTCTTCCAGGACATCGATGATTCGGGCCCGGGGCTCTTTAAGCTGAATCGTTCTGACAATCGGCGAACACGTTTAACGTCCGGGTCAGACGACCATCCGGCCATATCTCCGGATGGAGGATCGATCGTCTTCACACGGTATGGTGAAGATGTAGCTCTTTGGACGGTTCCTATCGATGGCGGGGAACCGAAAAGGCTCACGAGTTTTACCGGCTACCCAACGGCTTCGGTCTTTTCGCCTGACGGTCGTATGATCGCTATCTACCGAGGCGTAAGCTCGAACTTGTCGCCGCCGACCATCGCGATCATTGACGCCAGAGATGGCGAAATTCTCAAAGAGTTTTCGGTGCACGTGCAATTTTCGCGAAATTGGCTTTCAAAGATAGCGATTCAATGGGCTCCAGATGGAAAAGCTGTCTACTTCCTCTCAATTAACGACAATATATCGAACATCTTTCGGCAACCGGTCGATGGCGGTCCCGTTACGCAAATAACTGATTTTGCCGACGGGTTGATCTTCAACTTTGCGTTCTCTCCCGATGGGTCTAAGCTGCTCCTTTCCCGAGGTTCGTTCAGCCGGGACGTTATTCTTTTGGCAAACGCCGAATAGAACGCGCGCTGATAGTCGTTTAAGGTCAGCGGCCCGACCTGGATGCATCGCGAAGGATAACAAGACTGCTCAAAAGGCCTAAACCGCCTGCGTAACCGGGCGGCCAGTTTGTTCAACCGGCGAAACGCTGAGCTTTACGGGCAGTTCAATTCCTTTGGTTTCGACTACTCGTTATTTGAATGCGATCTCTTTACTCTGCGTCTCGGTGACTTTGCGGTAACATTGGTTCTTAACCTTCGCATCTCTTCGGTGAAAAATATTATGAGCGAATACATTTCAGAAACGGGATACGACATAACGCGGCTTGACGCGGATACTATTGAGAATTTGGCGAGCGACTTGAACGACGAGGAGCGTCGGGTTTTGCTTGAGCATGGGACGGAGGCCCCGTTTTGCGGGACTTTGCTTGATAACAAGCTTGACGGCGTTTATGCGTGCCGGCTGTGCGGGCTGCCGCTCTTCACCTCGCGGCACAAGTTCGACTCCGGCACCGGCTGGCCATCGTTCCACTCGCCGTTCGATAAGGAACATCTGGAGTACATTGAAGACAACAGCTACGGAATGCGCCGCACAGAGATCCGCTGCGCACGCTGCGGCGGCCACCAGGGCCACGTCTTCCCCGACGGCCCGCCGCCCACCGGCCAACGCTACTGCCTAAACTCCGCCTCACTAGAATTCTTCCCCGACGGCGAAGAAATCCCGCAGAAAGGTTAACTAAGCTCATTAAGCGATAGCTTTATGAAGTCCGGCGTTCTTCAATTCCATCGCCGATGAATTATTAGGATTTATGGATAAATCAGTAAAAGCAGTTGAAGACGCGTTAAAAGATGGTAAGCAGATACATGCAAGTCCTGAAACGATGAAGACAATGAGGGAAAAGGGACTGCCTGTTCCCGACCTCGACGAGATCATACCTTGGGAGGATTACGTAGAAAAGTTATTTGGTCATGACAAAAAAGAGAAAGCTCTTAATCGGGTTAAGAAGCTACCTCAACTAGCAAATATTCCCGTTCCAGCTATTACAAATATATATAAAGAGATATTGAAGTGCATTGCCCATGGTTTGAACGGAGCCGCAATTACACTTTCGTGTGTTCTTTTAGATCATATGTTGAAATACTCGATCTTTAAGGTTGAGATGAATGGATTCGTGACCTATGACCAAGAAAAATGGGATCAGATTGAAGGTCTTGCTTTCGGAGATGCGATTGGCCGCGCTGCAAGCTGCAAATTGATTACAAAAGAGGAAAGAAAGGCTTTACATGAGTTTCGTGAAAAGGTTCGAAACCCTTACTTGCACTACAATTTGCTGAATATTGTTAAGGATGTTACCGCTCATAATATTCAGACGCTTGAGATCAGTTCGGGAAACGTAACGACTTCCACTATTTCGGCAGCAGATGATCCTACAATACAGCCGTCGGCGAAAGCATTTGTCGACGAGAAGAACTTACCTTTGATATTTTCCTTTGTAAATGAATTTGTTGCTAAACTCTGGAAAAAAATTGAACCGTTATCGAAATCGTCTTAAGCATGGCGATACTTTTGAAAGCTGCATCCCTACCCGATAGCGAAGACATCCCGGAAAAGGAATGCTTACAAATATATAATGAATAACAGGATCTCTAGAATATGCCCAAAACCTGTATCATCTGCTGGAATCCCCTTAACAACGAACCGATTCATCGCCCTGCTGATGACAAATATTGGGTTAATTGTGAACTTTGCGGCCACTACCTTGTTGATGACGCCTTTTCAGCTAGCGTTACGTCTAAACCTCTGGACAGTCATCTTTTGTCTGGAGCGGTTCGCGAGCTCAACGAAGCCGGACAAACACCTTCATTCGAAAGTTTTGAGGAACTATTGTCCTTCGTTCGAGTTCCAAAGAACCCGATTGAAAAAATGGATCGCCTTTTATTATCCCTAAATGCTACGCAGAAAAGGATGGGCGATGTTAAAGAATTTCTTGAGAATGATTATCCGCTCGCATATGCCCATGATTTTACGGAACTTCGCAAGTTTATCGATGCACTTAGACGTCGGGGACTACTGTTTGACCATTATCAATCAAATACACATGGAGAGTTAACAATAGACGGCTGGAATCGTGTCATTGACCTAGAGTTAAACGCCCCGTTTCGCAATCAGGCATTTGTTGCGATGCCTTTCAAACCAGAGTTCGATTCGCTGTACGACGATGGAATAGAACCGGCTCTCGTAGAGACGGGATACTCGCCGATACGAGTCGATAGAAAAGAACACAATGAAAAGATCGATGATTATATCCTTGCGCAAATTAAGAAAAGCAGCCTTCTTGTCGTGGATTTTACTGGTCAAAATGCCGGTGCTTATTTTGAAGCCGGTTATGCCATGGGGCTCGGGATAAATGTCATCAGAACTTGCAAAGATGATGAATACGGAAAGCTCCATTTTGATACGCGTCAATATCCTCACATCGGGTGGAAAACCCCAGACGAACTAAAGCAGAAACTAATTGATCGGATTAATGCGGTAGCACCCATTAGATGACAAAGGTAGTCAATCGTTTCCGTATATCCCTACAGAAGATTCTTTTGGGAGGCAAGGAGAATGTTTTATGGACGCGGTAGGCAATTTTGGGACGCACTGAGAATTCTTAAGGGTGACCTATGAAAATATTAGGGAGGCCTAAAAGTGTTTTGGGGAGCCCTTTTTTTGATTTAGGGAACCCTAAAAATGCTTTAGGGACAGAAAAGAATGCTCTCGGAACGCAAAAGAAATGTTTTTGCCCGCCTCTGATTTGGCCGGAACGTGAAGATCACGCATCCATCTTCCAGAAAACACATTTTAAAATAGGAGAATTTTTATATGACTAAAGATGGGATTGGCTCGCTATCGGATTCGGATCTTATTATTGTGGCGAATCAGGTTGTGGCGGCGATGACGCCGGACCCGACGTTGTAAGCCAGATAATTCTTAAGCTGCGGAACAGCGGCATGCCGATCGCCCCAAATGGAGCGACGCGGAACGTGGGGTTGAGTCCGCCACGCATTCCCAAGCCCGTGAAACGGTCGGCATAGCCGCAGAAACTTTTGCACATCCTCCGGAAAAGCATAGCTTTCCCCAAACAGACCGGCATAGCCCGAAACAGTGGCAGCAAGGGTACTTTTATCGTCCTTTGCGCGAGCTTTATCGCATTCGTTTATAGATTTCCCTACGGCTTTCACCGTGGGCTACGTTCCAAACGTCCGCTACACGGCCTCATATGCTGCGAATCTTTCTTATTGAAACTCGCCGCACTATTGTGCTATACTTGCAACGCTGTGCGTTCTTTGCAAACAGGGGCTGGCCTTACTATCACAGCACGCGGTCACCGACCCGGCCTCTGAAACGATCCCTGATCAACGATCGGAACCGGAAAATAAGCCGAACGCAAGGCCTGACCTGTTGATCTAATGGAGTTTAATGGTTCGAAGCACAAAACCGTTTCATTTACTGGAGTAGTTTTTCGCTGGTGAGACGGTTTGTGACAATAACCTGAACAGGTTAAACCATTTAACCTGTCTCAATTTTTTGCGAAAATGAGACGAAAGTGAGACGGCGTCGAACCAGCGGGAGAATATCGAATGCGGCGAAAGACCATAACGGATAGTGGATCACGGATGATGCAAAATGCCAGAGACCGGAAATTACTTCCGAACTCTGGCTTTCTGCATCTTGATTCCTGCTTACGGCTACTTTCGATCTTTGAAACTATCGAACAGCTCGGTATGCCGGCTCGTGAGCGGGATAAGCCGTCCGCCAATGAACATGTGCTTGATGTTGGTCCGCGGATCGAGGATATCGCCATCGGTGACGACAATGTTCGCCATTTTGCCGACCTCGATCGAACCGAGCCGGTCATCGATCCCGAGTATTTGTGCCGGATAGATGGTGACGGCTTTCAACGCTTCGTCCTTTGGCAGGCCGTAGCCGCTTGCAAGTCCGGCGTGGTACGGCAGATCGCGAACCTCGCCGCCCTGATCGCCGGTCGATATCGCAAACCGAATTCCGGCCTTCTGCATCAACGAAGGAGCCGCGAACAAGAGGTCATACGCGTCGTCCTCGCGAACGGGCAAGCTGTAGATGTGAGTGTAGATCACCGGGACATTCTGCTTCTTGAGCTCGTCCGCCGCTTTCCATGCTTCCTGGCCTCCGCCGATGATCCCTTTCAGCTTCATATCGGCGATGAACTTCAACGCGCTTCTTATATCGCGCTCGCGTTCGACCGTGAAGATCACCGGCTTCACGCCCCGAACGTACGGAACCATCGCATCGAGCCGAACATTGTTGGCGACGTACGGCAAACTTTTGTCATTGTCATACGCTTCACGGGCACGCGCATAATTTTCGACGTCGGTAAATATCCGCTTGAGCTCTTCGATCTGCGTGTCCCTTCGCCGAACCGCTTCGTTAAAATCGATCTGCTGGCCGCCGCCCGTGCCAAATCCGCCAAATGTCGCTATTCGAGGATAATTTACGACAAGCCCAAATTCGCCAACGACGGCCATCTCGGACTGCGTTGAACCATTAAGATTGATAACGGCACTTTGGCCGGCGATCAGGCCGCCGCCGGGCAAGGAATGTGCGGTCGTGATGCCGTTCACACGCGTTACATTGATATGCGACGAATGAGGGTTGATGCCCGTTATCGCCTTTGCATTTGCATTCAAGGTTCCGGGTTCGACGAGATCCATCGTCGCGTTAGCTCCCTGCGGTATCTCGGCAAGGCCCATATTCGTCCCCGCATCGATCATTCCCGGATAGACGGAAAGCCCTTTGCCGTCGATCCGCTCGGCACCCGACGGGACCGAGGTGCCGGAGCCGACCGAGGCGATCTTGCCATTCTGGATGACGACCGTTCCATTCTCGATCACCGCCCCCGTGACGGTGACTATCCTCGCATTCACTATCGCGAACGTGCCTGCCCGGCCGGTGCGATTCTGCTGCGAGCCGTCGCTCTGGGTGAACGCCGATGCCGCCAAAACGAGGTTGGTCAAAGCGAAAAATATGATCGTTCTCGGTCTCATTGATGTGATGCTTATGATTTGTCGTGCGGAGTTCATCGATCGTTACCTCCGTCAATGTGCTCGGCGTCGTCAAGGTCGCCGCGAAGCCTTTCGGTCGGAATTCGCGGCGGCCCGCCTCCGCTTCCAGGGGCTTTATTTACGTCAAGTTTTTCAAGTTCCTCACGTTCTTTAGCAAGTGCCGTCCGGCGCTGTACATCAACTGCACGGTCAAAGTAGACCTCGCCTTCGACGAGCGTGACCTCCGCGATCGAATACGGGCTGAACGGATGGCCTGACCAAATGACGATATCAGCATCCTTATTCGTATCGATCGAGCCGGTCCGATTGCCGATGCCTAGTTGGATGGCCGGGTTCAGCGTGATCATCTTGAGTGCGTCCTGTTCGGGAACTCCGCCGTATTTCATCACCTTTGCAGCATCCAGATTCAACCTTCGCATGCGTTCGTTAGAATCGGAATTTATCGATACGTTGACGCCATTTTTCCAAAGGATATATGCGTTGTAGGGGATCGCATCATAGGCCTCGAGCTTGTAACTCCAGCTATCAACAAAGATCGAAACGCCTGCACCATGCTTAGCGATCTCGGGGGCAAATTTGTACGCCTCCAACCCGTGCTGCAAGGTCCCGATCTTGAAGCCGAACTCGTCGGCGAGTCTCAGAAGATTGAGATGTTCATCAGAGCGGTAGCCGTGTGCATGTACCTTACGCTTTCCTTCCAGGATCTCAACGATCGGTTCAAGCTCCATATCACGACGTGGCGGAACCTTGGTTTTCTTTGCTCGAAAATCGTCCCACGCCTGTTTGTAATCGCGAGCTCGCAAAAACGCATCGCGAATGGTCTCGAGCACGCCCATGCGGGTTCGCGGGTACCTCGGTGTTTGTCCGGGTTGAAAGGACTGGCTCGAACGCTTTGGGTTCTCGCCCATTGCGAATTTGATCCCGGAAGGTGCATCGGCAACGACGAATTCCTCGACAGGGCGGCCGTATTTGAACTTGACCGTCGAACTTTGACCGCCTATCGAATTTGCCGAACCGTGGAGCAGCAAAGCCGCTGTCACGCCGCCAGCAAGCGCACGATAGATAGCGATGTCGCTCGGATTGAGAACGTCGCGAATGCGCGTCATCGACGTCACCGAAAGCGTACCCTCATTGACCGCATTCATCATCGTGTGCGAATGAGCATCGATGATGCCCGGCGTTACATACTTGCCGGTTGCGTCGATCACACGAGCACCGCTACCGGCCGTGATATTCTTACCGATTCGAGCGATCTTACCATCACGAACCAGAATGTCGGTATTCGCAAGCGTACCGCGGGTGGCGGTCATGACGGTCGCATTGCGGATCAGCAATTCACCGCCAGCCTGGGCCGAAACGACCAATGGCAATGCGAGAATACAAGCGATGCAAGTTATTGAAAATAGACGTCTTATCATCTTTTCCTCGTAAACGGGGCGTTCGGCCCTTAAAATGAACGATTATCGATCAGACTTCGACCGGATCGGATTACGGAACTCTTGTACCTGAGAACGGTACCGCTCCCTGCGGCGAGTCGATCGTGCCGCTGACCTCGTTACCGCTGACCGAGCCCTTCACGGTGATCTCGATCGACGCTCCGCCAAATTCTACGGTACCTTGAAATTCAAAACCGCCGGACGCGATCTTGCCGTTTCGTATTTGCGTCGTCCCAAGTTGGGTCTGCATCGTACCGGTGACGGTTGTACCGGTCTGAATAAGTGTCAGAGTGCCCGAAAGCGGTTGACCCGGAACGTCGATATTGATGTTGAATGTGCCGGCTACCGATGGGGTTGCTGATCCGCTCGGGTTTCCTGTCGAGCCAGCAGGGCGTTGCGTCGGTGGCGGAGATTTTGGCTCAAAGAGCTTTCCGTCAACGAAAACATGCGTTATCGCCTTTTCCCGTCCAAAGATATCTCCCCGCACAACTGTAAGATTTGCGATCTTCCCGGTTTCGACCGAACCCGTCCGGTCGCTGATGCCGAAGATCTCGGCCGGTGTCAGAGTCATCGAGCGAATAGCGGCATCGCGGCCGAGTCCGTTCTCGACCGCTTTCGCGGCGTTTGCCGAAAAATCGTTCAGACTCGTCATTCCGCCCGATTGAAACGCAAATCGGACCCCGGCCGCTGCAAGCTTTGAGGCGGTCTTGGGCACCTCGGCACGAAGTCGGAGCGTCGATAAAGACTCCGGGTCCGCATCCGGCGAAGCCGCGGTCGTTCGCTTCGGAAAGTTGAGCGAAAGCAGGACAGATGCATCAGCAGCCTTCAGCCGATCCACTACTTTCCCGGCCTCGAGTCCACCCGCTACGATCAGCCTCAAATTGAATTCCTTGGCAAAATCGATAGCGCGTATTATCTCGATCTCGCTGTTGGCATTAAAGACCACCGGCATTTGCCGATTCAACGCAGGGAAAAGAGCCTCGAGCGAACTATCGGCTTCAGGCCGTCGCATTCCACGAGGATTTGCCGCATACATCTTCTGTAGTTCCTGGTGCCGCTGTGCATCAAGAAAAAGTTGACGCGTCGCTGAGAACATGCCCATTAGTGAACCGGGATACTGTCCGGGAATGCTCGAATACGAAATATGGAGAGCCGCGGGCGACCTAATGATCATTGCAGATGTCGACTCTCCGGCCAGATTAATTATCACCGACTGTCCGTTAAAGATCCCGTTTCGACCTACCGTGAGCGCCGTCGTAAACCCGGCATTCCTCGCTGCCTCGAACTGCGACTCACCGGCACGGAGTTCCGTCACCGCAAGATCCTCAGGCCGAAGACCAGCGGGATAGTTCGAATTTGACTGTCCCGCCTGTGCGGTCGCTGCCGCAGCAGCCGCAGCCGCTCCTCCCGGCCCGCCACCGGTCGTTGGACGTGCAGGAGCCTGTATACCCAGGCTCGTCAACGCATCGAAAAATCCCGGATAAACCGTCAATCCGGTACCGTCGAATACTTTGGCGTCTGCCGGTGCCGCGACATTGGCCCCAACGGCATCGATGATACCGTCGCGAACGACAACGGTTCCCTTTTCGATGGTTGCACCTGAAACGGTAACGACCCGGGCGTTGGCGATCGCGTACGATTGTCCAGATGCATTGGTGACCGAATACAACCCGATCGCCGCTATTGCGAGCAAATTGAGCTTGAATTTCATATCAGTTGAAAGGTGTGAAAAATCTGAAACGCTTTAGAATGTCGTTTATGCAGAGGATAATTGAAAAGTTTCAGAATGCAAAGCAAGCAGCGGGCATTCTCGAAATTTTGAGTTTCTATAGCGATGTTACGCGCTCGATCGTCGCTACAAAACACCCCGCCTCGCGGTTTCTCAAATTGATATATCTCACATCAGAGTCTGCAAAAATGCCTTCTATTTGCGAGTTCACATTTACAGCGTCGACGCCGACACGCGATAGCAGGACGGCGTTGTCGCCAAATGCCTCGAGAAGTAAAGGAACATTCAAAAGGTCGCCGGGGAAACCGTTCTCACTATAGGGAACGCAGTCTTCCTTATGAATGAAAACCGGTCCTGGATCGGGTAATTTCGCACGGCCTTCAAATGAGTTGTACGTGAAGAAGATGCGGTAATCGCTGCCTTCATCGAATAGCCTTAAGCAGCTTCGACACGGTCCATAACCATCTGCGACGCTGACGACAGCCGCGAGGCTTTTGTATTGCGGCGACACCAATGTCTCTCTCACAATTCTATTGATTTTGTCGGGAATCGGACTTACCCTGTAAGCGATCTTATCCATAGGTATCATCGCTGTCCTTGAAGTGTCTTTTCTTTCGTCAACAACTGCTGTTTGCGCTTTACACCCCAGCGATAACCGCTAAGCTCGCCGTTCTTGGCGACCACGCGATGGCATGGAATGACAACGGCGAGACGGTTGCCTGCACAGGCTCTTGCGACTGCTCGAACCTTCTTTCTGTCGCCGAGCATTTCGGCGATCTGACTGTACGTGACCGTTTCTCCGTAGGGTATTTTCCTGAGCAAATCCCATACCTGCATCTGAAACGCCGTCGCCTGAATATCAAGCGGAAGCTCGTTCTGCGTTCGTTTTCCAGCAAGAATGTCGACTATGTCGTCCAGAAACTCCTTGAGAACATTTGCGTCTTTCACGATCTCGGCATTCGGAAATTCTTTTTTGAGATTTGATTCTAGTTCCGAGTCATTATCGGCAAATGACACGCTGCATAGCCCTTTGATCGTTCGCGCTACAAGTATGCGGCCAAGTTCACATTCCGTTATCGCAAAATTGATCTTCATCCCCTTTCCGCCTTTTTGATACACCGCCGGCGTCATACCGAGACTTTCGGACGCCTTTTCATAAAGCCTACTACTCGAACCAAACCCGGCGTCGTATGTGGCCGTAGCGATATCGCTTCCGGCTCTCAAATCAAGTTTAAATTTTTCCATTCTCTTTGCCTCCGCATATTTCTTGGGCGAAACGCCGATCACTTCCTTGAAGGTTCGCTGCAGATGGTATGGACTTGAACCAACATCGGTAGCTAATTGTTCGAGTGAAAAATACTCGTCCGATGACAATAGTTCGCAGGCCTTTAAGACCTTTTCGATCTTCGGATCCGCGAACTGATGGTCCTTTGGCTTACACCGAAAGCATGCCCGCAGACCGCTTTTTTCTGCATCTCCACATGTTTTAAAGAACTCGATATTCTCGCGTTTCGGCAGTCTCGCCTTGCAGGATGGACGACAATAAATGCCCGTCGTCCGAACACCGAGGTAAAACGCTCCGTCAAACCGTTTGTCGTTCGTCTTTACTGCTTGCCAATATACCTCTTCATTCATCAACAGCGAGTTTATCGGCGGTTCGAACTAAAATCTATCCGAAAATTGCGGTAGAATTTAAAAATGAGCGCGATCATCCTATTCGACGGCGTCTGCAATTTTTGTAACGCATCTGTGAATTTTGTGATCGCGCGCGACCGGGCTGGATATTTCAAGTTTGCACCACTCCAGTCGGAGATCGGAGAAGATGTGATCGAAAGACACGGAATCGACACGACCGAAACCGATTCAGTTATCCTCGTCGAAGACAACTTTGCCTACACGCATTCGACAGCTGCATTGCGGATCGCGCGACGGCTCGATGGTCTGTGGTCATGGCTTTTTCTATTCATTGTCATTCCACGACCGATCCGAGATGTATTTTATCGATTGTTTGCTAGGTACCGCTATCGGTTGTTTGGCCGGCAGGATGCTTGTATGATGCCAACTCCCGACATTCGGGCTCGTTTTTTGAGTTGAAGGCAAATAGAAGTGTTCTTTTGGCGTTAGCGTAGATCGCCAAAATTAGAAACGGAAGAAGGTAGGATTTTTATGAAAGCAATTTGGAACGGTGCGGTCTTGGCCGAAAGTGAACAGACGGTGGTTATCGAAGGCAACCATTATTTTCCAAAGGATTCCATCGTCAAAGAGCATTTTCAACCGAGCGCCACTAACACAGTCTGCGGCTGGAAAGGAACAGCAAGCTATTACGATATTGTTGTAAATGGCTCAACGAACAAAGATGCAGCCTGGTATTACCCGGCAACCAAGCCTGAGGCTAAGGAGATCGAGGGGTATGTTGCATTCTGGAAAGGCATTCAGGTAACTGGTTCATGATCTCAGGACGCCGCCGGCCGTTCACCACGCCGCCCTTGCGTTCCGTGAAACGTGCCAAATGATGTCCTGTGGCAACAAAAATGAGCTTTTCGTTAGATACATTGGAATTCCCTCGGCTTCTTGAGTTGGTCAGCCGAAACGCTCAGACGCCAATGGGCGTTGATCGGTTCGCCGATCTGCGACCTAGAATTGACCGCCGCGAACTCGACCGTGACATTTCCGCGATATCGGAAACGATGCGCTTGAACGAGGAAAAACAGGTGTCGTGGTCCTTCAGCGGCCTCCAAGATCCGAGTGATGCTGTTGCGATTCTTCAGATCAGAAATGCTACGCTTGAGCCGAACCTTTTGCTTGAGATCGCCCGCGTTTGCAGCCAGGCACAATTTTCCAGATCTTCGATCCAACCGGAGAAGGACTTTGCCCCGACGCTTTGGTCGATCGTTGAGAATATTCCGCCGGCGCTTCTCGGGGTACTGGCGAATATCAACAAAAAGCTATTGCCCGGCGGCGAGGTCGATGATTCGGCATCGCCCGAGCTTGCCCGAATTCGACGCGATATCAATGCCCAGCGAACTCGCCTGACGAGATCCCTCGAATCGGTGATGCGAAATTCCGGCGATGCGATCCAGGATCAATTGGTGACGATGCGAAACGAGCGTTTCGTGATTCCGGTAAAGGCCGACTTCCGGAACAAGGTAGGCGGCGTTGCTCATGGATTTTCATCAAGCGGTCAAACGGTCTTTGTCGAGCCGCTCGAGGCTATTGAAGCGAACAATGAACTGCAAAATCTGAAAGGAAAAGAAGAACGCGAGATCTCACGGATCTTGTTTGAATTGACTGAATTGTTCCGCGAACACTTGCCTGGCATCGAAGCCTCGGTCGACGCCGTCGGCGAACTCGACTTCATTAAAACGAAGGTCGAATTCGCACGCCGCTTCAATGCTGTTGTACCTGAGTTATCAGACGAGGGCACGATCGAACTGATCGACGCACGACACCCTCTTCTCGAGGAGAATCTTCGCGACTCCGGCCTCGAAATAGTGCCAAGTTCTTTTGCGCTCTCTCCCGAACGTCCCGTGATGGTGATCTCCGGAGCGAATGCCGGGGGAAAAACGGTCGTACTCAAAACTGCTGGCCTGTTATCCCTGATGGCCATCTCCGGCCTTCCGGTTCCCGCCGCATCGGCGAAAATTCCGTTTTACCGTTCGATATTGGCTGACATCGGCGATCATCAATCCCTCTCGGCGAATCTCTCGACGTTTTCGTCGCATATGTCGAATATCGCGTCGATGATCGAGGAGTGCGTAACTCCGTCGCTTGTGCTTTTAGATGAAGCCGGGACCGGCACTGATCCCGAAGAAGGCTCGGCCCTCGGCGTCGCGATCGTCGATCATTTCAGGCAAAAGGGCTCGCAGGTGATCGCCTCAACGCACTATCGCGGATTGAAAATGTATGCTGCGAACGACCCGCACGTAGTGAACGCTTCGGTCGAGTTCGACGAGAAAACGCTGCAGCCAACCTACAGACTGCTGATCGGCCTTGCAGGTGCGTCTTCGGGTATCGAGATCGCCCGCCGCTTCGGAATCAAGCAGGAGGTGATCGACGCCGCGCGTCAGAATCTCGACATTTCAGCTCAGGACGCCGAAGCGTATCTTCGCAAACTCCAGACCGAGACCAAGCTCGCCGAGGACCTCCGAATTGCGCTCGAAGAAGAACGCGAAGCGACCGCTATGAAATATGCCGGCCTCGAGGTCGAAGCTGTCAAGAAAGAAAAGGCTCGACAGAAAGAGTTTGAGCAGAAACTTGCCGAAACCGTCGAATCTTTCGAACGCCAATCCAAAGCATTTATCGATTCCATCGAAGACAAAGCCCTCAAGAACAAGCTAGTCAAAGAACGCACCGCCCGGAAGGCCGAAATGAACCGTGCACTCGTGTCTAAAGTCCAGGGTCCAAAGTCCGATTTCGGCACCGTCGGTACACAGGCGGAAACGCGGGCCGCGGGGAGCGTGCCTGTCGGCGACGAAATTCTAACCGTTGGATCAAAAGTGCTCACATCCTTCGGCAACGTCGGCACCGTCGAAAAGCTCGACAAAGAAACCGCCGAAGTCCTCGTCGGCGGAATGCGCCTCCGCGAAAGGATCAAAGATCTTCAAGTAGTTGAGTCCGGCGTCAGTAGCCCGCACGTAAGTAAGGGCTCCTCTGCGGGATTCTCTAAACCGATCGATTCACCAGACGTGGCCGCCGAGCTCAACCTGATCGGCCACACGACCGCCGAGGCCGAATACGAACTCGACCGCTTTATCGATGAAGCCTACCTGGCATCCGTGCCCCGCGTCCGCATCATTCACGGCTTCGGCACAGGCGCTTTAAAGAATTACGTCCACCATTTTCTGAAGAATCACGAACTCGTCGAACGCTTCGCTTTCGCACCTTCCGACCAGGGCGGCAACGGCGCTACAATTGCAGAATTGAAGCTATAGGTATTCGTAAGGATTTCGTTCTTTTGTTCGAGCATAGTCACGTGCATTAGCACGTGGTTACGTAGCAATTTGGGTGGCCCAGCCCGCTTAAGAGGGGTTTACAGAGATTAAGGACGTTGAACCGCCCTTCTAGACAAAATACGACCTTAACCACGATGTAAACCGCGTGGCTGTGCGAGGCAAAACGTATGCACCTGCTCAGATACTGTTTTATCGCGATCCTGCTCCTGCCATCCGGCTTTGCCACCTACGGCCAGATTGTCGGCGACACGGTCATCGTATCGGTCGGAAAACAGTCGATCAGACTGCCCACGCCGTCTGGTTACGTAAATGCCTGGGAAAACTATCCCAACTTGAGGTCCGCTTTCGAAATTAACGAAACTGAAAATAATCAAATGTTGGCGATATTTGCACCTTTGAGCTCGATTCCGGCCTTGGATAGCGGCAAGTATCTAGGTTTTCCCAATTACACTAAAGTCTCGGTTTCGAAAAGCCTCGCTACCTTGGACATCTCGGAAACCCAATTCACCCAATTTGTAGACCTATTTGAAAAGAAGATTGGTTCGGAGTTCAAAACTAGCGGACCTGAAACGAAAAAAGTCGTTACTGAGATCAAAAGAGATCTTAGGAAGCACTTAGGAACCGACGCCTCGTTCGAACTGAAGGACTCAGTCTATCTTGGTCCAATCAGTCGCACAAAGCATACATTCCTATCGGCTGCAATACTTGCTGTTGGCGGAATTGGTAAGAATATTGCCGTTTACAACGTTACCGCCTTGGTGCTTGTACGAAGTCGCATACTCTTCGTCTACTTTTATGCAAATATCCAATCTGGGACCGATCTCGACATGTTCAACGCCGAGGCAAAGAAAATCGTGGATGCGTTACTAGTGACGAATCCCGCAAGGTAGAGCGTGAGAGACCGCGATTGAATACTGGTATCTTCCTTAAACTGTGCTCTACGACCAATATTTCATAGATGACTTGAAAGACCGTGCCGATCTGGTGCGGATTATCGAGCCGTACGCGCCGCTGAAGAAGAAGGGTGCGAACTGGATGGCGTGTTGTCCGTTTCATCAGGAAAAGACTCCGTCGTTTTCGGTAAATCCGGCAAAAGGGTTTTACAAGTGTTTTGGCTGCGGGAAGGGCGGGAATGCGTTTACGTTTTTGATGGAAATGGAAGGACTGAATTTCCCGGAGGCCGTGCAGCGTGTCGCCGAAATGAACGGCGTTCCGCTGCCTGAGCCGATCGACGATGGCCAGTATCAGCAAAACAAGCAACGGAAAGAGGAACGGAAACAGCTTGCGGAACAGGTCATTGAGCTAAACAAGATCGCGTTGGAGTTCTGGGAAAGCGAACTGCAAGGCAAGAGCAAAAAGGCAAAAGATGCAAAAACCTATCTGATCGATCGTGGCATTTCTGACAAGATCCAAAAGCAATTCCGTATAGGATTTTCGCCGGATTCGTGGGATTCGCTTCTTAATCATCTGAAAGAAAAAGGTGCAGATGAAAAGCTGATCGAACAGAGCGGGCTCGTTTCGGTAAATGAAGAGAAAGAAAGGGTTTTCGACCGCTTTCGAGGGCGGATAATGTTCCCGGTTTTGGACGTCAACGGTAATCCGGTCGCCTTCGGTGCCCGTGCCATGGGCGACGACCAGCCGAAATATCTGAACTCACCGGAAACGCCGGCCTACGTAAAGGGCCAGCATCTATACGGCCTCTTCCAGTCAAAAGAAGCCATCCGTCAGAAGAAATTCGCGATCCTCGTCGAAGGCTATCTCGACCTGGTCGCGTTGTACCAATTCGGCATCACAAATGTTGCCGCCAGCCTCGGAACTGCCTTCACGCCGGAGCAGTCCAAGCTTCTCTCACGGTTTACGAAACGGGTCGTTATCAACTATGACGGCGATTCGGCCGGCATCAAAGCCGCAAAACGGGCCATCGAGCAACTTCTACCGCAGGATTTTGAGATGAAGGTACTTGTCCTGCCCGATGGCCAGGATCCCGACGACTTCGTTCGAGCGCACGGAACCGAGGGCTATAACGAAGTCCGCGGCAAGGCTCAGCCATATTTGAACTTCGTCCTAAATGCGTCAATGTCCGGTCGCTCGTTCAGCAACGCGAAGCAAAAGGCCGAAGCGATCGAGGAAGTATTGCCGATCCTCTCGGTGATCAAGAACCCGATACAGAAACGCGAGAGTTTCGACCAGACGATGACGCATTTTCGGATAGATGACGATTCGCTCAGACGAGACTTATGGCACTCGGTAAAAAATGGCCACCAGACAGAACCTGAGGTACTGAAGCGGCAGGTACGGCGGTTTACACAGACCAAGGTAACGGTTGCCGAACAACATCTGCTCGAACTATTGATCAATGACCGCGAACTCCAGGCCGGGATTCTTCCGATGCTTGAGGCGACCGATTACGAACAACTCGCTACGGCACCGCTTTTTCGTGCTTTATATGATCTCTTGGAGAATGGCCTCGAGTTCACGCCGGAGAATATCGTCGGCTATATCGGTGACGACGAGTTCCTTCATGATTTTGTGCCGATACTCCTTATGACCGAACCGAAACGCCAACCCGGCGAGGTCATCGATGAGGTGTTCCATCATGCTGAGAACTGCGTTTTTACTCTGCGCTCGATGGCGATCTCAAACCGCATTTTCGACATTTCTCAACAATTGCTGGCGGCCGAGCAGATCAGGGACTCACAAATGGTCAACGACCTTGTTCGGGAACAGATCGATCTCGCCAGAATGAAGCACGATCTGGTTTCGAAAATCCGCCAAATCTGATATACTTTTCGTTTTAAACGCTCGCGCGGACTCCGAAACATTTGCGCCCCGCTAATCGTTTAAACAGTGGACCGGAAACCGCGATCTTAATAGCCGCTTTCTCCGGATCGTTTATTTAATATGCCCGACTACGACGAAAAAGAAGATCTGATGGACCGGCTTTTGGCCCTCGGAAAACGAAAGAAATTTTTGAGCCTCGATGAGCTTCACCGAGAGATCCCTGACAATATGATGTCCGCGGACGACATCGAAGACGTCCTTGACCGGCTCGAAGGTGCCAATATCTCTGTCGCTGAAACCGACGCGCAGTTGCTTGAAAAGGCGTCATCTATGGCCCTTGACGATGACGAGGAAGAGACCGTCGACGAAGAGGACCTCGACCTCGACCTTTCTGCCGGTGCGTTGGACAAATCGAATGATCCGGTTCGGCTATATCTCCGTGAAATGGGAATAGTGCCTCTTCTCACACGTGAGGGCGAAGTAACGATCGCCAAGCGTATCGAACGTGGACAGATAAAAACGCAGAAGGCGATATCCCGTTCACCGATCGCCGTCGAACGTCTGATCAAGATCGGCGAGGACCTCGGAAAAGGCAAGGCTAGCATTCGCGAGACCGTCACGTTCTCTGAGCAGGCCGAGATTTCGTTGGAAGAAGATAAGGCGGAGGAGTACCTTCGTTGGACACTCGAGGGCATCGAGAATATTCGAAAAAACTACCAGGTCGCTCTTAAGAGCTGGGTCGCATTGCGAAAAGAGCAAGCGGCTTCAAAAGGCAAGAAATCGAAAAAACTGATGCGGCTAAAGCGGCAGACCGCACGCCTCAGGCTCGAGATCGCGCAGGAAATAAAAAACCTTAACCTTACCGAGCATTCGATGCAGGTGTTGATCTCGGCGATCCGCAAGGTCGTTGAAGAGATTCGCAAGAACGAACGCAACAATCGGAAGGCCGAAGAAAGGCTCGAGAAAAAGCCGCCGGCTGCCGAAAAGAAGCAACTCAATGCCAAGATCGCCGAAGGCAAAGCGGCTCTTTCGGAGATCGAAGAGAAGTATTATCTCCCGACGATCGAGATAAAGCGTGCATATCAAACGATCAGTGTCGGCGAATATGAGACGAACCAGGCCAAGCGCGAGTTGGTCGAAGCCAACCTCCGTCTTGTAGTATCGATCGCAAAGAAATATACCAACCGCGGATTGCAGTTCCTTGATCTCATCCAGGAGGGCAACATCGGGTTGATGAAGGCCGTCGATAAATTTGAATGGCGTCGCGGATACAAGTTTTCTACCTACGCCACGTGGTGGATCCGGCAGGCGATCACCCGTGCTATCGCAGATCAGGCCCGCACCATTCGAATTCCGGTTCACATGATCGAAACGATCAACAAGCTGATCCGCACGTCGCGGCTGCTTGTTCAGGAACTTGGCCGTGAACCATCGAGCGAAGAGATCGCAAAGCGAATGGATATTCCGGTCTCGAAGGTGCGGAAGGTTTTGAAGATCGCGCAGGAACCGATCTCACTTGAAACGCCGATCGGCGAAGAGGAAGATTCACATCTCGGTGATTTCATCGAGGACCGCTCGATCCTGAATCCTGCCGAATCGGTGACGTTCTCGAACCTTCGCGAGATAACCGATGAAGTACTTGCCACCCTCACGCCGCGTGAGGAAAAAGTGATAAAAATGCGCTTTGGCCTAGGCAACACCGGCAGCGAGCATACGCTAGAAGAAGTCGGCCAGCACTTCGCCGTCACCCGCGAACGCATCCGGCAGATCGAAGCGAAAGCTCTCAGAAAGTTGCGTCACCCATCGCGTTCTCGCCGTTTGAAAGCGTTTCTCGAAGGTAAGCAGTGAACCCATCTCGGGTGCTTGAGATTCTGTAAGTCCAGATGCGGCCTCGTTTATGAAACCAGGCCGCTCTTATTATTTGCCGATCAGTACTTTCGCCCGAGCGACAGATTGATCAAGGTCAACCACGGTTCCGTCCAACTGCATCTCATAGACCGCATCTAGGATCTGTTTGAAATGCGGCCCTGGCTTGAGCCCGATCTCGATCAAGTGTCTTCCCATCAAGATGGGATCGGGCGCTTTTTTCTCGATCTGTAATTTACGAACCTTTTCGATGAACCATTCCTGTGCTTCCGAACCGAATATCATTTTACTGCGGTCGCCGTCGGGGTAACGCCCGAGGCTGTCGGCTTTTGCTACGCGGTAGAGCAGGTCGGGTTCGACCTTGCGGGCGAGGCGACGAAATGCGCCGTCGCCGACCGGATTCCCTTTCTGCTCAGACTTGTAGAATTCGCCCGGCTTGAGATGATATCGAACGAGCTGGATAACCTGACCGCGCACGTCGAAACCGAGCAGCGTATAAATTCCGAGCCGGTCGAGAAAAGCGATCGTCGGTTCGACACCTGCCTCGTCATGTCCGCGCGACCGGATCCGTCCGTCAACAAATTCGGTTGTTGGCGGCTTGCCGAGATCGTGGCACAAAGCCCCCAGCATTACGGCAACCTGCCTCTCGTAAGGCAGATCGTCGATCAGTTTCCGCGCTTCGTCAACCACCATCAATGTATGAACGTCTACGTTGCCTTCCGGGTGCCAATCATGTTCCTGCGGCACCCCGACAAGTGCGGCAAGCTCCGGAAAAAGCTGTTCGACCACGCCTAGTTCGTAAAACCATCGCAGCCCGATCGATGGCCGCATCGCTCTCAAGACGAGCTTTTCGATCTCACCCCAAACCCGTTCCTTTGGCAGGTCAGTCACATCGATACCCTTACAGATCGCAATTGTCTCGGGCGCGATGTCAAATTCGAGCCGCGCCGCAAACTGAGCGGCTCGTAATACTCGCAGGGAATCGTCGGCAAAGGTTAGGTTGGAAACGTGCCGCAGGAGCTTCTTTTCGATGTCCGCTCGCCCGGAAAACGGGTCGACGACCTCGTCCGTCAGCGGATCTTTCAAGATCGCGTTTATCGTGAAATCACGACGCGAACACGCCTCCTCGAACGACATGCCCGGGTCGCCCTCGATCACAAAACCCCGATGCCCGTGGCCGGTTTTGCGTTCACGTCTCGGCAGCGAAACGTCGAGATCTCGGCCAACTCTGTAAACCGCAAACGCCTCGCCGACCGCCTGAACATCGCCGAATCGATCAAGCAATGCTCGCAGCTCGTTCGACTCAACACCGTATACTTCCAGGTCCCAATCGGTCGGTTCGAAACCCATCAGTTCATCCCGAACGCATCCACCGACGAGCATCGCGCGGCCGCCTCGACCGCGGATCGTTTCCGATAGTTGGATAACTCTTTCCGGCAGCATTCCTTAGATACTCTTATTGACCGATCTTCTGGTTGACGATTTTCAGTATTTCAGCCTCCCGCTCGATAGCTCCGCGTTCGATCTCCGCACCGCGCTTTAGGAGGTCGTCGGCAAATTCTCGGTCTTTCAGGCCGGCAGCGTTGATCTTGACATTCAGATAAGCACCGATCACGGCCGAGCGGGCACACAATGCTCCGACGCCGGCATCGGAAACGGAGTTTGGGTTACCGTGTTCCGCCATTGCCCTAATGACCTCAAAGGCATCGAATGACCGCAGCAACGTTCGGAACGGCACCTCGGCAGCGTAACGGGTTGCCGCCTGAATCGCAGCGGACCTCGCGGCCTTTTCATCGTCGCTTCCTTTCGGCATTCCAAAGGCGTCCATAACTCGATTGAACGATTCCGTATCCTCATCTACGAGCCGAAGAAGGTCGTCTTTTATCTCCTGGCCCCTCACGGCCCAATCGGAAAACTCATCCCACCGATCGTCCCAACCGGCCTTGTGTGAAGAAAGGTTGGCAACCATGGTCGCAAGCGCCGCTCCGAGTGTCCCGAGATAGGCTGAGATCGAGCCGCCGCCTGGTGCGGGCGATTCCGAAGCCGTCTCGTCGGCAAACTCGCGGCAGGTCATGTCGATAAGTCTGTTCATTTTTGCTTCTTCGTCGATCACATACTCGATGATCTTCTCTTTCGGGTCCCACGGCTTCAAGTCGTCAAGCCCCATCGACCGTATCGCGATCTTCACCTTTTCGGCCTCCGTAACACCTAACGAACGGCTCTGTTTTCGCAAATAATGTTCGCCTGCGTCGATGATCGCCTTTTTCGGTACAAGCCCGACGATCTCGAGCCCGGTGACGCGAATGCCCCGCAACTGCGCTTTCTCAGACACTTCGTCGAACGCGACATGGAGCGGCGTCTGCGAAAGATTCGTGATGTTCATCGACACCTGAGCGACGCCGTATTCGTCGATAAACCAGCCGATAGCTTTCGTCCCCGGAAGCGTTCCCGGGATCATCACCGGCTCACCATTTTCATCTAAGACCGGCGTGCCCGTTATCGGGTTCCCTTCACGCATCGGTCTTCCCTTTTCGCGGACATCGAACGCGATCGCATTCGCACGTCGGGTCGAGGTGGTATTGAGATTGAAGTTCACCGCGATCAGAAAATCCCTCGCACCGACCGCGGTCGCACCTGAGCGGGCGACCCTCTCGGTAAACTCCGTCGGACCGAAATCGGGCTTCCAATCCGACGAAGCTAACCGGTCTTTCAGGCCTTCATATTCGCCTTCACGGCAGTTCGCGAGATTGCGCCGGACCGCGGAAGTCGCCGCATTCTCGTAGAGGAAAATCGGGATGCCGAGATCATTGCCGATCCGCTCACCGAGCTCGCGCGCATACTCGGCCGTTTCTTCCATCGTGATCCCCGAGATCGGGACGAGCGGGCAGACATCGGTCGCACCGAACCGAGGATGGTCGCCTTTGTGGCAACGCATATCGATCAGTTCCTGTGCTTTCTTAACTGCTCGAAACGCCGCCTCGACCACCTCATCGGGCGTACCAACGAACGTTACGACGGTCCGATTGGTCGTCGCACCCGGATCTACATCTAGAAGCCTTACGTCGTCAACCCGTTCGATCTCGTCGGTGATCTGTTTGATAACTTCCATGTCGCGGCCTTCACTAAAATTCGGCACGCATTCGATGAGTTTTTTCATAAACAATGGTCCTGACTTAGAATGCTAAGATCGTTGACACAATGTGTAAAGCTCTTCAACCGCATCCCGGAAAGAACTTTCTTTGAGATCTTTCGAAGAGTCCCCCGAATATCGCTTGTCAGGTCCCCCGGAAACGGCACAAAGATGTAGGGATTAGATCGTAAGTTGATCGTATTTTCTGAACCATTCACGATCCTCATTGAAAACTTGCGGCACGCGGTATATTCTCCTATAGTCTGCGACAATGGAAATGGTTGGGGAACACGGTAAAGGACGATTGAAAAAGTTTGATAGCGAGCGAGTTTATTTATTCGAGCCCACGCATGCTTGGAATTTTGTTCGCCGTAATCATCAGCGTTTTCGCTTTTGACGTGTTCAGTGCGGGATATGGCGTCCTCGAGACGATTTTCGCCTTGTTAATCCACCTTATCCCTACGATCGCGATCATATTTGCACTCGTGATCGTGTTGCGGCGGGTTCGGGTTGGATCCGTTATTTTCATTTCATTCGCGATACTATTTTTGGCAATGAGCAGAAGTGACGGATGGGTAATTTGACGCCCGCTTTTCATATTCGGGTTGCTTTTTCTTATCAGTCATTCAAACAGAACAAACGTGGAAGCATAATAGTAGCCGGCCAAACTCGCTTCTTGCCGACATGCACCGACATGCTCTCGATCTTTATTGCATATCCTGAACTCGCTCTCATCCCGGCGTTTGCATTGTTTGGTCTGTACGCGTGGCGCCGATCGCGTGCGGCTCTGCTGGTGACAGTGATTTGGTTGCTTTACGCAGTCTATGAATATCTCATGCGAGAGCGTGTGCTTTGTTCGGGCGAATGCAACATTCGCATAGATCTTTTCCTGCTCTATCCTGTACTACTTTTCGCGACGATCTCTGCGATAATGCGATCCTTCTTGCGATCGCGGCAGCCCTAATACAAAGCAGATTCGAACCTGCGAAGTTCGTCGAACAATTCGACACGTACAGCAAACTACAATCGTTCTTTAAGGTAATCCGTTAGTCGATCCATCGGAACCCGCTCCTGTTCCCAGGTGTCGCGGTCGCGGACGGTAACGGCTCCATCTTCAAGCGATTCGTGGTCGACGGTCACGCAGAACGGCGTGCCGATCTCGTCCTGGCGGGCGTACAGTTTGCCAATGCCGCCGGTATCGTCGTAAACGGCCCGCATCGAAGGCTGCAGATCTTTCTTCAGACGCTTTGCCATTTCAACGATCTCGGGCTTGTTTTTTGCTAGCGGCAGGACGGCGACCTTGATCGGCGCCATCTCGGGTGTCAATTTTAGGATCACGCGGGTCTCGCCCTTCTCATTCGTCCGTTCGGTGTAGGCGTCCATTAACACCGCAAGAAGCGTGCGGTTTACGCCGATCGATGGCTCGATGATGTACGGATAGAACCGCTGGTTAGTCGCGGTGTCGAAATACGAAAGGTCCTCGGTCGAATCGGGATTGATGCGCTTACCCTCTGCATCTTCCGGCTTCTTCGAATGCACGCGAAGGTCGAAATCCGTCCGGTTCGCGATTCCCATCAGCTCATCGAATTGCTTTGCCTCGTCTTCGCGTTCCGGGAAATACCGGTAAAGGATATCGACCGTCCGCTCGGAATAGTGAGCAAGCTCGTCCTTAGTTTGCTCGTAATCCTTCAGGTTCGCATCCGAGATCCCGATCGAATTTATCCACTCGTGAAAACCGTCGATCCACTCCTGATGCGCGCGGCCCGCATCGGCAGGATCGACAAAATACTCGATCTCCATCTGCTCGAACTCGCGCGTGCGGAAGATGAAATTCCCCGGCGTCACCTCATTTCGAAACGCCTTGCCGATCTGTGCGATCCCGAACGGTAGCTTTCGACGCGAAGTATCCAGCACGTTCTTGAAATTGATAAATATCCCTTGGGCGGTTTCGGGCCTTAAATAAGCCAGTGCCATCGGATCATCATCACTTGATACGGCCCCGATGGTCGTTCTGAACATCAAGTTGAACGGCCGCGGTTCCGTAAGGTTGGTCGAACCACAGTTCGAACACACATTTTTGCCGTCGGTGTCCTGATCGAGCTTGTCCTGACGGAGGCGCGAATTGCAATCACGGCAGTCCACCAACGGATCGGAAAACGTCGCTTCGTGTCCCGAATATTTCCATACGTTTCGGTTCAGGACTATCGAAGAATCTAGACCTTCGATGTCGTCTCGTTCGTAAACTACCCAATTCCACCAGCTTCGCTTTATATTGTTGACCAACTCAACGCCAAGTGGCCCGTAATCCCACGACGAGCCGAGACCGCCGTAGATGTCGGAGGCTGGATACACGAAACCTCTTCGCTTAGAGAGTGATACGATAGTGTCGATATTGGGTGCAGACATAATTGATATCGATCCGACGTTGTAAGACAGAGAGCTTACACCGAAACGCTACTATACAAAAACCGGAGGAAAGCCAAATGTCCATGAGTTGGATTCAACGCTTCTTTGTGTTCATCTTTCCAAGGTCCTGGGCCGAGAGCATGGAAGCAGACTCCCGTACGTGGATGTTGAAATGCCCGGGGTGCGGCTTCGAGCGCTCTTTTTGGGACTTGGGCGGCATACGATGGAAAGCGTACGGCAATCAGAGAAATTACATGAAATGCACAGGCTGCGGCAAGCGTTCGTGGCACCAAGCCTATAAGAAAAGCTAAAGGCGAAACCGCAGCTCCGCCTCAAGTGATCGGAATCTGATAGAAGCCTTATTCTTCGGAATGACTTCCGTGATCTCCATTCCCACCGCCGCCCGCAGCAGCTTTTTCTTGGGCGAGTATCGCCTTTCGGGACAGCTTGACCTTGTTGCCTTCCTTGCCGATGCATTTGACCATGATCTGCTGGCCTTCTTTGAGTTCGTCTCGAACGTCCTTGACACGGCGATCGGAGATCTCGGAGATGTGCAGAAGACCGTCGAGACCCGGCAATATCTCAACGAATGCGCCAAAATCGACTATTCGCGAAACAGTCCCAAGATATGTTTCTCCGATCTCGGCTTCGGCCGTAAGAGATTTGATGCGTGCGATCGCGGCCTGTGCCGCATCACCGTCGGCCGTGGCGATCAAAATCGTTCCATCGTCAGAAATATCGATCTTGGCACCTGTCTCCTCTGTGATCGCCCTTATGGTTGACCCGCCCTTTCCTATCACGTCCCGGATCTTGTCGGGGTTTATCATCAGCGTTATGATCCGCGGAGCATACGGTGAGATCTCCTCACGGGGTGAGCTTATCGCCTGATTCATGATCTCAAGGATGTGCATTCGTCCCTTTCGTGCCTGCTCCAAAGCCTCCTGCAGGATCATCGCGTTGATACCGGCGACCTTAATGTCCATCTGCAAGGCCGTAATGCCCTCGCTTGATCCGGTAACCTTGAAATCCATATCGCCGTAATGATCTTCTGCACCTGCGATGTCGGACAATATCGCATAACGATTGCCCTCCATCACGAGACCCATTGCAACACCTGCAACAGGTCGCTTGATCGGGACACCTGCGTCCATCAGGCTGAGAATACCCCCGCAGACCGATGCCATCGATGAAGAACCGTTAGATTCCGTTATGTCCGAGACTATCCGCAGCGTATACGGGAAATCAGCCTCATCCGGAAGTACCGCCTCGATCGCCCTACGGGCCAAATTACCATGGCCTGTTTCGCGACGCGAGGTTCCGCCGAACCTGCCCGCTTCGCCGACCGAATACGGCGGAAAGTTGTAATGGAGCATAAAGCGGCGTTTGACTTCGCCCTTTTCAATATCGTCCATGTACTGCTCGTCCATTTTGGTTCCGAGCGTGGTAGTCACGATCGCCTGGGTCTCGCCCCGTGTGAAAAGCGACGAACCATGCACGCGTGGCAGCCAGCCTATCTCGCAGGTTATCGGGCGGATCTCCGAGAACCGGCGTCCGTCCGGCCGACGCCGTTTACCGAGCATGTCTTCGCGGAAGATCTTCTCTTTCAGATGTGAAAACGCCTTCCCGGCCATGCTTCGTTTTTCGGAATCATCTTCGGGGAAGTTCTCGACGACCTCTTTCTTCAGCGCGTCAACCTCGGAATAACTGGTCAATTTATCCTTGCCAGTGGTGTCGAGCGCGGCCCGCAGTTTATCGCCGAACTTCGCTTCGATCTCGCTGACAACTGCCTCGTCCAATACATGGCCAACGAATTCACGTTTTTTGATCTCGAGCGCCTTGCCAAGTTCCTTTTGCCAAAGGCAAAGACGTTTGATCTCTTTATGAGCGAGCATCAGTGCCTCGAGCATAACGTTCTCGGCGACCTCATTAGCCTCGGCTTCGACCATTACGATCGCTTCCTCGGTTCCGGCCACGATCAGGTTCAGGTCCGATTCACGGCGTTCGTCAAAGGTCGGATTGACGATATACTTTCCTTCAACGAGCCCGATCCGAATACCGGCGATCGGTGTGTCGAAAGGAATGTCTGACAGATACAGTGCGCAAGAGGCTCCGGTGATAGCGATCACGTCCGGATCGTTTTCGGCGTCTGAGGAGATCACAGTACCGACGATCTGGGTCTCAAAACGGTATCCGTCCGGAAAAAGCGGCCTGACCGGCCTGTCGATCAACCGACAAGTGAGCACTTCCTTTTCGCTCGGGCGGCCTTCACGGCGAAAATAATTCCCTGGTATACGACCAGCCGAATAGCTCGATTCGCGATACTCGACCGTCAACGGAAAAAAGTCCAAGCCCTCTTTCGCGGTTCGCATGCTGACCGCCGTGACCAACAACATCGTTTCACCATAACGTATAACGACCGAACCATCGGCCTGTTTTGCGACCTTCCCGGTCTCAACGATCAGGTCTTCACCGCCAACCTTGATCGATTCTTTCAAATATTTCTTTGTCATCTTTATTCCTCAAAACAAAAGCGGCCCGTGCTCAAGTCGTGATGCACCGGCCGCCATTGGAATTATCCAAAATTGCGAACGTTCCCTTTTTGTAATCTGGACAAATACGCTGTCACGTTCAGCATCCATTAACAAATTCTTCGTAAAAACGCCTATTTCTAATGACCCGAAGCGGTCGACCTGACGAAAACGGGCAAATAACCACTCAAACCAATTATTGCCCAATAAAACCCGACAAAAAACCTAACGGCGCAGACCTAGTTTCTTGATTATCTCATGATATTCGTTGATGTTTGTTCGCTTAAGATAATCGAGAAGTTTCCTTCGCCGTGAGACCATTTTTAGCAGGCCTCGTCGAGAGTGATTGTCTTTCTTGTGTATCTTGAAATGCTCGGTGAGTTCGTTGATCCTTTGTGTCAATAGCGCCACCTGTACCTGCGACGAACCGGTATCCGAACCGTGCGTTTTGTAGTCGCCAACGATCTTTTCTTTAAGTTCCTTTGCTGTTGCCATATTTATCTCGGCCTGAAAATAGCCTCTCCTTGCTCGCAGTAACTCCGAATCTTTCGATCCGGTAACCGCAAAAATTAATGAATGATTGAGATCTCTATGTGAACCAATCGATCCATTCGTAATTATCCGCTATTCGAAATCAGTTATCAACCGTGTATTCAAACTCTTCCATGAACTTTGTAGAGAAATCTCCTTTGCGAAACCTCGCGTCCGCCATGATCTTTTTGTGGAGCGGGATCGTTGTTTTGATCCCTTCAACGACCATCATTTCCAGTGCCCGTTGCATTCGAGCGATCGCTAATTCGCGTGTACGCGCGTGAACTATCAGTTTGGCGATCATCGAATCGTAATACGGCGGTACGCTGTAACCCGGATAAACCGCTGTGTCCACCCGTACACCCGGACCGCCCGGAATATTGAATGCCGTTATTTTTCCCGGACTCGGCGTAAACTTTACCGGATCTTCGGCATTGATGCGGCACTCGATAGAATGCCCGACTATCTGGACATCGCTCTGCGTGTACTGAAGATCTTCGCCTGAGGCGATACGGATCTGATTGCGAACGATGTCCGCAAGCGTTACCATCTCTGTCACTGGATGCTCGACCTGAATCCGCGTGTTCATTTCCATGAAATAGAAACTACCGTCCTCGTCAAGCAGGAATTCGAACGTGCCGGCATTGGAGTAACCGATCTCCTGACATGCCTTGACGGCGACCGCACCCATCCTCTCACGCTGTTCGGGCGTGATGACCGGCGACGGAGCTTCTTCTAATAGCTTCTGATGTCGACGCTGGATCGAGCATTCGCGTTCGCCAAGGTGAATACAATTTCCATGCTCATCGGCGAGAACCTGGATCTCGATGTGGCGCGGACGTTCGATATAACGCTCAATGTAGACCGCACCATTCTTGAATGCGGCAAGTGCTTCAGACTGAGCGGTTTCGAGATTTCCCTTCAATTCCTGTTCGGTCCGGACGATCCGCATCCCGCGTCCGCCACCGCCTGCGGCAGCCTTGATGATCACGGGAAAGCCTATTTCGCGGGCGATCTCAACTGCTTCTTCAGCAGATTCGATCGGCTCCGGGCTGCCAGGCAAGATCGGAACTCCCGCCGCCTGCATTGTTCGGCGTGCCTCGACCTTGTCACCCATCATTGCGATGACTTTCGCCTTCGGACCGATGAACTTTATGTTGCAGTCTTCGCAAATAGTTGCAAAAGTTGCAGATTCAGCAAGGAATCCATAACCTGGATGGATCGCATCGACATTTGTAATTTCGGCAGCACTGATTATTGCCGGAATATTAAGATAGCTCTGTGCCGAAGGATTGCCGCCGACACAGATCGCTTCATCGGCGAAACGAACGTGCAGCGCTTCGCGATCGGCTTCGGAGTGTATGGCGACGGTCTTTATGCCCATCTCCTTGCATGTCCAAATTATCCGGCAAGCGATCTCGCCGCGATTTGCGATCAGTATTTTGCGGATCTCACGCGTGCTCATAAAAAATCAGCCACAAATCAATCGAACTGCACGAACATACGATCAGGTCAATTCGTGAAATTCCGGGGATCTGTGGCGAAAGCTGCTACTTCTTGACTCCGAACAACGGCTGGCCATATTCGACCGGCTGACCATTCTCAACAAATATCTTGGCGATAACGCCGCTCGTTTCTGCCTGTATCTCGTTCATCAGTTTCATCGCTTCGACGATGCAAACGACGCTGTCCGGACCTACTGAACTACCCTCCGAGACGTACGGTTCCTTATCCGGGCCCGGAGAACGATAAAAGGTCCCAACGATAGGCGAGGTAATGGTGTGAAGATCGCTTTCCGCTTCGACTGCAAGTGCTTCAGTGGGTGCGGCCGATGGAGCGGGTGGGGCAGCGTGCGGTTGCGAGATCGGCTGATACTGCTGGACGATAGGTGCCGCGGCCATCTTGCTCAATCTGACGCGGATATTCTCGTTCTCGAACTCAAAATCGGTAAAGCCGTGCTCATTGACAAGTTCCGCAAGTTCGCGAAGCTCGTCCATATTTAACGAGGCATCCGGAACCTTGCCCTTTGCCACGGAACCACGCGGTTTCCCACTTTCGGATTTCTCTTTTTCCATCGCCTTTGCAGAAGCCGTAATTTCACTCATCGTGCCCTTACTCCTTCCCGCTAGTTACCCCTTTGCAGCCACTTCACGCGGGTTATCGACCAATTCAATGACTGCCATTTCGGCATTGTCGCCCGATCGGCGTCCGAGGCGAATGATACGTGTGTAACCGCCATTGCGATCCTTGTACCGCTGTCCCAACTCACCGAACAGCCGCTGAACCGCTTTTACCCCGGCCGTGCGTTCGATCGCCTCCTTTGCCTCGCCTTTCTTGCCGCGAAAGCGGCTCTGCTCCGCTTTGAAAGTACTATTGCCTGCGTGGAAGAAACGCGCGGCCTGACGCCGCAAATGGACTTCCTGGATCTTTGCGTCGTCGCCGTTGAGGTGCTGTGCTTTTTTGGCAAGAGTAATTGCCTTCTCAACGAACGGCCGAAGTTCCTTCGCCTTCGGAACGGTCGTAATGATATGCTCCTTATCCGCAATTATCAAGGATGTAGCTAGATTGCGGAGCAATGATATACGATGCTCGGAAGTTCGTCCCAATTTTCGATGTGCTTTTAAATGTCTCATCTCTTTAGTTCTTTAATCTCACAAATCGGAGGCCCCGGGATGGTCAGCGTAATATCGGAATCTGATTGTCACGGGACGTGAGACTAATCCAGGTCTCGACCGCCCGAACCCGGAATCGGGTTGCCGTTCTCGTCGAAATCCATTCCAAAATCAAGTCCCATACCGTGCAGCAGATCCTTAATCTCTGTCAACGACTTTTTGCCAAAGTTCTTAGTGTGCAGCATATCCTTTTCGCTGCGCTTGATGAGGTCTCGGATCGATCGGATATCGGCATTCTTAAGGCAATTGTACGAGCGAACCGATAGCTCAAGTTCATCGACCGGCTTATCAAGCAAGTCGTTCCGCATCAATGGCGGGCGGGCGATATCCTCATACTTGTATTCTTCTTCTTCCTCTTCGAAATTGATGAAGATCGACATATGGTCTTTGACCAGTTTCGCCGCAAGTCCGATCGAATCTTCAGGTTTTACCGAGCCGTCCGTCCAAACTTCGATAACCAGTTTGTCGAACTCGGTGTTAGAGCCTTGACGGGTCTTATCGACACTGTAATTGACTTTCTTTATCGGGGTATGGACCGAATCGATCGGAATATACCCAACTGAGAGATCTTCGTCATTGTTCAATTCCGCAGAAACATATCCACGTCCGCGCTTAAGACGCATTTCGATATTCAGCGAGCCAGAGCCGCTGATGGTCGCGATATGGATATCTGTATCCAGGATCTCAACGTCACCGTCAGCCTGAATATCAGCACTTGTCACCTCGCCCGCGCCCTTTTTGCTTATCGTCAGGGTCTTGGGGCCGCCGCCATGCAGAACAAAGGGAATCTGCTTCAAATTCAAGATAACGTCCGTCGCGTCTTCGACCACGCCTTTGATCGAAGAGAATTCGTGTTCGACACCGGTGATCTTGACGGCCGTAACAGCGGCTCCCTCGATCGAAGACAGCAAAGCACGTCTGATCGAGTTGCCGATCGTCGTGCCAAACCCGCGTTCGAAGGGTTGGGCAAAGAACTTTCCATACCGGTCTGTCAGTGTATCGCTTTCGACGTTCAGCCGGCTAGGCATTTGGAAATCCGTCCAATTGTTGCTTTGTGTCATAATCTTTTTAAAAGTTCTGCGAGTCCGCCGTGCTGACCATGACCCTGGGGCGGCGATGCCCTCACATCATGCTCAACTCAGCGAACTCAGTAAACTACTTGCTGTAAAGCTCGACGATTAACTGTTCGTTGATGTTCGAATCTATATCCTGACGAGTCGGAAGCGACGCTATAGCGACGCTCAGATCTTTTCCTTCAGGGGCGATCCACGCCGGACGCCCACGCCCAGCCGCAGTTTGCCAGGCACCCTCGACGTGAGCATTCTTGTGACTCTTATCCTTGACCGATACCGTGTCGCCGATCTTGACCTGAAACGAAGGGATGTCCACCTTTCGTCCGTTCACTTCGATGTGGCCATGGTTGACCAATTGTCGAGCTTGCCTTCGCGAGGTCGCGAAACCCGAACGGTAAACGACGTTGTCGAGACGTCGCTCAAGCATAAACAGCAGATTCTCACCCGTAACGCCCTTTTGTCGGAGTGCCTTTTCGAAGTAATTTCTGAACTGCTTTTCGAGGACGAAGTAAATGCGTTTGACCTTTTGCTTTTCACGCAGCTGCTGACCATAGCCAGCCAACATCTTTCGACGTGCCGCACCGTGCTGCCCGGGAGGATTAGTTCCGCGTTTTTCGATGGCGCACGACGGCTTGAAACATCGGTCGCCTTTCAAGAACAACTTTCCACCTTCGCGGCGGCAAAGCCTGCACACCGCATCTCTATATCTAGCCATCTATTTATTTGCCTCCGAAGTGATCCAAATATATCGCGACCACTTTGTAAATTCGGAAAAGTTTACAGAAAGCCGAAACTTCCCTTCGTCCTTTCGATAATCAATAGTTCAAATCAAACTCGCCTGCGCTTTGGCGGTCGGCAACCATTGTGCGGGATCGGCGTCGTGTCGCGTATGGACGTTACACGAATACCGGCCTGGTTGATCGCACGGATCGCTGATTCACGGCCGCCGCCCGGCCCCTTTACACGAACCTCGGCTTCACGCATTCCGGCCTCAAGGGCCTTTCTCGCTGCTTCGCCGGCCGCCTGCTGTGCGGCGAAAGGAGTTCCTTTGCGCGATCCTCGAAAACCTCGCGCCCCTGATGACGACTGAGCGATCAGGTTTCCCTGCGTGTCCGTGATCGAGATCAACGTGTTGTTGAACGACGCCGATACATGAACGATCCCTATGGGAATATTCTTCCGCTCTTTCTTCTTAAAGGTCTTTTTCTTTGCTGCTGCTTTTGCCATTTTCTTTAAAATCAGCGAACTGCCGGTTTCACGCAGAATACCATTTGCCGCCAACCGCTCGCTTTAACTACTTCTTACCTGGTGCCTTCTTTTTAGCGACCGCGGCTTTACGCGGACCTTTACGTGTTCGGGCATTTGTCGAAGTACGCTGTCCGCGAACCGGAAGGCTGCGGCGGTGACGAAGTCCGCGGTAGCAGCCAATGTCCATCAATCGCTTGATGTCCATCTGCACACGTTTGCGAAGGTCGCCCTCGATATCGCCGTCGGTATCCAGGATCGAACGGATCTTGTTCAATTCCTCTTCGCTCAGGTCGCGGATCCGTGCATCGATGCTAATATCCGCCCTGCCGAGGATCTCGGTCGCGCGCGACTTTCCGACGCCGTATATATACGTCAATCCGATCTGTGCCCTCTTATTGGGCGGTAAATCAACTCCTGCTACTCGAGCCATATTTTTGCATCTCGGAACGTCCGCCGGCTTATCGGGCTTAGATAAAATCCTCGCTCCGCCAAACGTGTCCCTTAATCTCCTCTATCCCTGCCGCTGCTTATGCTTTGGGTTTTCGCAAATAACGCGCACAACACCCTTACGGTGAATGATCTTGCATTTATCGCAGATCTTTTTTACTGAAGGTCGCACTTTCATATCTTTCGAACCTCTATTTGTAGCGATAGGTTATTCGCCCTTTACTCAGATCGTAGGGCGACAATTCCACCAACACTTTGTCTCCCGGCAAGATCCTGATAAAGTTTTTCCTCATTTTGCCCGACACATGGGCAAGAACCTCATGGTTATTTTCGTCGACCGCCAACTTGAACCTGGCATTCGGCAGTGTCTCGAGAACGGTCGCTGTCACCTCTATCGCCTCTTCTTTAGCCATACACACTAAAGCCAACCCGATGACTAGTTGGACAAACCGCTAATGTTAACCTTTTTTTGCCGCCGATTCAAGCAGGGCCGAAGCATTTTCTGCCTTTGCAGCGTTCAATGCGGCCTTTTGGTTCTTAGAAAGCGTAAGTATTTCGGGCCCAGCCGGCGTAACCGCAAGCGTGTGCTCGCAATGAGCTGAAGCCTTGCCGTCGCTTGTCACGACGGTCCATCCATCGTCGAGTGTTTTCGTTTCAGCGGTGCCCAGGTTAAGCATGGGCTCTATCGCAAAACAATATCCGACACGGATCTTCTCACGCGTCCCCTTGCGGCCATAATTCGGAATCTGTGGAGCCTCGTGCATTGAACGTCCTATCCCGTGGCCCGTGTAATCGCGGACGATCCCGTAACCATACTTTTCGGCATGCTGCTGAACTGCCCAACCGATGTCTCCGACACGATTGTTCGGATAACACTGTTCGATCGCAAGTTCAAGGCACTCCTCGGTGACCCGTATCAATTGTGCGAGATCGTCACGGATCTTACCGACCGGGACCGTCGTTGCGGTGTCGCCGACAAATCCTTGATACGTTGCCGCCATATCGATCGATAAAATGTCGCCTTCGCGCAGCGGCTTATCGGTTGAAAATCCATGAACGATCTGCTCGTTGACCGAGGCGCAGATGGCAAAGGGGAATGGAACCATTCCACGCGGCTTGTATCCGATGAACGTCGGGATCGCACCGGCATCCCGCATCATCTTCTCGGCCGCATTATTGAGTTCCAACGTTGTTATGCCAGGCTCGATCATGCGGCGCAACGCCTCGCGAACCTCGGCGATCAGTTCGCCTACGGCCCGCATTTTTTCAAGGTCGCTTTGCGATTTTGCGATGATCATACGTTTCCGAGCCACGATCCGAGATGCCGCGTCAAACAATTGACCTATCCTCGAACCTTCAAGCATTTCTTGAGTCCAAACTCACGCACTGCTTTAAAGCAGTTTATCGATCGCCGAGTAGATCTCTTCGACCGATCCGGCACCATCCACCTTCTTCAAAAGTCCCAAGCCTTGATAGTGATCGAGCAGCGGTTTTGTCGAGTCGTCGTAAGTAGCAAGACGCGTTCTTACGCTTTCTTCGTTGTCATCCCCGCGATGGATCAACTGGGCTTCGGGATGTTCGTCACAAACGTTCTCGACCTTCGGCGGCCTCGAGTAAATATTATAGATCTCGCCGCAGACCGGACACGAACGCCGGCCGGTCAGCCGCCTCATCAACTCTTCACGCGGGACGTCGACCTCGATCGCCTGTATCGACATTCCCTGTTCGCTTGCCAATTCTTCAAGCTGCGCGGCCTGAACAGCGGTTCGCGGGTAACCATCGAGAATGTACCCATTTCGGCAGTCGTCGCGCATGGTTCGATCCTTTACCATCCGGTAGGTGACCTCGTCCGGAACAAGCTTTCCCGACGCCATTATTTCCTGAACCTCACGGGCAAGCGGCGTGTCGGCATTCTTAAGCTCGCGGAACATATCGCCGGTCGAAATTTGTGGGACCCCCCTTCGTTCCTGTAGGAGCCGTGCCTGGGTTCCCTTTCCCGCTCCCGGAGCACCAATCAATACGATAATCTTTTGCATTAAACCAACCCACCGCAGAGACGCGGAAACGCAAAGCAACGCAAAAAACCAAGCCCATGGCCTACTATTTTCTGCGACTCTGCGTCTCGACGTTTCGACTCTTTTTAGTTCCTGCGTCCGCGGAGCCGCGAGCCCGCACCGAGGAAACCCTCATAATTTCGCATCACAAGTTGGGCCTCGATCTGTGCGACGGTGTCCATTGCGACGCCAACAAGTATCAGCAACGATGTGCCGCCAAAAAAGAACTGATAACCCAACCCGGTCGGAATCCAGCTCAATCCGGGTGTCGCAGTCAAAAACGCGTCGAGCCGGTCGCCTATGAAAGGCAAGCGGGCAACACGAAATCCGCTCAAAAGCACTTGCGGTGCAAACGCCACGAACGCCAGATAAAGTGCTCCAACGGTCGTTAATCGCGTTAGGATCGTATTCAGATAATCGGCGGTCGGAGCTCCCGGCCTGATCCCGGCTATAAAGCCTCCGTGTTTTCGGAGGTTATCCGCGACGTCATCGACATTAAAAACGATCGTTATGTAAAAGAAGGTGAAGACCACGATGAGCGAGATAAACACCAGCTCGTAATACGGATCTCCTCCGTGAAACTGTTGAAAGAAAGCCTGTATTTTCGACCATGTCGAGGTCGGGTCATTCGGGTCAGCCGGAAACGCTGACATTATCGTCTGCGGCATCGCGAGCACCGACGAAGCAAAGATGACCGGGATAACGCCGCCCATGTTTATCTTCAGCGGCAAACTCGTTTCCTGGCCGCGAAATGTCTGGTTGCCCACCCTACGGCTTGCATAACTGATAGCGATCTTTCGACGTGCTGATTCGACATACACGATCAACGCGATGAGAGCCACAATGACCGCAGCGAGGAAGATCACGCCGAGTGTCTGCATAGCCGCACCTGCGCGAACGCGGTCAGCGACCTGCATAACAGCGCTTGGCAAGCCAATAACGATACCGGCGAAGATCAAAAGCGAGATACCATTGCCGACACCACGCTCAGTGATCTGTTCGCCAAGCCACATAACGAAAATAGTTCCAGTGGTCAGCGTGATCACGATCATGATGGTCGCCCACCAGGTCGGATCTATAATGCCGTTACGGCTTAACCAGGTGGCGACGAAGAATGTCTGGACAGAACACAAAACGACGGTCAAATATCGAGTATATTGATTCAGCTTTTGACGACCGACCTCACCTTCTTCCTGGATCTTCTTGACCGCCGGCGAAAGCACCGGCATGAGCTGCATTATGATCGATGCTGTGATGTAAGGCGTGACGCCGAGAGCAAAGACCGAAACTGTCCTGAAATTACCCCCTGAAAACAGATCTAGAACGCCAAGAAGCGTGCCGGAAACCTCGGCCCACATTTGCTCGAGGCGGACCTTGTCGATTCCGGGCGCGGCCACGTGAGCGCCAAGCCGATAGATCGCCAGTAAGCCGAGCGTAAACAAAATGCGTTTACGCAACTCGGGGATACTGAACATGTTTTGAATGGCGCTTAAGAACTTCTCCATACAACTCCTGCAATGCTCGTCGAGCTACGGCATCAAGATAATGCCAAATATAAAATAGCGGTCAAGCTTCGGCAGCCTGGGCCTTGACGATCTCGTTCGCGCTGCCGCCGGCTTTCTCGATTTTTGCCTTTGCGGCTTTCGTAAACCGATGCGCCGAGATCTTTAACGACTTTGTCACGTCGCCGTTGCCAAGGATGACAAGGTCGTGTTTCGCCTTTTTGATCAAGCCGCGGTCATGCAAGACCTCAGGCGTGACTTCGTCACCGGCCTGAAAGTTCGCATCGATCTTTGCAAGACTGATCTCGATCCATTCTTTCTTAAAGATGTTAGTGAAACCACGCTTCGGCAGTCGGCGTTGGAGCGGCATCTGGCCGCCTTCGAAACCCGGTCGGCTGCTGTAGCCGGACCGCGATTTCTGGCCCTTATGGCCGCGCCCAGCGGTCTTGCCCAAACCTGACCCAGGACCTCGTCCAACTCGTTTCTTCTTATGCGTTGAGCCCTTCGCCGGCTTTAGATTATTTAGTGATAATGCCATTTTCTCCCTCGTGGATCGTGAACGGTAAATCGTGAATAGCTTTGGCCGAACTGCCGATTCTATTCACGATCCGATGTTCACCAAATACCTGCTCTATTCGACAATACGCAATAAATGCGGCACTTTTTCGACTATTCCTCGCATTGACGGCGTATCCTGCCGCTCAACGGTTTGGTTTAGTTTCGTGATACCAAGGCTTCTGACGATCGCTTTTTGCTTCTTCGAATAACCGATCGAGCTGCGATAGTATTGGATCTTGATATTTCCGCTGTTCTCTTTTTCGCTTTTCTTTGCCATTGCTTTAATTCAAAATCGGCTTTTGCCGTTGAGCTATCCGTTAACGGCTGAGACGTGGCGCCGATCGAGTTATATCAGTTCCTCGACCTGTTTGCCGCGTAACCGAGCGACTTCCATCGGGTCTTTCATTCTCGTAAGCCCGTTGAATGTCGCACGGACCACATTGTGAGCGTTATTGGACCCCAGAATCTTGGTTCTCACATTGTGGACGCCGAGAGACTGCAGTACTGCACGAACCGCTCCACCGGCAATAACGCCAGTTCCTTCAGCAGCCGGCTTCAAAAGCACACGTCCCGCACCATACTCTCCGATCAGCTCATGCGGCAATGTGCCGTCTATCAGCGGCACTCGGATGAGACTATTCTTGGCAGCTTCAACAGCCTTCTTGATGGCATTCGGAACTTCTTTCGCTTTACCGGTACCGAACCCGACGTGCCCGGCTTCGTCGCCAACGACGACCAGCGCCGCGAACGACATATTCTTACCGCCTTTCACGACCTTGGTCACACGATTTATCTGGATCAACTGATCCTTCAGGATAAGGCCGTTTGGTGAAATTCTTTGCTTAGTCTTCATTGCTATTCTCTTCCGTCGCTTTGGTCGCCGAAACCTCTTCTTTATTCAACCCGCCCTCGCGCGTTGCGTCGAGCAACGCCTTGACACGGCCGTGATAAACGTAACCGCCCCGATCGAAAACGACCGTGGAAACGCCGGCGGCAATCGCCCGTTCAGCGATCGCTTTACCGACCCTGGAAGCCGCTTCTACGTTGCCGCCGGTCGTTCCGGCAAGTGTCTTTTCGGCCGTCGAAGCCGTAGCGATCGTTTTGCCACTGTCGTCATCGATCACCTGCGCGTAAATGTGATTCAAGCTTCGGAAAACCGCAAGACGCGGACGTTCGGCCGAGCCACGGACTTTCTTTCGAATGCGGCTATGCACGCCGCGACGGATCTCTGCTCTGCTTTTCTGAGGCATATATTTAATTGAATGTGAGTAGTTCTACGGCTAGTCACGATTCACAATCTACTATTTACCCGTTTTACCAGGCTTCAATTTATAAACTTTGTCGGCATACCTTACACCCTTGCCTTTATATGCATCGGGCTTGCGAAGACGGTTCAACTCAGCGGCCACCTGACCAAGCTTCTGTTTGTCGATGCCGGTGAGCGTGATCGTCAACTGATATTGGTTGATGCTCGTCTTTGAACCAACACGCTCCGCTTTCGCCTCGATACCATCAGGAAGTACGTACTCGACCGGATGAGAATATCCGAGGGCGAATACGATCTTTTTACCCTGAACATCGGCTTTGTAGCCAACGCCGACGACGTCCATCTCTTTCTTGAAGCCTTCGGTTACACCGACGACGGCATTGTTTGCCAATGCACGTGCGAGGCCGTGAAATGCGGCAAGATCGTCGCCAGCACGCTCAGCGACAAGGGCTCCATCCTCTTGCGTAAACTTTACGCCGTTCGGGACCGGTGTCGTCAGGGTACCTTTCGGCCCCTTTACTTCAAGTACCGAATCGTTGATCGTGACGGTTACTCCCGCCGGGATCGAGATCGGCTTTTTTCCTACTCGTGACATATCTTTAGATCGCCAAGTACTTCGTGATCGCGGTCTGCTTTCATCGCACCGCTGAATTCACCGTACAGTGTTAATAAACATCTGCCAGGATCTCGCCGCCGACGTTTTCGCTGCGAGCCCGTTTCCCACTCATCAAACCCTTAGAGGTCGAAACAATATTTATTCCGTATCCACCAAGCACACGTGGGATCTCGCCGGCACCTACGTAGACACGGCGGCCCGGACGCGAAACACGAGATAAATGCGTGATCGACGATGAGCCTTTTGCGTCGTAGCGCAGAAAGATGCGGATAACGTATTTGACGCCTTCGCCCTTAGTGGTGAAATTGTTAATATAGCCCTCTTCTTTTAGGATACGGGCCACTTCCATTTTCAGCTTCGAACCGGGAATATCGACACGCGTGTGATTCGCTGCTATTGCGTTGCGAATCCGGGTCAGCATATCGGCTATTGGATCAGTCATTCTAATTAGCTCCGTTAAATTATTGCGGTGGTTCACCTATAAGGGGTGCCTTCCGCATTCGAAAAATTACCAGCTCGATTTGACGACGCCGGGTATCTGGCCTTCGAGAGCCAGTTCGCGAAGCGAGATGCGCGAAACACCAAACTTTCTCAGGTAACCGCGTGATCGTCCGGACTGCGAACATCGGTTTCGGACGCGGATCGGGCTGCCGTCGCGGGGCATTTTCTGCAATTTGAGTACCGCGGCATCCACTTCTTCCGGAGTCGACTTCGGATCATTGATGATCTTCTTCGCTGCCGCCCGGCGTTCGGCCCAGATGGCGACGCGGCGCTTTCGCTGATTGTTCTTAACTACTTTGCTTATCTTTGCCATTTTGTTTCTTTCGTCTATTGCCTAAAGGGCATTCCCAATGACTTGAGCAGCGAGCGAGCCTGTTCGTCGTTAGCCGCTGACGTAATGATCGAAATGTTCATTCCGCGGGTCTTATCGACTTTGTTAAAATCGATCTCAGGGAATATCAACTGCTCACGGATACCGAGCGTGTAATTTCCGCGGCCGTCAAATGCCTTGCCAGAAATTCCACGAAAATCGCGGACTCGCGGAAGCGCAACGGAGATCAGCCGATCAAGAAACTCATACATTCTGTCGCCGCGGAGTGTGACCATTGTGCCGATACTCATTCCCTGACGGAGTTTGAATGCCGCGATCGACTTCTTTGCCTTTGTGATGACCGGTTTCTGACCGGTGATCGCCTTTAACTCTTCGGTCGCAACATCCAGGATCTTCGCGTTCGCACTCGCTTCTCCAAGGCCCATGTTGACGACGATCTTCTCGATCTTCGGGATCGCCATCGGATTCTTGATATCGAATTCCTTGGCGAGAGCCGCGGCGATCTCGTTCTTATATTTGTCTTTTAATCTTGCCATTGTCTGATCTTCCTGTTTGGGACCCCGGCCGCATGATCGTACCGTTACCAAACCTCAAACTACTTCTCTTCCGCTGCTTCTTCTTCCTTGTCTTTCTTCGGCTCCTTTTTGCCAAAAACGTTTGGTTCAGGGATCACTTTGCCGCTTTTAGCGACGCGAACCTTCTTGCCGTCGCGCTCCTCATATCTGATCCGTGTCGGCTTGCCGGTCTCAGGGTCGACGACGGCAACATTCGAAACGTTTACCCAAGCCTCTTGCTCAATGATGCCGCCTTCCTGATTCATTTGTGGAACGGGCTTTTTGTGCCGCTTTACGATCATCGCGCCTTCGACCTTGATCTTGCCGTTTCGGGCATCGACCGCGATCACGCGGCCACGGTAAGGCTGACGTTTGCCGGCGCTGTCAAAACGGTTGAATTCTTTACCCGCAATGAAAACGACCTGATCGCCCCGTTTGATCTTGCTCTTAATTGTTCCTGTCTTAGCTGCTTTCATTTCTTTAATGTCCGCTCTACGGGCGGAAGCCTAAACACCTTGACCAAACGGCCGAGGTCGCCGTTTGACCTCCAAACTAAATGACCTCCGGTGCAAGGCTGACGATCTTCATGAAATTCTTTTCACGGAGTTCACGTGCCACTGGTCCAAAAACACGGGTCCCGATCGGTGTGCCATCATCCTTGATCAATACCGCAGCATTTTCGTCAAACCGGATGTAGCTGCCGTCTTTTCTTCGGACCTCTTTTCGGGTCCTCACAATAACAGCGTTGTACACCTTTCCCTTCTTGGCAGTTCCGTCCGGAGCTGCTTCTTTAACGGTGACCTTGATCTTGTCGCCGAGACGGGCGATCTTCGCGGTCGATCCGCCGATCGGCGCGATCATCTCAACACGTTTCGCACCAGAATTGTCTGCGACCGCCAACGAGGTCTGCATCTGAATCATATAATCACCTCAATACTGCGACCTGCGATACTTGCTCGGCGACCAGAAGCCGCAAACCGCAGACCAGCATTCGAAACCTATAACTCTGCTTTCTGAATGATCTCAACGACGCGCCAGCGCTTTCGTGCCGAAAGCGGCCGGGTCTCGACGATCCGTACTTTGTCGCCGATCTTCGCACCCATTTCGTCGTGAGCCATGAATTTCTTACGCTTTCGAACGTACTTTCTGTATATCGGATGCTTGACAAGACGATCGACCCTCACCACAACGGTTTTCGTCATTTTGTCGGACGATACAACGCCGATCTTCTCCGCCCGTTTGCCCTTCTTCGATGCAGAATCTTCGTCCGAAGTCTCGTCCGTCGCTTCCGCCTCGGTCGTTTTCGAAGCCGATTTTTCGGTCGGTTCTGCTCCTGCGGTCTCAGTGGTTTCAGCGGCAGCCTCGATCGGAGCTCCTACTTCGGCCATTGCCTCAACACCTTGCTCCTGCTCGACCACAGCCTCCTCAACATTCTCTAGGATCTCTTCGACTTCTTCTGTTTTCTTTTTTGCCATCTTAATCCCTTAGGCTTGAACCTTCGCCTTTTTTGCCTCTGCGGTCTTTTGTCCGATCAGGGTATATACGCGGGCAAGAGTCTTTTTCTCGCGCCTGATGTCGTTGACCGTTTCGCCGACGCCAAGTGATTTGCGAAACTTCAACCGGAATAACGATTCTTTCAGCGCATCAGCCTGTTCGTTCAATTCTTCCAGGTTCATTTCCCGAAGTTGATCGATCTGTTCTTTTCGCTTCATAACTAAACGATACCTCCCTCGAGGTCGGCCCGCGAGACGAATTTCGTCTTGACGGGGAGTTTCTGAGCGGCGAGACGCATTGCTTCGCGGGCGAGAGCCTCGTCGACGCCCTGGATCTCGTAAAGTACGCGGCCGGGCTTCACGACGGCCACCCAATGATCGGGTGCGCCCTTACCGCTTCCCATACGTGTTTCGGCCGGCTTCTTCGTGATCGGCTTATCAGGGAACATCCGGATCCAGATCTTTCCTCCGCGTTTGACGTGACGCGTCATTGCGATACGGGCTGCTTCGATCTGACGATCCGTTATCCAACCTGCTTCAAGCGTCTTAAGGCCAAAGTCACCAAAATCGAGATTCTCGCCGCGGGTGGCTTTGCCACGCATACGGCCTTTCATCACCCGGCGGTGCTTTACCTTTTTTGGCATCAACATAAAAGTTTAACCTCTAAAACAATTCCAAATTGCAGCCTCCGGGCATACCCACACGTCCGGAGAAAAATAGATCATCGGTTGCGGTCGTCGCGTCGTGGTCGGCGGTCACCGCGACCACGCATGCCCGAACGGTCAGCTTTCGGTTCGATCATCGGGTCCGACGTCGTGCCGCGTGCCATCGATGCATTCGCATCAAGAATCTCACCTCTATACATCCAGACCTTTACACCGATGATGCCGAAGGTCGTTAGGGCTTCAGCAAAACCGTAATCAATGTCCGCACGCAACGTATGCAGCGGCAGACGGCCCTCCAGCGACCATTCGGTCCTGGCGATCTCGGCACCGTTAAGCCTTCCGGCGATCATGACCTTTACGCCCTGAGCTCCGAAGCGGATCGACTCTTCCATCGTCTTTTTCATGGCACGCCGAAAAGCGATACGCTTTTCGAGCTGCTGAGTGATCTTTTCGGCCTGCAGCTGGGCATTCAGCTCAGGGTGCTTGATCTCGTTGATCGAGATAAGCACCTCTCGGCCCGTCTGACGCGAAAGATCTTCTTTCAACTTTTCGATCTCGGCCCCTTTGCGACCGATGATAATGCCAGGACGCGATGTATAAATGATGATCTTTAGTCGAGCGGCCGCCCGTTCGATATCGATGTGCGAAACACCGCCGCCGGCGAACTTTTTCTTAAGATCGCGTTTAAGCTGAAGATCTTCGGCCAGAAACTTGGCGAAATCCTGTTTGGCATACCAATGCGAATGCCAATCTTTGTTGTAGCCGACCCTGAAGCCGTACGGATGTACTTTCTGTCCCATATTATGTTTCCCTACTGCCTTTCGAGTTCCTCGTTCCTATCCAACTGCACCTGGTCGGCCGGCTTGGTTTCGTCGAGAGCCGCCGTTGTCTGGGTTTGAACGTTCTTCGCATCCGCAACTTCGGCATTTCCTTTGGCGTCAATGTTTGCAGCCACTTCGGACGAAGTGTCTAATGCCTCTTCTGCAATTGGGGTTTCAAGTTCGTCGACCTTTTCAGCCTTTGCCTTCTTTCCCGCCTTTGGTGCTTCCTTTTTCTCCGCCTTTGGCTTCTTCGGAGCTTCAGCGCGTTTCGCTTTTGCCGCCTCTGCCTTCAATTCCTTCTCTGTCTTCGGTTTATCGTCGCTGGTGACCTCGATCGTGATGTGACAGTAATGTCGCTGCTCGCGGTATGCCCTGCCCTGTGGAGCCGGACGCATTCGTCGACGATTCTTGGTCGGGCCCATGTCGACGAAGCAGGTCTTTACCCACAAATCGTCCGGGTCGATCGCGATATTCTGTTTTTCGGCAAGGTAAGTCGCATTCGCGATCGCCGAATTCAAGCACTGAGCTATCGGCTGTGCTGCCCGCTTGTCCGTGAATTTCAGGATCGAAAGTGCCTGCGAAACATTGCGACCACGGATCAGGTCAATTACCAACCGAGCCTTTCGCGGACTTCCTTTCAGATATTTTGTCTTTGCTATCGCTTCCATATTCTTAATGGTTAGCCGTGAGCGGTAAACCTTTGCATGCTGACCGCTAACTGCCTACTTCCTCTTCGCCATCTTCTCCGCTTTCGTACCAGGGTGACCCTTAAAGACGCGGGTCGGCGAAAATTCACCCAACTTGTGTCCGACCATGTTCTCGGTAACGAAAACCGGTATGTGGCGTTTCCCGTTATGAACGCCGAACGTCAAACCGACCATATCCGGAGTGATCGTCGAGCGTCGCGACCATGTCTTAATAGCAGGCGGCTTCTTTCCGCCATCCAGAATGCGCTGCAGCGTTTTCTGAACGCTGAGATCGATAAACGGTCCTTTCTTTAATGAACGTGGCATATTTCCAATTCAGACTTCAGACTGAGGAATGCAGAATGACCTAGTTCTATCATTCAACACGCGTCACTCGTCATTTTCTTCTCCTGTCCTTCACGATCATATTGGTCGTGCGCTTATTACGACGTGTTTTATATCCTCGTGTCGGCTGCCCCCAAGGTGTCACCGGATGTCGACCGCCTGACGTCTTGCCCTCGCCGCCGCCATGCGGGTGATCGACCGGGTTCATTGCAACACCGCGAACCTTTGGACGCTTTCCTTTCCATCGGTTACGGCCTGCCTTGCCGAGGGATACGTTCTCATGCTCGGTATTGCCGACCTGTCCAACCGTCGCCATACAAACGACCGGAACTCGGCGGACCTCGCCCGAAGGCATTCTCAGCTGTGCGTAATCGCCTTCTTTTGCGACGATCTGTGCAAAGCCGCCCGCTGAGCGAACCATCTGGCCACCTTTGCCGGGTCGGAGTTCGATGTTATGAACTTCGGTACCGAGCGGAATATTTTTGATCGGTAATGCGTTTCCCGGCAAAATATCAGCCTCTTCACCGCTGAGTATCATCGTGTCGACCTTTAATCCGACCGGTGCGATGATGTATCGCTTTTCACCGTCAAGATAAGAGATCAAAGCGATGTGCGCCGAGCGGTTCGGGTCGTATTCGATCTGGGCAACACGTCCCGGGATACCGGCCTTGTCGCGTTTGAAATCGATGATGCGGTAATGTCTTTTATGACCTCCCCCGCGGCGACGGATGGTAATTCGCCCGTCACTGTTACGGCCGGAAATTCTCTTCTTCGGTTCGAGCAACGATTTCTCGGGTGTTGCTCCCGGCGTCAGCTCGTCGCGCGTCAGATATGTCTGATACCGTCGTGCCGGCGATGTCGGTTTTAATCTCTTGATTCCCATAATTAATTCAATGAATCACGGAAAATGGACAATGGATAATCGATGTTTCTTAATTTTCCATTTTCACTTATCAATTCTCCATTGATTTAGATCGCTTCTGCGTAATCGACCATCGGCTCACCCTTTTTCAGAGTGACGTATGCCTTTTTCCAATTCGGACGACGCCCTTCCTGCCGGCCCCTGCGTTTCATCTTTCCTTCGTAGTTGACAGTTCTGACCGCCGCTACCTTGACGTTAAAGATCTCTTCAATCGCCTGCTTGATGTCCTTCTTCCCGGCCTTACGATCGACACGGAACGTCAATACCTGTCCCTGATTTCGTCCACTGTTCTCGTCCGTCGAATCCTCTTTAAGGATGACGCTTTTTTCGGTCACGACAGGCGACTTCAAAATATCCCAAACGGTTACGTTACTCATTGTCAGCCGCCTCCTGTTTCGTTTCGGTCATTTCGTCTTCTGCTGCGTCGACAACCGGCACCGACTTCTTTTCGGCTTTCGGCTTAGCAGATCTTTTCGCTTTCGGTTTTTCTTCGACCACGTCCTCTAGTAATTCCTGGCCGCTCTCACGCGCGGGATCGAGCAACGCGTTGAGCTCTTCGACCGCAGACTTCGAGATCAAAAGCTTTTCGTGGAAAATGATGTCGTAAATGTTCAAACCAAAGCTGTTGGTGACCTTTGTTTTCGGAACGTTACGCGACGAAAGCACCAAATTCTCGTTATCGAGCGAATCAATGATAAGCGTTTTCGGCTGTTTCTTGGCGTCGACAAGACCGAGGGATCCGATCGCACCGAGAAATTCTTTGGTCCGCGGTGAACCGAAACCAAACTCGTCGATGATTATCACATTGCCTTCACGAAGTCTCTCAGAAAGTGCCGAACGCAGAGCTCCGCGACGCATTTTCTTCGGCATCTTGTATGACCAGTCGCGCGGCTGCGGACCGTGGACATTACCGCCGCCCTTCCAGAGGGGCGAGCGAAGCGAGGCGATACGAGCACGGCCCGTTCCTTTCTGCTTCCAGAGTTTACGGCCCGAGCCCGAGACATTGCCGCGGGTCTTCGTCGCCGAGGTTCCCTGTCGGCCGTTGGCCTGATAGTTCCTTACAGCGGCATGGATCAATGACTCGTTAAGCTCGACACCGAAAACGGCGTCTGAGAGATTCACTTCACCAACCTCTTTATTCTTCAAATTGCGAACCTTCACGGTAGGCATAATCTTTTCCTCAAGTGAATTGCGAGAACCCGACAATGACAAAACTCTTTTGTCCGCCAGATACCTCTCGCAGTTTCCTAACTTTTCTTTACAACAACCAAACTTCCGTTCGCTCCCGGTACCGCACCACGGATCATAAGCAAATTGTTTTCGGCATCTACCTTTGCAACTGTCAGGCCTTTGACCGTCACACGCTCATCGCCCATGTGTCCAGAAGAACGTGTACCCTTGATCACGCGTGAAGGGTACGCAGATTGCCCGATCGAACCCGGACGGCGAACGTTCATCGAACCATGCGACTCCGGGCCGCGGTTGAAATTATGCCGTTTGATCGTACCCGCAAAGCCCCTTCCTTTCGATTTGCCGACTACCTCGATCTTGTCGCCGTCTGCGAAAACGTCGACCTTAACCTGGTCGCCGACTGCCGCTTCAGGTTCGTCGTTGAGCCTGATCTCTTTGAGCACGCGGGTCGGCGGCACTCCCCCGCCGGTCTTTTCGAAATGCCCGCGCAATGGCTTTGTGACGTTTTTGAGCCTGATCGGCTGGTCCTCAACAAGGCCAAGCTGGACGGCGTTGTAACCGTCGCTGCCGCTAGCGCTTTTTGTCTGCACAACAACACAAGGGCCAGCCTTGATGACGGTGACCGGCGTAACCGTTCCGTCCTCAGCAAACAGCTGCGTCATCCCGACTTTTCTACCAATGATTCCGCTTATCATAAAAGTTTCCAAAGCTGCCGCGTTCATTAAGCTTACAGAGCCTGTGGAGATCGCTTTGAACTCTGTACGGCTGCCAACTCAGCCAACTCAACTAATTAGTTCTTGCCAAACGCCTTGATCTCCACATCGACACCGGCCGGAAGATCCAATTTCATCAAAGCATCCACTGTTTCAGCGGTTGGGTCGAGAATATCCATCAATCGCTTATGTGTTCTGATCTCGAACTGTTCACGCGACTTTTTATCGACATGCGGCGATCGAAGAACGGTCCACTTGTTCTTGACTGTCGGAAGCGGTATCGGCCCTGCGATCCTCGCTCCAGTTCGTTTCGCGGTGTCTACGATCTCTTGTGTTGATTGATCCAACACGCGATGATCGTACGCTTTCAGCTTGATGCGAATTTTTTCGTTTAGCATAGTTCTCGGTAACCGGAAGCGCGGAGCCAGGGTCTTTTTGTCAAGCCCCTTGCATCCGGCTTGTAAATTCTTACTCTACGACTTCCGAAACGGTGCCTGCACCGACGGTGCGGCCGCCTTCGCGGATAGCGAAGCGGAGTCCTTTCTCCATCGCGATCGGGGCGATCAGTTCGATCTCCATCTGGATGTTGTCGCCCGGCATCACCATCTCGACCCCCGCCGGAAGGTGTGCTACGCCCGTCACATCCGTTGTCCGGAAGTAGAACTGCGGCC